>Ga0209543_1000001_pt1 | contig 740509 bp, 698 predicted proteins | sample MesohylFT_FD_187296 | JGI IMG/M metagenome (GOLD analysis project Ga0209543, IMG submission 187296) | Host-associated microbial community of the marine sponge Aplysina aerophoba from Gulf of Piran - sponge mesohyl, lysed by freeze-thaw... | ecosystem: Host-associated > Porifera > Sponge >... | reverse complement strand
CGCTCAGCGTCGTCTGATAGGTCATCTGGTCACCTGGACCGCGCCGCCATCCGCCTCCCACTCTGGCACATCTACGCCGCAATGTGAACAGGCCCTAGTTACCGGCCGCCCCCCCTCTGTCACTCCGTGACATCTCCCCCCGCAAGGGGGGGAGAAGGCAATCTGAGGTTGTGCATCAGTCTCTGCAAGGGGGGAGCTATTCGATCCAGTCGGGGGTGGCGCCCCATTTGTCTTCGGAGACGATTTCTTTGAGGGGTTTTCGGTTGAGGGGGCCGAAGCGGCCTCTGGGGTAGCCGAGGGGGATGCAGTAGACGACCTGTGCTTCTTCGGGGATTTCGAGGAGGGTTTTCACCCTTGCATCGACGACGGGGTGGAGGGTGGTGATGGTTCCTCCGATGCCGAGGCCTCGGGCGGCGAGTAGAAGGTTTTGGACGGACGGGATGACGGATTGAGCGTTGCCTGCTCCCGGTCCGGTGGCGCAGAGGAGGATCATGACGGGGGCTCCGCCGATCTCGTCGGCGAGTCTCATGGCGGATCGGCTGACCGGATTTTGCAGTCCGGGATGGTCTCGGCCTTCCATGCCCTGGTCAGCTCGCTTGGCCCACCAGGCTTCGTGGTAGAGCTCGGCGAGAGTGGCTTTCTCTTGCTCGCCTCGGACGACGAGGAAATGCCAGGGTTGGGCGTTGCCGCCGTTGGGGGCCTGACGGGCGGCGTCGAGAATGATCTCCAGGTCCTCATCGGAGATCGGGTCGGGGCGCATGCGGCGGATGGCTCGCATGGAGTACATGGCTTCGTAGAGCGGGAGGCCGAGTCGTCCGTAGCGGGGCATGGCGGGTTCCTCTCGTAATGGATGGGCGAGTTGCAGGTTTCGACGCTATCGTAAGCGTCCGACAGGACTTTCTCACAGAGACGCCGGGCTAGGAGCGATAGATGGCACTGGAACACATTCATCCTGATGGGCTGGTCAACCTGCGATCGTTTACGCAGGTTGTTGCTACGAGCGGCAGCAAGACGATCTACATTTCGGGTCAGGTGGCCTGGGATGTCGATGGCGGGATTGTTGGGGTCGGTGATTTTGCGGCCCAGGCGAAGAAGGCGTACGACAACCTGGCGGTCGCGATTGCGGCGGCCGGCGCGACGCCGGCTGATGTGGCCAAGACAAACGTGTACATCGTGAATTATGACCCTGAGATGGGCCGCGCGTTGAATGACGCTCGCAAGGCGGTCTTTGAGGGATCGACGGCTCCGGCGAGCACGCTGATTGGGGTGCAGGCGCTGGCTGCTCCAGAGTTCATGATCGAGGTTGAGGCGATCGTGGTGCTGGACTAGCTCTGCGATGTGGGCCGGGCCCCCTCAGTCCCTGCGGGACAGCTCCCCCTCGGGGGGAGCAGATTTCAGAGAGGAAGATAGTGATGGGCAAGATTTCTCTTGAGGACCGGTTTGAGATCATTGATCTCTGTTCTCGGTACAACTACACGGTTGACCAGGTTGACGGTGTGGGCTGGGCCGACACGTTTACGGCTGGTGGCATCTTTCATGGACCGGCAGGGCATGCTGAGGGTCGTGACGCGCTGATCGCGTTCTGTGGCGAGCTGGGCGCATCATTCCCGGGTGGGATGCACTTCACCGACAATCACCTGTTTGAGGTCGATGGCGACACCTGCAAGCACAAGTGCTTCCTGGACTTCAAGATTCCGTCGCCGGACGGGTCTGTGACGTCTGTGCTGCTTGGCTATGAGGACATCGTGGTCAAGGTCGATGGCGAGTGGCTGTTTCAGCGCCGTGATGTCGTTTCGGTGACTGGGTATGAGGCATCGCTGCCGGACTAGCCGCTGGCTTTAGCCACCGCCCAATCCTCCGAACTGGGGTGGTGGGCGGCTGAGGATGGCGGCGAGGATGTGGTCGGTGTAGAGCTGACGGCCGAGGGCGTTGAGGTGAGTTCCGTCCCATGAGACTTCGTCTTCGCGCCCGTCGGTGATTTCGTTCCAGTCAACCAGCGTGACCCAGTCATACTTGGCTGCTTCTTCCCGGAGCATCTTGTTGGTGTCTCGCTCGTAGCTGAGCAATGGCTCGCGGGGTGGGAACTGGCGGGTGAGAACGATGAGATGACGCACACCCTCGGCCGCATTGATGAGCTTCTGGAAGCCCCTGGCATCGAGGAATCCCGTGCCGACGCCGTGGAAGATGACGGTGTCGCGAGCTCCGTAGCGCTTGGTCTGTTCGAGCAGAATTGCGATCCCCTGATGGGCGAGGCGGCCGACTTCAGCGTCGACCTCGATCCCGACGTCCCGGAGTCTGGAGCGCGCGCCGACCATGACGGAGTCGCCGATGGCCAGGGGCGGTAAGCCGAAGCGGAGTTCCAGGGTCGAGGCGGCAGTATGCGCCAGATCGGGCAGGCTGGGCGCGATCGTGAAGATCATTCCTTCGGTCGCGGAGCCATCCCAATACCACTCGGGCGAAGCGTCGAGTGGGCCGCCGGGTTCGGCGGTGAAACGGATGGGGAAGTCGACCAGCACGGTTGAGGACTTGCACAACCGATTGATCTCAGCTTCCTCCGGCCAGGTAACGCAACCGTCACCGATCTGCTTGATCTTCACGAAGGCGCATGGGGCAGTGCCTGGGCACGGCACTTTGAGCTCGTCGCCGGGATGGATGATTCGCAAGACCTTATCCCCGTTGAGATCAATCATCTGGCTGCGCGTGATCTCGAACCGACGCATGAGCCCGTACGGTGAATCGCCGCTTTGAACGGTGTAGGTGGCAAAGTACTCGCCGGGTGGATATTCGACTAACGGTTTGGCGCGGGCGAGGCGAACGGCGGGCTCGGTGGGCTGATCCTCGGTGCCTTCGACTGTTGTGGTCGCAATGGCGGTCGTCTGTACCTCCAGCTTCGGCTGTTTGGAGGTGTCATCGGCCGTGGGGGTCGTCTTCTCGACCGTCGTGGCAGCGGGTCGGGTACTCGTTGCCGTTCTGGGAATGGTGGTCGAGGTCGTGGTTTGCAGCGGCGAGCGCTCTGCCCTCGGCGGAACGGTCCCGGATATTGATTCCTGGTTGTGTCCCGATTGTTCGGCTGATGCTGAGAAGAGGAGGTCGGAGGGGGAACGGCCGGGCAAAACGGTGAATCCGACCAAGAGCGCGAGCAAGACGGCGAGTGAGATGGCAGCCGTGACCGTAGCGATGCCTCGCGGGTTCGCGAGCGCTCCCCGGTATCGACTCGGATTCCAGAACTGAGGGCGGCGCATAGGGGCTTCGACGAGTCGATAGCTGAGTTCGGACAGCAGGAATGTGGCAATCAATCCGGTGAGGACCATCGCAACGGTGTTGGGGACGAAGTTGAACTCCCACTGCAGGGCCAGCATGACAGGCCAATGCCAGAGGTAGATGCTGTAGCTACGCTCGCCCATCCATTTCAAGGGGGCCAGCTCGAGCGCCTTGCCGAGCAAGGATCCGGGGCGAATGACGAAGGCGACGAGGACGATCGTGGAGAGCGATGTGAGCAGCAGACCCCAGGGGTACATCCAGTCGCTCCAGTGGCGACCGATGATCATGATTCCGACGACAGTGATCAATCCCAGCAGTGCCAGCAGATCCATCACGACGCCGACAGGCCTGCCCCAGGTGTATTGCCAGGGCTTCCAGATCAGTCCGACGGCGACACCGATGAGGATGGTGAAGGCGCGGGGATCGCTGCCAAAGTAGACGCGGGAGGGGTCGCTGCCCGGCGTGAAGAGCATGATCATCCAGATCACGGACAGCACAGCCAGGGCCGCGACGATGCACCAGAGCCAGCGCAGGTTGAGGAATCGCAGGACCAGGGTGAAGAGGATCGGCCAGACGATGTAGAACTGCTCCTCGACGGCGAGCGACCAGAGGTGCCGGAGCTGAGAGGGGCGTTCGAACATCTCGAAGTAGGAGACGCCGCGGACGATGAGGTCCCAGTTGGTCGCGTAGATCGCGGCCATGAGCAGGTCGTGGAGGTGTTGGCCGAGGGTGTCCTGCAGGACCAGCGCGGCATAGACGGTGGTCACGATGAGCACCAGCACCAGCACGGGCAGCAACCGCCGGGCGCGGCGCAGCCAGAACTGGCCGAGGTTGGTCTTGTCGCTGCGCTCACGCTCAGCGACGAGCAGCGCAGTAATCAGGAAACCGGAGACGACGAAGAAGACATCAACGCCGAGGAATCCGGCGGGCAGCCAGGAGACTCCGGCGTGGAAGAGGACCACAGCCAACGCGGCGAGGCCGCGGATACCGTCGAGGCCAGCGAGGTGTGGCAGACCTCGTTGACCGGCGGTGGATTCTGTAGCGGAGACCTGGTCTGCCTGTGCCATCGGAGGCTACATCCGGAAGACGCCGAAGTTTGACTCTGGGATCGGCGCGTTGCGCGCTGCTGCGAGTCCGACTCCGAGCGCTTGACGTGTATCGATCGGATCGAGGATGCCGTCGTCCCAGATCCGGGCCGAACCGTAGTAGGCGGCCCCCTCCTCCTCGTACTTTTCCAAGGTAGGCGCCATGAACTCGTGTTGTTGTTCGGGCGTCATCTCTTCGCCCTGTCTGGCGAGGGCATCCTGTCGGATGGTCAGGAGGACGTTTGCGGCCTGCTCACCGCCCATGACGGAGACGCGGGCGTTAGGCCAGGTCCAGAGCAGTCGCGGCGAATAGGCGCGTCCGCACATGGCGTAGTTCCCGGCGCCGAATGAGCCACCGAGGACAATGGAGAACTTGGGCACCTCGGCGCAGGCGACGGCGGTGACCATCTTTGCGCCGTGCTTGGCAATGCCTTCGTGCTCGTATCGGCGACCGACCATGAATCCGGTGATGTTCTGTAGGAAGAGCAGCGGCGTGCCGCGCTTGGCGCAGAGTTGAATGAAATGGGCGCCCTTGAGCGCGGATTCGGAAAACAAAATGCCGTTGTTGGCCACGATGCCGACCGGATGCCCCATCACTCTCGCGAATCCGCAGACGAGGGTACTTCCGTAGGATGGCTTGAACTCGTGGAATCTCGATCCATCCACAATTCGGGCGATCAGTTCGCGGATGTCGTAGGACTTGCGGGTCGACTGCGGCACGATGCCGTAGATCTCGCTGGGGTCGTAGAGCGGCGCTTCAATCTGGTCGGGCGGTGAGACGGGCCAATCGGCGCTGGTCTCGCTGCCGAGATTGGCGACGGCGGCCCTGACCAGTTCGAGCGCGTGTTCGTCGTCCTCGGCGAGGTGGTCGGCGACGCCTGAGATCTGTGTGTGGACCAGTCCGCCGCCGAGTTCTTCAGCGGAGATTTCCTCCCCGGTCGCGGCACGGACGAGCGGTGGTCCGCCGAGGAAGATGGTGCCGACACCGTCGACGATGATCGCTTCGTCGGACATGGCGGGGACATACGCGCCGCCGGCAGTGCAGGAGCCCATCACGGCGGCGATCTGGGGGATGCCTTGGGCCGACATCGTGGCCTGGTTGTAGAAAATGCGGCCGAAGTGCTCGCGGTCGGGGAAGACGTCCGCCTGCATGGGCAGGAAGGCTCCGCCGGAGTCGACGAGATAGACGCAAGGCAGTCGATTCTGAGCGGCGATTTCCTGCGCTCGAAGGTGTTTCTTGACCGTGACGGGGTAGTAGCTGCCGCCCTTCACGGTGGCGTCGTTGGCGACGATCATGATCTCGCGGCCGGCGGCGCGTCCGATGCCGGTGACGATGCCTGCGCCGGGCGCTTCGTCGCCGTACATGCCATTGGCGGCAAGCGGCGAGAGCTCGAGGAAGGGTGAGTCGGGGTCGAGCAGGCGCTCGATGCGCTCGCGGGCGAGGAGTTTGCCTCGAGCGTGGTGTCGGTCGACGCTGCGCGGTCCGCCGCCAGCGCGGACAACCGCCTCGTGCTCCCGAAGTTCTTCGACCAGGCCGCGCATCCAGGCGGTGTTTTCGTGGAACTCGGGTGAGTTGGTGTCGATGACCGATTGGATCGGGGTCGCCGCCTCAAGGCGCTGCGACAGCTCGGTTGAAACGCCGTTGCTCGTCATCGAGGGCTCCCAGCGTCACATCTGGTACACAGCATGTCAACAGGGTATTGCGCGGTTAGACTCACTCGCAGGTCCTGAGATGACCAGACTGGTAAACGACCAAATGACTGTGGAGCATAACGATGACAGCGCAGCTTTCTGACGGCAATTTTACGTATGCGGCGCTCGATATCTGGGAGCAGCTACCGGACGGCGTGACGTTGGTTGAGTGTCCCGGAGTGGCTGTTGACGCCAATGACACCGTCTATGTGTTGACGCGTAACGTCGAGCACCCCGTTATGGTCTTCAATTCGGACGGATCGTGGCGTGGGAGCTGGGGTCAGGGAAACTTCACGGACCGCTCACACGGCATCTGGATCGGTCCGGAGGGTGATGTCTGGGGCGCGGACGACGGGACGCACACGATCACTCGTTGGTCGCCGGATGGTGAGTTACTGCAGACGCTGGGCGACCCCTACAATCCGGCTCCGGCTTGGGCCGGGAAGCCGTTCAACCGTCCGACGCATGCGGCAGTGAGTCCGAAGACGGGCGACATCTTCGTCACGGATGGCTACGGCAATAGCTGTGTGCATCGGTTCGATGCGGACGGCAATCACAAGCAGACCTGGGGCACGCCGGGGATCGACGCCGGCCAGTTCATTCGCCCGCACAACATCGCGATCGATGAGGATGGGCTGTTGTACATCGCCGACCGTGAGTGTCACCGGGTGCAGATTTTCTCGGAGTCGGGCCAGTTTGTGACGATGTGGAATAACATCCACCGACCCGATGGTCTAACGCTTGCGCCGGACGGCAACATTTACATCGGCGAACTGAACGAGATGGGCGGGATGCAGGACGCGCCCGGCCTGGGACACCGCGTGAGCATCTACGACCGTTCGGGGAATCGGCTGGCGCTGCTGGGTCATCCTGATGAGGGAGACGAGGCGGGCAGATTCATCGCCCCGCACGGGATCGCTGTGGACTCAAAGGGCGACGTGTACGTCGGTGAGGTGTGCAACACGATTCGTGGCAAGGCGCTGGGTGTCGAGTTGCACTCGCTGAGCAAGCTGGTCCGGGAATAGTTGGGCCGTTTCGGCTGTAGGTTGAAGACCTTTCCCCGCCTTGCGGAGACCTTTGAAGAACTCCCCTTCTCCCCCCTTGCGGGGGAGATGCCGAAGGCAGAGGGGGGTCCGCTGTTCGGGAGCCCTAGCTGGTCATCATCAGCCGACCCGCCTTTGTCACTCCGTGACATCTCCCCCCGCAAGGGGGGGAGAAGGGATTCGGGAGTTTTCAAAGGTCTCAGTTAAGCGGGGACTGGGATCCCATGAGGCCGAGTGTTGCTACGTGCTACACGCGGTAGCGCAGGAATAGCTCCCCAGTCTCGGCGGGCATGGCATGGAGCAGCCGAAGTAGTTTGATTTCTGAGACGGTGGGACCGCCGGGCCAATGGATGGCTGGGTGGGCGGTTTGGCCTCCGGTGACTTTTGGGGCAAGCGTGAGGAAGTACTCATCGGCGCAGTTGTGGCGGATGAGGTCTCCGTTGAGCTTGGCTCCTCCCTCGACGAGGACTCGGGATGCTCCCAGTTCTGACTTCATGTGATTGAGGGCTGCGGATGCTTCATCGCCCTCGGGGACAACGACGACGGGACGGCCTCTTGATTCGAGTTCCTGGCGTACCGATTCTGGGGCGGCACTGGAGAGGTAGATGATCGCTTCGAAGCTGTGGTCTGTGAAGAAGCGACGCTCGGGCGGGAGGTTTCCGCTCCTCGTCAATACAGCAGCGATGGGCGACGGAGACATACCTCGATCGGTTCGCCATTGCTCAAGTCTGGGGTTGTTGAGGCGGGCTGAGGTTCCGGAGGCTCGGAAGGTAGCGGCTCCGTTGAGGACGACGTCGAAGTGGACTCTGAGCTCTCGCATGAGGCGTTGATCGAGCGTTGAACCGAGGCCTCGCTCGGTACCGTCGACGACGGTGCGTCCGTCGGCGGACATGACCATGTTGATGGCGACGAATGGTCGATCCTGCGGCGGATCGGGGAAGCTGAGCCGGGTGTAGTCGATCTCGCTCTGGTGCATGGGCTCATGCTAGGTTGCGGGCATGTCTGAGCATGAGCACGAGGATCCTGAGATTGACGAGGCGTCGGAGGAGCCCGACCGCGAATTTCCGATCTCGTCCAACGCGCGATTTACGATCGGTGGAAAGCCGGTCGTGCTTGACGACTTTATCGATATCACGACGGGGGATGTGGCGAATCGTCCGGTGGTTGAGCCGCAGCCGCAGCCGGCTCCAATGCCGAAGCAGGTGGTCTGGAATGCTCGGCGGCCGGTGGACGATTAGCCCGTTAGTTGTCGTCGTAGTTGGCTTCCCAGGTGATGTCGATGGCGTCTTTGACGCTTTCGTGGGCGGGACAGCCGGGGGCGTGGAACTTGACCGCTCGATCGGCTGCGGCTCGTTGATCCTCGGCGATTCCGGGGATGTTGAAGATGACGTGGATCTTGGTAATCCGGATGGTCTGGTTGTCATCGCCTTCGATGGTGCCCAGGACGTCGGCCTTGTAGGTGTTGGGGTCGAACTCGACCTTGCGCACGGACATCGCCCGCGCGAGCGTGCCGTACATTCAACCGCCGACCGCGGCGACGATGTGGTCAAGCGTGGCAGTCATGGGTGGCGCATCCTCGGGCACGCCGTAGTGCTCCTTGAGCTTGCCCTGGACGCCGTAGACGACCTGCTCGGGCACGTCACCGAGTGTGGCGTGGCGGAAGCCATTCTTGAGCTCGAGCTTGTTTCGTGAGATGTATTCGAAGTGGGGCATCTCTCACTCCTTGCGGAATCAGCTGTTGGCCAACAGGGTACGCATTCTGTCGACGCCTTCGACGATTTCTTCGAGAGAGGCGGCGTAGCTGAATCGCAGGTATCCCTCTCCGAGGTGTCCGAAGCTGGTGCCGGCGATCACGGCGAGTCCTGCTTCGTCGAGCAGGCGCTCTTGCAGGGTTCGGGCGTTGATGCCGGTCTCGGAGATGTTGGGGAATGCGTAGAAGGCTCCACCCGGGTCAACGCAACTGACGCCGGGGACGTCGTTGAGTTCCTTGACGATGACCTGGCGCCGCTCGTCGAAGGCGGTGGTCATGATGTCGACGGCTTCCTGCGGTCCGTCGAGGGCCTCGACTGCGGCGTACTGGGTCGCAGCGTTTGGGCAGCTATAGCTGTTGATGGCAAGACGCTCGGCGAAGGGGAAGAGGTCCGGTGGGAAGACGCCGTAACCAAGCCGCCAGCCGGTCATGGCGTAGGTCTTGCTCCAGCCGTCGAGCACGATCAGGCGGTCGCGGAGTTGTGGGTAGTCGAGCAGCGAGACGTGCTGGCGTCCTTCGTAGAGGATGCGTGAGTAGATCTCGTCGCTGAGGATGACGACGTTGGGCCATTGCTCAAGGCCCTCGACGATTCGCTCGATCTGATCTCGGGTGTAGACGCCGCCGGTCGGGTTGGCTGGGCTGTTGAGGATGATCAGGCGCGTGTTCTCGTTGACCTGGCTGAGGACCTGGTCGGGATCGAAGGTGAAGCCGTCGGACTCGTGCAGCTCGATCGGCACGGGCGTCGCGCCGGTGAAGCGGATGACCGATTCGTAGATGGGGAATCCGGGGTTGGGGTAGAGGATTTCGGCGCCGGGCTCGCCCATGAGTAGCGCAGCGAAGAACATGACGGGCTTTGCTCCGGGCGTGATCAGCACGGCCTCGGGGTCGACATCGGCGTCATGACGTCGCTTGAGGTCGCGGGCGACGGCGTCGCGGAGCTCAGGGATGCCTGCACCGGGCGTGTAGCCGTGCTTGCCTTCGGCGAGCGCGCGTTCGCCGGCCTTGACGATGTTGTCGGGCGTGGCGAAGTCGGGTTGTCCGATGCCGAGGTTGATAATCGAGCGTCCTTCGGCGGCGAGCCGATTGGCCTTGGCGAGGACTTCGAATGCAGTCTCGGTGCCGAGATTCTGCGCCGCGCTGGTTGGAAGCACCATGAACAACCTCCGAGAGGGTCTAACCTGCCGTTCAATCGTCCCCTGCATCATACGCAGGGACCCACCAGTTGCAGAACCCATGGCAGAACCAACGAGCGCTGGGCCGATCTAGGAAGCCGGGCGGATCACGATCCTCGACGCCCTGCGCGGAGTCGCCATGGTGGTTAGCCCGCTTCCGCTACGGTCCCTTTGAGTGGGCGTGGCGCGTCTTGACGTACCGTCGAATGCAACCGCTGCGGCGGTAATGGTTGGCCGGCAGCTCAGCGGGAGGAACGGAACAGATGCGTTCAACGTTGCGAATCGTTGTCGCTCTGGGCTTGAGCGTCGCCGCCGGATTGGCGATGGCCTGTTCCGCAAGCGCGCCGGATTTGCAACAAGTAGCGCCGAGTGTGGCGTCGGATGCTGGTAATCGCACCGGCCAAGAGGTCTTCGCGTCGACATGCGCGGTGTGTCATGGCTCGGAAGGTGAGGGTGTCGAAGATTGGAAGGTGCGGGATGAGGACGGACGCCTGCCTCCACCGCCGCTCAACGGTGAGGGTCATACCTGGCATCACTCGGACGGAGTGCTCTACAGGATCGTGAGTGAGGGCGGATTGGGGCTTGGCTTTGGCAGCAACATGCCGTCGTTTAAGGATGAGCTGTCTCGCGAGGAGATTGTCGCCGTGATTGAGTATGTGAAGACGTTGTGGGAGGGGAAGGAGATTGACGGGTTTCTGATTCTGGATTCTCAGCGGGAATTGAGTGTTGGGGATCCTTATCCAGGTGGGGAGCCGGGTGAGTGATTGGATAGGCGTGTTTCGTCGGGCCGGGGAGGGACCCCCTCAGCCCCCGTTCAAGCCGGGGGCAGGCTCTTCGGCAGCTCCCCCTGCAAGGGGGAGCGTGGAGAAGAACCGGCATCTCCTGCGCAAGGGGCAGATGGGAATTGGGGCGGAAGCTAGACACCGATGGCGCCGGAAGCTCGGAGTTGAACGATATCGGAGTCGGTGTAGCCATGTTCTTTGAGGATGTCGTCAGTGTCTCCGTCGAAGATGGGGGATGGTCCGGTTGCTTTGGGCGGGGAGTCGGACATTCGATAGACCGGGCCAACCATCCGCTCTGGACCCGTGAGTGGATGCTCAATCTCGGCGATGGCGCCGATTGCCTGGACCTGAGGATCGTCAACCATGTCCTCGGGGATGTTGACTTGCGAGGCGGGAGCGCCTGCGGCATCGAGCTTGGCGACCCAGTTGGCTGTGGTGTCGCCACGAAAGCGAAGCGAGATTCTCTCGCGAACCTCATCGACGACGGCTGTAGAGCCATCTTCGAGCGGATTGAATTGTTCGGTATCTGTTGGATCTTCGCTCTCTGTGAGTCCGAGCGCATTCCTCACCTGCTGTCGATTCAGCGGTGTCAGACAGCCGAGCATGATTGCGCCGTCGAATGTCTGATAACCGCCGTAGTAGAGCAGATATGCAGCGCCAATCGTGGAACGCGTGCCGGAGCGCGCTTCGAGCAGTTCTCGGTAAGACCCGCCCTGATCGCGAACCTGTTGTATGGCATCGAGCGACGGCTGGAGAAAGGTGGCGTCGCTGACCGGCAGTCTCGCCGACGCGAAGTTCTGCAGTGTGAGCGCCGCGCCGAGCAGCGACGTTTCGATGAGCTGTCCACGTCCGGTCCGCTCGCGATGAAACAACGCAGCGCAGACTGCGACCGCACTGGTCCAGGAGGCGCCGATATCAGCCGGCGTCGTCGCCGTGATCAAGGTGGGATTGCCCTGCTCATCTACTTTTTCGTCGCCAACCATCAATCCCGAGTAGGCCTGAGCGATGATGTCGGCGCCCGCGCGTCCGGCCGACGGTCCTTCCGGACCGAATGCCGTGTTCGACAGGTAGATCAGCCGGTCATTCAATGATCGCAATGATTCGTAGTCGACGCCCAGCCGCTGCGGTACGCCCGGTCGAGCGTTGATCAGGAAGACGTCGAACTGCCGAATCAGACGATGCAGAACCTCTCGCCCGTCGTCCGTCTGCAGGTTGAGGACCATGCCCCGCTTGCCTCTGTTGAACACGTGGAACGCCTTGGATTCGTGAGGTATGAATTGACCGATGACGCGGGTACCGTCGCCCGCCGGTGATTCGATCTTGACCACGTCTGCACCGAGGTCGGAGAGCATGACGCCGCACATCGGTCCAGCGATGATCTGGGTGAGTTCAAGGACTTTGATGCCTTCGAGCGGACCGGGCACACGCGGCTCCTAGCTGTCGGAAGGCAGACCTACGGCGCCGGATGAGCGAAGGGCCGCGACTTCTTCGGCACTGTAGCCGTACTCGATCAGCACCTCGTTGGTGTCGCCGTCAAGCGGAGGCGCTGCCCCTTTGGCCTGAGGCGGCGTTGCCGACATGTTGAACGGCGGACCAACCATCTGCTCGGGTCCGGTGAGCGGATGTTCGAGGTCGACCATGATGCCCAGCGCCTGGACCTGCGGGTCATCGATCATCTCCTCAGGAATGTTGACTTGCGAGGCCGGCGCGCCGACGGCGTCGAGTTTGGCGACCCAGTTCTCGGTGGTGTCGGACGCGAATCGTTCCGAGATCTGCGCGCGGACGTGAGCGACAATCTCTTCCGAACCGTCAGCAAGTGCGTTGAAATCGCCGTCGTCAGTCGGATCGTCTCCGGGCTGCAGCCCGAGCGCCTCCCGCACCTGTTGTCGATTGGGCGGCGTGACGCAACCGAGCATGATTGCGCCGTCTGAAGTCTGGTAGCCGCCGTAGTAGAGGAAGAATGCGCCTCCGACCAGGGCGCGGAGACCGCCTCGCGCTCCGAGCAATTCGCGGTAACTGCCGCCCCGCTCACGGACTGCGGCGAGCCCGTTGAGGATGGGATCGAGCATGATCGCATCGGAGACCGGCAAGCGTGAGGTGAAGGCGTTCTGCAACACCAGTGCCCCGGCCAGCAGCGAGGTATCGATCTTCTGGCCTTCACCGGTGCGCTCGCGGTGGAAGAGGGCGGCGCAGATCGCGATCGTGCTGGTGAAGGCCGCAACGAAGTCGGCGGGAGTGGTGGCTGTGATGAGGTCCGGTCCGCCGTGCTCATCGACCTTTTCGTCACCGGCCATGAGGCCCGAATACGCCTGGGCAATGATGTCAGCGCCGGCGCGGTGAGCCGATGGTCCAGTGGGGCCGTAGGCGGTGTTTTCGAGGTAGATCAGGTCGGGCTTGTGTGCGCGGAGGCTCTCATAGTCGATGCTGAGACGTTCCGGCACTCCGGGCCGGGCATTGATCAGGAAGACATCCATCTCCGAGATCAACTTCTGGACCACGGCCTGCCCATCGGGATCCTGAAGGTTGAGGACCATGCCTCGCTTGCCGCGATTGAAGACGTGGAAGCCCTTGCTCTCGCCAGGCGCGAATTGGCCGAGCAGACGCATGCCGTCGCCGGCGGCAGATTCGATCTTGATCACATCGGCGCCCATGTCGGAGAGCATGACTCCGCACATCGGTCCGGCGATGATCTGAGTGACTTCGAGGACTTTGATTCCATCAAGCGCACCGGGCATTGGAGTCTCCTGTCGGGATTGCAGTTGCGCAGAGGATAGGCAACCAGTTTCCGATTCAAGCGCCGACAGCGCCCGTTTCGCGCAATGACGCGATCATTTCGTCGCTGAAGCCGTGTTCGCGGAGGATGTCGTCGGTTTCGGCATCGAGGGGTGGCGCAGGACGGCTGGTTCCGGTTGCGGTCTTGGACATGTTTACCAGGGGGCCGACGTGGCGCTCGGGGCCGGTGAGTGGGTGTTCGACTGGTCTCATCAGGTTCATCGCGGCGACCTGGGGATCGTCGGGCATGTCTTCCATCCAGTTGACGGGCGAGGCCGGCGCTCCGGCGGCATCGAGCTTGCGGATCCATTCAGTCATTGTGCCGCTCGCGAGCTTTGCTTTGATCTGCTCTTCGACGCGAGCGACGATGGCGTCCGCGTCGGGGCCGATTGCATTGAAGTCGTCGTTGTCCGTGGGGTCATTGGTGATTTCGAGGGCGGTGCGAATCTGGTCGCGGTTTTGAGGGGTCAGGGCGCCGAGGATGATTGCGCCGTCCTTGACCGGATAGCCGGAGTAGTAGATTCGGAAAGCCTTGCCCTGGTTGGGACGGCTGCGTCTCGCTTCAATCATTTCTGCGTATGAGGCTCCTGATACCCGCATTTCCGTCATCATCCGGCGCAGTGGTTCGAGCAGGATTGAGTCTGAGACGGGCACGTCGGCGACCCATGGCGTTTGCAGCGCGAGTCCGGCTCCGAGGAGTGTGCCCGAGATGCGCTGACCTTCGCCGGTTCGTTCTCGGTGAAAGAGGGCGGCGCAGACTCCCATCGCACCACCCAGGGCAGCGATGTAATCGGACGGCGCGGAAGCCGTGATTTGTTCAGGCGCTCCATCCGGTCCGACCTTCAGATCTCCGGCGACCAGTCCCGAGTAAGCCTGAACCATCGCGTCGGACCCGGCGCGGTGAGCGCTTGGTCCGCGATCTCCAAAGCCTGTGACATCGAAGTAGATCAGGTCGGAGCGAATCTGGCGCAGCGTGTCGTAGTCCATCCCGATTCGGTCCGCAACACCAGGGCGCACGTTGGTGACAAACACATCGAAGTGGGGGATGAGCTGGTGGGCCACCGCCTGTCCTTCAGTCGTTGCCAGGTTGATGACCAGTCCTCGTTTGCCACGGTTGAGGGCGTGGAAGGCCTTGCTTTCGCCGGGTGCGAATTGTGCAATCTTTCGCGAGGCGTCGCCGACGGGTGACTCGAGCTTGACAACATCTGCGCCGAGATCAGCGAGCGCGACACCGCAGTATGGACCGGCGATGATCTGGGTCAGTTCGAGCACCTTGATGCCATCGAGTGGTCCGGGCATTCGGGCCTCCCCAAGGGCTCAGGTTACGGGAGAGTGGCGCGTAGACTCTGATTGAACCTCAAGAGCGCGAGAAATGAGCGTCATGATGCCCGACTACGAGAACATTCTGTACGAACAAGACGGTCCGGTTGTCACGATTACCTGGAACAACCCGGAGACCCTGAACGCGATCACGCCTGCACTTGAGCAGGAGTTCCATCACGCGCTGGATGTGGCCAATGCCGATCCGACGGCACGAGCGATCATCTTCACCGGCGCGGGACGGGCATTCTCGTCGGGCTACAACATCGCCGGTGGGATTGACAGTGAGGTTGGCGGACCGACGCAGCCGGTCTCCGAGCACCTCGAGCGCTGGTTCCGCTTCTCATCGAAGAACCCCGACATGATGATGCATTTGATGACGCTGGAGACGCCGATCATTGCCGCGGTCAACGGCTGGTGCATCGGCGGTGGATTCTGGTACTCGCTGGCGGCCGACATCACGATCGCGACTGATCGAGCTGTCTTCGCCCAGCCTGAGGTTCGGATGATCTCGAACAGCTCGGTGCTGTTTGCGGCGTTGGCGGGTTGGAAGACCGCGCATCGATACGCGTTGACCGGCGACCACTTTGACGCTCAGGAGGCGCTGCGAATCGGCGTGATCAATGAGATTGTCCCGGTCGAGGATCTGATGGAGAAGGCCGATGCGCTGGCGCGGCGGCTAGCGCTCGTGCCCTCGCACTCGGTTCGCTACAACAAGCTGATTACGGCTCGCGGCCTTGAGGCGATGGGTCTGCGCAATGCGCTCAATGTTGGTTCGATGCTCTCGACGATGGTTGAGGCGTCGGCCGATGGACCAGAGGTCGCGCATCTCGACGCGGCGAAGGAAACAGGTGGATTCGGGGCCTTCCTGCGAGCTCGCGATGAACCGTTCCGTCCAGAGCCGTTTGGTCCTCGGAGTGAGTCGCGCTAGGGACTCAGTCCAATGCCACCATCAACACGGTGATGATTGCCACCGCCAGGCCAACGACCACGATGATGCCGAACATGATTCGGTTGAACTGTTGAGCGAACATCGTGTCAAGCCGTTGCTGGAAGTCGTCTTTGGTTGGATAGGCGGACATTGCATCGGCGAAATCGTCAGATTGTTGCGAGGTGGCTCCAATCGAGCGGAGCACCCTACGTATCCGCAGAATCGGGGTCATTACGGACATCGCTTCACTCCTCGAAACGGACGACGCCTAACAGTCTGGTAGCCTCAGCCTAGCCACGGGGATAGGCCTTTGTCACCGGAGAACGACGATGGTTCGCGTTACAGGACGCTACGACATTGACGCGGTTCGTCGCGAGTGGATGGGGCGGAAAACGGAGGTCGTTCCCGGTCGGTATCCGGTTGAATATGACAGCATTCGACGCCACTGCCACATGGTTGAGGACACGAATCCGCTGTTCCTCGACCCTCAGTACGGCAAGCAGTCGGAGTGGGGATCGGTGATCGCCCCACCGGTGATGACCCGCTACTTTGCCGGGTCCGGTGTGTGGCCGCCGTCTTCCGACGAGGGCGTCAGCCTGCTCCTGCAGGTGCCGACTCGGGGAGAACGAAACATCAATCTCAACACTGAGTGGGAGTACATCCGGCCGGCGAAGGTTGGTGATCACCTGTCCTCTCAGACAGAAGTGATTGACATCTACGAGAAATCAATCAAGCTCGATCCACGCTCGGTCTGGATCAAGACGGAGATGCGCATCACCAACCAGGACGGCGAGTTGGTCGCAGTTGGCACCAACACGTTATGTACGCATCGGACTCCCGAACAAGTCGAATCGGAAGAAGGCGAGCGACCGCTATGACCACCAAGAGCGCACAGAACAGTGTCTCAACCGAACAGACCTACTGGGACGACGTCCGCGTCGGCGACCTGATTGAGGGCTACGATCTGACGCTCGACTGGACCAAGATGGTTGAGCAGGTATCGGGATCGCAGGACTTCTATCCGGTCCACCACGATCCCGAGTTTGCGGCCGAGGCCGGGCATCCGGCAATCTTCTACAACACCGGTTGGACGCAAGCGGCGCTCTGCCGCGTGGTGACCGACTGGGCCGGACCTTCGGGATGGATGAGCAAGTTCCGCTTTGAGATGCGGCGGATGAACATTCCCGAGGACCAGGTACACGCTCGTGGCAAGGTCACCGGCAAATCAGAACTCGACGACGAGCACGGACTCATCGAGCTCGAGGTCTGGCTGGAGAACGACCGACTCGGCGTGACCACGCCAGGCTGGGCGACGGTACGTCTACCTCGCCGCAGCTAACACAAAGGACACGGACATGACTCGAATCGGCATCATCGGAGCCGGCGCCATTGGCGGTGTCGTCGGTGGGATGCTCACGCGCGCCGGCTACCAGGTGACACTGTTCGACCACTGGGTCGAGCACATCAACGAGATGAAGCAGAACGGACTCCGGCTGAGCGGTCCGTTGATCGGCGATATTCGCATGCCCGTCGATGCGCGGCATCTGTATGAGGCGCAGGCGATTTCGGAGCCGTTCGATATCGGCATCGTCGCCGTCAAGAGTTATGACACCGAATGGGCGACGTCGTTCATCTCGCCGCTGGTTAGGGACGATGGCGCTGTCGTTGATTTCCAGAACGGAATCAATGACGAGCGAGTGGCAGCGATTGCTGGTCGCGAGCGGACGCTGGGCTGCGTGATCACGATCGGCGCGGGAATGTACGAGCCGGGCCATTGCATGCGCACCGACACACGGACACTGGGCTTCAAAATCGGCGAGCTGGACGGCTCGGATTCCGACCGGGCGCGTGACATCGCAGCGATGATGAATCACGTGGCCGGATCGGAATCGACGACGAATCTGTGGGGCGAGCGCTGGGGCAAGCTCGCGGTGAACTGCATGGCGAATCCGATTGCTGGGCTGTCGGGATATGGATCGGGAGAGGTCCGCGCCCGAGACGACACTCGCTGGCTGTGCATCCGGATCGCGGCCGAGGTGATCGAGGTCGGCAGGGCTCACGGTCACAACATCGACGGCGTCTGGGGCATCGACGCGCAGAAGTTCGTCGATGTCGCCAATGGAGGCGATTCGTCGGAGCTCGATGCGGAGTTGATCGCCGGCGCGCAAGCGCTGGGAGCAGGTCGGCCGAGTTTCTTGCAGGACGTGATCCGTCAGCGCAGGGTGGAGATTGATGCGCTGAACGGGTGGGTCGTGGAACAGGGCAAAGCTGTAGAGATCGCAACGCCGGCAAACGCTGCGGTGGCTGAGGTCGTGAGGAGTTTCCCGGTCGGAGAGCTGCGGTCGGACCCGTCGAATCTGGGCTTGATCATGGATCGGCTTGGGTAGACTGGCCTCAGGAGGTCGTGGACATGGCTCTAAACCCAATTCGGATTCGCCGCAGCATTGTGGATATCGGCGCGAACGACGCTCAGGCTGACGAGTTCACTGAGGCGGTGTCAGAAGGGTTTGAGGACTTGGTCACTAAGGACGATCTCCGTCTGGAACTCCAGGCGATGGAACAACGAATTGTCAATCGTCTGCTGATCGCAATGATCGGGATAGCAGCGGTCATCATCGGCGCGGTGGCGCTGCTGACTCAGCTGTAGCCGGCCACTGAGGTCGTGAGGAGCTTCCCGGTCGGAGAGCTGCGGTCGGACCCGTCGAATCTGGGGTTGATCCTGGATCGATTGAGTTAGGCCGATTTTGGATTCCGGCAGCCCGTGCAGGCATTTCTGCCAACCGTGACAAAGAGGACTCTTGGCTATGGAAGCCCAAATCCCTTCTACCCCTCCATTATCGCAGATCGTCCGAGATGCGGAGCCCAGCTTAGTTTGTATCAGGACCCCCAGCAGCAGCGGCTCAGGCTTTGTCGTCGATCTCTCAGGTAATGTGATCACGAACTCTCATGTAGTTGGGTCACATACGGAGGTGACCCTTGAGTTCGTTAATGGCGAAACGCACAACGGTCTCGTCATTGGCGTCCATCCGAGCTTGGATTTGGCTTGTATTCGACTTTCCGAGAATCTCACTCTGAAGCCTCTGCCACTGGGTGACTCAGGTTCGGCTCAGGTTGGTGAGGATGTCGTGGCCATTGGCTATCCGATGAGTGACTTTCTTAAGGGTTCCCCAACGGTGACTCGAGGAATCATCTCAGCAAAGCGTGTCGACAGCTTGCAGACTGATGCTGCCATCAACCCAGGTAACAGCGGCGGACCGTTGCTCGACTCCCACGGCAACGCCATTGGCGTCAACACTTCAGTACTCGCACCCGTGGCAGGGCAATCCATCGGAGGCATTGGCTTTGCCATTCCCATTGACGACGTCAAAGAAGCGCTTGACCTGTTAGCATCCGGCACTCACCCTACAAGCCCAAAAGTCCACCATTTGGAAGCCTCAAAGCAAGGAGCCAGTGTCCTTCACCACATCGGGAACGGCGGCTTCAGTATCGCCATGCCGCAAGCTTGGACGCCGAATCAGTTTAATCAACAAGGTACGCTCTTTTTCCTCGATGATAACTACTTCTCCGTTAACGTGATAAAGGTCGACAACGCCTTCTCTTTGCAGGACTTCGCCGACGACATGTATAGATGGTGGCATGAAGAGGCTGGTAGCTGGACCGATGGTTCAGCTACCTGGCACGGCAGGTCGCGGGGATCAAGCCGGAACAACTTCTCTCTCTCGCTTCGAGGCGACCGTGGCGACGGTTCAGGAATGCGCACTGGTCGAGTCGAATGGTCGCTGTTCTCATCTCCTACAAACTCTAGGCATCTGATTTCAGCGGACTTAAATGTGGCTCACGACTATGTGGGCGCAGGAAGGACTCGGTCCAAACGCGGAGAAGGAGCGCGTGAACTCTCTCGGACGATAGCTTCGTTCCTCGACACAGTTTCGATTTGGGACACTTACTGGAGCGACCATTACTACTGGAGCATCTCTGCAGCACCGGGTTGGCATTCTACTCACTGTGATGACTTAGGGCTCATACTCAACTCTACTGAACAGGACGCCTATCTCACAGTAGACATCGTTGATGTGGCCGACCATGTGACTGCAGAAGAACTGTGCAAGGATGCTGTGGCGGAGCATCTCACGAAGGAGGACGCGTGGCAACAGTGGGACGTCCTCTCCTCACACGAGGATGACTATGAGGGACACAATTGGTACCGCATCAACTTCCGATATAAACCACATGGCTACCAGCCCGCTGTGATATGTATAATCCAGGTTGGCCGGAGCGGAAGCTTGGAGTACGTAGTGACCGCTCGCACGAACGAGCATCGGATCTCAGAACACGCCGTTGCAATCGACCACATGCTTGAAAGTTTCCGATTCTAGGGAGAGGAGCAAGGTCAGCGATGCCTGCAGGCCCATTTGCGAGCACCCTGGCTGAGACAGCTGGTTGGGCGCCGAGAGCGACGAAGACCCTCTCTCTATCCGAGCGTGAATCTCCCCATAAGAGGAACGATGGCCTCCTCCGATCGGGCTCACCCTCTGTTGTTCTCCAACTCGCCGAACTCCGGGAGGACTTTTTCGGAGAAGTCTTCCATCGACCTCAGGATTTGGCCCTGGGTGAGGAGGCCGTTGTATTGCCACATGAAGATCCAGGTCACCGGGGTGACGTCCATCATGGCCTGGACTTGTCTTTTGACGCTGTCGAGGGTTCCGGCGAAGAGGAGGCCGTTTTCCAGTTGTTGCTCGGGAGTCATGATTTCTCCTCCGGGTGGGCGGAGGGCTTCGGCGAAGCCGAAGGGAGCGAACCAGGCTCCTCCGGCGAAGGCCGCGGAGTGGCGCCAGAGTTCGAGGGCCTCTTCGTCGGTGTCGGTGATGATCACGTCCCGGAGGACTCCCAGACCTTCGCCCGGTTTGAGGTCTCGACCGACTGAGGCGGCTTCCTCCTGGTAGACCTCGTAGAGGCGGTTTTGCAGCTCGGGGTACATCGGCGGGAGGATGGCGGTGATGCCTTCTCGGGCGCACCAGCGGATGGTTCGCTCGGATGAGGCGAAGGGCTGGAAGAGCGGTGGGTGCGGCTTCTGCAGCGGCTTGGGCACGACGCCGATCTCGCGGACGATGTTGTTTTCGTCGACGCCCTTGCCGTACAAGCGCGTCGCTTCGATGTCCCAGGGCGTGCCGTCGGGTGGAATCTGCCAGGCGTCGCCCTGATATGAGATCATCTCCTCGGTCCAGCATTTGCGGATGATGTTGAAATGCTCCTCGAAGGCTGCGCGGTTGGCGGCGTCGATCGCGTCATGGTCGCCAGGGCGAGCGGCGTGGACGCCGTGGATCTGCTGGGCAAGCGTGTCGACCCAGCGTCGCTGGTAGCCGCGTGCGAATCCGGCCAGCGCGCGACCGCCCGACATGTGGTCGAGCATGGCGATGTCCTCGGCCACGCGGATTGGGTTCTGCGCCGGCAGCACAAGGCCGAGCTGACCGACGCGGATGCGCTCGGTCTGCATGGCGAGGTAGAGGTCGAGCATGATCGGGTTGGGCGAAACCTCGAAGCCCTCGATGTGGAAATGGTGCTCGGTGAAGCCGATTGAGTCGTAGCCCAGCGCGTCACCGGCTTTGGCGAAGGCGGAGAGGTCGGCGAGCATGTCCTGATAGAGCTCTGGACGATTGCCGGCCATGCCGGCTTCGATGTCCTCACGCGTGCCGACTGATGGGAGGAAGAAGAGACTGACCTGCATGGGAGCTCCAGTTTCTGACCCCCTCTCCCTCTGGGAGAGGGATGGGGTGAGGGCCGCTAGTCGAACGACTTAAGGAACGAGGACACAGCCTCGTTGAAGTCGGACGGGTTGTCGATGTTGGCGGCGTGTCCGGCGTTGGGGATGACGACGTGGGTGTTGTTGGGGATCTTGTTGGCCATGTAGTCGGTGCCAGCGAGGAAGGGCTTGTCGTTCTCTCCGACGAGGACAAGGGTTGGCTGGGGGATGGTCGCGAGTGACTGGATGATGCGGTTGTCGAACTGGGCGAGCATCCCACGAGCGGCATTGGCCAGGCCCTCAGCGGAGCGATGCGTAGAGACTCGGACTTCCTCGGAGCCGCCCAGCGCGGCGAGGCCATCGCGCTCGAGCGCTTCGGCCCGGGGGATCGCCATGCCCGTGTTCCAGCCCTCCCGAGCCTTCGGATTGTTGTAGCCGGGACCGGTGTCGAAGAGCATCAGGGCTCGCGTGCGGTCAGGATGGGCAACCTGGAAGGCGAGCGACATGTAACCGCCGAGTGAAAGGCCGCCGATCACGGCGCTGTCGGCTCCCTCGGCATCGAGGATGGCGGCGATATCGGCGACGGTCTCGGCTTCGCTGTAGCAGGCGGGATCGTCGGGTGAGTCGGTGAGTCCGTGTCCACGCATGTCCCACACGATCAGACGGTGATCGGCGGAGAGGACATCGATCTGCCCAGCCCACATCTGCGAAGTGGCGCCGTAACCGTGGGAGAGGATGATTGCCGGGCCGTCGCCGTGCGCCTCGTAGTGGATGCTGACGCCGTCTCGATCGATGTTGGGCATTTCGCGGCTCCGTAGACGTGGAAGTACTGGTGTTGTCGCTGGGTAGGATAGGGGTCGAAGTGCTGGCGACGTGGGGAGGGACCCCCTCAGCCTGCGGCAGCTCCCCCTGCAAGGGGGAGCGTGAAATCGATTCGGCAATTCGCCTTGCAAGGGAAGCGTGAAATTGATTCGGCAGCTCGCCCTGCAGGGGGAGCAAAGAAGGGACAGGCGATGAAGACTCCGATTGGGCCGGAGATTGCGTTTGAGTTGGGTGGGGTTGGGGCTCCGGCGATTTCGCCGGATGGGTTGGTGGTTGCTTATGTTCGCGGCCAAGTTCAGGAAGGCAAGCGGGTTTCCTGGATTGAGTGCGCTCCGTTCGAGGGTGGCGAATCGAGGGGGCTGACTTCGGGTGACTCGGACTCGAGTCCGGTTTGGGCTCCGGACGGATCAGTGCTGGCGTTTCTGCGGCCGTCCTCGGCTGAGGCAGGAGCGCCTCGGCAGATCTGGTTGCTTCCGACGGACGGCGGCGAGGCTCGACGACTGACGAACCTGGAGCACTCCGTGGCCGGGTTTGACTGGCTGCCGGACGGCTCGGGAATGATTGCGGTCGTGGATATTGACCCTCATCGTGGCCAGCGCGACGGCTCAAAGACGACCGTTGTGCGTGAAACGTACTATCGGGGCGATGTATTGGGTTATCGCGAGGATGCGTGGCATCAACTGTTTCGGGTTGACGCCTCGACTGGTTGCGAGCTTCAGTTGACGAGCGGGACGTACAACCATGCGCATCCGGTGGTCTCGCCGGATGGTCGGTGGGTGGCGTTCACGGCCGACCGCAACGTGGATCGTGAGCGGCGGCGTCCGTTTGGATCCGAGCTGTGCGTGATGTCGACTCAGGGCGTGGCTGGCGGCGGGCATGTTGAACGACTGACGCCAGGAGTGATGTCGGCTGGACGGGCCTGTTGGTCGCCGGGTGGGTTGTCGTTGGCGGTATCGGTGACTGACATGTCGCAGCGCCACCAGGCGTATCTCGAGCGGGTTGAGCGCTATAGCGGCGAGCGGACCCGGCTGACGGACGACTCGGTCAATCCGCAATCGGGATTCTTTCCGATCTCTGGCCCGCCGAAGATGGTCTGGACGGATGAGGGGATCACGTTTGCCGCCGATGTACGTGGACGCTCAGGCGTGTACCGAGTGTCGGCCGAGGGCTTGGGGGAACCCGAGACGATTCGGGCTGAAGCCGAGTTGATCAATGGGTTTGACGTGTCGGCTGATGGAGCGTTGCTAGCGGTTGTTTCAACGACTCCGGATGGTCCTGGGGAGGTTGTGTCAGTGCAAACGGGGAGCCCCCCTCTGCCTTCGGCATCTCCCCCCAAGGGGGGGAGAAAAGAGAGCCGGCTGACGAATGCAGCTACCGATTTCGTTGAATCTCGCGAGATCGGTGCAGTTGAGTTCTTCACTGTTGAGCGGGATGGGTGGGAGATTCCCTGTGGATTGATGTACCCGCCGGGATTTGATCCTGACCAGTCTTATCCGCTGGTGATGGAGATTCATGGTGGGCCGAATGGGTTCTTTGGCGAGGGATTCAATGCTCTGCACCAGGTGATCGCGGGCGCGGGATACCTGGTGTTGTTTGTCAATCCTCGTGGGTCGTCGACGTATGGGGCCAACTTCACCGATGCAGTGACCGTCGATTGGGGCGGCGAGGACTCGTTCGATTTGCTTGAGGCGCTTGATGCGGTTTGTGAGCGTCCGTATGTGGATGCCAATCGGCTCGGCGTGCATGGCTATTCGTATGGTGGATACATGACGACCTGGTTGATAGGGCACGTCAATCGATTCAAGGCGGCAATCGCGGGTGCGCCGGTGGTGAATCTGTGGTCCATGTGGGGCGTGTCGGATATTGGGCCGTCATGGGGTTCGTATCAGTGGGGCGATGTGCCGGACGACAACTTCGACTGGTATCGGGAGCGCTCACCGATCACATATATCGACAGCGTGCGCTGTCCGGTACTGATCTTGCACGGTGAGTCGGACTGGCGGGTGCCGATTTCGCAGGGCGAGGAGTACTTCGCCGGACTTCGGTATCGGGGGAAGCCGGCGGAGATGGTGCGGTTCCCTGGTTGCTCGCACTCGATGTTCAGAGTTGGCGATCCGGCGATGGTCAAGGAGTACTACGAGCGGATGATCGCCTGGCTTGATCGGCATGTGAAGTGAGTCGTCGGGGATGAGCCTCTTGGAAATGCCCGCTCCGTCATTCCCGCGCTCCGGCGCGGGAATCTCGCCGAGCTCGCCTCAGACGCTGTCGGTTGAGGAAATCGCAGCGCGCATACTCTCAACTTGGTCTTACCTTCTGTGCCGCGTGCAACGAGATACCCGCGTCGGAGCGCGGGTATGACGGAGAGGCAGTCTGACAAGGGAATGGGACTGGGGAAGGAGCGGGTCCCCGCGTGAAGCGGGGACTGGGGACTTGCTCTGGGTTGCGGCACTCACTTTTGAGGGCGAGTGATTGCGGCGATCGGTCTGAGGGTTCGTCTCATGACTCTCTGGGCGGTGGCCTGGACCTGGATTGAGGGCGGCTTCATTCTCAGGTACATCGTGCCGAAGACGAGGCTGATCGCGATGGACGACAGGCCCATGATGATCAGTACGTCCTGCTCGCCGATGATGTCGGCGACTGCTCCGAAGCCGAGTCCGGTGAAGGACTGGACTCCGAAGGGGAGGAATGTGAGTGCGGTGACTCGTCCGTGGAACTCGGGTTCGGACTGGCGGATGACCTCGGCGGTGTTGAGTGTCTGGAAGGCTGAGAAGCCGGAGCCGACGAGGAAGATGACGGGCAGCATGACGATCGCGTTCGGGGTGACACCGAGCAAGGCGACACCGAGGCCGAAGGCGCAGCTCATGACGAGCAACACGCCTCCGGACCAACGGGTACCGACGACACCGGCGACTGAGAGTCCGACGATAAATGAGCCGACTCCCATGGGCCAGGAGACGAGTCCGAGGTTTCGCGACTCGATTCCGAATGCGTTCTCGAGCAATCCGGGCAGGACGTTCTGGTAGGGACCGGCAGTGGCTGAAACGAGCAGCAGAGTCGCGAGCAGGACTCGAAGTCTCGGTTGTCGCCAGGCGTAGCGGAGTCCGAGCAGCAGTTCTCGGGTGACGGAGCCTCGCGGGACGTTACGCGGGCTGCCCGGCGGCATCAGGAACAGGGAGAAGATGGTGACAACAAGGATGCCGGCCATGATGAAATATGCACCATCGGCGCCGATGAAGGGCGCGAAGAGCAGGAGCGAACCGATCACGGGACCGACCGACTGGGGGAAAGTGAGTCCGGTCTGCAGCAGCGCGACTCCGTTGCCGACGAGCCGGGGCGGGACGATATCGGCAACGTAGGCTCGGCGGGACGGGCCGGTGAAGGCGAAACATGCACCGAGGAAGAGCGTGCTGACGGTCAGCCAGATAACCTCGATCCGCCCGATCAGGATGAGAAACCCGATCAGTGCGTAGTTAATCGCGATTGCAGTCTGGGCCAGGGCTATTAGCCGTCGCTTGGAGAGTCGGTCGGTGATCGCTCCGGCGAATGGTCCGATGAAGAACCAGGCGACGCCGTTGCCGGCCATCGCGATGGCGACCGACGAGTTGTTGCCGCCAAGGTCGAAGGCAACGATCGGCAGAACGGTGAAGTTCATCGAGAAGGCCATGAAGGCCATCACGGTGAGCAGCCAATGGAGCCGGAAGGTGCCGACGCCGAAGGCTTCGAATGTTTGTCCAATGCCTGCGCGAATCATGTGCCGTGATCGTATGCTGTGCGGCAGACTGAGTCGCGTGAGCCCTCACCCCAGCCCTCTCCCAGGGCGAGAGGGAGTTGGAGACAGACAGATGGACGTTGACCGCGCGATCCGCGAGCGGCGGACGATCGGAGTGTTCTCCGATCGCCTCGTTGGGCAAGACGTGATCGAGGATCTGATTGAAGCGGCGCGCTGGGCGCCGAATCACAAGCACACGGAACCGTGGCGGTTTCACGTGGTCTCGGGTGCGGCGCGAGAAGAGATGTGCGACGCGATTCTCGACGGCGGAGGCGAGTTTGCCAAGGATCCTCGAGGCAAGCTGATGCGGTCGCCGCTGTTCGTCGCGGTGACGCAACAGGCGGTGTTGGATGATCCGGTGCGCGATCGGGAGGACTATGCGGCGGTCTGCTGTGCAGTGCAGAACATGATGCTGGCGGCGACGTCAAGGGGGCTGGCGACGAAGTGGAGCACCGGGGCTCTGGCCGAGAATGTGGCGGCGAAGCGTTGGTTGGGGATCGGCGAGGACGACCGGATTGTCGCGTATCTGTATCTGGGCTACCCACCGGAGGAAATGCGTGAAATGCCCGCGGAGCGTCGGCCGGCTGAGGTCATTTGGCGGGGGTGAATCTCAATCGCTTCGCGGCCGGTTCCCCAGCGAGTGACCGATCCATAGCTCCCCTTCTCCCCCCTTGCGGGGGAGATGCCGAAAGCCTGCCCCGGGCTTGACCCGGGGGCAGAGGGGGGCTCTCTGCCCATCATGCCTTTCTAGTCGTCACCAGCCGACCCCCCTCTGTCACTCCGTGACATCTCCCTCCGCAATGGGGGGAGAGGGGAATGGGGAGTCTTGCATCACTGTCTACCGAGGGCGAGCAGATTCCTGAGTTAGCTAGAGCAGTCTCTTGATGAAGTTTGCGATGGCGTTGGCAGCCAGCTCGCGGTTGCTTTCCTCGGTGTGGCCGGAGCGTTTTCTGGGGATGAGGCCGTGGTTTCCGTCGGGGATCCACTGGAGTCTGATGTTGGGTGACAGGTCGTAGGCTTCGACTTCTTCTCGGGTTCCGTATTCGTCTCGTTCTCCCTGGACGATGAGTGTGGGCGTGGCCATTTGTTCGAGGTGGAACGTGGTTGCTCGTGAGGGGTCGTTGGGTGCGTGGAAGGGATAGCTAATGCAGACCATACCGGCGGGTTCGGCGGCATCGGCGATGTAGCTGGCGATGCGCCCGCCCATGCTGCGTCCTCCGATGAACAGGGTTGAGGTTGGCACTCCCTGCTCTGCGAGCTGTTGCATGACCTGGATCCAGGTCCCGGCGAGCACGTCTTCGGCGTCGGGCGGCCATGGGCGGCGGCCGGTCTCCATGGCTCGGCGCATGTAGGGGAAATCGAAGCGGGCGACGCGGACGCCTTGCTCGGCGATCAGTTTCGCCAGTGCGGCGGTGTTGGGATGGCTCGTCGACGCACCTGCGCCGTGGGTCAGCGCCAGGGTTGGGGCTGGGGGTGACTTGGGTAGATTCCAGGTCAGCGGCGTTTCCATTGGGAGCCCCCTCCGTCACTCCGTGACACCTCCCCCAGAGGGGGAGGTCTGCAATGGGGTTCGTGTGACCTCCCGCGAAGGGTGAGGTCTAGGTCGTGCGGGCGATGATTGGGGCCATTTCGTCGACGAGATCGTTGGCGGCGGCGGGATCCAGGGCGGTCAGCGCCAGGTGGTCGACTCCGTGTGCCTGAGCCATCTCGGATTTCTCGATGATCTGATTGGGTGTGCCGATGATCATGTCGTCGAGACGGTCCTGGGTGATGAAGCGGTCCTCGCCTTCTTTGAGGTAGCTGTAGTGGCCTTCGTGGACATCGAGGTAGAGGCGGTCGAGTGGTCGTCCGCGCTCCTCGGCATACTTGGTGATGTACTGGTTGTACTCGGCCGCGGCGTCGGGGTTGACGCCCTTGAGATTGCCTCCCCAGCCGCCGTACTCGGACTCCCAGAGCGTGTGGTTGTAGACGGCAGCAACCGCGCCGGCACGGTGGATGACACGCTCGGACATGATCTCTTCGCCCTCCTGCATGACGCAGGCGCCGGTCAGGCCGACGGTGTATGGCTTTTCGGTCGTGCGTCCAGCGGAACGGGCGGCATCCTCGATGATTGGGAATGCTGAGTCCAACCATGGCCCGGTACCTGAGGTGACGAAGCCGTCGCCGACCTCGCCGACGACCGCGGTTGCTCGTGGTCCATTGGCGGCGATGTAAACCGGGATGTGGTCCTTGATGTTGTAGAAGTCGGGATGGTCCGGGTGAATCAGGCGGATCCAGGTCTCGCGACCGGTGACATCGTCGGTGTGCCGGATGTCCTTGCCATCCAGCAAGTCTCGGACCTGCTGGGCGTACTCGCGGAACTTCTTGACCGGGTACGAAGGCAGACCCATCGTGTTGCGACCGGTGTATCCGGTGCCGAGCGCGAGGATCGTGCGGCCGGGCGCGAGCTTGTTAATCGTGGCGATCGCCGAGGCTGTGACAGGCGCGATTCGATTGGAGGGAATCGAGACGAGCGTGCCGAGCTTGATCGTCGAAGTTCGCTCAGCGGCCAGCGCCATGGCGGCGTAGCAGTCGGACCAGATCAGTTGCGAGTCGGGGAACCAGGCGTGGGTGAAGCCGGCCTCCTCGGCGCGGACGACTTCCTTCCACATGTCGACGTACGTGGGGACGAGCAGTCCGTAGTCCATGGCTGGCTCCTAGCTTCGCTTGTAGATGACTTCGCGGGCGAAGTCGTCGATGATCTCTCTTGCGCCGGCAGGATCGTTGGCGGTCAGGGCGATGTTGTCGACGCCGATTGATTCGAGGTGTTCAAGCTTCTCGATGATCTCGGGGCCGCTGCCGACCAGGCTGCGCTCGAGGACCTGGGGGAAGATGAATTGCTCTTCGCCCGGCTTGAGATAAACCATGTGGCCCTCGTGGACATCGAGGTAGAGCCGGTCCTCGGGCGTGCCTTTGGCAGCGGAGTACTCGCGGATGTAGTTGTGGTACTCGCCGGCGAGATCGGGGTTGTCCATGCCGAGGTTGGCGCCAGGACCGTAGGCGGCCTCCCACATCGCGTGGACGCCGGGAACCATTCCTGGACCGAGAATCTTGGTGACCCGCTCAGACTCGAATGATTCGCCGTCCTGCAAGACGAGACCTGTTGTGAGTCCGACGGTGTACGGCTTTTCGGTCGAGCGTCCGGCAGCTTCGGCGGCGGCGGCGATGGCGGGGAAGGACTGCTGGGCGTTGAGTCCCATACCGGTCGTGACCCAACCGTCGCCAGCCTGTCCGACGACCTCCAGGGCTCGGGGACCGTTTGCGGCGACGTAGATGGGAATGAAGTCGTCGAGGTTGAGGAACTCGGAGTGCTGGCCGTGGATCAGTCGGATCCAGCGCTCCTGGCCAGTGACGTCGTCGGTGTAGAGCACGTCTTCGCCGTTGAGCAGTCCTCGGACCTGCTGGGCGTACTCCCGGTAGCGCTTGATCGGATAGGCAGGCAGGCCCATCGTGTTGCGTCCGGTGTAACCGGTGCCGATGCCGAGGATGATCCGTCCCGGGGCGAGTTTGTTCAGCGAAGCGACAGCGGATGCCGTGACGGGCGCGATCCGGTTGGAGGGAATGGCGACGAGGGTGCCCAGCTTGATCGTCGATGTGTGGTGCGCCGCCAGTGCCATGGCTGCGTAGACATCGGAGTAGATGAGCTGCGAGTCGTAGAACCAGGCGTGAGTGAAGCCGGCGGCTTCTGCTCGCTGCACTTCCTGATAGGCGTTGATCCAGCTTGGGATTCCGATGCCGTAGTCCATGGTTGGCTCCTGTGTCAGTGCTGGTGGGCTGCGCCATGTGAGGCGGGCCCCCTCAGTCCCTTCGGGACAGATCCCCCAAAGGGGGAGCGTTTATCTCAACTGATAGGTCGGCGGCTTTTTCCAGAGGTCGGTTGGTGGGTTTTCTTGTTGGGCGAGGATTTTGGTTCTCTGGGCTTTGTCCAGTTTTTTTCCCTGTTGGATGATCTTTCGGTTGGCCTGTTCTTTGGCCTTGTCCTTGGCGACGGTTGCCGGGTTTGGCTTTTTCTTTTCTCCTCTGGAGGCTCTGACAACGCCTGACTTTTGCAGGCTCTTGAGGTGAGCCTGGACGTTTCCGTCTGCGGCTCGGCGGAGGCGCTTGTCGATGCTGTCTCCGTAGATTGTCTCCATGATCTGCCAGGAGGTCTTGGGCTCGCCGTCCTGGAGTTGCTCGAGAATTTGGTCTTCGCGCATCTGGCGATGATTGACGTACATCTCGAGCCGGTCTCGCGCTTTGGCTTCGTCGGTGTCGCGAATCAGCGGACCGTGTCCCGGACAGAGGACTTTGACGTTGGGCAGCTCGAGCAATCGGCGGAGCGAGGCCATGTAGGAGTTGATGTCGCCGACGACGGTCGTTGTGTTGCCGAGGATGGTGTCGCCGGTGAAGAGGATGCCTTCTTCCTCGACGTAGTAGCAGAGCGAATCGATGGAGTGTCCGGGGCTGGTCATGACCTGGACCTTGATGCCGCCATCGAGGTTGATGATGTCGCCGTCGGTGTAGGTTTTGACGCCCTCCTTGGGCAAGCGTCCGCGCAGCAGTTTGACGCCGTTTTCGGGCACGGCGATTTCGGCCTTGAGGTGCTCGTTGACGTGCTTGAGGTTGCCGGAGTGGTCGAAGTGGTGGTGCGTGATCGCGGCGACGCCGATTTCGGAATGGTCGATGGCGGCGAGGTATCCACGTAGCATCCAGCGGAACTTGTCGATCGCCTCGCCGGAGTCGATCGTCAACGTCTGGCCGCCGCGTTGGCCGATGATGTAGATGTTGGTCGAGGTCGGGCGCATCGGCTGGTCCTCGGGGACGGGGACCATGCGGACGTTGTCACTGATCTTCATCACGTGGCTCCTTACGTGTGGCTGCCGATGGCAATGCCGGCGACCTGTGGTGCGACGTCTCGGGCGAGGAACTCGGGCACGTCGTCGCGGTCGAACATGAAGTGCTGGAACTGGACCTCGGCGACACCGGCCTCGGCCAGCTTGCCGAGGGCGTCGACGACCTGATCAGCTCCGCCGACGAGTCTGCCCATTGAATTGAACTCGGCCAGAAATTCGTCCAACGGCTGTCCGGGTCGACCGAACATACCTTGAGCGAACTTTCCTCCGGCCTCGACCAGCTCGGGTGGACCGACGGCGTGGAACATCATCATTGAGTGTTCGATCTCGTTGGGATCGCGATCAATAGCGTCGCAGGCGCGGGCCATCACATCGCGCTTGTGTCCGTAGGCGTCGGGCGTGAGCGAGACGCAGTTCCATTCGACCGCGTACTTTGCGGCCATTGGAATCGTGCGCTTCTCGCCACCTCCGCCAATCAGGATTGGCGGGCGGCCTGAGTCGGGAATGGGCAAGCAGTCGGCGCTGTTGAGCTTGTAGTACTCGCCGTTGTAGCTGGACTGTCCGGGGCTCCAGAGGGCTTGCATCATGTTGATTGCGTCTTCGAGGCGGTCGAAGCGTTCGCGGGTTGAGGGGAAATCGAGGCCGTAGGCATCGTGCTCGGGCTGGTTCCAGCCTGCTCCGAGACCCATCACGAAGCGTCCACCGGAGAGCTGATCGATCTGGGCGGCCATACGACCAACGTCGACGGGGCGGCGGAAGGTGACTGGTGTGACCATTGGTCCAAAGCGCAGGTTGGAGGTTTCTTCGGCGGCCATGACGAAGCTAAGAAAGCACTCGAGGCTGTCCTGCTGGTTCGTCTCGATCGGTCCGGTGAAGTAGTGGTCGCTGCGGAAGAGGGAGGGAAAGTTGAGCCGGTCGGCAAGTCTGAGGATGTGCCGCCAGCGCTCCCAGGTGAGATCGTTCTGTCCTTCGACCATCAAGGCGACGCGCATCGGTGCTTCTCCTGCCACGCGCATCGGCGATGCGCCGGTGTTGGCATGGTAAAGGGGCAGTGAATCGAGGGGCAGCAGGCGTTGAGAGTGGCGCGGCCTCCTCTTCCTTCACTCCCGTCTGATGTCGTTGCCCCGGGCTTGGAGGGTGTCTCAGAAGTTCAATTGGCTGGTTGAATCCCAGTCCCCGCTTTACGGAGACCTTAGAAACACTCCCCTTCCCCCCCTTGCGGGGGAGATGCCGAAGGCAGAGGGGGGTCCTCTGCTCAGGAGCCCTATCTGGTCAACATCAACCGACCCCCCCTCTGTCACTCCGTGACATCTCACCCCGCAAGGGGGGGAGAGGGGAATTGGAGCTAATGCATCGATCTCTGCAAGGGGGAGGCTGGAGGGAGCAGGCGCTAGCGAGGGAAGGCGATGGCGTCGTCGAGGACGATGACGTCGACGGGATCTTCTGGTTGCCAGACGACTTCCGTGCGGAGTCTGGCTTCGACTTCCTTGCCCGACTGCAATCTCACCCGGACGACCTGGTCGTGGCCGTAGTACTCGCTGCTGATGACGTTGGCGCAGTCGGGACCGGGGTCGCGGCATGGCCTGAGGGCGATTTGCTCGGGACGCAGCAGCACATCGATTGCTTGGCCCGCCGTCTCCTCCGCCGGGTTCACGACGACGACGAAGCCTAGTTCAGTCTCGGCGCCTCCGCGGACGCGTTCCCCTGGCAGGATGTTGGCGTCGCCGACGAATGTGCCGATGAATCGGGTTTCGGGTCGGTAGTAGATGTCGTCGGGCGCGCCGATCTGCTCGATCCGGCCGTTGCGCATGACGGCGATGCGGTCGGCGAGGGAAAGGGCTTCCTCGCGGTCGTGCGTGACAAAGACCGCGGCGGTGTTGGCCTGCTTTAGGATGTTGCGCATCGCCAGTCTGAGGCTGGCGCGGAGATTCTGGTCGAGGTTGCTGAAGGGTTCGTCGAGCAGGACGGCGGCCGGTTGTGGGGCGAGCGCTCGGGCGAGCGCGACACGCTGCGCCTCGCCGCCGGAGAGTTCGTGCGGATAGCGATCAGCGAACCCGTCTAATCCGACCAGCTCAAGCATGCGGCGGACGCGAGTCGGCGGCTCAGTTCGCCGGAACCGGCGCAACGGCTTCGTCCACCAGGCGTGATGGCCATCGGGCAGGCCGAAGGCGATGTTCTCACCGACGCTGAGGTGAGGGAACAGGGCGAAGTCCTGGGCGACCATGCCGATCCGACGCTGCTCAGGTGAGCGCCACAGAGCGGGACCGACTGCGGTCTCGCCGTTGATCTGGACCAATCCCTGATTGGGACGCTCGAAGCCGGCCAGGACGCGCAGGGTGGTTGACTTGCCGCAGCCGCTGGGGCCGAGCAGAGCGAGAATTTCTCCCTGTTCGACCTGGAATGAGACGTCGTTAACGGCGTCAGTCCCGTCAAACGACTTGGAGATCTCCCTCACGACCAGCGCGGGAGTGGTGTCCGGTTGGCTAGGCTCGGAGATCACGGTCGCGTCCGAACAGGATCATCATTGGCAGTGCGGCGCAGGCGAGCAAGAGCAATGCTGCGGCTGAGGCGCGGGCGAAGAACACGTCTTCCTGGTGTCCCCAAAGGGTAGTCGCCAAGGTGTCAAATTCGATCGGCGCGAGCAGCAGGGTAGCGGGTAGCTCTTTCATGGTCGTGAGGAAGACCAGGGCGAACGCTGCCAGCACCCCTGGTGCGATGAGCGGCAAGGTGATGCTGTAGAAGGTTTGCCAGGGAGTGCGATTGAGTGAGCGAGCCGCTTCTTCGAGTCCCGGTTGCACACGGACCATTGAGGCGCGCACACCGGAGATCGCCTGCGGCAGAAAGAGCACCGCATAGGCGAAGACGAGCGTGGCGATGGTCTGGTAGAGGCCCGGCGTAACCCGCAAGGTGAAGAAGATCAATGCGAATGCGACGATCACACCTGGCAGCGCGTAACCGACGTACGCGGCTCGATCAACGATACGGGAGAGGAATCCAGGTCGACGGACGACGACCAGGGCGATCGGAATCGAAACCGCTACCGTCACTGCGCCGGCCAGTCCTGATGCGTAGACAGAATTGAGCGCTGCGCTCCAGACACCGGGGAATGTCTCACCGTTTTGCAGGCCCACTGAGAGCCAGTGAAACAGTACGCCGATAGGGACAAGCAGAGCGACAGCTGAGACGACGAATAGCCCGAGCAACGCCGGCCAACGGAAGCGTCTCAAGGAGACCAATCTTGGCGTTTTCGCTGCGCCAGTACCCAATCGATGATATTTGGCGCTCCGTCGTTGGGACCAGTCGATGGCCAGGACCAGGGCGACCAACGCGACCAGGACGAGGGATAACACGGCCACGCTGGAACGGTCGAACGACGAACCGAAGCGCACATAGATGGCCCTGGTGAAGGTGTCGAACTGCATCATCGAGACCGCGCCGAAGTCGGATATGACGTAGAGCGCGACAAGCAGAGAGCCGCCAGCGATGGGCACCCTGAGCTGCGGAACCGTCACGCGCCAGAATGTGCCCCAGGCTGATTGTCCCAGGGAGCGAGCCGCTTCCTCGATGGCCGGATCGAGATCGCGGAGTCCGGCCCGGACAACCAGCAACAGGTAGGGGAAGGTGAACAGGGTCAGGGTCAGCCATGCGCCGACGAATCCGTAGATGCTGGGAATGTTCTCGACGCCCAGGGGTGCGAGCAGGTCCTGCAAGGAACCGTACGGGCCGAGGGCAATGATGAATGCGAATGCTCCCACATACGAGGGGATGGCGAGGGGCATAATGGTGATGGTTCGCCAGACGCGGGCGAAAGGGAGGTCTGTGCGCTCGGTGAGGTAAGCGATTGGAAGCGCCAGCGCGGCGGAGGCGGCGGTGACGGCTGCAGCCAACCCGGCGGTGTTCAGTAGCAAACGTAATGTGCTGTCGGCAACGACCTTGGACCACGCGTCCGCATCGGCCTCGGCGGCTCGGATGACGAGATAGACCAGGGGAATGCAAGCGGCGCCGGCTGCGGCCAAAGCGAGCATCCAAATGATGGGGACGTTGAAGCGCAGTCGAGACGGGAACTCGGCGGTACCGCCAAAGATGGTCATGGAGCGAGGTTATCGGAGTATTTCACCATGAAATAACGCTATGCCTGCATACTCATGAGTTAGCTCGTGGAAGTGAGCTTCCAGTAGAGGCCGGGATGGACCTCTGCCGTCGCCCCCATGGCGAAGCGACGACAGAGGCCATACCATCGAGACCGGGGATGGGTGAGTTGAGGGCCAGCTCTCGAGCAGCCGGCTAGGGCAGTTTGCTAGGGCAACGCGCCAACTTCTTCAAGCAGCGCGATCGTGCCCTCGAGGTCGGAGAGCGATGTCAACGCCAGCGAAGGCGGGTTGAGTTCATCCAGCGAGACGAGGGTTGGCCAGGCCGAGACGCCAGCCGCGACCGGGTATTCGAATGTCTGCTCACGGAAGTAGGTCTGGCCTTCCTCGCTAAGCAGGAATCGAATGAAGCGCAGCGCGTTGCCGTCGTTGTCAGAGGCATTGAGCAATGCGACACCGGCGATGTTGATCAGAGCGCCCGCCTCTCCTGGATCGGTGAAGTGGTTGACGCCGTGCCAGTCGGAATCGACGGACGTCTGGCGAATGAGGTAGTAGTGGTTGACCAGTCCGATGTCTAGCTCGCCATCGTGGACTGCCTGGACCTGAGGCGAGTTCTTGGGGTAGACCCTGACATCGTTGGCGATCATGCCGCGCAGCCACTCTTCGGTGGCGCCTTCGCCATGAATCTGACGCATGGCGGTGACGAATGCCTGGAAGCTGCCGTTGGTCGGCGCCCAACCGACTCGTCCACGCCATTCAGGGTCGACAAGATCGAAGACGGAAGTCGGCGGGTTCGGTACACGGTCGGGGGAGATGACCAACACGCGGGCACGGCCGGAGGTCGCGACCCAGCGACCTGAGGCGTCGGCCAACTCGGCTGGCACGCTGCTGATGATGTCGTTGGGGAGCTGGCTCAGTACGCCGTTCTCGGCGAGCGCCGCGAGTGCGCCGGCGTCCTGTGCGTAGTAGACATCGGCTGGGGACCGATCTCCCTCTTCGAGGATGGCCACAGCCAGTTCTGCGGTGCCGGCGTAGCGAACGCGGACATCAATGCCGGTCAGTTCCTCAAAGCGCTCAATGATGGGACCTACCAGTGATTCGCCGCGTCCTGAGTAGATGGTCAGATCGCCGGGATCTTCATCCTCGATCTGTTCGTCCTGGCCGACCCTGCTCGCAGCCGCCGATGCGGACTGCGCGGCCTGAGCGGCTCGGTCTGCGGCCTGGGAAGCGGCGGAGGCGGCCTCGCCGGCGGCCTGGGCAGCGTCAGTGGCTGCGTCAGCAGCGCGACCGGCGGCCTGCGCAGCCTGGGCGCTGGAGCCACCGTCGGCCTGCGAACCGCCTTGTCCCGATTCTTCGGCAGCGGCGGCAGCTCGTTGCGCGGCGTCGGCGGCTCGCTCAGCGGCCTGCGCAGCCCGATCGGCAGCTTCGCTTGTTTCGGTGTCGTCGGTGGTGCACGCACTCAGTGCGATCGCAGTGGCAAGGACGAGCGCTAGTGGAACGACGAGGGCTCGGAAGACTTGCCAGCGAATCAGGGAGAGGAAAGGTCCAGACATTGGTGTGAGACTTCCTGGCCGGCAAGCGCAGATGACCTGCGCCTCTATTCGCCGACAGGCAGATTATTCACTAATGTTGCATTTATTGCAAGTTTTAGAGGAAAGAAGATCAACGCCTCGTTAGGAGCCTACCAGGAACTCTTGCGAACGCCGGGCAGGAGTCCGAGCGAGGCCATCTCGCGGAAGGTGATGCGGCTAAGTCCGAACTTGCGCATGTAGGCGCGGGGGCGGCCGGTCACGGCGCAGCGATTCTTGATCCGAGTGGGCGAGCTATTGCGCGGCAATGCCTGGAGCTGGAACTGGATGTTCTGCTTCTCGCGCGGATTGTTAGATTCTTTGAGCTGCTGCTTGAGCGCCTCGCGACGGCTCTTGTATTTGGCGTGCATTTCGCGGCGCTTGAGGTCGCGGTGGATGTTCGAAGTTCGGGCCATGCGTCGTCCAGTGGTTGGGTGTTTGAATTGCTGCTATGAGCGTAGTGGCAATCGGAGTGGTTGGGCTAGACCGGGGTTCACAAATCGCGCGCTTAGGGTTGGATTGCGGCTGGGGAGCCCCCTCCGTCACTTCGTAACACCTCCCCCAAGGGGGGAGGTCTTTGAATCAGTCGCGGCGCTTTCGCTTGTCGATCTTTCGACCGCTTTGTTCTTCCAGGCGACCCAGGGCTCGGCCTTTGTCGGGGTGTGGATCGGGGCGGACGCCGTAGATGGTGCGGCCCTCGTGATCTTCTGGCAGGTGCTCGGTGATGGGAAGACCTTCCTCATCGCAGAAGAGTAGTCAATGGCAGTACTTCCAGCGCTGCATTTCCTCGCAGGGACAGATCCAGGTGGATTCTTTGACTTCTTCGGCCTTGTCCTCGTAGAAGTTGCAGGGACAGAGCGGACGGCCGTAGTCGTCAATGTGCTTGGCTAGTCCGATGACGAGGAACTCGGTGATGTCTTCCTGCGGATGCAGGTAGGAGCCGCTCTTGTTCGCGAAGTTGGTCGCGAACTTGCGCATCTTATTCAGATTCTTCTCGGACGCCTGTTGCAGATCGTCGTCACTGACTCGCTCAACATCTGTCATCGCGCTCCACCCGCCTAACCGAACGTCTCCTGGGTCGGCAAGCTCACTGTACGACCTGGCGCTGCGACACGTTGGCAACTAGTTGTTGTCGCTGTCGCCGCCTTGTCTAAAGAAGTCCTCGAGGTCGGCGATCAGGGCGTCGGCGCTGGGTAGCTCGCCCTCCGGTTGTTGCTCCTGCTGGGGCGCTGGGCTGGCCGCCTCGAGTCGGGCGACATAGTCGCGCAGCTCATTGTTGTCACGCAGCGCTTCTTCCAGTTGTGAATGGAACTGTTGAATGCCGCGCTCGAGCGGATCGAGGTCGAAGGAAAGCCCGGTCATGTCGCTGACGACTCGTAGCAAGGCCTGCGCGCCAACGGGGTTGGTGATACCCGGCAGATAGTGCGGCACTGAAGCCCAGAGCGACACTCCTGCGATACCTCGGCGTCGGCAGTGGTCGTGGAAGACGCCGACCATGCCGGAGGGTCCCTCGAAGCGCGATGGGTGCATGTTGTAGCGCTGGGCGAGCTCGGAGTTGTTTGCCGACCCTCGCACATGAACTGGTTGTGTGTGCGCCGTGCCTGCGGCGACCGAACCGAGCGAGAGAATCAGCTTGGCTCCGATCTCGTCGACGAGTTCGGACATAGCCGACATGTAACGCTTCCAGCGATACTGCGGCTCGATGCCGATACCGACGACGATGTCGCGACCACTGGATGAGGGGCGCAAATGTACAAATTGGGTGTCGGGCCATTCGATGTAACGTTCACCGTTTTGGTAACGAGCCATGGGCCGCGCGTCGGTGAAGTCGTAGAATTCTTCTGGGTCGATGGTGGCAAACGGCTTCGCACCCAGTTGTTGAATCAGATACTGGGCGGCAGTCGAGGCCGACTCACCGGCATCGTTCCAGCCTTCCCAGGCCAGAATCAGGACTGGGTCGGTGAGATTGGGCAGTTCCTCGATATTGAGGTCAGGTGATGTGGTCATGAGCGAAGTTTACTCCAGCGCCAACGGCCAAACGGCGCAGCGGTTGACGCAGGCCTGGGCTGAGCGTGTCGTGGGAAATCGGGAGCAGGCCGAACGGCTCAGGGAGGAGTCAGACGGCGGCGACCACTATCGCCCATTGGCAGCAGCGTTCCGCGCAGACCCCACGAGGCAAGGTGACGTCGCATTGGACTCGCTGCTGGCGATGGCGCTGAACGATGATGTTTGGGTCGATGTCGGGGCCGGAGCGGGTCGCTTCTCGCTGCCCCTGGCGTTGCACATGCATCAGGTGATCGCGATCGAGCCTTCCGCAGCAATGCGGGCAGAACTTGCCAACCTTCAAATCGAACACGGCATTACCAACATTGATCTGCGTGATGATCGCTGGCCGTCGGACGATCCTGCAATCTCCGATATTGCCCAAGTGGCGCTGATCTCGCACGTCGCGTACGACATCGAATCAATCGGCGAGTTTCTGGACACACTGGAGCGCTCGGCGACGAGAGAGTGCGTGGCGCTGCTGTATGACCGTTCGCCCGGATCGTTGTTCTGGGAGGTCTGGCCTGCCATTCATGGCGAGGAACAAGTGCATCTGCCTGGCGCCGACGAGTTTGTCGAGCTGTTGCAGGCGCGCGGCGCCGAGGTCGGTGTGGTGGAGATTGGGCGCGAGGGCGACCGGCAGCGATTTGCATTCGGATCGCCCGATGATGCGATGGGATGGGCACGTCGGCGGTTGTGGCTGGCCGAGGACTCGGCAAAGACGTCCGCGTTGCGCGATGCTGTGGGGGAGCTACTGATCGAACGGGACGGCTCGTGGTCGTTGCCCGATCAACCGAAACAAATGTTGATTCGCTGGAGGACAAGATGAACCGCGTTACACCGCTGAGCACCGATGAGCTGTTGGAAGCAGCTCCATTCCTATCGGCCATGCAGGACAACGGAATCACCATTCCCACGTCGTTCCACGTGCTAGGACGCAGACCGAAGGTGCTAGAGGCCTTCCAACCGTTTTTCGGCTCGATTATGCGGGAAGGAACGGTCCCTGCGGGCCTGAAGCAACTGATCGCGCACGTGGTCTCGCGGACAGCGGGCTGTCTGTACTGCCAGGCGCACACCGGACATTTCGCGCATTCGCTGGCCGGCGAGACCTACGAGCGCGTAGAGGCCGTCTGGGCGTTCGAGACTTCGGAGCTGTTCTCGGATGCGGAGCGTGCTGCGCTGCGTGTGGCTCGCGACTCGGGCGGTGTGCCCAATGCTGCCAGCGACGAACAGTTTGATGAACTGCGCAAGTACTGGTCGGATTCGGAGATGGTCGAGATCGTTTGTGTGATCTCGATGTTCGGATTCCTCAATCGGTTCAATGACACGCTGGCGAACGAGCTAGAGCCGGACGCGGTCGAGTTCTCGGATGCGCACCTGGCGCAGGCGGGCTGGACGGTCGGCAAGCATGGTTAAGTCGGGAGCCGCTCAGCGGGGTTTGTCTTCCATGGGATTCTCGACTCCGTGGAAGAAGGCTCCTCGGTAGATTTTGGTGTCTCCCCGGACTCGGGCTTCCCATTCTTGGTCGGTCATGGCCTCTCGGAGGCGGATGGTTTGGATGGTGTCTTCTCCGACGGGCCAGCGCATGGGGAGTTGCTGTTCGAGTTCGACGATGTCGGCGACGGCGGTGGCGACGGAGCGGGAGCCGGGGCGGGTTGCCGCTCTTGTGCGGAAGGTGTTGAGTGCGTGCTCGGCGGATTCCTGGTACGGCGAGCGCCCCTCACGTACGGCCTGGGCGACATCGAGGTTTGTCGTCTGCCAGTCGGAGGCGTACATGCCCGGCTCGAGGATCGTGACATCAACGTTCCATCGGGATACTTCGTAGCGCAGCGCTTCGGACATGGCTTCGACGGCCCACTTTGAGGCGGCGTAGAGGCCCATCATCGGGGCGACGATACGTCCGGCGAGTGATGAGACGTTGATGATCTTGCCGTGATGTTGGTCTCGCATGGCGGGCAAGACAGCTCTGGCCATACGGATCTGGCCGATGAAGTTGGTGTCCATCTGGCGCGTGACCTCGTCGTCGGACATGTCTTCTACGGGTCCGTAGAGTCCGTAGCCGGCGTTGTTGAAGAGCGCGTCGACGCGGCCGAAGCGCTTGAGTCCGGCGCTGACGGCGCCTTCGATGGAGGCAGGGTCGGTGACATCGCACTGGGCGATCTCGTAGGCCGCTGGATCAAGGTTGGAGAGGTTGTCGCGATCGCGATCGGGATTGCGCATGGTGGCGATGACCAGATGACCGCGGGCGATCAGTTCCTCGGCAGCGGCGAGGCCGAAGCCGCGGGATGCGCCGGTGATCAGTGTGACCTGTTGCTCAAGTACCATGTAGGGGCCTCCGCCGTAGATGTTGCCTGCCTTCGCTGATGGTAGTGGCGAGTTGCAGGTCGGGGCCTAGCAAGAGCTGGCGTGGACTGGCTGACGGAACCCTGGTCGTTTGAATTCATGCAGCGCGCGCTGCTGGCGGGCATCGTGGTGTCGGTGGCTGGGGGCATGGTTGGCGTGTTTGTCGTCCTGCGCGGCCTGGCATTTCTGGGCGATGCGGTCGCCCATACGCAGCTCGCTGGTGCGGCAGTGGCGTTGGTGCTGGGCGGTGGCGCGGTCCTGATCACACTCGGTGCCGGGATTGCGGCAGTATTGACGGCGCTGGGCGTGGCACTGCTGACGATTCGCGGGCGGCTGCGGGAAGACACAGCGATTGGGATCATGTTCGCCGGGTTCTTTGCGCTGGGTGTGCTACTGATCTCTCGTCAACGGACTTTCGCTGTTGACCTTGGTTCGTTGCTTGTCGGTCACATCCTGGGCGCTTCCTGGACCGACCTGATAGTGATGGCGATCCTGACCGGGGTGGTGCTGGTCGCGGTCTTGGCCTTCCTACCTGAGCTGCGCTTTACCGCCTACGACCCAGAGGTGGCGGCGGTCTCGGGCGTGCCGGTCACACTGATGCAGGTCGGACTGCTCGTTCTGATTTCGCTGGCAACCGTGGTGGCGTTTCGGCTGGTCGGCGTGATTCTGGCAGTTGCGATGCTGGTGACTCCGGCCGCGGCTGCAGTGCTGATCTCCCGCCGGTTGACCACAATGATGCTGTTTGCGGCATTGATCGGCATCGTTTCGACGGTGCTTGGCCTGTATGCGTCGTTCCACCTCGACTTTGCGGCCGGGCCTTCGATCGTGCTCACTGCGGTCTTGCTGCTAGGGATCATTTTCGTTCTCAGCCCGCGAGGCTTACGCGAGGCGCTGCCCAACTTGCGCCTTAGCGCGGACGTTGGCCAGGGTGAAGACATTCCCGCATGGCAACGCACGACTCGCGCGTGCTGGGGACTCTGCTGTCTAATCGGGGGGGTGTGCTGGGGTGCGTGCTGCCGCCTCGGCTCGAGACTCGTGACTCCCCGCTGAACAGTCGCTTCTGCTGAGTCTTACAAACCAGTGGGCCTGAAGATCCGATCCCGATACCAGCGCAGTTCGTCGATGGACTCGCGGATGTCCTCCATGGCACGGTGTTGTTCTTGCTTGACGAACTTCTCCAGGTCGGGATACCAGCGCTTGGCCAGCTCTTTGACTGTCGAGACATCGACGATTCGGTAGCTGAGCCAGTCGACCAACTGGGGCATCTCCAGATAGAGGAAGCGTTTGTCCTGATGGACCGAGTTGCCGCAGAGCGGCGCGTTGTCTTTTTCGGTCCACTGCTGCACGAACTCGACGATCTCCGCCTGGGCTTGCTCAATCGACACTTCGGACGCGTTGACTCGCTTGATCAATCCAGAGCCGTGATGGGTGCGCCGATTCCAGGCGTTCATCACGCTGAGTTCTTCTTTGGTTCGCTGAATGGCGAAGTCAGGTCCGTCGGCGATGATGTTGAGTTCAGGATCGGTGATCAGCACGGCAGCTTCGATGATCACGTCACGGCCTGGATCGAGCCCCGTCATTTCGAGGTCGATCCAGACCATGTTGTGCTTCGACTGCGTCGGCTGAGAGGCTGAGAGGCGATCTGACATCGCGTCTCAGCCTAGCGGCATATCGAGTCAGCTATTGTTCCGCAATGGCCTTCGCATTGCCGACGAGGATGCCGATGTAGGTCGGGTTGTCATCGGTCGGCTGCGACCAGATAATGCCCCGGCCGGCGCCGGTCTCAGCAGAGACGGTGTCGAGGATTGCTGAGTCGAACTGCGGCTCGTGGAATACCGTTTGCACGCCTTCGTGTTCGATGAGTTCGATCAGTTCGGTCAAGGCCTCCGCGCTGACGCCCTGTTCCGGTCCTTCGACTACGAATCCTGCCACCTGGAGACCGTAACGGCGCGCAAAGTAGCCAAAGGCATCGTGGAAGGTCACGAGGAGCCGCTGAGTCTCCGGAAGGCCGGCCAGCAGCGACTTGACCTCGGCATCGGCGGCTCCAATCTCCTCAAGGTACGATTCAAGCCCCTTTGAGATCTCATCCTCCGCAGCTGGAATCAACTCGGTTAGCGACGCAGCGATCACCTGGATCGCAGCCTGGGCCAAATCGGTGTCAAACCAGAAGTGCGGGTCCTCGCCGCTGTGGTCGTGTTGGTGAGCCTGCTCGTCCTGGTGTTGCTGCTGGTCGTGGTCATCCTGCTCGTGATCCTGTTGATGCTGCTGCTGGTCGTGGTCGTCCTGCTCGTGATCCTGTTGATGCTGCTGCTGATCTTCGTCGTGGTCCTGCTGATGTTCCTGCTGTTCGTCCTGGTCGTGTTGATCGTCCTGGTCGTGTTGGTCGTGATCGTCTTGTTGGTGCTCCTGCTGATCGTGCTCGTCGTCGAGCGACATCATGCTTTCGAACGGATGCAGCTCGTAGCCTTGCGCTTCGATCGTCTCTGCCAGGTCAAGCAAGCTTTCGGCATTCTCGAGGATGGCATCCTGGTAGGAGGCCTCGAGGCCGGCTCCGTTGATGATCACGAGATCAGCGTCTGCGACGGCTCGGATGTCGGTGACGCTCAGTTCGAGGGTGTGAGCGTCGGCGCCAGCCGGAACCAGCGCGCGCACGTTGACACGATCTCCACCAATCTGGCGGACCCAGTCGGCGATGACTTGCGTGGAAACCACGATATTGAGCGGCTCGCCGTCGTCCGCAGGCGGCGGATCCTGCTGTTGTTGGTGTTGTGCTGTGCTCGTTCGAGACTCTGCGGCAGACTCACTCTCTTGATTTTCCGCCGCTTGTTGTTGCTGCTGTTCGTCGTCGGAGCAACCAATGGTGAGCGCTGCCGATACGGACAGCGCTATGAGGGCGACAAGCGCCCAACTGAAGAACCGGGACATGGAAGAAACGATCTAGGCGGACGATGAGTGCTGTTAGCGGCCTGTCCGCAAGGCCTTGAGGACCGCCTGGCCATGATCGGCGGCCTTGGCGCGTTTCCAGACTTTCGTCAGCACGCCATCCGGTCCGATGATGAAGGTAGCACGGGTCATACCTATGCTCTTGCGCCCGTAGAGCGTCTTTTCGCCCCAGGCGCCGTAACTGGTCGACACTTCGGTATCGGAATCAACGAGGAGCGGGAAGTTGAGATCGTACTTGGCGCGGAACTTCTGGTGTGAGTCGGCGTCGTCGGCTGAGACGCCGAGCACCACGGCGCCTTCGGCGCTGATCTCGGCGAGATCGTCGCGGAACGAGCAGGCCTGCTTGGTGCAACCTGGGGTGTCGTCGCGGGGGTAGAAATAGAGGACTACGGTCTGGCCGGCATAGTCGGCAAGCTTGTGCGTCTTGCCGTCCTGGTCGGGGAGTTGGAAGTCAGGCGCCTGGTCGCCTTTGGCGAGAGTGACGGGCATAGCGTTCTCTTTCGTGATGGGTAGTGTGTTTAGTCGGTATGCAGGACCGGGCTGCCGTGATGATGGATCAGGAGCCAGGTGTTGACCGGTGTGTCAGCGTTGTCGGTCAGGTCGGCGCTCTGCGAGCGCTGATAGATGTTAGTCGCCACGATCGGCACGCCGGCGACGACCTCGCGTCCGGCGACGATGCCAATATCGCCGACGACTCGTGCTTCCTCAGCGGCGAAGACGATTTTGGGCTGGTCCGGGTTCGTCAGGATGGCGCGCCAGGTGCGCTGGACGTCGGCGTGTCCTGTGGTCACGTTGCGATGCGGGTGGATGCAGGTCACGTCGTCGCCGCGTTGCCAGAGGTCGGCCATGGCTTCGATGTCACGAGCGTTGAATGCCTCATAGAACGCGCGATTGGCTTCGAGCACGGCGCCGCGATCGTTGGAGGAGTCTTGACTCGATTCGTCGGCGGACATAGGAGCGCTCCGGGTTCGAGCGAGATGTGAACTTGGAAGACCAACCCCGTGCGAGACGCTGATCATTGGGTCGGCGCGTATGCTCAGGGTTATGGAAATCATACGAAACTTTGCGCGAACGGTCGGTACGGCGGGAGTTACAGTCGCATTCGTCGGCCTGTTGCTGGTGGCGTGCAGCGACGATATTGAGGAGGCGGCGCAGCAACAGTCCGCGGCCCACACTGAGCAGCAACAGGACCAGGTCGCGCAAGATGTCGAGCAGGGCGAACAGGATGACCAGAGCCAGCAAGATTCCGCTGCTCAATCGGCAGACGATTCCGAGCAAGCAAGCTCGGAGCCGACGCAGCAACAGTCCGCACAAGATCAGCAAACCCAGCAGAGTCAGGCCCAGCAACAGGATGCTCAGGAGCAGACGGCTGATCAGGCGATGGTGGCAGACACATACTTGCCGCTGGACGCAGCAGAGACGCCTGAAGGCATCCCGATCATTCGCGACTCCGAGCGGCCGCAGTATTTCGGCACCGACTGGGGGACGGCATGGGGCATCAGGATCGTCGACTTCGCCGAGATCTCGCAGGGCGCTGGTCGTGACGCGATTCCAGCGATCTCCGGCCCGCTGTATGTGTCGATCCTGGAGGCGTCGGACTACTACACCGACAACGTGCCGATGGTGCAGGTGAACGTCAACGGCGACGTACGTGCGTTCCCGCTGGAGATCATGACCTGGCACGAGATCGTCAACGATGTCATCGGCGGCATGCCTGTGACTGTGACGTTCTGCCCGTTGTGCAACACGGCGATTGCGTTTGAGTCGCAGATTGGCGAAGAGGTCTTCAAGTTTGGCGTCTCGGGTTTGCTGCGCAATTCCGACCTGATCATGTACGACCGCAACACCGAGTCTCTGTGGCAACAGTCATCGGGGCGGGCGATTGTCGGCCGGATGGTTGGCGCGCGGCTCACGTATGTGCCGGCGACGGTGGTCACCCTGGGTCAGTTGCGATTCGCCTACCCCGACGCGCTGGTGATGTCTCGCGATACCGGTTGGCCCCGGTCTTACGGTCAGAATCCGTACCGCGGCTATGACAATCCCGAGAGTGGTGGTCCCTACTCATTCTTCTTCGACCGCGACAGCATTGATGAGCGGCTGCCTCCGGCGGAACGTGTCGTGAGCATCGAAGGACCGTCGGGCGCGGCGATCGCGTATTCGTGGTCGGCGTTGTCGGCTCAGGGCGTGCTTCACGATTCGTTTGACGGCATCGACCTGGTCGTCTTCTGGACGCCGGGCGCGATCTCGATACTCGATTCAGGGATTTTGCGCGATGGGCGGGAGGTTGGGACGACGGCGGTGTTTGAATCGTCGCTGGATGGTCGGTCGTTGACCTTTGCGCCAAATCCCGATGATGAAGAAGGTCAGACGTTTTTCGATGCCGAGACCGGCACGGTCTGGGACATCTTCGGACGTGGGATTCGGGGCGAGCTCGAGGGTTCGCAACTCACACGTGTGATTCACTCGGACCACTTCTGGTTCGCCTGGCAGGCATTCCATCCTGACACCGAGGTCGTGTCGTTGGCGGGTCTCGAGAGTGGATCGGGGGAAGGCTAGTTCGAGGTCACATGTGATGTAGGCCGGAGGGCCTTGCACCTTCTCGCCGAGAGGGGCGGGACCCCCTCAGACCCCGTTCAAGCCGGGGGCAGGCTCTTTGGCAGCTGTGCCTGGAAGAAAATGATGCAAACCTCTCCTTCTCCCCCCTTGCGGGGGAGATGCCGAAGGCAGAGGGGGATCCTGTCCGCAGCTTCTATCTGCTAGTCACCGACCGACCCCCCCTCTGTCACTCCGTGACATCTCCCCCCGCAAGGGGGGAGAGCGGAATTGGAGGTTGCGCATCGGTCCCTGCAACGGGGGAGCGGGGAGCCTGTGACCGCCGAGTTGCCTTAGTCGAGTAGTTCGACTTCGTCGCCGACGTTGATCTGGCCTCCTTCGACGACGTTGCAGTAGCTGCCGAGGTGCTGCTTGGTCTGTTCGATCAGGGCCCGGCCGACGGCTCGGCTGGAACCGAATTCTCTCTGGGCGTGCGCGGGGATGGAGCAGCGCACGGTGGTGGTCCGCATTTCGATCACGACCTCTCCCAGGCGCAGTTTCTTACCGGTCCAGTCGACTTCGAGCAGGCCCTCGGCGTTGCCGGTGTCGATCAAGATGTTGGGCCGGAAACGGCGGACGTCGACCTCATCTCCTCCGCCGGCGTCGGCCAGGGTGTTGAGTGACGAGGTGGTCATGATGTGGATGGGAAAGGCGTCGAAGTAGGTGCCAGGCGGAGTCGAGAACTGCGCGAGGACATCCAGGGGCAGGTCGCCAAAGTCGGGGAACGGGTCGTCCGGTTCGAGTCCGAAGACTTGGCGGATGTTGGCGACCTGATCGGCGTTGGGGTCTGCTGGCGGACGTCGATAGTGTTCGAGGTCCTCAGCGGGGCGCAGCGCTGTGAGCACAACCTCTTTGCCCAGAGCATCCGAGAGGCGCTGGTCGATATCGGCGGCGTCACTGAGCAGCGACTCGTTGTTGGGCAGCGTGAATGCGATTCGCGGGGAGCGGCGGTCACCTGCTGGCGCTTCGTCGTAGCGAGCGGCGCATTGCAGCAGTTGCGGAATCTGGCGCGCAGTCCGGGTCTCTCCTGACTCGCGGATGGCCCAGCCGCGGTCGCCGGCGAGGCCGTTTCCGTCGACCTGAGCTGATTCGATCAGTTCGCCGCCCATTGACTTGACCGGGTAACGCCAGAGCTGACTCACGGTTCCTACTGACATTGACCACCTCTTGTCGAGTCTTGATGCGACCGGCGTCGATTCGTTACCGATCTGTAATTCGTTGCACTGGCAAGCAGGTTAGTCGGTGGATTCATATATGAGTGATCTAGTAATGTTTGTCAAGATTGAAATGGGAATGCGGTGAGGACGAGATGACCACGACTGCGAGCCGACCTGCCTCCTTGGACACGCTGTCCTGGCTGGAGGCCGAAGGAATCCACATCATCCGCGAGGTCGCGGCGGAACTGGAACGACCGTGTCTGCTGTTCTCGGGCGGCAAGGACTCGATCGTCATGCTGCGACTGGCCGAGAAGGCGTTCTGGCCGGCACGGATTCCGTTTCCCGTGATGCACGTCGACACCGGGCACAACTTTCCCGAGGCGATTGAATTTCGCGATCGGCGGGCGGCGGAGCTTGAACTGGAGTTGATTGTCGCCTCAGTGCAGGAATCGATTGATCAGGGCCGGGTGGTCGAGGAAGTAGGACCGCGAGCTTCTCGTAACCGCTTGCAGACCGTCACATTGCTCGACGCTGTGCTGGAGCACAACTTTGATGCGCTCTTTGGCGGCGCTCGACGGGATGAGGAGAAGGCGCGGGCGAAGGAACGAATATTTTCGTTCCGCGATGCGTTTGGGCAGTGGGACCCGTCCAATCAACGCCCCGAGCTCTGGAATCTGTACAACGGCCGCCTGACTCGCGGCGAGCACATCCGGGCGTTTCCCCTGTCCAACTGGACCGAGCTCGATGTCTGGCAGTACATCAAGCGCGAGGGGCTGGAGATTCCGTCGATTTACTACGCGCATGACCGGTCGATGTTTGAACGCGACGGGATGATCTTTCCCGTCTCAGACTTTGTGCCGCGCTTGCCCAACGAAGATCCGTTTGATGCGCGCGTGCGGTTTCGCACAGTCGGCGACATGACCTGTACAGCCGGAGTGCGGTCGCAAGCTGAAACGCTGGACGCGGTGGTGGCAGAGATTGCGGCAACGCGAATCACCGAGCGCGGCGAGACGCGGGCCGATGACCGATTCTCGGAGGCGGCGATGGAAGATCGCAAGCGCGAGGGGTATTTCTAGTGACGACTGAGCAATCAAGCTTGAATGGCACGCTTACTGATCCTCTTGGACCAGATCAGCGAACGCTGCTGCGCCTGGCTACGGCCGGATCGGTGGACGACGGCAAGTCGACGCTGATTGGTCGCCTGCTGTTTGATTCCAAGCAGACGTTCATCGATCAGATGGAAGCGATTGAACGGTCATCGCGGACTCGCGGTGAAGAAGATGTCAACCTGGCCTATCTGACAGACGGACTGCGCTCGGAGCGCGAACAGGGCATCACGATCGACGTGGCGTATCGATACTTTTCCACGCCACGTCGCAAGTTCATTCTGGCCGACACCCCCGGTCACGTGCAGTACACGCGCAACATGGTGACAGGCGCATCGACGGCCGACGCCGCGCTGTTGCTGGTTGATGCGCGGCGTGGGGTGCTGGAGCAGACGAGACGTCATGCCTATCTGTCCAATCTTCTGGGCATCAGACACTTCGTTCTCTGCGTGAACAAGATGGACCTGGTCGGCTGGGATCAGGCGGTGTTTGACGAGATCACGGAGGAGTTGACTAGGTTTGCCTCGCGGATGGGCGTGACTGACGTGCGGGCGATCCCAATCTCGGCGAAGTTTGGCGACTGGGTCGTGGAGCCGTCGGAGCGAATGCCCTGGTACGACGGTCCGCCACTGTTGGAACTGCTGGAGACGTTGGAGGCGTCGGAGCCGCCACAACATCATGCGTCGCGGTTTCCGGTGCAGTATGTGATTCGTCCGTTGCGCGACGAGTTTCACGACTATCGCGGATATGCGGGGACGATGGCCTCGGGCGTGCTCAGAGTTGGAGACCGCGTGAAGGTGATGCCTTCGGGCGCAGAGACGACTGTTGCCGGGATTGATGCGTTCGATCAGCAGTTGGCGGAGGCCACGCCTCCGATGGCGATCACAGTGCGGCTGGCCGATCAGTTGGATGTGCGACGCGGGTCGATGATCGTGTCGGCCCAGCATCCGCCGGTCGCCGCTTCCTCGATTGACGCTCACATTTGCTGGATGAGCGAACGGGTTCCTCTGCGCGCGCGGGATCGGCTGGTCGTCAAGCAGACGACGCAGACGACTCGGGCGATGGTGGAAGAGGTTGGCGCTCGCCTGGATGTCAACACGCTCGAGTACGATCTCACGGCGTCTCAACTGTCTTTGAATGAAATCGGTCGGGTCCGGCTTCGGCTCATGGCTCCACTGTCTGTAGACCCATACGCTGAGTCGCGGGAAACAGGGGCGTTCATCCTGATCGATGAAGCGACATCAGCCACCGTCGGCGCAGGGATGATCACCTCCGGGGAATAGCCCATCGGGGGAGCTGGAATGAGCCGAGTACGCGTACTGGGCGTGTTGTTGCTGTTCGCCGCCCTGGCGACCGGTCTGACGTCCGCCTGCGGCGGTGACCCTGGTTACAACGAGGACGAGCTAATCCTCGCCACAACGACATCGCTGAATGACTCAGGACTGCTCGATGAACTGGTGCCCATCTTCGAAGACGAAGCAGGGATCACGGTCAAGATCATTTCGGTTGGCACCGGCGCGGCGTTGCGGATGGGGGCCGAAGGCAATGCGGATGTGCTGTTGACGCACGCGCCTACCTCAGAGCAGATGCTGGTCGACGCGGGCGACGTGACGAGCCGGGTCCTGGTGGCATACAACGACTTTGTGATTGTCGGGCCGCTGGATGATCCCGCGGGTGTCGCCGGGATGGACGATGTTTCCGAGGCGCTGATCCAGATTGCGAGAGCGGAAGCAGTCTTTGCTTCGCGCGGAGATGACAGCGGCACTCACAAGAAGGAGCGGTCACTGTGGGACGAGGCAGGATTGTCGCCGTCGGTGGCCGACGACGAGTGGTACCTGGAAGTGGGACAGGGCATGTCGGCGACGCTGACCGTCGCCAACCAACGAGGCGCGTACACCTTGACTGACCGTGGGACGTACCTGTCGTTGTCCGAAGATGTCAAAGGCCTGACTCCGCTGGTTGAAGGTGATCCGCTGTTGCTGAACTTCTACAGCGTGATGGAGGTCGACGGGGCGAAGGGGCGGATCAACACGGTCGGGTCTGCAGCATTCACGGAGTTCTTGCTGCGCGAGGACATCCAGGCGATGATCGGCGAGTATTTGCGCGAGGAGTACGGTCGACCGTTGTTCATCCCGGCTGCGGGCGAGACTGAGGCGTCGATCGCGGCTCGAGGTGGGGCATCGGGCTGAGGGCTGGCGCTTGGCGTCGTGAGCACATTCACCGTGATTGTCGCGCTCCGGCCCTCTCACTCTCCCAGACGAGACCTGCGCGTAAACCCGCTCCCCCTCGCAGAGATTGATGCATTACTCCCCTTCTCCCCCCTTGCGGGGGAGATGCCGAAGGCAGAAGAGGGGTTCCCTGCCTGTTGGCTCTATTTGGTCGTCGCCAGCCGACCCCCCTTCTGTCACTCTGTGACATCTCCCCCCGCAAGGGGGAGAGGGGAATCGGAGGATATGCATCAGTCTCTCGCAGGGGGAGCTGTCACGGAGTGGCTGAGGGGGTCCCTCGGAGGTGGCGACCAGACAAGGGTTGGCCGAGTGGAACCCCCTCCGCCTTCGGCACCTCCCCCTGTAAGGGTAAGGAAAGAGGATTGCGTACAGGTCTCCAGGGGGGAACAAATGGAGTCGTTGGCACGCGTGGGCACGGACCCGCAAGTAGGATCGCGACATGGAGTTGATCTGGGATGGGATTCGTGAGGCGGCTCGGCTGTGGTGGTCGGGCGATGGAGAGATCATTGAGATCACGTTGCGGACACTGGCGATTTCCGCCTCGGCGACGGCGTTGGCGCTGATCGTCGGGATTCCGCTCGGCGCGGTGTTGGCTCTGCGGCGATTCTGGGGACGGGGATTGATCGTTGCGGCAGTCAACACGGGCATGGGCATGCCTCCGGTGGCGATTGGCTTGTTGGTCGCGCTGATCCTCTGGCGAACCGGGCCCCTGGGTGACTTGAACCTGATCTATACGCCTACGGCGATGGTGGTTGCTCAGTTGTTGCTGAGTCTGCCGATGGTTGTGGGATTCTCGCTTGCTTCTATTCAGTCGGTGAATCCTCGATTGATTGGGCAGATGTGGGCGATGGGCGCGAACCGGTTGCAGGTGTTGTGGCTGCTCATACGCGAGACACGACTCGGCCTGCTGGCGGCAGTCATGGCCGGGTTTGGGGCAGCGATTTCCGAGGTTGGCGCATCGATGCAGGTTGGTGGCAATCTCGCTGGCGAGACTCGCGTGCTCACGACCGCGACGGTGCTGGAGACGGGACGTGGCAACTTTGAGGTCGCGATTGCTCTGTCGCTGGTGTTGGTCCTGCTGGCGTTCCTCGTCAATCTCGTGCTGACGACCGTGCAGCAGCGTCGGCCGGTCACATGACAACGCGCCCTGACGCTCATCTGCAGATCCGGGACCTTGCCGTACAGCGCGGCCGCGTGACGGTGCTGGAAATCGACAAGCTGGACATCCCTCGCGGATTGGTGACCGTAGTACTTGGCCCCAATGGATCGGGTAAGTCGACGCTCCTCGGCGCGCTGCAACTTGTGCTTCATCCTTCTCAGGGGACACTGATGCTTGATGGCGAACCGATGGATGCCGATCCGGTCGCGACTCGGCGGCGGATGTCGGCGGCGTTCCAGGAACCCCTGTTGCTGAGCATGTCGGTACTGGCAAATGTTGAACTGCCGCTCAGGCTGCGCGGGGTCGACAAACGAAGGCGGCGCGAACTAGCGGAACACTGGCTGGAGCGATTTGGGATTGCCTCGTTGGCCCGACGGCATGCGCGACAGTTGTCAGGCGGGGAAGCACAACGGGTCAGTCTGGCGCGTGCCTTTGCCTCGCAGCCGCAGGTGATGTTGCTGGACGAGCCATTTGCGGGAGTCGACGCGCCGACTCGGGAGGGGTTGATTGAGGACTTTGCCGAGAATCTCTCCGAGACACGCCCGACCACGGTGTTGGTCACACACGACCGCGATGAGGCATTGCGTCTCGGAGACGAGGCGGCACTGCTGATTGATGGACGACTGCGGCAGACTGGACCTCCCTCGGAGGTCTTCGAACGGCCTGCCGACCGCGCTGTCGCTGAGTTTGTGGGGATGGAAAACTTGTGGCATGGGCGACGCTCGGAGTCGGGCGTCTACGAGGCGGGAGGCATTCGTCTGGCGTCGACGTCGAAGTCGATCGCTCCGGGCTCGCCGGCGCTGCTCTGCGTTCGCCCGGAGCGGATTGTGCTGACTCGGGACGGGGAGGGAACGGGTACCCGCTCAGAGGCGGGGACGGAGAACCAGCTTCGGGCGATTGTGCAGAAGATCAGGCCTCGAGGGCCGGTGGTTCGGGCCGACCTGACGAGCGGCCGGCTGCACCTGACCGTTGATACTTCGGTGACGAAGTGGGATGAGCTAGGGCTGTCGGTTGGAGACGCGGCCGTCGCCAGGATTGCGCCGGCGGACGTACATGTGATCAGCGACGACGGAGCAGACTGAACGGACTCCTGGTCCCCGGCTTAGATTCTTTCTCGACGCCGAAAATGCTGGCGAGCTCGGTGTTGCTGGGCTCGGTGGCGACGTGTTTGCCATCAATCAGGATGGTGGGGACGGAGCGGCTACCACCGTTGTGCATCTCGACCGCTCGAGCTGCTTCCCGGTCCTCTTCGATGTCGATGGTTCGGTATGGGATCTCGAACTCGTCGAGAAAGCGCACCGCCCGGCGGCAGTCGCCGCACCAGACAGTGATGTAGAGGAGGACGTCGCGCTCGGCGTTGGGATCGGCCTCACGGGACTCGATGGGTCCTGCGGCGGGGTCGATTTCGCAGGCGTCGCCTATCTGAACGTTGAGTTCTGGTGCATTGTCTGTCATGTCATGCTCCTTTGTGTGCCTGGGCCCTCGCCCTCACCCTAACCCTCTCCCAGAGGGAGAGGGGATTGAAGGGATCTGGTGGAGTTTGAGGAAGTTGGTTGGTTCGCCCTGGCCGAGGGGGAATCCTCCTGTGAGGACGATCTGATCGCCTGGCTTGAGGTCAAGCGCGTCGACTGAGGCACGTTCGACTTCTGTCAGCATCCCCTCGATATCGTCGGGCGGTGGGCAGTGGCGCGGTTGGACACCCCACATGAGCGCCAGTCGCTGGAGGGTGGAGTCTCCAGGAGCGAGCACGAGCACCGGCACAGGCAGACGAACGTGGGAGATCAGGCGTCCTGAGCGTCCGCTGATGGTGAAGACGATCACGGCACGGACCTGCGGGTGCTGCTCGACGGCAGCGGCAACGGCGACTGCGACGGTTCGAGCGGTGTCGGCCTTGAGCTCGATCGGCCGAGCGACGGCGGTCCGTCCAGCGTCGCTGGACTCCGCGCGGCGGATGATGTCGTCCATCATGTCGACGACCTCAACCGGGTGACGTCCGACAGCGGTCTCGGCAGAGAGCATGAGGGCGTCGGCGCCGTCCCAGACGGCGTTGGCGACATCGGAGGCCTCCGCGCGTGTCGGTCGCTGGCGCTGGACCATCGATTCGAGCATCTGTGTGGCGATGATGACCGGCAACAGAGCGCGTCCGGCGGCTTCGATGATGTGTCGCTGCAGGACCGGCACTTCGGCCGGTCCGACTTCGACACCGAGGTCGCCGCGCGCGACCATGACGCCGTCTGAGACAGCGATGATTTCCTGCAGGTCCTGAATGGCGGAGAGGGTTTCGATTTTGGCGATCAAGGGGAGTTCACCGCCTGCTTCGTGGACTGCGGCGCTGGCTTCAGCCAGATCGAGGCCGCTGCGCACGAAAGAGAGCGCGAGGAAGTCGAAGCCGTGACGGACGGCAAAGCCGATGTGCTCGCGATCGCGTTCCGTCACCGCGGGCAACTGTTTGCCGGCCCCGGGCGCGTGTAGTCCGGCCCGAGCGGTCAGCAGTCCACCGCCGCGGACAGTGGTGCGGATCCGACTGCCGACGATCTCCTCGATCAGTAGATCGAGTTCGCCGTCGCGCAGGTACACGCGCCCGCCGGTCTCGACCTCATCGACGAGGGCCGCATAGTTGCAATTGAGGACCAAGCAGTTTCCGTCATACTCGGGTTCAGCGTCGCTTCCAGCGAGGATGTCGACTCGCTCTCCACGCGTGATTTCGGTGCCGTCGGGCACGGAGCCGATTCGAATCTTCGGTCCCTGCAGATCGCCGAGAATGGCCACAGGCTTGCCCGTCTCGGCCTGGGCGCGGCGGACGGTCTGGACGGCGCGGGTCCAGGAGGATTCATCCCCGTGGGAGAAGTTGATCCTGGCGACATCGAGGCCGGCGTTGACCAATTCAAGGACTGTCGCAGGATCGCTGGAGGCTGGTCCGAGGGTGGCGACAATCTTGGCACGGCGTCTGGAAGTCATCTGCACATCGATCAGTTTGGCTTCTGTTCAGCTTATGCCGATAGCGGAATGGTTAACTCCGTCATTGCAGCGTGCTGCACGGACGTCTGTGCTCGAATCGGCGAGACACCCCCGTTCAAGAGGGTGCTTCAGAAGTCCCATTGGTTGGTCAAATTCCAGTCCCCGCTTTACGCGGGGACCCGCTCTGGCAACACGGGATATCTGGTGGTGGAGTCCCCTACAGGGAGGGAGCAGGTCCCCGCGTAAAGCGGGGACTGGAAAATTTGACTCTTGAGACACACTCTCAAGTCCGGGGCAGGCTCTGCGAAAAGCGCCGGTATGACGGAGTTGCTCGCGTGGACTTGACTCTTTTGAAGGGTCTCCGCGACGGGGTCAGAGGATCAGGGAACACAGAACGGGCCGCTCCCTGGGGAGCGGCCCGTTTGTTGGTTGCCGTTAGTTGGACTTAGTAGGCCGGGGCGGGCGGAGCCGCCACGGCGTTCTCGTCGGGCTTCTCGGTGACCAGGCAGTTGGTCGTGAGGACCATGCCAGCGATCGAGACGGCGTTTTCGAGTGCGGCGCGGGTGACCATAGCCGGGTCGGCGATGCCCATCTCGATCATGTCGCCGTACTCGTCACTCGCGGCGTTGTAGCCGAAGTTGTTGGTCTCGGCGTCCTTGACGGACTGGACGATGACGGAGCCATCCTGGCCGGCGTTGATGGCGATGCGGCGCATCGGCTCTTCCAACGCACGGTTGAGGATGCCAACGCCAGTGGCTTCGTCGCCCTCGAGGTCAACGCCCCCCAGCGCAGGAATGACGTTGATCAGTGCGACACCACCACCGGGGACCATGCCCTCTTCGACGGCGGCGCGGGTCGCGGACAGGGCGTCCTCAACGCGGTGCTTGCGCTCTTTGAGCTCAACCTCGGTGGCTGCGCCGACCTTGATGACGGCGACGGAGTTGGAGAGCTTGCCGAGTCGCTCCTGGGCCTTCTCGCGGTCCCAGTCGCTCTTGGCGGCTTCGTAGACGTGGCGGATCTGGTTGACGCGCTCGTCGACGGCCGTTGCCTCGCCGTTGCCCTCGATGATGGTCGAGGTTTCCTTGGAAGCGATGAAGCGGCGGGCGCGCCCGAGCTGAGAGATTTCAGCCTGGTCGAGCTGTCCGCCGAGCTGCTCGGAGATAACCTCGCCGCCGGTCAGGGTGGCGATGTCGCCGAGGTTGTCCTTCTGGCGGTCGCCGAAGCCGGGGGCTTTCACGCCGATGACGTTGATCGTGCCGCGCAGCTTGTTCACCGCGAGGGTGGCCAGCGCTTCACCGTCGATGTCGGAGGCGATGATGACGAGGTTCTTGGTGACCTTGAGGATCTTCTCGAGCAAGGGCAGGATGTCCTGCACGGCCGAGATCTTCTTGTCGGTGACGAGGATGTAGGGGTCCTCGATTTCGGCTTCCATGCGGTCGGCGTTGGTGACGAAGTAGGGGGAGATGTAGCCGCGGTCGAACTGCATACCGTCGACGTACTCAACCTCAGAGCGAATGCCCTTGCCCTCTTCGACGGTGATCACGCCGTCTTTGCCGACCTTCTCCATGACCTCACCGATGAGCTCGCCAATGGCGGGGTCGGCGGCGGAGATGCCGGCGATCTGCGACATCTGCTCGCGAGTGGTCACGCGGACAGCCTTCTCGCGGATGGCGTCGGAAAGGACTTCAACACCCTGCTCGAGGCCGCGCTTGAGGGCCATCGGGTTGGCGCCGGCTGCGACGTTGCGCATGCCCTCTCTGACGATGGACTGGGCGAGGACGGTCGCGGTGGTGGTGCCGTCACCAGCGATGTCGTTGGTCTTGGAGGCGACTTCCTTGGCGAGCTGAGCACCGATGTTGTGGAAGGGGTTCTCGAGGTCGATGTCGCGGGCGATAGTCACACCGTCGTTGGTGATCGTCGGCGCGCCGAAGGTCTTGGCGAGGACGACGTTTCGGCCCTTGGGACCGAGGGTGATCTTGACGGCGTCAGCGAGGGCGTCAATGCCGTCGCTCAGCGCCTGACGAGCGTCCTCGTCGAACAGCAGTGCCTTGGCCATATGTGATGGTCTCCTTCTTCGTGGAGTCTTGCGGCTGGAGTTTGTGTTTCTAGCACTCGCATAGCGAGAGTGCCAACGCGTGTATTGTGTCGAATTTGTTGCGCCAGCGCAAGTGGCGCGGGCGTTATCGTTTCGTGCTCTGTCCGCTCTGCAATGGCGCTGTTAAATCGGCTACAACGACATGCTTGCGGAGGCGCTCAGAGCAGCAGTCGGGGCATGGGCAGGAGCTTGAGCACCGCGACCGCTCGCAGTTGGTTGTCTGGCACAACACCGAAGCGTCGGCTGTCGGTGCTGCGGCTTGGGTTGTCTCCGACGACGTACCAGCCATCCCCCTCGCGGCTGAGGGCTCGCTTGATGAAGAGGTCGGTCTTGCGGCGGAAGGCGACAATGCGGCCAGGTTCAACGGAGAGCAAGTTAGTCGAGAGTGCGAGGAGGCGATCACCGTCCTGCAGAGTGGGAGACATGGAGTCGCCCTGGAGTCGGAGGAAGTAGAGCATAGCTCTAGTCAGAGGGGTCTTGATGGGCTCTGTTGCGAGGCGCGAGCCCCCCTCTGCCTTCGGCATCTCCCCCCAGAGGGGGGAGAAAGGGGGAAAGGGCGGCATCTCCCCCCTCGGGGGGAGATGAAGCAGCGGCAGCAGCCTCCCCAGAGGTCGGAGCGCTGTTGGTGTTGGGCTAGAAGTCGTCCATGCCGAAGTCGCCCATGCCGAAGTCGTCGTGGCTGTGGCCGTGGTCGTGACCGTGGCCTCCCATGCCCATGCCGCCCATGTCGGGCATGCCCATATCTCCCATCGCTCCCATGTCGAAGTCGTCGAAGGAAGAACCGCCGGAGCCGGTGTGGATCGCAACGCCGGCGCCGAAGACGCGGTCGCCGACTCCGTCGTCGCAGGCTGGGCAGTCGGGTGACTCTGGGGCCTGGCCCATCTTGGCCAGGATATCGAAGACGTAGGTGCAGGTGGGGCACTTGTATTCGTACATCGGCATAGCAGACTCCTTTCCGGAGGATGTGGAGCGGTTTGAGTGATGTCGAACTAATCTTACGACGGTGACACGGGTAGCCGAAATTTCGTAGCTCGCGGAGGGGGATGCCGATGCCGGATCTCAGGGAATTCTGCGATCGGATGTGGCGTGGCGAGATCGACACCGTCCGTGAACTGCATCCGATCATCGGATTTTGGAACGACGGCGAGGCTGAGGAGATCGAAGAGGGACTGCTGTACTACAAAACCGTGGCGTCGGTGAGCACGATCGATACGGGCGACGGACTGGTCATGCTGGACACCGGTACGGAGTATGACACCGAGCGCATCTACGAAGGAGTGAGGGACTGGCGGCCATCGGCGGAGCTGCAAGCAGCTGTGTTTTCGCATCATCACACGGATCACATCTTTGGCATGGCGCCATTCGAGCAGGAGGCGGCCGCGAAGGGACGCTCCCTGCCGACGGTGTATGGGCACCGCTCCATGCCGGGTCACTTTGATCGCTATCGACGCACCTGGGGTTACAACCGGGCGATCAATTCACGTCAGCGCGCCAGGCCGGGAATGAGCGCCGAATCGGGCCAAGTCTTCTGGCCGAATGAGTTTCGCTATCCCGATGTGACGTTCGACAACAAGCTGCGTGTCTCTGTAGGAGATATGACGCTAGAACTGTCTAACACTCGCGGCGAGACCGAGGACGCGGTCTGGGTCTGGATTCCCGAGCGTAAGTGGCTGTTTCCTGGGGATCTGTTCATCTGGGCCGTTCCCAACGCCGGCAATCCGCAGAAGGTTCAACGCTGGCCGGGCGAGTGGGCAGCTGGACTGCGGCAGATGGCAGGCAAGGGCGCGGAGCTGATGGTTCCAGGCCATGGATTGCCGATCTTCGGAGCTGACCGGATCGCTGAAGCACTGACCGACACGGCCGACCTCCTGGAACACATCGAGAGTCACACGTTGGCGCTGATGAACGAGGGTTACACCCTGGATCGGGTATTGCAGACCGTCGAGATTCCGAAGCGCTTGACCGATAAGCCGTGGCTGAAGTCGGCGTTTGACCGTCCAGAGTTCATCGTCCACAACGTTTGGCGACTCTATGGAGGCTGGTACGAGGGCGAGCCGGATCGGTTGTTGCCTGCGCCGCGTGCGGCGGAGGCGGCTGAGTGGGTGACGCTCGCGGGAGGGCTCGGGTGGGTACTTGATCGTGCGAGAACTCATCTTCAAAACGGCGACTTGGAGCTGGCTTGTCACCTGGTCGAAGGCGCGGCGCTCGCCGCCCCGAGTAGTCCGGATGTGCACACGTTGCGTGCGCAGGTCTACGACGCTCGCGCCGAGGCGCAGGATTCCTCGATGGCGCGGGGCATCTTCTCATTCGCGGCGATGTCGAGCCGTGACGGCAAGCGAGATCTGTTCAATCCATAGGGGAGTTGCAAGACCCGACGAATCGAGATCGCGCGCTTGTCTGAGATTCCCAACTCAGACCTCGCTCGGGCGCATATCTTACGACCGTGACCTGCGTTCCCTGCGCAGCGGCTGTGGCTGAGGAGCAACCAGATGCCAGATATCCGAGACTACTGCGATCGACTATGGCGCGGCGAGATCGACACGATCACCGAGGCGCATCCGGTGACCTCACCCTGGAACAACCGTGAGCCGGAAGAGATTGGCGACGACTTCCTCTACATCAAATCCGCGGCGTCGATGAACACGATTGACACCGGCGACGGTCTGGTGATGCTGGATACGGGGACGGCTCGGGACGCTGAGGGGCTGTTCTCGGCGGTGCGCGATTGGCGTCCCGATACTCCGTTGCGAGCGGCGGTGTTCTCGCATCATCATGTCGATCACATCTTTGGCGTGAACAAGTTCGACGAGGAAGCGGCGAGCAAGGGGCAGGCGCGTCCGACGGTCTATGGACAGCAGCACATTCCGGCTCACTTTGATCGATACAAGCGGACTGTTGGCTACAACACGGCGATCAATTCTCGGCAGTTCATCCGTCCGGGCATGGACGCGACGCAGGTGCGGTTGCCTTGGCCGGATGAGTTTCGCTATCCGGACGTGACGTTCGACGACGCGGTGCGGTTCTCGTTTGGTGAACTGACGTTTGAGGTCACGCATACGCGGGGTGAGACAGAGGATGCGGCCTGGACCTGGATCCCGGAAAAGAAGTGGCTGTTCCCTGGCGACCTCTTCATCTGGGCCGTGCCGAACGCAGGCAATCCGCAGAAGGTGCAGCGCTGGGCCGGTGAGTGGGCGACCGGGCTGCGGCAAATGGCAGCGAAGGGCGCAGAAGTGATGAGTCCGGGTCACGGCTTCCCGATTTTCGGCGCCGACCGGGTCGCCGAGGCGCTGACCGACACCGCCGACTTGCTGGATGAGGTCGAGAGTCAGACGCTGGCGCTGATGAATGAGGGTTACACGCTAGATCGTGTGCTGCACTCGATTGAGATGCCGCAGCATCTGTTGGAGAAGCCGTGGCTGCGTTCGGCCTACGACCATCCCGAGTTCATCGTGCACAGTGTCTGGCGCTACTTCGGCGGCTGGTACGAGGGCGAGCCGGATCGGCTGCTGCCTGCGCCGCGCTCGGCAGAGGCGGCGGAATGGGTGACGCTGGCCGGAGGTCTGGAGCCGGTGATGGAGCGGGCGCGGGCTCACATGCAGAACGGCAACCTGCAGATGGCATGTCATTTGATCGAGGGCGCAGCCTTGGCTGCTCCGAATAGTCCAGATGTGCATGAGTTGCGCTCGGAGATTTACGACGCGCGTGCAGCGGAGCAGGATTCGTCGATGGCGCGCGGGATCTTTGCGTTTGCGGCCTCGTCGAGTCGGAATGGCAAGCGGGACGTGTTTAATCCGTAGGACAACCGCTCGAGCAAGGACGGCGTAGGTGCTGGCAGCGGCGAGATTCCCGCGACGGAGCGCAGGAATGACGAGAGTTGTGCCTGCGTCTTGGACCCAGACTCAGGGCAAGTGTTCAGAGCGAAAATGGTGTGAGGCAAAGGCGGTGCCACCGGTGATCTGGATCATGGCTTGATCGTTGATCAGTTCATTTGAGGTGCCTTCGTTTAGCCCTCGCGTGAACGTTGCGTTTGAGAGCGGCCATTTGAGTCCGACGGTCGTGATCCCTTCCACTGTCTCGCTGACAGCTGTGATTGTCACGTAGTCGCCGATTTGGCCCTGGAACTGGGCTTGGGATACGCCGTCTCCGTTAAGGACGGTGAATGCAGTCCAACCGTCGACGGTCCAGGTGGGAGTTTGCCTGAGACTTGGGTGCGTGAGCAGGTAGAGGTTGGCGACCGCGTGATCGTAGCGCGGGCCTCCGAAGAGGCCGACGATGATGATGCTGGTTGCGCCTCGTCTGAGTGCGTACTCGATGGCGACGTCGCCGTCGGTGCGTTGCTCCGGGTCGGGATGCGGCTCGAATTCAACGCCGACGGACTTGAGGTGGAAGAGATCTTCGCCGGCCAGGGAGTCGAGATCACCGATCACGACGTGCGGCAGAATGCCGAGTTGTCGCAGACGGTTTGCGCCGCTGTCGGCGGCGACAATCAGTCCTGCGCCGTTAAGGGCGCTGCGGACGAGGGGAGAATCGTGGACTTCGCCCGCGAGCGCGACGACGGCTTGCATTGCAGTTCCAGTTTGCTCGCTCGGACGGTCGGCCCTCACCCTAATCATCTCCCAGAGGGAGAAGGGACAGAAGGGAAAGGGCTGGCGCTAGTGGAGCGCCTAGTCGGCGACCGGCTCTGCCTCGGCTTCTGCTGGGGCTTCTGCGCCGTTGGCCGAGAGCGCGGCTCGATCTGCTGCGGCTTGTTTGAAGGCCTCGGGCAGTTCCTTGCCGGCGTCAGAGAAAGCCTTGGCCATCGCCTTCTGACCGGCGCCGAAGATATCGAGCTGACGGTCTTCGACGAAGTCGCGCGAGGCGACGAGCCGGTCGAGCTGACCCTGGTACTTCGGCGCGACGTAGCGCATCAGCAATTCGAAGCTGCGCTTTGTGGCGTCGGTCGAGGCCCACTCGTGGTGCATGCCGAGTAGTCCGCCAATGCCGCCGGAGCGATCATGCATCGCCTCGATCTGGTCGACGGCGTCCTCGGGGGAACCGACGATGACCATGTTCTTGTCGATCGCTTCTTCAATGGTGTCGGCCATCTGCAGCGCGATGCCGCCTCGGCGGCCGGGATCTCGAACATCGCCGACGTAAGCGCGCTTGAGGAATCCGGCGCGGACATCGTCGATTGCCTGGGCTCGGGTCTCGGCGATGTGAATCGCCGTCACGACCCGCCAGTTCTTGCGCGAGACTTTGTGGCCGTTCTCGGTTGCCGCCTCTTCGTACCAATCCCAGACGTTCTTCATGCCCTCGGAGTCGGCTCCGGCGACGGAGAGCAGGCTCGCACCGTGCTTGCCGGCGAGCTGCGGTCCGGACGGCGTCAGGATCACGGCGACGGCCAGCTCGGGATGCGGGTCGGAGTACCAGGCCATCTGCAGCCGCGCTTCGGTCAACGAGAACCAGTCCGTCTCCATCGAGACCGGCTCTTCGTCGCGGGCAAGTTGGACGATGGCGTCGAAGGCCTCGGCCATGCGCTTGCGCTGGGTGGTTGGCTCGATGCCCATCTGCACCGCGTCTGAGGTGAGTGCGCCGGGACCAACGCCGAGCATCACGCGACCGCGCGTCATGTGGTCGAGTTGGAGCAGGTCGTCGGCGATCATCAAGGGGTTGTGGTAGGGCAGCGAGACGACGCCGGTGCCCAGCTTGATGTGCTTGGTCCGCTCGGCCAGCGCGGCGATGAAGATCATCGGGTTAGAGATGATCTCGCGGGCAAACGAGTGGTGCTCGCCGATCCAGGCTTCGTCGTAGCCGAGGTCGTCGAGGTGCTCGATCAATTCAACGTCGCGCTGGAGCGCGAGCGTGGGGTGCTCGCCAACGCTGTGGAAGGGAGCGAGGAAGAGTCCAAATTTCATGCGCTTAGGTCGCCAGGACATGGTTCAGTCCGATCTATCGAGTGTGGGGTGGTACGGGATTGAGGATAGCGGTGTTCGCCAGACACTTGACAAGCGCGTACCCAGGGCGCGGCCTGACTTTCCTCCCCCTGGCAGGGGGAGGTGTCACGAAATGACGGAGGGGGTCCGCTCAGCGGTCGCGATCAGCGATACCGCTCTGCCTTGGCTCAGCGGTCGCAGCGGAGAGACCCCCTCACCCGCTTCGCGGGAGCTCCCCCTGCGAGGGGGAGCAAAAGGGCGGAGAGCTCAATGCTCACGCATCGTTGCTACCCCAACACCTCAGGATTGACGATGGCCTCGGGTCGATTTCCCTGAATCACGTTGACCACGTTCCGCGTCGCCAGGGCTCTCATGGCGTAGCGGGTTTCCTCGGTGGCGGTGCCGATGTGGGGGAAGCTGATTACGTTGGGCAGCTTGACGATGGGCTCGTCTGGGTCGGGCGGCTCGTCTTCGAGCACGTCGAGACCGGCGCCGGCGATCTGGTTGGCGACGAGCGCGTCGTGTAGCGCCTTCTGGTCAACGGCTGGGCCTCGCGAGGTGTTGATCAGGTAAGCGCTCGGCTTCATCAGAGCGATCTCGCGTGCACCGATCATGTGTCGCGAGGACTGGTTGAGGTCGGTGTGAACGCTGACGAAGTCGGACTCCGCCAGCAGCTCGTCAAGGGTTCGCTTCTCAGCCGGCGGCGCGTCTGCGGGCGGGTTGTCGTAGATGTCGTACCAGATCACCTTCATCCCGGCGAAGTTTGCGCGTCGGGCGACCTCCTGGCCGATGCGTCCGAAGCCGACGATCCCAATCGTCTTGCCGAGCGGGTCGTTGGCAAGCGCGGGATAGGGCTCGCGCCGTCCCCAACCGCCGGAGCGGTTGTAGGCCTCGAACTCCATCAGGTGTCGCGAGAGCATGAGCAGGAAAGCCATGGTCAAGTCAGCGACGGCAGCGCTGAGCACGCCAGGCGTGTTGCAGAGGGCGATGCCGTTACTGGTCAGGAAGGGCACGTCGAAGGCGTCGAAGCCGACTGAGGTGGTTGCGACGACCTTCAAGTTTGGCGCGAGGTCCACGACCTGCTGGTCAATCTTGACGAGCGGGTTGAGCAGCACGCCATCGGCATCCTTGACGGCTTCGATGAACGCGCCGCGGTCGCGACCGTCGACGACGCGGACATCGCCGGCGGCAGCGAGCATGTCGTGGAGTTCGTCTTCAATCGGTACGGCCTGGACGATGGTCGGCATGGTTGGGTCTTTCGTTGGTTGGAGTGGCTGGGTGAATGGTAGGACAGATCCAATGGGCTCCCCTTTGGGGGAGCTCCCGCGCAGCGGGCGAGGGGGCTGGCTCGACGAACAGTGCTTGTCGCCGGGAGCCCCCTCAGACCCTGCGGGCCAGCTCCCCCAAAGGGGGAGCTCTTTTTTCGTCGGTTGGACCTAATCGAGCCGATACACCCGCTGTGCGGTGTCGTGGAACATTTGATCCTTTTCGTCCTGGGGATAGTCGGCGACCAGCTTGAAGAACTGGTTGTACATGTTCGTGTAGCTGCAGCAGACCTTGTCGACGGGGAAGTTGCTTTCGAACATGCAGCGGTCGGGACCGAAGGACTGAATCGTGTGTTCGTACCAGCGACGGTTGGCTTCCAGCAGTTCGTCGGAAGATGGCGCTCGCTCCTGCTGGTGCCAGCCGAAGCCGTTAATCACCATCTGGATGCCGCCGACCTTGGCGACGACGTTCTCGCAGGTGGCGAGTTCGCTGATGGTGTCTCGCCATTCGGCGAAGACTTCGTCGTGGCGGCCCGCATACGGACCGATGCCAAGCGGTCCGCCCAGGTGATTGAGGATGATCGTGGTCTCGGGGAAGGCGCGGGCGAGGTCGGTCAGCTCGGGAATCTGGGGATGGTAGAGCCAGGCCTCGAAGCTGAGCCCTCGCTTGCCGAGTTCGGCGAACCCTTCGCGATAGGCGTCATTCAGGTAGATGTGCGGCTGATCCACGATCCGCGAGTTGGGCACGTCGGGCGACGGATCCCAGCTTGCGTGATGGCGGATGCCTCGGAAGCGGGAGCTCATCTCCATGTGCGCGTCGAGCACTTCACCGACGGCCGCGCCGAGCAGCAAGTCGGCATGCGAAACGATACCGGCGCAGGCTCGGATCTCGCCATAGAGTCCGCTGGCGCTCTGCGCCGAGACGCCGGCCACGAACTCGGTCTCACCGACCGGCGCCATCGCCTCTGTGGCATCGGCGTTGTACATCGCGCCGCATTCGATGAATACCGTCTGGCGAACGTTGAGGTCGGCAGTGTCCTCGAGCAACTCGTCGAGAAAATAGCGCAAACTGGGACCATGGGGTCGCACATCCCAGAGGTGATGATGCGGGTCGATAATTTTCTGGTCGGGGTCGAATGCGGGCTCCTGGTTGGTTGCGAGCCAGTCGAAGTTGTTGGTGACCATGTTGGACTCCTATTCACCCATCAGTTCGCGCAGGCCACGGCCGAGCTCGGTGTAGCCCTGGTTGAGCAGGAAGCGGTCCCAGCCAATGCAGAAGTGCTTAACGCCGAGGTCGAGGTAGCGCTGGGCTTGCTCAACCGCGCCGATCTCGATGCGTGGGGCGACGCCGTACTCGAGCGACTTGGCGATCGTCTTCTCTTCGGCGGCGCGAATCTCGTCCGGACTCGGTCGCTCGTCGAAGGAGAAGCCGTAGTCGCTCGGACCCCACTGGGTCATGTCGACGCCGAGTTCGGCAGCGCGTTCGAGGATCGCCTCGATGTCGTTCAGAGCGACGCGCTTTTCGATCATGATCACAGTGACGATGCCGTCGAGGTCTGCGCCATAGTTTCCAGCGGCGTAGCCGGCCAGCGCCGGTCGTCGCGTCTTGACGCCCATGTGTCCGCCCATCTCGCCCAGCGTGCCCGGCTTATCGGGGCGGATGGACTGGAGTGCTGCGTCGACATCGTCGGGCGTGCGGATGTCGGTGTAGAGGACCGACTTGAAGCCCGCCCCAAGCGCGGCCTGTGCCCAGAAGGTCTGGTTGGCCTGGTCGAGCTTGATCATCAGCGGCAGATTGCCGCACTGAGCCGCCCGCGCGAGGTGGTAGAGCGTCTTCATGTCGAAGGTCGAGTACTCGGCCACATACTCGCCGTAGTCGAATTGCCCGGTGTCGCCAATCAGTTCGGCGATGTCAGGGTCGTTGAAGAGGAAATGGGTGCCGATCGTCGGTTTGCCGGCGTCGAGCTTCTCGCGAAACGTGTTGGCAAGCACGGCCATAGGTAGGTCTCCTTGGTTGAGATGCGTCAGTTGATTTGGAGGCTAGGTTAGACGCGAGCTACACACGCCGTCGCCGGACGGGGTCGAGTCGCTCGGAGAGGACATCGGAGAGGAAGTTGAGTCCAACCATCAGGACGGCCAACACGACTGTGGTCACGATCACGAAGTGCGGAGCCGTCTGCATGTACTGCTGACCCTCGGCCAACATCGTGCCCAGCGTCGCGTTGGGCAACTGAATACCGACGCCGAGGAAGTTGAGGGCCGCCATCGCCAGCACAGATGCCACGAATGAAATGGGCATCTGAACGGCGAACGCGCCGAACGTGTTGACCGCGACGTGACGGAAGAGCACGCGTCGACCGGATGCTCCGAGCGTGCGGGCTGCCAGGGCATAGTCGCGTTCGCGCTCACGCAACACGCCGGCGCGGGCGAGCCGGGCGGTGACCGGAATGTTGAAGATGGTGATCGCGACGGCGAGTGAGAACAGTCCGGTTCCGAGAATCGTGGTGACGACGATCGCCAACACGAGGCCGGGGAAGGCCATAAGGACATCAAGTGCGCGCATGATCAGGGTGTCGGTGACGCGGCCGGTCCAGCCTGCGATGTAGCCGATGGTGATACCCATGCTCATGCCGATCAGCACGGCACTGAAACCAGTCAGGATGGTGCGGCGCGAGCTGACTGAGACACGAGCCAGAAGGTCTCGTGACAGGTGGTCGGTGCCTAGCGGGTGGTCCCAGGAAAGGCTGAGCAGCTTTGAGCCACGTTCGGACCAGTTGGGGTCGGTGGGATCGAGGATCGGGAGAACGAATGAGAAAAAGAACACTGCGAAGAGCAGCACCAGCGCGATCGCACCGCGCGGTTCACGCGCGATGCCTCGAAGCTCGTCGAAGACGGGCTTGAGCGGATTGCGACGCTCTACATCGTCGAGACGAACTGGATCGACCTGTGCTGCCATAGCCGATCCTTAGTCCGACGCCCTGCCGCCGACGCGGATTCTCGGATCGAGGGCGACGTAAAGCACGTCGATCATCAGGTAAACGAACATGAAGATGGTCACGATCAGCATCGTGATGATTTGGATGATCGCGTAGTCCCGGTCGCGCACGGCGACCGCCAGCGCACGACCCATTCCAGGCCAGGTAAAGACGGACTCGATGATCAGCGTGCCACCGAGGATCTCGGCGAAGTTGAACGCCATAATGGTGACTACCGGAATCAGCGACGGCTTAAGCGCGTGTCGCAGGATGACGATTGGTCGGCGCAGGCCCTTGGCCTGCGCGGTGCGGATGTAATCCTCGGTCAGGGTGTCGAGCATTGATTGACGTGTGAATCGGAGAATCTGCGCCGCGACGATGCCGCCGAGCGCGAAGCCGGGCATGAGCAAGTGCAGCAGTGCGTCGCCGAAGTCTTCGGTGATTGGCGTGCGTCCGAATGACGGCAAGACGTCCAGCGCGACGGCGAAGATGATCAGATAGAAGAATCCGGCGATGAACGAGGGCACACCAATGTTCCAGCCGGCCCAGGCTCCCGCGAAATAATCCCAGAAACCTCCTCGGTTGATCGCAGCCAAGACTCCGAAGATGAGGCCCAGTCCGAATCCGACAATCGTGGCGAAGACCGTGAGTTCCAGCGATGCGGGGAAAGCCGAAGCAACGACCTCCCAGACTTCGATGCCCTTGTTGGAGATGCCGAAGTCGCCCTCGAAAATCCCGGTCACCCAGTCGCCGTACTGCTCGAAGAACGGCTTGTCGAGGCCCCACTTGGCGCGGAGATTCTCCGCGCAGTCGGTTCCGACCGAGTTCTCCCCGCAGGCGGCGACAGCGGGGTCACCCGGGATCAGCCGGACGGCGCCGAAAATCAACAGCGAAGCTATGAAGAGGGTCGGAATCAGCTGCGTAACGAGTCGTGTGAGGACGTAGCTCATGTGATCGCAGGCAAGCTAAGCGCCCTTCGCCGCACTCCCGGAAGGAGCGCGGCGAAGGGGCAAGAGGAGACGTGTTCGTATCCGTCGTTGACTAGACGGTCACCTGATCAACGTACGGCCAACCCTCGGAGTCGAAGTTGATGCCGACGTTGGTCGTACTCCAGGCGCCCGAGTAGGAGCGGAAGAGGTGGTTCGACCAGGCGAGGTCGAGGTACTTCTCGTTCCAGACATCCCAGGAGCCGTACTCGTCAATGAACGTTCCGTTCTTAGCGGCCTCGAGCATGTCCAACCACTCGAGTTCGTCGCGGACACCTTCGCGCTCGCGCAGAGGCACGTAGCCTTCGTTGTTCGGGTCGTTGGTCTGGTTCGGAACGGCGGCGTTCATGCGGCCGTCGTAGGCGTCGGCGAACAGCACGGTGACTGCGGGGTCACCAGGCTTCACCCAGTTGCCGAAGCCGATGATCATGTGATCGAAGGATCCGGTCGTCTGCAGGGTGATCATCTCGGTGTACTCGCGGTTGGTCAATTCCATCTCGATGCCGAACTGCGCCAGCTCTTGCTGAATCAGCTGGGCGGTCGCCGGTGCGTAGGGTCGCTCGGGGAGGACATCGGCCTTGAGCACGGTGTCGTTGTTGACCAGGCCAGCGGCATCGAGCAGCTCTCCGGCCTTCTGCGGGTCGAAGATGGGCTTGTCCAGTTCGGCGTTGTAGGCCGGTGAACCGGGCTGCCAGGGCAGTCGCCCGGCGACATCGAAGCTGCCGCCGAACTCTTCGGTGATCCGCACACCGTCGACAAGCAGGAACACACCCTGTCGGGCACGCTTGTCGGTGAACGGCGGGGAGTCTACGCGGAAGCGCAGTGTCTGGCCGCCGACGCCAATGCCGATCGTGCCGAAGTGCTCGTCCGACGCCATGAGCCGTTGTTCTGCCTCTGGGTTTCGGATCGGCACGCCGTAGTGCGAGTGGATGTCGCCAGTCTCAAGCGCCGCGCCCATGGCCAGGGCATCCGCGAAGATCGTGTACTCGATCTTGTCGACGATGCCGCCGCCACTCCAGTGGTCGGGGACCTTGACCAGGTCGTAACCACGGTTGGGGTCGTAGTTCTCGAAGCTGTAAGGTCCCGTACCGATCAACACACCGTCCTCAACCTGGTCGAGGGTCTCCATGTCGGTGATGTTGGTGGAGGAGGTCAGCGTGTAGAAGTAGCCGGTCGGCTGGGTGAGGTCGATTCGCGCGGTGGTGGGATCAGTGGCCGTCGCGGTGTCGATGTTCTTGGACATCAGGTGCAACGGAGAGCCGCCGCCGCCGGAATCGGGGTTCTTGATTTCGTTGTAGGTGAAGGCCACATCCTCAGCCGAGAACGCTCGACCCGAGTGCCAGGAGACGCCTTCGCGGACGGTGAAGATATAGGTCGTCGCGTCTGGTGTTTCCCAGCCCGTTGCCATGTCCGGTGAGGGATCGAAGTTGGGATCGACCATGCGCTGCATATTTGCCACGTCGGGGTCGAGACCCACCGGACCGCTCCATCGGGTCAGGCGGTTGAACAGTCCACCGTTCTGATTGATCGGCGTGTTGTTGCCTGCCGTGTTCAGCGGGATGCGAATGAAGTTCGGCGTCGAGGTGTTGCCACGCTTCCAGACGCCGCCTGCCGCTGCAACTGCCTGTTGCTGGGCTTGCTGCTGTGCCTGCTGCTGAGCAGCGGCCTGCTGTTGCGCCTGTTGCTCGGCCTGGGCCTCCGCAACGGACTGTTCCTGCTGCTGTTGCTGCATGGCCTGTTGTTCGGCCTGCTGATCTTGCTGGGTCTGCGCCGCCGACTGCTGCGCATCGTCGTCATCGTCGCCACAACCGACAAGCGCCAACCCGGCTGCGCCGACGCCTGCTCGCGCACTCGCCTTGAGCAGCGATCTACGACTCAGTCGTTCTCGCTTCATCCGTGACCAATAGTCTCTTGCCATGCTGTCTTATCTCGCTCTCTCTGCGATGAATTGTTGCGACCGGGCGCACGACCATGCCCCGAATCGCAATCAGGTAGTTAGCCCATACTAACCGAATTACCCTTCCTGAACAGTCAGCTTGAGACACAGTTAGTCTGCGGGCCAATAGATGCCACAGATTGTCAAGGTCGAACCATGGATCTCTACGAGCACCGCGTCACGATGATTGAGCCGAAACGGTTTCCCGAGTACCGCGCACTGTTCCTCGGAGAGACCTGGCCTCGTCTGGTGGACGCCGGATTCCGGCCTCTGTGCCTGCTCAATGCGCTGATTGGCGGAACACCTGAGGAAGTCCACACGTTTATCGGGGTGCCGTCATGGGACGAGTGGCGACGTGGACAGGAAATCCTGGTCGGGCTGGGCGACGACGCCTATCGCAACGCTCGCCGAGCGTTGATTGTGAATGAGACGGCGCGGCCGAAGATTCCCTACGGAGGGCGCCCGCTGGCGGAGACTCCCGACTCCGACCGTCGGGCGGTCTATGGCCTGCGTCGCTGGACGATCGATCCGGCCACCTGGGAGCGGTTCTCCTACCTGACCGAGTTCGGCGTCTGGCCGGCGATGGATGCGATGGGACATCGGGTGCTTGGCAATTTCCAAGACGCTGTGCTGAGCGACGACACGGAAGTGACCAACCTGGCCGGCTATCACAGCGTAGGCAACTGGCACGCGACGCGGACGCCGCAAGACCCGGGCTCCGGAGTGTCCGAGGAGTTACTCAAGCTGTTCCAGGAGAGCGTGCGTGAGCGGCACTCGTTGACTCGACACACATGGGTCCAGTTGATGAACGCGCATTGGCCCGACTGATCGCGTTCCGCGACATCAGAAGTCGGCAAATGCGTCATTGCCGCGCTCCGTCGCGGCAATCTCGCTTCCTAATCGACCCTGCAGGGACCCCCTCAGCCTTCGGCAGCTCCCCGTGCGAGGGGGAGCAAAGGATGGCGCAGCGTCCGTGGCATCAAGCCGATTTAGCTTGGGTCGGCGTTCCAGCGATAGGCTCGGCGCGCGTTTTCGACGAAGAAGTCGTCTACGACTGTTTCTCGAAGTTGGAGCGCCTGGATCTCGTCTCTTGCCCTGGGCCAGGGGATTGTTGGGTACTCCGTGCCGAACATCATCCTCTGACGTCCTCGGGTGTTGATGAACTGGACGAAGTTGAGTGGCCAGTACTTTGGCGCCACCGACGTGCATGACATGTAGACGTGATCCCAATGCGCGATCGTTGAGATGGTCTCTTCGATCCACGGTTGGCCGCAGTGCGTCATGATCAGGCGCAGCTCGGGGAAGTGATATGCGACCTCGTCGTAGTGGAGTGGGTTCTGGACCCAGCCCGGTCGACGCGGGCCAGGCATGCCGGCGTTCATCGAGACCGCGATGTCAAGTTCCATTGCCTTGACGTAGAAGGGCCAGTAGACGCGGTCGGTTGGCGGCAACTCGTAGCGGAACGGCGGGATGCGCAGGCAGCGGACTCCGTAGCGTTCGTAGTAGTCGACCACCTTGCGGATTTCGTCGTACCCGTTGAGCGGATTGACGATCATCGCGGGCAGGATCTTGTCGGGAAACTGCTTGTGTGCATCGCCGACCCACTCGGCGTGCTCTCGCTGCATGATCGAAACGACACCGGCGCCGATGTCGGACTGGTCAAGCACTTCCAGGAGTTGTTCGGGAGTCTCGATGGCGCCGCGGCCTTCGATGTCCTTGAACAGATAACTCAACGCAGTGTCGCCCGAGGGATCGAGGAACGAGGAGTTGATCAGTGAATCGATGGCGCGAATGCGGTCGGTCATAGCGTCCGAAGTCTAGATCTCTCCGCGTGGTTTCATTCCCGCGGCTCGGTAGACGTTGTCGATCACACGCATACTGATCACACCGTCTTCCGCGTCGGTTGGCATCGGGCGAACACCGGCGATCGCGTCCATGAATGCGCGCAGTTGGTAGTTGAACGTCGGTGTCCTGGTCAACGTTTCCCGGCGCGTGCCCCACGATGTCACGAGTTCGATGCGGTGCACCTCGCGGTGCGGCACCATTGGATTGACGACTTTGAGCCTCCCCCGATCGCCGTAGACGTTGACCTCCGCAGAGAAGCCTCCTGCTGCGTTCATCCTTGACCAGATCTTGGCCGGGATGTTCCCCGGAAAGAGCAGCTCGGCTTTCAACTCGAGGTCGATGTGCTCATGGACCGTTGCCGCCTTCGCGGAGACGACCTCTGGCTCTGCCTCAAACACGTGGCGGAGAAAGTGCAGGGGGTAGCAGCCGAGGTCCATCGTCGCCCCGCCGCCGAGTTCGATCCGGTACCGAATCTGGCTGGGCACGTCGACCACCGTGTTCTGGAAATGGGCGTCGGCGTAGCAAATCGTGCCCAGGATGCCGCTCCGGACGATCTCGCGCATCCGCATCGAGTGCGGGTGGTAGTAGTAGTGAAACGCCTCAGCGCAGACGAGACCGGTCTCGCGAGCGCAGTCTGCCATCTCTCGCGCTTCGGCCTCGTTCATGGCGAACGGCTTCTCGCAGAGCACGTGCTTGCCAGCGTTGAGTGCCTTAATCGTCCATTCACGGTGCCCACTGATGGCGAGCGGGTTGTAGATCGCGTCCACGTCAGGGTCCGTGACGACTTCGTCATAGGTGTCGTGGACAGTGGGAATGCCGGCTCTGGCAGCGAAAGTCTCGGCGCGGTCGCGGTCACGTGCGGCCATACTGACGATTTCGACGTCGGGGAACTCAGCGACGGGTTTGAGCAGCGCGCGCGGCGTGATCGCGGCAGCTCCGAGGATGCCGAACCGGAGAGTCATCTCGAACTCTTCATGGTGCTTCAATCGAGTTTGAAACCAACGATCTCGTGATTGCCGCGCTTGTCGCGGCAATCACGAAGAGCGTTCTGGACTCTTCGAGATACCCGCGTCGGAGCGCGGGTATGACGGAGTTCCATCCTTCGAGATGGCTACGCGTTGAACTGTGGCAGCAGGTAGTTGTGATCCTTGTGGTAGACCTGAATCCGGCCTCGGCCGCCGTCGCTGATCGCGATCCGGTCCTCGCTGTCGATTGCGATGCCTCGGGGACGGTCGAAGATGCCGAACTTGATCAGTTCGACGGGAGTGACCCTCCTGAAGGCCTGCGCGTATTCGGGGTTGACCTCCATGACGTTGGCCGCCGCCTTGGAGAACTCGTGCGCGTCGCCCTGCAGACTGCAGATGATGTCGCCGTCGGGGTAGTAAATCTGAACCCGCCGGTTGCCCCAGTCGCAGACGTAGACATCTCCGTCGCTGTCGACCGCTACATCGGCGGGACGCTTGAGACTACCGCCGTCGTCGATGCCGATGTCCTCGTATCTGGAGCCGAAGTTGCCCAGGAACTCGCCTTCGGGCGTGAACTTCTGCACGCGGTCGTTACCCCAGTCGGCGATGAAGAGTGCGCCCTCGTTGTCGATGGTCATGCCCCAGGGTTGATTGAGCTGTCCATCTTCACAGCCCTCTGAGCCCCATGCGCCGAGGAACTCACCGTCCTTGGTGAATTTCTGTACCCGGTGGTTATGGCTGTCAACGACGTGTAGGTTGTCGTCCGCATCGAAGGCGATCCCGGAGGGTCGGTTGAACTGGCCGTTGCCATCGCCGAACTCACCCCAGTCACCGACCGGCGATCCTTCTGGGTCGTAGCCGAAAATGCGGTGATGGTAGGCGTCGGCGCACCAGACGGTGCCGTCGCGAGCAAGCGCCAGGCCCTCGGGCCACAGGAAGTCGCCTCCGCCCATCTCGCCGAGGAACTCATCCTCAATCCGATACTTGTAGATCTTCGAGCCCAGGTTGCCCGCACCCGAGTACTCCGCCAGGCCGACATTCGCGATGTACATCGTGCCGCTGGCAGTGGTCGCGATCGGCGTCGGATAGGTGAATCCCTGGGGTCCGACAAAGTAGCCAATCGAGTGGCTGAAGTGCCAGGTTCGTCCGGCGACTGAATAGGTCAGCATGGCGATGTCTCCTCGAACCATCTCTCATTTTCTCCCCCGCTCGCGGGGGAGATGTCGCGGAGCGACAGAGGGGATATTCTGCGCTGCGCCCCCCTCTGCCTTCGGCATCTCCCCCCAGAGGGGGGAGAAAAGATCACCTCGACAGACCCCCTTAGGGGGAGCTTTTGTTTTGCCTACGCAGTTGCCATCAGCGGTTCGATAAAGCTGAGCTTCTCGAACTCACCGTCAACGATCGGCTTCGCGTCGAGCCGTAGCCAGTCTTCCAACAACGTTGAGTAGACACCGCGGAAGTCGTGGTTGGGGACGAGGTCGCCCTGTTCGAGATCTCGGGGATTGATGCTCGGGAATTCGCCGTGCATACCGCCCTTGACCTGCGGGCCGAGCACGAAGACTCCGCCGCCGGCGCCGTGGTCGGAACCGGAGCCGTTGTCTCGCACGCGGCGGCCGAACTCGGTGAACAGCATCATGATCACGTTGTCATCGCGGTCGTGCGCCTTGACGTCGTCCCAGAAGTCCGAGATGGCGCGCGAGAGGTCAGTCCAGAGCTTCTCGAAGACCGGTTTCTGGTTGGCGTGAGTGTCGAAGCCGATCAGCTGCGTGTAGAAGACGCGCGTGCCGAGATCGGCGCAGTGGATCGTGGCGATGTCCTTAAGACTGCGCGAGATCTGCTCGGTGCCCCACTCGACGGAGGTCTCGTAGCGACCGAGGCCTTCCTTGAGGATGTCGGCGCCCTTGAGCGCGTCAAGTCCGGTGCGGCCGAGGTATTCCTTGACGTTGCCGGTGCCGATCGCGCGGCCATACATATTGACGAAGCGCTCGAGCATCTTCTCACGCTGGCGCTGCTGCTCGATGCCGGTCAAGAGACCGTAGGTCGAGAGGTCGGCGACGGATGCGACCGTCACACCTGGCACGACCAGCGCGCGGGGCAGGCCCTGTCCGATGTGGACCCCGGTGACCGGGTTCTCACCGGTCGGGTCAAGGTCGCGGATGGCACGCCCAACCCAGCCCTCGGTACCGACCTTGTTGGGCTCACAGGTGTGCCAGATGTCCATCGAACGGAAGTGCGATCGCGGCGAGTTGGGGTAACCGACGCCGTGGATCAGCGCCATCTCACCCTGGTCGTAGATCTCCTTGAGCGGGGCCATCGTCGGGTGCAGGCCGAAGTGGTCGTCGATCTTGAGGACCTCGTCCTCGCCGATGCAGAGCTCGCCGTTGCGGGCGTCGTTATAGTGCCCGTCCGCGTAGGGCACCACGCTGTTCATGTAGTCGTTGCCGCCGGTCAACTGGATGATGACGACAACCGGGTCTTTGCTTCTGGTCGCGGTAGTCATGGTTGGGACTCTCTGTACTGCTCCTGAGTGATCAATCGGGCTCTGTTAGCCGAATTGGTACTCCGTCGTTGCCGCGATCAGGGCGAGCATCTCGCCGACGCGCTCGGAGGAACCGTCGTAGTCGTCGCTCCAGGAGAGGTCGCCCTGCTCCGAGGCGTGCTCGATCAATTCGAGCCTGGTGACATCCGCCACATTGAGTGGGCCGATCAGGTCGAGGCAATGGTCGACCATCTCGTCCGGGCTCATCTGCCTGCCATTGGCCGCAGCAACGCGCTGGACGATCTTCTGAACGCCCGGCATCTCGGTGTCGCTGACGCGGTCGGCGACGAAGTTGATTCGTCCGACCACAGCGCCGGAGTTGATCCAGTCGCGACCGGTTTGCCAACCCTCGACCGACGGCGGGTTGTGCAAACTCTGACCCATGTGCGCCGACTCCTGGCCGAGGCTGATCAGGTCGAGCTGCGGACCAGTCATGTGTTCGGTCAGGCGGAGCGTGCCGACGACGGTCTCAACTGGGCTCTTGACCTTCTGGAACGTTGCTTCCTTGAAGAAGTCGGAGTTGAATAGCGCCCGCAGGACAGGCTTGATCTCGAAGTTGGAGTCCTTGAACACGCCGGCGAGGTAGTCGATCGCCTCTGGATCATTGGGCGGTTCGATGTTCCAGGCCGGAACCTGGGCCTCGTCGGCGACGAAGAAGTTGTACAGGTGTCGGACGATGAAACGCGGGCAGGCCTCTTCTTCGAGGATGATGTCGATGATGTCGAGGCCGTCGAAGTTGCCCTTGCGCCCGAGGAACTCCTTCTCGCCGTAGTCGTGCTCCTCGGGACGGAACTCGAACTGGAAGAAGAAGCGATGGTTGGGAACGCGCGGGATCTTTGGGCCCAGCGTCCAGCCGGTGAAGGCACGGGCGCACTCGAAGACATCCTTCTCGGTGTAGTTGCCGACGCCCATCGAGAACAGCTCCAGGAGCTCGCGGCCCCAGTTCTCGTTGGGCGAGCGCTTGTGATTCTCGTGGTTGTCGAGCCAGTAAATCATGGCCGGGTTCTGGGCCAGCATGATCAGCAAGTCGCGGTAGTTACCCGTTCCGTGATCGCGAAACATGTCGATCTGCGCGATCAGGTGATTGTCGTTGTCGACCTTAGAGTTGCCGACCGCAAAGACACCGTGCCAGAAGAGCGCCATCTTCTCTTCCAGCGGCCGCTGCGTATTGATCAGGTGGTAGAGCCAGTTGGCCGCGCCGGGCACGGTCACGGGGCCGCCGGTCTCGAGTGACGGCATGTAGCGGAATAGCTGGTGCAGGTCAGCTCGGGGAATATGAGCAGGCGGGTCGACCAACTGCTCGACGGTCTCCTCGTAGCCCTGTTCCACGAGCCGCTCCAGCTCGTCGCGGGACGCGCCAAACCCAGCCCGGCGCATCAGGTGCGCCATCTGGGCGATCTCTTGCTTCTCCGACTGAATGGCCGACATGTCGTTCCTCTGATTCCATACCAAAACGAAGCCATACTCAACGTATGGCGCTGCGTATCACAAGCTACACAATTTGACAACGCGACGCAGCGACTCCGGCAGTCGCATATCCCCGCCTCCGTCATACCCGCGCCTGCCGCGAAGCCTGCCAAGGCCTGAACGGGGGTATCTCGCCGAACCACGAAGAACGGTCGCTTCTGCCACCGCATCCTGGAGCGAACAGCCTTGTCCTCAAGAAATGACGTCTCTGCACCACTTATCGAGATTCCCGCGACAAGCGCGGAAATGACGGAGTGTTTGCGAGATCACTTCCCGGTCATCCGCTGTACCGAGGCACTGACTAGCGACCGGCTAACTCCCTACCCCGATTCAGTGCCTCTGACACGCGGGCTGCGCCGGGCATGAGGAAGGAGAAACCCTCGTTGATTCGTTGCTCAACGTTGGCCATGTCGACTTGCGGCGAGCCGTAGTAGACGCCTCGCTCCTGACAGATTTCGCGCGCTCGTTGGACGGCCTCATCGACTTGCGGTCCGGGCGCTCCCTTGAGCCCCATCGAGACCGACAGGTCGCTCTCGCTGATCAGGATTAGCCCGGGGTTGGGCACGGCGTCGAGGATCGCGGGCAGATTATTGACGCCCTCGATCGTCTCGCATTGCAGGCAGGCGAGAATCTCGCCGTTCGGATCGAGTGGCCAGACATCGGCGCGGTCGAAGTATTCTGGTTGATCCAGTCCCCAATAGCGCAGCACGTTACCGGGAGCGTGGCCGCGTCGTCCGACCGGCTCCTGGTCCGGTGCATCAGCCGCCTGGATGTATCGAGCGGCCTGCAACGCAGCGACCGCGTCCTCGGGCGTGTTGATCATCGGAAAGACGATTCCGTAGACGCCGATGTCGAGGACTTGCTTGACGATCCACTGGCTCTGCTCGCGTCCGTTAACGGGAATCCGCACCATCGGCGTGACTCTGGGTGCGAGCGAGCCGGACTCAAGTATCTGTCGCCGGTCGAGCATGAACTGCAGCGACAATCGCAGGTCGCTGAGGTTGAACGCATTGTGTTCCAGTTCGTAGACGACGAAGTCGTAGTCGGAGGACGCGATCCAGGTTGCGTCGGGAATCGATCCGGCGGGCAGGAAGGGCCCGAAGGCAGGCTTGTCGGACTCGATCAGTTGAATCACGTTGTTCAGTCGTTCGGCCATGATGGAAACTCCAGCATTGTCAATCTGTTCTGCGCGAAGGTAGCAGCGACAGGGCGACCACAAACAAGCATGGCCTCGCTGATCTAGGCTTCGCGCCAGGTACTGGAGGCTGAACATGCCCACGACACACAGTGAACTCATCGTCGAGGATGGGCCGGTCACGCGGCTGACGATTAACCGTCCCGAGCGTCACAACGCGATCAACACCGAGGTCGGCGACGCCATGGTCGATGTCGTCAATCGGGTCGGCCGCGATCCGTCGGTGCAGGTCTTGATCCTGGCTGGGGCTGGACGTTCATTTTGCTCGGGCGATGATGTCTCCGAGGGCAGCGACGGCAGCATTCCCGACTATCCCTGGCAGAATCCGTACCATGCACCGCACATCGCGGCGTTCAACCTCGAGCGGCATCCCTACTTCCGTTTGCAGTCGCTGCTCCGACGCATCCCGCAGATTGTGATCGCACAGGTCCAGGGCTACTGCATGGGATCGGGATTCGACCTGATGCTGGCCTCGGACTACGCGATCGTCGATCCTGAGGCCAAGCTGAGGATGGTCATCTCGGCCACGGCCTTCCTGCCCAAGTACGTCGGACTGAAACATGCGACCAGGTTGATTCTGGATGACCAGTTCATCTCGGCCGCGGAAGCGGCCGAACTTGAGCTGGTGACCAGAGTCGCAGAGCCCGGCATGCTGCAAGAGGAAGTCGATGCGCTGGCCAATCGATTGTCGGCCCTGGGGCAAGAACGACACGGATATCTCGGCGTGGTCAAGGAGTCGATCAATCGCTCACTCTGGCCGCAGCTCGACGACGACCTGCGCATGCAGTTGATCGGTCATCGAATGAGTGACCTCTATCGGCTACATCCGTACGAATCTAGTCTGGATTGATGCAGGGATCCGATCTTCCCCTGACCGGCTCAGTCGTCATTGACCTCAGCGACGAGTGCCTGGTGCTCGGCGCTCGCTGGCTGTCCGACTTTGGCGCCGACGTGATTCGCGTCGAGTCCGCTGCCGGAGACGCTCTGCGCATTGCTGGTCCGCATCTTGAGGGACACAACGACCCTGAGAGCGGACTGCGCCACCTGCTCTACAACGCGGGCAAGCGCAGCCTGGCGTTGAACTTCGATGCGCCGGGCGCATGGGATCTGATTGATCGGCTGTTGGCTGGTGCCGACGTCGTTCTGGCCCCATTGGACAAGTCTGCCTCCGCTCGCCGCTTCTTTGATCGTGAGCGGCTGCAGCGTTTGCATCCCCACCTGGGGGTTGTTGACGCCGTCATGCGGCGCGGTGGCGAAGAGCCGCCAGCCTCCGACATTGTCGGTGTCGCCAGTGGCGGTCTCATGCTGGGTCTGGGGTTCCCCGAGGTCGCACCCGACTATCCGGCGGGACGGCTGGCCTACAAGCAGGCCAGCCAGGTCGCCGCGGCGACGGCGGCCGCCATGCTCTACGACCGTCGCAACGGCGACCGAGCCAACCACGCGTACATCTCGCTACAGGAGGCGATTCTCTCGACCACGATCCACTTCGCCAACGAGAACATGTGGGTTCACATGGGCGAGAAGGCGTACCGGCCGGGCGGCCACATTTCCTTCCTCGTGCAGGCCAAGGACGGCGAATGGGTGACGTTCGGGCTCGTGCCGACCACCGACGAGCGCTACGCCGCCTTCGCCGAGTGGTTGAATGAACGGGTTGGCTACGACGGGCTGCTTGGGACTGAGCGTCCGGGCGACATCTGGATGCCTGACTGGGGCAGCGAGACGCACCAGGCATTCCAGCGAGCCTGCGCCACGTTGCCACGCGACGAGCTGTGTTTCGAGGGACAGTCACGAGGCTTCCTCGTGGTGCCGGTGAACTCGGTCAAAGACATTGTTGAGGATCCGCATCTCCACGAACGTGGCGCATTCTTGCCGGTCGAACATCCGCAGTTTGATCGCACGATTGATTTGCCGCGATTGCCAGTCCATTCAACCGGATACGAGCCGGTCGGGCGTCCGGCGCCGACGCTGGGAGCGGACTCGGCTGATGTGCTGGCAGAGCTGCTTGATGTGGACGAAGCCGAGTATGAGCGAATGGCAGCAAGCGGGCTGGTTGTTGGACCCCCCTCTGCCTTCGGCATCTCCCCCCGCTCAGCGGGGGGAGAGCGGAACGCGCGGAGCAGACGCCCTCTGACTGATGCGGCGCAGAATGGCACGCATTTGGGCCGAGCGATCGATCGCGATGACCTGCCGCTCAAGGGCATTCGAGTGATTGATTTCTGCTGGCAGGCGGCAGGTCCTTTGACGACGGAGCTGATGGCGAATCTGGGCGCGGATGTGATCAAGATTGAGTCGGACGCGCGGATTGACACGCTGCGCGTCGCGCTCAATGCCCACGATCCACCCTCGATTGAGACCGGGGCATTCTTCCAGGACTGCAACACCGATAAGCGCAGCGTCAATGTCAATCTCAGCGCTCCTGACGGCCTGCGCATCGCCTACGACCTGATCCGCGATGCGGATGTGGTCACCGACAACTTCACCGGCGGCGTGATGAAGCGCCTCGGCCTGGGCTATGACGACCTGAAGAAGATCAATCCGCGCATCGTGTGCGCCAGTTTCCCGGTGATGGGCACCTGGGGTCCGAAAGCGTCGTGGAAGGGCATCGGCAATAGCGTCGTTGCGCTCTGTGGCCTGGCTGCACACACCGGCCCCTCCGATCGGAAGCCAACCGGCGTGCTGCTGCACACCGACTTCACACTCGCGCCATTAGCCGTGACGGCCATCGTCTCGGCACTGATTCAGCGCGAGCGCACCGGCGTCGGCCAGGAAGTCGAGATTCCCCAGTATGAGGCAGGCATCCACTTGCTCGACACGGAACTGATCGAGCAACTGGCCAACGGCGAGACCCCGCCACGTCGTGGCAATCGATCACCCGAGTCGTCGCCCCACGGCAACTTCCAATGCGCGGGCGACGACAAATGGCTGGCCCTTGATGTGCGCAACACGGTCGATTGGCTGGAGTTGTGTCGCGTCATTGGACGCGATGACCTTGCGGCTCGCGATGATCTACGAACGTTGAGCGGCCGCAAGGCTGCCGAGGAGGAGATCGAGTCGGCCGTCACTGCCTGGACCTCCTGCCAGGATCTCTGGGAAGCGACGGAGATATTGGTAGCGGCGGGCATCCCGGCTGGTCCAAATGAGGACATCCAGGACCTGGTTGAATCCGATCCGTCGCTAGACGGGTTCTTCCACGAGTTCGATCATCCGATCGGGATGAAGTTCATGGCACAGAATCAGCCCTTCCTCTGGAACGGCGAACGTCTGCCGATCCGTCGCGCGCCATTCTTCGGAGAGCACAACGAAGAGGTCTACCGACACGTGCTGGGGCTGAGCGAGGACGAGATGACGGATCTGATGATCTCGGAAGTGATTCGCTAGCGCAGATATGACTGGGTCGGTCGCGAGAGACTTGCGGCAACTCCAGCTGTGACCGTCGTCCGGCCACTTCGTCACTCCAACCAGGGGTCGATGATCACCTTGCAGCCTCGCTGATTGAAGGCGGTTTCGTAGGCCTGCTGCGAGTCGTCGATGCTGAAGCGGTGCGTGATGAGCTGTTCGACTGGCAAACCATTCTGGACCAGGTCGTAGAGCTCTAGCATCTCGTGCGGCGCGACGCTCCAACTTCCTATCAGTGTGAGTTCCTTGGGCAACAGGTGACCAGCGACGGTGACCGGCGTTGGTCGGGGGACCGGACCATCGGGGGTCTCGTCGTACTTGAGCCCGATGAAGCCAACCCGACCTCCGACCCGGACCGCGTCGATACAGAGCATCTGCGGCTCGGTGTAACCGGTGAAATCGAGCGCGACGTCCGGGCCACGGCCGCCAGTGAGATCCATGACCCGCCGCAGCGCGTCTTCTGCCACGGGATCAATCGCAACTTCGACGCCGTACTCTCGAGCCTTGCTGCGCCGATACTCGGCGGGCTCACTGGCGATCACGCGCGCGCCAAGCTTCTCGCAAATGATGGCGGCCGATGCGCCAAGCGGTCCCAGACCGGTGATCAACACCGTGTCAAATCCATTGACACCCAGGCGTCGGATGGCTCGGTAGGGCGTGCCGACGGCATCGACCAAGATCGAGCCGATCTCGAACGGGACATCGTCGGGCATGGGGATGCAGTGGGTGTCGGGACGGGAGATGTACTGGGCGTGAGTGCCTAGGTACTCCTCTCGGCCCTCGGTCAGATTGGTGCAGAGCAGCCAGAGACCCTGGTAACAGTAAAAGCACTGGCCGCATTGCTCGCCGATGTGCGCGATCACGGCGACCCGAGTTCCTTCCGCAATCTTGGCCGTCGGACCGGCCTTCCAGACGATGCCGGCCGCCTCGTGTCCGGAGTTATGTCCGTGTCGACCTCGCGTGCCGTCTATCTGATAGGTCCGCGCTTCGGTCCCGCAGATAGTGCTGGCGATGACCTTGACCACAACCCAGTTGTCACGCGCTTGCGGCTCAGGCACGTCAACGACGCCCACTCGCGATTCACCGTACATTTCCACGATCTTCATCTCGGGCGCCGATCACTAATGGGGAAGTGTCAGTACCACTTCTCCTTGTCGACGACGTTAACGAAATCGCCACCCTCAACGAGGCGTCTGGCGTTCTCGAGGATCAACTCGAAGCGTCGTTCGGGGATGTTCTCTGCATCGGCGACGGCGATGTGTGGGGTGATGATCACGTTCTCGAGCTGCCACAACGGATGTCCTTCGGGGAGCGGCTCGATCTCAAACACATCTAGTCCGGCACCAGCAATCTCGCCGTTGTCGAGCGCTGCTACCAGGTCGTCAAGCTTGCAGGTCATCCCGCGGCCGATGTTGATGAAGTAGGCGGAGTCTTTCATCGCCGTGAAGCGATCAGCGTTCCACATGAACTCGGTCTCGGGGGTGTGAGGCACGGTTGTTACGACGAAATCCGCCTCCGGCAGGCGGTCGTCGAGCTCGGATGGCGCGATGATCTCCCCTTCGATTTCGTATGCCGGACGAGGATCGACGCCAATCACGCGAGATCCGAACGCGGCGCACAACCGAGCCGCCTCGGCTCCAATGCCGCCGACCCCGTTGATCAGCACGGTCGATGTGGTCAGATCGACGTAGCCATGCTTGCGCGCTCGGGTATCCCAGCGACCCTCAGTCTGACTAGCGTTGTAGTACGGAAGCCCTCGGGAGAGCGCCAGCATGTACATCATGATGTGATGCGCGATGTGATCGGAGTAGATGCCGCGCGGATTGCTGACCGTGACCGAATGCTCGGCCAACTCGGGGTAGTACCAACCGACCGGCGGCCCCGCGAACGGATTTTGCAGCAAGCGCAGGCGCTCGGTGTTGGGCAGGACATCAGGAGCAACCCAGCCGTATGCGCCGTCGGCATCGGCCAGTTCCTGCGGACCATCTGTTTCGTCCTCAACCACCACGACATCGAGCCCCGAAATCTCATCACGCATCTGCTTTGCCCAGGCGCGCATGTCATCGTCGATCGGCGGCAGCATCACATACTTGGGCATGATTCCCCCTCAGGATCGGACCAATTTGCGGCTCAGCCTACGACGCCGGCAGCGACCAACTCGGCGATTTCAGCCTCGCTCTTGCCCAGCAGTCCGCCGAGGATTGCCTCGTTGTGCTCGCCGAGCATTGGCGCTCGTTCGAGGAATCGTTTTTCCAGGTGCGCAAACTCCCACGGCCCGCCGTCGATCCAAATGCCAAATCCAGGATGCGACGGCTGCTCGACGCGCTGGTAGTGATCGCGGAAGTGTTCGTCGATGTCCATCATGTCTCGCAGATCCTCGACGGCGTTGGCTGCGATCCCGTCTGTCTGCAATGCCTCGGCCGCTTCCCACTTTGTGAGCCGCGATGTCCACTCGCCGATTGCCGCCTCAACCTCGTCGTTACGCGCTCTACGACCATCCACCGACTGCAGCGATGCCTCCTGGATCCACTCCGGTCGCCCGATGGTCTCTGCAAACGCCGGCCACTGATCTTCTGACTCCAGCGCGATGGCGACCCACTGATCGTCTCCCGTCGATGGAAACACCCCGTGCGGACACATGTTGGGATCGGAGTTGCCGAGACGCGGCAGGTCTTCGCCAAGCTGGTCGAACTGCATCCATTGCGCACCAAGCAGCGCCACAGTCGCGCTGAGTTGGCTCAGTTCGATCTCGCGTCCCTGGCCTGTCTCTTCGCGTGCGCGTAGCGCCGCGAGGATCGCTGTGACCCCAACATGCGGTGAGGTGAAATCGGGATAGGCGACACCCATGCCTCGCGGCGGCTGATGCGGATATCCCATCTGGAAATTCATGCCGGCTGCTGCCTTGAGCAGATTGCCGAGCGTGCGTAGCGGTCGCCAAGGGCTATCGCCGCCGACGCCGGGCAAGTGGACGCTGATCAATCGCGGATTGATGTTGCGCAGGTCTTCCCAGGGGAAACCCATCCGGGCCAGCGATCCGCCCGAGTAGTTGTTGACCATCACGTCGCAATGAGCGACCAATTGGCGCAGTAAATCCTTGCCTCGTGCGGTGGCCAGGTCCACAGTGAGCGATTGCTTGCCGGTATTGACATCGTTGTACAGGTCGGGCAGATCCGGGTTGTACTCGCCCAGGACCGTCTGCACGCGGAGCGCATCCATGCGCGCACCGCTCGATTCGACCTTGATCACTTCAGCGCCGAAGTTGGCCATCAAGCGTGTGGTCAGTGGACCCGCGGCAACCCAGGTCAGGTCAAGCACGCGAATTCCCGAAAGGGGCATGTCCGGGAATGAAGCGGACTCTCCCAGGCCTTCGACATCTCCCACAGCAGGCAGTGCGAATGAGGAGTCCGTGTGCTCGCCCAAGCTTGGCGCAGGTTGCATCGGCAGCGGCGATTGCACCGGATCGAGCGGACTGCGGGAATAGCTCAAGGTCTTGCCGACCGCTGGCGTCTCGACTGCGATGAACTGGCCTGAGCTCGGATAGTGATCGGTCTCCGCAAACTCGCTAAAGCGCAAGGTCGGCATAGCTGGCATGCCAGCGGCCCAGAGACGTTCAAGCAGTTTCTGGCGCGGCCAGACGGCGGCTAGTTCTTTGGCCAGATCCTGGAGCGGATTTTCGAGGTATTGCCAGGCGGCTCGGTCACCGCGATGGATGACCTCCCAGTTGTCAGGGTCGAGCTGGTGCTCGACGCCTGCTTCGTCCAGCATCGCGATGAACTCGGGCAACTTGTTCGGCGATATGTTGCAGCCCATCCAGCGATCATCGGCGCAGCGGATCACCTGTGAGAGCGCCGGCCGGTAGGGTGCTTCTCCTCGCCAGCGCCAGATGTTTGGATTCGAGGTTTGGACGACCTGGAATGAGGTCGCTTCTTGCATCGAGATATCGATCTGGCAACCCGGTCGGCCCGGCGTGCGATCGCGTCCATGCAGCGCGGTCATCGCCGACGAGGCGATGGTCAGCCCGGTCATCGTGTGTCCCGGGAACGCCGCTCCATGCACTGGCGGATCGCTGCGCTCACCGCTGACCTGTAGCAGGCCGCCCGCCGCGGTCGCCGTCAGATCCGTGGCTCGCCAGTCCGACCTGGGGCCGCGCTGTCCGTATGGCGTCGCCGAGACCACGATCAGGTGCGGATTTGCTCTGCGAACTTGCTCAACCGGAAAGTCTCCAGGCTGGTTCGACTCGATCAAGATGTCGGCCGACGTTGCCAGTTCGAGCAGCCGGTCAAGTCTCTCGGCACTTCGCCAGTCGAGCACCACCGAGCGCTTGTTGAGGTTGAAATAGAGATGTTGATAGCTGTGTTCGATCGAGGCTTGATTGTCGACAAACGGCGCCTGATGGCGGATGGAGTTGCCGCCAGGCGGCTCGACCATCGTGACCTCGGCGCCGAGGTCGGCCAGCATTCGCGAACCTAGCGCCGCTCGATGATCGGAGAGATCGAGGACCCGGACATCATGTAGCGGAAGAGGCATGGATGGAATCCGACTCCCAACACACTGTCCTTGACTTGTCCGCCGCATGCCATCCAACGCGAGAGGTTGCGGCCTCCGCCATACTAGCGATTGGCCGCAGGATGACCGGCAGCCAGCTATGAAGGAGGAGCAGGATGGAAGCGCTTGAGGGCATTCGGGTGGTAGAGCTGACGATTGCAGTACAGGGTCCGGCTGCGGGCGGATTCCTGTCCGATATGGGCGCCGATGTGATCAAGGTCGAGCCGCCGATGGGCGACGCCAATCGTTGGTATCGCGGCGCAAACAACGACCTCCCGTATGAGGCGGTGGGCACGCAGTTCATCGGCGCATCGCACGGCAAGCGCTCGGTCTGCGTCGACATCCACACTGACATCGGGCTGGAGCTGGTCGACAAGCTGGTCGACACGGCCGACGTGTTTCTGAGCAACTTTCGCGAGCCGGCGCTGGAGCGGATCGGGATGGGATATAAGAGACTGTCGGCGCGCAATCCCGGACTGGTTTACGCCGTCGCCAACGGCTTCGGTCCCGACGGGCCGGCGCGTGAGAACCGGATGAGCGACCAGTTCGCTCAGGCGCGCAGCGGCATTTCCGGCGTCACGGGCACGCCCGATGATCCGCAGCTTATTCCGGGCACGATCATCGCTGACACCGGCGGCGCGATGGCGCTCGCAATGGGTGTGCTGACGGCGTTGGTCGCGCGTCAACGCGACGGGCTCGGCCAGAAGGTGCAGACCTCGTCATACGGAGCGATGATCTGGATGCAGGCCTGGGAGATCAACCACACCTCAGCGACGGGGCAAATGCCGACCAGGGACGGCGGCTTTCATCCCGTCGTCTCGGCGATGACCGGGATCTACGAGGCCTCCGACGGCGTCGCATTCTGCATGGGCATCCGTGACGACGAGACCTGGCGCGAGTTCTGCGAGTTTGGAGGTAATCCTCCACTCGCCGACGATCCGCGATGGAACAATCGCGAGGGGCGTGATCCCTACCGTGACCAGCAGGCGATGGACTCCGCCAAAGACGTGCGCCCATTCGTCGCCGAAATGATCAAGAGCCGATCCAGTGAAGAATGGCAAGCGTTCTTTGAGATTCACCCCGACACCATCACTGCCCAACGGGTGCAGAACTACGAAGAGGTGCTCATCGACGAGCAAGCGTTGGTCAACGACTACATCGTGGAGAAGGACATTCCCCACATCGGTCGGCGCCGAGTCGCCGGCATACCCATCCGAATGAGCCGAACGCCCGGAGAGCCAAAGAACTCGTTCTCCGACCTGGGCGAGCACACCGCGCAAGTCATGAAGGAACTGGGCTACGAATCAGAGGCAATCGAGGAGGTCGAGTCGCACAAGGCGCCGCCGTTCTGAGCGTGCCTAGGAAACAGCCGGACTCCACCACCGTCATACCCGCGCTCCGGCGCGGGTATCTCGCAGTACCCAGCTGAAACGTCATTGGCGAGCGCTGCGAGATTGCCGCGACGGAGCGCGGCAATGACGGAGTGCTCATGACTTACTACGGCATGTAAGGAATACGAGTCGTTGGACCGAGATTCTGCGCGATGTAGGACTGTGCGTCTCGCACGAAATCGACTAGCAGGGGGCGTGTTTCTCTGGGATCGATCATGTCCTCGATGCCGAATGCGTGCGCGGTTCTCATGGGTGAGCGGATCTCGTTGAGCCTCCCCTCGATCTCCAGCCGCTTCGCCTCCGGATCGTCCGACTCGCGAATCTCCCGGCGATACGCGGCGGTGACGCCGCCCTCGATGTGCATCGATCCCCAGTGCGCCGACGGCCAGGCGTAGCGACGGTAGAGCGCGTTGCCGCGCCGGTACTGCAGTCCTCCGGCGACGCCGTACGCCTGGCGCGTAATGAAGACGAGGTAGGGCATCTGTGAGAGCCGGCTGGTCAGCATCAGTCGCGCGCCCGTGCGTACGAGGCCGGATTGTTCATCGGCCGGACCGACCGAGAATCCGGGCTCGTCACAGAAATAGACCAGCGGCAGGTGGAAGGTGTCGCAGAGCGAGATCATGCGCATGATCTTCTCGGAAGTGTCCTTGTTCGGCGAGCCGCCATTCTCGCGCGGGTTGTTGATCATCACCCCAACCGGGTATCCGTCAACGCGTGCGAGTCCCGTGATCCTCGACTTGCCCCAATGTGGTTGGATCTCGAAGAAGGAGTCTCTGTCGAGCACCCAATCCAGGATCCTCCGAGCGTTGTAGATCCTGCGCATGTTGCGAGGTATGACTGAGAGCAGGCGCTCTTCGCGACGCTCGGGGTCATCGGTCGGTTCCAGCCGTGGCGGCATCTCCCAGACGTTTTGCGGCAGGTAGCTCAGGAAGCGGCGCGCCTGCTGCATCGCATCTTCCTCGGTCTCGGCGAGGTTCTGCACGACTCCGTTGCCGTAGACATGGACATCCTCACCACCCAGCTCTTCCTTGGATATGTCCAGTCCGCGGCTCGCCTTGACCACCGGCGGTCCACCGACGAACAGCTGGCTCGTCCCTTTGACCATCACGTTGAAATGCCCGTCGCAGGCGATCACCGCCGGCGCGCCGGCGACTGAGCCGAGCACGACATTGACGAGCGGCATGTACCAGAGGAAGTCGTCGACTCCGGTACCGCCGCCGACCTCCGGTCCGACGACATACGTGCGGCCTAGCTGCTCGAAGTGCTTGACGCTGCCGCCGGTGGCGTCGAGCAGACGCACGTAGGGGATGCGGTTCATGTAGGCGTGGCGCAGCGCCCAGCCGTTCTTGGTCCCGATCATGCCGTCCGCCGAACCGCCGCGAATTGTGAAGTCGTCACCCTGGACTGCGACTTTGCGTCCATTGATCTTCGCCACGCCCACCACGGCATTGGCGGGCGTCAGTCCGGTCAGTTCGTTGCCGTCCCATTGCGGATTGCCGGCCAGCGCGCCGGTCTCCTGGAACTCGCCCGGATCGATCAGCAACTCGATCCGCTCGCGGACCGTGAGTTTGCCTCTTCCGTGGTGGAAGGCGACGCTATCGGCGCCGCCCATCTGTCGAGCAAGCGCAGCCCGCCGTTCGATCTCATCCAGCTCAGGCTGCCAGCTCATTAGCTGCTCCCTCGTAGTGACACAAACCTAGCTCTGGACGTTACGCAGTTGCGGGTCCAGGAAATCCCTCATCCAATCGCCAAAGATGTTGACGACCAGCGACACCACAATAATCGCGATTCCCGGCACCGTGACCAGCCACCAGGCGGTCGCGATCACGCCGCGGCCTTGCGAAATCATGATGCCCCAGGAGATTGAGTCCTGAGCAATGCCGACGCCGAGGAAGCTGAGTCCCGCCTCGGCAATGACCACGGTGGCGACATTGAGCGTTGCCAGAATCACGATCGAATTGACCAGGCTGGGCAGCACGTGCCGAGTCATGATGCGCAAGTCGCCGGCACCGATCGTCCGGGCTGCAAGTACGAACTCGCGCTCCTTCAGTCCCAGCGTTTCGCCCCGAACCAGTCGAGCGAACGTCGCCCACAACGCGAACACCAGGACGATTACCACATTGGTCAAACTCGGATCCCAAATGGCGCGCAGGAACACTGCGATCAGGATCGCCGGCATCGCCAACTGCAGGTCGACCAGCGCCATGATCACTCGGCTGGTCCAGCCTCCAAACCAGCCGGCCAGGAGGCCCAGCATCGAACCGATCACCGTAGCCAGGGGAATGACCATGACGATCGCCAGCAGCGAAATCTGCGCGCCATGAATCAGCCGGCTCAGCGTGTCGCGGCCGAGATCGTCTGTGCCCAGCGGATGATCGAGGCTGCCCCCGTCAAAGAATGGAGGCTGTAAACGCCCGACCAGGTCCAGCTTGAATGGATCTTCGGGCGCAATCTGCGATCCGAAGACGCCAACGACGATGAAGATCAACAGGATTGTGAGCGTGACCGCCAGCGTCTTCGGTGATCGAATCCGCCAATTGCGTCGCCGTCCCGCGAAGGGATCCTCAACGGATTGCACAGGAGCCTGAGATGCTGACACGGCTCAGATCGCTCCAGTCCGAATACGCGGATCGATAAACGTGTAGGACACATCCACCACGAGGTTGATGAACACGATCCAGACAGACGTCAGCAACACCGACGCCTGCACCACCGGATAGTCGGTCGCGACGATCGACTGAATAATCAACTGTCCAAGACCGGGCCAGGCGAAGACGGTCTCGACGATGATTGCGCCAGACAGGATATTGCCGACCTGCAGTCCGAGCAGGGTGATCACGGCGAGCATCGAATTGCGCAGCGCGTGCTTGAACAGCACGGCGCGCTCGGTCAGACCTTTGGCTCGCGCGGTGCGGATGTAATCCTGTTGCAGCGTGTCCAGCATCGCTGAGCGGGTAAATCGCATCACAGCCGCCGCCGGGAACGACCCCAGAGTGATCGCCGGCAGGATGATGCTCTGGGGAGTTGTACGACCGCCCGTCGGTATCCAATCGATGTACAGCGCAATGAACAGGATCAACATCAGGCCCAGCCAGAAGTTGGGCACCGCCTGACCGAACAGTGCGCCAAGCCTGCTCAGAATGTCGGTCACACCTCCGCGACGCACTGCCGCCACGATCCCCAGGGGAATGCCTATGGCAAAGGCGACGAACAGACCTGCCGCGCCGAGCTGGATCGTCGCCACCAACCGCTCGCCGACGACATCAGTCGCCGGCCGCGTCGCGCGGAAGGACTGACCGAAGTCCAGCCGGACAATATCCCAGAGGAAGCGGCCATATTGCTCGATTAGCGGATCGTTGAGCCCGTAGCGCTCTTTCGCTTCTTCAATCTCCTGTTGCGTGGCGTCAATCGGAGCAAGCCGCGACACCGGGTCGCCAGCGCCCCGGCTCAAAAAGAAGACAATCGAGACCACGCCGAATACAACCGCGATCGAGCGCAGAAGCCGTCCAACAGCGGTCGCTCCGAGTTCGCCGCGCATCGTCCCTCATTTCTCCGACCTCCCCTCTCGGGGGGAATGCCGCGAGACTAACTCCCTAAACCTCCCCCTCTGGAGATCAGTGCATCGTCCTCCCGCCTCCCCTTTGCAGAGACTGATGCATAACTCCCCTTCTCCCCCCTAGCGGGGGAGATGCCGAAGGCAGAGGGGGGTTCCCTGCCTGTTGGCACTAACTGGTCGTCGCCAGCCGACCCCCCCTCTGTCACTCTGTGACATCTCCCCCCGCAAGGGGGGGAGAGGGGAATCGGAGGATATGCATCAGTCTCTGCAAGGGGGAGCGGGATTCCGCGCAAGCCCCCGAAAGGCTGAGCGCCGGATGATCTACGTCTTCAGCTTCTGCACGTAGATCGGGTTGAGACCAGTCGAAGTCCCGAAGAACTCGTTGTAGAGAATCTCCGGTCGGACCGCGTACAGGTGCGGCAGACCGAACAACGGCACCTGGAACGCGTTCTCGTACGAGATCACCGACGCCTCGTAGTAGAGGTCGTTTGCGCGCTGCTGATCGAACTCCGCATTGGCCTCGTCGATCAAAGCCTGGAACGCCTGGAACTCGGGCAGGAAGTCGTCTGTCTCCTGCGCGTGCGAGTAAGGCGCGCCGATCGTCGTGACCAGTCGATAGGCGAAGGCCGGACCGAGCGGCGCGCCGCTGCTGACGCCAGCCTGGTTGAAGATGTACGGATTCGGCAGCTCATTGTTGCGCATCAGCGCCAGGGCATTGCCGAAGTCGGCGTAGTCCACCTCAACCTGGAAGCCGACATCGTTCAGCATCTGCTGCACCGCCGGCATCCAGATCCGGTCTGCAGTCCAGAGGCCGGTCGGCAGCGTGATCGTGAAGGCAAAGCCGATCTGGCCAGCCTCTTCGAGCAACGCTCGCGCCTTGTCCGGGTCGAAGTTGTACTGGCCGGGCAGATCGCCGATCGGCGGGTCGTAACCGGCCGGGAAAGGCGAGTAGGCGCGTTCTTCAGTGCCGGTCAGCAGGTTGTCGATGATCGCGTCGGCATCGATCGCGTAGTTCGCCGCCTGGCGCACGCGCAGATCTCGCCACGGATTCTCTTCCCCGGTGATTGGGTCGAGCGACTGGTTGACCGGTAATTCAATCGCCATGACGCGGACATCCGGCAGTGCGATCACCTTGAAGTCGTCGCGGTCCTCGAACTGGGCTGCCACGTCGGGGCTGATCCGGTATGCGATATCAACCTCGCCGGCCTCGAGCGCCGCCGCCCGTGCCTGTTCCTCGGGGAAGTAGCGACCGGTGATGTGCTTAGCCCAACCGCGCTTGAACTGGAAGGGCGCGTCGTGATCGAAGGCGAATTCCTCGAACCGCTCGCTGCGAATCTCCTGGTCGGGCACCCACGACATGAACTTGTAGGCGCCCAGCCCGATCGGGTTGTTGGCGAAATGGTCGTCGCCGTTGTCGATGATGTACTGCTTGGGCAGCAGACCGAAGTTGATCCCGCCCGACTGTTCGGGCGCGTCAACGAACGGCGTGTCCATGGCGATATCGAGCGTGTATTCGTCGACGACCGTGATATCGCCCATCCAGGCGGCTCGAGCGCGCAGTTGCGACTCGAAGTCGGGGTTGTACTCGGCCCGGCCCAGGATCCGCTCAAAGTAGAACTGCACTGCCTCAGCATTGAGCGGCTCTCCGTTATGGAAGGTGACGCCTTCCTTGATCTTCCAACGGAAGCTCGTCAGGTCTTCTGCGAACTCCCAGTCGCCGAAGCCGCCGGTCGGTTGGATCACGCGACCCGAGTTGTAGGCCGACAGCGCCGCGAAGTGCAGGTTGTTGCTCGCGCCCTGACCACCGCCGCCGCCGGCCGTGGTGATGTCGAGCGTCGGCGGGAACGAGCCGTAGCCAACGATGATCTCGGCATCGAGGTCAACTTCGCTGACCTCTGCTTCTTCCTGCGCCGTGGCGCGGTCCAGCTCTTCTTGCTGTTGCTGTTCCTGTTGCTCGACCTGCTGAACCTGCTGCTCGGCCTGTTGCTCTTGCTGCATAGCCTGCTGCTGCTGTTGCTGCTGCATGGCTTCCTGCTGCTGTTGCTGCATCGCCTGCTGCTGCGGCTGGTCCTGCTCTTGCTGGACCTGGGCAACCGCCTGTTGCTGGTCGTCATCGTCGTCGCCGCCGCAGCCGACCAGCGCCAGGCCGGCCGCGCCAACGCCGGCTCGGGCCGACGCTCTTAGCAATGATCGGCGGCTCAATCGTGATCGGCGTAGTTGTGTCCAGTGTCGTGTCATCGGCCTCTCTCTTCGCTTCGCGGTACTTTCCGCTTTCGCGAAATATAGGGAATTTGGAATGCTCACTGTGAGAAACGAACTTATGGTCGGCGGGCGGCTCCATTGGGCCCGTCCATCCACTCGGTCCTTGATGCGTCGTCCTGCAATGGAGAGGAGCTACCCTCCAGCCAATCACCTACCGCGGTCAAGTTGAGGAGATCTCAGATGTCAGTGGAATTCTGGACGATGGGCGCCGGCGTCCCGACTAGCGACGACCCGACCGTATTCGATGGCGTGCAAATGGCCGTACAGGCTGAGCAGATGGGCTACGACGGCATCGTCTGGGTCGACAGCCAGAACCTCGCTCCCGATTGCTACATCTCAATGGCCCTGGCCGCCCACGCCACATCACGCATTCAACTGGGCACCGGTGTGACAAATTCGTATACGCGACACGCTGCGATCACAGCATCGTGCATCGCCACAGTGCAGGCCGAGAGTCGCGGTCGGGCGCACATGGGTATTGGCCGCGGAGACTCGGCGCTGGCACACCTCGGATTGGCGCCGCATGGCGTCGGCCCGTTCGAGCGCTACCTGGAGGAACTCCAGGCATACCTACGCGGCGAGAGCGTCGGCTTTGACGAGAGCGATGTCGACGCGCTTGGCCTGGCCGACACGCCGCAGGCCAGCAATATCCGTTACATGAATCGCATGGGTCCCAAGGTGCCGGTTGACGTCGCAGCCACCGGACCGCGCGTAATCCAGGCCGCCGCTCGTCACGCCGATCGGGTCAGCTTCAACGTCGGCGCCGATGTCGAGCGGACCCGCTGGGGTATGGATGTGGCGCGGACCGCCCGAGAAGAGGCAGGGCTCGACCCGGAGATTCCGTTCGCCGCGTACATCCCGCTTGCTGTCCACGAGGATCCAGAGCAGGCAATGCGGATCGGAGCCGGTCAGGTCTCGCTCTTTGCCCGCTTCTCCAACATGTACGGCGAAGTCGTCGGCCCGGCGACCGAACAGCAGGCCAGAGTCCTGACCGACATCCACGACGCCTACGACATGCACGGACACGGCCGCCCGGGTAGCGCCCAGGCCGAGGTGATCCCGACCGAGTTCGAGCGTTCCTTTGGCGTCTTCGGCTCACCCGACTACTGCGTGCAGCGTCTGGGTGAGTTGATTGAAATCGGAATCGACCGATTCATCTTCCGCGGCTCCCCGCTCGATCCAAACGATCCCGACACCGAGTCCAGCGTTCGCTTCACGCAGGACGTGATCCCGCAGCTGAAGGGCTAGCAGTCATGGCAGTGGAATTCTGGACATCAGGCCGAGGGCGCGCGTCGAGCGGAGACCCGTCTGTATTCACCTCGGCCCGGCAAGCACAACGCGCTGAGGAGCTGGGTTACGACGGGATCACGTTTGTCGACAGTCAGAATCGGGCCAGCGACTGCTACGTCGCGCTGACCGTCGCTGCTCATTCAACGACGACGCTCAAGCTGGGAACAGGGGTGACCAACTCCTACACGCGTCATCCTGCCGTGACCGCCTCGGCGATTGCGGCGATTCAGGCAGAAAGTGGCGGTCGCGCGTATCTGGGGATTGGGCGCGGCGACTCCGCCCTGGCGCACCTCGGACTGGCGCCACACGCGGTGCCTGCCTTTGAGCACTACCTCGAGCAACTACAGGGCTACCTGCGCGGCGAAGACGTCGCATTCGGCGAGACCGATGTCCATGTCCTCGGTCTGGCCGATACGCCTGACGCCAGTCGCATCGAATGGCTCGAATCCTCGTACGCAAAGGTCCCGGTCGATGTCGCCGCCACCGGACCCCGCGTGATCGCCGCGGCCGCGCGTCATGCCGACCAAGTCAGCCTCGCAGTCGGCGGCGATCCGGAGCGCATCAAATGGGGCATGAACGTCGCACGCGAAGCGCGTGAACAGGCTGGGCTTGACCCTGAGATCGCCTTCGGCGCATATCTCCCCACGGTCGTCCACGACGATCCGGAGGTCGCCCTGGGCATCGGCTCACCGGGACTGTCCCTCTTCGCCCGCTTCTCCAACATGTACGGCGACATCGTGGGACCGGTCACGGACACTCAGCGCGATGTCCTGACCAAGATCCACGACAGCTACGACATGCACGGTCACGCGCGCGAGGGCAGCGCACAGTCGGCGCAGGTGACGCAGGAGTTCGCCGGCAGCTTCGGAATCTTCGGCCCACCCGACTACTGCGTCCAACGCCTGGGAGAACTGATCGAACTCGGAGTGACCCGCTTCTTCATCACGGGGACGACACTCGATCCGAGCCACCCCTACTCGGAGTGCAGCGAGCGCTTCGTCAACGAGGTTGCGGCGCAACTTCGCTGATACGCACCATTTCCGTCATTGCCGCGCTCCGTCGCGGCAATCTCGCCGTGCCCTGCACGGAGGTAATAGGGCCACACAGCGAGACACCCGAGGCAAGCTCGGGTGTGACAAAGATCTATGTGGAAGCCGCCGCGTCGAAGAAGTTGAGCAGCAACTCAGCCACCTGCTTCGGCTGTTCCTGTTGGACCCAGTGACCAGCTCCCTCAACCAGGTGCATGCCCAGAAGATTCGAGCAGGCATCCGGCATCCGATCCCATGCGCCGGGTGACTGGAATGCCCCCCAGTCGGACGCGCCGCCGATGAATGCCGCCGGCACATCGATCGTCTTCCCGTGAAACATTTGCAGTTGTGCCAAGCATCCGGGATCCCGAGTCGCGCGGTACCAGTTCAGACCGCCCTGGAATCCATTGCGCTCATACTCGCCTGCGTAGACGGCCAGCTCCGCTTCCGACAACCAGGAGCAGTCGGCGATCTGCTGAGCAGACGGCATCTCATGCGCGACCGTGGTCGGCATATCTTCCTGCAGGTCCATCACGTAGTACGTCGGCAGCTTGGCCAGCTCGGTTGCGATCCAGGCCTTGAGCGGGTGAGGCTGATTCTGCGTCCAGTCGGCGCTCTTGTGGTGGTAGTAGGCGCGGAGGAAGTCGTGGACGCCCTGCGGCGCATTGGTCATGTCGGCGTCGGCGGGTCGGGTGCAGTAGTAGAGCTGATAATGCTTGCGCGGACGATCGAGATTAGCCAGGTCGTCGGCGATACTCGCCGAACCTGCGGCGCCGGACCCTCGATGCTCCCCAGCGGGCAAACCGGGAGGACCCGTGAACGGCCCGCTCATCGTGACGACCGAATGGAAGATGTCTGGCCGAATCAGTGCGCAATAGGCCGCGACTGGCGAGCCAAAGTCGTGACCAATCACGCCGTCGACGCTGTCCCAGCCCAACGCACTGACCAGGCCGACCGCGTCGCGGGCCAAGTTGAACATGCCGTAGGGAATCAGGCTGTCGTCGTAGTTCGCCGTCCAGCCGGTCGTGCGACCGTAGCCGCGTTGGTCGGGGGCAACGACGTGGAAGCCTGCCTCAGCAAGCAGCGGCATCACCCTGCGCCAGCTAAACGCGATTTCCGGGAAGCCGTGCAGCATCAGCAGACGAGGGCGATCCTCCTCTTGCCAGCCAGCCTCGAGGATGTGCATCGTCAGTCCATTGACGCCCTCGACAAATCGCGAGCGAATGCTCGCATCGAGTGTGTCGGCGCCGTAGCCAGTCAGGTCAGTCATCGTCAGTCCTCCCATTCGTCCAACCGCAGGAAGGATACGCCGACGCTAGCCTGAGCCAACAGCCTGGAGGTTCACAAGCATGGCGACGATGACTCAGCCTCGAGCACCCAGCACTCGGCAGTGGCCGCCGCTGATCGAAGTTCGGCGCTCGATGAGAGTCAAGTGGTACCGGTCACCGATCGACAAACCAACGCTCTGGAAGCTGATGGAGCGCTCCAACCGGCGAGGATTCCAACAGTCGTTGGGTCATCTTGGGTTGATTGTTGGGCTGGCCGCCGTGGTGGCGGTCTCATTTGAGTCAGGCTGGTGGGCGGTCTTTGGCGTGTCGCTCTGGTTGCTGGGGACGATCGCGTCGTTCGTGCCCGGACTCTCGTGTCATGAGCTAGTCCACGGCACGGTCTTCCGCACCAACCGTCTCAACCGGATATTCCTGCGGGTGTTCTCGCTGTACGGGTGGTTCAACTACAACGAGTATCGGATGAGCCACACCTTCCATCATCGCTACACACTGTTCCCCGACGGAGACCGAGAGGTGCTACTGCCAAAAGAGGCGTCGCTGCATCCCCTCGTGTTGCTGGAGATGTTCACTATCAATATTCGTGGCGCTCTGCGTTTGCTCAAGTCCACGGTGCAAATGGCGATGGGCAAGTTCGATATGGACACGCCAAACAGTATTGGCGGCGCAGGCTCAACGGCCTGGACATGGGCGCTATCGGAGGTCCATCCGCAAACCTACCGCGCTGCTGTCAACTGGGCCCGATTCACGCTCGCGTTCCACGGGACGATCATTGTGCTCTCGATCGTCTTTCAGCTCTGGTGGTTGATGATTGTCGTCAGCGGAGCGATCTTCATTGGCTCATGGTGGAAGTACTTCATCGCCCAAACTCAACACGCTGGTCTACGAGACAACGTTCCCGATTTCCGCCTCTGCACGCGTTCCGTCAAGCTCGACCCCGTCTCGTCCTTCCTCTACTGGCACATGGAGAAGCACATCGAGCATCACATGTTCGCCGGCGTGCCCTGTTACAACCTGAAGGCGCTCACCGATGAGATTGCCGACGACCTTCCAAAACCTCGCTCATTGATCAGCGCCTGGCGAGAGATGCGCTACGCCTGGAACCGCCAGCAATCCGAACCGGACTATCAGTACAACACTCCGCTGCCGGCGACAGCGAACCCGGGGATGACATCGGAAGATGCGGTCACGCGAGTGTCGGATGGGATTGAAGCTTCAATCGGCACGCTCGATCCGGACGATGACCAAATCGATCCCCGCGGAACGATGCCAGTCGCCATCGGGACTCTGGACTGAGGCAGGCGCAAAGGGCTCAAGTCAACTTTGCGACTGCTAGTGCGATTCCAGCGATCGTGCTCGCTCCCAATAGCCCCCCGAGGAGCACAGAACTCATCTCGGCACGCATCCACACCATGAGCATCTGAATGTCGTGTTGTGTTGTCGTTTCGGCAAACTCATCCTGAAGCGCGTCGGCGGCGGCAATGGCGTCCTCTTCACCGACGTGGGTTCTGAGGATTTTCACCAGGCGTAGAGGGTCAATCAGTCGAGGGCGGGAAGAGAAACCCGTTTCCATGACGATGTCTCCTGACGCGATGTTGCGAGCACTCGGTCGCGTGGGAGTGACTACGTACAGAACAAGGGTGGGGGTGCGCTAACGAGAACAGCGCCTACCTGCCCTTGAACTGCGGCATTCTCTTTTCCATGAATGCCTTCGGACCTTCGATCGCATCCTCGCTGCCAAACGCTCTCGTTCCCAGCACCGATTCCAGGCTCCAGGCCTGCTCCCAGGACATGCCCATCGAGCCTCGGACCACGATCTCCTTCGCCGTGCGCACAGCCAGTGGGCCGTTGGCGCAGATCAGATCGGCGATCGCGTGAGTCGTGGACATAAGGTCCTCGAGCGGCACAACGCGATTGATCAGGCCGCAGTGCAGAGCCTCTTGCGCGCTGAGCCGACGACCAGTGAGCAGGATCTCCATCGCCCAGGCCCAGGGAATCTGTCGCGGCAGTCGGATGTGCGCGCCTGCGTCGGGCACGATACCCCAGCGGACTTCCTGTAGGCCGAACTCGGCATGTTCTGCTGCGACACGGATGTCGGTGCCAAGCATGTACTCGAGCCCGCCGGCGATGCAGTAACCGTTAACCGCCGACAGCACGGGCTTGAACACGCGGTGCAGGTTGCGCGTCTCATTGACCTTGAGCGGCTCGTTGCGAGCGCCTCCGGCCTTGGCCGGAATTGTGCTGGACAGGTCTGCTCCGGCGCAGAAGGCGCGCTCGCCCGCGCCGGTAATGATCGCGACCCACAGGTCTGGATCGTTGTTGAAGTCCTCGGTGGCGTCGCGCAAGAGGGACAACAGCTCCAACGACATTGCGTTCATCCGCTCGGGTCGGTTGAACGTGATCACGGCACGACGGTTGGCCGGGTCTTTCTCGTAAATCAGCGGCAGATCGGACTGGTCGGACATGTGCAGTCTCCTTGAATGCAATCGGAGCGTATCGGGTTAGCGACCCTTGAACACCGGGTCGCGCTTCTCCATGAAGGCTCTGGGGCCCTCGATCGCGTCTTCGCTGCCGAAGGCTCGGGTACCGAGCACCGATTCCAGGCTCCAGGCCTGTTCCCAGGACATGCCCATCGCGCCGCGGACTGCGATCTCCTTGGCGGTGCGCACGGCGAGTGGTCCGTTGCGGCAGATTCGGTCGGCGACCTCGTTCGTCGTTTCCATCAGTTGATCAGCCGGCACCACGCGGTTGACCAGACCGCACTGCCATGCTTCCTGGGCCGACAATCTGCGTCCGGTGAGCAGAATCTCCATCGCCCAAGCCCAGGGAATCTGTCGCGGCAAACGAATGTGCGAGCCGCCGACTGGCACGATGCCCCAGCGCACTTCCTGGAGACCGAACTCGGCGTGCTCGGCGGCGACGCGAATATCGGTGCCAAGCATGAACTCGAGGCCGCCTGCGATGCAGTAGCCATTCACAGCGGCAAGCACCGGCTTGTGCACCTCATGCAAGTTGCGAGTCTCATTGACCTTGAGCGGCTCATCGCGAGTCGCCCTGGTCGCGTTGGGAATGGTGCTGGACAGGTCTGCACCGGCGCAGAAGGCTCGCTCCCCAGCACCGGTGACGATGAGCACCCACAGCTCGGGATCACGATTGAATTCCTCAATCGCCTCGCGCATCAGCACCTGGAGATCAGGGCTCATCGCGTTCATTCGCTCTGGACGGTTGAAGGTCATGAGCGCGCGTCGATTGGCGTGATCAGGTTCGAACAGAAGCGGTGGTTCAGACATGGCATGGCTCCAATCAGCGGCAGGCATGGTCTAGTGAGAAGATACGGGCATAGACGTTGTGCGCGGACCAAAGCTTGAGTAGCCAGGCCAGCTCAGTGTCCACGCCGAGAAGGGCGGATGCGATGGGCCTCTCCAAGCGGTTGGCAGTCTCGGTTCTTGCGTTCGCGCTGTTGGCCAGCGCATGCAGCGGTTCCGGTGAAGATCCGGAGGCCAACCCTGTCGAGCAAGCGGAGCAACAGGAACAGGAAACGGTCGCGGAAATCCAGCAGCAGGTTCAATCGGAACAGCCCGCTCAGTCACAGGGGCAGGAATCGGAAGAGGCTGAGGAGCCGGTCGAGCAAACTGCCGGTCAGCAGGAGCGAGCTGCAATTGAACAAGATGAACCTGAAACAACGGAACAACAGGTGGCTGATGTAACCAACGGTCCGTTCGATCCCGAATCAGTCGACCTCAAGCAGTTGATCTTCTGGGGCCCACTGGACGGCTTCTTTGGACGCTACTTGCCGATCCCGACTGCAGGACAGGCGTTGCTTGAGCGAATGCTCGCTTCTGATTCCCGCGCCATCGACAAGTATGTCATCGACCTGGCTGCGTTTCCCAATCCGTATTGGGAGCAAGTGTTGGCGTATCTCGCCGGACGCTACGGCGAGGAGCATCGCACGATCTATGAGTACGCAGACATCTTCGAGTTTGATCCTGAGGACTCAGCGACGCCGTCCTATCTGCGCTTCAAACAGGCGCTATTCGGCAGTCAGTTCGAGGACATGGCGGAGATGATGAATCCCGACGAGGACATCGTCATCGACGCCAGGGAGATCATGTGGGGCGGCGTCCGCGTCGACGGCATCCCGCCGCTTGAGTTCCCAACCCAGATCTTCCCCGAGGAAGCGGCTGAGTGGATTAACGACACTGATGTCGTCGTTGGTGTCGAAATCGACGGCGACGCCCGCGCCTATCCGATTCGGATCATCGCCTGGCACGAGATGGTCAATGACACGATTGGCGGCGTACCGGTGTCATTGGCCTACTGCACGCTGTGCGGGTCGCCAATCCTGTTCGACGGACGGGTGGGGCCTGAGGTGTATCGCTTTGGCACCAGCGGTCTGCTTTATCGCTCGAACAAGCTAATGTACGACCGCAACACGCGCACGCTCTGGAACCAGTTCAGCGGCAAACCGGCGTGGGGACCGTTGGTCGGCGAGGACATTCGGCTCAAGGTCCTGCCAGTGGTGGTCACGACATGGAGCGAGTGGTTTGCACGCCACCCCGACACGACCGTGCTCAGCATCGAGACCGGCTTCGCCCGCGACTACGGAGCGGGCGTTGCCTACAACGAGTATTTCAACAGCCCGCTCACCTGGTTCAATGTTCCGGTCGAGGATGAACGCCTGGCCCAAAAGGACAATGTCTACGCGGTGCGAATCGGAGAGGCGCTGACTGCCTACCCAATCCAACTACTCGCAGAGCGCATGTTTGCCCTGGACGAAGTCGGCGGTGTTCCGATCGTGGTCGTCGCCACCGCCGACGGCAAGGGAGGCCGTTCCTACGAGTCGGGCGGAGTGCAGTTTGCGTCGGCCGATCCTGCGGCTGGACTGCTGACCGACTCCGACGGCGGCGTCTGGACAATTCGTGAGGACAGCTTGCTTGGTCCAGACGGAGAAGTGCTGCCGCGAGTGGGAGGGCACAACGCCTACTGGTTCGCGATCACCAATCAGACCGACAACGGCCAACTCTGGGAAGGCTGAAGGACCCCAGTTTGTCCGCTATGTTGCGCGATATGAGCAATGACCTGGAGATGCGGTTAGCGGCGTTTCGACAGCTCGCCGCGCTGAACGCGAGCGGTCCGACGTTGCGTTGGGCCGATTTGCAATACGGGTTTGAGTTCGATGGTCGGCGCTACTTGCTCGCAACTCAACAGGGCATCTGGAAACCGAAAGAGATGGATTACGTGCTGTCGCTGCGCACCGGGCGAGGGCCAGATGCTGAACGGTACATCGATCATCACGTCGCCGAGCAAAGCGCGCAGTATGAGTCGGTTGAACGAATCCAATATGCCTTCCGAGGTGACGATGCCGAGCACCGTGACAACAAGAGTCTCGTATCGGCGTTCGCAGCGGGGGTACCTCTGATCTACCTGCTGGCCGTTGGAGTCGGAGAATACATCGCGGCGGCGCCGGCCTACATTGCCGCGGTCGACAAGCTAAATCTCCGCTGTGACCTCGTCTTCGGCTCTCTCGACCGGGGTCCCGCGTATGGCATCCCGGACGAAGCGGAGCGTCGAGAAGGGATGCGGGCATTCCGAGCCCGGGTGACTCAGGCCACCCGGTAACTGACCCCATGAACTGCGGCGCCTCAGAGAAGCGCCGCAGGTTGAAATGGCTGTTGGTCGCGAACAGTTACGAGCGCGGCAAGCCCAGACCACGAGTTGCGATGATGTTTCGCTGGATCTCGTTGGTTCCGGAGTAGATCGTGCTGGGCACGGAGAGCAGGTACTGCTCGGGCATGTCGCCCTGCCATGGCGCGGTCGGCTCCTCGGGGATCAGCTGGCCGCCGAGGCCGAACATCTTGATCCCGTAGTTGTAGATCTTCTGGCCCAGCTCGGACTGGAAGATCTTGACCACCGATGCCTCGTAGTTAGGCACGTTGCCGGTCGCCTGGATGTGACCGATCCGGTAGCCGAGGTACTTGGCCACGTTGTTGGCGACGACCAGGTCGGCAAGACCGAGTCGGTAGCGATCGCGATCCTCGGCCGAGCCGTTCTGCAGCTCTTCGGTCATGCCTTCAAGGGTGCGCCGCTGACCGGCGGTCGTGCCGATCCCGGAGCGCTCGAAGTCGAGCAGCGTCATGCCCACGTACCAGCCGCGATTTTCTTCGCCGATGCGATTCTTGGCCGGGACACGGACGTCCTCGAAGAACACCTCATTGAAGTGGTGGCGGCCGGCCATGTTGATTAGCGGTCGGACCGAGAGGCCCGGCGTGTTCTTGATGTCGTCGATCAACAGGAAAGAGATGCCACGGTGCTTGGGCGCATCGGGATCGGTGCGCACGAGGCAGAACATCTGGTTGGCGCGGTGACCGCCCGAGGTCCAGATCTTCTGGCCGTTGATGATGTAGTCATCACCATCGCGGACGGCGCGGGTCTGCAGCGATGCGAGGTCGGAACCGGAGCCCGGCTCGGAGTAGCCCTGGCACCAGATGTGCTCACCCGAAGTGATCTTGGGCAGGTACTCGGCCTTCTGCTCGTCGGAACCATGAATAATCATGGTCGGACCAATCATGCCGACGCCGAAGCCGCGCGTCCCGGTGTCGGGTGCGCCGTGGTAGCCGAACTCTTCGTTGAACACGATCTGCTCGTAGATCGAAGCGCCCAGACCGCCGTATTCCTTCGGCCAGGCCGGAGCGATCCACCCACGGTCGGCGAGCTTGCGGTTGAAGTCGAGGGCGTTCTCGAAGTCCTCGTCGTTTTCGCGGGCGCCGCCTGGACCTTCGCTTGAGGCTGGCTCGGGAATGTTGTCGAGCAGGAACTGGCGGACATCGCCGCGCAGGCTTTCTTCGGCTTCAGAGAATCGGAGTTCCATCAGATCAACCTTGCTACTAGGGGCTGGAGGACAGTTGGAGCGCTCTGGAGCGGGAGACGGGATTCGAACCCGCGACCCTCTGCTTGGGAAGCAGATGCTCTACCACTGAGCTACTCCCGCAAGCGCTCCCGTTGCGCCAATAGCCGTGCGCAACCGGTGGTGCAAAACAGTCCTTTGCATCGTACACGTGGTTGGGGCTGCAGTGGAATGGCGAAGATTACCTCAGAGACTTCGGTACGTGTTGGCAGCGGGGCGTTGATCGAGGATTCGCAGCAATCCGCCTCCCGTGATGGCCGTGGCCACGACTATCCCACCGGCGAGCGCGGCAATGGCTGCGTTGCGAACCAACAACGATGTGGCGTCTGCTGCGATCAGCCAGAGGTCGGCTTCGAACGGATCGGCTTCGGACAGCGCTCGCCCATCGAACGCCGATTGGGCCAGTGTGGCCGCCAGCCAGACGACGGCCGCTCCAATACCGATGGCTAGCGCTGGCGCGCCAATCCGCGACAGTCCTCGTGCCTGTGCGGCCGTCGCCATCGCCAGCAGGAGCGCGAACGATCCACTCACAATCAGCGCAACAGTGGCCACCGCATGTCCACCGCCGGTCAGTCGGCCAACAGTCCCGTCGAATGCTGCCCCGCGAGAGACCAGGCGGAACGCCTGAGGTGAATCGGCGAACACGCCGAGCCCCTCGTCATAGACCAGAGAAGCCGTCGCTGCCGAGATGGCCTCAGAGACCGCCTGCGGGCCATCCTGGAGGCCAGCCGGATCGAGTTGCAACGAGATCGGAAAGTCAGTCAGCGGAATCGGATCGCCCTCGGCAGACGCGGCTTCTAACGCGGGCCACGCATTGACGACGAACTGATCGATCTCGAGCAGCGAACTCACCGCCCGTGCGAGATAGTGTTGGGCCGTCGAGCGCTCTGTGAGTTGGGTCGCCGAGACGAACAACACAGCGATCGCAGTGGTCATCGAGGCCAACAAGACCGTGATCAGCAGTGCAGAACGTCGCCAGCCGGATTCTGTCGCCACCTGCGGTCGATACAGCGCGCCACGATTGCTCACCTGACTGAAGTCTCGATCAACAGCGAGCCTGAGAGCATGTCGGGCAGGCTGCGTCCATGGCGATCAATCCAGGGCCACCACATACCAATGCCCAGCAATAAGACGGATGGCCACCAGATCAGTCCTCGGACGATGAACGTGCGCGTGCCGCCTCGCAATTCCCGGAGTCCGAGGGCACGAGCGCCGACGGTGCGCGCGCCCAGGCCGGCGTAGAGCGACGAGAGCAGAAACCAGAGCAGGGCGATGGCGTAGCCCACGCCCCATTCGCCGGCTGTGGGATCGCGTTCCAGCGGGTCGACCATGAGCAGCATGGCGAGCGTGGCAAACACGGCACAGAGCAGGCTGAACAGGCCGATGACGACGAGATCGATCGCGGCAGCGACGGCGCGCACTTCCCGGCGGACGATTGGAATTCGCAGTGGTTCGGTTACTGGACGGGCCATCGACGCGGTTGAGCGTAGCATCGAATCCATGAACCACCGACGCGTGCTCTTGGCAGCTGCGCTGGCCGCGTTCTCAATCTCCATGACGATGGTGATCGCGTTCTTTGCCGCTTCGACGCTGAAGGCGCAATCCACTCCCGAACTTGAAGATTTGTTGGAAGACGCTACCGAGACACATCGCTTCTCCTTCATCAAGTACGAGTTGACTCATCTGCCGAACCGATGGCTGACCAATATCGCTGGATGGGTTGATGACCCGGATTTGGATGAAGAGGCGGTCCTCCAGCGATGGTTCGAGCGGAGCGATGAGAATGACCGCAAGGCGGCCGAACTGCTGCTCGAGCGCCGACTGAGTCAGGCCGTCTCCGAACTGGATCTGGACTCTCCTCTGCCGCTCTTTAGCCGGGTGCGCATTGTTTGGCCGCCGATCGATGTCGATCTCAACGACCGGCTGCATGTCCTCGCAGTCTCGGCTCGTGATGAAGTGCGCATGGTCCGTTCGGTGCTGCTGACTTCCGAGGTGCAACGAGACGATTATGAACGAATCGAATCGATGGTCGAAGCGGATCCACGCTGGTCGGCCTGGGTCGGAGGTGTCGGAGGGGTCGCTCTCTATCCGGCAGCGGTCGTGTCGTCGCGCGACTATCTCAGCACGCTGCAAATCATGGCGCATGAGTGGACGCATCACCATCTGGGGTTTTATCCGCTGGGGCTGGCCTACGGTCGCGGATCGGACATGCGCACGATCAACGAGACCGTGGCTGACATCGTCGGCGACCAGCTCGGAGAGTTCGCTGCAGCACTCCCCGGATACGAGGGAGACTCGCAAGCGGAGCTCGACAGTGAATGGCAAGCGATTCGGGCCAGGACCGATCCCATCCTGAGGCAGCTTCGCCTCGATGTCGACGCGCTGCTCGAGGATGGCAAGATTGAGGACGCGGAACGTGAAATGGAGGCTGTGCGTCAGGAGCTCATCGAACTGGGCAGGCCGTTCCGCCGGATCAACCAAGCGTTTCTCGCGTTCCGAGGCGGATACGGAGCAAGTCCTTCGTCGGCGAGCCAGTGGGGAGATCGGCTATTGGAGTTGCGCGAAGCGACCGACTCCCTGGCAGAGTTTCTCGATGCGGTCAGATGGATCGGGACGGCTGAGGAGGCGAACACCCTCTTGCCTTGACATCGTCGAGGAGAACCCGCGGGTGACGCAGACGTAGTGGGAAGGTTGGCGAAGTCACTCTGCCTCTTCGACTTCTGCTTCTGCCTCAGTCTCAGTCTCAGCAACTGAGGCGCCGCCCGGCAGTATCACGACGACCTCGTGTGAAATCGCCCCGAGGTAACCGTCAACCACTTCCAGTGACAATCGATAGAGGCCCTCTGCGGCCTCGCTGCTGTCCCACCTTGCGAGCACACCGCCATCGACGCCTTCACTTCCTTCCGCGATCGTGAGGGCTTCCTCATCGCCGAAACGGCGCATGGTCAAGGTCCATCCGACCAGATCCCGACTCTGAGCGCGACCCGTCACGAGCAGACCACCGCGTTCGATCAACGCGCCCTCCTCCGGGGAGTCGATCCGAACTGGCGCATGACTCTCGTCGACTGTGCCGGGTTGCAGGTAGGCAACGCGATTGCGCCGCAACCAGTCGACGATCACAGGATCGTGCGCGGTCGCTCCTCCTCTAGCGACGGTCGGCGGCTCCAGCCAGACGCCGGCTCGGAGGAACTCCTCGGGGACCTCGACCGTCGCTCTCTGCAACGTGCGAGCATCCACATCAACTTCGAAGCAGATGGAGTTGTCAACTGGGGGCACGACGCGAATTGAAACGAACAGCTCTCGCCTTGTCGAGGCGCAAGGATTGCGCAGGTCGGTACCCGAGTCGGAGACAGCCCAGAGCGGCGGGACCGCCGGTGCGTATACCTCCGCTCGGTGAATGCCTGCGGGCTGAGCGAACGATTCTGCTTCGAGACCCTCGTGAGCGGCGAGCATGAATCGATTCCAGATCTGCCCGGCCGTCTGCACTGACGATCCACCAGTCATTGGAGATTCATCCGCGTTGCCGACCCAGACCCCGACGGCGAGCTGCGGTGTGTAACCCATCGTCCAGTAATCGCGTCGAATGTCATCCATCCCCGGATCACCGGCCGTACCGGTCTTCGCCGCCGCTGGTCGATCAAGCACAAGTGGACTGGCGGTTCCATAGAGCAAGGATCGGGAGCTGTTGTCCGAGAGAATGTCGGTGATCTGGTAGACCTGCGCCGGTCGAGCAGCGGCCCGCACTTCCGGTTCGCCCGTCGGCGACCATTCGTAGAGCAGTCGGCCTTCCGCGTCGCGGATCTCGAGAATGGCGACCGGATCCAGGTCTCGGAACCCATCAGGCAGTGCCAGGACGGTCGGATGTCCTTTCATCTCTCCCTGGTTGGCCAGCGTCGCGTAGGCGTAGGTCATGTCCAGCAACGACACTTCGCCACCGCCCAGCGTGATCGATGGTCCGTACGCTCCCGGATCGTGCATCGTCGTGATACCGAGTTGGTGCATCGTGTCGAGCAGTGCGCCGCTGCCCAGCCGGTCGGCGACGATAAACGCCGGCACGTTCATCGAGTTGGCCAATGCGCTGCGAATCGTGACCGGTCCGCGGAAGATGCCGTCGAAGTTGACGGGCCGGAACTCGGTTCCATCCGCTTCGAGATAGGTCGTCGGCACGTCCCAGAGGACCGTGGCGGGATGCCACATGCGCGGATCGATCTGGAATGCCGCGAGATAGGTCAGCGGCTTGAGCGCCGAGCCGGGTGAATGCGTCGCGGTGGCCAGGTTGACCTGGCCGTCGATCGCTTCGTCAAAGAAGTCGCGACTGCCAACCATCGCCAGGATCTGGCCAGTCGATGGATCGATGGCCACCAACGCTCCGTTATGTGCGCCTGTAGTTGCTTCGAATCCATTGATGGCGGAGCGCAATTCAACTTCAGCTCGCTCTTGCAGCGCGAAATCAAGCGACGTACGGATTCTCAGCCCGCCGTTGTCCATCAGGTTGTCGCAGCCCCCTGCACCCGCTGGTGGGACGAAGCGCTCGAGCAGGCAAAGCTTCTCGACCTGCTCACGCACATAGATGACATAGTGCGGCGCGGAAATGTCGAACTCTTTCGGCTCGAAGTCAAGCGGTTCCTGCCAGGCCGCCTCCGCCTCCGCGCCGCTGATGTATCCGTGGCGAACCATCAGCTCGAGTACCTGTCGTTGTCGTTGCTTCGCGCCCTCCGGATTGACCAACGGGTTGTAGAGCGACGGCGCCTGCGGCAATCCGGCCAACAATGCCGATTCGGCCAGCGTCAGTTGTGACGGCGCTTTGCCGAAGTAGCGGTGGCTCGCCGCGCCAATCCCATAGGAGAAGTTCCCGTAGTAGATCGAGTTGAGATACCACTCGAGGATTTGTTCCTTGCTGTATTCACCGGTCAGCTCAACCGCGAGAATCGTCTCCTTGAGTTTGCCGCGAACCCTGTTCAACGTGCGTCCACTGCGTTCCTCGGGCGGAATCAACACATTCTTGACGAGTTGCTGTGTAATCGACGAGCCGCCGGAACCGCCAAGGAAGTCGGAACTGCCCACGCCGAAGTTCTCCCAGGCGGCGCGCATCAATCCGCGCAGGTTGATGCCCTGGTTGGTCCAGAACGAGGAGTCTTCGGTCGCAACAGTCGCATCGACGATGAATTGCGACACTCGATGCAATCGCACTGGAGCGCGCAATCCGTCGGACGCGCGCGCGTATTCGAACAGCAAGACGCCGTTCTCGCCGTTGCGGTCGAAGACCCTTGTACTGCCGAGCAGTAGTTGGGTCTCTTCGATCTCATCGGGCGCGGCGAGGTCGTCGGCGAAGTCGGAGTAGATCAGGTACGCGGCCCCGGCCGCTGCACCAAGCATGACCATCGGCACACCCAGCAAGATGACCAGCGCGACCATCCAGCCGCGCATGCGCGCCGGCTCGACGCGCTCGCCCCGCTTGCGACGACGCGAGCGAATTGCCAGACGCGTGGCCAGGCTCAGGCGTCGTCTGTGCTCGCGTTGTTGTTCAGAGGGCAATGCCCACACTCCTGCTCCGTCTCCACATTACGTCGTGTGACCTTCTACCTGACCAGTACGTGATCGAGCGATACGCTGCGTTTCACTGACCGATAACGAAGGCGCTCACGCGATCCTCCCGATATGCCCTCATCAGACGACACACAGTTCACGATCGAACAGGTCCGTCATCTCGCATCATTGGTGCGTATTGAATTGACGGATTCCGAAGTCGAAGAGTTCCGCAGCGAACTCGCGAGCATCCTCTCGCACATCGACGCCTTGGCTGAAATCGACACCACGGACGTGCCGCCGACCAACAACGGCGCAGACTTGCTCAACGTCAAAGACGACGACGCCTCGCGGCCATCGTTGCCTCGCGAGCAGATCATGGCCAATGCGCCTCAGCGGGAGGACGACTACTTCCGCGTGCATGCGGTGCTTGATCAATCATGACAACGTCCACCGACCAAGAATTGCTGTCCATCACACTGGCCGACGGTGCACGCCGGCTCCGTGACGGAAGCGTCACCTCTCGGCAACTCACTCAGGCCTTTCTGGACCGGATCAACGCCACCGATGAGGAAGTACACGTATTCGTCACGGTGACAGGTGAGACGGCATTGGCGGAGGCTGCCGCCGCTGACGATCTGCTCGCCAGGGGTGATGCGACTGCACCCCTGACCGGCTTGCCGATTGCGCTCAAGGACGTCTTGATGACCAAGGGCGTACGCACCACCGCCGGTTCGCGGATGCTTGACAATCTTGTCCCGCCTTATGACGCGACGGTCGTTTCGCGTTTGCGCGACGCCGGCGCCATCTCGGTGGGAAAAACAAACATGGACGAGTTCGCGATGGGCTCGTCAACCGAACACTCCGCCTGGTTCCCAACCGCGAACCCGTGGGATCTCGAGCGGGTTCCGGGCGGTTCATCCGGTGGATCTGCCGCAGCCGTCGCGGCTCAGCAATGCATCGCGTCGCTCGGCTCGGACACTGGCGGATCGATCCGGCAGCCCGCGTCGTTCTGTGGCGTGGTCGGCCTGAAACCAACGTATGGTCGAGTCTCGCGCTATGGGTTGATTGCGTTCGCCAGTTCTCTTGACCAGATCGGCCCGTTCACACGGACGGTCGAAGATGCCGCTCTCTTGTTGCAGGCGATCGCCGGGCCCGATCCGCTCGACTCCACCTGCTACGACGAGCCGGTGCCCGACTTCTCTGCTCAGCTTGACCGTGGCCTCGACGGGCTCAAAGTCGCCGCGCCGCAAGAGTTCTTCGGCGACGGCATGGACGACGATGTCGCGGCAACCATTGAAGCTTCATTGGATCTGTTAGCTGCGAACGGCGCTGTGATTGACCGAAGCCCCTCCATGCCCTCGGTCCCGATGGCGCTGCCGGTCTACTACATCCTGGCTCCCTCAGAATGCTCGGCCAATCTGGCTCGATTCGACGGCGTCAAGTACGGCTACGGCGCTCGAGGCGGCGAATCGATGTGGTCGGATATGGAAGCAACTCGGCAGCACGGTTTTGGCCGTGAGGTCAAGCGCCGCATCCTGCTCGGTGCATATGCGCTTTCGGCCGGCTACTACGACGCCTACTATCTGCAGGCGCAGAAAGTCCGCACGTTGATTCGTCGGGAGTTCGACCGCGTCTTTGCCGAGCACGATGTGATCGTCGCGCCGACTGCGCCGACGGTCGCCTTCAAGCAGGGCGAGATCACCGACCCGTATCAGATGTACCTCAACGACATCTACACGATTCCGGCCAACATCGCCGGTCTGCCGGCGATCTCGATTCCCGGCGGCTTCGGCGCCGACGGGATGCCGGTCGGTCTGCAGTTCGTCGGACAGCGTCTGGACGAGACCACCCTGCTCGGCGTCGCCAACGCCTACGAGCAAATCGCGCGATGGCCCACGACTCCGAGCTCGAATGTTGGCTCAACGTAACGAGTAGATCCAGTCCGCCCACCACCACTGACACGACCCAATTCTTCACGTAAAGTGCGATCTTGATGGACTCAATCCTTGAACCCGTTCTGCGCGAACTCGAACGCGACGCACGCCTGACTCCGGCCCAGATCGCTGCGACCGTCGGCGTTGAAGAATCGGCTGTGGTTGACGCGATCGAAGAAGCGCAGGAACGCGGCATCATCCTGGCACACGGCGCGAAGATCAACTGGGAGACACTGGGGCTCTCGACTGTGTACGCCGTCGTCGAAGTGACCGTCGAGCCACAGGAAAACGTTGGCTACAACGCCGTCGCCCGTCGAATCGCGCGCTTTGATGAAGTGCGGACGGTGTACTTCGTCTCTGGCGCGTACGACCTCCTGGTGATGGTCGAGGCCGACAACATGCGCGGCATTTCCGACTTCGTCGGGGATCGCCTGGCCACGATGTCGGGCGTCAAGGGCACCACGACCCGCGTACTGATGCGCCGCTACAAGGAAGACGGCGTCTTCCTTGAGATCGATCTGCAGAACGACCGCCAGAAGGTCGTCTTCTAACCCGTACACAGGAGTTCAGAGCGAGAGTTCCATGCCCATAGCGTCCAACGACCGCCCATTTGCCAGCGACGACGAACCCAGGCGTATCGGCGCCGCGGGTGCTGGATCGGCGTCCGCGGCGGCTGGAGCGGGAACGAACGCAGCCGACGGTCCGAGCAGGGTCGCCGAGCGAGTGCAGGCGGTGCCCGGCTCAGGCATCCGGCGTTTCTTCGACATCATTGCATCGATGGACCAGGTGATATCGCTGGGCGTCGGTGAACCTGACTTCGTCACACCCTGGCCCATCTCCGAAGCCGGCATTCGCGCGATCGAGCAGGGCCGCACGCACTACACGTCCAACCTGGGACTGCTGGAGTTGCGAGAAGCGATCGCCGCCGACCTGGAACGTCGCTACGGGATTGAGTGGGATCCTCGCGAAGAGCTGCTGATCACGACCGGCGTCTCCGAAGGCCTTGATCTGGCGGCGCGCGCGATCATCAATCCGGGCGACGAAGTGATTGTGGCTGACCCGTCTTACGCGGCTCACGCGCCGGCGGTGGTGCTCGCCGGAGGCACGCCGGTCCCTGTCACCACCAACGCGGCGCAGAACTTTGAACTTGACCCGAGCGCGGTCGAGGCGGCGATTACGCCCAGGACCAAGGCCTTGTTGATCGCTTATCCCTCCAACCCAACCGGCGCAGTGCTCGATCGTCGAACCCTCGAGGCGCTGGCCGACGTTGTGAAACGACACGACCTGCTAGTCATCTCGGATGAAATCTATGACCGGCTGGTCTACGGCGGCGCGACCCACACGCCGATCGCTGCGCTTCCAGGCATGCAGGAGCGCACGATCACGCTGGGCGGCTTCTCCAAGTCGCACGCGATGACCGGCTGGCGCGTCGCCTGGGCGGCTGCGCCCTCGGACCTGTTCGGCGGCATGTTGAAGATTCACCAGTACGCCATGATGTCCGCGCCGACCGTGGCGCAATACGCAGCCCTCGAAGCCGTCCGCGCCGGCGAGGAATATGTGATCTCGATGCGTGAGGAATACGACCGTCGGCGTCAACTGATGTGGCGAGGCTTCAACAAACTCGGACTCGCCTGCGCCGAGCCGCGCGGCGCGTTCTATGCGTTCCCCTCTGTCGCCCAGACCGGCTACGACGACGAGACTTTTGCTGAACAACTACTCCTGCAAGAGCAGGTCGCCGTTGTTCCTGGATCGGCCTTCGGCGCCGCCGGTGCGGGACACGTGCGTGCCTGCTACGCGACCAGCTACGACGACATCGAAGAGGCGCTCAATCGCATTCAGCGATTCCTCTATCAGTCGCCAATGGCCAAGTAGACGGCTCAAGCGGGCAATTCGAACTCGACGCCGCACTCGACCAATGGCTGGGCGCGCCCGTCGCGCAGATGGAACGTGTCCTCGATCCGTACGCCGCCGACGCCCGGCACAGAGAGTACCGAGTGACCGACGGTCAACATCATGCCTTCGACCAATTCGGTGCGCGAATCGGCTGGATGGATTGTCGGTCGCGGCATCTCCTCGAAGTCGAGCCCGATGCTGTGGCTTGTGCCCGGCACATATTGTTCGCCGTAGCCGGCGTCGGCGAAGACCTGCTGGCTAGCTGCGTCGATTTCGCGATTGCGAATCCCAGGTCTCACAGCCGCAATCCCGGCCGCCTGCGCCTGCTGAAAGGTCTCAAACAACTCGCGCTGTAACGACGTTGGTGAGCCGATCACGAAGGTTCTCGTGAAGTTTGCGCAGTATCCGCGATAACGCGGGACCACATCGACCACCACGAGGTCTCCTGCCTCAACCACTTTCTCGGTGGTCGTGCCGTGCAGCCAGGCCGAACGGATTCCGGAGTTGACGAAGACGGGCGTCGCGACTCCCCCGCCACCGGCCTTGCGCATTGCGTATTCGATTTCTGCGCCGACCTCGTTCTCGGTAATCCCAGGGCGGAGAAACTGCACAGCGGTCTCGATGCCGGTTCGGGCAATCTGCGCCGCGCGAGTCATCAGCTCGACTTCGTCGGCTTCCTTGACCAGGCGCAACTCGTCCATCACCGATGCGATGTCGACCACTTCGACCTGCGGATTGGCGCGCTGAAACATGTTGAGCAGGAACGCAGGCGTGCTGAACCACATCTGCACCCCAACTCTGAGCTGTTCCTTCCCGCCCGACATTTCCCTCATCACACCGACCACATCCTTGATCTGTGGTCCAACGGTGCCAAACACTCGGGCGTCATCTACACCCAGCGATTGCTTGACTTCGTCCTCCTCGCCGAAAAACGTGATGATGACCGGCGGACCCATCGCTGGAATCAGGGCTCGCGGTTGGTGTCTGACCTCCCCGAAGAAGTAGATGTAGTCGTCGTGGGTCAGGATCATGTAGGCATCGATGCCTTGCTCACGCATACGCTCCTGGGCTCGATGCAGCCGCTGCCTGTTGAGCATGGCGATGCCTTCCTCCTGATTCCACCGTCCTCACGGTACGCCCTCACCAGGCAGGCGGAACGTCCGAAATCAGTCTCGCAGGCGCTAGTCTGGCCGCATGACTTTCAAGCTCAATCCCTTGCCCGACGAACCCGATCCGGAAGATCTCACGCTCAGCATTACCGGCGTGCAAGCGCGACCGAGGGAGGTAGAAGTCGGCGAGCCAGATCCGTCGCGCCTGGAGTTGCGGCTGGGCACGACTCGCGGAGAAATCAAAGCCATGCTCGACGTCTGTGAGGGTCAGACTGGTGCGCTGATCACCTGTTCCGGCGCAATGGGCGGAGAGCACGAAACGCGAGGTCCCGCCGACAGCGTCTATCGGCGGTTGGCCGAGCAATTGCCCGGCGAAGGCATTTCGACTCTACGCATTCACTACCGGATCGCTGGCGAGTTTGAGGAGTGCGTGCTCGATCTGCTCGGTGCATGCTCGTTCCTGTCCGGCGTCGGAGCGGAGCGGATCGTCCTCGCCGGACATTCATTCGGCGGCGCAGTGGTGATCAAGACTGCACAAATCATGCCCCAGGTCCGAGGCGTGATCTCACTCTCGCCGCAGCTCTTCGGCACGCGACAGGTCGACGAAATGGCCAAGCCACTACTACTGATCCACGGCACCGCCGACGCGATCCTGCATCACATGGCCTCGGAGGACATCTACGAGCGCGCCGCCGAGCCGAAGAAGTTGGTCCTGATTGAGAACGGCGGCCACGGTCTGGCCGAGGATCCGGAAACCGTGATGTCGGAGATGCACCAGTTCGTCCACGAGCATGCGGGCCCGCAATAGGTCGTCGACTCTCTGACAACTCTCGCAGGAACCAGTGCGTAACTCCCCTTCTCCCCCTTGCGGAGGAGATGCCGAGGGCTTGACCCGGGGCAGAGAGGGTCCGCTGTTCGGGAACCGTATCTGGTCATCATACGCAGCCCCCCCCTGTCACTCCGTGACATCTCCCCCCGCAAGGGGGGAGAGGGGACTGGAACAATAGCTACGGCTGACGCACGATGTGCTACCCGCCGCCGCTGCTGGCGCCTGCGTTGCTCGAACCGACACCCAGACGCTCGACGATTGCGCGAGCCGCGTTGGTGAGCTCCATCGGCACGATCCACTTAGTGCTCTCGCTGGTCGCCAGCGTGCGGATGGCGTCGAGGTATTGCAGACCCATCGTGTTGCCGTGTGCATCTGCGGCGACTTCGTTGATCGCCGCAATCGCACTGGCGTAACCCTCTGCCTCCAACAACTGTGCTTCCTTGTGACCTGACGCACGCAGAATCTGCGATTGCCGCTGACCTTCCGCCTCGAGAATGGCCGCTTGCCGCTCACCCTCGGCGACGTTGATCTGCGCGTCGCGCGTACCTTCCGACTCTGTGATCTGGGCGCGCCGGGTCCGCTCGGCGGACATTTGGCGGGTCATCGCCTCGGCGATGGCGGGCGGCGGCTCGATCTCGCGGATTTCCACCGCGGTCACCTTCACGCCCCAACGATTGGTTACTTCATCGAGCTTAATTCGCATCATGTCGTTAATGTCGTCACGGCGGGACAGGACCTCGTCCAACGCCATCTCACCGACTACAGCGCGCAGCGTGGTCGTTGCCAGTTGCCGTGCGGCGCCGAGATAGTCGCGGACCTCGAGCACCGTGCGCTCCGGGTCCATAACCCGCAGGTAGACGACGAAGTCCACATCGACTCCGGCGTTGTCTCGCGTGATGTTGCGCTGCGGCGGCACATCGAAGTACTGCTCGCGGGTATCGACCTTAACTCCTGCCTGGAGAATCGGAATAATCCAGACCAATCCCGGGCCCTTCATCCCGACGTACCGTCCAAGCTGGAACTTGGCAACTCGTTCGTAGTCGCGGACCATATTCAAGATCGCCATAGGGTGCTCCTGTCAATTGTGGTCGTCCGATGCTCGATATTGGTAGCGAGTATATGTAGACGACCTGATTGTGAATGTACATCGCTGAAGATCGACGAGTTGGCGAATAAGCTGACTCAGTGACAGAGCACGACCCCGACCCGCAAGTCGACTGGCGAATCAGGCTGTTGCGTAGCCGCACGTATGCCTGGATGGAACTCTGCCGTCCGACCACCGCCAGCTGGATGCTGGTCACCTCGGCATTGATGGTGCTGACCGCAGCCGAGGGCTCGCTCTACTGGGGAGTTCCGTTCCAGTACGGCGGCATGATCGTGGCGTTTGCCTACGCCGCCGGACTGATCAACAACGCCCTCGACGCCAAGATCGACGCCACTAGCAGGCTGATGCGACCGATCCCGGCATCGAAGATGACGCCGAAATCGGCGCTGCTCGCGGCCCTGATCCCGACCGCGCTGGGCTGCGTGATTGGATTCCTGACCGATTGGCGCGTGGGTGTGATCGGCCTGGCCATGCTCGCCGCAGCCGCCCTGTACAGCTACGCCTGGCGCGGATCGCTGCTCGGGTTCGCGGCATTTGGCCTGATCGGCGTCCTCTTGCCGGTCGGCGCAATCCAGACGGCAGATGCGAGCTTTACCAGTGCGCATCTGCTCTGGGTCATCCCGGTCGGCGCGCTGACCGGTACGGCCACGTTCATGATCTACAAGCTGCCGGACTTCGAAATCGACGATGTCGACGGCTCTCGCTCGGTGCTGCACTGGCTGGGCATCGACACAGCGATCTCCATGTCCTGGGCCATACTCGCGGCCGCACTGGCGCTCGCGGCTGCTTCAATCAACCTGTCCGGCGGCAGTCTCGCCTGGATGCTGGCGCCGCTGCTCTACTTCGTCATCGTCGGACTGTTCTGCATCTGGATGCTCATGCGCCGAATCACCGAGGTGCGCCTGCGAATACAGCGATGGTTGATCGTGCCAATGTTGCCGCTGCTGCTCATCGGTTGGCTCGGCGCAGCGGCCTCGGCCTGATTCGCGAATAGGCGAACCGCGTCGGGCGAACTGTGATAGCCGATCCGCTAGTTTGATCGCGCAGCATCCTGGAGCGCGCGATGTCCGAACCAACCGACTGGCAACCTGAAGTTGATGAACTGAACCTGCGCCGCAAGCTGGCGCTCAACATGGGCGGCGAGGAACGCGTCAACCGCCAGCGAGAGCTGGGCAAGCTCACCATCCGCGACCGGATCGACGCGCTTGTCGATCCCGGCAGCTTCCACGAAATCGGAGGCCTCGCCGGTTATGGCGCGTACGAAGATCGGCAATTCAAGGACTTCAAACCGTTGCCCTACATCGGCGGACTTGCCAAAATCGATGGCCGGTCTGTTGTGGTTGGCGGCGAAGACTTCACGGTCGGCGGTGGCGCGGCGGATATCAGCACCCAGGAACGATTCAAAAGCCTGTTCCTCGCCGACATGGCCCGCGAGTACCGGGTCCCACTGTTCGTCTTTCACGAGGGCGCGGGCGCCAACGTCGCTGCCGAGGGCGACGGCCACGGCCACCTACCGAGCAGCTTCGATGTGTTTGGCCCGGACATTCGAGCCGGCCAGGAAGTGCCGCTCATCTTCGGTGTCGCCGGCGCCACTGCCGGTGGCGTCGCCGCGCGAGCCATGCTCGGCCACTTCACCGTGATGACGCCCCAGGGAGCGCTCTTCGCCGGCGGTCCGCCGCTGGTCAAACGTGCCCTAGGCCAGGACGTGACCAAAGACCAACTCGGCGGGCCCGACATTCATGTGGCGATGTCCGGCGCCATCGACAACCGAGCCAAAGACGAGCTCGACGCCATCGAGCAGATGCAGGCATTCCTCAGTTACATGCCGCAGAACGTCTACCAGCAGCCTCCCTTCAAGTCCACAGACGATCCGCCCGACCGCGAGGAAGAAGAGCTACTGAGCATCGTCCCGCGCAAGCGGACGAGGCCTTACAACATGCTGAGGGTCGTGGAGCTGATCGTCGACGACGGCGAGTTCTTTGAGGTCAAGCCTGAGTTCGGCACGACCGTGCACACGCTCTTTGCCCGCGTTGGCGGATACGTCGTCGGCATTGTGGCCAACAACCCCAGCATGCTGGCAGGTGCGATGACCGCGGACTCGGCCGACAAGCAGGGTCATTTCGTCGAGCTGTGCGACCACTTCCACATCCCGCTCGTTTTCGTCGCCGATGTGCCCGGGTTCATGCTCGGCCCGCAAGCTGAAGCGACGGGAACGCTGCGTCATGGAATGCGCGCCTATTGGGCGACCTACCTGGCCACCGTGCCGGTGTTTACCGTGATCACGCGAAAGAACTACGGCATGGCCGGCCAGGCCACGGCCAATGTCGGCTCGATCAACTACCGCGTCGGCTGGCCCTCGGGCGACTGGGGGTCCATCCCGATTGAAGGTGGCGTCGCAGCCGCCTACCGACGCGAGATTGAGAGCGCGCCCGACCCCGACCAACGCCGCCGCGAGCTTGAGGAGCATCTGCTCCAGTTCCGCAACCCGTTCCGCACGGCCGAGGCGTTCGGAATCGAGGACATCATTGATCCGCGACAGACCCGTTCGTACATCTATCGATTCCTTGAGCACGCCTACGAAACCATCTCGGCAACCCTCGGCGTCAAGGGGAAAGCCGGCGTACGGCCTTAAGCAGTACTCCGCGGCCCCCTCCGTCACTTCGCGACACCTCCCCCAAAGGGGGAGGTCTGGGACGGCTTAGACTTTGCGGCAAGACGTTTACAAGCTTTAGAGAGAGCCAGCATGTCCGACATCTTCACCGTCGACCCGAACCTCCCCGACTGGATCCGCACGCACACCGAGCAATACCTCAACTCCGGTGGCGAAGAAGGCCACATGTGGGACCGTCCTGACGGCTCCGGTCCGATTCCCTGCCTGCTGTTGGCGGCCAAGGGCCGGAAGTCGGGCGAGTGGCGGACGCTGCCGTTGATCTACGGCGAGTCCGATGACGCATACGTGATCGTCGCCAGCAAGGGCGGCTCGAGAAATCACCCAGCCTGGTACCTCAACATCGACGCCAACCCGGATGTCCAGTTGATGGTCGGCACCGAGCAGTTCGATGCCACCGCACGAACCGCGGAAGGCGCGGAACGAGACAAGCTCTTCGCCCTGATGGCCAAGGACTTCTCCCCGTATCTCGACTACGCCATCCGAGCCGGCGGCGCCGGTCGGCAGATTCCGATCGTGGTGATCGAGCGGAAGTAGCTCCAACAAAACAATATCTACGCCTTCGGAGATTGGTGCATAAGCTTCACCCCTCCCCCTTGCAGGGGGAGGTGCCGAAGGCGGAGGGAGTCCGGCTCCGCCACGGTCTGCCAGGTCAATACGCCCGAGGGACCCCCTCAGTCACTACGTGACAGCTCCCCCTGCGAGGGGGAGCGGGTTTGCGCGCGGATCTCCCTTGGGGCGAGGTCCATTCAGACCTTGGCGTTCGCCACCTCAGGCAACGACGCTGGCAGACCAATCGCATCTTTGACGTCAGCCAGGACCTCAGCGGCGATCACGCGTGCACGGCGTGCTCCGTCCAGGAGGATTTCATCAACTGCGTCTGGATCGGCAGCTAACTCTTCCCGACGCGCCCTGATCGGTGCGAAGTAATCGTTGACCGAGTCGGAGAGCTGCTTCTTACAGTCGACGCAGCCGATCTCGGCGCTGCGGCAGGCCGACGCGATCTCCGGCTGCTTGTCCGGTCCAAAGAATCCATGCAATGAGTAGACGTTGCAGACATCAGGATCGCCTGGATCCGTGCGCCGGACTCGTTGCGGATCGGTGATGGCGGTGCGGATCGCCTGGAATGTCTCCTCCGGCGTCGCGGCGACGTCAACGGCATTGCCGTACGACTTAGACATCTTGCGATTGTCGAAACCGAGCACCATCGGCGCGCTGGTCAGCTCTGCCTCGGGCTCGGGGAAGGTGTCGCCGAAGATGTTGTTGAACCGCCGTACGATCTCACGAGCGAGTTCGAGGTGAGGCAACTGGTCCTCGCCGACCGGCACCTTGTTGGCCCGGTAGAGGACGATGTCAGCCGTCTGCAGGACGGGATAGCCGACGAGCCCGTAGTTGACGTTGTCGGGCTGTGATTTGGCCTTCTCCTTGAACGTCGGCACGTTCATCAGCCGGCCGATCGGCGTGACCATCGAGAGCAGCAGGTGCAACTCCGAAATCTCGGGGACGTGCGATTGCGTGTAGAGGATTGTCTCCTCAGGCCGAATACCCGAGGCGAGCAAGTCCAGCGCGGTCTCGCGCACGTTGTCGCGAAGTTGGTCCGTGTCAGTCAGCGTTGTCAGCGAGTGCAGGTCGACGATCGAATAGATGCACTCGTACTTCTCCTGCAGCGCGACGAAGTTCTGGATCGCGCCCAGGTAATTGCCTATGTGCTGCCGGCCGGTCGCACGGATGCCCGCGAACACGCGATCCTGTGGCTTCATTCCGTTTGACATTAGGTCGGTTCCTCATCACGTGATTGCGAGTCCGGACTCTCTTCTTTGCGCCAGGACAGTTCCCGCTCACGTTCGTAACGACCCTCGGAGTCGACCACAGCACCACGCAACCCCACTGCGGAATGCTGAACGAGCAACGGCGGAGTCTCTCCAGTCTTACGCAGGAAATGCATTGAGTTGCGAGCCTTGATTCCCATTAGCCTCAGAGCGCCAGAGAGAGCTGCCTTTGTCGCCTCGACAAGCGTCAATCGAGCACCTGTCATTTCAACGTCGTCCTCGTCCACAATCTTGCATTGAGTATAGAAGCCTGCGAAAGCTGAAGCTAATTCAAACGCGTAGTTTGCCAAGTGATGCGGCTCGCGACGCGACGCCATGTCGGCTACTACTTCCGGAAGCTTCAAGACCATATCTACCAAAGTAGTTTCGACTTCCTTCTCCAACAACTCCAGATGCTCTTGACTAGCCTTCAAGTCCTTGTCTTTGGCAGCTCGGATTACGCTGGCACAACGCACATGGGCATACTGAACGTAAGACGCAGGATTCTGACTCATGTCCTGGGACACCGCTGCTTCCAGGTCAAAGTCCATTTGCGCGTCGGCGGACCGTTGCAAGAGGAAGAATCGAACGGCGTCTGCTCCCACTTCATCAACAAGCTCTCGTAGGGTGACAAGCTCACCGGTCCGCTTCGAAATCCGAACACGCTCCCGACCACGCCGCAGATGGACCAGCTGGTAGAGAACAACTTCAAGACTCTCGCCATTCGCTCCAATTGCATCTACTGCCGACTTCGTACGCGCCACATGCCCGTGATGATCGGCACCCCATACGTCGATCACAATGTCAAAACGACGCTCAATAAACTTGTTATAATGGTACGCAACATCGCTCGCGAAATAAGTAGGTTTTCCGTTACTGCGAATCAGGACTTCGTCCTGTTCACCTCCGAAGGCAGCAGTGCGGAACCACTCTGCTCCTTCCTTTTCGACGGTGTAGCCGCCATCCCTAAGAAGTGTCATGGCCGCTTCAAAGCTGGAAACGGTGTCACGATTTGTATCAAAAGGACGATAGAGGGCTGTCTCAGACTGCCAATGATCGTAGTCGATGTTTAGATCTAAGAGATCTTTGCGTATCTGATCGATCATCAATCCTAATCCACGACGAACAAACTCCTCCGGAAGACCGGCACTATTGTCAAGCCATTTTTCGCCAAACAGCCTAGCCATATCGGAGGCTATGTCCTTCATGTACTCTCCCTGATACGCCCCTTCAGGAAGCTCCATTTCACGGTAGAAGTGTTGATGATATCGTGCAAACAGCGTGAGGCCGAAGAGTCGAATCTGTTCCCCGGTGTCATTTATGTAGTACTCGCGCTGAACGTCGAACCCGGCAGCATCCAATACTGAAGCCAGCACATCACCCAACACAGCACCCCGTGCATTGCCGAGTTGCAAGGGCCCGGTAGGATTGGCCGAAACGAACTCTACTTGCACTCGTTTCCCGCCACCAAGGCTGACCCGCCCCCACTGATCACCAACGGCGATCACTGTACGAAGCTGTTCGCGCTTCCATGCAGGAGAGAGTCGGATGTTGAGAAATCCAGGGGGTGCGACCTCCACTGATTCTGTTGGGCTTGCGTGCTCAATCCGAGCTTGGATTTGTTGCGCAATCTCTAGAGGTGACATCCGCATCGCGCCAGCCAGCCTCATCGCGACGTTGCAGGAGTAGTCCCCGTGCTCTTGGTTTTGGGGGCGCACAACTGTCAGTTCGGGCGGCGTTATCGGCGGGAGGACACCATCGTTTTGGGCCTGCCTGAGGGCTTTGCGAAGCGCCTGCGAGATTGCCTGCCGGGTGTCGGAGTCAGTGGTCATTTCGTCTCCCAGCGTTGCGTCCTCTAATGTGCAACTCGAGTCCGATAGAGAACGATCCTCTTCTCGGAAACTCTACCAACTGCTGTGGGTGGCACAGCAACTGCCAGCCGATCAAGTGCCTTCTAGTGCACTGCCGTCGCACCTGAGACGTCAAATCCCTTGGCCCGATCTCTCAGCAGCCGATGCTCGGGGGCGCGCAGGTGTGGATCTTCATCCAGGATCCGGTTGGCCCAGTTCCTCGCCAGATTCAACGTCTCGTGATCGGTGAGCTTGGCGACGCGCAGCTCGGGCAAGCCTGACTGACGCGTTCCGAAGTACTCGCCCGGACCTCGCATCTCGAGGTCGGCCTCGGCCAGCTCGAATCCGTTCGACGTCTGCACCATCAGTTCCAACCGCTGACGACTCTGGTCCAGTTCGGTTTCCGAGATCAGGTAACAGACCGACTCCATGTCGCTGCGTCCCACGCGTCCGCGCAGCTGGTGCAACTGCGCCAGGCCGAACCGATCCGCGCCCTCAATCGCCATCACTGTGGCCCTGGGCAAGTCGACGCCGACTTCGACCACGATCGTCGAGACCAGCACGTCGGCATCGCCGTTGGCCAGATCGGCCATCACCGACTGCTTGTCCTCCGACGACATCCGCCCATGCAGCAGCCGGATCCGAGACGCCAGTTCACGCAACGGGCCGTTGCGCAGAGACTCGAACTGCTCCGTCGCGGCTTCGGCTTCGAGCTTGTCCGACTCCTCGACCAATGGACAAATGACGAACGACTGTCGGCCCAACTTCGCTTCTTCGCGGATGCGCCGGTAGACGATCTCCTCGCGGTCCGATGGCGCCACGATCTGCGTTTGCACACGTAGCCGACCTGGCGGCAGTTCGTCGATCACCGATGAGTCCAACTCGCCGTAGACCGTCAGCGCCAGCGTTCGTGGAATCGGCGTCGCTGTCATCACCAACAAATGCGGACTGCGACCCTTGCTGCGCAGCGCATCGCGCTGCAGGACGCCGAATCGGTGCTGCTCATCGACGACGGCGAGGCCGAGGTCTTTGAAGTTGGCGCTCTCCTGGATCAGTGCGTGCGTGCCGACCACCAGGTCGAGCATGCCGCTCTCCATCTCCTGGTGAATCTGCCGTTTGCGCGCGGCCCGCACACTGCCCGTCAACAGCGCCATCCGCACCGGACGCCCCAGTGCTGGAGCCAGGCTGTAGTTATGCCAGAGCTGGTCACCGTCGGCGTGGTCCTGCCCGGCGAAGAGCCGTTGGAAGGTCTCGAAGTGCTGCGAGGCCAGCACCTCGGTCGGCGCCATCAGCACGGTCTGATGGCCGGCCCGCACCGAGGCCAACATGGCTGCGGCGGCGACCACGGTCTTGCCCGACCCGACATCACCCTGCAACAACCGGGCCATCGGCTCGCGGTGGAACATGTCGTTCCGGATCTCGGTCAACACACGCTGCTGGGCGACGGTCAATTCGAATGGCAGCGCTCCAAGAAATGTGTCGAGAAAATCGCCGGGCATTGCGATCGGTGGCGCGTCCGAACGGAGTCGCGCCTCGCGTTTTCGCGACAGGACCGCAAGTTGAATCGAGAGCAGTTCCTGAAATGCGATTCGCTGCCGGGCCGCGTCGAGATCCGTCATTTCCTCGGGGAAGTGGATCATCCGCAGCGCGTCGGCCTCGGAGGGGAACTGGTGCTCGAGCACGATGTGCGGCGGCAACGACTCCGCCAGCAGCGGCAGATAGTCGCGCACCGCCACGTGCGCCAGTCGTCGGATCGTCCGATTGGGCAGCCCCTTCGAGCGCGGATAGACCGGAGAGAGACGACCAACATGCACCGTGTCGTCGTCCGGATCGTCGAGCCGCTCCCACTCGGGCGAGACCATCTGCAGCTGGCGTCCGCGCACATCGATCCTGCCGGAGAGGCCGACTCGCATGCCTGGACGCAACGTGCGCGCCAGGTAGGGCTGCGACCACCACCAGACGCGCAGACTGCCAGAGCCGTCGCGCACGACCGCCTCAGTCGCCTGCCGTCCCTTGCGTAAGTACTTCACACCAATGCTGGCGATCTCACCGACGATGGTCAGCTCGATGCCTTCCAATGCGTCGGAGATCGAGCGGACATTGCGCCAGTCCTCGTAGCGACGTGGCAGATGCCAGAGCAGGTCGTAGACCGTGTTGATCCCCAGCGTCGTCATCGCCTTGCGCGATTGCGACGGGATGCGTCCCAACACCGATACGTCGCGCGCGAGCGGGTCGTCGTCTTCGAATGTCGCAGCCGGCCGACGCCGAGCCGATTTGGCTCGTGTGGCTTTACGGCGAGGTTCGGCGGCTTCAAGCGTAGTCCGAGGTTCCTGCTTCGACTGACGGGACGTGGCGCCCTTTGCCGGCGATCCAGGTTTGAGCGCTGCTACGACATTGACAGCCCAACTGCGTCGCTGCTCCGGTGAGAGCGACGCGTAACCCTCCCTCGGCAGCGCTGCAACGATACGTGTGAAGAACTGACGCTGATCTCCCTCCTTGAGCACGTTGCGCAAGTACGTATCGAGGCCGCCCGAAACCGCCCGATCGAGGTAGCCCAGCTTTTCCTCCAGCGCCAGCATGGACTGAAGCGTCTGCGTCGGCCGGCGCTGGGTGGTCATTAGCTCTTGCGCAGCACCGTTGCGCCGACCGTGCCCGGCCCGATGTGTGCTCCCAGGACCGGGCTGCTCAACACGATCGGGACAACCATCCCCCCGCAAGCATCCGAGACCCGCTTGGCCAATGCACTCGCATCCGCATCGGCCTGACCGTGAAGAATCGCGACGCGTTCAGGCTCGCCGTTCGACATGATCTGGGCGTACAACCGGTCGAGCGCCTTCTTGCGTGTACGTGGCCGCTCGACATCGGCGACTTCTCCTTCAACCAGTTCCAACAGCGGCCGCATGCGCAGTAATTTCCCTGCGAGCTGTCGAGCCCGACCAATTCGCCCGCCGCGCAGCAGATAATCAAGCGTCTCGACGAATAGCAGTGTCCGTGTTCTGCCAGCCTGCTCCTGCGCAGCCGCTGCCGCCTCAGTTACGCCGGCTCCTTCGTTGATTGCAGCGAGCGCCGCCTCGGACGCCCAACCGACGGCCAGCGATGCCGAAGAAGTATCGACAAACTCAATCGGGGGCGCGTTCTCCAATAGCGACGCCCCCTGTCTGGCGGAATTCAACGTGCCCGACAGCTTGCCGCTCAGGTGGACCGAGACGATCCCGTCGGCGCCATCGTCGATCAGCCCCTGGTAGATGTCCCGAAACACCCCGGGCGCAGGCTGGGACGTTGTGGGCAATACGCCGCCCTCTTCGACGGTCCGATCCAGTCGCTGCCAGAACTCAGGCTTGGTCAGCGTGACGCCGTCATTGAACTGCTCGTCGCCAAAGTGCAGATGCAATGGGACAACCGAGATCCCCGGGATCTGGCCCTGCTCTAGGTCGGAGGCGGAATCAGTGACTACAGCGATGGACATATGTTCTATCCTACTTGAACTGTTGCGACTCTTCCAGTGCCGAGACCAAGGCGCTACTCAAGCGCCATGAGCCACGGATAGTGGGGCTGGCCGCCCTCGATCAGGTCGACTTCGAGATCGGTTGACTCTTCAATGGCCTCTGCCAGCGCATCGGCCTGTTCTTCCGATACATCTTCCCCGACGTACAGGGTGAATAGCGAAGCGCCGGATAGTGACTCGGCCATCTGGGTTGCCAGCGTCAGAGCGACCTTGTCGATCGACTCGCCTGCGCCGACGATCTCACCATCGAGCATGGCGAACGGCTGACCCTGGGCGATCGGAACATCGCCTTCCACCGTACGCGCTGCGTGTGTCACGCGACCGATGCGAACGGCATCGAGCGCCTCTTCCATTTCCGCCACGACATCCTCGATCGGCACGCCGCCGATCACCGCCGCCAGCGCGGCCACGCCCTCAGCCTGACTGTCATTGTGGATGACATGGATCCGCTGCGGCTGATCGGCCTCGGCTGCAAGTTCCCCCGCCCGTTCAGCCGCTGGGGTGACGTTGTGATTGTTGGGCAGGATGATTACATCCTCACCCTTAACGGACTCAGCCGCCGAGAACAGCATCTCGACCGAGGGATTGTCGGCCGCGCCGCCGGAGACGATCGCCGCCGCGCCGAGCTCGCTAAAGACCCGAACGAATCCGCTTCCCTGGGCGACCGCGACGACAGCGGCATCCGATTGCGATTCGTGCGTTCGTGCGGCCTGGGCGCGCATATCAACCGCGCGGAAGATACGGATCTGTCCGGCGCTATCAGCAGCGGCGTAGGCATCTGCCGGCTCGTCGGTGTGCAGGTGAATGCGCAGGTCCTCGCCGTCCGGCGCGAGCATGACGGTTTCATCGTCGCCGGCCAGCACCTCGCGCAATCCCTCGATGTCAGCGACATTGGCCACAACCAACTCGGTACAGAAGCCATCGAAATCGCTGCCCGAGTCCAGTCGTCGCGCGAGCCAGCCGGGATCGATGGCGCCCAGTTCTGCCGGGACCTCAGGAATCGGTTCGCCGGCCAGTGCGCCGGCCATTCCACGCAGCATGAACTCGAGACCGCGCGCACCCGCGTCGACGACGCCGGCATCCTTCAACACCGGATTCTGCTCCGGCGTGTACTCAACCGACTTGTACGCAGCGGCGACCGCCTCCTGCATCTGCGCCATTGGACCACCCGTCACCGACGCGACTGCGTCAGCAGTGTCGGCGGCCACCGAGATCATCGTGCCGTCGCGAGGCTCCGTCACTGCATTGCGAGCCGCCTCGGCGGCACTGTTGAACGCGATTGCCAGCGAATCGTCTGCATCCTGCCCGAGTCCGGCCGCAAACCCACGCAGCCACTGCGCGCCGATCACGCCCGAGCTGCCACGTCCGCCCAGCAATGCCGCTGAGGCGGCTGCGGCGGCAATCTCGTGCGCCGGAGCTTCGTTGTCAGTCGCCCCAAGCGCTTCACTGGCGGCCGCAAGAGTGCGACCCAGATTGGCTCCGGTGTCGCCGTCGGGGACGGGATAGACATTGATCAGATTCAACGCCTCGCGATGCAGCGCGACCCAGCCTGCCGCGCCCTGGATCATCCGCTTCACGTCCTCGCCGCTCAGGCCCTGCACCTTGGTCTCGCTCACATCCGGTCCGACCATCTGTAGCCTCCCGTATAGAGTGCCGATATCGTCGCCGTCGCATGCTCAGAACCCCGCTAGGGTGCTGGTATGATACCTGCCACGCACCGGCGACAGCCGAAACTGCTGCGTGCGTGAAAGACGGATTGAGGACGGAACGATGGCCGGCAAATGTGACCTCTGTGACAAGCGGACCACGTTCGGCCGCAACATCCGGCACAAGCACTCGGGTCGATGGAAGCGCAAGGCGCCTCGAACATCGCGCACCTTCAAGCCAAATGTTCACCGACACAAAGTAACCGTTGACGGTAAAACCCAGCGGCTTAACGTATGCACCGCATGCCTGCGAACGATGATGAAGCGGCTCGCCGCCTGACCCAGGCAATGAGCTGTCGAGCGTGAGCTAGACCCCGATCGGAACAACGAACCGCCCACAAGCCAGATCAGCGGATGAAGCGTCCGCCTTTGATGACCCGCGAAGCCTGTCTCTGACCGAATGAGACAGTGCAGACACACCGAGACCGAGGAATATGCGAATCTACGTTGGAAACCTGCCCTTCCGTACAAACTCTGAGGAACTGCGCGAAATCTTCGCCGAGCACGGCGAAGTCCAGGACTGCGTGATCCCCGTCGACCGCGACAGCGGCCGATCACGCGGCTTCGGCTTCGTCGACATGGACGACGAAGAAGCGCGCAACGCGATCACCGCGCTCGACGGCTATGACATGGACGGACGCCAGCTGCGCGTCAACGAAGCGCGACCGCGTGGGGGCGGCGGCGGTGGCGGTGGTGGCGGTTATCGCGGCGGTGGTGGTGGCGGTGGCGGCGGCTACCGTGACGACCGTGGCGGCGGTGGCGGCGGCGGCGGCTACCGCGATGGCGGCGGCTACCGTGAGAGCCGTGGCGGTGGTGGTGGCGGCGGCGGCGGTGGGTACCGCGAGCCGCGCTACGACGACCGTGGCTCCCGCGAGAGCTACTCCGACCGTGGGCGTCGCTGGTAGCGCTCGTTCGGCGCACACCACGTCCCAATAGCGACATGAACCCCGGCGTCCGAATCCGAGAAATCGGGTTCGGACGTCAGGCGTTGCCCTTCGTCGATGTTCTCTGGAACGTCTACGAGGGAGACCCCACCTGGATCCCGACCCTGCGTCGCGTCCAGATGGAGCGTCTCGATCCGAACAAGACGCCCTTCCTACGCTACGGGCAGGCCCAACTGTTCGTCGCCGAGCGCGACGGCAGAGATGTGGGCCGCATTTCGGCCCAGCTCAACCCGCTGCACGACGAAAAGTGGCAGGAAGCCGCTGGCTTCTTCGGTCATTTCGACTGCGCAAATGATTCTGAGGCCGCCGCCGCGTTATTCGAGGCGGCTGAGTCCTGGCTGCGTCAGCGCGGCGCGATCTACTCTCGCGGGCCGTTCAACTTTACGATCAACGATGAATCGGGCTGCTTGGTCGAAGGCTTCGATCTGCCCCCGATGATCGCGATGCCTCACGGACGCCGATGGTTCCCCGATCTGATCGAGGCCAACGGCTACACCAAGGTCAAGGATCTCTGGGCGTATCACTATCCGGTGGCCGCACCGCTCGGCGACCGTCGTCAACGTGCTTGGCAGCGCATCCACGACCATCCCCGCGTCACCGTGAGACCTTTCGACAAGAAGCAGCTTCGCCGTGATGTCAGAATTGCTGCCGACATCTTCAACGAAGCCTGGGTCGACAACTGGGGCTCGGTCCCGATCACGACCGAGGAAGCCGACCGGCTCGCGGCCGACCTGGTCCAATTCGCCGATCCCGATCTCACGGCCATCGTCGAGATCGACGGTGATCCGGCAGCCATGGTCATTTCGATTCCCAACCTCAACGAGTGTGCCCGAGACATCGATGGTCGGCTCTTCCCGTTCGGCTGGGCCAAGCTGCTCTGGCGGCTGAAGCGCAAGCCGGAAAGCGGCCGCGTGATGCTGCTCGGGGTCCGCCAGAAATGGCGAATCCGAGAGTTCGCTCAACTCGGACAAATGTTGACTGCCGAGGTCCACGTGCGAGGCGCAGAGCGAGGCTATCAATGGGCCGAACTCGGCTGGGTGCTCGAGGACAACAACCTGCTCAACCACGCCCTCAAACGAACCGATTCCGAGGTCTACAAGGTCTACCGCGTCTACGAGAAGCCGTTGTAGCGCTGGTCTGGAAACAGGGCTCCCCCTTTGGGGTAGCTGCCGAAGGCTGGGGGGCCGCAGCGCACGACCCACTCAACATGGCGGCCCTCTCCGTCACTTCGTGACACCTCCCCCAGAGGGGGAGGTTGATCCAGGAACGTGGCCTAACGACCTAACGCATCGAGAGCACGACGCAAGCGAGCCACAGCGTCCGCGACCGACTCTCGGTCGTTGTACACGGCCGAGCCGGCTACTAACCACGTCGCCCCCGCGTTCACGATCGCGGCGATCGTCGACTCGTTCACTCCACCGTCGACGGCGACTGGCGATGACTCGCGGCCGCAGGCGTCAAGCATCTCCCGCGCTTGCCGAATTCGATCCAGCGATTCCGGAATGAACTTCTGACCACCCCAACCGGGGTTGACGCTCATGATCTGGATCCGGTCGCAGATCGGCACGACCGCTTCGAGCTCGCTCAGCGGCGTGCCGGGATTGAGCGTCACGCCCGCCTCTACGCCACCGTCTGCAATCTGCTGCAGCAACCGGTGCGGATGTCGCGTCGACTCGATGTGAATGGTCACGCAGTTGACGCCGGCGGCGATGAAGTCGCCGATGTGATCTTCGGGATGCTCGACCATCAGATGCGCCTCGATCGGCAAGTACGTCAACGAACGCACGGCAGAAGCCATTTGCGCGCCGAAGGTGATCGGCGGCACGAAGTTGCCGTCCATTACGTCGAGCGAAATCCAATCGACGCCGGCTGCTTCGGCGTCGGCGATCTGCTCCGCCAAGCGCGTCCAATCGGCGTTCAAGATTGATGGGGCAATCGCAACCGACTGACTCGACTTGTGTGTCGTTGTGGTCATCGTCGACCCTGTTGTTTCGCCGCGGCGCGCTCGGCGGCTCGCCGCTGGGCCCGATTGAGTCCCGTCTCCAATGTGGGCAACGTGGGCTCCTGAGCCGGTGTCTCCGGCTGGTTGGCCGGCTTGAGTTGCAGGCGTTCTTTCGCCTCATCGAGCGCCATTAGCACCTGTTGGGGCGCGGTACCGCCCGGGACATTTCGCGAGTCCAGCGCAAACTGCGCGGTCATTCCGACCGCGTCGGACTCGAACGCAGCATGCTCGGCTTGCAAGTCTTCCAGCGTCAACTCCGACAACTTGCAGCCGCGCTGTTCGCAGGTTCGGACCAGGCGTCCGACCACGCCATGCGCCTCGCGGAACGGGACACCTTTGCGTGTGATGTAGTCGGCGTAGTCCGTGGCAAGAATGAACGGATCGTCGTCCACCATTGCTCGCGCACGAGCGCCATCGACTTGCGCCGTCAGCAGCGCACGAGCGAGAACGTGTAATGTGCCGATCAGATTCTCAGCGGTATCAAACAGGCCAGATTTGTCTTCTTGCAGGTCGCGGTTGTAGGCGAGCGGCAGACCCTTGAGGGTTGTCAGGATCGCGGTCAGGTGACCCACGACCTTGCCACTGCGGCCGCGCGCCAGCTCGGCGACATCGGGGTTGCGCTTCTGCGGCATGATCGACGAGCCGGTCGTAAAGGCGTCACCGAACTGCAGGACGCCAAACTCGGCCGAGCTCCAAAGGATTACGTCCTCGCATAGGCGCGAAATATTGACCATGCAGATAGCGGCATTGGACAGGAACTCGACGATGTAGTCGCGCGACGACACGGCATCCATGCTGTTGCGGGAGATTGATTCAAACCCGAGCTCATCAGCGACGGCCTGTCGGTCGAGCGGATAAGCAGCACCGGCAAGCGCCGCGCTGCCAAGCGGCATGATGTCGGCGCGCGCGAAGGAGTCGACCAGGCGCTCAGCGTCGCGATCGAGCATTTCCAGGTAGGCCAGCAAGTGATGCGCCAGCAGCACCGGCTGGGCTCGCTGCAAATGCGTATAGCCGGGCAGGTAGACATCCAACGACCGTTCGGACAGTTCGATCAGCGACGCCTGCAAGCCGCGCACCGCTCCAACCGCCTGCACGATCGCGTCGCGGACGAACATCCGCGTGTCAAGAGCGACCTGGTCGTTGCGCGAGCGCGCCGTGTGCAGCCGGCCGGCGGCGGCGGCACCGATGATCTGGCTCAGCCGTGCCTCGACATGCGTGTGGATATCTTCGAGTTCGTGGTTGATCTCGAATCCGCCTGATTCGATCTCGGACTCGACCTGGTCAAGTCCTTCGATAATTTTCGCGGCGTCGGCCGCGGCAATGATTCGCTGAGACGCCAGCATCCGCGCGTGCGCGCGCGATCCGGCGATGTCGTGTCGGAACAGCAGGAGGTCGGTTTGAATCGACGAGGTATAGGCCTGGACTAGTGCGTCGGGCGCTTCCTCGAAGCGTCCGCCCCAGAGCCGCTGCGACTCAGCCTCGCCAGTGTCGCTCGCGTCAGTCATACGCCTGCAATTCAGTTCTCCCTCCCCCTTGCAGGGGGAGGTGCCGAAGGCGGAGGGGTTCCCGCCCGGCTCGCTCGCATTTGCTCGTCACGCACCGAGGGACCCCCTCAGTCGCTTCGCGACAGCTCCCCATGCGAGGGCGAGCGGGTTATGCATGGTTGTCGCCACTTCCGTCGGCAGAGATACCGCCCTATTCGTCCGTCGGCAGCTTCGTCAGACCCGCGGCGCTGATCGCTGCGTCGAGTTGCTCTGCCGACAGCTCACGAGCGCGAATCGTCCAGATCGCCGCCGGCTCACCGAGCTCTGCAATCTGCGCGGGGTAGATGCCGTCGGCCAGCGCGCGAATCACGAGCTGTATCTGATCCTCGGAGAGTGGACCGCAGAGCGCCTCAAACGCCTGCTTTGCGTCCAGCGCGAGATATAGGGCGCACTCCAGCGTTGCATGCCCGGGCCGACGGATCTGGAAGTCCGCAGCGTCGGGACCGCCGGCCGTGGGTACAGCCGCTTCGTATTCGACTGCGATCTCATTGTTAGAGGCGTTGGTCGTCATCGCCCATATCCAATCTGGTCAACATGTCTCCTACCGACTCGTGTGCGCACCGAGGTGGCCATCGGTCGATCGGTTACGACGTGTGTCCCGATGATACGTCCAAGACGCCGCCCGGTTGTCGGAGCAACTGCTTCTCTGCCTGAACACGCACCGGCAGGCCGAAGATGTCGATGAATCCAACCGCCGATGTCTGGTCGAATACGTCACCCTCGTCGTAGGTCGCCAGCGAGTACTGGTAGAGGCTGTTCGGACTCTCGACGCCAACAACGACGGCCTGGCCCTTGTACAGCTTGACCCGCGACGTGCCGGTCACATGGCGCTGCATCGAGGCGGTAAACGCGGCAAGGTCCTGGTGCGTGCCCGTGAACCAGAGGCCGTCGTAAATCAGATCCGCGTAGTCCTGCATCAGTCGATGCTTGAGCCGGATCTGGCTCTTGGAGAGGGTCAGCGTCTCGAGCGCCTGGTGCGCGATGCGCAGCGTCGTCGCTGCCGGCGCCTCATAGACCTCACGGGACTTGATGCCGACGAGTCGGTCTTCCACCATGTCGATCCGGCCAACGCCGTTGGCCCCGGCGACATCGTGAACGCGGCTGATCAATGTGACAGAATCGAGCGCTTCGCCGTCCAACGAGACAGGTCGGCCATGCTCGAAGCCAATCTCGAGGTACGTCGGCTCGTCTGGAGCATCTTCCGGATTGACCGTCCATTCCCAAACATTGTCGGGCGGCTCGGTCCACGGATCCTCCAACGGACCGGCCTCGATCGACCGACCCCAGAGGTTCTCGTCGGTTGAGTACTGTTTCTCAACGCTCACCGTGATCGGAATGCTGTGCGCCTGGGCGTAGACGATCTCGGACTCGCGCGTCGTCAGTTCCCATTCGCGGACGGGAGCGAGAATGCGCAAGTCCGGCGCCAGCGCCTGAACCGACACATCGAACCGGACCTGATCGTTGCCCTTGCCCGTGCAACCGTGTGCCACCGCCGTCGCGTTGTGCTGGCGTGCGACGTCAACGAGCGCCTTGGCAATCAAGGGACGCGCCAGCGCCGTGGCTAGCGGGTAGCGACCTTCGTACAACGCGCCGGCCATCAGCGCCGGGAAGCAGAATGCCTGGGCAAAGTCCTCGCGCAGATCGAGCATTTCGAAGCCAACCGCACCGGCGGCATAGGCACGCGATTCCAACTCTTCGTCGGCCTCGAGATAGCCCATGTCGGCTGTCATGCAGACGACTTCCCAACCGCGCTCGGTCAGCCAACGCGTCACCACCGACGTATCCAGCCCACCCGAGTAGGCCAGCACCACACGCTTCTCATCTGTTCGTTTCGCCACCCGGGTCTCCTGTCCGGTTCTAGTTGGTGTTGTAAGGATTACTCCGAGATTGACGCCAGCGCGTCGTCAATGATGCCGATCGCCTGGTCGATCTCGTCCTCCGAGATCGTCAGCGGCGGCACCAGTCGCAGCACATTCGGCTTGACCACGTTGCAAAGCAGACCGCGGTCGCGGATCGCCGTCACCAGCGCCGGACCAACGTCGGCGCTCAATTGCACCGCGATTAACAGGCCCTTGCCGCGCACGTGGTCGATCAACGGATGCCGATCCTCCAACGCGCGAATGCCCGATGTCAACTGTGCGCCGCGAGCCTCAGCTTGCGCGGGAATGTCCTCGTCGACAATGACGCGAAGCGTCTCCAGGGCGACCGCCGTGGTGAACGGCTGACCGCCAAACGTCGTGCCGTGGTCGCCGGGCTCAAGAATGTCGCCACGCTCGTTGGCGACGATCGCGCCAATCGGCACGCCGCTGCCCAGACCCTTGGCCAGGGCCATCACGTCGGGCTGTACATCCTCGTGCTGCCAGGCAAACAGTTTGCCCGTCCGACCGATTCCGGTCTGGACCTCGTCCAGCATCAGCAGCAGGTTATGTTCGTCGCAAATGGCGCGGAGGGCGGTCAGGTAGCCGTCGTCGGCGACATTGACTCCGCCCTCACCCTGCAGCGGCTCGACCAGGATTGCGGCCGTCTCGGGACCAACGGCATCGCGCACCGCACCGACATCATTGAATGGCACGTGCCGGAATCCGTCGAGCGGGCCAAACGGCTCGCGGTAGCGAGGATTGCCGGACGCATTGACCGAGGCCAGAGTCCGGCCGTGGAAGGCCTCGTCCATGACGATGATCTCCGAGGCCCCGTCGCGCCGCGTCTGGCCCCACTTACGGCCGATTTTGATCGCGCCCTCGGTTGCTTCTGCGCCGCTGTTGCAGAAGAAGATGCGGGTCATACCCGACTGCTCGAGCACCATGTCGGCCAGATCGAGCTGGGGAATCGTGTAGAAGTAGTTGGATACGTGCAGTAGCGTCTCGGCCTGTTGCTTGAGCGCCTCGACGACACGCGGATGGCAGTGACCGAGGTTGTCGGAAGCAATACCAGCGACGAAGTCGAGATACTCGTTGCCTTCGTCATCCCAGACCTTCGTGCCCTCACCACGCACCAGCGTGACGGGCAAACGGCCCGCCGACATCATGAAGACAGCAGACTCGCGCTCAGCAGTGGTGGGCATATTCGTCACTCCGGTTACCCCGACAGGGAGACTCAATCCGATTCAGACTACGCGAGCGATTGTCAGGCGTCTATGAAACCGATAGCGCTCGCAATGAGACGATTGAAAGAGAGCCAAGTTCCCGCAAGTAGGCCCGTCATACCCGCGCTTGTTGGAGACCCTTGAACAAGCCCCGAATCCCATCTCCCCCCCTTGCGGGGCGAGATGTCACGGAGTGACAGAGGTGGAGCGGTCGGTGAGTACCAGATAGTAGCTGCGGACAGGACCCCCCTCTGCCTTCGGCATCTCCCCCGCAAGGGGGGAGAAGGGGAGTTTTTCGAAGGTCTCCTTGTTGCGGGAATGACGAGGATGGAGTCCACGGCTTGAAGTTTGGCGTTAGAGGGAAGAGACCCCCCCAGCCTGTGGCAGCTCCCCCTGCGAGGGGAAGCGGAAACAGCGGTCGTCTACTCCGACGACTCCGCTAGCCGCTCGAGGATCAGGCCCAGCCGATCAAGCGCTTCGCCGTAGCCGGCCCAGTCTCCTTCGCGCTGCTTCTCCAGCGCTTCCTCGAAGGCCTCTTGGGCTTGTGCTGTGAGTTCTGCCGCATCATCCGACAGTGTCACCGGCTGTCGATCCTGCTGAGCTTGCTGGGCTTCGACGTCCGGCTCTTCGGCAGCTTCCTCCGTTACGGCCTGACCAGGCACGTCGCCGAGGAAGGACAGACCCTGGGCCGCACGGTTACCCAACGCAACCTGCACCGCGTTGACAAACGTGTCCTCGAAGGCAATGCGGTCGCCGTTGACGACGATCACCCCCTTGAGCTGTGGGTAGCGTCCGGTATCGGCTTGCAGGTAGATCGGTTCGACGTACACGTACGAGTCGCCGACCGGGATGAACAGGAGGTTGCCTCTGATCACCTCCGAGCCCTGCTGGCCCAGGAGCGTGAACTGTCGGGACACAGCAACGTCCTGGTCGATTCGGTTTTCAATCTGTTTCGGACCGTCGACGTTCTTGTTAGACGGGAAGCGGAATGCGAATAACTTGCCGTAGTTCTCTCCGTCGGAGCGACCGGCCATCCATGCGATCGAGTTCAGTCGGTTGCGAGGCGTGAATGGCAGGATCAGCAGGAACTCGGGCTCCGGCTGATCGGGGAGGCGCAGCGTCACGTAGTAAGGCTCAACCGCAATCTCCTGCTGGCGCAGCAGTTCCTGTGGGATCGCCCAGAGGTCCTCGCGGTTGAACAGGCCGCGCGCCGACTCGATGTGATACGTGAGGTACTGGTCCGCCTGGATCTGGAAGTAGTCCTGCGGGTAACGCCAATGCTGCTGGAGGTCGAGCGGGAACTCATCGGCCGGCTTGAACAGCTCGGGGAAGATGTCCTGCCAGACCTGGATGATCGGATCGCTGTCGTCGACGATGTACAAGTCAACCGAGCCGTTGTAGGCGTCGATCACCGCTTTGACCGAGTTGCGAACGTAGTTGTAGCCAACGCCATGAGGCTGCGAGTACGGGTACCGATCGGTGACCGTGTAAGCATCCTGGATCCAGTACAGGTGGCCGTCTTCACCAACAACGATGTACGGGTCGGCGTCAAGCTGTAGGAATGGAGCAAGTTCATTCACGCGCTCCTGGATCAGTCGACGGAAGAGGATCCGGCTGTCGCCATCGACGGAACCCGAAATCAGGATGTTGGCGTCGCCAAACGACCAGGCGAATGCCAGGCGACGGAAGAGCCCGCCCAGCTCGATCCCGCCCAGACCCGAGTATCGGGTCGTCGCCTGATCCAGTTCACCTGTCGAGTCATCACCGCTGAGCGGATAGTCAAACTCTTCTGTGCGGCTGTTGGCGATGATGTAGGCGTCGGTGACTTCGCCGTAGTAGATCCTCGGCTCCACGATCTCCAGGTCGATCGGCCCCGACGACGTCTCTTCGATCACTTCCGGGGGAATGTTAGAGACCCAGAAGACTGGCTCACCCGCCGGCGACACCTCATCGACCGGTGTCATCACTACACCGAAACCGTGCGTGAACTGCAGGCGGCGGTTGACCCATCCCTGCTGCGTCGACTGCAAATTCGCCTGGGAAAGCTCACGCGCAGCCAGGAAGACCTGATGCTCCTCGCCGCCCACCATGTAGCGGTCGACATCGACATCCGGATACACGTACAGCGGTCGAATGGTCTGGATGGTGTTCAGCGTGTCGTTCAGCGGACGGTGGTCCCAAAGGCGGACGTTGAGCAACGCCTCGGGATTGAGTTGTAGATCACCTTCATCAACGGCATCGTCTGCGTTGAATTCGCGCTCCTCGATCTCGTCCAGCGCGAATGCGGCCCGTGTCGCGGCGATGTTGCGCTCGATGTACGGCGTCTCGCGTTCGAGCTCGTTCGGCTCAACTGTGAATCGCTGAATTGCAGCCGGCAGGATTGCGCCACCGACGATCGAGACCAGAATCAGGGCCGCGATCGGACCGATCGCAAATCGCAGCCGCTCGTGGAACGGCCACGACAGCACGCCCAGGATGACGATGATTGCCGCGACCATCTTGACGATTTGGACTGGTGAGCGGATGGTGTCGTCGGTAAACGTCGCACCGTAGACGAATCCACTAGGGCTCAACGCCAGTTCGAAGCGAGCCAGCCAGTAGCTCCAGACGAACAGCGCCATGACTACCGCGATGGTGAGTGCCAGGTGGATGCGCACGCCGAGGGTTGACTGGGCGTTGCCGTGATGCATCATCAGCCGCACGCCGTAGGTCGCGGCCGTGGAGAGCATCGTCATGATCGCCAGGCCGGTCGCCCAGCCCTTCATGAACTGAAGCGCTTCGAGCTCGAAGATGTAGAAGCCGAGGTCCTTGCCAAACTGCGGGTCTGTCGAGCCGAACGGTTTGGCGTTCAGATACTGGAGGATGAGCTCCCATTGCCCTGCGGCCACCGAACCGAAGATGATCGCCAGGAGAATCATCGCCACAGCGGCGATGATGTGAATCACGCGTGTCAGTCGAGGATCGTCAACCACCGGCGCCATCGCCTCGACGGGCATACGCCAGGCGACCGCATAGGACAGGCCCAGCACCAGCAACGATATTCCTGCGCCGGCAACGAACAGCCAGACTTGCGTCACGATGCGGAGGTCGAACACGCCGCGGTAACCGACGTTGTCGAACCAGAGTCGATCAACGTAGATATCGATGCCGATATTGAGCAGGATCAGCAGCACCAGCAGGGCGACGCCGGCGACGACGACGCGTGGCCAGGTGCGGTTGTCCTCAGGTGGCTGGCCCTCGGCAGCCGTGTATGGAGGCGGCTCGTCGGCGCCAGCGCCGCCGCCTCCACCGAGTCCCTCGCGGAAGACCGGCGGCGGCGGACCAAGTTCGCCGGAGCGACCTTCATCCGACGGCGGCACGTCGTGCGGGCCGTCGCTGCCGTTGCGCCAGCCACCCTGGCTGCGATGGATCCACGGGGACCACTTCATACGAGGGCCGTTCCCACTGCCGCGCCATCAACGGCTGCGCGGACGATTTGCGGTTGTCTGCCGTCTACGATACGGACCTCAGCGCCCGAGCCAACCGTTTCACGCCCGGCGCGCAACTTGGGCAACATTCCGCCGGCGATCACTCCGCACTCGGTCAACTCCCGTTGCCGTGCGTCATTCAGGCATTCGATTCCCGCCCCGTTACCGTCCAGCACCTGCGGAACGTCGGTCAGGAAGATCAGAGCAGAAGCGCCAAGCGCATTCGCCACCGCACCGGCCGCCGCATCGGCGTTGATGTTCAGGGTCGTGGACAAATCTTCCGCCAACCCCACCGGTGCGAGCACAGGTAGCAAGCCGGCGTCGAGAATCCGTCGCAGTGTGTGAGGGTCGCAGCGCGGCGTTTCACCCACGAGTCCGATTCTCGTCGAGATTGGCGAACGCAGTGTGCCGCCGTCGACACCGCTCAGGCCAATCGCCGGGGCGCCCAGCTCCTGCAACCGTCGCGTCAGTTCTTTGTTGATCAATCCGGCCAGCACCGCAACTACCACTTCCAACGACTCCGGCGTCGTCGAGCGCAACCCATCGACCCACGCTGCCTCAGCGCCGAGTCGACGCTGCCAGTCGGTCACGGCCGCGCCGCCCCCGTGGACAACGACCACCGGCCGACCCTCGCGATGTAGAGCGACGCAGTCCGACAGCGAGGTGTCATGTTCACCAAGCGTCGAGCCGCCGATCTTGATCACGACCGGGCCGAGGTTCTGGTTAGCGGAAGTCATGGATGCAAGCCTAGCCCACGGATCGCAGTCGGACTGCATTTCGAACCAGATACCGTCGCCCTATGAGCGCCCGCGCGACCAACCATGCGATCCTCTTCCTGCTCAGCATCGAGCTGCTCTCCGGGCTGATCTCGTTCACAATTGGACGTCCCAGCGGTGAATGGATCTTCTGGCTGCACGGGATCGCAGGATTCTCGTTGGTTGGGCTGGTCATATGGAAGTACCGCATCGTCCTGCGCTCATTCCGCCGGCGAGGCGTCGTGTCGGAAACGATCGGTTCTTTCGTCCTGGTCTTGCTATTCGTTGGCGTGCTGACCACCGGAACGCTCTGGGCAATCATCGGTCGGGGCGGAATTGACATCCCGCTCTACGGGAATATGCGCCTACTTGTCATCCACACGACCCTCGGTCTCGCACTCACAATCCCGCTGATTGCACACGCTGCCATGCGTTGGCCGCGACGGGTCAAAACCACGGACTTCACCAACCGCCGAGCTGCTCTGCGACTGCTTGGCGTTGGACTCGGCGGCCTGCTGCTCTGGCAGGGAGCCTCGGCAGCAGCTCCGGTTGCTGGCAAACGGCCAAGATTCACTGGTTCTCGGGAAGAGGCCAGCGGACAGGGCAACGCGCATCCGGTTACACAATGGCTGTTTGACAGCCGGCAGCAAATCGACGCCAACGACTGGCGGCTCACTGTCCAGGGAGAGGTCGGCACACCGGCCAGACTGGGCTACCAGACCATCCTGGACATCGCCAACCACCGAACCACTGCCACCCTCGACTGCACCGGGGGTTGGTACACGGTCCAGGAATGGAGCGGAGTGCGCCTGTCTGACGTGATTGCAATCGCTGATCCCAACGATCACGCGGAGAGCATCGTGATCGAGTCGGCAACCGGCTTCAATCGACGCTTTCCGATTACCGACGCCAACCAGTTGTTGCTCGCCATCCACATCTCGGGCGAGCCTCTCTCGAGTGGCCACGGATTCCCCCTGCGCCTCGTCGCACCGGGTCATCGGGGCTACAACTGGGTCAAGTGGGTCACCAGGATCGAGGTCAGCAACAAGCCGTCATGGTGGCAATCGCCGCTGCCGCTGCAGTAGCGCCATTTCGATCAGTCGCGGACGATGGCGACGATACGAACCTGCTCCGCATCGCGGTTGAGTTCGTAGTGGAGCGTGATGTGATTGCTGCTGAGCTGCATCAGCTCGGCACCTGGTGACGAGGTTCCGTCGATCGGCTTGCCGTTAAGCCAACGATCATGCTCAAAGCTGCCGATCAGACCACGAATCATGACGATGTCCCACGCTGGAGAGGCACGGAACTCTGCTTTGACTTCGTTGCTGTAGCTAATCGTGAATGGCATCCGGCACAACGTACCGTTTGCCAAAATCGATCACTTCGTCTTCGGTCGGCAAGCCGAGAGTGGCTGACAGCTCCTCCCTCGTTTCGCCGAACTCTGCCAAGATTTCCTCGTCGGTCAATCCTGTGCTGTTTATCAACTGGTCAGCGGTCATGCCTAACGCCAACATGAAATCGCGATCTTCCACGGAGCCGTCAGGAGCCGAAACTGCTTTCATGCGGCGTTCGTACTCGTCATGCGAATTGGCATCCCACAGGTTGCTCCCTACCTGGACCAGTGGCCTCAATGACTCTGGTACACCAGGGATCTTCCATACCCATAGGGAGTCTCGTGTCGCTGCCATAAGTGCAGTGTATCTACGTCACGTAGTCGGCGTTGAAGCGGACGTACTCCTCGGTCAGATCGCAACCCCAGGCTGTTGCTTCGGCGTCGCCCTGACCGAGATCCATCCTCAGGAACACCTCATCGCCCTGTGTCTTTGCCGACGCTTCTTCCTCCGGTACGCCGGTGGCTGTGCCGTCGAATACACACAGGTCCGAAATCCAGATGCGAACCCGATCGAGGTCATAGGGGACTCCGGCGCGACCAGCAGCCATCAGGATCCGGCCCCAGTTCGGGTCGTACTTGCTCAACGCCGCCTTGAGCAGCGGCGATACGACGATCGTCCGAGCCACATCGCGAGCATCGTTCCACGACTTCGCGCCTGACACGGTCATCGAAATCCGCTTCGTCGCGCCCTCACCGTCGCGGGCCATCATCTTGGCCACTCTGGTCGAGACTTCCAGAAGCGCCTCAGCAAACGCGTCCAAACCTGGACCTGTAAGGGCCGGGCCGCCGGCAGCGCCGTTCGCCAGGATGACCGAGGAATCGTTTGTCGACGTATCACCATCGACCGTGACCATATTGAACGATCGATCCATGGCAAAGCGGAATGCGGCATCAAGGTCGTCCACTACGACCGGCGCATCGGTCGTGAAAAACGCCAGCATCGTCGCCATATCGGGATGAATCATCCCCGCGCCCTTGGCACAACCGCCGACGGTGTAAATCACGCCGCCCGCCTCGAACGTCGATACCGCTTCTTTGGCAAACGTATCGGTCGTCATGATTGCGCGGGCGAACTCGGCACCGCCGTCTGCCCGTGGCTCCATTTGCGGGATGCCACTGCGCAATAGGTCCATCGGCAGGTAGTGACCGATGATGCCGGTCGAATTGACGAAGACATCCTCGGCAGCGCAACCGACGCGGTCGGCTGCCAATCGGGTCATTTCGCGAGCATCGGCCATGCCCTGTTCGCCAGTCGCGCAGTTGGCGTTACCGGAATTGACGACCACGGCGCGCAGCGTGCCGTTCTTCGTATGCACTTTGCTGATGTGAACTGGGGCAGCCGTGCTCTGGTTCTGTGTGTAGACGGCGGCCGTCGTCGCGGGTCGGTCCGAGACCAGCATGGCCAGATCGGGTAGCCCGGACTCCTTGATACCTGCCGTAAACCCGCAAGCCGAGAAACCCTGCGCTCGGGTAACGGCCCCTTCGGCGGCGGGGTTGGCTCCCAACGAGTCATGTGACGCGCTCATGGGTACACGCCAATCTTGCTCAGTCCGACTTCCTCTGGAATGCCGAACATCAGATTGAAGCACTGCACTGCCGCGCCTGCTGTGCCTTTGACCAGGTTGTCGATAGCGCTGATCACCATGACCTCGCCGGTCATCGGATCCACCATCGGATAGACGATGCAAGCGTTCGAGCCGAGCGTCTGCTTGGTCGAAGGCGCATTCGGCGCAACATGAACAAACGGTTCCTCGGCGTAGTACGACTCGTACACATCGCGCAACGCCTCAGCACGCTCTTCCGAGTTCTCCGGCAGCGCGCCGTCCTGGATCGACGGATAGCAAGTCGCCAGAATGCCCCGCGTCATCGGCACGAGATGCGGCACGAATGTGACAGTTAACTCGGCATCGCTCTCGGTCGCGTGCTGCAGCGTCGAAAGCTCCTGGACCATCTCCGGCTGATGCCGGTGTCCCGAGAGTCCATAGGCAGAGAAGTTGGAATCAACCTCAGAGAAGTGGGACGTGATCTTGAGCCCGCGCCCCGCTCCCGAGACTCCCGACTTCGCATCAACGACAGTTCGACCGTCGAGCCAGCCCTGCGCGGCCAGCGGCGCCAGTGCCAGGATTGCCGACGTTGGGTAGCAGCCGGGTACGCCGACCAGTCGCGATTCAACGATCGCCTCGCGGTGCAACTCCGGCAGCCCGTACACCGATTGCTCCAGCAGTTGCGGCGACGGATGCTGCCCGTACCACTGCTCATACGTCTCTTCGTCGTAGAGGCGAAAGTCCGCCGACGCATCGATTACAGGAGTTCCACATTCAATGAACGGCGTCAGGCGTTCGGCTGCGGCCGCGTGTGGCAGGCCGGAAAAAATGACGTCGACATCTTCCTCGACCTCAGCCACGATCGGCAGGTCGAGTGACCACAGGTGAGGAAACACCTCTGGCAAACGCTTGCCCACCTCGGAACGACCCGTCACACAGACGATCTCCACTGCCGGATGCTGCGCCAGCAGACGTGCCAGCTCCGCTCCGACATAGCCCGTCACATTGATGATCGCTGCCCGGATTGGCAATCCGGAGTCCGAGGTACTCACGACACATTCCGTTCTGTTGGGAAAGAATGAAGATACACTGACGCGCCTCAACACCACGTGTCGTACCGTACTGCGTATGTCCCAGACAACTGACGGAGCGTTAAGCCCCTACTCTGCCATCGATCTGACGGACGAAATCGGTGCCTTGTCGACGATGGTGCTGGCCGGACTCGGCGTTGACGTGATCAGAGTCGAGCCTCCCGACGGACACCCTTCGCGCCAGCGCGGGCCGATGCTGCGCGAGGATCAAGACTCCTCGCTCTACTGGGCTCAGATGAACGCGGGCAAGCGCTCGGTCATACTCGATCTCGACATCGAAGCCGATCGCGAACGACTGGGAACACTCTGCGAAAACGCCGATTTCCTCTTCGAATCGGACGCACCGGGAGCAATGGCTGAACGCGGACTCGGCTACGCCGATCTGCGCGACCGTGCCCCTCAACTGATCTACATTTCGATTACCCCGTTTGGTCAAGACGGGCCAAAGTCAATGTGGGCGGCGTCCGACCTGATCGGCCATGTCTCCGGAGGCCTCAGTTCTCTCGTCGGCGACCCTGAACGCGCACCGCTGCGACCATCGGTCGAGCAGGCCTACAACATCACCGCGCTCAATGCCGGCTCTGCGGCAATGATCGCGCTCCATGCTCGCAACCTGACCGGTCGCGGACAGCACATTGATGTCTCCATGCAAGCAGCGATGGCCAACACCCTGGGCAACGCGCGTCTGTACTGGGAGATGGACGGCATCATCACAAAGCGTGCTGGCGGCGCTCGCGCCTTCGCTGATCGCGCCACACGGATCATCTACCCCTGCGCCGACGGCTACGTCGCTTTCGTCCGCGTTCCCGCCTCGATTCATTCGCTCCATCGTTGGATGACCGCAGAGCACGGCGATCCGCAGTTCGACGCCGAATACTGGGCCAACATTCCCATCGCCGGTGACCGCACCCCGAGCAGCGAAGAAGTCGCCGAACTCGAAGCAGAAATCGAAGCCTTTTTCTCAACACGTGGCGCGCAGGCACTGTATGAATCGGGACAGCAATTCAACGTGATGATCTGTCCAGTCAATACGATGCAGGACATCGTCGGCAGTCCACAGCTCGCTGCCCGAGCCTTCTTCACCGAGGTCGACGATCCGGCGTTGGGACACCTCAAGGTTCCGGGCGCGCCACTAAAGATGTCGGCGACACCGTGGCAATCCCATCCCGCGCCGACGCCCGGCCAACACAACTACGAGATACTCACGCCAGCGAACCAATCGCAAACAGAAAGAGTCTGACCATGTCAGAGGACCACCTGCTCATCGAGAAACGATCCAATGGAGTCGTCGTTGCGACGCTCAACCGACCCGAAGTGCTCAACGCGCTCTCAGGCCGCATCCGCACCGGCTTGCGTGAGATGGTCGTCGATCTCAAGGCCGACCCTGAGGCGCGGGTGCTCGTGATCACCGGCGCCGGGCGCGGGTTCTGTTCGGGCGCCGACCTCTCCAATCGCGAGGAACGTGTCGCCTCCGAATCGCAGCCTGGACTCGGCTCGACCGAACTGCGCTACGGATTCACTGCAGAACTCCAGCAGTTGGAAATCCCGGTCATTGCGGCCGTCAACGGCGCAGCTGCCGGCGCTGGATTCGCGATTGCGCTGTCTGCTGACATTCGCATCATGTCGGAGAACGCCCGCTTCCATCCCGGCTTCCTCAAAATCGGACTGGGACCGGACTGGGCAGCCTCGTGGACGCTTACACGACTGGTCGGCCATTCACGAGCCCTGGAGGCGTTCTGGACGTCGGATCCAATCGACGCCAACCGCGCTCTGGAACTGGGAATCACCAATCGCGTCGTTGCACATGATGATCTGATGACCGAGACGCTTGCTCTGGCCGACCGCCTCGCGCAGGGCGCGCCCTGGGCGATGGGTCTGACCAAACGCGCGATCTACGCCGCCCTCAACAACGACGCCACTCAGCAGGCACAACTTGAGGAGCTCAATCAGGCGTGGCTGCGCAACTCGCTCGATGCCAGCGAGGGCGCGCGCTCGTTCAAGGAGCGACGCGACCCGAGCTTCCAGCGACGCTAAGGGTTTCGCCATCCAATGAGCAGCAACGAGATTCCCGGTGCGCACCTGTTCGACGGCGTTCGCATCGCCGACTTCGCTTGGGTCGGCGTTGGACCAAACGCGACCATGCAGATGGCGTTTCACGGTGCGGAAGTAATCCGGGTGGAGTCGACGCGCCGTCCCGATACGTTCCGATCCGGCGGACCCCGTCCTGCCGGCGATCACTCGCTTGACGCCTCGTCGTACTTCGCCAAGTTCAATCGCGGAAAGCGGTCGGTGGCGATCAATCTTGCCCATGAACGCGGTGCAGAAGTTGCGCGGCGTCTGATCGCCAGCGCCGACATCGTGACCGAGTCGTTTGCGCCGGGATTCATGGACCGGCTCGGCCTCAACTACGAGGAAGTCCGCAAGATCAAGCCTGACGTGATCATGTGCTCGATGTCGATGGAGGGTCAGACCGGACCGCATGCCAAGTTCCGTGGCTTTGGTCTCACCTTGCAAGCGACCGCTGGCGTGACCGGGGTCACGGGATGGCCCGACTTGCCGCCGGTCGGCACGGGCGTCGCCTACACCGACTGGGTCGCGACCCACGTCGCGATCATCGGCATCCTGGCCGCGCTCGACCATCGGCGCCGGACGGGCGAGGGCCAATACATCGACCTCTCGCAATTCGAAGCCTCGACCCTGGTGCTGGACGCCGGAGTGATCGACGCAGCCAACACGGGCCGAGTCGCGAGGCCGCTCGGTAACCGAGACCGGCGATTTGCCCCGCACGGCGTGTATCCCTGCGCCGACGACCACACCGGTAGCGACCGTTGGATCGCAATCGCGGTGACATCGGACGACCAATGGCGACGCCTGGCGCTGATCATGGATCGACAAGATTGGCTTGAGTCCGACGAACTCTGTCATACCGCTGGACGCCTGGCCGCGCAGGACGCACTCGACGACGGCATCACTCGCTGGACATCGCAGAGAACCGTTGACGAAATCGAGCAAGAACTCCAAGCTGTCGGAGTCCCAGCCCATCGAGCATCCACAGTGCGCGACGCCCACGAGGACCCACAGCTCGCTCATCGCAACCACTGGTGGAAGAGCGACCACCCAGTGATCGGCGAGATGTCCTACGAAAGCCCACCCTGGCGTCTCAGCGCCACACCGCCACCGATGCCTCGTCGCTCACCCTTGTTGGGTGAAGACTCCGAGTACGTCTACCGAGAACTCTGCGGGTACAGCGAGGCAGAGTTTCATCAATTGATGGTCGACGGGGTTGTCGAATAGCGTTCCGAAGATCTCCCCCTCTGGGGGAGATGCCGTACAACGGCAGAGGGGGCCGCAGGTCGAGACGTGAGGCGCTGTCCCGGATTACCAACGCCCGTGTCCGGACCGGCCCCCTCCGTCACTTCGTGACACCTCCCCCAAGAGGGGGAGGTCTAAGGACGCTCAGGGAATCGACCGACCGGCCAGGGCTCCCGTTGGACGGCCACCGTCCACGGCGACCTGGCCGTTAACCACCACGTAGGGAATGCCTGCCGGCGACGTTCGAGGGTCGTTGAAGTCGGCCGTGTCGATGATCGTTTCTGGATCAAACACGACAAGGTCAGCGAACTTGCCCTCGGCGACCACGCCTCGATCGGTTAGACCAAACCGCTCGCAAGGCAGCGATGTCATTCCTCGCACCAGGTGCTCGAGCGAGACGCCCAGGCGACGGCGGAGGCGACCGAGGATTCGCGGGAACGTACCGTAGGCGCGAGGGTGTGGGATGCCCTCGTCGAAGGGAATGCCGTCTGAACCGACCATGTAGTCATCGCGCGAGAGCAGCGCGATCACGTCCGCCTCGACCTGGCGCACCAATGACGCGCTGGCCGGCATTCCGTCGCGGAATCCGCACTGCATTCCCGATTCGCGCATCACCGTCAGCGTCATCTCCGACACCGATGTGCCCACCAACGTCGCGGCGTCGGCGAAGGACACACCTTCGAGATGCTTGAGGTGCTCTGCGCCGATCCAGGTCCAGGTGGCGCTGTCGCTGCGTCCGGGGAACAGGTTCTCCAGCGAGTCAACCAACCGATCGCGCCAGGCTGGATCGCCCAGCCGCTCCAACAGCCGGTCGACACCACCGACATGGCACTCGCCGCGCAGGAAGTATCCCGGCACCGTCGCCGCAGCGGCGTAGGGGTAGCACTCGAGCGTGACATCGACGCCCTCCGCCTTGGCCTTGTCGACTTCGGACATGATTGATTCAATATCACCGGCATTGCTCGGGAACGTGCGGTAGTGCGAGATATGAACCTTGACGCCGCTGCGACGACCAATGTTCATCGCTTCGACGATGCCCGAGCCGTCGGGCGCTCGGTCGTCGTTGTGATTGCGGATATGCGTCACGTACACGCCATCGTGTGACGCGACGACACGATTGAGCGCTACCAACTCTTCGGTGTCCGAGTATGAGTTCGGGTAGTACGACAGGCCCGTCGAAAAGCCGGTCGCGCCCTGTTCCATCCCTTCGGCGACCATTCGCTCGGCATGTGACAGTCCCTCGCTGCGTAGCGGGACATCCTCGAAGCCGACGCTTTCCAGCCGAACAGGTCCATGCGGAACCTGCACGGCGACGTTGCATCCCTTGCCGTCGTAGTGCGAGCGAAACGCGGCCATCGAGGACATGTCCAGGTCGGTCGGAGGCGGACCGTACAGGCCGGCGATGTAGCGACCGTAGAACTGCAGATTGTCACCCGACAGCATGGCGTAGGACAGGCCGTCCTGGGTGATGAATTCGGTCGTCACCCCCTGAACCAGACCATGCGCATGGGCTGCGTCGCGCAGCAGGACCCCGTCCGAGTGCGCATGGGTGTCGATGAATCCGGGAGACACGACCAGTCCGGTCGCATCGATCTCACGAGCTGCTGTCAATCCTGAAAGATCCCCGAGCGCCGAAATCCGATCGCCTTCGACCGCGACATCGGCTGGGAATGCCTCTCCACCTGTGCCATCGACCACTGTGCCGCCACGGAGAATCAGGTCAACCATCGGATGGCTCCCTCCGGCTCGCTTCCGCGTTCGCGTCCCACGCGTCGATTTTCGCCTCAATGTACTGCCAGCGATCAGCAATCTCGTCGTGCAATCGGTCCACAGCCTGTCGCCATGCGGCGTAACCCGGACCCTTGGTGTCGGCCTGAATGTGCTCGTCGATCATGTCCGCCAGCGCGTCCACGCGTTCGTGCATCAACTCCAGCGAGATCGTCTCGCGCAACAGTTCGCGGGATGCTTCGATATAGCGTTCCCAACCCTTCGTCACCAGGGCGTACATGGTCGGATCGCAATGTGGTGCGCGAGCGTCGATGTCAAAGAACACCTTGCGTATCCGGCAGGTCCGATCCAGCTCATCCCAATCCGGCATCTGGTACGCCGTGCGAATCGGACTGGGCGAGCGCCAGGTGTGCTCGACATCCCAGGGAATCAACGTGAATCCACCCGACAACGCGTCCTGGTACCAGAAGTAGTTGTGATTCCCGCAGACCGGCACGCAATACCAGGCCACGATGCCGTCCCAGTTGTCGGTTAACCGATCAGCCGCGAGATAGTTGAAGATGTCCTGGTCGTCATGCAAGTTGTTCAGCAGGGCTTCGTAGAAGTCCTCCTCCGACTCCGCCGTCTCCAGCGCTTCAGCGAACGCTTCAATTTGCGACGTATCACGTGGACCTCGTACGACCGCGTCGGTGAGGGTCTCCTGGAAGACCCATAGATTGTCGATGTTGCCCGGCCAGATCTCCTTGAACAGCACGCCGCGACCGCGATCGCGGAAGCGATTGGCGATGAACCGGTCGTCGATGTCCTCGGTCAGGGTGAACAGACCCAACGGCTCGCCATTCAGTTGCAACTCGGCATAGACCGAACGCGGGGCCGCTGTGCCCGAGTCGCGGAAGACCTGGTAGCTGAGGATCTCGCGCATCTGCGACTCGTCGCTGTTCATCGAGTGAAAGTTGAGACGTTTCAGGCCGTGATAGCGGAGACTCGGTTCATAGTGATTCAACTTCAGTTTCCACGACAACTTGGGACAGACCTGGCGGCCATTCTGGAAGCAGAATCGCAAGACGCCAAAGAACCCCTTGTAGCGAACGCCGACCGGCTCGTAGCGTTGACCGTCGATTTCGACAGCCGCCTCGACATACTGTTCGGCGGTCGGATTGGCTTTTAGTCGGGCCAGCGATGCTTCGGAGATGACGATGTTGTAGGTACGCACAGTCCCGATGTCGAAGACGATGTCGAACGGGTCGCTGCGCTGCTGATCGACGCCAATCGTCGATTCGGCAGCGTTCGACGGCACTCTCGCCGGTTGTGCTTCGCCAATGAGCGCAAACATCACCGCGCCGACGATCACTGCGACTGCCACTGCCAGTGACAATGCCGTGCCGCGATTCATCCGACTGTCCGATCCCGGTGCCTGACGTTAACAAGGAGTTAGCCTACCGGAATGGCTGTGACGTTGCCCAGACCGACCGGACGGATGAGCACCGCGCCGTCCGGACCGGGCGGATCTCGCGAAGAGCGAAAGTACCCGCTGCCGGACGCCCGAGCGGCGCTGCTGACCGCCTGGCTCGATGCTCGGCTGCCGCGCGACCCGCAATATCCCCTCGGCGTGATTACTAGCTGCTACTACGACACGGCGCAGCTTGACGCCTACCAGGAGTCGGTAGACGGCGAGTTTGACAAGCAGAAGCTCCGGTTGCGCTGGTACGGCGACCCAGTCGACCCGTACGCCGGCGTCTGGATCGAGCTCAAGTCACGCGCCGGCGCGCGAACTCAGAAGTTGCGTGCCCGCCATCCAATTTCAGGCATCGCCAATCAATTCGGTCTGGTGCTGCCCGACCGGCCTGAGCTCACTCGCTTGCTGCGTGACACGAGCGAAGCCGCGGCATCCTCCATCGACCCGACCGTCGAGCCGGTCGCTTTCATTCGTTACCGACGGATTCGCTGGCAATCGCCCGACGGTCTGCTGCGCGCTTCGTTGGATACGCAGGTTCGAGCGGCGAGTCCCCGAGGCGCTCCGGTCTGGTTGCCGGTCCCCAACGGCTCCGTGCTGGAGCTCAAGACCAGCGGCGAGCTTCCCTTGCACGTCGCTCATCTGGGTAAGCTCGGCCTACGCCGGTCAGCACACTCCAAGTACGCGCTCGCCATCGAACTGCTCTACGGCGGCGATCGCACCTTCATCAGATAGCCGGAACGCCCGCGCCAGGAGCTGCCCATGCCCTTCGTCCTGATCGAGTGGCCCGAGATTCTTGGCCCAACCTCTGAGATCGCGCTCGAGGAATATCTGCTCGCCATGATCGTGTCCCTGGCGGCCTCGATCGCCACCTACGCGTTGTATCTCATCTTCTACAGAGACTGGCAGCGCGGAGCTGGGATTCATCGCGTGTTCCTGCTCGCCGGACCTGCGATCACACTGCTCTTCATCGCCATTCAATGGTCGCTGCCGCTCTCACTGGGATTGCTGGGGGCGCTCTCATTCGTCCGATTTCGCACACCGATCAAAGACCCGGCCGAGATTGGTTACCTGCTCGTCGTAATCGCATCATCGATCGGCGCGGCGACCTACAACTACGAACTGATCGGCATCCTCTTCGCTGCGGTCGCGTTGGTGCTCGTCGGGCAGCGCATCTTCTCGGGCACCGGACTGGGAGGGCTAGGAGCAGGAAGTCGAGACCTGATCATCACGATGCCGGCCTCGGATTACACCGAGCATGAGGCTGCGCTCTTGCAGTTCCTCAGGACAAATCTGCGCGGCTTCAAGACTGCATCCATGACCCAGAGCGGAGGAACCGCCAGCCTCCACGCCAACTTCAGAAGCTCTCGCCACGGGGACGAATGGGGTACCTTCCGGGCGCAACTTGAGGCATCAGTGACGCCAGCATCGGTCGATCTGTACGTGGGTTAACCTCTGAATCCCGATACAGATAAGAGGCAAGGAGGCGGGAAAGGCAATGGTGGAGTTGAGCAAGCTGGAGGCAGTTGACCTGCGTGAAGTCTGGAAGCACGAAGCGAGCAATTTTACTCCTTGGTTGGCTGACAACATCGAGGAGCTAAGCGACGTTCTAGGCCTCGACCTTGAAGTCAAGACCAGCGAAGCAGAAGTTGGCACCTTTTCTCTGGACATCTTGGCGCACGATCTTGCGAGCGATCGGCCCGTAGTGATTGAGAATCAACTCGAAGGAACCGATCATGATCACTTGGGCAAATTGCTGACATATGCGGCGGGGTACGATGCTCACATCCTTGTCTGGATTGTCAAAGAGTTTCGCCCCGAGCATCGGGCCGCGATCGATTGGCTAAACAGACGTACTGGCGAAGACACTGCCTTCTTCGGTATCGCCGTCGAGGCCTGGCGCATTAAGGACTCACCTCCAGCGGCCCGATTCAATGTGGTGGCCTTGCCCAATGACTGGGAGAAACAAGGGGCACACGAGTCTACGTCAAGCGGAAGCGAGACATTGTCTGTCAAGAGGAGTCGATACCGCGACTTTTGGCAGCCGCTTGTTGACCAGTTGCGGGACACCCATGACTTCACTCGAGCAAAGAAAGGACAGCCACAGAATTGGATGCATTTCGGTAGCGGCTTTTCCGGGTTGCCATTCGGTGTGTCATTCCAGCGGGGGAACGTTGCTTCAGTTTCTATCCGTCTTGATCGCGGTGATAAAGATGACAACGAGAGGACATACGATGCCCTTCATGAACGCAAATCTGAAATCGAAGCAGAGCTTGGTCAGCCTCTGACGTGGAACCGAATGGACCACGCCAAGGCGTCCGAAATCGGGGTTCGTCGTGAAGGGACAATCGACGACGACGACGAATCCCTCGCCGAGATCCGAGAGTGGATGATCCGTACTGTTCTGAGTTTCGATCAAGTGTTTCGTCCACATTTGATTGAAATCCTCGACTGAGACAATGGTGGGCTAACCTCAGCTTCACGGGAGCGGAAGGGGACCGGTGTCCTCCACAGTCTTCAACACTGATGCGGGGCGGTCCGCACCGTCTCGGGTGGGTTCGACTCCCATGCGCTCCCGCCACGTCTTCGACCATCCCCAGCGCGGGAGGTGCCGCGAAGGCCCTCCGCTGTGACTTCGTCGGCAGTCGGCGGCGGCCCTCTCAGTCGCTCCGCGACAGCTCCCCCAGAGGGGGGAGCCCTCAGTGCCTGACTACAGTGCGTCGATCACGGCTTGAGCAAAGTCCTCGGTGGTTGCCGAACCACCCTGGTCCGGTGTCAGCCGTTCTCCCGCTTCGTACACAGCATCAATCGCGCGTTCCAGGCCTGACGCCTGGTCGTGCAGTCCGAGATGGTGCAACATCATCACTGCCGAGAGCATCGTTGCGGTGGGATTGATCCGGTGCATCCCGGCGATATCAGGGGCGGTGCCGTGGACGGACTCGAAGTAGGCCCAATCCTCACCGAAGCATCCGGACGGCGCCAGGCCCAGGCCACCGATGGTGCCGGCCCCCTCGTCCGAGAAGATGTCGCCGTACAGGTTGGGCAGTAGCACGACATCGAGGTCGTGCGGCGAGGCCACGAGCCGCCGGGCGAAGTCGTCGGCGATGAATGACTCAAACTCAATGTCGGGATAGCCCGAGGCGACCTCGGCCGCGATCTCGACGAACCAACCGTCAGTCTTGGCCAGGACGTTGGTCTTGGCCGAGCAGGTCAGCTTGCCTGCGTAACCTTCGGCCTTGCGCTGTTGAGTCAGGCGGCAGGCGAAGTGCGCCACCCGCTCGACGTTAGCGCGCGTGAAGTACTTGATCGCATAGCGACCCTCAGCCTCGGCGAAGTGTCCAAACCCGCCGGGCACCTGAGTCCGCGATACGCCACCGAATCGAGGGCGGTCGGCCAGGCCCGAGGCTGCGACCTCGGACAGGTCACCTTCAATGCCTGCGTAGAGGTCTTCAAGATTCTCACGGACGATGATGTAGTCGATGCCTTCAGGTTGCGCCATCGGCGAGCGAAATCCCGGTCGCCACTTAATCGGCCGGACGTTGGCAAAGGTCTGCTTGCCCCAGCGGAAGTAGCCGACACCTGGCGTCTGCCCACTGGTCGAGCCGAAGAGCACAGTGTCGCATCGCTCGGCGGTGTCGATGACCAGCTTCTCGCCTTCTTCGCGAGACATCTCGCGGGTCAGGTCTACGCCGTCGGGCAATACCTCAAATGCGATCGGCAGTTCCATCGCCTGCAGCACCGCCATTGAGGCATGAACAGCCTCCGGTGCGGCGTCATCGCCAGGCAGGACTCCAACGGTCGCCTCACTCGTTGCTTCAGCGGCCATGTTCAGTCTCCATCTGCAATTCGGTGGTCGCGTTCCAGGTCCTGGAACCATTCATCGTCGATCGCAGTGACCCGGCCAATCTCGTCAAAGATCAAACCGAGCCGGTGCGTATGCATCAGATCGAGCAAGTCATCGCCATCGACCAGTTCGATCGGTTCGTCGCCTTCGTCGGCCTCGTCGATGGCCGAGGAAGAGAACTCGCCATTCGTGATGAACAGACCTTCTGTGGCTTTGTCGGCCATCAGGGTCTTCATCTCGCGCACCTGGTTGGCGCCGAGCGCGCCGAACGAGCGGCGACAGATCACATAGACGCTGGCGCGTTCCTCATCGTCCTGGACGCCCACGCACTCGATTGCCCCATCGAACGCGACTCGAACCACCTCGAGATCGACGATTTGCATCGCGTGCAGAATGCGCCTGGTGAACTGTTCAAAGGCGTCGCGACCCAGGTTGCGGATCGAAGACTCCAGCCGCGAGCGCCATTGGTAGTCGTCCATGGGCGGGTCTTCGACGCGTTCGAGTTCGCGGTGGTCGGTCAGTGGGTCTTCCTCGGCCTGAGCCTCAGCCTCGCGTCGCAGCCGGTTGCGCCGAATCGTGCGCCAACCAAGAAAGAGCATCGCCAGCACGAGCGGAGCAAATTGAACCCAGGCCGGCGCCGACTCACCTTCCTCGACGCCAGCAATGCGAGCAAAGATCGCCCCACCAGCCATCAAAATGATCAAGGCAACGAGGACATCGAGAAGAACACCACGCATCTGGTTCATGTTGGTTCCTTGAACTGTCTGAAGTAGTCCTCATCGACGGTTACGTCCTCTACAAGACGTTGGGTAGTGCGAACTCCGAGGGAATGTTCCTTGAGGAGCTGGCAAAGAGCGGCTCCATCGATCAGATCCACGGGATTCGCGCCCGGCCGTGCTGCCTCTTCCCTCGCTTCGCGCGTGAACGTTCCTGTTGTGATGACGATTCCCCGGTCGGACCGACCGATAAAGGATCCTCGAAAATCGCGAACAGTGGGCGCACCCACGACACTCTTGTATCGCTTGCACTGAAAGGCAGTGTGAAATGAGATCAGACCGGATGGGTGATACGTTCCAATGCCATCGATGCCTCCATCGCTTGATCGCCCGGTTACTTCAACGTCGTCGAATCCTGCTGCCCTCAGCAGGGCTGCAGCAAGATGCTCAAAACCCTTTGGCGAAACTCTGACGAGGTGGTCTATCAGCTCATCTTGCCACGAGCGCGCCTCTTCTTCGTCATCAGTCGAATCTTGAATCGCTGTACCAGAATCCTTGTCCGCCTTAAGTCTCTCCAAGTACTCCGCGCGGGCTTGCTCTATCTCAGAACAAGTCAATGTCAAACCGGCTGGTGTCAGCCTCCACAGTGCTTTGCTGACGTTTTCTATAGCGCCCGCCGCTACAAGTCCGCTTCTGGCCCAGGCAGTCCGATAGGCCAGTTCAGTCTGTGATCCTTCGCCATGCGGAAGTGATCGCTGCTCTGCGGTCAAGGAAAATGCGTCGGCCACTGCCATGTCTATGTCGGCATTACTCGTCGGCATTGTCAAGTCGCGGATTACTTCGAGAGTGCGACAACGGAGTTCCCGGTACCCTGGGAGTCCTACTTCTTCTTTGGACGCCATCGTTCACTCCTTCACCTCCGCAGACTACCCGCCTTCGGCCGGATCACATAAGTGGGCGTGGAACGGGCTTGGTCGACTCTCGCGCTGGGTTTCCCTGTTCGGTCGAGGTGTTTGTTTTTCAGCCTTCAGGTTTTCAGGATTAATTTTTTCCGGGGCCTCTGCGGGCACGATCTCCTGTGCAGCACTGGGGATCGTGTCACAGGTCTTTCAGGTTTCTTCAGGTTTCTTCAGGTTTCTTCAGGTTTCTTCAGTCTGGTTCAGCGCATTCTGTTCGGGTTTGTTCGGATCCGTTCGATGGGGTTTGGCGCAGTTGCGCTCGGTCGGCCAGGTTGGCGCGGGGTTCGGCGGAAGCGGCTTCGTTGGTTGGACAAGGGACCGGCATCGACTTCCGCATTCATGCGCTCGTTTGTTCTGATATTAGCATAGCTCGCAGCGGACTGCGGAGGGGTGGGCTATGTGACAGGATCCAGTCGTTCCTGGAGATCCGGCACCGGTCGGAACTGCAGCCGTCGGCCCATCCGCTCACGCGTGAGCAGCCCGCGTTCGACGAGATCATTCAGATCGCCATGGGCGACGGCATAGCTCACTCCGTTGACGCGCCGGTGGCGGGCGATCGTGATGTAACGGTCGGGATCTGGCAACAACTCCGCCAGCAGGTCGGTCTGCCGTTGATTCAGCCCTGCTTCGCCATCGGTGACTCGTTGCGCTCGGACCATCCAGGACCGCATGCCGGAAACATGATCGTTGAGTTGGTGGCGGGCGCGTTCGATCACCTGCAACTGGTGCAGCAGGAAATATGTCACGTCATTCCCGTCGGCATGCACATACTGATATGCGCGCGAGTATTGTCCCGGCGCGGTCAGCAAGAACTGCGAGATCGGCAGGAATGGCGCTAGCCACAGGCCCGATCGCAACAGCGACCAATAGAACAGGGCCCGCGCTGTCCGGCCGTTGCCATCGGCGAACGGGTGGTCGTAGCCGATCATGAAGTGCACCAGGATGGCTCGAATCAACGGGTGCGGGTCGGTCGAGTCGGTGCGTTCGTTTTCGAACTCGCAGAGTCGCCGGATTCGCTCAGGTAACTCGGAGGCGGGCGGCGGTTCGTGCACGACCTCGCCGCCACGACTGACGACGTACACGCGAGGATCAGCCGGCGTCTGCAACCGGCCAACGTCGTGGTCGCGCAGCGTGCCGTCGGTGACGACCCGATGCAGTTCCAGAATGTGCTCACGGTCGAACGGTTCGCTGTCCTGCGACCATTGCGATATCAACTGCATCGCGGCGTAGTTGTTCACGATCATGCGTTCGCTGTAGTCGCGAGGCACACGTCCGTCGCGAAGCATCTCGACTGCAACCTCGCGGGTCGTGTTAGCGCCCTCCAGGCGGCTGGATTGGATCGACTCGAACATTTCGGAGCTGATGCGTAGCTGACTGCGTTCCGCATCAGTCAGACCCAGATCGCGGTGAACGTCGTACGCCGAAACATCCGCGTCCCAGCGGCGGAGGTACCCGGGCAGCGGTCCGGTTTGACAGAACCAGAAGGGTTTGGCACCGCGCGCGTGCAAAGGCAGCTCACGCTGAGCGGCGCGACGGGCGCTGGACAGGCTCAGCCACCACAAGCGCCGGGTCAGTCCGGCCGGAGGTTGGCGGTAGCGCACTTCATCCCACGGCAGGTATCGGCCCTGGGAGTCAACCGGGGAAAGCCCACCTAACAGGCGCGTTCGCTCATCAAAGCTGAGCGCGTCAAAGTCAGCTTGCAGAGCATTGAGCGGCGGCGCTACATCGGGCAAGGCCATCGATGTCTCTCACGGAACTATCGGTCAACTATCGGATACTCTTGATCCGATAGTAAGGCGATATCGCCGAGGCTGCCCGAACATCGGCCCGCAAGTGTCAATCCATTATCGGAAACTGTCAATCCGATAGCAACGGCCTTATTCGCCCTACACCGGCAGCGCTGACTGGTCGATGTTGTAGAGCTTTTGCACGTTCTCCCAGACCATCTTGTCGACGTCTTCCTGGGGGACGCCTTCCATGATCTCGTCGAGGATTCGGCGTGAGTTTGGCCAGATGGCGTCGTGGTGCGGGTAGTCGTTACCCCAGAGCAGATTGTCGACGCCGATCCCGTGCCGGGTCATGACGCCGATTTCGTCGTCCTCGAAGGTGACGTTGAAGTTGCGCTTGAAGTACTCGGTTGGCAGCATCGGCAGCTCGGGCGTCCGGTCGACGGCTCGGGCGCGGTAGTAGGCGTGGTCCCAGCGCTGTAGCACGTGAGCGATCCAGCCCGTCTCCCACTCGGCCATGACGAAGCGCAGGTTCGGGTGACGCTCGCAGACGCCCGAAGTGACCAGGTTGGAGATCGTATTCCAGGCCGCGCCGTGCGCCAGCGTGTAGCTGACGACCTCGTCCCACTCCTTGGGCAGACCCATGCCAGGCTCTGAGCCACAGAAAATGTGCATCGTCAGCGGCATCCCGACCTCTTCAGCCGCCGTCCAGAAGGGCTCGTAGTAGGGGTCGGAGTAGGGCAGATCCTTGGGCGCGGTGCAAGGAATCGCGACGCCCTTGATGCCCATCTTGGCACAGCGCTCGAGCTCGGCGATGCCGGCATCAACGTCGCGCAGGGTCAGGCAGCCAATGCCAATCAGCCGGTCCGGGTTGTGCGAGCAATAGTCGCGGATCCAGTCGTTGTGGCGCTGGAACACAGCGTTGACGACTTCAACGTCGTCGACCATGTAGGTCAGCATGTTGATCGAGGGGTACATCACCTCGCCGACGACGCCGTCGGTGTCCTGCTCGGTCAGCCGGGCAACCGGGTCCTTGACGCCGGGGTTGATCAGATCCCAGCCGCGCTGCATCTTCTCCTTGGTCTCGGGAAGATTGAGGTTGGCGCCGGCAATGCCGAGCCTTCCGACGAGCATCGCGAAGTCGATCTGCGGCCAGGCCAGGTAGACGCCCTCGCGGCCCTTCCAGCCATCGACCACGCGCGGGGCGCGGTCGCCGTACTTTTCCACGAGTCCGTCAAAGACCTCAGGTCCCTCGACCACATGGGAATCACAGGAATAGACAATTGGGCTGACCATGGCAAGCATCCTCTCGGCTTCCGCCTCAGGATAGTGGGCGTCGCAAGGCTGTAGCGCAGCAACGGCCGCCAATACATCGATAGCGTGCGGATTTGAGGGAACGGGCCGGAGTGACGAACGAAGAAGCATTGGCGCGTTGGCGAACGAGTTCCTCGCTGCTGCTCGCAGGTTTGGTTCTGCTGCTCACGGCCTGCGTGGCCGAAGAGGAAGCTTCGCCGACTGAGCGGGCGACCACGCAGCAATCGTCACAGCGCGACCAGGCTGTGAATGGACAGGTCCAGGAAGAACCGTTGCCTCAAGAGCAACAACCGGAGTCGTCGGTTACGGAAGCTCCGGATCCACACGAGCAACTACTCGCTCGGTTGACGATGGGCGACGAGTCAGATTCCGGGATCGAGTATGAACGCGAGGACTACCAGCCGGGCGGCTGGGCCGACACGCACCGAGACGAATGCAACGTTCGTGAACTGGTGCTGATCGCCGAAGCGCTGTCAATCTCCGAGGTCAATCAGGATTGCCGGCCAATCGATGGCGTCTGGCGCTCCTGGTACGACGGCGAAGAGTTCCACAACCCGTCCGATCTCGACATCGACCACATGGTGCCGCTGGCCGAGGCGCATCGATCGGGGGCGGCTCGCTGGCCGGCTCAGCGCAAAGCCAGGTTCGCCAATGACTACGGATTCCCAGCGGCGCTCACTGCGGTGTCGGCCGCGAGCAATCGGAACAAGAGCGCGCAGGATCCGGCCGAGTGGAGGCCGCCCTCGCGCAGCGCCTGGTGTCAGTACGCACACGACTGGATCGCGGTGAAGTTGCAATGGTCGCTCAGCGCCGACCGAGACGAGATCGGCGCGCTGCGCGAAATGCTGGACACTTGCCCGTCCGACTATGCGAGGCTGCCGGAGTTTCCCGAACGGCGGCCGACTGTTATCCATCTTCAGCCGCAGCAGAGCGACGGCAATCCAGCAGCGGACGCGGGCGGAACCAGCGATAAGACCTACGCATCATGCGACGACGCCCAAGCCGCAGGGCTCGAGCGCAACACCGGCAGCAACGGCCGGGGTCGAGGATTTCCTGCCGATGCTGTGCCGTCGGCCAGGGATGGCGACGGTGACGGCGTGGTCTGCGAGCGCTGATCGTCCTTCGCCATCGGGAGGCGCCAAGAGTGCTTTAGCATCCATATCGATCCCGTCATTGCCGCGCTCTGTCGCGGCAACCTCGCAGCGCACCTAACTGACGTCTGTGCACCTCTCAGCGAGATACCCGCGGCAAGCGCGGGTATGACGGTGCAATGTGGGCTGATCGATCTTCCATTCACCGGTCTGGCTCCGAGCAGGGACGCGTGCCAAGCGCACAGCGATCGAACCAGGTACACAGCGATCGAATTGCGAGTCCTCTAAACCTCCAGCGGAATCCCCATCTCCGACGACAACTCTCGCAGGTCCTGCAGTGTTGATGACGGATAGACGACGTGGCCCGCTGCGATTCGCTCTTCATAGGCGCGCTGTTCGATTTCGCCGGGCGCGAAGACTTCCCCGACATCCGGCAACGGATCAGCCGATTTGACCTGCTCGACCATTTCATCGACCGCGGATGAGAATGTTTCCGCCTCGCCGAAGATCTCAGGATCGATCACCAGCAGGAACTGTCCGCGCTTGCCGATGTTGACTTGATTGCTGTGGAATCCCCCAGGTAAGGCTCCGGCGAGCAGGTTCATGAACCTGCTCAGGCCTGTGCCCTTGTAGGCCGAGACGGCGCCCAGGGCGGGGATCACTCCTCCCATCGCCGTCTCCGGATCGGTGGTGGGCTGACCTTCGAGGTCCTGGAATCCCCACTCTTCGGGGATCTCGCGACCCTCGGCGCGCGCCCTCATCACTTTGCCCAGAGCGACCGGCGTCAGCGCCATGTCGAGCACCACCGGCGGGCCGGAAGCTCGTGGCGCGGCGAAGGCCATCGGGTTGTTGCCGGTCATCCGCGTTCGTGATCCGAAGGGGGCGATCGTGGGCACGCTCGTTGTCGTGCAAAACGAGACGAATCCCTGGGCAGCGGCCATCATCGGATAGAACGCGCCCATGCCCCAGTCATTGCTGTTGCGCAATGTGCCCAGCGCCAGTCCCGTGTCCTTCGCCTTGGCAATCGTGCGCTGCATCGTCCGCGCGACGACCAATTGACCGATGCCGCCGTCGCCGTCGACTACGTGCGAGACCGGCGTCTGCTTGAGCACTTCAAGTCTCGGCGTCGGGTTGTAGCGGCCGGCCTGAAGATGTCCCGCGTACCAGCCGAGTCGCTGGAATCCGTGCGTATCGACACCGCGCAGGTCGGCGGTGAGCTGGATCTCGACGGTGAATTCCGCGTCGTCCGAGGGCACGCCGCATGCCTCGTAGACCGCCTTGCCAAAGACTCTGAGCGGCTCAAGCGGGACAATCTCTGTCGCATCCTGGTCGGCCATTACTCGTCCTCACCACTGTCTTCAAGCAAGCCGCCATCCAACATCCCTCGAGCCTCACTCGTGGTCTGGGCGGCGCAGACGATGAACTCAAGGTCTTCAGGACCCTGGCTGTAAATCTGGTGCGCGATATCGGCGGGGAAGAAGAGGAAGTCGCCGGCCGTCGCCGTCGTGCGCCAGGGGCCGCAGTCGATCTCGGCGTTGCCCTTGAGGAAGTAGTAGACCTTCTCAATGTCCTCGTGGATGTGCCGCACATTGGTCTCGCCGACCGGCAGGACGTTGTAAAGCACAAACTGGAACGAGCTCTCAAATCGACCCTCAGCCGTCGTGAACATGCGCCGAGAGTGGATGTTGCGGCCGATGCTGACGGGCGTCTCGCCCATCGGCTTGATCACAAATCGTGAGTCCTCGGGCGGAGCCACCGGGTCGCCTTCAAGGTCCGGAGCGACCGGGGGCATATTCCGTTCGGGGGTCTGCTGGGTCATTGCGTCCTCCTCATCGAGCAAAATGTCAACACAAGTGAATCGCAGGATAGACAGCGCTCTCAACAGCTCCCCCTATTGGGGGAGCTGCCGAAGGCTGAGGGGGCCGGCCGTTGCTGCGCGATGTCGGTGGAGCTGCCCCCTCCGTCACTTCGTGACACCTCCCCCAGAGGGGGAGGTCGTTGTCAGAACGGCAGGCCGACTGCCTTCGTCAGAAATGCCATCCACTCTTTTGTCTCTTTGAACCGCTCGATTGAGTAGTCGACGAAGTCTGGCGAGGTCACGTCTTCGATGTCGACGTAGTGGGTGATGATGAAGTGCTTGCGCTTGATGTCCTCGATTAGTGGATGGTCGGCGGTGTAGCCGCGTGGCGGGCGCTTGAGGCTGTCGCCGTGACCTCCCAGCATCCAGTCGTCCGACTCGGTCAGCTTCTTGATCTCGAGCCAATCGCGCGGATGCTCGTCGATTGCTCGGCGGTAAGCGAGCAGTGCGTCGCGGTCGGGCATGTAGCTGCCCACGCCGATAAAGCAGTCGTCGACCGCGATGTGGACGTAGTAGCCCGGCGCGTGTACGTCCTTGCCCGACTCGTGCCGGAACTGGATGCCGACGTTGGTTTTGTACGGCGACTTGTCTCGCGAGAACCGCACATCGCGGTAGATGCGCATCAGCGATCCGCCCTGCTTGCGGTCAGAGGCTCTCATGTGCGGTGAGATATCGGCCAACGGACCAGCCACCTCGCGGATGTACTCCAGCGCAGGTTCTCGCAAGATGTTCTCGTAGTCGTCCTTGTGGGCCTTGAACCACTCTCGATCGTTGTGGCTGGACAGCTCGACCAAGAAGTCGATCAGCTGCTCGCTGAAGACCATGATTTTCTCCAAACCGACCTGCGCCGACTCAACTCACTCCACTGATTTACTCGAACGGGGCATCAGGAGCATGCGCCGGCGCCCGATACCGGCTGATCGAACGCCAGAGTACGCCGATTAGAAGCGTCGCTCCAAGGCCAATCGCTCCGCCCATGAAATATGTGGTATCGACACCGACCTCGTCGCCCCAGAATCCCACCCAGATGATGCCCAGATTGTTCGCGGTCTGCGCCATCAGCACCATGACGGAGAACGCGCGGCCGCGCATCTCGTCGGGAGTGGTCAGGTGAACGGTGACCTGCCTGACCGCGACCGTGACTGCATCAGCGGCGCCGAGCATTGCAATCACGATCATCCCAACCCAGAGAAATGGCGCAGCGCCGAGTGCAAACAACAACGCCGCATAGACCGCCGAGGCGGCCAGCACCATGATCCCCTTGGCTCGATAGTTGACCAGGAACAGGGCGAGCATCATGCCGCAGGCTGAACCAACCGCGTTGACCGTACCCAGCGCTCCGGCAGCGCCGACGCCGGCCATGAACAGGCCGGTCGCGAGCAAGGGCAGGATCTCGCGGTAGTACGAGATGATCGTGATGCCCCAGTCGAGAATGAACAGGCCCGGCAGGATCGGATGGCGCGAAACGTACTTGGCGCCGTCGATCACCATGCGCACCGTCGACTGACGCTCGGACACGGCCCGTGCCGACGTGCGAATCAGTAACGGCATCACTGCCGAGACTGCTGCGAATCCGGCAGCAACCCAGAGCATCCCGATTGCGTTGAGTCCGACGGCCAATGCTGTGACGATCAGGCCGCCCAGGATCCAGCCGCTCATCTGCGTGCTGGTATCCAGGGTGACCGCTGCGCTGAGATATCGCGGCGGAACAACGCGTGGAGTAATCGTCGCGCGGGCCGGCGCCACGAATGTGGCTAGTCCGCCCAACGCGCCCAGCGCGACCCAGGCCATCCAAAACTCGAGCAGATCGGCGCTGGCGGCTGCGGCGACGACGATCAGAATGACCAACACGGTAATGTTCGCGCCCGCCATCAGCCAGCGGCGGTCGAAGCGGTCGGCCAGCGCGCCCCCATAGAGGACGGCGAATGCCTGGATCGGCAGCTGCACCGCACCGATGATCGCGACCTCGGCGAACGAATCGGCACCGGTCTGGTCGAGAAACCACTGTGGGATCGCGATGAAACGAATCTGTTGCGCAATAATCATGCACAACGCACCGGCCCAGAGCACTCGGTAATCGCGGATGCCGAACAAACGCCGCAGTGGCGGCCGATCGAATGCCGGACGCTGGCTCACGAGGCCGACTGCCGCGTCGGCGTCGGGTCAGTCATACTGTTCGGCGAACGTCCGGTCAGAAGCCGCATATCTGCGGAGGGTACCGCCCAAAGCAGACCGAGAGGGAGTGAGCCATGAAAGTCGGGATCTACTTGCCACAGGTCGGTGGAGTTGCAAGCCCTGAGAACATCGCGCGTGTGGCTCGGTCCGTGGAATCAAACGGCTACGACTCGCTCTGGACATTCGACCATGTCGTGCTGCGGCCCGACCAGGGCTCGGATTACCCCTACTCGGAGGATGGGCGCTTTCTGGTTCCGGCTGAAGCTCCATTCCTCGAGCCGCTAACGCTGATGACCTACGCTGCCGCGGTCACGGAGCGGGTCGAACTGGGCACCGCCGTGCTGGTCGCGCCGATGCGCGCTCCGGTGTTGCACGCCAAGATGATGGCGACGCTTGACCATCTCGCAGGCGGACGACTCATCCTCGGCGCCGGCGTCGGTTGGTGGAAGGAAGAGTTTGAAGCCCTGTCGATGCCCTTCGATCGCCGAGGCGCCCGCATGGACGAATACCTGCAGGTGCTGCGCGACCTCTGGGAGAACGAGATTGGATCGTTCGAGGGCGAGTTCTACAACACGAAGGGCTGGTACTGCCGACCACAGCCGCCGCGCCGCGTCCCGATTCTGTTGGGCGGTAACAACCCGCGCCAACTCCGCAGAGCCGGCCGCTACGCCGACGGTTACCTGGCCAACCCGGCGATGCTCGACACGCTCGACGAAGACTGGGCCCTGGTGAAATCGGAGGCGGAGTCACACGGTCGGGATTCGTCGGCGCTCGAGCTGATGATTAATCGGATCACGGTGATCGCCGAGGACACGATCGACGAGGCGGCCGAAACCCTGGCCGAGATGAAGTCAAGAGGATTCGACCACGCCATCGCCAATCTCCACCCGGCGTCGGACGCAGAGGCCGTCCTGGCAGAGTTCTCAGGCAAGCACCTGCAGGGTCTGCAGAGCGGCTGAGGCTCCCTCGTTATTCGTCTTTTGACCTCAACCTAGAATAGCTATCATTCTTATTCTGACTTCCGGGATAAGTAGTCAAGCTATTCCGCTTTACGTCCGAAGTCAGAATAATGCGGCTGACTATTCCGCTTCCAAGAATAACGGCCCATGCTATTCTGGCTTCATGCCGAAGTCACAATAACGTACTGCGCTATTCCGACTTACGGAACAACGATCCTCGCCAATCCAGCTGCCAGCCAACGACTGAGCACCCTCTTGTGAAGCGAACAACGACCGGCCATTTCGAAACGACTCTTTTCGCCGAAGAACCGGTCAGAGCGTACGTACCGGCGCCGATGCCACCGGTCCCACCGCTCGACTTCTCCAATCTGCACCGGCCGCTTGAGCGGGCAACCATCGCCCTGGGTTCATTGGATGCGGTGACCCGACACCTGCCGGATCCCGACCTCTTCATCTATTCCTACGTTCGGCGGGAAGCGCAGTTGTCTTCCGAAATTGAAGGCACGCAGTCTTCGCTCTCCGACCTGTTGGAATTTGAACTCGGCAACAGACCTGGCGCATTGATCGATGATGTCACCGAGGTATCCAACTACGTCGCCGCCCTTGACCATGGACTACACCGGATGCGAGACGATGACTTCCCGCTGAGCAATCGGCTGCTGCGCGAGTTGCATCGGCTGCTACTTCAGAGCGGGCGCGGCTCCGAGAAGCAGCCCGGCGAGTTTCGTCGATCACAGAACTGGATCGGCGGTAGACGTCCCGGTGTCGCACTCTACGTCCCTCCGCCTCACGATCAGGTCGAATCATGCATGAGTGATCTGGAGCGATTCATTCATGCAGCGGACGATGGCTTGCCGTCACTGGTTCGGGCTGGTCTGGCGCACGCTCAGTTTGAATCGATCCACCCGTTCCTGGATGGCAATGGGCGGGTCGGCCGGATGTTAATCGCGTTCATCCTGGTACAGTCAGGAGCGTTGAGCGAACCGATCTTGTATCTCAGTCTCTATCTGAAACAGTTCCGCTCGAGCTATTACGACCTGCTCAATCAGCTACGCGACGATGGCGATTGGGAGGCCTGGCTGCAGTTCTTCCTCGAAGGCGTTCGTTTGACAGCCCAACACGGCGTCGAAACTGCGCAACGGTTGACCAGGCTGTTTGAGGCTGATCGAACCCGCATTGCTGCCTCCGGACGACGAGCCAACTCCGCGATCCGAGCACATCATGAATTCGTGCAGCGGCCGCTGCTGACCATTTCTGCTGTTCGTGATCGCTCAACACTCTCGTTCTCTGCCGCGGATTCCGCGGTTCAACACCTTGCTAATCTCGGCATCGTCGAGGAGGTTACGGGGCGCCGGCGGGATCGCCGATACATCTACTCGGACTATCTCAACACGCTCAACGAAGAACTCAATCCCTTCGCCTAGGCGAACACGACCTAACGATCACGGCAGATAGGCTGGAGCGGACTTGCACAGCCGATGAATCCAGGAGGCACCAATGGGCGACACCGTTACCTATGAACGCAGTGGCCGGATTGCCACGATTACCTACAACCGGCCTGAGGCGTTGAATGCGATCAACCACGAGTTGCGCTCCGACCTCAACGCCGCCTGGGAAGAATTCCGCAATGACGATGACGCCTGGGTCGGCATCGTCACCGGCTCAGGACGCGCGTTCTCGGCCGGCGCCGATCTGCGTTCGCCCGCTCCGCCCGAGGAACACACCTTCTGGGAGGTGCCTTCGCTGACCTCGTTGGAGTCGGGCATGGAGATCTGGAAACCGACGATCGCCGCTGTCAACGGCTTCGCGCTTGGTTTCGGCCTGACGCTCGTGGCGGCCTGTGATTTTGTCATCGCCTCAGACCGCGCACAGTTTGGATTCCCCGAAGTGCAGATCGGCGTGCCGACGATTCAGGGCTCGATTCGGATGCCCAAGCGCGTTGCCTGGCACTACGCGATGGAGTTGCTGCTGATCGGCGACCGGGTGGATGCCTGGCGGGCCAAGGAGATGGGTCTGGTCTGGGAAATCGTGCCCCACGACGACCTGATGCAGGCTGCCAACAATCTGGCCCAGCGATTGTGCAAGGGTGCACCGCTCGCCGTGCGGGCGACAAAGGAAGTCGCGCACCGAGGTCAGGAGTTGCCCTTCGTGCAAGCGATCCGATTTGGTGAGACGATGCGCCGCGTTGCCCGTGTCACCGACGATGCGAAGGAAGGTCCACAGGCATTTCGCGAGAAGCGTTCACCAACCTGGCAAGCCCAGTAGTGAGAGGCGCACGTTGATGGCGGAATCCGAGCGTCGCTTCTATCGCGCTGACCGTGTCGCCAACGCGACGGTGGACGCCTGGCTTCCCGACCACGCAGTGGCTGTCGCCAACGGCAAAATCATCGATGTGCTGCCGGCCTCCGACGCAGCGGACCAAGAAATCGTTGACCTTGGCGATGTCTCGCTTTTGCCTGGACTGGTCGAGGGGCATACGCATATCCCCTGCCCGCCGCGGGTCGATGCCTTTGACATCATCTCGCAGGAGCCCAACGAGCCTGCGCTGATGCGAGCCGCACATGCAGTTGGGCTCGCGCTGCGCAGCGGGATCACGACGATGCGCGACCTCGGTTCCAAGAATGAAGTGGTGTTTGCCGTCCGCGATGCCATCGCCTCGGGCGTCATCCCCGGACCACGACTGCTCGCCTCGGGCGCGCCAATCACTCGGACAATGGATCATTGCTGGTTCTGGGGAGGTGAGGCGGATAGCCCGGAATCCGTCCGGGCGATGGCGCAAGCGCACGTCGATCAGGGAGCGGATGTGCTCAAGGTGATGGCCTCTGGTGGTAACTTCACTCCGACTTCCAATCCCCGAGACCGCCAGTATCCGCCTGAGACCATTCGCGAGATCGTCGAAGCTGGCAAGTCGGGCGGGATTGAGGTGGCTGCTCATACGCACGCAGCCGAGGGCATCAGGGCAGCGGTCGAGGGCGGCGTCCGGCACCTGATCCACTGCCGCTGGCTATCCGCGAATCCGGAAGAGGGGTTCAAGTACGAGCCGGATCTGGCCCAGCGCATCGCCGACGAGGGGATCTGGGTTAATCCCACGATCGGGTTAGGACTACTCGCCGGTGAAGCGCGTCAGCGCGGTGACGCGGCTCCTCGGCGCAATCCCAACCTGCAAGGTCCGTCTCCACGCGAACAGGGACTGGAAATCGTGCGAGATATGCGAGAACGAGGGGCGCGCTTCACCTCGGGACTCGACATGGGCATGGCCTACGCCGACTTTGATCGAGCTCCGGCTGAGGCCTGGGCCTTCGTCGAGGACATCGGCATGACTCCCTGGCAGGCGCTCAGAATCATGACCTGCGACACCGCCGACGCGATCGGTGTGGGCGATCAGGTCGGCAGAATCCAGTCAGGTTTCGACGCTGATCTTGCTGCATTCACCGGCGATCCAGCCACCAACATCCGTGACCTTAACCAACCGGTGTTCGTGATGAAACAGGGCGACATCATCGTCTGATCGCGTGTAGGGGCAGCCCTTGTGGCTGATCTGGTGTTGCCTGCATCGCACCAGCGACGGGCGACCACAAGGGTCGCACCTACATCAACGCCTGCGTTCCCGTCGAGCGGGTTCCCGCATTACACGGGGACTCGAGCGGTGTGTCAGGGCAGCTTCAGCACGATCTCCCGACCCAAACGCGACTCCAGATCCAGATGGACGATCCGGTGATTGTTTGTGTCGGCTACCAACAGTGAGCGTCCGGGACCGTTGGTCAGTCCGCCGGGTTCATCTAGCTGAAGCTCGCTGAAGTTGCCCAGTGCGTCACCATGACCGCCGACCAGCGTGTTGACGTTTTCGGTTAGCGCGAACACCTGCTTGATCTTGTGGTTGAAGGTGTCGGCGACGTATAACTCGTCTCCGACCCTGGCCACGTCCAGCGGATGCTGCAGCCGAGCGACTGAGCGACCACCATCGGCATCGCCGAAGTGGAACAGTCCGCCCTCGCCGGTCTTGCCGATGAATGTCGTCGTGCGGCCGTCGGGGTCCCAACTGATCTCTCGCACCCCGCTCGATTCTGAGTCCGCGAACGCCACGCCGCTGGGACCAGGCGCGAGTCCGGAGACCTGAGCTAACTCGGATTGCATTCGTGGACCATCGACGATTCCCTCGCGCCCTGAACCGCCCCAGGGGCCGATGTACGAGTCGCTGCCGGCGTCGTCACCCAGCGGCATGCGCCAAATCTGGTGGATACCGGCCATCGCGACGTAGAGATCCCCGTCGTGGACCGCGACATCCCAGGGTGAGCTCAACGCCGTCCGGCGCGCAGGCTCGCCCGAGGGCAGCATCCGCGCCTGTTCGGCGGTTCCGGCGATCGTGATCACGCTGCCGTCGCGCACGTCGATGCGGCGAATCGCATGATTCTCATTGTCAGCAACGAATACGTAGTCGCCATAGCTCTCAACGCCCTGCGGCTGATTGAAGGTCGCCTCCGCTGCCGAGCCATCGGTAAAGCCGGCTTGCGAACCGCCAACCACCTGCGACACGTTGCCGTCGATGTCGGCGATGATGATCCGGTCGTTGTTGCTATCCGAGATGACAAGCCGACCTGCATCGTCGTCCCACGCGACCTTGCCCGGGAACGAGAGCGCGCTGTCATGACCGGTCTCACGCTCCAGGCCCAGATGCTGACGCGACAGGATCTGTTCTGCCTCGTATTCGGCCAACCAGCCGTCGATCAGAGGAACGGCCATGTCCTCGGTCAGCTCGCCCTCGTGCAGACCGATCACATTGCCGTTGGGATCGATGAAGAACAGCGTCGGCCAGGCGCGCGCGCCGAAGGTCTGCCAGTACTTGAAGTCGGCGTCGTTGAGGACAGGATGTTCAATACGCAACCGCAGGATCGCCTGTCGCAGGTTCTCGGTCTCGCGCTCGGTCGGGAACTTGGGCGAGTGCACCGAGACAATCTGCAGGGTGTCGCTGTAGCGTCGTTCGAGCTTCCGCAACTGCGGAAGTACGTGCAGACAGTTGATTCAAGCGTAGGTCCAGAAGTGCAGGATCAAGAGTCGACCGCGAAAGTCGGCCATCGACATTTCACGCCCGGTGTTGAGCCAGGTCATCCCGCCGGGAACGTCCGGGGCAGGAGTCTTACCGAAAGCTCGAGAAGTTGTCATGTGAGGAGCTCGTTTCCTGTCGTCTCAGAGTAAGGCCTGTCCACATCACTCAGCGCTGGCCCAGAGTTCCGTCATTGCCGCGCTTGTTGCGGCAATCTCGCCGAGTCGCGAACCAACGTCGTGCTGAATGCGGCGAGATACCCGCGGCAAGCGCGGGTATGACGGGGTTTCGTTGGTGGTGCAGCTCCATGTGAACAGACCCTAGTCAGCGACCAGTTTCAGAATCGGACCATTGAAGACCAGCACATAGATCTCGCCGTCATTGTCGACCGCGAATGACGCAATCGAGTCATCTAACTCCAGCCGTTCTTCCATTACTCCGTCGGGAGCAATCGTCCAAATCTTGCCGGAGCAGTAGTCCCCGAAGACGTAATGCCCGGACAGTCCTGGAATGCCGTTACCGCGATATACCTCGCCGCCGGTCACGGAACAGCCGTCGTCGTGCGTGTATGTGGCTACCGGCGCGACTGCATTGGTCAGCGCCTCACACTCTTCCTCAGAGCGGAAACACTCGTCGCCCTCGAACACGTTCCAACCGTGATTCTCACCGGCGGCGACAACGGCAACTTCTTCGACTCGATTTTGTCCTACGTCGCCTACCCAGAGATCACCGGTCTCGCTGTCAAAGGCCATGCGCCATGGGTTGCGCAGTCCATACGCCCAGATCTCTGGGCGCACACCTGCGACGCCCAGGAATGGGTTATCGGGCGGGATTCGATAGGCCGTTGTCGTGTCGATGTTGTTGACATCGATGCGGATGATCGTGCCCAGCAGGGTCTCACGGTTTTGACCATGGTCTTGCGGATCGTTCGCAGCTCCGCCGTCGCCATAGCCGAGGTAGAGCATGCCGTCCGACCCAAACCGGACTGCACCACCGTTGTGGTTGGAATAGGGTTGCGGGACCTCGATGATCACCAATTCCGAGGCCATCAACGCCGAACCAAGCACGAGGCGGAAGCGCGACAGTCGCGTGACGCGGGCATCGGCGGGTGAGTAGTAGACGTACAGATATGGCTCGTTCTCCAAGTTCGGATGCAGCGCCATACTGAGCAGACCTTCTTCGCCGCCGAAGCGGATTGATTCGGTCAGATCGAGGATGCCGAACTGTTCGATCTCTCCGTCTTCCTCGACGAATCGCGTGATGTATCCGCGCTGCTCGGCGACCAGTAGCGAACCATCCGGCAGAGGCAGCATCTCAATCGGCTGGCTGAACTGATAGGCATTCAGGATCGGGACGGCGGTCAGATTGACTTGGCTGAACTGAGTATCTGTTCCTCGTTGTTCTGGCTCTTGGTCATCGTCGGAGGAATCGGACCTGTCTTCGGCGCTGCGTTCCTGTTGCTGCCGTTGGGCTTGCGTTTGAGTTGACTGGACCGTTTGCTGTTCTTGTTGTTCGCCCTTGCTCTGCTTTTGCGGACTTGACTGCTGTACCTGCGAGTTTTCCTGTCGGGACGAAGAGTCCTGCGACTGTTCGGCGGCGGATGAATCCGGACTCGCTTGCTCTTCGCCACCGCAGGATGCTGCCAGCAATCCTGCGGCGAGGATTGTTACACAACCAACAAGTGCTACGAACCTATGTAGCCGGTTCATATCGGAGCAATGTCGTCTCCGTGCCGGGGACATCCTCGAACCAGGGCCGGACCCGCATACCGACACTGATCTGGTCTTCCGCCACATTGACCAACGTCGAGGTCAGCCGCGGGCCTTCGTCCAATTCGACCACGGCGATGATCTGCGGTTGCTCGCCGGCAAAGTCGGGGGCGGTTGGTCGGCGGGCGATGGTGTAGGTGTAGAGCGTGCCCTCTCCCGAGATCTCGCGCCATTCGAGATCGGTTTGCAGCGTCAACGGTGCGTGTGATCGCGGATAGAACACCCACTGGTCGCTTGACGGCGAGTACTGGATCTTGACTGTGTGCTCGCGCAGCGCATTCCAAAATGGCTGCGTCCGGTCAATCGGTGTTGGCAATGGGGGCCGGAGCTCGTCGGTTGCCACTAGTCGCCCTCCAGGATCAACGCGACCTGCTCGGACATCAATCCGCCGTTGCCGGTGATGAAGGCGACGTCGGCGTCGGGCACCTGGTGGTCTTCGCCGCGGCGCATCACCTGGCGCGCGCCTTCGGTGATGTGCGACATCCCACCCGCGAGTCCTGCCTGACCGAAGCCGAGCTGTCCGCCGTGCGTGTTGCAGGGGAAGTCGCCCTTGAACGACAGATCATGCTCGCGCACGAAGGGTTGACCCTCGCCGCGTGGACAGAATCCAGCGTCCTCAATCGTCATCAGTACGGTGATTGTGTAACAGTCGTAGACGGAGATCAGGTCTACTTCCTCACGGCTCCGGCCGGCTATGGCAAAGGCCTGGTCGGCAGCGGGAATCAATGCCGTCGAGAGCAGATCTTCGGCATAGGTCGGCGTCTTGTGCAGTACCCGTTCACCGAAGCCGGAAATCCATGCCGGTCGATGCTTTGAGCGCCGGGCCACATCCTTGCCGGCCACGACAATGGCTGCGCCTCCGACGCAGGGCATGACAATCTCGAGCATGTGGATCGGGTCGGATATCACGGGCGAGTTGAGTACGTCCTCGACCGTGATCGGCACGTTGTGGAACACGGCCGCCGGATTGTGATTGGCAGACACCCGCTGGTCCACGGCAATCTTGGCCAACGCCTCAGCATCGTAACCGTACTCAGCGCCGTACTTCATCGCGATCTGCGCGTAGCCACAGTTCTGGGCGACATTGCCGTAGGGAATGTCGAATTCGGCCTGCGGCGACCCATAGTTGGCCGAGGACGCGCCGTAGCGCCAGCTGCTCGGTCCACTCGGAGGGTTCGGCGGTCTGGGTGAGGGCCACGACGGCGCGGCGATCACCACCACATTGCAGAGACCCAGCTCGATCGCCGCCGCTGCCCGCCAGACCATCGCAGCACAGGATGCGCCACCCAGGTCGACGACCTCGGCGAAGTTGACCTGAAGGCCGAGATATTCGGTGATCGTCGAAGGCACGAACGAGTCCGACTCGCGGATGTTGGTGCAACAGATGCCGTCAACCTCTGAGGGGTCAATCCCAGCATCGTCCAGGGCCTCGCGGGTCAGCTCGGCCCACTGCTCGAGGGTGAACATCGGCGGAGCCGTAGGCCGCCGCTCCGGCTTCCACTCTGCAATCCCGACAATCGCCGCTTCGCCCCTGAGTCCCATGATCCGCTCCATTTCATCGACAGGAGCAGTGTACGTGTGCTTGGGCGATAGTCCGTCTTCAGCTCAGGAACGCGACCCAACAGCGATCGACGCGGGGGGCGAAGCAACTGCGCAGTCTTCTATGACAAGCGATCGTCCGACGACTGCCAACGCGCGTTGCACTGTGGTCATATGGGTGCGGTATCGGGGATCGAGCAGACGGCGCACCTTCTCGTCACCCATATCCATGCGCTCGGCCAACTCGCTGGGCGTCATTCCTTGTTCGCGCATTGCAGAGCAGATTGCCAACTTGCCAGCCATGATCGGGCTCGCCGCCACCATGACCTCGCCCAATTGAAGCGGGCTCGGAGAAGGGGGATCGATGTTGTCGTCCATGAACCAGGAGAGCGCCACGTCTAAGCAGTCCTCAGCCATCTCCAGCGCTTCCGGCCAAGACCAACCACACGAGTTAGCCCCGCGAATGTCTCGGAACGAAATCACATACGCTTCGCGTCCAGTCTTCTGCAACTCTTCGACGTCTCGCTCTATTGAGCACGGGTACGCATAGCGCATGACTTAGAAGTCCCCTCTGTCAATCTCCAGATCCTTCATCATTGAAACCAAGGTACCTTGCGCAATCTCGCCTCGGGGCATCACCGTTCTGTTCGGCCCGACAGTTACAAGGCCATGACTGCCTTTCCCACGTTCAGGATCGAAAGCGAAGGACAGCCGCTTTCTGCGAGCGTACCGTCTCGCGCGCCTTAAGAATTCGCGATCGTTCACGCCAGTTCAACTGGCTCCGACCAGACCACGCCTTCCGAGCGCAGACGCTCGATGTCCTCGGACGACCGACCGACTTCGGCCAGGATTTCGTCCGTCTCCTGGCCGGCCAGCACTCCCGGACCGTAGTCGTCGCGACCACCGGCCATCTTGGTCAGCGGACCCCAACGACGCACGTCACCCATTCTCCGGTGATTGGCGACCGGACTGAAGCCGTTCACAAGGACGTGTTCGTCTTTGGAGAAGAACTCACCGCAGTTGCCCGAGTCGGCCTGGACGCAGCCGACACCGACGGCCGTGAGCCGTCGTTCCCATTCCTCGGCCGGAGCCTGCTCGAATACTTCACCGAGCGCAGAAGCGAGAGTGTCTTCGTCCTGCACTCGAGCATCCACCAGCTGCGGAGCTGCTTCTTGACAGAATGCCGACCACTCGTCGTCGGTCAGCGCCGCGAAGAACACCCAGCCCTCCGAGGCCTCGTACAGCCGATACCACGGCGCGGTCCCGTAGAGCTCGCCGTCGACCTGCCGACGCGGCGTCTTGCCCTCGTACTGAAGGAAGTCGTCGCTGTTTGCATAGGCATTGGCCGTCAACATATTGACGTAGATTTCTTGCCCGATCCCGTAGCGCCGCTGCGCGTACAAACCGAGCAGCGTCGCCGATGCGACGAGCACGCCTGTGTTGGGGTCGGGATTCGCTTCATTGGCGCGCATCAACTGACGCGACGCCTCGCGGATTTCTTCAATCGTCTCGCAGCCCTGCGGCGGCATCGCCGATCCCGCCTGGAACAGCGCTCCTCCGATGACTGCGCCGGGAATCGGGTGCGCTGAGGGTCGGCGTGCGCCTGGCGAGTCGGGACCATAGCCATTGGCCGACACCCATACGATGTCCGGCTTGATGGCCTTGGCCGTTTCATAGCCGATACCCAGGCGGTCAGGGACGCCGGGCCGGTAGTTGTGCACGATTGCGTCGGCGTTGACGATCAGCTCGGCGACGATCGCCTGTCCTTCGGCGGACTTGAGGTCGATGCAGATCGATTCCTTGGCCGCGTTTGTCTTCGAAGCGAGCAAGCCTCGCAGCGGACCGCCGCCCATGCCGCGGAATGGATCGCCGCCGATGGGCTCTACTTTGATCACCCGCGCGCCAAGGTCGGCCAGCATCGAGACGCCGATTGGCGTGGCGATGATCGTGGCAAACTCCAGTACGGTGAATCCGTCCAGCGGCTTGCCCGAGGGTGAAGCGCCGTTCGGGGTCGTGTTCATCGGAACATCGCCATTCCGGGACGTCCAGGAGAAGCCGTTGGCCTCTCCGACTGCCGGCGCCGGTCGCGAGACGTCTGCTGGCGTCTCACGCAGATGCGCGATCGGGCCGATCTGCTTGACCGGTCCCAGCCCCGGATCCTCAATCGTGACGGTGTCGCCGTTGGCCGCCATGTCGAGGTTTCCGACCGCGTCGTGGGTCGGCGTGAATGGCTCGGCGGCGACGTTGCCCTGCGCGCGGAAGATCTCCATCCACTCGTCGGTGGTCTTCTCCTGCATTCGCTCGAGGATGCGGTCTCGCATTTCCTCTGTCGCCTCCGGTGTCCACTCGGCCTGGCCGCCCTGCCACTGCTCTTCGGCGAACAGCAACGTGAGATCCGCGGCGTCCATGAAGGCGTAGAAGAGGTGCTCGAGCAGGTTGCCGAGCTGAATCCAGCCGCCGTCGCGCGTCATCACGGGGTGATAGTTGAGCGTCGGCATGCCACCGCCGATGCTGAAGAGTTGCGGATAGACCTCGGGCTCGCGCTCGGAAAGCTGAGTGAGGAGCAGGAGGAGCAAGTCGAACGGCATCAGGCCCTGGAGCAAGGACGTTTCGACGATCTGCCCACGACCGCAACGCTGCCGCTCGATCAGCGCTGCCAGGATTCCCTGTACCGCGCCCTGCGAGGCCCCATGCGATCCCACCGGCACCGCTGCAAACCCCGGCCCCTCGCGCAGACGCTGGCCGGCGAATGACATCATCCGTCCCGACTTGGCCGAGACAACGCCTTCATAGGCCGGATACTCGGCGTAGGGACCAGTCGATCCGAAGCCCGTAATCGAGCAGAACACCGCCGACTCGTTCAACGCCCGGATGTCCGAGTACTCCAGCTTCCGAGCCTGGGCCTGGGCCGGAGAATCGGTCGAAACGACCACATCGGCCTCACGAATCAAGTCGTCCAGCCGCCCACGGTCCGCGACCACATCTAGTTCCACCGATCGCTTCCCGCGCAGCCACATCGGAGCCGCCGCCAGCGAGCGCCAGGGATCTCCGCCAACCGGCTCGACTTTCACGACCTCAGCGCCAAAGTCGGCCAGGACCATCGTCGCAATCCCACCGACTGCTCCCGAAGACAGGTCAAGCACACGAGTGTCAGTCAAAGGTGGGGCCATCAGAACATCCTCAGCATCGCAAACTACGAAGCCGAGTATATGCGCAGCCCCTCCCCAGTCCCCGTTTCACACGGGGACCCGCTCCGGTCCACCGTCCAACCGCTGCGCTACGTTGCCACCCTCCTGCGAGGACACCGACACTAATCCGGCCAGACCGGCAGCCAGCGGTTGTCCCATTCGGGAGCGAAACTCAGCGCCCCGAGATCCGTGTTGTCCTCGAGGTCGTAGGTTCGGACTTCCTCGCTGCCTAGCAGGTGGATCTGTTCTCCCACCGGGATTGCTCGCCTGGCCTCTCCGTGGACCCTCAGCGTCGACTCGTGGGTGAGACCTTCGCTGGACACTCGTACTCCGAAGAAGGCGCCGTCATGGTTCTGCCGCAGCCAGTAGTCGTTGGGTCCGACGGGGATCCAGGCGGTGCCGTTGTGGTACCGGAATGCTCTGTGGTCGTTCTCGACCGGGCTGTAGGCATCGTCGCCCAGCGGCAGCACAGCGATCTGCGTCGGATTGGACGGGTCCGAGACATCGAACAACGTCGCCTGCAGACCTCGCTCCCAGCCGGTCCGAGGATCGGCGTCGCGTCCCACGCCGAACAGCAGTCCACCGCTGAGCGGATGCAGGTAGCGGGAGAAGCCGGGAATCTTCAGCTCACCGACTTGCTTTGGGTCGGTCGGATCGGAGAGGTCGAGCACGTAGAGCGGATCGACTTGTCGGAATGTCACCACGTAACCAACATCTCCGGCGAAGCGGACAGCGAAGATGCTCTCGGTTGCGCCGAGACCCGTGACCCGTCCGATCTGTTCCAGGCGCCGCGCGGGGCCATCTCGGCCATCGTGTTCTGACACCATTGCGACCTCGGACCCCAATACGGTGACGCTACTGACAGACGGCCACTTACTGAAGTCGGTCGTTGCAACACGGAGATAGCCATTGTGTTCCGAGAGGGACCACTGCGAGAGCAATTGTCCCCTAACGATTCCGCCAGCGAAGTAAGTCGGTTCAAGAGGGTCGCTGATGTCGAATCGGTGAATCGCGGTGTCCTGCCAATTGTCGGTTGGCGCGGCGAGGTAGAGCGAGTCCGTGGATGCGTAGACCGTCGGATTGGTCGCCATCCCCAGTACGCCAACGGATCCCCATTCGCCGATGCCTTCGGTCAGATCAAATGACAACATGAATGCCGTACTGGGCGGTTCGCCCCAGCGCGTTGGCAGTCGGTTCACAGGCGCAAACGTCTGTGAGCATTCGACCGAATAGCCATGCGAAAACGAACTGTCGGAGTGGTCCTCGAGGCCAAACAGTGGGAACCACTGGCCCAGTTTGAAGGAAGCCTGCAACGCCTCGTTGTACCGCTCGGCGTTGGTCTCGCGGTTCTGCCAGCCGAACGCCCAGGGCGAGACATATGGGATGACCGAACTGTGTTGCATCGCCAGGCGCAGGTCGTTGCCCACCAGCCGGGCGCTGAGGAAGCGACCGTCGAGGTCCAGTTCACGCAGCAATGTCGGCGAAGCGGCATCACTTACGTCTATCTCGAGCACCTCGCTCTGTTGACGCGCGTAGGTCAGATCGCCGCCTGGCTTGATCAGCTCTTCGTCGAGCTTGATGATGCCGGGCGCCGAATCAAGCTGGCGCACGACGACTGCTTTGCCGCTGCCGATCAACAGTTCCTGCCGATGTCCGAGCTCCGAGAACTCGATCCGTCCGACCTCGACCAGCGGGCCATTCTCGGAGATCTTCGCAATCAGCAGCGATTGTGGTCGCAGGATGTAGAAGTGCGTGCCATCAGTCTTGATGATGTCCGACTCGTCAACGCCTCGCTCCTGGACATTGGTGCCGGTCTCTGAGACCACGCCTTCGTCCGAGGCGGTTTCTTCCGCCTCTTCTTGGGCTGCTTCTTCTCGCTCAATTGCATCTCCGCCGTCGGCGCCTGTAGCTGGGAAGTCGTTAAAGTCGTCGGCGGCGGCTTCTTCTTCATCTTCGTATCTTTGCTCGGTGATCGAATTCAACGACAGTTTGACGTAGTGCTCATGCAGGTCGCCACAGGTCTTGAACCCGCGCAAGTCGGTCGAGTCGGTGGAATCGGCGAGGACGTAGTGCTGAGTTGCAATGATCGCAACGGCAAGAATGGGCGCCAGGGCCAGCAGCCAGAGTCGGGATCGGGTCATGCAGTGCTCCCGTTGGTTTGTGGCGACAATCTAGCGCCCATGATTGTTGGACGACGCAGCGGTCGGATGGGTTCCCACGCGGATTTGCCGGAGCAGCGCTTTGCTAGGAACTGGACTTGTTCTCTGCGTAGGCTCCGCAGTGGTCGAGGTTGCCCTGGATCGGAGTTTCCAGCAGGCCAGTGAGATCGAACACCACCGGTCCGATTTCCAGATCCGGGATCTGCAGGGTCATTGAGTCGGCCAGCAACATACCAGCAAGCAGGCCTACTTCTTCGACATCGGCGACGACCTCGTCCCCATCGCTTGAGATCCACCATTCACTCCTGGTTGCAACTGAATCATCCATCGTCACGATGAACTCAAGCGGTCTACTAGAGACGTGCTCAAGACTCAGGCCTTCAAATCGAACAACGAACCGCCCGACGCCACTGCACAGCAGGACGAGTCGCAGACCAGGCACGGACTCATCCGCTTGGAGCGCTGCGACTCGCACGCTTGAGGTAAGAATGATTCTGCTGCCGAATACACTCTCGACTGCCTCATATGTCAGATAAGGCGAGACTGCGCCGCCCACGCCGGTCAATGGCATATGTGTCGGCTCGGCGACGCGCCGCTCGGTTGGGTGATAGTCGCCGCAGTAGTCAAGATTGTCTTGTATCGAGGTGTTCAATAGCTGTCTGACAGGAACGTCGGCGGGGCCGATGCGGAGTTCTGGGACTGTGATTGACAGATGCTCAGCGAAACGCAACTCGCTGTAGAACGATTGCGCATCCTTGCCAACCAGCTCCAACCCAAGCGAGCCGACACCTTGCCAGCGCTGCTGCTCAGCGCTGCCGCCGTCAACCTTGACCTCGACCGCAAAGGAATCTGCAACGGTCTCTTGCGGACCGATCATGTAGAACTCGACTTCGCCCTGCGTACAAGCAACCTGGAAGACGAGGGCGCCATAACTGGCGGCTGGCTCAGCGATGAGGTAACTAACTGCCGAATCAATGTGGTTTTCCCGCCCAAGCCAGGATGAGTAGTGAAGCGGGCCTCGAAGGGCAGATTGGACATGAGCCAACGGTACGTAGGTCTGGGTCGGGAGTCTGGATGTTTCCATGGTCTCCGAGTCCGTCGACCACTCGGGAATGTCGTCTGAGCAGGCCACAATCGAGATTGCACAGAGGAACAGAAGCGAAGACCAGGCGATCCATACTGCTCTCGGATGCGTCACTCCATCGCTCGGCAGCACTGGCCGTATCCTGTTCGCACGAAAGGGAGAGGAGGCAACTAGCTATTGCAGGGACTTGCGGAGGCGGCGCGGGACCCCCTCAGCCCCCGTTCAAGCCGGGGCTAGGCTCTTCGGCAGCTCCCCCTGGAAGGGGGAGCGAAGAGTTTGGTTGGCAGCTCCCCTGCAAGGGGGAGCGGGGGACGGGAGATGCACTCGCAGTTGCGTTGCGGCAGCTCCGAGAACAGGCCCTGCTACTAGCCGCGTGGCAGGCCGAGGCCGCGGGTGGCGATGATGTTTCGCTGGATCTCGCTGGTGCCGGCGGCGATGGTGCCGCTGACGGCGCTGACGTAACTTCGGCTCAACCGGCCCTGGAGCGCGGCGTACGGGCCGTCGGACCAGACGTTGCCGCGCAGACCGAGCAGGTCCATGCCGGTCTTGGCGATCCGCTGGCCGAGTTCGGAGCCGAATAGCTTCGACATTGACGCCTCGTGGTTGGCGACCACGCCATGCTCCTGCATGTAGGCGATGCGGTAGGCCATCATCGTGCCGATTTCGACTTCGATGTGTCGCTCTGCGAGTTCGTAACGAGCATTCGGTCGCTCGTCGACCAGGTGACTGTTCTCCTGCGCGAACCCGGTGATCTCCTCGACGGTACGGCGGCCGCCGGCAAAGGCGCCGATGCCGCTGCGCTCGAAGTCGAGCGCGACCGCGAGGTGGTACCAGCCGCGATTGACCTCACCGACGACATTGGTCTGCGGGATGCGGACGTCCTCAAAGAAGACCTCGTTGAAGCCGTGGCCGTCGGCCATGTTGATCAGCGGTCGCACGGTGATGCCCGGGGTGTCCATGCGCATCATGAACATCGTGATGCCCTTGTGCTTGGGTGCATCGGGATCAGTGCGTGCGGCGAGCCAGCCCCAGTCGGAGACGTGGGCGCCGGAGGTCCAAATCTTCTGGCCGTTGATCACGTAGTCGTCGCCGTCCTTGACGGCGCGGGTCTGGAGCGATGCGAGGTCGGAGCCGGAGCCGGGCTCGGAGTAAAGTGTGCACCACCAGGTCTCGGCGTCGGCGATGCCGGACAGGTGCTCTTCCTTCTGGTCGTCGGTGCCGTAGAGCATCAGCGACGGGCCGACCCACTGGACGCCCATGTTGCTGCCGCCGCCGGGCGCACGATGGTAGGCCATTTCCTCGGCCATGATCATCTGCTGTGAGTGGGGCGCTTCGAGCCCGCCATGCTCCTTGGGCCAGGCCATCGTCAGCCAGCGGCGCTTGGCCATTTCGGACTGGAAGCTACGGGTCAGGTCCATCGCTTCCTTCTCGTAGCCTTCGCCGCCCGAACCGGAGCCCCAATCGTCGGGCAAGTTGTCGCCAATGAACGTCTGCACTTCGTTGCGGAAGTCGACGATTGTTTGATCCTCGCGATAGTCCATCTGCTGAATCCCCTCTGCGGCACATGTTCACTGCCGGAACGATCCAAGTCTAACGCCTGTCGTCGTGAGTTCTGGCGTTCCAGTGGCTCGATTGGCTGGTAAGGTGACGAAGAGCGGGGTGAGCGGGTAACTCGGGCATGCGCGACGCGCCACGTTTGCGACCACGTCTGCGATCATGTTTGCGACCACGTCAGCGGTTTAGTCGGCGATTCGTATCGCTCCGTCAGACCTTGCCGGGGCTGTTGATCGTCGCCACTCTGCTATGCGGTGGGCTCCTGAGTGGTTGTGTGTTCGGTGGTGAGTCCGAACGCGATCTGTCCAAGCACTTCCCTCCCCCACCAGAAGAAGCGCAGCCAACGGCTGAAGAAGAGGCAGGCGAAGCTGCGGTAGACGGCGGTTCACAGGGCGATGGAACGACTGCCTACCGGCCTCCGGCAGAGGATCTGGAAGACCTGGACGTCGCGCCGCCGACCGCGTTGTTTGCCGTGCAGAGTTTCTTCCATCTCATCGCGACCGGAGACCTGTCCGGCGCATACGAACGGACCTCGACGGAGACCAAGGAGCGAATCACTGCCGAAGCGTTCGAGCAGCGCTACCGGGATATCTGGGCTGAGGCGACGATTGGCGGATTCACCTGGGAGGTGCAACCGCAGGATGACTCGAACGCATCATCACACGAGGTAGAGATCAGCTATCAGACGACGTTCTTTGGCGAGATCAAAGAACTCGTCCAGGCACGCACGTTGCGACAGCCTCACTGGGTGGTCAACTGGACGCCGGACCTGATGTTTAGCAGCCTGGGTTCTCCTGGATATCTGATCAGGACGCTGATTGAAACTCCGCCACGCGGTGAGATTCTCGACCGGAACGGCGTAGTACTGGCCGGTGAGACCGAAGTGGTCATTGTCGGCGTGCATTGGGATTCGATTTCGGATGAGGAATTCGTACTGAACTTCTTCACTGAGCGGGTGGGAGTGGAGGAGGAAGATGTCCGCGCGATCATCTATCAGGATGTCCCCTCGTATCAGTACATTCCTGTCGCAGTGCTGGCGCTCGATACGTCGCCGGATGTGATCCGGGAGTTTGAGCAGCTCGCGTCTCAGGGCATCCTGGTGACGCGTCAGACTCGCCGATACTACCCATTCGGCGACGTAGCAGCTCATGTCGTCGGCTATCTGCAGGAAATCAATCCGACCGAACTGGCTGAGCTGTTCGTCGAGGGATATCGCGCCGGCGACATGGTGGGTCGCGACGGGATTGAGCAGTCATTCGAACGGATCCTGGCTGGACGACGTGGCGGCAGCCTATCGATTGTCGATCCGATTGGTCGCCCGGTCCGCGAGATTGTCAATCGTCCGGCGATCGCCGGCGCCAACATCCGCCTGACGTTGGATGTGCGTGTGCAACAACTGGCTGAGACGGCATTGGGCGAACAGCCTGGCGCCGTAGTCGCGATCGATCCTCGTAGTGGGCACGTGCTCGCGATGGCGTCGTATCCGCGGATCGATCCTAACTCGATCGTCGATGGCGTGACACAGGAGGAGTACGACACATACTTCTTCGACGAACGTCAGCCGTTCATTAATCGCGCGGTTGAGCAGATCTATGCACCCGGATCGACGTTCAAGGTGGTTACGCTCGCCGCGGCGCTCGAAGGCGGTGGGTACGAGATCACCGACCGGATTTCATGCCCAGCGGAGTGGATGGAAGTGGGCGACCAACCGCTGCGCAACTGGAAGGACACCAACCAGGGACGGATCACGTTGTCCCAGGCACTGGCCGAATCGTGCAACACTGTGTTCTACGAGTTGGGGCTGAACCTGGACCGCATCGATACAGATCTGTTGCCGTCGGTGGCATCGGGGTTTGGCTTTGGCCAGGCGACAGGAATCATTGGTCTGAATGAAGAGAGCGGCGTGATTCCGGGGCCTGCGTGGAAGGCAACGCATTTCAATGAAGCCTGGTTCACCGGCGACACGCTGAATATGAGCATTGGTCAGGGCTTTGTCGCTGTCACGGTGCTGCAGATGGCCAATGCCTACGTTGCACTTGCGACCAATGGCGTGGTGAGTACGCCGATCGTTGCCCAATCGATCGAACCGGTCGGAGCGCCGCCACAGGTGATCGAACGGCGTTCATTGAGTGTGCTACCAGTTTCGGCCGACACGCTGGAGCAACTCCAGGCAGCATTGCGGACTACGGTCTCGCAGCCCTACGGCACTGGCTTCTACGTCTTCCGAGGCAGTGTGTTGCGCATCGCCGGGAAATCGGGAACGGCGGAGGACCAGGTGGTTGACGCCGAGACGCTGGCTGCCGTCGACGAAGAGGAGGTAGAACAGGCTGAAGAAGAAATCGAAGTGGAGCTGGCCAGCGAACAGACGGAGGAAGATGAGGATCAACAGGCGCAGGAGGAAGAAGAGGTCACCATTGGCCCTTACACGACCCACGCGTGGTTCGCGGCCTGGGCGAATTTCGGAGACCCTCGGCTAGTTGTCACACTTGTGCTGGACGACGGCCAGTCCGGCTCCGACGATGCTGGGCCTATCGTGCAACGGATCCTCGAAGGCGCCATACTCAACAACTGGGTACCGTAGTCAGATGCGACGATCGAGATTCCGCCGGCTGGTTGAACGCGCGCTTGACGAAATTCCTGAACAGCTCGCGGAGCGGATGGACAATGTGGTCATCCTGCTGCGCAACCAACCCACGACCGAGGAACTCGATTCGGTCGGACTCAGCGGGCGACACACCTTGCTTGGCCTGTACGTAGGACAGCCGCTGACGAATCGCGGCTGGTACGGCGAGACGCTGCCAGACCGGATCATGATCTACCAGCAGCCAATCGAGAGCATCTGTCGGAGCGAGGATGAAGTGGTTGAGCAGGTCCGGGAGACGGTCCTACATGAAGTCGCGCATCACTTTGGCATCGACGACGACCGGTTGGACGAGATCGGAATCGCGCCGCCGCCGAGGAACGCTCATCGGGCGGCGATCAACTTAACCGACCGACGCACACCTTACGCCGAGTAGCGCCGCAGCAATCGCTCGACAGCAGCAGGGACGAGTTCGCCGGTTCGCGACATCGCCTCATCGATCGACATTCCAATCGGTGTAGAAGCTTCGCTATCCGTCAGTCCGGGCAGTTCAGCCCGACCGTCGATCAGTCCAGCAACGGCGAGACATGGCATATTGGCGGCATGGGCCAGTTGGGCGACGCCGGCGACCGTCTTGCCGTAAGCAGATTGCGTGTCGAGACGGCCTTCACCGGTGATGACGAGATCGGCCTGTGCGATTCGTTCAGGCAATCTGACGGCCTCAGAGACCGCGGCAAAGCCCGATTGCAGGGTTGCGCCACAGAAGGCCATCAGTCCGGCTGCGAGCCCTCCGGCTGCTCCTGCGCCGGGAATCTCAGCGACGCTCGCACTCAGGTCGCGTTCCAGAATCGCGGCAAAGTTGGCCAGGGCTCGATCTAGTTGGGCGACGCAGGCTGGGTCAGCGCCCTTTTGCGGTCCATAGACCGCGCTTGCCCCTTCATGTCCGAGCAGTGGATTTTGCACGTCGCAGAGGACATGGATTTCGACCTCGGCCAACCGAGGATCGAGCCTGTCGATCTCGATGCTCGCGAGGTTTCGCAGCGCCGCGCCTCCGGGAGGGAGTCTATTGCCGTCCTCGTCGAGGAAGACTGCGCCAAGCGCTTCAGCCATGCCTGCGCCACCGTCGTTGGTGGCGCTGCCGCCGACTCCAATCAGGATGCGCTCGACGTTTGCATCGAGGGCGTGCTTGATCAATTGGCCGGTGCCATGGGTAGAGGCGCGGCGCGGATCCAATTGTTCGGGACGGAGCAGGGTCAGACCCGAGGCGGCGGCCATTTCGATCACGGCGCAGCGGCCGGCGTCGATTCGTCCCCACCTGGCGTCGACCGGCGCTCCCAGCGGGCCGTCCACCCGGGCAATTGACGTGCGTCCGTTGGCGGCGTGGACGATGGCTTCGACGGTTCCCGGGCCTCCGTCGGCGACTGGGACGCTGTCGATCTCTGCGTCGGGCAATACGGCTCGGACGCCCTGCTCGATTGCCGCGGCAGCTTCCACAGCGGTCAGGCTGCCCTTGAATTCCTGCGGCGCGATGACCACTCGCATCGGATCAGAAGCCATCGCCGCCGATACCGAAGATGCGCAGGAAGCCGATGATCAGAATGGCCACGACCGCGAGCAGCAGCGCGAGTCGTATGCGCCGGTAGACAGACAGCAGATTGCCGAACGTCAACAGCCCCCGCATGTACATCAGGGTGACCACCACGGCGAGGACCAGGACAGCGATGAGAATGCTCACCGCTTTATTTTATCCGCCTTCGAGCGGTCCACGTACGTGCGCCGAATCCACAGATGACGCGGACGACTCAGCGGCAGTGATTGGAGCTGAGCTAAGCCACTGGCTTCATCGCGCGATGGCGGGTTGAACGGCTGTGACGGCGTCTTGGCTGGTAGGGCTCGGCGCCGTAGCCGCAAATGATGCAGACAGTGCGCCGTCCGTGACTGGCGGTGGGTCCGGCACAGCGTGGACAGACTGAGCTACCTCGGCGGGGCCTTGGCGAGGTAGCGCGCGGAGTCGCGATTGGCTCGAGCATCAGCGGCAACTGTGCTGCCCGGGCGATTGGTCCGATTACAGGAGGTCGAGCGCGGCTGGACATCGTCGTTCCCTGTACGTCTGTTCTGTTGTATCCAACGTAGTACGGGCGTGCGGCGTTGTCAATTATGTCCGCCAAGCAGGCAACACGAGAGAAACAGTGCGACGAGTCGCAATGCTGACGAAAGTGGGGTTGTCGCTCGGAACAGGGACGACGGGTCTATTGCTGATCTTCGGGGCGGTCGAGCCAGTCGACGAAGTCCTTCATCTTTTCGTTGAGCGTGTTGTAGCGCCCCCGGTCGGCAGCGACGAGGATGCTGACGAATAGGATTGCCAGACCGATCTCTACCATCATGTACCTCCGTTGTCGCTTTCTATCAGTATCGTAGATGGGCATGAACGGCCGCGCATCCTTTCAGAGTTCAATCCGCGCCCCTGTCGTGGCGACACTGACGTTGGGCTGCAAACTGAACCAGGCTGAAACTCAGCAAGCGGCGAGAGAACTTCAACAACATGGCTGCGTCACGGTCGACCGACCGACCCGCGCAGATGCGTACTTGATCAACACCTGCACAATCACGCACGTCGCCGATCGCAAGGCGCGACGACTGATCCGGCTCGCTCAGCGGCTATCGCCTGAAGCTCCGGTCGTCGTCACCGGATGCTACGCAGAGCGCGATGCGGCCGAGATTGCATCGCTGGCGCGCGTAGAAGTGGTGCCGAACGGTCGCAAGCAGGACGCTGCCGCGGCTGTGTTGTCGGCGATCGATGGCCGCAAGCCGATATCGAACGAGACTCTGGCATCGAGCAACCGGACACGCGCGTTCATCAAGATCCAGGAAGGTTGCGACGATGTCTGCGCCTTTTGCATCGTGCCGTATGTACGCGGCCGGGAACGGGCGATACCGATCGACGAGATTGTCGCCGCTGCGCAAGAGCGGGTCGAAGAGGGCGTGCAGGAGATCGTGCTGACCGGCACTCAACCGGGCGCATACGGTCGTGATCGGTCGGATGGCGCGTCGGCTGCGACGTTGATAGAGGCGCTGCTCGAACGGACGGATGCCGCGCGGATTCATTACTCGTCGATTCAACCGCAGGACATCACACCGCAACTGCTGGCCTGTTGGGACGACGCGCGGATGTGTCGACACTTCCACGTGGCGTTGCAGAGTGGGTCGGATCAGGTGTTGTCACGGATGCGACGTCGTTACTCCGCTTCGGAGTTCCGCGAGGCCGTCGACTCGATTCGCGCTGCAGTACCGGGCGCCTCGATCACAACCGACATCATCGCCGGGTTTCCCGGAGAACGCGACGCAGACCACAACGACTCCGTACAAATGATGGAAGATGTGCAGTTCACCGATGTACACGTGTTTCCCTACTCACAGCGTCCCAACACTTCCGCCTCGCTGTTGGAGGATGATGTTGTTCCCGAGCTGAAACGAGAGCGCGCACGAGAGTTGCGCGACCTGGGAGCTCGCCAGCGGCGGGATGCGCTCGATGCTCGCGTTGGAGCCCTGGAGACGGTCCTCTTCGAGCATTCCGACTCCGGTCTGAGTGACACCTATTTGCCGGTTCGCGTTGATACGAATGCGGATCTCACGAATCAGCTGCGCAGCGTGCGCATAGTGTCGATTGCTGCAGGCGTGCTGTCGGGCGAGCTGGTGGGATGACGACCGAACAGCCTGACTCCTTGCATCCGCCTGAGAACCTGCGCCTGACGGTCGAAGCGCTATTGCTGGTTGCCGAGTCCCCTCCGACGGTGCGCACGCTAGCGCGGGTGACCGGCGTGTCCGTGGATGCGGTTGAATCAGTTCTGCAAGAGCTGGAGACGGATGACTCTCGGGGGATTCGCCTTCGTCGACACAACGAGACGGTCGCGTTGGTCTCGGCGCCCGAGGCTGCACCTTATGTCGAACGGCTGCTGGGACTGGACACGCCGCCGCGCTTGTCGAAAGCGGCGCTGGAGACGCTGGCCGTGATTGCATATCACCAGCCGGTCACGCGTGACCAGATCGAACGCGTGCGGGGCGTTGGTGCTTCCGGTGTGATTCGTTCGTTGCGGGCGCGAGACCTGATTGCACCCAGCGGCCGTCTCGATACGGTCGGCCAACCCTTGCTCTGGAGTGTGACTCCGCGCTTCCTGGACCACTTTGGACTGTCCGCGCTCGACCAGTTGCCTCCCTTGGAGGATCTGGAACCGCCGGCACAACAGGCTGTGTTGCCGCTCGAACCGAACGAGGACGTATGACCTTCATCACTGTTCTGACCGTTGAGTTGGTGATTTTCGACTCCGCATCGCTGAAGGACAAGCGGGCAGTGGTGCGCCAGGTGACTCAGAGGACGCGAAACAAGTTTCCCGTCGCGGCGTCGGAGGTCGATACGCAGAACGATCCATCGAGGGCGACGCTGGCGTTTGCAGCGATTTCATCGGAGTCGCAGATCTCACACGCGACGGCGCAGAAGGTACTGGCGTTCATCGAGGATTTGCGGATCGACTGTCAGGTCGGTGAGGTGTCGACGGAGACGATTTCGCTGTAAGTCCTGCTCAGATGGTGTGGCGGAGAGTAAACCTGGACAAACGCAGGCATGACGACGACAAAGGGGCCAGGCATTCGATGATTGGACGGGGCCCTACGCGATCACTTCCGCCCAGAGGTCGTGTCCCAGCGAATCTGCGATTTCTACGTTGAGGATCTCGCCTGGATTTGCTTCTCCGAGCGCGAAGACCAGGCCATCGACTTCGGCTGCTTCCCGGTAGGTGCGTCCGGCGATGACGGGTTCGCCGTCCTCAGTGGTCTGGCCGGGCTCGGACTCGACCAGGAGTTGGAGCTCGCGTCCGATCTGGCGCTCGTTCTTGCTGGCCGAGATATCGGCGAGCAGCAGCATCAGTTCTTCGTGCCGCGCTTGCTTTACATCTTCCGGGATTTGTTCCGACATGTGGGCTGCCGGCGTTCCCTCCTGCGGCGAGTACATGAATGCGCCAGCGCGGTCGAACTCGGCCTCCGCTGCAAAGTCCAGCAGCTCGGCAAACTCGTCATCTGTCTCTCCGGGAAAACCGACGATGAACGTGGTGCGGATGGCGATGTCGGGCATCGCTGTTCGCAGCCGGTCGAGCGTGCCGCGGACCATACCCATGTTGTGGGGACGCTTCATCCGTCGCAGGACCGATGTCGAACCGTGTTGCAGGGGAATGTCGAGGTAGTTGCAAACCTGCGGCGTCTGCGACATCACCTCGACCAGGCTGGGCGTGACGAATCCCGGATACGCGTACATCAGGCGCAACCACTCGGCTCCGGATTCGCCAGCGAGGCGCTCGATCAGCCGGGCCAGACCGTTGGCGTCGCCCCATTCGGCGCCGTAGGCAGTGCTGTCTTGAGCGACCAGCACGACTTCTCGTGCGCCGCGGGCCACGAGATGGCGGGCCTCTTGCACCAGCGCATCCGGCTCGACGCTGCGGAATTGTCTTCCTTTGATGCCGGGGATATTGCAGAACGTGCATGGCCTCGCGCAGCCGTCGGAAATCTTCAGATAGGCCGATGGACCGATGCTCAGAGACGTCTCGGGGATATCGCGTTCGGCCTCCACCGTTCCCGCATGATCGGCGATCTGGTTCCAGGCTTCGATGCCGAAGGTTGCATCGATGCCATCAATCTCGATGACCTGCTCACGTTCGATCTGCGACCAGCAACCGGTGACGATCACTTGCTGATTTGCGGAGCGTTCGGCGCCGAGAATCTCGGCGGCCTGGCGTGACTCTTCCCGCGCGTCGTCGATGAATCCACAGGTGTTGAGGATGACCAGATCTGCGTCAGCTCGCTGCTGGACGGCGCGATGTCCTTGCTGTTCGAGCGTGCGCGCGATTCGGTCGGAATCGGTGGTGTTCTTCGGGCAACCGAGAGTGACGATCTGGTAGCGCATCAGCCGCCTTCGCTGTCGGATTCGGTGGTGCTCGTTGATGAGTCGGTTGTCGTATCGACCGCCGGTTCGATCGAGGTTCCCGGTCGCGGCCCGCGACTGACGACGAGCGTCACCACGGCGTCCTCAGGCGGCTGCGCTCCAGGCGCGGGCGACTGTTCCAACACGGTGCCGAGCGGCGAGTCGTCGTAAATCGAGACAATCACATACGGCGCGTTGAGCAACTTGACGAAGTTGATTGCCTCGCGGGAGCTGAACTCGCGTAGGTCGGGCAACGGTTCAAAGTCCGCGTCGACCGGGGTTGCTGAGTTTGCTTCCTCTACTGCTTCGGGCAACTGTCGAATGCCTGGCACGGACTCTTCCGGCTCGACGGGCTCGACTTCATCGCGCAGGCTGACGACTGCCACGACCGCGCCGATGATGACGAGCACCACGACGGCGGCGGCAAGCCAGGGACCGAGGTGGACTCGCGACGGTCGGAGTTCTTCCCGGGGTCCGGCGCTGCGCTCGGCGGCCTGATAGGACTCGATCGTTGCGTCCGAGAGTTGCAGGCCCTCTCCTGGTGCGCTGGGCTCGAAGGGGAATCGTTCGAGCAGCGGCCCGTCGTCAAGCCCGAGGTACTGCGCGTATGAGCTGAGGAAGCCGCGAGCGAATGGGGCGGCCGGCATGCGTCGCCAGTCTTCGTCTTCAAGCGCTTCCAGATAGTGCCGGGCGATGCGCGTGGCCTGATGAGCCTGGGCGATGGAGCGGCCGCGACGGATCCGGGCCTGGCGCAGTTCTTCACCGATGCCGGTGTAGCCGGTGTCGGAGCCCATCATGATCAGGAGTCCGGAATCACGGCGGTTTTGAGCACAGCCGGATCTTCTCGCGCGGTGTAGGACTGGTCGGCGGACGACAGCGCGAAGCGATGCGAGACGATGCGGTCGACAGCCTCAAGGGACGGCAATAGAGCCGCTGTGCGCCGGAACTGGTCGGGAGTGGCGTTCTGTGTGCCGGTCAGCGAGACCTCCCGGTAGTGGAGATCGTTGACATCGACGATCGCCGAAGACTCCGGCGGGAAACCAGCGAAGAGATTGACACTGCTCTGCCGGCCGGCGACGTCAAGCGCCGCCTCGGTCAGGCCGTTGAGCCCGACGGAGACGATCACAATGTCGCAACCGTTGCCACCGGTAGCCTCGTCGACGATGGCCTGAAGTTCGTCCGGATCGCCGCCGCAGACTCGGCTCGCGCCGATGTCAGCGGCGGCCTCGCGGCGTACCTCGACCGGCTCGGAGACAATGATCTCGCCGGCGCCCAGGGCTCTGGCGAGCAGTACGTGCAGCAGTCCCATTGGTCCGGCGCCGAGCACGGCGACACTTGCGCCGGCCCGGAAGCGGCATGATTCGAGAGAGTTGAGCACACAGGCCGTTGGCTCGGTCAGCGCGGCGCGTCCCCAGTCTGCGCCGTCGGGGAGCTTGACGGCGTGTCCCTGTGCGACCAGCGACGCAGGAAGCAGGACCTGCTCGGCAAGCCCGCCGTTGGCGTCGTAGCCGAGCGTCTGGCGGGAGGTGCAACGATTGCGCAGGCCTCGGCGGCAGAACTCGCATCCGCCACAGGCGATGATCGGGTAGACGGCGACGCCATCGCCGAGATCGAGGTCCGCGACACCCTCGCCCAGCGCAATGACTTGTCCGGCGAACTCGTGGCCGGGGATGACTCCTGGTTTGGCGTACTTCTCGCCCCGATACACGCGCAGGTCGGAGGCACAGACGCTGGCTGCTCCAACTTCGATCACCACTTCTCCGGGTCCTGGTTGGGGAGACGCGACATCGACAACCCGGATGACTCCAGGCTGATCAAACACAAGAGCTCGCATGGAAACGCCTATCGCGACATGCGCAGCGTGCGCACCAATCGCCCCGAAGCTAACGTGAAGTTCAGGCTAGGGCGTGCGCGCCGGCTCGGGCGGTCGCGTGCGTGGTCGCTGCGCTACGTCGGGGTTTCTCGACGTATGGTATTGCCGCAGCAATCGCGACTTACGCCGGGCGGCCGTGTTGGCGTGGATGACGCCTCGCTGGGCAGCACGGTCGAGCGCCTTCACCGCGTGTTGAATGGCGGTGTCGGCATCCGACCATTCCTGCGTGTCGATGGCGTCGTCGATCGCATCAAGCGCCGCGCGTACGGAGCCGCGAGCGAAGGTTCGGACAGGCTTGTTGCGCATTCGCCGCTTCTGGCTCTGGCGCAGGTATTTGATGGCAGCAGCCTTGTTGGCCACGACAACCCCTCTTTCACAATCCGCTTCATCGTATCAGCGGATCCGTGAGTGTCTAGGACACTTCTGCACAGCGGTGTTCGCTGTGCGAACGGGACCCCCTTCTGCCCCCGCGTCAACAGGATCTCTCAGAAGTCAAATCTCCCAGTCCCCGCTTTACGCGGGGACCTGCCCCCTCCTTGTAAGGGACTCCACTACCAGATATCCCGTGCAACCAGAGCCGGTCCCCGCGTAAAGCGGGGACTGGGATTCAACCATCCAATGGGACTTCTGAGACACCCTCTCAAGTGCGGAGTTGGCTTTCGGCAGCTTCCCCCGCAAGGGGGGAAGCGGAATCGGTGGATAGGCAGATTCTGCTTGCGCGACATTGCAGTTGCGCGATGCACCTTTCGCTGCAGTTTGCGACAGTGCATGTATGAGCCTGAACGCTCCGTCTTCATTGGGCAGACGACTGCTGGGCAGTCGCAGCGGTGTGATTGGCGCTGTGTTGCTGATTGGGCTGTCGTTTCTGGGCTCCCGGTTGCTCGGGGTGGCTCGGACTGCGGTGATCGCCGACCAGTACGGCACGTCAGTCGAACTGGATGCGTTCTGGGTGGCGATGCGTCTACCCGACCTGGTCTTCCAGTTGCTGGCAGGAGCGACCCTGGCCTCAGCGTTCATCCCGGTCTACGCGCGGGCGCTGCAGAACCGAGGTGAACGGTCGGCCTGGCGACTAGCCAGCATCGTGCTCAACTGGGTACTGATTGGCACGATCGCGCTGTCTGTCGCAGTGTTTTTCGCGGCTGAATGGATCGTGCCGGCGCTCGCGCCAGGCCTGGGCGAGGACTCCGGGATCCAGGACGCGATCATTGAAGACGCCGTGTTCCTGACGCGGGTGCTGCTGCTCTCGCCGATCCTGTTTGCCGTCAGTGGGATGCTGACGGGGATCCTGCACGCGCGTCGGCACTTCTTGCTGCCCGCGATCTCGCCGATGCTCTACAACCTGGCGATCATCCTGGGCGCGTTGCTGCTGCCCGGCGAGTTGGGCGTTGAGGCGCTGGTGATCGGCGTGGTGGCGGGCTCGGGACTGCACCTGATGATCCAGTTGCCAGCATTGTCGACGGCGTTGGTTCGCTCAGGCGGTGGACTCGGGTTCCATTTCAATCTGGGTGACGTCGAGGCGAGGGAGGTGTTGCGGCTGATGGCGCCGCGCATGCTCGGTCTGGCTGCGGCGCAGATCAATCTGATCGTGCTGACCTTCTTCGGCTCGCTGGTCGGTGACTCTTCGATCTCGGCGCTCAACTTCGCCTGGTTACTGTTGATGTTCCCGGTCGGCTTGTTCGGGATATCGTTAGCGACAGCCGTCTTCCCCAGTCTGGCTGAACGCGCGGCCGCTGGCGGACCCAGCGCGGTCAATGCGCTGGTTTCGCAGACGCTCCGATTCACGCTGTTCCTGGCAATTCCCGCGTCAGTCGGGATGCTGCTGTTGCGAGACTCGATCGTGGCCACGCTGCTCGAGCACGGCGCGTTCGACGCGACGGCGACCCAGTTAGTCAGCGATGCGCTGCTGTTCTATTCGATCGGCGTGTTCGCACATGCCGCCATTGAAATCGTCTCGCGCGGGTTCTACGTGCTCGGTGATACGCGGACGCCGGTCGCCCTGGCGATTTCTTCGATGCTGCTCAACGTCATCCTGTCAGCGGTCCTGGTAGGACCGATGGAGCTCAAAGGGTTGGCGCTGGCGCTGTCGGTCTCGGCGATCGCAGAGTTCGTGCTATTGGCGCTGCTGCTCAACGGCCGTTTGAACCGCCAGTTGCTGTCGCGGATGGTCTGGTGGTCGACGATCAAGACAGTCGTAGCGACCGTGATCATGGGTCAGCTCGTCTGGCTGTTGATCGAGGTTCTTGTCGGGCTCGACTTCGCCCGAGATTCCTGGATCGTCCTCGCGCTCTGCGTGAGTGGCGGCGGTGTCGTCTATCTCGCCTTGAGCCTGATCATGAAGCAGGACGAGGCGGAGGCGTTGTTCCAGCGGGCGGAAACTGTCGTCTCGCGAGCACTTCGGCGCTGATCGCCATCGGATGTCGAACGGGCGGACTAGCGCCTCTGATAGAGTTGACCTTGTTCCAGCGCAGAATGGCGCATTGACGTTCATGTAGCGACACTCCAGCAGCACAACTAGCGAGTAACCATGGCCTTGCAGGATCGTTCGATCGTTTGTCGCGATTGCGGACGCGACTTCGTTTTCACTTCGGGTGAGCAGGAGTTCTACCAGTCCAAGGGGCTACAGAACGATCCGGTGCGCTGCCCGGAATGCCGCTCGGTGCGCAAGTCGATTCGCACCTCACCCGAGGCTGAGGCCGGCTACGTCCGCTACGGCGGCGCAGCCTCCTTCGGCGGACGCACGCCGCGTCAGATGCATCCGGCGGCCTGTGCAATGTGCAGCGACATGATCGAAGTCCCGTTCCTGCCGCGTGGTGATCGCCCGGTGTTCTGCACGACGGTTAAGCGAATCATGACGCTGGGCTATCAGATGGATGAGATCCAGCAGCGCTGGGGCGTCCACCCCTGCCAGGTCGAAGGCATCAACCAGGACTTGCGCCGCGGATTGATCGCTCCGAAGCCGGGTGTCGAAGTTCCTGACTTCGAGCGCAGCCGCTCATAGCGTTGACTACTTCAACCCACACGTTCAGAAGGACGACATGGCAGACTCGCTGGCGCAACGCTGGATGCGCCTGATGGGCGGTCAGGGCCGACCCACCGCCCGGCCTCCGAGCGACGCCGATGTCGCGGACACCGTATCCCGATATCCCGAGCGCGCCGCGCAGGCGCTGGTAGACCAGTCCCGTCGTCGTGGACAGGCGGCCTCGGCGCGAGAGGCGCGCGGCTGGATTAGCGAGCAGCTCAATGAAGCTGCCACCCTGCTCGACCAACAGACTCGCGACCGCATCACCCAACTGACCGATGCGCTGATCGCGAGACGATTCCCCAAGGATTTCCCCGACGATGGCCGAAACAGCTAATCAGTCAGCAGCCTCCGCTGCACTCACCGAACCCGATTCAACCGACCCTTCCGCCAGCGACCAACCGTTCCGACCGGTTGGCTCCTTGATGCCGCACCTTGAGCTGGAATCGCGAATCCGCGACTTCTGGCGCGAGCGGGATATCTTTCGCCGCTCGGTCGAAGAGCGCCCGGCTGATGACGTGTTCTCGTTCTATGAGGGCCCGCCGACAGCCAACGGCACGCCGGGAGTGCATCACGTGCTCTCCCGAGTGTTCAAGGACCTGTTTCCTCGCTACCAGACGATGCGCGGCAAGCGCGTGCCCCGCAAGGGTGGTTGGGACACGCATGGCTTGCCGGTTGAGATTGAAGTCGAAAAAACGCTCGGCCTCGACAGCAAACCAGCAATCGAGGAATACGGCATCGCCGAGTTCAATCAGCAATGCCGCGAGTCGGTCATGCAGTACGTCCAGCAATGGGAGGACATGACCGAACGGGTGGCGTTCTGGATCGACATGTCGGACGCCTACCGCACATACACGCCCGAGTACGTCGAGTCGTGCTGGTGGATCTTCAAAACGCTCTGGGACGCGGACTTGATCTACGAGGCACGGCGAACGACGCCACACTGTCCGCGCTGCGAGACATCACTGTCGAGCCATGAACTGTCCCAGGGTATGCAAGACGGCATCCGCGATCAGGCGGTCACGGTGCGATTCCGAGCACACAACGAATCGCTGCCCCAGCAACTGCGCTGGGAAGGGACGACCGACTTCCTGGCCTGGACTACGACTCCCTGGACTCTGCCTGCCAACTCGGGTCTGGCGCTTGCCGGAGACGAGACGTATGCCGTCGTGAAAGTTGCGCAGGGAGAGCGAGTCATTCTCGCTCGCGAACTGTTGGATGCCTCGCTGGACGGCGTCGTCGAGGATCCGACGGTCGTTGCACTGGTACCGGGATCTGAACTGGTCGGCGTGACCTACGACGGGCTATACAACCCTGAACAGTGGGGCGTCCCAACGTACCGCTTCGATGGGGCACGGCTGGTCGAGTGGCAGGATGACGACGGTGTACTCCCAGCCCGCAAAGTGAGCGCTGCCGGCTTTGTCGAGATGGAGAGCGGTACCGGCATTGTGCACATCGCGCCGGCGTTCGGTGAGGATGACTACCTGCTCGGCCGCGACGTAGGGCTGCTGTTCAGACAGCCGGTCGATCTGGGCGGGCGGATCATTGGAGATGCGCAAGCGAAGGGAGCGCCATCGTTCGTCGGCGAGTGGGTCAAAGACGCCGACCCGATGATCATGGACGACCTTGAATCTCGTGGCCTCCTGCTGCGCAAGGACATCTACGAACACACATACCCCTATTGCTGGCGCTGCGACACACCGCTCCTCTACTACGCCAAGCCGAGTTGGTACATCGCGACCTCGCAGGCGAAGGACCTGCTGACCAGATCCAACGCCGAACAGATTCACTGGCATCCCGAGCACACCGGCACCGGCCGCTATGGCGACTGGTTGGCCAACAATGTCGACTGGGCCGTGAGCCGCGAACGCTACTGGGGCACACCACTGCCCTTCTGGCGCTGCACCGAGTGCGGCGATGTCTCTTGCGTTGGCTCGTTTGACGAGCTACGTAAGCGCGCCAAGGAGTTCAGTGGCGTTGAGCCAGATTTGTCCGATCCGCACCGACCGTACGTCGACGAAATCGAAATCGCCTGCGAGAAATGCGGCTCGGCCGCGCGACGCTGTCCCGAAGTCGCCGACGCCTGGTTCGACTCGGGCGCGATGCCCTACGCGCAATGGCACTACCCATTCGAGAACCAGGACCGATTCGACGAACGATTCCCGGCCGACTTCATCTGCGAAGCCGTCGACCAGACCCGCGGCTGGTTCTATTCACTCCACGCCGAAGCTGCGATGTTGCACCGCGCCGAGGCCGTGCCCGAACCAATCTCCTTCAAGCACGTGATCTCGCTAGGACACATCCTCGACGAGAGCGGCGAGAAGATGTCGAAGTCAAAGGGCAACGTCGTCGATCCCTGGACGGTGCTCGATCAGAGCGGCGCCGACGCGCTGCGCTGGTATTGCTATGTCGCCTCACCGGCTGGCAACCCGCGCCGATTCTCGGAACGACTGGTCAGCGAGGCGCAGCGGCGTTTCCTGCACACACTGTGGAACACGTACTCGTTCTTCGTCACATACGCCAATATCGACGGCTGGACACCAGGCGACAATCCTCCTCCTCCAACGGTCGAGCTGGACCGCTGGATTCTGAGTGAGCTGCACGCATTGATCGGTCGCGTGACCGAAGCCTTGGACGACTACGATCCAACCACAGCCGCGCGGGAGATTGACGGCTTTGTCGATTCCCTGTCCAACTGGTACGTGCGGCGCAGCCGGCGTCGCTTCTGGTCGTCAGCCCGAGGCGGTGCTGCGACGGACCTGGAAGCCAAGCAGAGCGCCTATCAGACCTTGCACGAGGTGCTGACGACATTGGCCCGCCTCTTGGCCCCGATGACGCCCTACCTGGCCGAAGACATCTGGCGCAACCTGGCCGCCGAGGTCGATGCTGAGGCTGCGGAGTCGGTACACCTGGCCGACTGGCCGGTTGCCGACGCTTCACTAATCGATGAGGCGCTGAATCGTGACATGGAGTTGGTCCAGCGTGTCGCGTCGCTGGGACGTTCTGCTCGCAGCGCTGCAAGCATCAGAGTTCGACAACCACTGGCCGCGGTCAGCGTCGCCGTGCGGACGCCGGAAGATGCTGCCGCCGTCGAACGGCACCGCGCCACAATCGCCGAGGAGCTGAACGTGAAGTCGGTCAATCTGGCCGACGCGGAAAGCGACACGCGCCGCTACACGATCAAGCCGAACTTGCGTGTCCTCGGACCTCGCCTCGGACCGCAACTTCCTGCGCTCCGCTCGGCGCTGAGCAACCTCTCGCCGGAGCTGGCCTCGCACATTGCTCAGGCTGCAGAGTCGGGGCAGTCGATCGAGATCGAGGGCGTCAGCCTGCAGCCGAGCGATCTGTTGATTGAGGTCGACACTGACGCCGCTGCCGACGCGGCATCGGCCGAGGACGAGCGCTGCGCCGTCCAACTTTCGACTGAACTGACCGCCGAGCTGATTGCCGAGGGCAAGGCCCGTGAGGTGATTAACCGGGTGCAAGGGTTGCGTCGCGACTCCGGTCTCGATCCCGACGATCGAATCTCGTTGCAACTGAGTTCTGCGCATGGCGAGCTACTGGGCGATCTGTCAGAGTTTGAATCGATGATCGCGGCGGAAACACTGGCAACATCCATCTCGATTGATGGCGCGGATCATGGATTGACAAGGCACCGAACTGAAGCGGACATCGATGGCGCATCGATCGTGCTGGCGCTCGAACGCGCCTAGTCGCCTACTTCAACAGCACCGTCATACCCGCTCTGGCCGCGGGTATCTCGGCGATTCCGGCACGGCCGCCGCCCGTGGATCCAGCGTGATCTCTTCACTCGCCGCCAAGCCGTCTGCTGCGCTCTGCGGCCCGGCGCTCGAGACGTGCCGCGCGAGCTTCTTCGTCGGGCAAGTTGGTTGGGACAGGTTGATCGTGAATCAGTTGCCGAGCTGCCACGTTGAGCACGCGCTCGCGCAACGTGGTGGTTTCCGCTTCCTCGTCATCTTCTCCGTCGTAGTGGCCATACATCACTCGCGGCCATTCCGCAGCAATCTCCGCACCGAACAGCAGGACGCAAGCCGCCAGGTAAACGAAGAAGAGCAATGCAATTGCGGCGCCAAGCGATCCGTAGATCGCGTCATAGTTGGTGAAGTTGCTCAGGTAGAAGGCGAATCCGTGCTTGAGGGCTTCGAACAGCAGCGCACCCACCAGTGCTCCGGCCACCACATCGCGGACACGCGTGGTCACGCTGGGCACGACCTTGTAGATGATTGTGAACGTCGTCCAGGTCAACAGGAACGGCAAGAGGATCGAGACGATGCGGAAGAACCCCGTCGCCTCTGTGCCGAACGGACCGAGCGAGTCGGCCACCGACTCGGACACCTCACTGCCGACCTGCAGAACGGCGGTCGAGCCGATCGAGATCGTCAGCAGTCCGCCGACGCCCAGCACGAGACCAAGATCGACCAGCTTGCCGCGCACGAACGGTCGCCGGAACTCGAGGTCCCACGCCGTGTCGAGACTGAAACGCAGCGCAGACATCATGCCCGTCGCAGCCCACATCAATCCCAACACCGAGACCACACCAATGGCCGATCGCCCACTCGCAATCGGTTCAATCAAGTCCTCGAGATCCTCCTTGCCCGCGCCCGACTGCAAGGGCAGCAGATCGAACAGTCCATTCACGACCTGTTCGCGCAGGCTGTCGTCGGTCAGCAACACGCCGGCGATCGAGACGACGAGGATGGCCAGCGGAAAGAGCGAGAAGAAAACGTAGTAGGACATCGACGCGGCGAGTTGGGCGCAGTGGTCGTCGAGAAACTCCGAGACCGATCGTTTCGCCAGGAGTTGCAGGTCGGTGCGCCACCACCGCAGATGCAGGACCAGCCAGCGACGCCAGCGCGAGCTGCGTTCTCGCAGCGCTTGGCGGTCAATCGCAATCGGCGTGGTTCGTCGCATGATGCCATTATCCGCCGACGACGACGCCAGCGGGAACATTCGGCGGTAATCCGATGAGCGACCAGCAACCGCGCCGGATCATTTGCAAGTTGGGTACCAACCTGCTCACCTCGGGTACCGATCGACTGGATCCCGGTGTGCTGGAGGCCGTGGTTCGCCAAGTGGCGGAACTCCGCAACGCCGGCGCGCAGGTCGCGGTTGTCACATCCGGAGCTGTCACCGCCGGTCGCGCTCGGGTTGGAGTGACCAGGACACGCTCGTCCGTCGGCGCTCGACAGGCGCTGGCCGCGATCGGTCAGGCGCAGCTCGTGCAGCGCTATGACTCCCTCTTGCAGCGCTACGGACTGACCGCGGCACAGGCGTTGATTACGCGCGGCGATGTAACCGAACGGCGCGGATACCTCAACGTTCGCAACACGTTGCTGCGCTTACTCCAGTACGGGGTTGTGCCGATCATCAACGAGAACGATGTCGTTGCCGACGACGAATTGCGCGGCGGAGCCTTCGGCGAGAACGACGCACTTTCCGCACTGATAGCGAATCTGATTGACGCTGACTTGCTCATCCTGCTGAGCGACGTTGACGGCGTCTATGACAGAGACCCACGTGGCGACGAGCAAGCAGAGCTGATTCCAGTGCTTCGCAACCCGGTCTCGATGATGCAGGCCGCGGGCGAAGTCGACGAACGCAGTCGCGGCGGAATGCGAGCCAAGCTTGAGGCCGCGCGTCGCGCGTCGGCAGGCGGCACCGACGTGGTCATTGCGTCGGGGCACGAGCCGAACGTGATCAGCCGGATCGCCGGAGGAGAACGCCTGGGCACTCTTGTGCCGGCCGACACCACAGTTCGCGACAGCCGAGAGCGCTGGCTATTGGCCGGTCTGCACAACGGAGAAGGTCTCGACCTCGATCCAGGCGCAGTCAGAGCGCTGACAAGGCAAGGACGCAGCCTGCTGCCAGCAGGCGTCACGAAAGTTCGAGGTCAGTTCGAGCGCGGCGACGTGATCCAGCTCTATAGCCCCGAGCAGGTGCCCATCGCGGTGGGGATCAGCAACTACTCATCGGCTGAGACGGTTCGCATCCAGGGCAAGAAGTCCTCCGAGATCATCGAAGCGCTGGGCTACAACTATGGGTCGTCGGTGGTCCATCGCAACAACCTGGCCCTCCTGCCCCAGACCGATGCCTAGCCTCTCAACCGCCACCGCCTCCGAGCGGGGGCCTGCTCCTTCCCTGGCTCTTACACTGCGGCCATACCTGTCGCTTCTATCTGGTCGATCGGGACCTAGCCGTGTTGTACCGGCCCGGCCAAAGCGGGTTCCCGCTTTGGGGCGGGGACGGGAAACTGAGTTATGCATCATTCTCGCCAGGGAGACGCTTGTTACCCCTGAGCGTCTCGTTTGAGGCTGGATCGCCAAGTACGATCCAGGCATGACCGAACTTACTGACTACCCCGCTTCCCAGATCTACTTTTCTCAGCGACTGCGTCTGCACTACGTCGATTGGGGCAATCCCACGGCGCCGCCATTGGTCCTGGTTCATGGTGGTCGCGACCACTGCCGATCCTGGGATTGGGTCGCGCTGGCCTTGAAGGATCGATACCACGTGCTTGCGCCAGACCTTCGCGGTCATGGCGACTCCGAGTGGGTCAACGGTTCCGGCTACTCGATGATCGACTATGTCTATGACCTGGCCCAGCTCGTTCGCCAGAAGCATCTGGCGCCGGTGACGTTGCTGGGACACTCTCTGGGTGGACGCATCTGCCTGGAGTATGCCGGGATCTATCCCGAGCGCGTAGCCAAGCTGATTGCGATTGAGGGCCTGGGGCCATCCCGGAGCGTCACGGAGTCTCATTCCGCTGTGCCTGCTCACCAACGGATGTCTGGATGGATCTCCGACACTCACCGATTCGCCGGCCGGCTGCCGCATCGCTACCCGACCTTGGAAGACGCAGTCGAGCGAATGCGTGAAGCGAATCCCAGGCTGTCTGGGGAGCAGGCGCTGCATCTGACCACTCATGCAGTGCACCAGAACGAAGACGGCACGTTTGTCTGGAAGTTTGACAACTACGCACGCTCGTCGTCGCCGTATCCGTTCAATGAGAATGATGCCGAGGAGATCTGGGCACGCGTGCAAATGCCGACGCTGCTGCTCGCCGGTCTAGAGTCTCAGGGAGACCCCAACAAAGACGGGCGCACCGACTCGTTCCCGCAGGCCAAGCGAGTCGGCGTTGCCGATGCCGGACATTGGGTCCACCACGACCAGCTTGACGTGTTCCTGCGCGAAGTGACCGACTTCCTTGATGGGTAGGCGCCATGCCTTCTCTCTTCCGCTAAACCGGAGGAAGCGCCGCGAATCTCCCCTTTCTCCCCCCGCTGCGCGGGGGGAGATGCCGAAGGCAGAGGGGGGTCGGAGCTGATGACAAAGGCGACCCAGCACGACTTACACTTCGCCACATGACTGCGCGCCCCGCCCCCAAGTTCAGTTGGTTCGTGCCGATCGATGGCGACGGCGACCGGATTGGATCGCTTCGCGCTCAGCGGGAGCCGACGTTTGAGTACCTGCGTGATGTAGTACTCAACGCCGAGCGGCTTGGCTTTCACTCACTGCTGATCCCCACGCGCTTTGCGAACGGGTCGTTCGAGCACTCCGCGCCGCTCGCCGAGACCTGGACGACAGCGACGGCGCTTTGCGCTGTGTCATCGCGGATTCGTCTGCTGATTGCCGTTCGACCAGGAATCACGCCGGTTGGCCTGTTTGCGCAGCAGGCGGCGACGCTGCATCAGATTTCCGGTGGGCGGATCGATATCAACATCGTGCCTGGAGGGATCCAGGGCGACAACGAGCGTCTCGGAATCGGTGGATCTCACGCCGATCGCTACGCCCAGGCTGACGAGTTCATCGACTCCTGCGCGCAGCTCTGGGATTCGGGCGGGCCGCTGGACTTTGAAGGGAGCTCGGTGCGCCTGAGCGGCGCAATCGTCGCACCAACGCCTACGCCGCCGGCTCCGGCGTGGTACCTGGGCGGCGCTTCCGAAGCAGCGTTGCAGCTCGCCGCCGCGCGAGCGGATGTCCTGCTGTGTTGGATTCAGCCTCCCGTTCCGATGCAGGAACTGATCGGTCGGGCGCGAGATGCCTACGCCAACGTTGGACGCACACCTGCCCTGGGACTGCGCACGCACCTGGTCGTCCGCGATACCGAGCAGGAAGCATGGGATGCGGCGTCAGAGCTGCTATCCGAGGCGCATCCGGAGGTGCTGGCCCAACGATCCGCTGCGGTGAAATCTACGGCGATGGTCGGTGCAGCGGCTCAGGCGCGACGGGTTGAAGACGACCGTCTCGGCGAGCGATTGTGGAACGGCATCTCGCGAGTGCGGGTCAATCTGGGCACGGCAATCGTTGGCACACCTGAGCAGGCCGCCGATGAGCTGACCGCATATTGGAGGATGGGATTCGACGAGTTCATCCTCTCGGCGTATCCGCACCTGGAAGAGGCCGAGCGGATTGCGCATGATGTGCTTCCGCTGGTCAGCGCCGGAGCACTGCAGCCAGAGGAGGTCTAATCATGGGCTGGCCAATCCATCGTCCTATTGGATTGACTCATCACAACCCAGCGCGTTCGTCCAAGGGCTACACGTTGATGTGCGGGACCAACTCAGAGGACGCGGTGCTGCTCGACATGCAGGGCCGTGTCGTGCATCGCTGGCACATCGATGATCGCCGCTTGTTCAATGTGGAACTGTTGCCGAACGGGCGCTTGTTGGCGATGGTCGCGCCGGACCATCCGCCTCCGCCGCGGACCAGCGAGAACGAATCGCGCTTCTCGATCGATCCCGGCGGGCCGCCTGGCATCTTCGACATGCTCGGCGGTCGCGGGAATGGCCTCTGGGAGCTCGATTGGGACGGCAATGTGGTCTGGGAATACGACAACCCCGGTATCCACCACGACTTTCATCGACTGGAGAACGGTCACACGGTCTCGCTGGAGTGGGTGCCGATGACCAAGGAGGTTGAGCGCACGGTGCTCGGCGGGGGACGTCAGCCCGATCAGCCGATGCCGCCCAACATGATGGGCGACGACATCATCGAAATCGACGCCGAGGGCAATGAAGTCAGCCGAATCGAATTGTGGCGCGTGCTGTCGCCTGAGGACGCGCCGATCTGTCCGTTGGAGAACACCTGGGAGTGGACGCACGCCAACAGCATCGAGCAGACTCCAGACGGCGGTTTGCTGTTCTCAGCACGAAACACAAGCACCATTGGGATTGTCGATCCGCCTGAAGACGACGGTCCGGGAACACTGCGCTGGCGCTTCGGTCAGCCGGAGATTTCGCATCAGCACCATGCGACATGGCAGTCGGACGGCCGAGTACTGGTCTACGACAACGGCATGCACCGATTGCAGGATCTGGCCTACTCGCGCGTGCTGTCGATTGATCCGAAAACCAACGAGTTTGACGTGGTCTTCCAGGGCAAGCCGCGCGAGCAGTTCTTCTCGGCCCACATATCCGGAGCAGCCAAGCTTGGCAATGGCAACTACTTGATCACCGAGGGCGCGGCGGGCCGGCTGTTTGAGGTCGATGGCAGCGGCAGTGTGGTCTGGGAGTGGATCTCGCCGTTCTTGACCACCCAGCGTGGCGATCTGTGCAACTGGGTGTTCCGGGCCTGGCGCTATGAGGCGGACTACTCAGGGCTGGCGGGTCGGGAGCTGAGCCCTGAGCTGCACATCGACTTCAATCGTCTGCATGGGCTGATGGAGTAGGGGCACGACTCTGGCAAGGGACCCCCCTCTGCCTTCGGCATCTCCCCCCGCCGGGCGGGGGGAGAAAGTGATCGGAGGATTTCGCTATTGAGCTATGAGCCAGAGCGGGGGGACTTCATTCGGCGGGTGGCGATCAGCAGGTCGTGGGTCTTGCCGTCGGCGTCGATGACGTAGTCCCAGAGCACGGCCTCGCGCTGGAAACCGAGTCGCCGGAAGACGGACTGCGCGGCGGCCTGGTCGAGGACCATGCGCGCGGTGAGCAGTTGCAGCTCGAGCAGTTGGGCAATGGCGTAGATCTCTTCGGCCAGGACACGACCGAGGCCACGTCCGCGAGCGGCCGGGGAGAGCAGCAGGCGAATCTCGCCGAGATGGCGGGTCCAGTCGGCGGATGAGTAGTTAAGGTCACCCTCGCCGAGCAGCTCATCGCCGTCGAAACCGAGCACGGTGAAGGTGCGCCGCTCTTCGACCTCTTGCATCCAGCGGGCGACAGCGGCCGGCTGCGTGATGTCGCGGCGCAGGAAGAGCAGGTCGTCGGCCGGCAGCGATCGCGCGAAGGCGAGGATTTGATCTTCGTCGCCGGGCGCCATCAATCGCAGGGTGATGCGATGTCCGTCCCGCAAGGAGGCGGTACGTGGGTAGCGGACGGCGATTTGCTGGTGGGCGTCGGACACTGGGTCAGCCATATTGGCGAGCCTCTCAACATGTTGTGAAATTCTGCACGAACTCTCGGGACGTGATTGCAACAGAATATAAACGTCGGAGGCTAGAGCGAGCCTCGGAAGCCCAGTTTCTGTCAGGCGCTCAATCGCGCAGTTTACGTTCAAACTGCGCGATTGAGCCGATAGTCCCTCAGTTAGGTGCGATCGCCGGGGAAGTCGGGATGGCTTGTGTCCATCCAGACCTCTTTGCGCCAGTGCCAACCCTCGCGTTCCCAGACGAGGAGGCTGCGTTCGGGGACATTGACGTAGGGCCAGTAGATGCCGGTATCGATGCCATTGCCCATGATCGAGAAGTCACCGAAGCCCTCTATCCCGTAGCGCTCGTCATTGCCGAGCAGGATGTGGGTCACCTCTGTCGCCATCTCCCGACGGGCCTCGGCATCCAGTGTCACTTTCATCGTCTTGACGATGTCCTCGACCGGCTTGAAGTTGTAGTGCGTCAGGTTGCCTGAGGCGCCAAAGACGAGGCGCGAATTCCATTCACCCGTCGGGTCGCCGGTGCCCGCCCCGACCCAGATCGGGAACTGACCTGGATACTTGCCTTCGACCAGTCGCTGGGTGATGCCGTCATAGGGCACCAGCTCGATGTCGGTGGTGATATCGAGAGCGTTCTCATACATGTTCTTGTAGAGCTCGGAGGAACCCGGGTAGAGCCCTTCGAAGATGTCCGCGACGATCATCGGGTAGTTGGTGCCCGGCTCGACTCCGGCGGCATCCATCAGTTTGCGCGCTTCGGCGATGTCTTCATCCTTGTTCGGTCGATAGCCGGGCAAGGTGCGCATCTCCTCCTGCGGGATGGACCAGCCGTGGTACCAGTTGATGTGCTGCTGGGTCGATGGTTTGCCTTTGCCCAGGTAGACGGCGTCAATAATCGTGTCGCGGTCCATGACGAGATGGAACGCGTAGGGCACGCGACGGTCGAGCCAGGGATTCTCGTCCCATTCCTGGTTGTAGTTGAAACGCATCGCCAGCGGCAAGACCACGCCGCGGTCATAGCGGATGTGGTCGGGGAAGTCGGCTTCCACTCCTTCAATCGCGACGGCGTTGCCCGAGAAGTCGTCAAGGGCGCCTGTGCGATAGGCAGTCTCCTGCGCAGTCGGATCTCCGAGGAATCGCCAGGTGAGGCTGTCGAGGAATGGCATCTGCTGGCCGTCCAGCGTCTGCCAGAAGTCGGGGTTGCGCACCATGTGCACGTGACTCTCCGGCTCGAACTCCGTGGGGATGAACGGTCCGACCCCGGACGACAACTCGACGTTGGTCTGCTCGTCAATCCACTGTTGATCCCACAGTTCCATTGCCTCGATCGAGGTCATGAAGGAGTAACCCATGTGGGTGGTTTCGAGATAGGTCGCGTTGGGCCCGTTGGTCTTGCAGATCAGGGTCGACTCATCGGGTATGTCCATTGACGCGGTGTCCTGGTACAGCGCGGCGCGCCAGAACCGGGCGTCGGGCGCGCCTGATGCGTCAACCGAATCGATCTGGCGCTGGATGTTGGCAGCGGCATCTTCCGAGGTGAACATTCGGCCGCCCTCGGTCGGGTACCGATCCCAGAAGCGAGCGCCCTGATCGAAGCGGAAGATATAGGTCTCGTCGTCAGGGACTTCCGGTAGCGAGGCGATCGAAGCGGTATAGATCGGTCCCTGGTTGTCGTAGATCTGGTTGAGCCGCATCATCGTGTCGTTGAAAACCTGGAATGGCGTCGCCAGGTTGGCGCGGTGCGGGTCGAACCCGTCCCAGTTGGGCACGATATTGAGGGTGTAGTTGCCGCCGTACTGGCGGTTGCCGACTGCCTGGACCTGCTGTTGCTGTGCCACCTGATCCTGGTCGTCAGCCTCTTGCTGGACTTGCTGCTGAGCTTGCTGTTCGGCCTGCTGGTCGGCTTGCTGCTGCTGCATCGCCTGCTGTTGGCCCTGCTGCTGTTGCGCCTGTTGCTGCGCTTGCGGTTGATCTTGATCCTGTTGCTGTTGAGCCTGGCTGACAGCCTGCTGCCCGTCATCGTCATCACCGCCGCAACCGACGAGGGCGAGTCCAGCGGCCCCCACTCCTGCCCGACCCGAGGCACGCAGGAGCGCACGTCTACTCATCCTCGATCGGCGCATCCGCTGCCAATAGTTCCGGTGTTCCATTGCTCGCTCCTTGCCTATGGAAACTCACGGCCAGATAGCCGCGTTGTGGCGACAGTCTAGGGAACTCGCAGACGTGGAGATTGCCGCTCGCAGGGGTGCTGATCTACGAGCGACAACAGGAACTGGCCAGGCTTCGGCACCTGACGAACCTGAAGATTCGGCAGGATGAGAACGCGCTCTAGTCGCCGCCGGCGGCCGCCAGCAGGCCGATCTCTTCCACCGCTCCGAAGTCGGGCAGGGTGGTTAGGGAAGGTCGCTCGGGCTCCTCGAAGGCGGGCATCACCTCGTCGGCGAAGCGCTGGAGCGAGGCGAGGATTTTCTCGTGCGGTACGACCTGGTCGAAGTTGATCAGGAAGACCATGCGGTCGACGCCGATCTCTTCCCACTGACGCAGCGCGGCGATGACCGTGTCGGGGTTGCCGATCGGCGTGCCCTGCTGCAGCGGGTTGATCACGTCGCCGGGACGGTCGCGGAGCTGGATCGCGCTGGCCTGCGAGCTGTAGGCAGGCGACGGATAGATGCTGCCCACGCCGACGAGGTGCGCGGCGGCATTCATGAACGCGCCGGCGCCAGCCCCTCCGAGCGCCATCGCTTCTTCATCGGACTCGCCGCAGTACATCCAGCCGACGCCGTTGACACAGTTGTTGACGAACTTGCCAACCGGGTCGGCGTTGCGGATCACGCGGCGGTAGTCGGCGATGCGCTGCTCGTACTGGTCCGGCGTGCCGATCGAGACTCCCAGAAGTCCCATGCCGCGCTCGGCGGCCTGGATCGCCGTTTCAGGACTGGAGACTGCGACCCACATCGGCGGGTGCGGCTTCTGCACCGGCTTGGGTAGCACGGCGCGCTCGGGCATCGAGAAGTACTTGCCGTCCCAACCCGAGATCTCGTTGGTCCACATGTTGGGGATCGCGCGGATGACCTCGTCCCACATGTCCTTGGTGTCGTCAGGCTCGACCTGGAAGCCGCCCAGCTCGGTCCAGGTCGCTGCGCGACCGGTGCCGAATTCGAGGCGTCCGTTGGAGATGATGTCGAGCGCAGCAGCGCGCTCGGCAACTCGGGCGGGATGGTTGACCTGGGGCAGGCAGAGGGCGATGCCCTGGCCGATGTGAATGTTCTCGGTCATCGCTGCGGCGGCAGAGAGGAAGACCTCGGGAGCCGAAGAGTGACTGTACTCCTCGAGGAAGTGGTGCTCGACTTCCCAGACCTGGTCGAACCCGAGCTGGTCGGCGAGGCAGATCTGTTCGAGCGCCTGGTGGTAGGCGCGCCACTCGGAAATCTCGGACCACGGTCGTTGAACGGAGTGCTCGTAGAAGATGCCGAATTTCATGTCGAACTCGCTGAGTCGTGGCGGACGCCGATACTTGCGCCCCGTTTGCAGGTGACGACGTCCCTTTCGGACCTCATGCCGACCCCATGTCGACTACATGTTGAGGGGCTGCCGTGGCGAAAATGCTAGCATTCTGGGCGCGCGCCGACGTGGCCCACATCCTTCAGCTCGGGGCGCGAGTGACTCATCGCACAAGCCCAGCATGCAGCTTGAGAGGCGAGAGACGCTATGTCGGTCGCCATTGTTTGTGACTCCTCGGTCGATCTTCCGGCGGCGCTGTTGGCCGAGCGCGGCCTCTCGACCGCGCGGGTCGGCTACAGCCTCGGCGCGACCTACTACAGCCAGGGAGAACAGAGCGCGGCGGAGTTCTACGACGCGATCTCCCGCGGCGAGCGGCTCGTGCTGAATGGGGTTACATCGGAAGACTGGGAAGCAATCTTTGAGTCGGCCGCCGCCGATCACGACGAAGGCATTGTCTGCCTGTGTCAGGCGTTCGGCTCGTCGAGTCCGTCATTCGACTCGGCGGAGTTTGCATCTCGCCGGGTGGAGCACTTCCACGAGATCGAGGTGCGAATCCACCAGACGCCGCGGTCGACGGCAGCTCAGGCGGCGATTGCATTGGCGATCGCCCGGGTCGCGCAGCAAGGCGGCGATCGCGCGACAGTCGAGCAGGCGTTGGATGAGGTCACGAACAGCGCCGACATCTTCATGCTCGCGCCCGACGTTGACGGCCTGGATCGGGCGGGTGAATTGGCGGCGGTGCAGTCGCAGAGCGGAATTGGCTCGCTGGACTTCGGCGTGCCGGTCTTCCGCGCTCGCGACCGAATCAAAGCGGTCGAGCTGGCCGACGGCGAAGAGCAGGCAGAAGATGCATTGCTGGGACGCGCCTCGGACATCCTTGGTGGACAGCCGGCGATCCTGGTGGTCACACACGCACTGGCTCCGGAAGCGGCCGAACGGCTGCGTGGCAAGGCAGCATCGCGGCTGAACGTTGACGAGATGCATGTGACCGAGCTCGGTCCGACGGTCGGCGGACTGCTCGGCGCCGGCGCCTGGGGGCTCGGATTCTGCCAGGCTCCCAGCGCATGAACTCATTCGGCGGAACGGAAACCGTGGGGCGCTCGCGTCCCGGCTGGAAGGAAACATCATGCCAGAGTCGGGTTTGATTGAGAGCGCCAGCCTGCCCGTCGTGAGCGCCGAGTCTGATGCGGCGCCGCCCTGGGAGATCGCCGAGGCGGTGGCGCAGCACATCACGTTTGAGATTCCCGTGCTCAATGCACGGCGCAACCTTCCGGACATCGTGACGCGCTCTGCGCCGACGTACGGACGGATCAGTGTGATCGACCGCGCCGACAGTCCGGTCGGTCCCTATCGCGAGGCACTGCTGATGGTCGGTTGCCGGGTGGGCATGATTCCTGCGCTGTATGTCGTTGGCGCAGTGGTTGATTCTGAAGCAGCTCGCGACGCGATTGCTGCGCACTGGAACTATCTGCCCAGCGTCAGCGAGATTTTGATTGAGCGCAGCGATGAGGCCATGCGGTCCAGCTTCGACGCCGGCGACGGCCTGACTGTGGAACTGGACTCGCCAACGACCGAAGCGGCGGCAGTCGCGATCGTGCGCTACGACCCGCTGCTGGTGGTCAAGCCGAGCAACGGTTCTGGTATGGCGTCCGAGATTCCCTGCGAACACGACGTGCGTCAGGCCTGGCTGTCAAGGGCGAGTGCGCTCAGTTATGAGGGTGGTTCGCGCCGGCATCCGTGGATTCAGCTTCGCTCGTCCAACCCGATTACAGCGGTGGTCGCGGTTGAGGGACAGCGAATCGATCCGGCAGCGGAAATCGCGTTGCCGGGCGGCTGATGGTGATGCGGCTCGTGCTGCGCAGCGCGAGACACAGGGTTGGGTGTGGATGGGCGATAGCATGAGGCTGTTCGCCCATCCCGCGGGCGTCACTAGCGCTCCCATGGGCCGCGGCTGAGTCCCTTGTGATCACGAAACTTCGCAACGCCTACTACGGCTGGTACCTGCTGATCGCCGCAGTGGTCGGTATGGCGATCGCGTCGGGCGTTTCCTTCTGGGTCCTCGGCTACTACGTCACACCACTTGAGGAAGAGTTTGGCTGGTCGCGGACGCTACTGCAGACGGGGATATCGGTTTCGCTCCTGATCAGCGGGATTGCATCGCCGCTTGCCGGCAAGGTGGTGGACAAGTGGGGCCCTCGGCGCTCGATCATCTGGGGCACGGTCTTTACCTGCGCGACGTATGTCCTGCTGTCGACAACCTCGTCACTCGTCGAGTGGTACCTCTACTTCTCAATCAACTCCTTCTTCCGCGGCTTCATGTTCTACATCCCGTTCCAGGTGCTGATCTCGCGCTGGTTCGACCGCAAGCGCGGCCGCGCCGTGGGGATCATGGCGATGGGGTTCTCGCTGGGCGGGTTCCTCATGCCCGCGATGCAGCGGATTATCGACGACGTGGGCTGGGATGTCTCATTCCTGTTTGCGGCTGCCCTGCTGGCGGTGGTGTTCCTCCCATTGGGCCTGTTCCTGGTTCGCGATCATCCGCACGAAAAGGGTCTGCAGGTCGATGGCGAGAAGGTGTCGCCTGGGTCGGATGCCCGTCGCCCAAGCGTGTTCAGCGGTCTGACCGTCCGCCAGGCCATGCGCACCTGGAACTTCTGGGTGATTGCACTGGCCTTCGCGACGTTCTTCTTCGCGATGTTCGGCTGGATGTTCAATGGGACGCCGGTCTATGAATCGATGGGCATTAGCCGGGAAACCATCTCTGTGATCCTGGTGCTGCAGGCCCTGGGCGGACTGATATCGAGGCCGACGTTCGGGTTGTTGGCCGAGCGGATTCCATCCATTGAACTGGCGTCGGTTGGGCTGGCGGCGATCATGTCTGTGGGCATGTTCCTGTTGCTGATCCTCCACGATTCACATCTCATGCTCGCGGTCACCCTGTTCCTTTGCTGCTGGATGATCGGATCAGCCGGAGGACCGGTGCTGGAGCCGCTGATTCTGCCGAAGACGTTTGGGCTGGCCCACTTTGGTGCGATCATGGGAACACTGTTCATGATCGAGACGATTGGGCAGTTCCTGGTGCCCACAGTCGGTGGCGCGATCTACGAGCTCACCGGCGAGTATGACTTGCTACTCGTGGTCAATATGGGCTGCCTGGGACTCTCGATGGTGTTCTTCGCGCTGGCTCACTACATCCCGAATCCTCGGATTCCCAGTCCGAGCCTGCGCGTGATCCGTCCGTTGGTGGCCAGCCTGGTGGCTCGGCTGGAGCCTCAGCATCAGGCGTCGAATGGGGTTCGGGCTAACGGCGGCGGGCGGGCGACGCCGGGTGGCGTGGCGGAATCGGGCGAGCGGACTCGCGGTTAGGGGTCGTCATCGGTGGGGCGATGGAGATGGAGTCGGGGAGGGACCCCCCTCAGCCTTCGGCAGCTCCCCCTCCAAGGGGGAGCAATGGGAAGAGAGCGACAGCTCCCACCCCGATCAACCCTTGGACGGGCGCGAGCGGGGGGAGAGGAGAATCGTTAGAAGATACCGAGTTCGAACTTGGCTTCGTCGGAGCACATTTCTCGCGGGTCCCAGGGTGGGGAGAAGACGATTTCCGATTCGACGTTGTCGACGCCCTCGACGGTGGAGGCGGCCTGCTCGATCTGCGCCTTGATCATCGGTCCGACGGGGCAGGCGGGCGAGGTCAGTGTGAACATGATCTTGACGCTCTCCTCGTCCGGCGTCTCGACTCCGTAGACGAGGCCAAGATCGACGATGTTGATGCCGATCTCGGGGTCGAAGACCGTCTTGAGCGCTTCGAGGACTTGTTGTTCGCTGGCCATGTGGGGCTCCTGTCAATCGTGCTGGTGATCGCTACCCGCTGGTCACGCGGGTGGGAATGTCGCCGTCGTCCGAAATGGACTCGCCGGTGGCGTTGGCCAGGACCTGGTCAAGGACTTTCCAGGCCAGCAGTCCGCACTTGATCCGGACGGGGAACTTGGCCACGCCGGAAAGCGCCTCAAGGTCGCCGAGATCGACAGCATCGATGTCGAAGCTGTCGTCGGTCAGCATTTGCTGCACGTGCTTTGACATCACGCGGGCGGAGTCGATTGAACGACCCGACATCGCCTCGGTCATCATCGAGGCCGAACTCTGTGAGATGGAGCAGCCGCTGCCGCCGAATCCCACACCGTCGACGGCGCCGTCGAGGATGGCGACCGAGAGCTGAATCTCGTCGCCGCAGGACGGATTGAAGCCCTCCGCCGACACGGTCGCGTCTTCTCGCGCTCCTCGATTTCTGGGTCGCCGGTAGTGGTCAAGGATCACATCGCGGTAGAGATCGTCAAGATCGACCGGATTCTGTGACTCTCGATTACTCGCCATTGCTCAGACTCCCCTGTCAAATCTGTCGTTCGAATCCGAATCGCTCGCCGGCTTCGAGCAAGCCATCGACCAGCGCGTCCACTTCTGAGCGTTCGTTGTAGAGGTAGAACGAAGCGCGCGCTGTCGCCGGCACGCCGAGCGTCCGCATGAGCGGCTGGGCGCAGTGATGTCCGGCGCGGACGGCGATGCCTCCGCGGTCAAGAATCGTGGCCACGTCGTGCGAATGGATGTCACGGTAGTTGAAGGCGATCACCGCCGAGCGGTCGGCCGGATCGGACGGGCCGTAGATGTCGAGACCTTCGAGGTGCGAGAGCCGGTCGACGGCGTAGTGAGTCAGTTCAGCGTCGTGGGCGGCGATGGCGTCCATGCCGACATCATTGAGGAAATCGAGCGCTGCACCGAAGGCGATCACGTCGGCGATGTTCGGCGTGCCGGCTTCAAACTTGTGCGGCAGCGCGGCCCAGGAGGATTCCTCGCGGGTAACGACGCTGATCATCTCACCACCGCCGAGGAACGGATCGAGGTCGGCCAGCAGTTCCTGTCGGCCCCAGAGCACGCCAACGCCGGTTGGTCCCAACATCTTGTGCGCTGAGAAGGCCATGTAGTCGACGCCGAGGTCGGCAACATCCACGGGAATGTGGGGAGCGCTCTGTGCAGCGTCAACGATCATGGTCGCGCCAACTGAGCGCGCCATTTCGGAGATTTCCGCCACCGGCGCAATACTCCCGAGCACGTTGGACATGTGCACAATGGAGACGATGCGCGTGTTGGCGTTGATCGCGGCTTGGGCGGTGTCCACGTCGATCTGTTGATCGTCGTTCAGTTCAATGAATCGCAGTTTGGCTCCGGTGCGTTGGGTGACCAACTGCCAGGGGACAAGGTTGGAATGGTGCTCGGCAGCGGTCAGGACGATCTCGTCGCCGGGCTTCAGCCGCGCTCCCAGGGTATAAGCGAGGAGGTTGAGAGACTCGGTCGTGTTTCGGGTGAAGACAACTTCGCGATGGCTTCCGGCATTGATGAACGTTGCGACCTGCTTACGCACGTCTTCGTACGCGGCGGTTGCCTCTTCAGCCAGGGTGTGGAGGCCTCGATGGATGTTGGCATTCATCGTCGAGTAGTAGCTGGACAGCGCGTCAATGACCGACTGCGGTTTCTGCGTTGTGGCCGCGTTGTCGAGGTAGACCAGCGGATGTCCGTGGACCTCGCGCGACAGGATCGGGAACTCTTCCCGGATCGCCGCCGTGTTCAGAGGAGTCGCGGTGGTCATGTCAGTCAACTTCGATTTGGACGTTGCCATCGGCGACTTCGACGGCGTAGCAGCGCACCTTGCCGATCGCCGGCAGGGTGACGGCTCGGCCAGTCGTCACATCGAACAGCGCGCCATGCCGAGGACACTCGATCCGATCGCCGTCGAGTTCGCCTTCGCCTAGCGGACCGTCGTCGTGGGTGCAGCGATTTTCGATGGCGTAAAGATCACCATCTTCGACGCGGCATAGAGCGATGCTCTCGCCACCGACTTCCACGACTCGGGCGGTACCGGGCTCAATCTCGTCGAGGCTGGCGACTCGCTCGAAGCTCATACTGAAGCCTTCGCAGGTTCTAGTTGGATTTCGACCAGTTCGTCGATCACTTCACGCATGTGCGCGTCAGGCACGCCATCGGCGATTTCGGAGAGGAAGCCTCGCACGACGAGGCGTTCGGCGACCTTGAGCGGAATGCCTCGGGACTGTAGGTAGAAGAGTTGATCAGGGTCGACCGGGCCGACCGCCGCCGCGTGCGAGCACTTGACGTCGTCTGCTTCGATTTCCAGCATGGGAATCGGGTCTGCTCCGGCGCCGTCGTCGAGCAGCAGGTTGCGCATGGTCTGATGGGCGTTGGTTTTCTGGCCCTCAGGCGTGATCTGGATCAAGCCGAATTGCACGGCCTGAGATTCGTCGGTCAGGACGCCGCGGATCAGCAGATCGCTCTCCGCGCCGATGCCGTTGTGATACTGGCGCGTGACGTGCTCGATGTGCTGCTTGCCGTCGCCGACGAACAGGCCGCGAATATCGGCGTAGCCGCCGCTCTGCGACAGGTCCATGTCGATGCGCTGCTTGTCGAGGTCTGCGCCAAAGGCCGCAGTGGTCACGCGGATTGATGCGTCACGTCCAACTCGGCCTCGGGTAGTCGAGATGGCGGCAGTCTGGCGGTGCCAGCGCTGGACCGAGGCAAACCTGAGGTGTGCGCCGTCCTCGGCGATCAGTTCGACCGATGCATGGATCAGCGGAGTGTCGGCGAGCTCGGCCTGGCGATGGTCGGCGTCGCCGGCCTCAATCAAGGAGAGCTCGGATTCGCGCTCGGCAACGACCAGGGTGTAGTGCCAGTGGTCACCCTCGGCGACATCCTGCGTGATGAGATAGAAGAGCGAATCCGAGACGGCGGCGCCGCGCGGCGCGTAGACAAACACGCCCTGTGTCCACAGCGCTCGACCGAATGCCTCATAGCGATCCTGCGGTTGCCCGACCGCTCCGAGCCATTGTTGGACCAGGTCCGAATGCTCCTGAGCCGCGGCGGAGAGGGGCATGATGATGACACCGTCAGCGGCGGCTTGATCGGTGAGATCGGACGCGGCGACGCGTCCACCGATCTGATGCACCATGCCCGAGTGCTCGCGCGGCGCAAAGACGTGCGACGGCACGTTGACGGCGGCGCCGTTTGTGGCCCGACCCAGCGATCCAACCGTGGCACGCCGCGGGAGACGCTCGCGCGGCGTTCGACGCCAGGACTCTTCCTGACCGGTCCACCACTCGAGCGCCAACGCCTGCTCCAAACTGGCGAGGCGGAATGCCAGGAGCCAGTCTGGTTCGTCGAGCGACCGACTGAGCGCAGAAACCTGCGCTCTCAGGTCGTCGGGCTTGGTTTCTGTGTCCGTTGGCGCTGCCAACGTTGCCTGCGTCATCGACCGCCCCTCACTTGTGGATGGGCGCAGATTGTGTGGGTAGCCACCGGCTAGCCAATCGCGCCGTCCATCTGCAATTCGATTAGTCGGTTCATCTCGACCGCGTACTCCAGCGGCAAGGACTTGATGATCGGTTCGACAAAGCCGTTCACAATCATCTTGGTCGCTTCGCCCTCGGACAGTCCGCGGGCCATCAGGTAGAAGAGCTGCTCGTCGCCAACCTTGGAGACGGTCGCCTCGTGGCCGATGTCGACTCGCCGTTCATCGATCTCCATGACCGGGTAGGTATCGGAGCGCGAATGCTCATCGAGCATCAAGGCGTCGCAGCGAACGTTCGAGCGGCAGTTCTCAGCGCCCTCGTAGACCTTGAGCAGTCCGCGATAGGTCGAGCGACCGCCATCCATGGAAAGCGATTTCGACGTAATCACCGAGGTGGTGTTGGGCGCCGCGTGAACGATCTTGGCGCCGGCGTCGAGCTGCTGGCCCTTTCCGGCCGACGCGATCGAGAGGACCTCGCCATGCGCGCCCGGCTCCATCAGGTAGACGGCCGGGTACTTCATGGTCAGCTTGGAGCCGAGGTTGCCGTCGACCCAGGTCATCACGGCGTCCTGATAGGCCATCGCTCGCTTGGTGACGAGGTTGTAGACGTTATTCGACCAGTTCTGAATCGTCGTGTAGCGGACGTTCGAGCCGGCCTTGCAGACGATCTCGACGACTGCGGAGTGCAGCGAGTCGGACGAGTAAATCGGGGCGGTACAACCCTCGACGTAGTGCACCTGAGAGCCTTCGTCGGCGATGATCAGTGTGCGCTCAAACTGACCCATGTTTTCGGAGTTGATCCGAAAGTAGGCCTGGAGCGGAATGTCGACGGTCACGCCAGGCGGCACATAGATGAACGAGCCGCCAGACCAGACCGCGGTGTTCAGCGCCGCGAACTTGTTGTCGTTGGCCGGAATCACTGTGCTAAAGTACTCGCGGACGAGGTCGGGGTACTCCTCTAGCGCCTGGTCGGTGCCGAGGAAGAGCACGCCCTTCTCTTCGAGGTCCTCGCGGATGTGGTGATAAACGACCTCGGAGTCGTATTGCGCGCCGACACCGGCGAGCAGACCCTGCTTCTCGGCCTCGGGAATGCCCAGTTTGTCGTAGGTGTCCCTGATGTAGTCGGGGACGTCTTCCCAAGACGATTCGTCGCGATCGGTCGCGCTGACGTAGTAGTGGATGTCGCTGAAGTCGATCTCGCGCAAGTCGCCGCCCCACTCGGGCATGGGACGAGAGTTGAAGTGGTTGAGCGCCTTCAGCCGCAGCTTGCGCATCCACTCGGGCTCGTTCTTGATGTCCGAGATGGTGTTGACGACTTCGTGCGACAAGCCCTTGGGCAGCTTGACCATCGCCTCGACGTCGTCGTGGAAGCCGAACTCGTAATCGCTGTCTGGAGAGACTGGTGTGGTCGTGGCAGGTGTGGTCATGAGCTCAACACCCCTTCCTTGGTTTGTTCCATGAACGGTTCGTAGCCGTCCCGTTCGAGCACTTCGGCCAGGCTGGCGTCGCCTGACTCAACGATGCGTCCGTCAATCAAGACGTGCACATGATCGGGTTGCACGTAGCGCAGGATTCGCTGGTAGTGGGTGATCAGCAGGATTGCATTTTCATCGGTGTGGAAGGTATTGATTCCTTCACTGACGATGCGTAGTGCGTCAATGTCGAGGCCGGAGTCGGTCTCGTCCATTACCGCAACGAGCGGTTGCAGTAGTCCGAGTTGCAGGATCTCGGCGCGCTTCTTCTCCCCGCCGGAGAAGCCGTCGTTGACGTAGCGGCGAACGAATTGCTCGTCCATTTGCAGCTTGCCGAGCACATCGTTGAGGACCTGGCGGAATTCTCGAATGGGAATCTCTTCCCCGCGCCTGGCGGTCATCGCGCGGCGCAGGAAGTTGACCATCGAGACCCCCGGGATATCGGTTGGATATTGAAAGGCGAGGAACAAACCGGCCCGCGCGCGCTCATCGGGGGGCATCTCAACGATGCTCTTGCCGTTCAGGCGAACGTCGCCGCCATTGATGGTGTAGCGCGGATGACCCATCAACGAGTTGGCCAGAGTGCTCTTGCCGGACCCATTCGGTCCCATGATCGCGTGTACTTCGCCGGGACGCAGGGTCAATGAGAGTTCATTGACAATCTGCTTGTCTTCGACGGCGACTTTCAACGCGTCGATCTCAAATAGTGGCGGGGTCGGTGTCATTCACCGGCTTCCTTCTGTTGTTCGTCTGTGGGCATGTCGCGCTCGGTGCGGCGCATGTCGGGGTAAGTATCCTGCCTAGACGGCTTGCTTGAACTCGGCGTCCAGCGAGATGGGCTGCAACGGGATGACGTATACACAACCATCGTCGCCCTCGGCCAAGCGGAGGGTTTGCTCGACTTCGACGCCGAGCAGCTTTTCGATCACCAGGCGGTCGGCGTCGCAGACGCAAGAGTTCGTCGTCGCCGCGCCCAGGTAGGGACAGGCGTTGTTGACCAACTTGAGTTCCTGATCGGTGCGCTGCCAGTGGTCGAGAATGCCTTCCGGTCGCAGGGCGTCAACGACCGCGCTGACGCGCTGCTCGAGCGATCCAGCAGGCACTTCGGCTCGATGCGCGTCGGCGACCTGATCAGAGAGCGCTTCGGATAGCGCGGCCTTCTCGACTTGCAGCCTGGACATCTCGGACAACAGACGCTCGGCCAGCTCAGGCGTGTGGTCACGCACGGTTCTGACTCCACTGTCGGTGGCCCGGTAGAGATAGGAGGGTCGGCCCGGCCCGCGCCGCAGCGCCTCGACCTGGAGCAATCCCTCAGCCTCAAGGCGGTCAAGGTGTCGCCGCACTGTGGCGTCGGAGATGTCAAGCTCCTCGGACAATTGGGCGACGGTCGCGCCTCCGAGTTCCACCACACGCTCAAGCAGAGTCGTGCGAGTTTCTCGTGGCCGCATGTGAGCCTCCCGTCTCCACATCTCTAGCCAGCCTCGTTTGCCATGGTGGGCCGACTGGTGAGTGGTAACTGTGAGTTTATCGCTATCGCTGCGGAAATATGCACAATTCGCAGGAAAAGATCAATACTCCCGCGTCGCAGAGTCAACTGGCTGTCCCTTTTGATGCGTTCCGCCTGGCAAGGCGGCCGCATTCAACCACGATCATGCGAGACCGACGCAGGCAACGGCACCAACATTGGTCGCTCGAGTTCGGGATGTGGCTGCAGCACGAACTCGATGCCGAAGACCGGAGACAACACGTCGGGATGCAGCGCCTCCTGGGAGTCGCCGCTGGCGACGACTGCGCCGCGATGCAAGACAACCGACGAGTCCGTGTACATGGCAGCCAGATTGAGATCGTGCAACACGGCGACCACGGCCGCGCCCTCGGATGCCAACTCGCGGGCAAGTTGCAGGACTAGATGTTGATGTCGGAGATCGAGGTGCGCTGTCGGCTCGTCGATCAGCAGGATTGGCGTTTCCTGGGCCAGGACGCGGGCCAGTGTGACCCTTGACTGTTCTCCGCCGGAGAGCGTCGGGTAGGCGCGGACGGCGTAGTCGCGGGTATCGGTCAGGCTCATGGCGTAATCGGTCAGTTTCGCGCCGTGCTCACTCTCGCCGCGTTCGCCTTCCCACGGGGCGCGACCCATGCGCACGACGTCGCGGGCGGTGAAGAGGAAGGGCAGATAGGAGCTCTGCGGCATCACCGCTCGACGGCGGGCCAGTTCACGCGCGTCGAAGTCGCTGAGCGGACGATCGTCGATGTAGACCGTGCCCTCAGCCAGTTCTGCGTCGCCTGACAACGCCTTGAGCAGCGTGGTTTTGCCCGCGCCGTTTGGGCCGACCACGCCGAGCAGCTCGCCGCCCCGCACGCCCACGCTGGCACGGTCAAGCAGTGTCTTGTCATCGACGCGCACGGTGAGGCCTTCGCCTCGCAAGACGGGCTCGTTGGTGGTCACAGACTCAGCTTACTCGTCGTTGCTACCAACCGCCCATCGCCAGACTGCGGCGGGCGCGATGAATGAGATACAGGAACACCGGGGTCCCGATCACCGCCGTGACGACCCCGAGCGGGAGCTCGGCCGGAGCGAAGATCGTACGAGCGCCCAGGTCCGCGCCGAGGACAAGGATCGCGCCTGATACAGCACTGGCAGGAATCAGGCTGCGGTGATCCGGACCGACCACTAGACGGACCAGGTGCGGAGCCACCAGTCCGACGAACCCCACGACACCTGCGACGGCAACGCCGGCCCCCGTAGCCAGGGCTGCGGCAGTAACGATGATGAACTGTGAGCGCTCGACGCGCACGCCGAGATGGCGCGCTTCAGCATCGCCCAGTGTGAGCAGGTTGAGTGCGCCTGCCTGACGAACCAGGACGAAGATTGCGATCAGGATCAGCGGACCTGCGGTGACTGCGTAGTCCCAGACGGATCCTCCCAGCGAACCAAGAATCCAGTAGACGATGTCGCGCAGTGCGCCGTCGTCGGACAGCGAAAGGATGAATGAGATCGCCGAGGCGAGCAGCGCATTGACGGCGATCCCGACCAGGAGCATGGTCGCCATTTGTACCCGTCCGGCGGAGCGCGAGAAGGCATAGATACCAAGGGTCAGCACGAGTCCGCCGACGAATGCCACGAGCGGTTGAATGAACACGGCCCCCGATGTGAGGCCCAGCAACACCGACAGCGCGACTGCAAAGGCCGCTCCGCTTGAGACGCCAATCAAGCTCGGGTCGGCCAGTGGATTGCGGAACAACCCTTGCAGGGCGGCCCCCGAGACTCCCAGCCCTGCTCCAACAAGCGCCGCGAGGATCATGCGCGGGACTCGGATGACCCAGACGACCGCTTCCTCGGCTGACGTGTATTGCACGCCGATGTCGATGCCGAGCTTGCCCAACAAGATCGCGATGATCCGCTCGACGCCAACATCGAACGCGCCGAGACCAAGATTGGCCAACACCAGCGCCAGGAACAGGGCGGTCAGGACTGTCCAGGAAAATGGCATTCGCCAGCGCGGCAACGCAGTCACAGTCGGTGGCGCGCTGGGACGGCGCTCACGGAGTTGCGCCAGCGGTCCGGTCGTCATGGCGTTACTCGTTGGCGCCGGAAGAATCCGTCAGCGACGCCCGCACTTCATCGAGATAGTCACGTAACTGCACGATAGTCTCCGCCATGCGCGGTCCGAATCCGAGCAGCAGGATGTCTTCCATCACGATGATGCGGCTGTGCTTGCCGGCCTCGGTTTCGGCCATACCGGGGATGGCCAGCATGCCTTCGACACCACCGACGGCGTCATAGCCGAGCTGCATCACGAGGTAAACATCGGGATTGATGGCGAGCAAGGCTTCCGGGCTCAGCGGTTGCCAGCCCTCGATGCCGATCGCCGCTCCAGCATCCACGCCTCCCGATGCGGTGATGATCGTCTCCGCTTCGCGTCCTGCGCCGGACACCAACTGAATTCCTCCACGGCGCAGGTAGACGAACAGCACCTTCAGCTCAATCGCCTCGCCGTCGGGATCGGGTTTGGGTTTGGCCAACTCAATGGCCTGCTCAACCTCGTGAGCCAGCACTTCTGCGCGTTGCGGAACACCGATGGCAGCGCCGATCGCCCGGATCTTGATGGCTGGCGAATCCAGGCCGACCAACTCGGGCAGCACGAGCACCTCGACGCCTGCCTGCTCGAGTTGCTCCAGCACGCCGACTGGACCCGGCGCAACGATTCCGCCACCAATGACGATCGTCGGAGAGAGCCCCAGGATGCCTTCGGCATTCAGCGCACCAGCGAATCCGACATCGGGCAAGTCCTGTGCGGCCTCCGGATAGACGGACGAGACATCAACGCCAACGATGAAATCTTCCACGCCCAGGGCGTACAGAATCTCGGTGATGTCGCCAAACAAACTGACGATTCGCGTCCCTTCTGGGACTTGTTCCTGTTGATTCTGTTGGGTTTGTTGCGATTGTTGCGATTGTTGCCCCTGCTGAGTCTGCTGGGCCATCTGGGCCTGCTGCTCAGTTTGAGCGGCGGCTTGGTCGCGCTGCTGTGCAGGGGCAGGTTCGTCATCTGCCGACTGCTCTGGCACCGCTTCGCTCGACCCCTGGTCAGTCGACGTCTCTGCAAGTGGCTCAGATGCCGCCTCGGACTGCTCCTGCGGTTGAGGCTCGGACTCGGACGGCGCGGGACGAGATTGCTGTTCAACCTGGTCTTGAGTTGTCTGAGTGGTTGGCTGTTCGGAATCGGAGCTGCACCCGATCAGGGCGACCGCCACCGCGATCATCAGGCTGATGAGAACGATGCGCATCCCGCTTAGAGCTCCACGACTTTGCCGTCTGTGGCGACCAGAACGCGGCCAGGGAAGCAGCGTCGGGCCTGCTCGGCCATCGCCTCGCGGTCGGCGTCGTACCAGAAATGGGTCAACATCAACAGGCGGGCGCGCGCAGCTAATGCCAGCTCAGCAGCTTGCTGCGCGGTGAGATGGCCGCGTACAGGGCCATCTTCCGCTTCATCGAGCGTTGCTTCGGCCAATACGAGGTCGCTCTCCGACGCCAGGGCGCAGACCGCTGTCGATGGCGCGGTGTCTCCGGTGTAGGTGATGCTGGCCGATCCGTCGACCCGGATCGCCCAGCCGGGGATGTAATGGACGCCCCCAGCGAAGCTGGCTGTGAGGCCGCTGCTGAGCTGCGATGTCTGACCGGGCTCGTATTCGCAGACATGCCAGACATTGTCGAAGAAGTCGGTCGGGAAGCAGACGAGCTCGAGCAGCTTGGTCAGGTTCGCCTTACCGCCGGGTGGCAGGTGCACCACGGTCCGGCGTTCGCTGAGGCCGTCCATGTTCTTGGTGACGGCGAAGCGCAGCGGCAGTAAATCGATAAAGTGATCGGCGTGCATGTGCGAGATAAACACGTGATCGATGTTCCGGGCAGGCATCAAGCCAATCAGGGAGCTGGCAACGCCGTGACCGCAGTCGAGCAAGATGCGAGCATCCGCGTCTTCGATCAGATAGCCGGAACTGTTGTCGCCCGAAGCCGCGCAAGCCGCTCCGGAACCGATCACTGTCAGCCGCATGCCGACTCGAATTCCCTGTGTGCGCGCACAGAAACCGGTCTACGCGCAAACCGAACGTTCAATCAATCGTATGCGCGCCGTTCGCGGAGCTTCAACAACCTCCGTGTCAGATCGCGCTGCCTATGACACTCTCAAGCCAGCAACAGGGCCTGTGCGCAGACTGTCAGTGGGCGCGACTCGTGCAGTCGAAGCGCGGCTCCACCTTTCTGCGCTGTGCGCGATCCGACCAGGACTCACGCTTCCCCAAGTACCCAGGGTTGCCGGTGCGCCACTGCGATGGCTACGCTCCGAACGCGAATCAACGTGCCGATGAGGCGACCCTATGATGAGCCAACGCCTCTCGCATCGTCCTCTGTGTTGGCCATGACTTCGTACGCTCCGCGCTGGCTGCAAACGATTTCAGAAGTCGCCCTGCGGGTGATCGTCGTCGCCGTGTTCCTCATACTGATGGGTCTGGCGATCGACCGCTTGCGACTGATTTTTCTGCCGCTGCTGGCGGCGCTGATTCTCTCTTCGGCGCTGTTACCGGCGAAACGCTTCCTGATTCGACGGGGATTCAACAGTCTCCTGTCGACGGTGGCGGTCGTGATTGCGGGCCTGGCGGCGTTGGGAGTGATTGGGTATTTCACGGTCACGACGCTTACATCTGAGTTTGCCGAGCTGGAGGTCGATATCGAGCTTGGTTTCACGGAGGTCGTGCAGTCAGTCGGTGACTGGGCCGGTATGTCGGAAGATCAAGTCGACGATGCGATTGACGATGTGCTGGCGAGCGTGCGCGGCAATGCCGACACGATCGCCGGAGGAATCTTCTCAGGAGTGCGGCTGGCGGCCGAGATGCTGGCCGGGGTGATACTGCTCGCGGTCCTGGTGTTCTTGCTGGTCAAGGACGCCGAATCGATGCAGCGCGCAATCGCGCGACGTTTGGGCAAGAGTCACCGCCGCGAATTCCTGGTGCTCACGACAGGACTCTTCGAGACGCTCGGTCTCTACTTCCGCGGCGTCACGATCGTCGCCTTCATGGATGCGTTCCTGATTGGCATCGGACTGGTGATTATCGGTGTCCCATTCGCCCTCCCGCTAGCAGTGCTGACATTCTTTGGCGCGTTCATCCCGGTGATTGGCGCGGTCCTGGCCGGACTCGCGGCGTTCTTTATCGCGCTCGCCACTGAGGGCGTCACGGCAGCGTTGATCGTCGGCGGTCTCGTCCTGGCCGTTCAACAGATCGAGGGCAACCTGATGGCCCCGTTTATCCTCGGGCGCTCGATCAAGATTCACCCGCTGATGGTGATCCTCGCCGTTGCCACCGGCGGCGCGCTCTGGGGCATCATGGGCGCGTTCGTCGCGGTTCCGCTGACCGCGATCGCCATGTCGCTTCTGGATTTCTACACGAAGTCGGGACGCTACGCCGTGCGCACGCGACCGCGTGGAAGCCAACTGAAGTCGGCTAGTCCTGCGGACACGCCGCAGGCTCCCCCGTGATTGGCAGCGTTTCCGATCAGTCCCAGCTTGGCTTGGACGGAGCGCCGGCGCCGCGCATGAGTTCGCGATCGTGGGGTGCATTGGTTCGCGCGCCACGGAAGTCACGGAACGGACCGTCGCGCCACTCAAGGGCGGACTTGAGGCCGTCGCGACGGACTCGCTCGCCCCACTCGCCGGCCTCGGGGCGGTGCTTCGACATCGCCTCGACATCGGTACCCGAGATCATCGCCGTCTTGTAGCCCTGGATCTCGTAGGCGCGGTTGACCGAGCGCTTTGAGTACATCAACAGATGGTTGTCGATGTGACCCATGCGTTGCGCGAATTCCATCGTGAACTCGTCCAGGTCTTCTCTCTTGAGCGCGTAGTTGGCCCAACCCCAGCGGTACATGTCAGCGCCCGAGTGCGGGTCGCCGAGATAGGCGAACTCGCGAGCCTTGGCCTGGGGCAGATGCCACGGTGCCCACATCGCGTCCATGGTGCCCATCGCGCGGACCGGTGGGTAGCCGACCTGGCAATCCTCGGCGACAATTCGTAGGTCACAGCCCGAGGCCAGCTCCGTCGCTCCAGCGAGGCAGTAGCCGTGGATCTGACCGATCACCGGCTTGGCCAGCTCCCAGATGATGAAGTTGCCCATCACTGCGTGACGGGACCAGTCGTAGTGCTGCGGATGGGTCGTGCCGGTATCGGGTAGCCCGGTCCACTCGTTGGTGTGCGGATTGGACAGGTCAGGCGACGGCTGAAGGTCGTAGCCAGCCGAGAATGCGCGACCGGCGCCTTTGATGATAATCACGCCGATGCCGGCATCCGCCTCTGCCGCCTTGAGCGCATGGAACATCTCGCCGCGCAACTCGTTGGAGAGCGCATTCAGCTTCTCAGGCCGGTTCAGCGTCACCGTGGCAACGCGGTCGTTGGTCTCGTAAAGGATGTTGTCGTAGGACATGTTGAGGGCCTTCTGAGTTGTTTGTGAGAGCAGGTGGGGTCGAGTCGAGTATACGCGCGGTTTACGTCCGCACTCTGGCAGAGGAGCGAGTGTGGTAGGACTTGTGACCGCCAACGATCCGCCCCAGATAGCGCTGCGGATCCTCGGCGGGATACCTGCGTTTGAAGCTCTCAACCAGGTCCTTCACAGTGACCGCGCAGTGGTCGCACGACCAGTCGGCGTAAGACTCTTGCCGGATGGCGTGCTGGGTTCTATGGCTGGCAATATGGGAAGCGATGATGCGCGCGCAATGCACTCGTGGGTCCAGGTTTCTGTTTCTCACGTGGAACTCGTGGACCAAGTCGGCAGTAGTCGCCTGGCACTGCTTGCACGACCACCTGGCGTAGCTGCCGCCGAAGTCGGGAGGCGACTCATCCACCTCGATGAGAATTCGGCAATGGTCGCTCGGACCCCAGTACGACGGTGACGTTTCCTCAGGATCGTTCAATGCAGTGGCTTGGACTCGGTCAATCAAGTCAGTCGAGACAAAGACGTTGTTCAACATTCGCCACGCATCTGCATGCTGTTCCATGCCCGGCTTGTGGATAAAGTTTGGCCCCTCGGGTCCCACCCGCACCATTCCCAGTTGCTCCATATCGACGAATGTCTGCGGTGTGCGATCGATGTCGGTGGTTTGATCTCCAGCAACGATCATCGGCATCGCCGAATCCAGGCCTTGCTGTTCTAGAACGATGCGCACGGCGGCAACCAATGGAGCCAGACCATGTGACTGCCGCGAACCTGAAACCGCGCAGACTACGCAGAACCGTTCCCCAGCCTCCGTTGTTGTGATTGCAGCGGCTCGCCAGCGATCGAAAATCGGATTCTTCGTGGGCAGATCTGCAACGAGGTTGATTGCCTCGCGATCGAGCCTCGTTAGCTTGCACTGATCGGAGATTGCAAGGATTTCCTGCCGGTATCTGGCTGGCTTCAGATCCCATCGCTCCCAGGGCACATCCCACTCTGCCGCCTGACGGCGGGCGTATTTCGTTGGGATGCATGCCTCCTGAATCAGCGCTAAGTCGTATGACTGGTGCTGGTCAACGAGGAAATTCCAGCTCCGTTTCAGATTCTGCATGTTCCAGGCGACGATCTTCATCACATGCCCCGACCCGTGCGCAGACCCTGACGCTAGCCTGCGCGCATTATGACTGACCTCACGACTGATACTGCCATCTTTGAACTGTCGGACCACATCGCGACGGTGACGCTCAACCGTCCGGAGGCGATGAATGCCCTGGACCCGGACCTGATTTCGTCGCTGGCCGACATCTGGATTGAGATTCGCGACAATCCCGACATCTGGGTTGGCATCGTCACCGGCGCAGGCGATCGTGCCTTTTGCGCGGGGGCCGACCTGAAGAAGACAATTCCAACGCGGCCTGGCGCCGAGAACGTCAACTGGCCGGTCTTCCAGCCCTCGCTGAAGCAAACAATCGATGGCGGGATGGAAATCTGGAAGCCGATGATCGCGGCGGTCAATGGGTATTGCCTGGCGGCTGGGTTGACGCTGCTGTCGGCCTGCGACCTGCGGATTGCGGCGGAGCATGCGCAGTTTGGCCTTCCCGAAGTGATTCGGGGGATCGTCCCGACGCTGGGCGCAACTCAGCGTCTGACGCGTCAGTTGCCCTGGACGGTAGCGATGGAACTGCTGCTGATGGGCGAGCACATCGACGCGCAGCGCGCGCAAACAGTCGGGTTGGTCAACCGTGTCGTTCCGGCGGAAGAGGTGATGCCGACCGCGCGGGCCTGGGCGGAGAGGCTGACGGCCGGTGCGCCGTTGACTCAGCGAGCGATCAAGGAAGCGGCAGTGCGTGGGCTGTCGTTGCCGATTGATGAGGGCATCCGGATGGAAGAACTGCTCTCGGCGCACATCCGCAAGACAGAGGATTTCAAGGAAGGTCCGAGGGCGTTTGCGGAGAAGCGGGAGCCTAGGTATCGCGGCAACTAGGATGCGATATGAGGGCTGCGATATGAGCTTCGGCGCGGGTCGCCGGGCGGCCCCCTCTGTCGCTCCGCGACATCTCCCCCATAGGGGGAGAGATTTTGTCCGCCGACCTCGCTCATGATGGGTAACAACAGGAGATTTAGATGACAATGCGAATGACCTTTGGCGCGCAGATTCCAGGCAACTCGACTGATTTTTCGCTTATGCGCGATGTGGCGCAAACCATGGATGCGACGCGGTGGTCATCGGCCTGGACCTACGACCACTTTGTCCCGCCGCTGGTGTTCATGGACGAGACCCAGGATTCGCTTGAGGGTTGGATGACTCTGGCAGCACTCGGCGAAGCAACATCAACTTTGATGTTGGGCACGCTGGTCAGTGGTGTCACCTACCGAAATCCCGGGCTGCTCGCCAAGATGACGGCAACGTTGGACCACAACACCGGCGGACGAGCGATCCTCGGGTTAGGCGCCGCCTGGCATGAACGGGAGCACGCCGCTTACGGCTGGGACTTCCCGGCGCTTCGCGAGCGCTCAGACCGGCTGGAAGAGGCAACGGCGCTGATCCGCGCCTTGTTCCACGCCGACAATCCGGTTCAACACGAGGGAAAGTACTACTCGCTTGACCATGCGCCGTTCTCGCCGCGAGTCCACCCCGATCATCCGGGCGGATTTATCCAGATCATGATCGGTGGCAATGGTGAGCGTCGCACGCTGCGCACGCTGGCCCGCTATGGCGACATCTGCAATGTGCGCGGAACGCCGGAAGAGGTGGCGCACAAGATCAGCGTGATCCAAAAGCACTGTGAGGACGCTGGTCGCGATCCGTCAGAGATCGTATTGACCACAGTGATGCGACCGGCGCTCGTAGTTGAGGACCATAAGATCAACCGACTACGCGACATTCATGGTGAAGGCATGTCGGACGAGCAGAAGACCCGTCTACCCATTGGACCGGCAGAGCACCTGGTCAGCCTGTTCCAGGAGTATGAGGCGATCGGGATCACCGGGTTCGTGTTCGAGTCGATCCCGAACAACCCACGACTCTACGAGCAGTTCGACGAGCTGGTGCTCAGCGCGTTTGACGACTAACCATAGAAACGTCCCACGACCATGACGATGCGACTCACCTTCGGCTCGCAGATTCCCGGTAACCAGACTGACTTCTCTCTGATGCGCGACGTGGCGCAGACGATGGATGCCACACGCTGGCACTCGGCCTGGACGTACGACCATTTCGTCCCGCCGCTGGGGTTCATGGACGAAACGGGTGATTCGCTCGAGGGATGGATGTCCCTGGCAGCAATCGGCGAGGCAACTTCAACACTGATGCTGGGGACGCTGGTTTCGGCGGTGACATATCGCAACCCGAGCCTGGTCGCCAAGATGGCCGCGACACTCGATCACAACACGGGCGGCCGGGCCATTCTCGGCCTGGGCGCGGCTGGACACGAGCGAGAACACGGCTTCTATGGCTGGGACTTTCCTGGCATCAAAGAACGTTCTGATCGGCTGGAAGAGGCCACCGAGCTGATTCGGGCGTTGTTCCGCTCCGATGGCCGCGTCGATTACGACGGTCAGTACTACCACCTTAAGGATGCGCCGTTCGCACCTCGCGCACACGCTGACCATCCTGGCGGGGCGATTCGCATCATGATCGGCGGCAATGGTGAGGGGCGCACGCTTCGTACGCTGGCGCGCTACGGGGATATCAGCAACATCCGTGGGACTCCTGAAGAGATCGCTCGGCTGATTGGCATCATCCACCGCCACTGTGAAGAGGCGGGTCGGGATCCCGCTGAAATTGAACTGACGACGGTGATGCGGCCGGCGCTCGTGGTTGAGGATCACAAGATTCGCCGCCTGCGCGATATTCACGGCGAAGGCCTGTCGGACGAGCAGAAGGCCCGTTTGCCGATTGGACCAGCCGATCACGTGATCGGCGTGTTCGAGGAGTACGAGGCGATCGGGATCAATGGGTTTGTGTTTGAGTCGATTCCGAACAACCCACGGCTTTACGAGCAGTTCGACTCAGAAGTGCTCAGCGCCTTCGACGATTAGCGCGTCCGCTAAAATCGTTTCCTGCATTACATTCTCGATTCTGCGCAGGTTCTTGATCGGGGATGCACGGACGTACCGATAGACGAAGTCGATAGCCTGCCGATTACACATAGCCGCGGGGGAAACAGCGAACGGAAGGTAGGTCTGCCATGACTGCGAACCTGTTACGAACTTTTGCCATCGCGTTACTCGCCACGATTGCGTTGGGCTTGTTCTCCGCCTGTGGCGACGACGAGGCGCAGCAGCAAGAGCAGGTGGGCGAGGCGCAGCAGCAGGACCAAGAGCAAGCGCAGACCACCGCTGCTGCTGTTGAGGGTCGAGCACAGCAACAGCAGGAGCAGCCGTCGGCTCCGGCCGTATCCGATGAGCCGCTGAAAATCGGCTTCCTGGCCGACTTCTCCGGTCCGCTGGCCGAGTTTGGTCCGGCGATTCAGACTGGCGTTGAGTTGGCGATCAAACACCTGAACGACGCAGGCGGAGTCCTGGGACAGGACGTTGTTCTGGTCATTGGCGATACGAGTCTCGATCCGACCCAGGCGACCGAAGAGGCGCGCCGCTTGATCGAGGTTGAGGGCGTACACGCGATCGTGGGACCACTCGCCTCGTCAATCACGCTCGCTGTGGCCGAATCGGTGGCCACTCCGTCCGGCGTGCCAGTGATTTCTCCTTCAGCCACCTCGCCACAGCTCACGATCGCCGAAGACAACGACTACCTCTTCCGCAGTACCACTTCGGACGCCGCGCAGGGTCCGGTGCTGGCGCAGCTCGCCGCCGATCAAGGCCTGAGCAACGTCGGCGTGATCTACCTCAACGACCCGTATGGACAGGGACTCGCCGAAGCCTTCGCGCAGGCCTGGGGTGGCGACGTCAACCTGGTCTCGATTGAGGACGGGCAGGCGTCGTACCTGTCGGAGCTGCAACAGGCCGCATCCAACGGCGCGCAGGCGCTAGTCGCGATCGCGTTCCCGCAACAGGCGGAAGTATTCCTGCGCGAGGCATTGGAACAGGGGCTGTTCGATCACTTCCTGTTCGTCGACGGGACGAAGAGCCAGGACCTGATCGACTCGATCGGCGCGGACTACCTCAACGGCATGCAGGGCACTGCCCCGGCTGCGGGACCGGAGTCCGATTCGCTTCGGGCATTCAACTCCGCCTACGAGGCCGAGTACGGTGAACTCTCACCGCTGCCGTTCATCCGCGAGGCCTATGACGCGGCAATCGCCATCGGACTCGCTGCGGAACTAGCTGGCTCCGTCGATTCCGAGGCCATTCGTGGACAGCTTCGCGCGGCAGCCGCGCCTCCGGGCGACACCTACGCCGCCGGCGCGGATGGGATCGCAGAAGCGCTCGACGCCATTCGCAGCGGTGACCAGATCAACTACGCCGGCGCGGCGACGTCACTCGACTGGGACGACAACGGTGACGTCACCTCCGGTTACATCGGTGTCTGGCAGTACACCGACGGCGCGATTGAAGAGGTCAGCCTCACGGCGTTTGACCTCAGCGGCGGCCCGATTATTGCCACCCCTAGTACTTCTGGTGACGACCAGCAGGCCGAAATGGTGGTGTCGGATGAACCACTCAAGATCGGCTTCCTGGCCGACTTCTCAGGGCCCCTGGCTGAGTTCGGCCCTGGTATTCAGACCGGAGTTGACCTGGCAATCAAGCACATCAACGACGCAGGCGGCGTGCTTGGACACCCGGTCGAAGTTGTCGTTGGCGACACGGCGCTCGACCCGACGCAGGCCACTGAAGAAGCTCGTCGGCTCATCGAAGTTGAGGGTGTCCACGCGATCGTGGGGCCGCTCGCTTCCTCGATCACGCTGGCCATCGTTGAATCGGTAGCGGCGGACGCAGGCATCCCGGTGATCTCGCCGTCGGCAACGTCGCCACAGTTGACGATTGCGGAGGACAACGACTTCCTCTTCCGCAGCACCGTTTCTGATGCCGCGCAGGGACCGGTGCTCGCGCAGCTTGCGGCGGATCAGGGCTACTCCAACGTCGGCGTGATTTTCCTCAACGATCCGTACGGACAGGGTCTGGCCGAGGCATTCGCTGGCGCCTGGGACGGCGAAGCCAACATCGTTTCGATCGAGCCACGACAAGCCACGTACCTGGCTGAACTACAACAGGCAGCCGACAGCGACGCTGAAGTGTTGATTGTGATCGCCTTCCCACAGGAAGCGGAGATCTTCATCCGCGAGGCGCTCGAACAAGGCCTGTTCGACGAGTTCCTCTTTGTTGACGGCAGCAAGAGCCAGGATCTGGTCAACGCAATCGGTGGCGAGTACCTCGAAGGGATGAGGGGCACCGCGCCGGCGCCAGGTCCGTTGTCGGACGCATTGGCGGGATTCAACAATTCCTATGTTGCCGAGTACGGCGAGCTGAGCCCGCTGCCATTCATTCCCGAGGCGTATGACGCAGCAATGGCGATTGGGCTCGCCGCCCAGGCAGCCGGCTCGGTCGATCCTGCTGCGATCAGAGATGGACTCCGAGAAATCGCCGCCCCTCCAGGCGCCAGCTACTCGGCTGGCCCGGACGGCGTCGCTGGTGCGCTCGCGGCGCTTGCCAATGGCGAGAGCATCAACATGGAAGGCGCCGCTACCTCGCTCGACTGGGACGAGAATGGCGACATCACTTCCGGCTACATCGGCGTCTGGGCGTACCAGGGCGGTGAGATTGTCGAGATCAGCGTGACCGCGTTTGACCTTGGCAACTAACGCCGACCTGGCCTGAACACGGGAGTTGACCACCTGCGGGCAGCGCATTTCACGCTGCCCGCAGTCGTTCACTACTGAAAACCACAACGCTGAAGTGTTTGTCTCGTAACCATGCGTTCCAAGTGCCAAAATGTTGGTCGGCCGTTGCTCCAACTTTGGCTGCTGATCGGCCTTGCGGCGTTACTGTTTGTCGCTGCTTGTGGAGATGACGGCACCGCAACGGAGGACGCGCAGGAGGCACAACGCGAGGAAGTCCCCGCAAGGAGTGACGCAGACTCGACTGAGCTTCCGACCGAGCCACTCAAGCTTGGTTTCTTGCTGGACTTCAGCGGTCCGCTGGCTGAATACGGTGCAGAGCTCGTCAAGGGCTTTGAGCTGGCAATCAAGCACATCAACCAGGCCGGCGGAGTCTGGGGGATGCCAGTCGAGACAGCGATCGGCGACACCGCACTAGACCCGACCGTGGCCGTCGAAGAGGCACGGCGGCTGATTGAGATTGAACGCGTTCACGGCCTGGTCGGTCCGATGTCCAGCGCCATGACCCTGGCAGTCACGGAGTCAGTCAGTGGACCGGGGCGGATTCCTACGATCTCTCCGGTGGCCACGTCATCACAAGTCACGCTGGCTGAAGATGACGATTTCCTGTTTCGGCTCTCCCTGGCCGACCGCATCGAAGGGCGCTATCTGGCCCAGCTCACCGAGCAGCAGGGCTTCGACAATGTGGGGCTGTTGTATCGGGACGACGCGTTCGGGCAGGGCATGGCCACCGCATTTGCCGAGCATTGGCAGGGCACGATCACGTCAATCGGCGTTGATCCAGGGGGCACAAGCTTCACGGCCGAACTCGAGCAATCAATCGATCACGGTCCTGAAGCGTTGGTACTGATTGCGTTTCCTCCTGAAACGATTCTGATCTTGCGGGAGGCACTGGAGCTCAGCTACTACGAGCAATTCGTCTTCGGCGCACCGGCCAAGACCCCCGCGATCAGCGAAGCGATCGGAGCGGTACATCTCGCCGGAATGCGGGGCACCGTAGTCTCACCGGCTCCAGAGAGCGAGTCGTCGATTGCGTGGGAGCAAGCTTTTCTGGGCGAATACGGAGAACCGCCCGGTCTGCCGTATGTGAAAGAGGCGTATGACGCGACAGTTGCGCTGGCGCTGGCGGCTCAGGCCGCCGGATCGTCGGACGGCGGGGATATTCGCGATCAGTTGCGGCTGATCGGCTCTGCGCCCGGGCTGGTGGTGATTCCGAGTCTGGATAGCCTGACTGCAGGTTTGAACGCTGCAGCCGCAGGCGAGGACATCGACTACCAGGGGGCGGCCGGGACTATCGATTGGGATGAGCACGGCGATAACACCCACGGCTACATCGGCACCTGGGAGTTTGCCGATGACGGTTCGATCTCAGATCTGGAAGTGTTCGAATTCGTTGACGAGTAGCGAGTTGGATAAGCTCTCTAACAGTCAATAGATTCAACCAATGGGAGCGTCTACGTGCGCCGACTCATTCTTCTTTCCGCAATCAGTATTGCTCTCACATTTGCAGCTTGCAGCGGTAGTGAGGATTCGCAACCGCAAACCGCTGCCACTGCCACTGCCACGCAACAGTCGCAGGGAGATGTGCAGGAGGTCCAGGCCGCCCAGCCATCGAGTCAACAGGCAGAGTCGGCCCAGCAGACTGAGAGCCAGCCGGGACCGCTGAAGATTGCGTTCATCGGCGATCTCACCGGTGGTCTCGCGGAGATCGGTGTTGAGATGCGGGACGGATTCCTACTGGCGATCAAGCACATCAACGAGGCCGGCGGCGTGTTCGGTCAGCCCGTCGAGTTTGTGATTGGCGACACCAACACCGATCCGACGATTGCGATTGAAGAAGCGCGCCGAGTGATTGAGATTGAAGGCGTCCATGTGATCGTGGGGGCACACTCAAGCACCAACTCGATTGCCATCGCTGAAAGCATCACCGGTCCGGCCGGGATCCCACAGATTTCTCCGGCATCCTCGTCGCCACAGCTCGCTGTTGCAGCCGACAACGACTTCCTCTTTCGCGCTACGCTGAACGACAAGGTCCAGGGACCAGCGCTGGCTCAGCTCGTCAACGAGCAGGGCTACACCAATGTCGGAGTGGTCTATCGCGATGACGCCTGGGGGCAAGGGATCGCCGAGTCGTTTGAGAAAGCGTTCACCGAAACCTGGGGCGGCCAGGTGGTCTCGATCCCCGTCGCTCCACAACAGCCCTCGTACCTCAGTGAGATTCAGCAATCGCGAAGCAACGATCCAGAAGCATTGGTGATGCTGGCCTACGTGCCCGAGGGCACAATCATCCTGCGTGAGTCGATCGAGAATGGACTCTACGACCGATTCGTCTTCGGACCGACAAGCCGAAACCCTCAACTACTGGAGGCGATTGGCGCCGAATACCTGGGCGACATGCAGGGCACGGCGCCAGGCACGGCGCCAGGCACCGAGTCAGCGCTGCTCTGGGAGGCGGCGTTCATTGACGAGTACGAGCGACCGTACGGTTTCCCTTACACGAAGCAGGCGTACGACGCGACGATCGCCTTCGCCCTGGCCGCAGAAGCAGCGCAGTCGACCGATGGCGCCGCGATCCGAGATCAGCTACGTAGAGTTGGGGCTGCTCCAGGCCAGGTCGTGCTTGCCGACGTGGGCAGCATCAGGCTTGGTCTTGAGGCAGCAAGACAAGGCGAAGATCTGGACTACGAGGGCGCGGCGCAGTCGCTTGAATGGGATGAGCACGGGGATCTTGCCAGGGGATATGTCGGTATCTGGAAGTTTACATCTGACGGGACAATCGAGGACACTGGTGTGATTCCCTATGGGGAGTGATCAATCCGTGCTACGTCTGCCCCATGAGTTATCCAATATCAACGGCCATTGAATCCTGCTTTACTAGCCGATAGGTCATCTCGATAGCAACCCGCTAGCTTTCCCAACCAAACACCGCGTGGGAAAGGTTGTGACTGCAATGACACGCTTCAAATCCGTTCTGCTATTGGCCGCGGCTCTGATGGTTATGGGTCTCGTCTCCGCCTGCTCCGACGATGAAGCGCAACAACAGGATCAATCAAGCGCCGCACAAGCACAAAGCGATCAGGCCGATCAATCCGAGCCGATTGCACAGGCTGACGACCCATCTGAACCGTTCAAGATTGGCTTGATGCTTGATTTCACCGGCGGTCTGGCCGAATACGGCAATGAGATGCGTAAGGGCTTTGATCTGGCGATCAAACACATCAATGCTGCCGGCGGTGTTTGGGGACAACCTGTTGAACCGCTCGTCACTGACTCGACGCTGGATCCAACGATTGCGACTGAAGAGGCCCGCCGTCTGGTTGAGGTCGAGAGGATTCACGCATTCGTCTGCTGCACCGCCAGCAGTATCACCCTGGCCGTGACAGACATCACCGCGCCCGCGGGGATTCCGATGGTCAGTCCATCGGCCACGTCGCCGCAGCTGACATTGGCTGAGGACGACGACTTCCTCTTCCGCTCGACCCTGTCTGATGCCGCACAAGGACCGATCATGGCTCAGGTCGCCGCCGACCGTGGATTCGACAATGTTGGCCTGATCTACCGCAACGACGCCTGGGGTCAGGGGTATGCAACTGCATTCGAGGAAGCCTGGGAGGGTGAGATTGTCAGCATTGCAATCGACCCGACTCAGACGAGTTACATTGCCGAGCTGCAGCAGTCTGTTGCCGAAGGTGCGCAAGCCTTGATGGTTGTGACCTTCGTTCCCGAAGCAGAAGTCATGATTCGTGAGGCAATCGAACAGGGTCTCTATGGCCAGTTCGTGTTCAGTAATGGCGCTCAGAGTCTGCAACTCGTGGAAACAATCGGCGCCGAGCACCTCGCTGGCATGTACGGCGCGGGGCCTGCGTCGGCGACCGACAGCGAGTCGGCCGAAGCCTGGCTTGCCGCATTCATTGATGAGTACGGAGTGCCGCCGGCCATTCCTTACGTAAAGGAGACCTACGACGCCACAATCGCGCTGGCGTTGGCTGCCCAAGCCGCTGGATCTGGTGACGGGGCGGCAATCCGTGATCAGCTCCGAACCATTGCCTCTGCACCTGGCGATGAGGTGATCGCGAGTCCCGAATCGGTAGCGGATGGTCTGAAGACGCTCGCCGATGGTGGCGACGTGGACTACGTCGGTGCAGCCACGGCCATGGAGTGGGACGAACACGGCGACTTGTCGTCTGGGTTCAGTAGCATCTGGCGCTACACCGAGGATGGCAATTTCGAGGAAGTGGAGATCGTCGCCTACGAAGCGCCGTAGGCGCATTCGTCATCGCAGGTCAGATTCAACATCGAAAGGAACAGCACCTTGGAGTTCAATCGCGTTCGGCCCGTCATCTTGGCGATGGCGGGCCTGATGGTGTTGGTGTCGGCAATCTGGGCCATCTGGCAGGTTGTGGATGCAGAGGGTCACTCCAATTCAAGCTCTGACGGTTCTGACAAATCGGGTGATGTCCGAATCACCGTGCGCAAGCTGGACGACGGACGCACCGAGGTTGCACTTCAGCGACGCGAGGTAGATGGCTGGAGCGATCAGGTCCTGCCCGACGCGCGATTCCTGCCGGTCGACGCGGATATTGAACGCTGGTACCGCAGTTCGCCATTACCCGCGATCGAGACTGCGCTCGGTCCTGGGCCCCTGAAGATTGCGATGTTGCAGACCATTCACGGTTCACCGGTTGAACGGCGGCAGGCATTCAAACTCGCCATCGCCGACATCAACAGAGCGGGAGGCGTTTTCGGCCGTCCGGTCATTGGCGTGATTGCAGATTTCAACCTCGACCAGCAGTTCATCGTGGCTTCGGCGAGCCGACTGATTGAGGAGGACGGAGTTCATGTGCTCATTGGCCCGACGTTCAGCTCCTCATCGCTGATCATCTCCAGGGAGATTTCCAATCCGTTGCAAATCCCGACCATCACTCCGTCCGGTTCGTCTCCCGAGTTGACCATTGCTGATCCGGGCGACTTCTTCTTCCGAACGACGCCCTCTGATGGCGCTGGAGAGGGCGCCATTCTCGCCAACCTGGCGGCAGAGCGAGGACACGAACGAATCGGTGTGCTCTATCGCGACGACGCTTATGGTCAGGGCCTGGCGGATGAGGTAGTAGAGGCTTTTGCCGGTGAGGCGCTGTCTCTACCGCTTGATCACGTGAACGCGGAGACATTCCTGCCCGAGATTCAGCGGACGGCTGAAGAGGAGGCGACCTTGTTGGTCGTTCTGGGATGCTGGAAGGAGAGCGCCACTGTCATCTCGGAGTCTCTGGAGAGTGGCCTGTTCGACCAGTTCCTGCTCGGCAACTGCGGCCAGAGCCCCCACTTGTTCAACGCCCTGGGTAGCGAGGTTGCGACGGGGCTGACCGGCACCGCACCTTCCTTCGGCGAGCACAACGAGTCGACCCGATTTTTCATCGAAGGCTTCACTGAAATGTGGGGTCAGCCACCGTCTGCCAACATCACGTTCGTTCCCTCTGTCTACGACGCGACGATTGCAGCTGCGCTGGCGGCGCAGGCTGCTCAATCGACGGACGGTGCAGCGATCCGCGACCAGTTGAGGCAGATCAGTAGCGGGGATGGTATCGCCGTCACTGCCGCGAGTCTGAGCCAGGCTCTGAGTGCGTTGGCTGATGGACAGGCCATCGACTACACGGGCGCGGTGTCAAGCCTGGATTGGGACGATCACGGAGATCTGCTGAGGTTCGCGATCGGGGTCTGGCAGTTTGACTCCGAAGGTGGGATCGACGTCATCCGTCGGACCGAAGTAGACCTGAGTAAGTAATCGGCGGCAAGCGACCGATACGCAAATCCCCCCCTCCCGTCATTGCCGCGCTCGGTCGCGGCAATCTCGCTGAGTGCTGAATAGTCGTCCGTTTCTGGAGGCGCGAGATACCCGCGTCAAGCGCGGGTATGACGGAAGTGGAGCGCAGGTATGACAGTCATGACACTTGCAGATTGGAGAATGCAAGGGGAAGCGGGGAAAGAGCGGGATCGGCGGCGGCGGATCGCACTCAAGTGAACATGCGCATGCTTCCGATGCCCCGTGCTTGACACTGGGACGAGATTTCCCTCGTTGACTGAGCAACGCTTTTGAGTGAGCCCTAGCGCGTGACTGTGCTTCTGAGCCGTTGCCAGACGGAACTGTCATTGTTGCTGTGATGATCGTCGGGGCCTCGGGAAACGAAACGGCTGACTCGATCCTGCTCGGCCAGGAGTCCCTGTGGCCGCCAGAGCAGGAACACGACGATCAGTAGTCCAATGAGAAGTTGTCTCACCTGGAAGACGCGGCTGCCTAACCAGTCGGGCAGGCTCTCCTGGATCAGCGGCGTGCCAAACCAGAAGAAGCCGACGACGACCGCGCCGAGCACGGCGCCTCGGTGATTGCCGCTGCCGCCGACGATCAACATCGTCCAGACGAAGAAGGTGCCCAGCAAGTCAGAGAAGGTCAGCGGCGATATCGTTCCGCTGCGGTGGGCATAGATAGCCCCAGCCAGACCCATGAGCATGGCTCCGAGGATGAATGCGCCCATGCGGAAGCGGACGGTGTTCTTGCCCGATGCCTTGGCCGTGTCCTCGTTATCGCGGATCGCCCGGAGCGCTCTGCCCCAGGGCGAAGCGGTCGCCCGGGTGACGAGCCAGTAAACGGCAATCAGGACGACGAGCGCAGTGGCAAGTTCGACCCAGCGGTAGTCAGGCCCCTGGACTTCGTTTTGCAGGAATCCATCAATGCCATTGAGTCCACGGCTGCGATTGACCAGTCCTTCGACCGAATTGGCGACGCTGCGCAGGATCGCTGCAACCCCGATGGTGGCGATGGCGAGGAAGTCGTCTCGCAGGCGAAGCGTGGGAATGCCAAGCAGGATTGCCAGGACGCCTCCAGCGATGGCAGCGAATATCCAGCCGATCGGAATGGGAATGCTCCAGCCGGCGACGTAAGCTTCCAGGCCTTCCGGCGCGGGTAAGGTCAGCACCGCAGAGACATATGCGCCGACCATGAAGAAGGCGGCGACTCCGAAGTTGAGGATGCCCACGCTCCACTGGATATTCAGCGCGAGGGCCAGGATGGCGAAGATCGCGACCGTAGTGAGGAAGCCGACCGTCCAGTTGACTGCTCCGTCGAAGGTGACCAGCGTGACGAAGAGCTGTTCCATTTCGGACCGCCCCTACCGCACTTGTCCGAAGAGGCCGCGAGGTCGCAACAGCAGTACGACAATCACGATCACGAAGGGAACGCCGGGTTTGAGGCCGGTGTTGATCCACTGGGTTGAGAGCTCCTGAGCGATTCCAACCGTGAGACCTCCGACCAGTGCTCCCCACGGGTTGCCAATGCCACCCAGGATGACGGCGGCGAACAGCGGCAACAGCAGGCGGAACCCGGCGTCGAAACGGACTTCGGCCTGCAGTCCGAGCATGACTCCGGCCAGCGCGCCGAGGATGCCGGCGACGATCCAGGTACCGGTGCGGATGCGGTCGGTGTCGATACCCGATGCTTCGGCCAGACCGGGATTATCGGACGTGGCTCGCATGGCCTTGCCGAATCGAGTCCGGTAAAGCAGCCAATAGAGCAGCACCGCTGCCAGCACCGTGATTCCGACGATGAAAAACTGGTCAGGCTTGACCTTGATCCCGCCGAGGATTTCGATGGCCGGGTGGATGCCTGGCGTGTAGCGGAAGTTCGAGGGTCCCCAGATCAGTTGGACCACCGCGCGCAGCATGATCGACATGCCCAGCGAGGCGATCGCGAAGACAAAGAAGCCACCGCCCGTGACTCGGAGTCGGCGGAAGACCAGCCGCTCCAGCACGACCGAGATCAGCGCGACGCCAATCATCGCCACCAAGAGCCCGACGATCAGCCCCCAACCGAACGACAGCGAACCGAATCGTCCACCGGCGAAGCCCAGGTTGGCTCCCTCCGACGAGACGATGAAGAAGGCCAGGAACATGCCCCAACCCATCTTGTCGCCGTGCGCGAAGTCGGCGATTCCGAGCACGCCAAAGATCAGCGTCAGACCCATCGCGCCCAGCGCGATGATCGAGCCGACGATGATCCCGATCGTGATGAGCTGCGCGATCTCTATGAGTGGCTCCCCTCCTCGATCGTGAATCCCTCGCCCTCTCCTTCCGCTTGTCCAAGGAATGCCCGACCAACTTCTGGGCTGGTCAGCATGTCGGTGCCAGTGCCTTCCAACGCTTTTTCGCCATCGACCATGACCACCCCACGGTCAGACCAGACCAGTGCTTCCGTCGCATTCTGCTCGACCATCAGGATGCCGACGCCAGACATATGGATGCGGTAGATACGGCCTAGCAATTCTCCTCGTGCTGCAGGCGATAGCGCCGCCGTCGGTTCGTCGAGGCAGAGCATGATCGGGTCGAGCATCAGTGCTCGGGCCATGGCCAGCATCTGTCGCTGTCCACCGGATAAGCGGCTGGCCCGCTCTCGGGGACGGCCCTCGAGGTCGGGAAACATGGCCAGGACCTCGGCGATCCGCTCGCGCAGGCCCTCCTTGCGCATGTAGCCGCCCATCTCCAGATTTTCCGTGATCGACATCGAGGTGAAGATGTTGTCGACCTGGGGTACGTAGCCGACTCCGGCAGCGATCATCCTGGGCGTTGACCATCCGCTCACGTCTTCGCCCTGGAACGAGCGAGTTCCTCGTTCGTACGGCAAGGCGCCGACGATGGCTTTGAGCAGCGTCGACTTTCCGGCACCATTGGGTCCAATGATGGTCAGGATTTCATCGCGGTAGAGATCGAGCGCGACATCGTGAATGATGTCGATGCCGTCGACGTAGCCACCGAAGAATTCCTTGACCTGGAGCAACGGCTGGCGCTCGGTCATGTGCGCTGTCCGCTCAGGTAGGCGGCCTGTACCTCGGGGTTGGAGAGGACCTCGTCGGGAGTTCCCACATCGAGGACCTGGCCCTGGGCCATGACGATGACCGGATCGCAGAGCTGGCGGACGAAGTCGAGATTGTGCTCAATGATCAGGAACGTGAGGCCCAGCCGCTCGCGCAGCTCTCGGATGTGTTCGGCCAGACGGCGCACCAGGGCGGGATTGACTCCGGCGCCAGGCTCGTCGAGCAGGATCATGCGTGGTTCGGCCATCAGCGCGCGGGCGAGTTCGAGCAGCTTTCGTTGTCCGCCGGAGAGTGCGCCGGCTCGGATGTAGGCCTGATGGCCGAGTTGGGTCTGCTCCAGCACCTCATGCGCTCGAGCCTCGAGTTGTTGCTCCTCGAGGCGCACCTTGCGGGGCAAGAGCCAGTTTCGCCACGCCGCCTCGCCCGACTGATGTTCACCGGCCAGCATGAGGTTTTCGAGGACGGTCATTGTGTCCAGCTCTTGTGGGATCTGGAACGTTCGCACGAGGCCCTTGTCGAACATTCGGTGTGCTGGAAGACCAGTGACTTCTTCGCCGCCGAAATGGACCTGACCGCCATCGGGCTTGAGAAAACCGGCCACGCAGTTGAAGGCCGTGGTTTTGCCTGCGCCGTTGGGACCGATCATTCCAGCGATCTTGCCTTGCTCGACCTGGAATGTCGCCTGATCGCAGGCGCGCAGTCCGCCGAAGTGTTTGTCCAACTCGCGAACGTCTAACAATGCATCCATGTGGGCATCCATGTGGGAGCCTTGCGCCTCAGCCCGGCGGCCAGGACAGTTTGCGTCCTCCCAACACGTGCAAATGCAAATGGGCAACGGTCTGACCGGCGTTCTCGCCGACATTGACCACGACTCTCCAGCCATCCGCTTCCAGACCTTCCTGGCGGGCGACTGTCTGAGCGGCCTGCAGCAAGTGTCCGAGCAGTGCCGGGTCGGCTTGATCGGCTTCTTGCAGACCCGAGATGGCGGCGCGGGGAATGACCAGCACATGCGACGGCGCTTGCGGATTGAGGTCGCGAAAGGCGAGACACTGATCGTCTTCGTAGACGATGTCGGCAGGAATTTCACCTCGCACGATCGCGCCAAACACGGTGTCAGACGAACGCTCAGCGTCACTCACTCGGCTTCCTCCCAGGGTTCGCTACAGCAAACGCAGGGTAGCCTGTGGACATGTCAGACGGCAGTTCTGCTCCCAACCTGGTGTTTGTGCGTCACGGGCAAAGCGTGTGGAACCGCGAGAACCGATTTACCGGCTGGATCGATGTCGATCTGACCGACCAGGGCATCGCGGAGGCACACAGCGCCGGCCAACAGATCCGCGACGCCGGCATCGAGTTCGACGCTGCCTGGACCTCGGTGTTGCAGCGTGCGATTCACACGCTCTGGATCATTCTGGATGAGATTGATGCGCCGTGGTTGCCGGTATATCGGGACTGGCGGCTGAACGAGCGCCACTACGGCGGTCTCCAGGGATTGAACAAGGCCGAGACTGCGGCGAAGCATGGTGATGATCAGGTTCAGATCTGGCGTCGGTCGTACGACATCCCGCCGCCGACACTGGACGAAGATCATCCCGACCATCCGAGATTCGATCGCAGATACGAGGGCATACCAACCGCGGCGTTGCCGGCTGCAGAATCGTTGAAGCTCACGTTGGAACGCGTGCTTCCCTGCTGGGAGCACGAGATCACGCCGGCGCTGCAGAGTGGTCAGCGACTATTGGTGGCAGCGCATGGAAACAGTATTCGTGCGATTGTGAAGCACCTGGAATCGATCTCGGACGAAAAGATCACAGGACTCAACATCCCCACAGGCATGCCGCTCGCCTACACGCTCAACGGCGAGCTCAAGGTTGTCGAGCGTCGCTATCTGGCGGGTGAGGAAGCAGCGGCCGAAGCAGCAGCGGCTGTGGCAGCGCAGGGGCAGTCGCGACGGGACGACTCGTAGTGTCGGGATGAGTGTTGAGATGTTTGCAGGAACGATTGAGGCATATCACTCTCGTGTTCCGCAGAGATAGCGAGTTTCGCGTAGCCAACGGGGCCAACAGGGGAGGGACCCCCTCAGCCCCCGTTCAAATCGGGGGCAGGCTCTTCGGCAGCTCTCCCTGCAAGAGACTGATGCATATCCTCCGATTCCCCTCTCCCCCCCTTGCGGGGGGAGATGTCACGGAGTGACAGAGGGGGGGTCGGCTGGCGACGACCAGATAGGGCCAACAGGCAGGGACCCCCCCTCTGCCTTCGGCATCTCCCCCGCAAGGGGGGAGAAGGGGAGTTGTGCAACGGGGAGTGTGAAATCGGTCGGTAGCTCCCCTTGTACGGGGTGCGGGGATGTCGGCGAGTTCCCGAGACGCAATCCTTTTGGCTCTACTCGGTGACTGCCTCGCGGTATTGACGGATTGCGTCGATGTGAGCGTCGACGTCTGGCAGGCCGGCGTTCATGGTGGCGATTGAGATAGCGGTGGCTCCCAGATCGATCCAGCGCTCGGCGTGGCTGTTCCACAGTTCGGGATTGCCCCCGCGGAACTGTGCTTGCGGTTCGATAGGGAAGTGATCGGCGTCGCGGCCGTTGTCACGGAGGTAGCCGCGCAGCGTGTCGACCATGGCCGCAGAGTCGGCGTTGGGAGAGCCGATTGGGAACCAACCGTCGCCGATCTTGGCCGTACGGCGAAGTTGCAGATCGTGAGCTCCTCCGAACCAGACTTCGATCGGCTCTGTCGGGCGCGGTTCGATGCCTGTGGATTTGACCTGATGGAACTCGCCGTCGAAGTCGACCAGGTGATTCGACCAGAGCTCTCGCATCAGAGCGATCTGCTCTTCCTGTCGACGTCCGCGATTGCGGAAGTTCTCACCCAGGACTTCGTACTCGACGTGATTCCAGCCGCTGCCGACGCCGAGGCGGAATCGGTTGCCGGAGAGGACAGCCAACTGAGCGGCCTGCTTGGCAACCAACGCAGTCTGACGCTGAGGCAAAACCAACACAGCCGTCGCGAGACCCAGGGTGGTCGTGCAGGCGGCGATGTAGCCGAGGGTGACGAAGACCTCGTGGAACTGGTCCTGATCGGTGTATGGGCCGGTCAAGCGATGCACCGACGGATCGGCACCGAGCACGTGGTCGTAGATCAGCAGATGGTCGAAGCCGATGCCCTCGACTGCTTGCGCGAAATCGCGGATTGCTGATGGGTCGGCGCCGATTTCATTGGTCGGCAGCACGGCGCCCATAGTGAGATCGATTGCCATGTTGTTCTCCTTCGTGAATGGCAGTCCTGTTGAGAACGGCCTACGCGATCATAGCCTCGACATGACCGGTGTGACCTGCGCGTACCTGCCCTTGCCTGCACATAGTGATGGACGGCCATAGGCTCTACGCATCGCAGAGGAGACCTGTTCATGCCTACGCCTCGCCAATTTCTCCGGCCGCTCGTGCTCGGCGCGCCGAATCCGCCGACCGACATTCCCACGTATCCGTCGCGGATGATCCACTTCTTCGATCCGTCCAACGAGCGAATTCTCAACCGCTTACCGCAACTTGCGCCGACCGTAGACATTTTGCTGGGCAACCTCGAAGATGCGATTCCGCCGACCGCCAAAGAAGCAGCGAGGGCCGGGCTGATCAAGGTTGGTCAGACGCTTGACCTGGGCGCGACGAAGCTATGGACCAGGGTCAATGCGGTTGACAGTCCCTGGTTTCTCGACGACATGCTGGAGCTGACGGCCGAGATTGGCGATGTGCTCGACACCGTCATGCTGCCCAAAGTGAATGGTCCGGAGGAGATCCGATTCCTCGATCTGCTGCTCGCGCAGCTTGAGGCTCGAAATGGCTTGACGCGACCGATCCTGATTCACGCCATTCTTGAGACGGCGCAGGGTGTGTCAAACGTCGAAGCGATCGCTCAGTCAAGTCCGCGATTGCAGGGGATGAGTCTGGGTCCCTCGGACCTGGCGGCGTCACGGCGGATGAAGACGACTCGCGTTGGCGGTCCACATCCCGGATACGTCGTGCGCACCGACGCTGATCCAGAGGATGAGTCTGCATCGCGGACTTCATACATCCAGGATCCGTGGCACTACACGCTGGCACGGATGATTGACGCTTGCGCGGCGAACGAGATCTATCCGTTCTACGGTCCATTCGGCGACTTCTCCGACCCGGTTGGCTGCGAGGATCAGTTCCGCGCGTCGTTCATCCTTGGTTGCGTGGGCGCCTGGACGCTGCATCCCAACCAGATTCCGATCGCCAAGTCCGTGTTCAGACCCAACCCCGATGAAGTGTCGTTTGCGCGCCGCGTAGTGGCCGCGATGCAGGAGGCCGGAGGGTCTGGCGGCGTGGCTGTCGTCGATGGCAAAATGCAGGACGACGCGACGTACAAACAGTGCCAGGTGTTGCTCGATCTGGCCGACATGCTGGCCGAAAAGGATCCCGAGCTGGCGGAACTGTACAGCGGCTAGGGCAGGTTCTTGTTGTTCGACTTGCAAGATTCCTAATCGTCCTACCCACGTTCCGATGCGGATAGCTCGCTGTGGCGTGCACCGAGTTGGCGCGTCAGCGAGCGCCAACGATCCGGGCACCTTTGTGCAAACACGACGCCAAGTCAGATATCGGCGAGATTCCCGCGTCGGAGCGCGGGAATGACGGAGGCTTGGAGGTCGGAATGCGGGAATGACGTTGACTGTACGGGAGGACAGCTTTTGCCTATTGCGCTCGGCCGCGGGAGGCGAGTTCTTCGTAGGCCTGACCGGTGAGGCGTCTCATAATCTGGGCTGCGTAGGTCGAGAGTACCCACTTGCCTGTAACCGCGGCGGTGACGGCGGTGATCACGATTGCCCACTCGGCCGCCGAGAGCGGCGAGAAGTCGAAGAAGTTTCTCAGCGGCGGTGTGTAGAGGGTCAGGATGAACACGCCCAGCAACGCGATACCGAAGAAAGTCACCAATGCCGGACGCATGAGGTTTTCTCGGGTGGCGCCTTCGAAGCCGATCACTTCAACCATGTAGGCAAGTCCGACAATCCCAATCGTGGTCGAGACGAGGGTGCGCGCGTCTTCGACGGGTCGGCCGAGGATGCCTTCGGTGAGCAGATGGACGGAAACTGCTGCGACCGCCAATGCCAGCGAGGCAGGGATGGCAAACCGCATCGTCGAAGAGAGGAAGTTGCGACCGGCCGACCTGGGTGGTCGGGTGAGCGTGATGAAAACGGCGGGCACGCCCAACGTGAACAAGGCAGTCAGCGAGCCGTGACGAGGCAGGAATGGGAATTCGAGGCCCATCATGTTGGAGATGAAGATGATCAGGAAGGCGTAGAAGCTCTTGGTCACGAACAGTTTCGAGAGTTGCGACGCATTGCCGAGCACGCTCTGTGCGATGCCCGAGCCGCGCACCAGCGCTTCGAATGAGTCGTTGCGCAAGATGATCGATGCCACGCCTTTGGCAGTGTTGGCGCCCGATTCCATTGCCACACCAACATCCGCCTTGCGTAAGGCCCGGACATCGTTCGCGCCGTCTCCGACCATCGCCACGAAATGACCGTTGTCCTGTAGGGCGGAGACAATCTCCTCTTTCTGTTGCGGAGCGATCCGGCCGAACACGGAGTTCTCTTCAACAGCATCGGCGAACTCGTCTTCGCTGAGCCGTTCCAGGGCTGTTCCGGTGATCAGTCCACCGGGGAGTTGGATTCCCAACTGCTGGACAAGCGCAGCGACCGTGGCTGGATTGTCTCCGCTGATGATCTTGGGCTCGATACCCAGATCATCCATCATGCGGAATGCGTCGGCGATCTCTGCGCGCAATTCATCGGCGACAGTGATCAACGCGACAATCCGCAGCGAGGGCAGTGAATCGGTCTCTGCGTCCGGCATCGCTGCCGCCTCGGCAAAGACGACTCCGCGCAAACCGCGCTGAGCGGCAATCTCATACTCAGAGAGCAGCTCAGCCTGGCCGTCACGGTCAGAGGAGCTGGTCGCACGGAGCAGCCGCTCCGGCGCGCCAAGCACGAACACTCGCTCCTCATCTTCGAGGCGCAGGCGAGCTGCGCTCCAACGTCGCTCGGAGTTAAATGGTTCGTCGTCGACGAGTTGCGCTCCGTTTGATTGCGCTGTGAACGCCGTGGAGAGCGCTTCGGCCGTTTTGTTGTTCGCCGATGTCGACACAGCAAACGCTCCCAGCCAGCCGGCGAGGGCGCGGCCGCCGGGCGCCCAGCGCACATCGTCGACTTGCAGCCGATTTGCAGTGATCGTGCCGGTCTTGTCGAGACAAATGGTGTCGAGATAGTTCAGCGCTTCGACAGCTGTGTTGTCCTGGACGATCGCGCCCATGCGCGACACACGCAGCGCGCCGACGGCGAACGCGACCGTGAATCCGAGCATGAGGCCTTCGGGCACGACGGATGTGGCGGTCGCGATCGTCGCCTTGACCGCTTCATCGAACTCCCGTCCGGTGATCAGGAACGAAATCAGGATCAGCAGGCCGAGGATCGCCGTTCCGACGATCAGTCCGTCGAGGATTCGTTTGAATCGGAGTTGCAGCGGTGTTTCGGTGCGCTTGAGCTCTCGAGCGTCGCGGGTTTCGCGGATTGCTCGGGACTGGTCGCCGACTCGCGCAGCGCGGTAGTAGCAAGAGCCGCCGACGCAGAATGCGCCTGATTCGAGTTCGTCGCCGCGGCCGCGCCGCACGGAGCTAGTCTCGCCCGTGAGAATCGACTCATCCATCTCTGCCTGGTCCCAGACGACGGGTCCATCCGCAACGACTTGATCGCCGCTGCGCAAGACGAGCAAATCATCTTCGACGACGTCGGTGGCGAAGACCTCACGCTCGAATCCTCCCCGTACGACGGTCGCCTTGGGAGCGGTCAACGCCACGAGCTGCCGCAACTTACGAGTCGCGCGCAGCTCCTGGAATGTGCCAATCAGCACATTGGCCAGCACAACCATGCCAACGAATGCTGCGTCTTGCAGGTGATCGGTCTTTTGTTCCGTCACTGCCAGGACGAGCAGGATTCCGATCAGTCCGAAGAGGATCAGGTTGAAATAGGTGAAGACGTTGGAAACGATGACATCGATGTTGGAGCGCTGCTTGGAGGAATCCTGATTCACTCGCCCGTCGGTGACGCGTTGTGCGACCTCGGCCTCGGACAGTCCCAGCAGTTCGGGGGGTTCGACTGATTCTGCTTCAGTGGTCGTTGATGGCTGGCGTGTCTCGATGTCTGTGAGCAGCGCTGTCGGAGCGGACTCAAGGACAAGCGGTGGCGGCGTCTCTTGTGTGGCGGGCGACGGCCAATCGGTCAACCAGCCGCCGTCGACTCGTCCCTCGATCTCGGCCAACACCTGGGTGACTCGCTCGAGCGTGGGCTGGTCGAGCGGAGGTTGTCCCTCTTCCAGTGCGGCCAGGTCGAATAGCGGCGGAGCTTCGTCGAACAGATCCGTAGGTGAAGAACCGGATTGGCTGGGCATGTGTCAAATCTTTGGAGCGAACGGAGAGATCAATCTGTTTTGACTCTAGCCATTCGTTCAGTCATTGAGCGAGCGCTCCAGACCGGCGAGCCGCTCGGCGCGCCGAGCCGCGCTCAGTCCTCGTCGTGATTCGATGACACCCCATCCGAGAGTCAGCACAAACACGGCCGCCTGGACCAGCACGACGGTCGCTCCCGAGGACACATCGACGAACCAGGAGATGTACACGCCGAGGAATCCTGTCAGCGCGCCGAGCACGACTGCGATCAGAAACAGTCGTGGGAAAGAATCGGTCATCATTCTTGCGACGACGGGCGGAATGACGAGGGCGGCGGCAATCAGGGTGACACCCAACACCTGAAGCGCGGCGACGACCGTGGCTGCCAGGGCAAGCGAAAACACCGCCTCGACCCAGCGTACGGGAATCCCGTAGGACGTGGCCACATCGTGATCGAAGGTGATAAAGACCAATGGCTTCCAGAGGAGGAAGAGCACCAGAGCGATCAGCACGATCATGCCAGTCGTGACGTAGAGGTCCTGGTTGGTGATGCCTAGAATCTCGCCGAAGAGGGCAGCCTCGAAGTCGCGGGTGAAACTGCGAGCTCTGGAGATCACGGCGATGCCGATGGCGAAGGCGGCGGTGGTGATGATGCCGATGGCGGCGTCGCCACCAATCTGTCGCCGTCGCGCGGCCTGGTTGATCAGGAAGACTGAGAATGCTCCCCAGAGGCTTGCTCCAATGAAGAAGTTGAAGCCAATGGTGAACGAAACCACTGCGCCGCCGAAGATGCTATGCGCCAGGCCGTGGCCGATGTAGGCCAGACGCCTGAGGATGACAAACACGCCGACTGCCGCTGTGACCCCGCCGACCAGCGTGGCGGCGATCATCGCCCGTTGCATGAAGCCGAACTCGAACGGCTCAAGCATCGTCGGCGTCCGGCCGTCCTATGACATTGACGACGTGGGGCGGCACCAGTGGTTCCTCGTGCGCTCCGGGCGCTTCTTCCGGCACCGGCAAGACGTACGTCTCATGACCGCTTTGGACCACGAGCATTGGCTGACCGTAGGCCCGCTCGAGGATGGGCGGTTGCAACACTTCCTCGGGTGGGCCGTCGGCCAGCACTGTCTGTTCGCCGAGAGCGATCAAGCGGGGCAAGTGTGACGCGACTCCGTTGAGGTCATGTGTCGTCAGGACGACGGTGACGCCAGCGTGATTGAGTGCCGCCAACTGATGCAGGATTTCGTGCCGGGTTTTGATATCGACACCGGAAGTCGGTTCGTCGAGCAACAACAGGTCTGGCGAACGGATCAACGCTCGTGCGAGGAATGTGCGTTGCTGTTGTCCGCCGGAGAGGGCGCGAATCGGTCGGTCGGCAAGATCAGCAATGCCAAGCTGCGAGAGCACCACACGCGCGCGGCTGCGTTCGTCGCGGCTTGTCCAGGGCAGCCATCGCCTCGTTCGCCAACTGCCGAGCATCGCGACCTGCTCGACGGTGATTGGGAAATTCCAGTCAACCGTTTCCACCTGGGGGACGTAACCGACTTTGGTGTTGTCGGCCACCGATGCATCGCCGGCGTATACCTCGGTTTCACCCAGGAGCGACCGCAACAGCGTCGTCTTGCCGCAGCCGCTGGGGCCAACGATTCCGATCAGTTCTCCGGGCGAAATCCGCACATTGACATCGCGCAGCGCCACTTCACCGTCGTATCCCAGGGCGACGCCGTCGAGTCGGACCAGTTCCCCTATTGGGACGCTTGCCATGTGCTGCCTGTATCAAATCCGTCGAGCGCCGAGGCGTCTCCACCAAGCGCGGTGACCATGGTGCGGACGTTCTCAACCATCATCCCCACCAAGGTATTGCCTGCGTCCCCTGGTTCGCCGGGCAGATCGTCGTCGGACAGCGTAGAGACTTGAATAGCACCGGCTTCTTTGGCGATTGTTTGTAGAACTTCTGACGGGAACACCTCTGAACCAAAGATGGCTGGCACGCCCGCGCCTTTGACCTGTTCGATCAGCTCCGCCACTTCTCGAGGCGACGGCTGTGAAAAGTCCGAGGGCTGAATGGCACCGATGACTTCCAGTCCGTAACGAGGCGCAAAGTAGGGGAACGAGTCGTGATAGGTGATCAGCCTGCGATGGGCTTCGGGAATCGTCTTGGTTGCTTCGGCGATCGCTTCATCCAACTCCCAAAGGCGGTCGCTCAGTCGCTCGGTGTTGGTCTCGTAGTACGCACGACCGTCCGGGTCGAGATCGATCAGGGCGTCGCGGACGATCTCCGCATAACGCACCGCGAGATGAGGCGCCGTCCAGAGGTGGGGATTGGGGTTACCGCCCGCCCTGGGGAATGAGAAGTCGTAGACGTAGTCCTCGGGCGATACCGCCTCATTGCCGAGTTGCAGGATTGGCGTATCGTCGGCACGATTTGCTTCTGCCAGCTCGAGCGTTGGCAACTCGAGATTGAGACCGTTGATGACGATCAGGTCTGCTTTCTCGATTTCGCCAACGGCGGATGGAGGAGGATCGTAGGTGTGACTGTTTACACCCTCGGGAACGAGCCCTACGACATCGATCCGGTCTCCGCCTACCTCTTCGATGATGTTGCGCAGCGGTGCGACCGTGGTCACGACGAGTAGCACGTCGTCGTCGGCACTGTCGCCCCCACAAGCGGCCATGGCCAACCCCGTCAGCGCCACGATTGCCGAAAGTACACAGGTCACTGACCGCGTCATCGCGGCGCCTCTTCTCCAGATGCGGGGTCAGCCTATGATCGCGCCTCTGCTGCTGCAACTGCCAGGCAGAGTCACAGGGCGTCAGACCAGTCCCGGCCGGATGCTGTTGCGGGGGAATCCTCCCGCGCCAAGCGTGTGCGGCCAGACATCGAACAGTGTGTTGATCTCGATGCGGTTGTCGTCGAAGTGCAGGTAGCGCTCAAGGACCGGTTCGGAGAACAGCGAAATGCGATGTCCACTCGCGCCGAAAATGCGGCCGTTGGCAGCATCGGACTGATCCGAGGCGAGCCAGGCCACGATCGGCGCGACGTTCTTTGGGTCGCGTGCCGTTCCTGCCGCTGATTCTGACGGTGCCGGTCCGGACGCTTCCACGCCGCGGCCGCGGTCTGTCATTCGCGTTGATGCGCCGGGGGCGATGCAGTTGGTTGTGACGCCGTAGCGCGAGAGCGCGCCGACGTTGGATCGCATCAGCCCGAGCTTGGCTGCGTGGGCCGCCGAGTAGTTGGGCTGGCCTGCGGAGCCGCGGATTCCGGCGTCAGAGGTGAAGTAGATGATCCGCCGATTCTGACCATCGCGGTTGGCGCGCCAGTAGATCGAGGCGAACTTGGTCGGCGCGAAACAGCCCTTGAGGTGCGCCCGAACCAGGCCGTCCCACTCCTCCTCGAGCATGTTGAAGATCATCCGCTCGCGCAGGATGCCGTGAGCGCAGACGAGCACGTCGAGCCCGCCGAACTCGTCCAACGCGGTCTGGATCATCCGCTCGGCGGTGTCCATGTCGGCGACGTCGCCAACAAAGGGGACGGCTTCGCCGCCGGCGTCTCGGATTTCGGCGACGATTGCATCAACCTTGGACGCGTCCATGCCGAATCGGCCTTCGACGTCGAAGCCGGTGTCTGCGACGACGACTTTTGCCCCCTGCTCGCCGAAGACGCGGCAGAGATTCGAACCGATTCCACCGGCGCCGCCGGTGATGATGCAGATTCGGCCTTCGAGGTGTTTCATGGTCTGATCGCTCCGGCCCACGAATGGAGGTGTGTTGTCAGAGTCCTGGGTGGTCATGGTGATGTTCCTTGACAAGCGTCGGGGAGGCCCCCTCCGTCACTGTGTGACACCTCCCCCACAGGGGGAGGTCTGAGATCTGGCTAGGGGAACTGACGCGGCGGCGGACCCATGCCCTGTAGCTCGAAGGTGTTCGGAATCAGGGCGAAGAGCGTGTCAATGTCCCAATAGGGTTCGGTGTTCCAGATTGTCTGCTCCCACTCGGGCTCTTTCCAGATCGTGATGCGGCCGCCGGTCGTGCCGACGACGCGGCCAGAAACGTCTGCTGAAGCGTCGGAGGCCAGGTAGGTGACAACGGGCGTGACGTTGCCCGGGTCCATCAACGTTCCGGCCGCCCTGAGGCTGGGTGCGTCGGTCGCCTGGTCAACCTCTCGACCACGATCGGTCATCCGCGTCGAGGCTGCCGGGGAAATGCAGTTCGAGGTCACGCCGTAACGCTCAAGCGCCTCGGCGTTTGAGAGCGATAGCCCAATCTTGCCCGCGTGCGCTGCCGAGTAGTTGGGTTGTCCGGCTTCACCTCGGACACCAGCCGACGAGGTGAAGTAGATGATCCGGCGGTTGCCCTTGTCGCGGTTCGCTCGCCAGTGGATAGCGGCGAACTTGGTTGGCGCGAAGCAACCTTTGAGGTGAATCCGGACCAGCTCGTCCCATTCTTCCTCGGTCATGTTGAAGACCATGCGCTCACGCAGGATGCCGTGGGCGCAGACGAGAATGTCGAGGTCGCCGTAGGTCTCAATCGCGGTCTGGACGGCGCGTTCGGCGGTGTCCATGTCGGCGATGTCGCCTGCCACGGCTGTGGCTTGTCCGCCGTTGGCGATGATCTCGTCGACGACGGCCTGTACTTTCGACGGGTCCATGCCAGCGCGGCCTTCGACGTCAAAGCCGGTGTCACAGGCGACGACGGCCGCGCCCTGCTCGGCGAAGACCTTGCAAATCTGCGAACCCATGCCCCCAGCACCACCAGTGACCAACGCCACTTTGCCATCGAGATGTCCCATTACGCGCTCCGATCCTCATTGTGGAGAGTCGTGAGGAGGCTAGGGCGGCGCGGGTGCAAGGGTCAATCGATGGGCGGCTGAACCTCGAAGCCAAGGGCGGCAGCTCCAGCGGCCTGTCGCTTATCCCAGGTGACGAAGGTCACCTCAGCATGCTGGAGCATTTCAAGAGCGGTCGCCAGATGGACTGCGTCGGCACCGGAGAGTGAGTGATCAACCACGAGCTCGGCAGCCCGATCAACATATGGATCAAGGACCGGAATCACATTCACCTTTTGCCAGGCCTCTTCAAAGCGGAGTAGCGCCCCGCCCAAATCGGACGTGTTGATTTCTCGGTTGCGAACGCGACGGGATAGCGCCGATAAGGTCTCTGGACGTGAAAGCCGACTCGTATATTGGCGTCCGCCCGAGTGGAACAGTCCTGAGGCGAGCTCCGCGCCCGCCTCGCTCGACACCAGCACTTTGACCAACGCGCTGCTATCGAAGTAAACGCGCTCAATGGTCATTCACAATGATCGCAATGACACCGACCTAGCGCGCACATCAACTCATCATTCGTCATCGGCTTCCCGACAGGCTTGTAGTCCTCTAGGAACGACATCCAGAATTCTCGCTGTTCATTCGGAGACCGATAGGGGGGATCAACAAGTCCCCGGCGATACAGGTCTTCCCAGTACGTGTCCGGCTCTTCGTCGCCCCAATCGAGGGGCGGACGTGAAACCTCCATCCCCGCACTCCTTGCCGGGTGCCCCAGAGCTTCCTTGACTTCCTCTTCGCGATTCATTGCGACCACTCCCTGCATCAGGACTCAGTGTATCGAGCCTCGCGGCCTGCGACGGAGGCTCAAGAGTGGCTCAGCCAGTCCGGATCCAACAGGCGACGGACGATGTCGATCGCTTCGCTCTTGTCGTAGCGCAGGTATGACTGTGATTTTGAGACCTGCTGATCGCCGAAGAAAAAACGTTCGTAGAGTTCCTGCCGACCGGCGAGCGAGGTACCGACCACGTCCCAGGCGAGGCGGAAGAGCGGCACCTTGTCGATGCCCTCTTCTTTCATGTCGGCTGCGCCCTTGAAGTAGCGCTCGACCGATGGACCGAGGGCTTCGGTGATCGCCTCCATGTTTGCTTCGGACGGAGCAGCCATGAAGTTGCTGCCGCCAATCTGCTTGATGTGGTCGATGATCTGCACGTAGTACTCGGGGAAGAGCCTGAGCCCCGCTGTGATCGCGTTGGCGTTGCAGTACCAGACGCCGTTGTCGGGATTCTCGACGGCGCCCTCGACTGCCGCGATCGCGATTGACTCGAGCGTTTGCAGCATGGTGACGATCTCGCCGATCCGGATCTGCACGTTGATGAATGAGTTGGTCTGAGCGTTCTCGGCGATCAAGTGGGCGAGACCGAGCAGGAAGCGCGTCTTGGCCACGTTCTTGACGATCACGTGATGGCCGAGCGATTCTTGAAAACGCATCGCCATTAGCGCCGTGTTGTGAATCTTGCCGTCCTGGTAATCGAAGACGTTCTCCCAGGGGACTTCGACATCGTCGAAGACCGCGACTGTGTCGATCTCTTCGAAACGGCTGGAGATTGGATAATCGCGGGTTGAGCGGTCAGGGTCGAACGAGTCACGGCAGACCCAGTGCAGGCCGGGGGCGTCGACGGGGATGGTGAAGCCCAACGCGTACTTGTTCTCGTTCTCGCCGCTCACGATCGGCAGGACCATTGACAAGTTCTCGTCCGAGAACGGCGCCAGCGTGCCCAAAACGCGCGCACCGCGCACGATGATGCTGTCCGTGGTTCGCTTGACGACGCCGGCATTTAGGAACGGCTCCTGTTCGCCGAGCGGCGTTTTGCGGTCAATTTGCGGCGTGATGAAGGTGTGCGTCAGGCAGACATCGTTGCGGCGACAGTGATCGTGGATCTGCGCCGCGTGTTCGCCCAGGGCGGGATCGTCCTGACCCCAATGATGTCTGGCTGCCGCGACCCCAGCGATAGCCGCGTTCATGTAGTCGGGCGCTCGGCCAAGCTGTCCACCGGTGTGTTCTGCCCAGGCTGCGTAAGCGGCCGAGCGATTACGTAAATCGTCCTTCGAACGGGGAATCTTGAACGACAGGTGCGAGCGCTCGCCGTCCTCGTCCTCGTAACTGATGACATCGCGGACGGCAGGGTCGCACTGGAAGTCGTAGTAGGCCGCGATGGTGTGCGCTGCTCCGGCGAAGCCGGGCGCGGTAGTGACGTCCTCAACTAACGCGCCGTTGTGCCAGATACGGCGTCCATCGCGCAGGCCGGCCAGGTAGGCCGCGCCGTCTCGCATGGCCATTGCAGTTGCCGAGCGCCGCGCTAGTCGCCGGCGCCGGGCGCGGCAAAGACAGGCGTGGGTTCATCGACCAACGCTTCGGCTCCTTCGGTCGGCAGGACATCCGCGTAGTTCAAGGCACCATCGATGTCAGCTTCCCAGTCCTCGCGCGGCAGCTCGTAGAGCACCTCGATGCCGTGACCGTCGGGATCGTTGATGTAGACGGAGTGCGTCATCCCGTGGTTGATGCGCAGATTGAACATGACGCCCTTCGCCTGCAGGAAGGCGATCTGTTTGAGCCAGGAGTCGCGGTCGGGGTAGTGAACAGCCAGGTGGTTGAGTCCGGGTCGTTTTGGCGCCATCGACCAGTCGCCGGAGTCCTCGGAGTCGCCCATGATTTCAGCCAGGGCGAGGTCGTGGTGGCTTTCGGAGAGACCGTTATAGAAGCGCATGTTCATCGAGCGCTCGGAGCGCGGTTTCAGCGATCCGATGTGGCGGAAACCCATCACTTCGGTCCAGAACTCGTGCGCGACATCGATGTCACGGACATTCAAGACCAGATGGTTGACGCCGACGGGAGTCATCGCGCGTGCGGGTGCATCACTCATGATTGGTCATCCTTCCGATCATTCGTCGATTGGAGTTCTTCTGCGGTCAAAGGTACCAAAACCGTGGCCGCGTTGGCGCTCGCCTAGCGCAACGCCTTGATCGCTACGGGCATCGCTTCACTGTCGACACCCTCTCCATCAGCGATCGCGACGACTTCCCGGAAACGCCTGACCGTGAGCAACAGCCGCACCCGACGGAAGAGGGATGCGTCGGCAGTGGATCCAAGTTCCCCGTAGTGTTCGACGATGCGCCAGCCGAGCTCGGTGCCGTAGCAATCGACGAGATGGGCGAAATCGATGGCTGGATCGGCGACTCGGAGCCCGTGCCAACCGGTCACCCCGACCAGTTGTTGCACTAGCGGGTCGACCAGCAGCCGTTCAGTCGAAATGCCGCCGTGCACGAGCGCAGGCTCAATCTTCCAGATGGCGTCGTCCTCGAGAAACCTCGACCACCAACGTCTCGCCCAGGTGATCTCAGACCAGGCCATCAGCGGTCTCAGGATCCTCAAGGACCGTCTGGCCAGCGCTTCATGCTCATCTCGCCATTCGCGGAACGACGTCGCACCCAACGATCGGGCACGCTCGACAGAGAACTCGTGAAGCTCATGGCAGAATGTCGCCAGGTCCCTGACCAGGCGTTCCCGATTCTGGTCGACGATCAGCTCGGGAACCAGGGGGCGGCCCTCGGGTCGCTCTGCGGCGCGCCAGTGGCGTTTCCAGTTGTCGGAGCCGCTGCCATACTCCCAGACCGGCACGGCCGGACTGAGGAACCCCCGCAGGTGCGGCATCACGGAAGTCATGTTGGAGAGTTGGACTGCGGCTTCCTCCGACTGCGGGAATAGGGCGGTCCACCCAGGCCAATCAGCGCGAACCAGCTCTCCATCTGGTTCCGGGACAATCTCTATATCTTCAGCCTTGAGATCGGAAAACGTCGCACCGAGTGCGAATGCGTACTCGGACTTCTGGTCGGCTATTACGGGCGCGTCGGGCATTATTCGAGTGTATCCGCCGTTGCTTCCAGCACCGGCGGCAGCGGCGGCTGGTCCTCAGTGGTCCACTGCACCGGGTCGACGTCGATGCCCTGAATGATGACCTCCCAGTGCAGATGCGGTCCTGTCGAGAGACCGGTCGTGCCGATGTTGCCGAGGTAGTCTCCGGGCTCGACTTCGACGCCTTCGCGCACGGCGATCAGAGACATGTGCCAGTAGCCGCTGTAGACGCCGGCTCCGTGATCGATGATGACTCCCATGCCGTGGAGCACGAGGTCGCCAGTCCAGACCACGGTTCCCGGAGCCGGAGCGAGTATGGGATCTCCGTGCTGAGCAGCGATGTCGTGGCCGTGATGCCACTGGTCGGAGAGCACACCGTCATATGAGCGCTGCGAACCGAACACTCCCGTGACTTCGCCCTCGACGGGCAGAATCCAGGGTCCGCTCCAGCGTGGTGGCCCGGTTACCGCGGTGTGCTGCTCGAAGCGCACGGCGATGTCTCTCGCTACCTCCGCAGGATCGAGCGATGTCCCGGTACCGCCCAGCGTGATTTCCTCAAACGGCGCCGTATTCGCAAGGACAACGAGCTGAGAGGTGATGGCATCCAACCAGACGCCGCCTTCGCCATACAGATCGATTACTAACTCCGTCGCTCCGATCTCGCTATCCCGAGGCACCGGCACGATGACCCACCAGACGCCCGGCGCCACCTCGCTCAAACTCCAGCTCCGCCGCAAGAGCGTCGCCGCGACTGCGGTGGCATCCTCAGCTTTTACGGTGACGGCAAATGATTCACCCTGGGCGATGGTGCCGGGACTGATGCTGGCCGAAGCTGCGCTCGGCATGTCGGCGCTGGAATCGGGCGGCTCTTCAGGCCGAGCCTGCGCCTCCTGGAGATCTTGTTGCGCTTCGACCTGTTGCGATTCATATGGTTGGTCGTCTGACTGACCAGACTGGTCCGGCGGTGAATCGTCAGATGCGCTGGATTGTGAAACGCTTGGTTGATCGGTTGCGGTCTCAGGTGCTGACGACTCTTGCGACGGCTCTGCCGCCGGCGCTACCTGGCGTGTCGACTCGGCTTCCACTGGTGTGGACTGTTGAGACTCGCCACGCTCTATCGTTTGCTCGTCCTGTGCGAGTTCCGTCACATTGGCGACGACGGCCACTTGAGCTGCGGTAGTCGCAGCGTCGTCATTCTGCTTGATCAATAGCGCTGCGCCTGCCCCAACGGCGGCGGACACAACGGCCAGACTCACAACCAGCGCCCACCACCGTCCGCTCAAGCCGAACCTCCATTGCTCGCGAATGTCGAAACTTGTTGGCGCGGCAGTTGGATGACGCCGCTCGCGCTCGTACTCTCACTCTAGTAAGCAATCGGGCCTTGCGAACCATGAGGGGATTGAGGAGGCGAAGTGGTACTCGATTCAGCGACTTCAATATCTGTCGCCGGGCCGATTCTGGAGCGCATCGACAAACCGTGGGGTGAGGAGCTGATCCTTAGCCGAACCGGCACTTCGATTGTGAAAATGCTGCGCATTGCTCCACGCCGACGTTTGTCGCTGCAATATCACCGTCGCAAGCAGGAGACCCTAATGCTGCTCAGCGGCAGCGCGATATTGACCATTGGTCCAACCGCAGAGCGCTTGCGCCAGACCTCGATGATGACCGGAGTGCGCGAGGACATTGCTGCCGGTGTCGTGCATCGAGTAGGCGCCGGTGGCGACGGCGCCGACATTCTCGAGGTCGCATCTCGACCGGAAGAAGAAGATGGGGACGACATCGTGCGACTGGCCGATGATTACGGTCGTGTGGAGTTCCTTGCTCAAGACTGACAGAGACTGATTGCGATACTCGTGGCCGCGCCTGACCTGTTCCAGCGAATCGTTGAGGGGGACGAGATCGCGCTGCGTGACGCGTTCCGCGCCTATGGATCGACGGCGCGAGAACTGGCGCGTCGCATCGTCGGTCCCGACCAGGCGGACGAAATCGTCGAAGAGGCGTTTCTGCTGATCTGGACGGAGCCGGAACACTGGGCCTCGGCGGCGCTCGATGTTCACATCCTGCGGTTAGTCCGCGATATCGCCCTGGCAGTTCGTCGACGCGGCATTACCGCCGCGCTGGCCGCCGACGAAGTTCAGCCGTTCCCGATCGGTCCGGCAACGGGTCTCCCTGATGTTGTCGAGGGGATGGATCACGAGGAATTGCAACGAGCCGTGATCCGGCTGCCACTTGATCAGGGACGGCACCTGGAGGATGCCTGGTTTGACGCGATCCGCCATGACGACGAGTCCATGAACAAGGCAATGGATGCGTTGGTCGAGCACATCTTGAGCGGTCGCATCGTTCGCTCTGACCGATGAACCTGGGATTGTCGGTGCCGTTGTGACCTCCAGAACCACCGAACCAGAACAACGTCTGGCCGCGTTCTACCTCGGACTGCTTCCTCAAGAGGAGCATGACGAAGTCGAGCGGATTGTCCGTTCGGATCCTGCAATTCGTCGCCGTTGCAGCGCGTGGCCCACGGCTGCCGCTGCAATCACTGGCGCGACATTGGTGGTCGCGCCCGATCCCGCAGAAGCTCGGCTTGAGCAGCGACTCATACAGCGAGCCCGAATCGTCCGTCCGCCTGCGGTTCACTCGCACTACGCATTGCGCCTCGTGCGGCGCAACATGGTGCGGATGCTGTTGGTGTCGTTGGTCGCGATCGCCGCTCTGTTTGGCTACCTCGCGTTTCGCGCCGAAGAACCGATTTCTGGTCGGGCGATTGCATTGACGGACGATGGTGCGACTGGAGTGTTACTGCCCAGGTATGAAGACCAGTTGTTTGCCCTGATCTTCTGGGGATTGCCACCGCTGAGCCTCGACGAAACCTGGCAAATCTGGCTGGTCAGAGCGTCGGGATCCGTCGAGCCCGGCCCAACCTTTGGGCGGGATGCGGAGGGTCGGGCAGCCGTGTCGATCGATCCCAATGTGCTGGAGTCGGAAGACGAACTGATCGGCTTTGTCGTTTCTCGTGATGTGCCGTCCCTGCGACCCGACGGGACACCGTCCTCTGACGACATTCTGTATCAGTTCTCGAGGCAGTAGCGTGAGATTCTGAAGGTCGCAGGTAGACTGGGACTGTTAGCCCAAGTAACAGCGAGGACTCACGATGGATTTTGAATTCAGCGCCGATCAGGAATCGTGGCGGAACGAGATTCGCGGATGGATCCGCGAAGAATTCGGTGAGGATTGGAACGGACTCGACGTCTCCAACGACGAAGAGGGATCAGACGAGGCCTGGGCATTCTCCAAGGGCATCCGCGCCAAGCTGGCGGAAAAGGGTTGGACGGCGCCGGCCTGGCCGACCGAGCACGGCGGGATGGGTCTGTCCTTCGCCGAGCAGGCGATCTTCAACGAGGAACTCGCCTACAATCGCGTCCCCGGTCCGGATCTGATCTCGGTTGGTTATGTCGGCCCGACCCTGCTCGTGTACGGTACGGACGATCAGAAGAGTCAGTTCCTGGACGACATCGTCAACTCTCGCGCTTCCTGGTGTCAGGGATACTCCGAGCCGGGTTCAGGTTCGGACCTGGCGTCACTGCAGACACGCGCCGTCAAAGACGGCGACGACTATGTGATCAACGGGCAGAAGATCTGGACATCCAACGCTCACCGAGCGGACTGGATGTTCGCCCTGGTTCGCACCGATCCCGATGCACCCAAGCATCGCGGCATCACATACTTGTTGGTCGACATGAAAACGCCCGGCATTACGGTGCGTCCGTTGATCAACATGCTCGGTGGACACGGCTTCAACGAAGTGTTCTTTGAGGACGTTCGTGTGCCGGTCGAGAATCGCGTCGGCGAAGAGAACCGCGGTTGGTACGTCGGCATGGCGACGATGGACTTCGAACGCAGCGCTCTCTCCGGTAGCGCCGCATTGCGACGCAACTTCGAGGACTTCATCGGCTACCTGGGCGACAATCCTGCCACGGGTCGCGAAGCCAAGCTCGGTGTCGCCGATACGGCGATCAACATCGAAGTTTCGCGGATGCTGTCCTTGCGCGTGCTGTCGATGCAGCAAGGTGGATTGGCCCCGAACCATGAGGCGTCGGTTGCGAAGATGTTCTCGTCGGAGCTGTCGCAGCGCTTCGCCCGCTTCGGGGTAAACACGATGGGCAGCTACGGCCAGGTCCGAAAGGGCGACCCATACGCGCAGATGCAGGGCTGGTTTACCGAGCAGTACATGTCCTCGGTGCCGGCCACGATTGCGGGCGGATCGTCCGAGATTCAGCGCGGCATCATCGCCACCCGCGGCCTGGGCTTGCCTCGCGCCTAGAAATCCAATGAAGCTCTGAGCCGTAGGTTGGAGTCGTCGGATGGCCTCGCTCTACGACGATTTCACTGAGTACTTCGAGCAGGCCGCTCAGTATTCGAAACATGATCCGCGCCTGCTGGAACAGGTCAAGAGCTGCAACAACGTCTATCAGATGACCTTCCCTGTCGAGAACGACGATGGGGAGATCGAAGTCATCGAAGCGTACCGCGCCCAGCACAGTCACCACCGACTGCCGACCAAGGGTGGGATTCGCTACTCGACGATGGTCGACGCGGAAGAGGTCAAGGGGCTCGCGGCCCTGATGACGTTCAAGTGCGCCATCGTCGATGTGCCGTTTGGCGGCGCAAAGGGTGGCGTCTGTATCGATCCGTTCAAGTCTTCGCCGGAGTTCGTCGAACGCGTCACTCGACGGCTGGTGATCGAACTGAATTCGCACAACTTCATTGGCCCGGCTGTTGACGTCCCGGCACCCGACTACGGCACCGGTGAGCGTGAGATGGCCTGGATTGCTGATACCTATCACACGCTTAATCCGCACGACATCAACTACTGGAGTTGCGTGACGGGCAAGCCACTGTCCTTGCACGGAATCCCGGGACGCCGCGAGGCCACTGGTCTCGGCGTGTTTCATGGAATCATGCAGTGTCTTGGCGATCCTCATCAGACCCACGGACTCTCACCGGGGCTCGACGGCAAGCGTGTGATCGTGCAGGGGCTTGGCAATGTTGGCTATCACGTCGCGCGCGAGCTCTCGGAGCATGGCGCCCGGATTGTCGGAATCGCAGAAATCGACGCCGGCGTCTACGACCCAAACGGCCTCGACCTGGAAGAAGTCACGGCCCATCGATGGGAACATGGCGGCATCGCTGGCTATCCAGCGGGACAGGTGTTTGCCGATTCCCTGGAGACGATCGAGCAGCCTTGTGACATCCTGGTCCCGGCAGCGCTCGAACATCAGATCACAACAGCCAACGCCGAACGGATACAGGCATCGATCGTCGCCGAAGCGGCAAACGGACCGACTACTCCTGACGCTGATCGGATCCTACGCAAGCGCGACATCATCGTGATTCCCGATCTGTATCTGAACGCGGGCGGCGTCACGGTGTCGTATTTCGAGTGGATCAAGAATCTCTCGCATGTCTCGTTCGATCGGATGCTGAGTCGCAACGCCGAAATGCACAATCGACGACTGCTCGACACAATCGAACAGCACACCGGTGCGCTGATCGATGAGGTGAAGCGTTGGGAGTTGGAGCGTGGACCGTCCGAGCGGGATATCGTCTACGACGCTCTTGCACAGACAATGGCCGAATCGTACGACCGAATCTCGACACTACGGCGCAAGCGGGAACTTCCCGATCTACGCTGCGCTTCGTATCTGTACTCGTTGGAATTGGTCGCACAGAGTTATCTGGACCTCGGGCTCTTCCCGTAGCTCAGGTAAACCAACTGAAGGAGAATCGTCATGGGCAACCCGGAGATGTACATCGATCTCGCACCCGAGTTCACCGACTCGGGGACGCCGGTCATCAAGTTCACCAACGACGACGACGCCAACTCGCTGCTGGCCAATGATCCGAACGCGCTGCTGATTGCGATCGTGCTGGACCAGCAGATTTCTTCGACCAAAGCGTTTTCCGGTCCACGCGACCTCAAGCAACGGTTGGGCCACCTCGACCCGGCGCAGATTGCGGAGATGGACGAGGATGAGTTCCTGACGATCTTCCGTGAAAAGCCGGCAATCCATCGATTCCCCGCCTCGATGGGCAAGCGCGTGCAGGCCGCCTGCGCGATGGTGCGTGACGAGTTCGACAACAACGCCGAGAACATCTGGGACAACCAACCCGACGCGAAAACGATCATGAAGCGACTTGGTGGGGTGCCCGGAGTCGGCCCGGCGAAGCAGAAAATCGCCATCCTCTTGCTGGCGCGCTACTACGGCATGGACATCCCCGGATGGCGCGAAGTGATTCCGGTCGAACTACCTGACTGATCCTACGACTCCGCCGACTCCTCGAACGCCTCCTTGACCGCCTGCACCACAGTAGCGGCCACTTCCGAAGACCACCGTCCCTCCTCGTCGGTCGGTTCCGGCCAATCGCCGGGGTATCGTGCCTCGGACTGCAAGTCCGTTAGTCGCTCTAGCCGATCTAGGTTGACGGGCACGTGGAGAGATGCTTCCACAAGCGAATGGAGCTGAACCAGATTGTGGATGCGAGGCACTTCGACCTGCTGCAACTCCAACAATGCCTTGAGCGCCTTTTCCGTCGCTTGCTGAGCGTGAAAGCAGACTTCACCAGCGTTGCGTTGTCCGTTGAGGGCGGCCGTAGTCAGCAACAAATCGGACTCTGCGTACCGCAACCACGTCTCGGGTGAGGACTCGGTTTCAACGTCCCCGTTCATAGAGCACCTTGCCCCGAGAACCCGCGAGATGGTCCATTGTGTTGACACTGTGCCTACGCTCCGCGAATTTCTGGGGCGTTGACACGAAGAAACTGGCGTCCATCTGCGTGCCACGCGAACACTTGCGTAGCGCCGTACTTGGGTGCTCGTACCGTGCAAGGCAGGCCTCGTCCAAGACGACCAATAGATCTACGTGGTAAAAGTCGTCGGGTTGGCTGTAGCCGCGATAGCCGACCAGCCACACGCTGTGCGGATCGAATCCCTCGACGATTCGATCGACAATCAGCTCCAGCTTCGCCTGACTCTCCGTCTGCGTCGTCATGTGCTCAGTCTATTGCGGCATCTCGGCGGGATGTGGGCGTTATCCTCCACTGACTGCGAGTGCGTCGGCTTTGGTCGGCGTTGATGGGAGTGGATTCTGATGGCCGTTTCATTTGGTGTTCACACCGGACAACAGAATGTGACGATGGCGGACCTACGCCAACTGTGGCGCTGGATCGACGACGAGGGAATGGACTGGATTTCGGTCTGGGATCACTTCTATGAGGCGCCGCCGGTTGACGGGATGTCGCCCCACTTTGAATCGTTGACTTGCATGGCGACAATCGCGGCCGAGACCGAGCGGGTGCGGATTGGTTGCCTGGTCTTCTGTGTCCCGTACCGAAATCCGGCCTACCTGGCCAAGTCGCTAATGACCCTGGACCACATCTCCAACGGCCGGATCGAACCCGGCCTCGGAGCCGGCTGGCATCAGATGGAGTTTGAGGGCTTCGGCTACGGCTGGCCCAGCCTCAAGACCCGCTTCGAGATGCTTGAAGAAGGCACGCAGATCATCAAGGGCATGCTCTCGCAGGAGCGAACGACGTTTGAAGGCATTCACTACAACGCGCTCGACGCGACCAATGAGCCCGGTCCGGTGCAGGAGCATGTGCCGCTCTGGATCGGCGGACGTGGCGAGCGCAAGACACTGCGCATGGCGGCGCAGTATTGCGACGGCTGGAACGTGCCCTACATCGGCCCGGAGGAATTTGCCCGACTGTCGGGCGTGCTCGATGTCCGGTGTGGTGAGCAGGGACGCGATCCTGCCACAATCGACCGCACGGTCAACCTGCAGTTCAACCTGAGCCCGACGCAGGCTGAAGCCGAGATTGCGCGGCAGAAGCTGGAAGAGCAATGGGGCGATCAGGCTGATCGAGTCTCGGAGGGTGCGCTGCAGGGCACGCCGGAGGATGCCTTTGACCGAGTCTCGATGTACTGCGACGCCGGCGCAGCGGGCGTCAATGTCGCCTTGCGTGCTCCCTGGAGTGACGAGGCGTTGTCGGTCTACGTCAAGGAGGTCGTACCGGCGCTGCGCGAGAAGTACGGCGCGGTGGAACTCTAGTTGACTGCCCAGCGCGCTCGGCAGCGGCTACCCTCAGTACATGAGCATCGACCGCATCGATGAGGCGCTGACGATCGACGGGATACCCGACGACTTGCGCCGGCCCATCCTCGTGCTGGCGTTTTTCGGTTGGAACGATGCGGCGGAAGCAGCCACGGACGCAGTGCGGTTTCTTCGCAATCTCGACCAAACGGCGGCGGTTGCAACGTTGGATCCGGACGATTTCTTCGTCTTTAGCGAACATCGGCCGACGGTGAAGTGGGTCGATGGCGACAATGCGCGCCGCGAAGTCGTCTGGCCGGTGACCGACTTCACGGTGCTGCGCCGGCCGCAGGCGGAGCATGATCTGATTGTCGGCCTCGGCACTGAGCCCGACCTACGCTGGCGCCGATACTGCCGCGCCGTCCTGCAGGTTGCGGAGATGGCCGGAGTGGAAGAAGTGATCACGATCGGTGCGCTGCTGGCCGATGTCGCGCACACGCGACCGACCAAGGTGTCGGGTGGCTCCTCGAACCCGGAACGGCAGAAGCAGTTCGGTTTCCAGGCGTCGAAGTATGAGGGTCCCACGGGAATCGTCGGGTCAGTTGGCGACGCTTGCAGGATCGCTCAGATTCCACACATGGGATTCTGGGCGTCGGTGCCCCACTATGTGACCTCAAGACACAACCCCGGCGCGACGAAGGCACTGTTGACTGAGCTTGATCGCGTGTTTGCACTTGAACTCGATCTACATCATCTCGATGGGGCGCAGGAGCGCTATCGAGCGCAGATCGACTCCGCTCTCGAAGACAAACCCGACATTCGCGACTATGTCCGCAACCTGGAAGCTCAGAGTGATGAGGAGTCGCCTGCGGACGAGATGGAAGCGGAACCACTGGACAGCGACGACATCATGGAGGCGGTGAATCGGCTCCTGCGGGGAGACGAATCGAACTGACATGAGTGAACGCGAGCCGGAAACTAGCGAAGAGCCGTTTGTCAATGAGATCGAAGTCCGCGGCCTGATCGTGGGCGCGTTCCAGGAGAACTGCTGGGTCATCGGCAACCGACGAACCGGCGAGGCGATCTGCATCGACCCGGGTGAACAGGCCGATGACATTCTGCACATGGCCTCGGAGATGGGCGTCACGATCAAACTGATTGCCAATTCCCACGCCCACCTTGACCACGTGCTGGGTGTGCGGGGCGTGCAGTCGGACAGCAATGCTCAGTTTCTACTGCATGAGGCCGATCTGGACATTCTCCGAGGCACGGCGGAGTCGGCGGCGCGGCTCGGTCTGACAGGCGGGATGCAAGTTGAGCAGCCGCCTGATCCCGATCATTACATCGACGACGAGCAGAAAGTCGAAGTCGATGGCGTAGAGCTCCAAGTGATCCACACGCCGGGACATACACGCGGGTCAGTCTGCTTCTACGGGCATGGTGTGCTGTTCTCGGGCGACACGCTGTTCAAGCAAAGCATTGGACGCACCGATTTGCCCGGCGGCGACTATAACCAGGAGATGTCGTCGATCGTCGACAAGCTCCTGATGCTGCCCGACGAGACGATTGTGCTCCCCGGTCACATGGACCAAACCACGCTGGCCGCAGAGCGAGCGCAGAATCCCTTCATTCTGCAGACGCTGGAGCAACGAGGCGTGCAGCCGGGTGAACGTCGCACGCCGGGCGGACTGATTCTTCCCAACTGACAACACGGATCTCAATCACTGGAGGGTCGACATGACGGACCGAGACACAACGTTGGCCGCGATGGCCGAGGCCAAAGAGACATTGGATGAGCGGTTGAGCAAGATCGATGATGCGCATGGCGAGTGGGAGGGCGCGATCGGCGAGTGGTCGGTGGCACAGTTGCTGCAACACCTGCATGGCTGGTTGACCGAGATGACCGCAGGAGTGGAGCGAATGAACGCCGGTCAGCGACCAACGCCCGAGGGCGTGGACTACTCGGATCCTGACGACTGGAATCCAGGATTCGTCGCCGAACGCGGCGAGCAGAGCTACGAAGAGGCACGGGCTGCCTTTGACAGCGCGCATGAGGAGTTCGCCGCAGCGGTTGGCGAGGTCGACTCTGTTCGGTTCGGCGAGGGCAAGACGATCAATCGGATGGTCGACGGCGTCGTGTTAGAACACTATCCGGAGCATGCCGAGGACATCGATCGGTTCTTCGAGCCAGCCAACCACTAGGCTCGGATAGCGCGTGAGTGGCTGGCGGGCGATACTTGAGCGAATCGGTTCGAGTCTGTTCGCGCCAACGAATTGGCCTAAGAAGAGAGTCCACAATGAGCGATGACGAGAGTCTGATCACGCCCGCGATGGAGGCCGCCATCGGCACCGAAGGTGAGCCGCGGGAAGTCACCATTGACAAAGAGCTGATCCTGCGCCTGATGCACGCGCTGGACGAGGATGATGAAGAGCTGATGGCTGCGGTCGAGTCGGGCGACACGTCGTATCCGATTCCGACGTACGCGCTGCTCACGACCAGCACATCACAGCGGCAGTTGAACGTGCCCGACGCGCCTGAGCGCGCGCTGATGGCGGCTGACGCCTGGGAGGTCAAGGCCGACATTCATCTCGGTGACAAAATGACCATCGTGCCAAGGCTGGCGGAAATCCAGGAGCGGATCGGCGGCCGGGTTGGTCACTCGTTGTTCATCAATCACGAGTGGGTCTATACCAACCAGGACGATGTCGAAGTGGCTCGTGTGCGCAGGACCGTAACGCACTTCCAGGCGCGCCACACAGGGGAGTAAGAGCACAATGACTTTGGAATACGACGCCCTCAGCGAGGGCACCGAGCTTCCGTCAGAGCAACGCACGCCGACTACAGATCAGGTGGTGGCGTTCTGCAATGCGACCGGCAACGCAGGACCACAGTTCCTCGATCCCGAGTTCGCCAAAGAAAAGATGGGCCTACCTGGACCGATCATTCCGGGCAACATGAAGCAGGGCTTCCTCGATCAATATCTGCGCCGCCACTTTGGCCGCAATCAGATCACTCGCCTGCAGCTCAACCACCGCCGACCCGATGTACACAACGCCGAAATGACGTTAGGCGGCGAAATCACGCGCACCTACGAGGCGGATGGACGACGGATGGCCGATCTGGAAATCCACATCGACAATCCCCAGGGCGACCGCTCGGTGCGGGGTGCGGCGACGATCGCATTTGACTAAGCCGGAGTGAACTCCGTGCCATTGCCGAATCTGCTCGATCTGGGGGAACTGACCGAGGGTACGGCGTTGCCTGAACTCTCGCTGGCGCCAGACATCATGGATGTCGCCAAGTTTGTCGGTGCGGCCGGCTTCGCCATTCCCATCTTCCTCGACCCTGTCGCCGCCCGTCAGACGGGTCTCGAGGGTCCACTGATTCCGGCCGAGTACAAATCGGCGTTTCTGCTGGGCTACCTGCGACACCTGGCCAAGCCGCATGGGCGAATCGTCCGATTGCAGTCGGGATTCCGGCGTCCCGACTATCACGGCAACCGCTTCACGATCAGCGGACAGGTGACACGCGTCGAAGCCACTGAAGGTGGTCGCGAGATACATCTGGAACTCTGGATCGAGCAGGCGTCCGGAGACCGCAGCGTGCGATCATCGGCCGTGGTGTTTCTTCCCAGCTGAGACCCAGTCATTCAGTCAATGTCCGCCGCAAGTCCTTCGTCATACCCGCGCTTGCCGCGGTCATCTCGCAGCGGCCCTCACGCTCGCGATGGGACAAGCGAGAGAGCAGCGGCAGGCGTGCAACACGACGGCAGTGGAGGATTCGGCGAGATTCCCGCGTCAAGCGCGGGAATGACAGGGTAAGGTGGCTGGAGCTCTCAGACGCCGCTGACGGTCATTCTTGACATTCTCACTGTTGGCGCCGAGCTGGCTCCGAACCATTGGGCATCACTGCCAACGGCGTCGACTCTCTGGAACATCTCGAGCAGATTGGCCGAGACGTTGATTTCCTGGACCGGCTCGGCGAGTTCGCCGTTACGAATCCAGATGCCGGCTGCGCCTCGGGAGAAATCTCCGGTCGTGTAGTTGATCCCGAATCCCATCAGCGTTGTCAGGTAGAGACCGTCTTCAACTTCGGCGATGATCTGCTCCGGCGGGGTATCACCAGATTCGATGGCGAGATTCCCACTACCGATCTGTGGCAGTCCGCCGACGCTGCGCCAGGCAGAGCCGGTGCTAGAGGCATCGAGTCGGCGTGCGTTGTACGAGTCGAACAGGAAGCCCTGGAAGACGCCTTGCTGGATCAGGGCGTTGCGTCGCGTAACGACGCCTTCGCCATCAAACGGGCGCGATCCGAGGCGATTGCTCATGGTGGAGTCGTCGACGATCGTGAGCAGGGGTGACGCGACGTCGGTCTGTTCGCGATTGGCAAGGAAGGTCGCTCGACGGTAGAGTGCCTCCCCATTGGCAGCTCCGGCGACGATCCCGGCGAGGCCTGACGCCATTCTCGGCTCCCAGACGACGGGCACCTCGCAGGTCGACGCCTTGGTCGCTCCGAGTTGACGCAGCGTGCGTGCGGCTGCCTCTCGGCCAACATCCTCAGGACTGTCTAGCCGGTGCAGGCTGCGCTCCGACGTTGACCAACCAGCGTTGCGAAGTTGTCCGTCTTCCTCCTGGGCCATCACCTCAACCCACATCGACGCACCGGTATCGGCGTATGTTCCGGCGAATCCGTTGGAGTCGACCAGCGCGAAGCTACTGACGTTGGTGCTGAACGTCGCTCCGCCGCTGTTAACGATTCGCTCATCGGCGTCGAGCGCCGACAGTTCGCATGACATGGCCTGCGCGAGCCGATGGTCGCCGTCGACCTCCGGAATCTGCTCGTCGAACAGGCCCATCTGCGGCACGTTGCGCGCCTGTTCCCTCGGATCAGCGAGTCCGGCGAAGGGATCAGGCTCCGACACTCGAGCCAATTCGAGCGCGGTCTGCACGGTCTCCGCGAGCGCGGTGTCGCTGATGTCACTGGTCGAGACGGTCGCCTGTCGTCCGTCGAGGATGACTCGCAATCCGACAGAACGGGACGTTGACTCGGAGACCTTTTCGATTTGTTGCTTGCGCACGGTGGTGGACGCGTTGGTTGAGCTGGCAGCGACGGCGTCCGCCTGGTCGACGCCAGCGGCTTCGGCCATCTCAAGCAGTCGCGCCGCGATCTCGAGTGGTTCGGTGGAGAGTGCCTGGTTCGCCATTACTACGACATCCCAGCGCCGGGCTGCATCTGCGTGCCGCCAACCGTGATGCCAGAGACCAGTACCGTCGGAATTCCGACACCGACCGGAACCGACTGGCCCGACTTGCCGCAGGTCCAGCGACCGTCGGACATCTCCAGGTCGTGTCCCACGCCGGTAACCTTTGACAGGACATCGGGACCGTTGCCGATCAGGTTGACATCGCGAATCGGCGCGGTGACCTGTCCGCTCTCGATCAGGTAGCCCTCGGTCACGGAGAAGACGAAGTCGCCGTTGGTGATGTTGACCTGTCCGCCGCTAAAGGCTTTGCAATAGATACCGAAGTCCACGCGCCGGATCAGATCCTCGGGCTCATCCTCGCCTGCGGTCATGTAGGTGTTCGTCATACGCGGCATTGGCGCATGACGGAAGGACTGGCGGCGTCCATTGCCGGACGGTGCGACGCCGAAGTGGTCGGAAGAAATGCGGTCCTGCATGTAGGCCGCGAGCTGTCCGTTCTCGATGAGCAGGTTGTGTCCGGCAACCTCGCCCTCATCATCGATATTGACAGAGCCTCTCGACAGGTTCAGCGTCGCGTCGTCAATCACGGTCACGAGGTCCGAGGCGACCGGTTGTCCGATTCGGTTCGAATAGTTCGATGTCTCTTTGCGATTGAAATCGGCCTCGAGTCCGTGTCCGACGGCCTCGTGCAGGAGAATTCCGGAGTCCCCCGCTGCCAGCACGACGGGGAAGGTCCCTGCCGGCGCCTCACGCGCCTCCTGCTGGAGGACAGCCTGTCGAGCCGCCTCTTCCGCCAACGATTCGGGCGAGTGTTCGTCGAAGTAGGCCATGCCCATGCGACCGCCACCGCCCCAGCGGGCATTGCGGCGTTCGCCGTCCAGCTCGGAGAGGCAGGAGACGTTGAATCGAAGCAGAGGCTGATAGTCGGCGACCAGACGTCCGTCGCTGCGGACAATCAGGACTCGCTTCTCTTCATCAACCATCGAAGCGTCCACGCGGGTAATGCTGGAGTTCCAGGCCCGCGCTGCATCGTCCGCGCGTCTCAGCAGTTCGACCTTGTCCGCGAGCGGCGTAGACGTGCTCGGCGAGGCGATCGCGTATCGATCGGCGGGATACGACTCGGCCGTTACGTCAACGGGATCGGAGTCGGAGGTTCCATGCGCGATCTGCGCGGCAGTAGCTGCGGCTCGTCGCATTGCGTCGAGCGACAGATCTTCGGTGTAGGCGTAGCCGATGGCGTCACCCTCGACCACGCGGATGCCGACGCCCTGGGAGAGCGACGCCTGCGTTGATTTCACTTGTTGATCTTCGAAGCTAAGCGAGCCCGAGCGCTTGTGTTCGAAGTACAACTCGGCGAACGAGCCTCCTCGTCCGAGGGCCGAATCGAGCACCGATTCAGCCGCAGCCTCGTCAACGCCGAGCTGGTTGGCGTAGAAACCGATCACATCGGCCGGCGTATCGCTCATGGGAGTGCCTCTTTGCTAGCTCAGGCGGTCATCATGCGGATTCTATGCAGGTAGCGCGCCGCTGGCGCGGAGTGTCGCAATGTCCTCAACGCTAAAGCCGCACTCGGACAGAATCGAGTCGGCATCGGCGTTGAGTTCCGGTGCTCGACCCTGGACCGCTCCGGGAGTGGCGGAGAAGTTCCAGGGCAATCCGGTAACGCGTCGGGTTCCAAAGCGCGGATCGGGAATCTCGGTCAAGTAGCCGTTGGCCCAGACCTGCTCGGAGGCTTCCACGTCGCCGTAACTGTTGACTGGAGCAGCGGGAATATCGGCTTTGCGTAGGCGCCGCAGCCACTCGTCGCGATCGGCCGTGATGAAACAGTCCTCGAGCAGCGCCTCGAGATCCAGCGTGTGCTTCTGCCTGGCCGGCGCTGTGGCGAATCGCTCGTCGGATTCCCACTCAGGATGTCCCATCAGCTTGCACAGCGCCCGCCAGTTCCGGGGATCGACGACGCCAATCACGAGCCAGCGTCCGTCGGCGGCCTGATAGAACGTAAACGTTGGCATCCGCCGTCGGGTCATGTGAGGCTGCACGCCGGTCTTGAGGAAGCCGGTCAGATAGACCGACTGCAGCGCAAGCTGAGAGCCGAGCAACGAGACATCGACGTGCTGTCCCTGTCCGGAGTCCTTGGCGGCGATCAGGGCCGCAAGCAAGCCGATGCAGGCTTGCATCGCTCCGACCTGGTCAGCGAAGCCGCCCGGCAAGGTGCGAGGCTCGGCCGCTTCTCCGAGCGCCTGCAGGGTCATGACGCCTCCTGTGGCCTGGCCGATGACGTCGTAGCCGGGCTCGCCGGCCTGGGGACCCGTCGCGCCGAACGCGGAAGCAGAGACCATGACAATCCGCGGATTTCGAGCACTCAGGGCCTCGTAGCTCAGGCCGAGGCGGTCCATGACACCGGGGCGATAGTTCTCGATCACGGCGTCACACTGCTCGGCCATCCGAAGAGCCGCATTGACCGCCGAAGGGTCTCTCAGGTTTAGGACGATCGAACGCTTGCCTCGGTCGTGCGCTTCGAAGTACCGGGAGAAACCATCGTCGGAGAGGTCGGAGCCGCGACCCGGGTCGCCGCCGGGCGGCTCTACTTTCCAGATCTCGGCGCCCATGTCGGACAGCATCACGGTTGCATAGGGCCCCTGTTGATAGCGGGTGAAATCGAGAATCCGATAGCCGTCCAGCGGTCCCTGCATGGTGCTTCCTCGCTGCATCGGGAACGTGCTTCGACGGCAGGATACCTTTGCTCCATGCCGCCACGCATTCGATTGACCGCAGACGAGTCGGCGCGCCTACCCGCCCTCTTGGCGCGCGTGGAGGCGTCGCACGACGCCTTTCCTTCACAGGCAGAAGCGTCAACTCAACTCTCCTGGATTCAAGAGCAATACTCCGACGATGATCCGCTCAGCCTGAATCTAATCACGCTGCTGTTGTTCGAATACGGCGTGCATCGCTCGGTGGATCAAGTCTCCCGGGACCTCGCTATCCTGCGCGAGGACCCTTGATACGAACAACGTGATTTAGCGGAAGGAACAGAAATGGCAATCGACGCAGCGGACACCCTGGAGATTCTGCAGTTGGCGGCGCGCTACAACCACGCGATCGACTACGGCGATCCCGAGGCCTGGGCAGGCACGTTCGCAGAGGACGGCGTCTTCAATGGCGGACCGCAGCCGGTCACAGGCCACGAGGCCCTGGCGCAGTTCGCGGCTGGCTTCGGCACCAACATGGCTGGAGCGCGGCACTGGACGAACAACCATGTCGTCGACGTTGACGGCGACGAGGCGACGCACTCCTGCTACCTGAACCTCGTCCAGACCAAGGATGGTGGTTCCAGCATCGTGACCGGTCGCTACGACGACACGCTGAAGAAGATCGACGGTCAGTGGCGGTTCACGAATCGCCAGGTGACGCCGGATCCGAAGGACTAGTCTCCGGACTTCCTGCACTTCGGGCAGACACGCGAACGCGCCCGTCGCTGAACCGCAACACTGCGGCAGCGAGGGCGCGTTTGTCGTGCCTGACGAACTTCGATCAGTCGGCTATTCCGACAGCGAGTTCTCGTCGTCGTCATTCTGACTCGTGGTGCCTGCGGTCGTGTCTTCCAACTCGTCGCCGGTGGTGCCGCTAGTGGACGCGCCCGAATCGACCTGGACCTGCGACTGCGTGGTGGTCAGCGTCGGTGATGCATCTCCCTGGTAGCCAACCGGCACTAGCAGCACGTCGCCGATCAGGATCAGGTTCGGATCGGTGAGGCCGTTGAGCGCCATGATCGCGTCCATCGTCGTATTGTTGGCGACGGCGATGGCGACCAGGCTGTCGCCTTCCTCGATTTCAACCGGGGCGATGGTGTGCCAGTTGGCGAGGTCATCAGTCAACGGCGGGGCGTCGGTTGCCGCGGCCGTGATCGCCGGGGAACCCTGGTCCGCGGCAACGGTCGCACTCTCGGCGGCTTCGGCCGGAGCAACTTCAGCGATCTCTTCGGCAAAGCCGACAGGGATCATGAGTTGTTGTCCGATGCTCAGAGTCGACGGGTCGGTGATCCCATTGAGCGTCGCGATCGCGGAGATCGTCGTGCCGTAGTTCTGGGCAATCAGCCAAAGCGTCTCGCCGGGCAGCACCTGGATCGTTTCGATCTCAGTCCATGCGGCGAGACGGGCGGCCGGGTCGAGCGAGGCCAGATCGACATCGTCTGTTCCGGTCGCGGCGGTCTGCTCTTCAGCAGCGGCGCTCGCGGTCTCAGCCGAGGTCGCCACTGTGGTCGTCGATGCTGCGGTCGCTGACGCGGTTGACGGAGTCTCGGTCGTTGTGGCGACAGTCGACTGAACCGGCGCAGTGGTAGTGGCCTGTGCCTGCTGCGTCACTTGGGTCGCCGGAGTCGTGGTGACTCTGGTGACGGTTGGCGCCGGCTCTGAGTCGGTCCCGAATAGCTGCCAGGCGATGACGGCTGCGACAGCAGCCGGAATCACAATGGCCAGCCCGACGACAGTCCAGGCACGACGACGTGTCGCGCGCATGTCCGGCTCGCCGCCGTCAACCATGGCATCGTCAACGCCGGGCGCGAACTCGTACGTTCCGCCGAAGGGCGTGGCTGAATCAGCCATCGCCTGGTCGACATCACGTTCCACCGCCGATGGATTGAACGGCGATTCGGTTCGCTGTGGGTCAGATGGTTGCGCCGCGTGCGGTTTGAATGAACCCGACGAGGCTGCTTCCTGTAGGGACATCCCGGTCTCCCAACCGAGTCGCCCCGCCGCATAGTGTGCCCGAAGGCGTGGAGCTTAGCGGAATTTCGCCGGACGCTTCTCAAGAAACGCCGAGATGGCTTCCGCATGCTCCGGTGTCTGCATCGCCCACTCTAGCGCCTCGCCTTCGCGCTGTTGGACCAGCCCAATATTGGTTTCCAGCTGATTTTGCGAAAATAGCGATTTCACGCGGCGCATGATCGAATCCGGATTTTCGGCCAGTTCCTCGCCGAGAGCCACAGCGCGGTCAAGCAGCTCATCGTCCGGGGCGATGTCGCGAACGAGGCCCGCTTCCAGCGCCTCTTGAGCACCGACGAACCGACCGGTGAGACACCAGTCGAGCGCGCGACCGACTCCCACGAGGCGAGGCAGCAATGTGGTGGAGGCAGCCTCGGGCAGCAAGCCCATTTTGACGAAGCGGAATCCGAACTGAGCGCTCTCGCCGGCAATGCGGAAGTCGAATGGCAGCACCGTCGTGACACCGACGCCGACGGCGTAGCCGTGCACGGCGGCGATGATGGGCTTGCTGTCGTTGCAGAAGTCGACCCAGGTCTCGTCGTGTTCGTCTGCTTCGCCGGCTCGGCGCGAGGCTTCTCCGGTGTTCACTTCGGCTTGCTGTTGTTGCAAGTCCAGGCCAGCGCAATATGAGCGACCGTTGCCTGCAAAGACGATCGCCGCGACCTCCGGGTTGTTGTTGAATTTGGTGACGGCATCCTTCTCTTCGGCCGCCATGGCGCGGCTCCAGGCGTTCAGCTTCTCCGGTCGATTCTTGCGGATGATGCCTACCGCTCCGCGCTGTTCGACTTCAATCAGTTCGTAGCTCATGGGAGGTCCAATCCTGTATCGAGTTGGGGGATCCGAGTGCTGTATCTGGTTGAGAACGGCGTGCGTTCCCGAGAACGGTCGTGTTACGTCACTTTCTGGGAAGTTATCACTCACTTGACAATGGACTACCGCTCGTCGTCTCTGGTGGTGCATAGAGTGACATATGCGCCGCTCACGCAGGCTACTTCTGCTGATTCCTTTGGGCATCGCACTGGCGATTGTTAGCGCTTGGCCTTCTGTGGGGCTGTGGGATCGCGCGTCTGCCGACACGTACACGATTCAGCAGGGCGACACGCTCTGGGATATTGCCAACCGGCTGCAGGTCGGAGTCTCGGTTCTGCTTGCGCTAAACGAGGACATCACCTCGCCCAACAACATTTATGTCGGTCAAGACATCCAGGTGCCGGACAACACGGCTGTTCAGCCACAGCCCGAGAACTCGGAGCAGGAGCCCACTACTGAGAACACCCGACCCGGAGGCCTCGGCAGTGCCGGATTCACATTTATCTACCGGATCCAAGCCGGCGACACGCTCACAGAGATCGCGGAAACATACGGCACGGATATCAGCACAATCCTTGCTCTCAATCCTGATCTCGACCCAAACTTGCTGTTTGTTGGAAACGAGATCGTCGTTCAACGTGGCGTCAGTCTCAGCAATGAAGATAGTGCTGAACAGCCATCACCAACGTTGAACGCGGGCATCCAGACTGAGGATCAGCGTCCGACATCTGTCCAGACCATCGAGTACATCATTCAGCCCGGTGATTCTGCCTCAGCGATCGCGGAAGCTCACGGCGTGTCGCTCGACGCGTTGCGCGAGCGCAATCCCCAGCTCAACTTCAACACTATTCATCCGAATCAGATCATGTACATCCCAATACCCGACTATCGGGCACCGGCACTGGATCCCACCGAGGCGCTCGGCGGATTGACCGAGCGCTATACCGTCCGATCCGGCGACAATGCCACGTTCATCGCCGGGCTGTTCAACATAACGGTCCCAGAACTAAGCGAGCTCAATGGCGGCTCCAACCTGTCAATGATCTATGTCGGACAGACACTGATCGTTCCCTGGACTGGGAATGCCGCCAACGCGCTGCCGGGAACTGTGCCTGCCGTTCAGGTACGCCGCCGAACGCACGTCGTTGAACCGGGCGACACCTTCAGCCAGATCGCCAACCGGCACGGTCTGACGCTTGAGGAGCTGCGGAGCCTCAACCCGCTGCGACCTAACGACTTGCTGGTCGTCGGCGAGCTGTTGTTCCTGCCCGGCAATATCGACGCTCCGGTTGTCGCGGAAGAGCAGACGCTGTGGGAAGCGGACCTGGTTCAGTATGCGGCGGCAATCCTTGGTGTTACGCCTCACACCTTGTTGGCTAATCACGGCTGGGTTGAACCCGGCCAGTGGCTGGACGCCGGCAGTACCTGGCGCCTCCCGCTGCGCGAAGGTCTGTTAGTCACGGTTCAGGCCGGTGACACGCTCCAGGGGATCGCGAATGCGCATGGAGTCGATATGTCGCTCATCCTCGCCGACCCCGCGAACGGCGTCGACGATCCAAACGCAATCGTGATCGGCCAGGAGATCATCCTGCCGCTATTCGTCCCCGACTTTGCCTGGCCGGCCCAGGGAGAACTGACCGATCCCTTCGGGTTGTGCCGAAGCTGGGACTGCTCCTACCGACACAATGGACTGGACATGGCGCTCGATCTCTACGTACCGATTGTGGCGGCGGCCGATGGTTTGGTGACGTTCGTCGGCGGAGATTCTGCATTAGGGCTGGGCTGGTACGTCGAGATCGAGCACAATGGCGGCTGGAGCACGATCTACGCTCACCTCGTCGAATTCAATGTGCAGCAGGGTCAATACGTCACCCAGGGCGACATCATCGGCTACAACGGCAACACCGGTTACAGCACCGGGCCGCACCTGCACTTCGAGGTGCACCACAACGACTGGTACATCGACCCGCTGGTTGTCCTGCCTTGATACCGAACTCTGCGCGCGTCTCAGTTGAGCCTCGACTGCACCTCGACACAGACTCGACGCAACTCCTTGATCGACGGACTGCCATAGACATCCACTGCTCGTGGCTGGTAGTCGTTTCTTTCACGCCATCCCGGTGAGGCCGCTTCGATGATTGCATCCAGCTCAGCGGCGGCGGCGATCGCGGTCCAGGTCGCTCCGCTCCCGTCTCCGGCGTCCGATAGAGCGTTGCTGCCCTGCCGCGCCGGATTGAGCGCTCGATCAAGTCGCGGCAGTAGCGCAGCTCCAACTTCAGGCATCCGCGCTTCCAGGTGAGACTTCGCGAGCGAATGCAATGAGTCGACCGAGGCCCATCGCTGTTCTGCGCCGACTTCGTCGAGCTGGAGCGCGTCCTGAACTCGCGGCCAGAGGTCGGTGAGCTTGAGCAGTCGTCCGGCGGCTCGCATACGTCTTGGCATACGCAGGACATCGACCGGCTCACTGACGATGGCGCTCACAGCCGGGAAGATGCCACTGCGCACTGCTTCCAGAGCATCGATTGGGCGCCCTGCCGCCTCACTGTCATCAAGCGAGACTCGGGCTCGTTGCAAAGCCCGAGCAGCTCGCAACTGACGGCCTTCAGCCGAGTAGTAGCGGTCACGGAACGTGGCCAAGATGTCCCGCAAGGTTGGATCGGCCATACGCAACGTGTGCATATCAGCGAGATGTCCGGCCAGCGGCTCCAGATGGAGAAGATCTTCCAGTTCGACCAACGATCCCGATGTGATCGAGTCGATCGTTATTGAGACACCGTTCTCAGTCGTGACTCCGCCTTCGTCAATCAACGCTTCGTCTCGGTGGCGAAACAGAAGGATCTGCAGCAGCGATGCATCCCAGACCTGGCTCCTGGCGTAGTCGCCGATCACGCCGACCCCGCGAATGAGCGAGTCTCGGCCGCGATGACGCGCACTGATGCGTTCGGCGAGCGCTTGCCACTCTGCGGAGGCGGAGTCGGCCATGGGAGCCTCAGAAGCCCCGATAGCGATTGGCAATGGGGAAACGCCGGTCTCGTCCGAAGGCGCGAGGTGTGATTTTGAGTCCGGGAGCGGCCTGTCGGCGCTTGTACTCCGCACCGGTTACCAGGGACATCACACGCTTGACGTCAGTCTCATCGAAGCCTGAGGCGACGATTTCGTCGAGCGACCGGTCCTCCTCCACGAAGGACTGGAGGATGGGATCCAAGCGCTCATAAGGCATCAGCGACTGCTCGTCGAACTGGTCTGGGCGCAGCTCGGCGCTGGGCGGCTTGGTCAATACGGAAACGGGGATGACCTCACGTCCGGCTCGTTCATTGACGAGTTCCGAGATGCGATAGACCAGCAGCTTGGGCACGTCCTGGATTACCGCGAGCCCACCGGTCATATCGCCGTAGAGCGTCGTGTATCCGGTCGCGGATTCGCTCTTGTTGGAGGTTGTCAGCACCAACGCGCCAGTCTTGTTTGAGATCGCCATCATCAGCACACCACGAATACGCGCTTGCAGGTTCTCTTCAGTCACATCCTGAGGCAGACCCTCAAACAGCGGTGCCAGCGTGTCGAGGTAGGACTGGTACGGACCCTCGATCGGTAACACATCCATTTGAATGCCGAGGTTGTCGGCCAGCGCGCGCGCGTCGGCGACGCTGCCCTCGGATGAGTAGCGAGAAGGCATGGACACGCCGCGCACATGGTCGGCACCAAGTGCATCAACGGCGATCACCGCAGTGATCGTCGAATCGATCCCTCCGGATAGCGCGATCACGACGTCGCTAAAGCCCGTCTTATGGACGTAATCGCGGGTACCCAGCACCAGCGCCTCGTAGACCTGAACGTCACTGGGCAGCGTCTCGGCAATGCTCGGTTCGAGAAGCGGTCCTCTATCAATCTCAAGCTCGCGCGAAACTGCCGCGTGCTCTGCCTGAGTCTGCGGCAATCGCCTCAGACGCGGATCGTGGAGTCGAGTCTGGCGCACCTCTTCCACATCCAGGTCGACGGTGAGCAATTGCTCCGTGAAGAGGTCGGCCCTGGCAATCAGGTCGCCGCCGGGACCGTAGATGGTTGAGCCGCCGTCGAAAATCAAATGGTCCTGTCCGCCCACGAGGTTGCAGTAGAGCGTGAGCACGGCATTGTCGGCGGCGCGGGTGGCGAGCATCTGCTCGCGTTGGTGCGACTTGCCGGCGTGGAAGGGTGAGCCGTTGATATTGACCACGACCTCAGCACCCGCCAGACACTGATCCTGCATCGGACCCGAGGAGTACCAGATGTCCTCGCAGATCGTGACACCCACGCGGGCTCCGGCGATGTCAAAGAGCTGCACGCCCTGTCCTGGCCTGAAGTAACGGGCCTCGTCAAAGACTCCGTAGTTGGGCAGGTATTGCTTGTGATACGCACCCGCGAGTTCCCCGTCGTGCAAGACTCCCGCGGCATTGAAAATGTCGTGCGCATAGTCGACAAAGCCAACAATCGCCGCGACATGCAGGCCGATCGTGGCTTCTCGGACTCGGTCGAGGGTCGCCAGGTTGTCCTCGACGAACCCGCGCCTGAGCACGAGGTCTTCGGGTGGATAGCCCGTTAGCGCCAACTCGGGGAAGGCGACGAGATCCGCACCCACGGACTCCGCCTCGCGGATCTGGTTGATGATCTTGTCGGCGTTGCCGTCGAGATCTCCAACCGTCGAGTTGATCTGCGCTAACGACACACGCAAGCGTCGCACGGAGCCTCCTGAGTTGTCCCATCGCCGCGATTCAGCTGACGGATCGCAGAGTATCGCACCACAGATACACTCTGACCTGTGTCGAATGCCCCGACCAACAGCCTCGATTCTGTTCTGCCCGCGAAGCTGAGCGGCGCGGCCTTCGCGTGGCCTGGCGGGCGCGGCGTGTCCGACATCGACCTCACCGTTCGCCACGGCGAGGTGGTCACGCTGCTTGGTCCGAACGGAGCAGGTAAGTCCACCATCCTGAAAGTGCTGAGCGGCGAGATCGCGCCCCAGGATGGCGACGTCTCCATCTTCGGCGCGCCACACGGTCCAGATGCCCGACGGCGCATCGGACTGGTCCTGCAGGAGCCGAGCACCGACGATCTCATGACGGTGCAGGAAACGTTGCAGCTTCACGGTCGGCTCTTCGGTCTGCGCCGTGCTGAACTGAATCGGCGCAGCACCGAGCTGCTGGACTCGCTGGGCATCGCCGACCGTGCGCATGACCGATGTGAGGCGTTGTCCGGCGGTCTGCGACGACGCCTTGATATCGCCAGAGCGCTGTTGCATCATCCTGACCTGTTGCTGCTCGACGAGCCGACACTGGCGCTTGATCCCGACTCAAGCGACGCCATCTGGGAGACGCTGCGCCAACGGGTGACGGAGGGCATCGCTGTCGTTGTCTGCTCGAACGACACGGCAGAAGCAGAGGCACATGCCAACCGCGTGGTAATGGTCAGTGAAGGTCGCATTGTCGCAGAAGACACTCCCAGGAATCTGACCTCCGAGTTGCGGTCCGACGCGCTTGAGCTCGACTGGCCCGATGCGGATGATGACGACGTGGCTGCGCTGACACGCTGGCCGGGTGTCGGTGCGGTACTGCGCTCCGACGGTGGGCTGCATATGACCGTGGACAGTTCGGCTGAAGTCGTGCCGCGGCTGTTCGAGTCATACGGCGCCCAGATCATTGGGCTGAGGATTCACGGGTCCAGCCTGCGCGATGCCTGGTTCCAGATTGTGGGTCGACCATTGGCGGAGGACGTGGAGAAGAGGCAATGATCGCCGCTGCGACTGCATCCTGGGCGCTGTTAGCCCGAGACCTGAAAGCGATCGCGCGATCGCGATCGCAGTTGTACTCCTCAATCCTGTTTCCCCTGATGTTGCTCGCACTCCTGGGCACCGGCGTTTCCAGTGGATTGTCTCCGACTTCGGAGCGGATCCTGGATGGCGACTACACATCGTTCCTCGCGCCGGGGATGATCGCAATGACTGCACTGTTCTCGTCAACCTTCTCCAGCGCCGGCTTCTACCGCGACCGCGAGAGTGGATTGTTGCGGGCCATGCTGGCCTCGCCGCACAGCGCTCAAACGATCCTGTTCGGCAAGGCGTTGGGGTCGATCCTGATCGGATCGCTACAGGCCTTGACAGTGCTGGTGCTGGCCGTCGTGATCCCGGGTATTGATCTTGCCTGGCAGTTCGGTTGGCTTGGCGGCGTCGCGACGGTGGTTGTCACGATCCTGGCGCTGAACTTCATGCTTTCGGGGTTGTCACTGTTGTTGGCGGTCAGAATCAAGACCATGCAGGGCTTTCATCTGATCATGAATCTCGTCCTGTTCCCGCTGTTCTTTCTTTCCGGGGCGTTTTTCCCGTTGGATCAGGTGCCTACGTGGCTGGAAGTGATCGGCTATGCGAATCCTCTGACATACGCCGTCGACCTCTTGCACTACGCGTCATACGCGGACTCGCCCGAGGGGCTGATCGGACCATTGATCGATGGTCTGGTGCTGGGTGGTCTGGCGGTCGCATTGTTCGTTGTCGGACTGCGACGGGCGCCCAGAGCGGTGTAGGCGCATGATTGATCGACTGCGAACAACTCTGATACTCATCGGACTGATCGCTGGCGCGGTCACGTTCGTCGCTTGCGAGGAATCGGACAACCGCGTGGTCATTACGCCTTCAGAGGCGGCGTTCGTCCCCGTGATCGAATCATCGGACTTGTTCGTCGGTGTCCCGAAGCTGGTGTTGACACTGTTGGAGCGTGATCGGCAGCCTGAGTTCGGCGAAGACGCGAAGTTCCGCATTCGATATTTCGAGCCAACTGAGGGTGGAATCAAGTTCCATTCGGAAGCGGAACTGAGGACTATCGATGTCGAAGGGTTGCGATACCTCGTAGCAACCGAGCCGCCATTTCAAGTCGGCGGCACCTGGGCGATCGCCGTCACAGTGGAGTTGGGCGACGGCAATGCGGAGAGTTCGCCTCGACTGTCGTTTGTCGTGAACGACTCTCCGCGGGGACTGGCTGCTGGCTCAACCGCGCCCGATGTTCCAACGCCGACGATCGCGGACGGTGTGCTCGAGCGTATGCCGGACACGCCTGACTCATTCCTCGGCCTCTACGAGCAATCTGCGTCGCAGTTGATTAGTTCGGGCGAGCCCTTCCTGATCGTCTGGGCATCCGCAGATCGTTGCGCCGGCAGACTGGCGTGCGCTCGCGCAGTCGACCAAGCTCGCACGATCTACGACCAGGACATGATCGCCGTCCTGCATGTTGAACCGTTCGGACGTCCCCGACCTGCAGCGCTACAAGCACTGATTGACTCCGGCAACGAAGCGTGGGGGATTGAGGCGGAACCGCAGTTCTTCGTGATCGACGAAGAAGGCAGCGTTGCAGCTCGCTTCGAGATCGTGGTCGAGCAGTCTGATTTGGAAGCAGCTATCGAAGAGGCGCTGCGCTAGACGAGCACATCCAGCCCGACTGCCGCGAAGATGACGAACAGGTAGGCGATTGATGCAAAGAACAGTCGCATCGGCGGTGCCTGCTCCTTCCACACCTGCCAGGCGATGTAGATGAAGACCGCCCCAGCGATGGCACTAGTCGTCTCGTAACACCAGCTCAGATGCCCGCCCAGCGGTCCGAGCAGGCTGACGGCGACCAGACCGATGGAGTAGATCAACAACTGCTTGCGTGTCTCACGCTCACCGGAGACGACTGGCAGCATCGGGACATCGGCCTTGGCGTAGTCGTCGCGATACTTGAGCGCCAGCGCCCAGAAATGCGGCGGCGTCCACATGAAGATGACGAGGAAGAGGATGAACGGCGTCCAGGTAACCTCGCCGGTGACGGCAGCCCAGCCAACGAGCGGCGGAATCGATCCGGCCGCGCCGCCGATGACAATGTTCTGGGTCGTCGAGCGCTTGAGCCAGATCGTGTAGATGAAGACGTAAAACAGGACGGCGGCTTCGGCAAGCAACGCGGCAAGGAGATTGACAGTCAACGCGAGCTGTATGCCGCCGACGGTCGCAAGGAATACGCCCCAGACCAACGCCTGCCAGGGCTGAATCACACCCGACGGCAAAGGTCGGTCGGCCGTGCGATCCATGATTGCGTCGATATCGCGGTCGAACCACTGATTGAATGTGTTTGCGCCGCCTGCGGTCAGTACGCCGCCGAGCAGGGTGAGCACGATCAGCGCGAGGCCATCGACGAAACTGTCGCGCGGCCATCCGTCGGCCGCAACGATCATCGTGGGCACGGTCGTGACCAGCAGCAGGCCGATAATGCCCGGCTTGGTCAGATCCCAGAATCCCCTGGCCACATCTAGTGTCCGACGTGGGACCGAGATCGACGCGGGTCGTTGCAAAGTGAGAGGACGATCGGTCATCCGTTGACCTCACTTTCGGACGGGACCGTGTCGGCATCGACCGTTGCCGGAAGTGGTTGTCCGACAAGCCGTGGACCTGATTGGAGCCAGCCTGCACGGTAGACCGCGACCAGTGCAGATGCAGTGACCAACAGCCAGACGATTGACCCCATCGACAGGTGCAGTGCGCGTGCCCAGGCATCGAAGTTGATCCAGATCATCGCGGCGCCGATGAATATCTGAGCGACAAACAGCGTCGTCGCTCCGTGAATCAGGAATGTCAATGACCGCGAGCGGGGGCGCAACATCACGACGCCCATTGATGCGCCAAACAGGGCGAGTCCGCCAAACAGGACCAGGAATCGGTGACCCATATTCCATTGAGCGTACTCGCCTTCAGGGAACAGGCCTCCGTAACAGAACGGCCACTGATTTCCGCAGGCTGCACCCCCTGGTCCTACGTGGGCTCCGGCGTCGGGGCCTGCGCCGACATGCGTCACATAGGAGCCGACCACGACGACGGCATAGACGAGGACCGTCGTGACCAGGACAATGCGAGCGAAATTGCGCGCCTGCGACGGGGAATCGGTTCCGAGCGGCGCATCGTCGTCGGGCGTCACGGTTTGCCAGGCGAACGTACTCAACCAGGAGATCGCTACGGTTGCGATGATCAGCATGGCGGTGGCAAGGTGTGAGGTGACGATCAGCGCTTCGAGCCGTTCGGTCACGGTCAGGCCACCTAGCACAACCTGAAGCGCCAACAATGGGATCGCAAGGACGGCAGGCAGCCAGACGCGTACGTGATCTCGATATCGATGCCAGGCGACGATGGCGTAGCCAAGGATGATGAAGCCCATGATCGCGGCGGCCAGGCGGTGGGTCCACTCGAGCCAGACCTGGTGTGCCGCAAACTCACCGAAGTCGCCGGAGGGAATCAGTCCTCCGTAGCAACCGGGCCAGTCGGGACAAGCGAGGCCGGAGCCGGTAACCCGAACGATGCCGCCCAGGGCGGTCAACACCAACAGGCCGATGACCAGTCCCATACCGACTCGTTGAAACCTGGTCATCGATGCCATCGAACGCAGATCCGTCTATCAACCGGCCTGTGAGGGCCTTATCCGGTTAAGTGTCGCACTCTTCAGCGCATCGGCGAAATGCGCAGGGCACATTGTTTCACTGTGCTTCACAGTCGTTCACTGTTCTCCAGGTCGAGGACCGAGAGTCGGGATCTCGCCGTGGACCCGGATCTGCATGTCGCGCACCACGTCATTGCGACGATCCTTGAAGCCCTCTCGCTCCGCCCAGAAGTAGACCGTCATGATGACGGCGAGTGCGAACATCATGGAGCCCGGCACCCACATGATGCCCGCGCCGATCCGCTGGTCAATGAGCGCGGTCGGTCCCCACTCGCGAACCGCGGCGGCGGTCGCGTAGGTGTCGTAAATCGCGTCTCCGACATTGATCAAAATGACTCCCAGACCAATGTTCTGCAGGATCGCGACCACTAGTAGAGCGCAGCGCCAGACGTGATGCGGTCGCAGACGGGTCGCGTCTACGCCGATCACCATCCACCAGAGGAGGACAGCGCCGAACAGAAACACGCCGTGCTCGACGAAGTGCACCGCCTCTGACGCAATGGCCGCGTCGTACGCGTCGGGCCAGTGCCAGCTCCAGACGCTGGCGATGTAGATGATGATCGCGGCTGGAGGCCAGGTCAGGAATCGGACCAGCCTGGAGTTGAGGAACGGCACTAGATACGAGGTCCGAATCCGCGACGAGGCGGACCGCAGCGCCAGAGTCGCCGGAGCGCCCAGCAGCATCAGCGGCGCAACCAGCATCGTGATAAACACGTGCTGGACCATGTGTACCCAGAACAGGTCGTCCGAGTAAGTGTCGATCGGGGACATCAGCCCCAACAACATGAACACCCAACCGGCGAAGAAACACCAGCCGTGCCAACGGGGAAAGTGAAAGTTCGGTGAGTCGCGCCGCAATCGGTAGTAGCCCCAGGCGTAGAGTCCACCGACGATCAGCACGAGCGCCAGACCGGGAGCGTCAACACTCCAGACTCCAAGCGCATGCAGGAAGTTGCCCGATTCGGCGTACCGACCGTCGTGGGCCAGCGCTACCGAGGGCGCGATTACGGCCACGAGTGCGCAGGCGACCGCGAACAGCGCTCGCGGCCTGCTTCTCACCTGACTGCCCGAGTCAGCTGAGGAAGAAGACGAGCGGGAAGATCACGAGCAACCATACAAAGCCCACGAAGTGCCAGTACAGCGTCGCTGCCTCAATCGCCGTGTTGCGTTTGGCGTCGAAGTGCCCCAGCAGACCGCGCAACCACTGCGCGAAGATGAACAGCAGACCGCCGATCACGTGAGCGCCGTGGAATCCCGTCAGCGTGTAGAACGTGGCCGCGTATGGACCATCGGAGATGCCGAACTCGGCGTGCTGCCACTCGAAGTACTGGTTGATCATGAAGGCGACGCCGATCACCAGGACGATCCCCATGTTGATCAACATCGCCTTGCGATTGCCCTTGCGAATCGCGAACGCCGCGATCTGCATTGGGATCGATGTGCTGACCAGGAGGATCGTAAACAGAATCGGGCGCAACTCACCGCCTTCGAGACGGTGAGCGCCGTTGGTTGGTTCCCAGAACAGCGTGTCGCTGTGTAGGGCGAGCATCGCCGCGATCAGTCCAGCGAAGAACATGATCTCGGAGAAAATGAAGAAGATAATGCCCCACAGGCCGGTCGTCATCGGCTCGTCGCCGACGAGGAAGCTGCGGACGGGGTGAACCCGCTTGTGGGTGATGGCTCCTGCTGCCATGACTAGCCCTCCTCCCGCGCGGACGCGGAGGGCGTTTTGGCGCCGCCTCCACCGTTGTGGCCGTTGCTGACGTGATAGTGCGGGTCGTCCTGCAGCTTCTCGCCGAAGCGGAGGTCGAACAGCGGTCGCTCAGAGCGAATCTCGGGCAGCGAGTCGAAGTTGTGCGGCGGCGGCGGCGATGTCGTCGCCCACTCGAGCGTGGTGCCTTCCCATGGGTCGGAGCCCGCGCGCTCGCCCCACTTGAGTGAGTAGAACACGTTGTAGAGGAAGACCATCATGCCTGCCGCGGAGACAAACGCGCCAATGGTAATCAGCATGTTCATCAGCTCCCAGCCGGGGTTGTCGACGTAGTCGTTGATCCGGCGCGGCATGCCATCAAGACCGAGCAAGAGCTGAGTGAAGAAGACCAGGTTGACGCCAATGAACACCAACCAGAAATGCAGCTTGCCCAGGCCCTCGTTCATAAACTTCCCGAACATCTTCGGGAACCAGTAGTAGCAACCGGCGAGGAAACCGAAGGTTGCCGCAATCGACATGGTGTAATGGAAGTGGCCAACGACGAAGTAGGTGTCGTGCAGGGCGAAGTCGACGGGTACGGCCGCGTGGAAGACGCCGGTAATGCCACCGATCAGGAAGAGCATGAGGAATCCGACGCTGAATAGCATCGCCGTGGGGAAGATGTTCGACCCTCGCCACATCGTGGCGATCCAGTTGAACATCTTGACGCCGGTTGGCACCGCGATCAGGAATGTCGCGCCCATGAAGAAGGGCAAGAAAACGCCACCAGTGGTGAACATATGGTGCGCCCAGACGATGAATCCAAGCAACCCGATAGCGACCAGCGCCAGGACCATCGAGCGATAGCCAAAGACGGGGCGTCGGGTAAAGACGCCGAACACATCGGAGACGATCCCCATGGCGGGCAAGATCATGATGTAGACGGCTGGGTGCGAATAGAACCAGAACAGATTCTGCCAGAGCAGTGGCTGTCCGCCGGCGGCCGGGTCAAAGAATGCTCCGCCTGCGCCGTTGCGGTCGATGAAGCCGAGCACGAGGGCGGCGGCGAGGACCGGGGTCGAGAGCAGAATCAGCAGTCCGGTGACGAGCGTGGTCCAGGTGAATAGCGGCAGGCGCCACATGGTCATGCCGGGCGCACGCATTTTGAAGATGGTGACTAAGAAGTTCACGGACCCGAAGATCGATGCCTGGCCTAACAGGATGACACCGACCAACCACATATCCATGCCTGCGCCGGGAGGCTCTGCGTTGTTTCCGGTGTCGAGCGTCACGGGTGGGTAGGCGGTCCAGCCAGCGGAGGCAGTGCCACCCTCAACAGCGAAGCTGAGCGTGAGCAGGACGCCACCAAACAGGAAGATCCAGAACGACAGCGCGTTGATCCGTGGGAACGCCATGTCGAGCGCGCCAATTTGCAGCGGCATCGAGTAGTTCATGAATGCCGCGCCAACCGGCAGCAAGAAGAGGAAGATCATCACGCTGCCGTGCATCGTGAAGATCGAGTTGTAGGTCTCAGCTGAAATGATGGTGCCGGTCTGCGCCAGCTCGGTGCGCATAACCAGGGAGAACGCCATGCCGACCAGTCCGAACGCGCCGGCCGTCCAGAGGTACATGATGCCGATCTTCTTGTGGTCGACCGTGGTCAACCATTCGAGGATCGCGCGCCAGACATTTGCGCCTGCATATGGTGTGGTCTGAGCCCCCGCCAGTGTCGCCATCGTGATGCCTCCCTCTGCGTCTTCGCGTGCGCCGTGGCGGGGCTAGCCGCCGGCCTCGATCAGTTCAGCCAGTTTGCTGGGGATTTCGTCTGCTGGGTGTGGTCGTTCGACCGACTGCAGCCAGGCGTAGATGTCGGCGATTTCTTCGTCCGAAACCTGGTCGGGCGTGAACTCGGTCATCGCCTCGAGCGGCTCACGGTACTGCTGAATCACGCGGTCCAGCGGCACGACGGTCATTGCAATGGTCGGGCCAACGAGGCCTTCGCCGCTGTCGCCGTGGCAGACGTTGCAGCCAAGTGAGAAGAAGAGGTTCTGGCCATTGGCCGGGTTGCCGATCGCGCCTTCTTCCATCTCGACCTCTTCTTCGCCGCCGAAGTCACCCTCGACCGGCTCGGGCGCATCGCCAGCCTTGTCTTCGAACCAGGCGTCGTACTCGGCCATCGACAGAGCCCTGACCGTGTAGATCATCCGCGCGTGGTCGCGACCGCAGAACTCCGCGCATTGGCTCTGGAAGTCACCGGTGTCGGTGATCCGGACCCAGAGGGTCTGTACACGGCCGGGGACCGCGTCAAGTTTGGTCAGGAACTGTGGAGTGTAGAAAGCGTGCAGCACATCAGCAGACGCGATGTTGAAGCGAATCATCTGGCCAACTGGGACGGTCACGATTGGCGTGTTGTCGGCGGCTTGCAGTCGACCCTCGGCGACCGTATCGGTGCCATTGAAGACGCGCATGATCTCAGAACCTGCGCTATGCCGGATTGCGACCGTTCCATTGACGGCTCGTTCAACCGTGACGACATCACCGGTCCGTGCGACGACGCGCATGTGCTCAACGCCCATCTTGAGCGTCATGAACGGGACTACGAGGGACGGATCCTCAAGATGAATCTCAGTCTCGGCCAGGTCCGCGGACATGCTTTCGGCCAACTCAGTGCCGAGCGGCACCGCGTAGTTGAACGCCCAGGCCCACTGACGGCCCTGGACATCAACGATCGTGACTTCCTCATCCGGATCCGCTGCGGCCTGAATGTCCTGCAATACGAAGAACGAAACGAAGAAGAGGATGACGACGATGACGGTGGGGATGCCGGTCCAGAGGATTTCGGCGGTGGTGTTGTGGCCAATCTGTGTGGGCAGCTCGTCGTCGGACTTGCGCTTGTAGCGGAACACGACCCAGAGGATCATCGCCTCGACGATGATGAAGACGATGACGCCAATGGCGAAGACGATGAAGTAGAGCGTCCGAATCGAGTCGCCTTGCTCGGAGACCGCTTCGGGCAGAGCGACCTGTGCGCTGGTCAATCCGGAGAATGCAAGCAGGGCCAGGGCGGCTGCGCCCATGACCAGCGTTAGCCGACCGAATCGCGTTCGCCACAACCGTTGAAATGCCGTCACGCGCCCGCTCCCTTCTCTCCCTGTTGCAGCTCTGTATTCAGCACTGTTCGTTGTCGCTATCCGGCGCGCTGTTCTGCGCCGTCCGCACCGGACATGAGCGGTGCGTCCGATTCGTGGTCGTCGTGGTGGTCATCGTGCGCCGGCTCTTCGAAGGATTTGATGTCTTCCAGGAACCATCCGACGCCACCAAACACGAGCAAAGTGATGCCGGCGCCCAGCAGGTGCTCGGTAAAGACTGCGCCAGCGGCGGTCATCATCAGCCCGATGGCGAACAGGATTGGGGAAATGCTGGGGGGTGGCATGTGCACGCCCGGCGGTGGAGATACCTCAGGCATGACCTGCAAAGGATTCTGACGAAACTCTGCCGGACCGCCCGCCTCGAAGTAGCCCATGTCTTCAAGCAACCAACGCACGGCCGAGATGATAATCAATGTGATCCCCACACCGAGCAACTCACCAACGAACACCGCTCCGGCTGCAGTCATGATCAGTCCGAGAGCAAACAGGATCGGAGCGAGACTGGGTGGTGGCAGGTGGGACTCGGGAGAGTCATGGTCACCATGGCCGTGTTCGTCTTCTATGCCCGACGCCAGCGCGAGCGTCGCCGGCGGCTGCTCGGCGGGTCCTGCGATAGCCGGCACGTCGCCGCTGCGAGAAGCCGGGAGCGGCTGCAAGTAAGAATCTGCGACAACCTTGCGCTCTGTGCGGTACGCCATCGGTCGGAGGGCCGGTGGCAGCAGTCCCGCGATCGGCTTGAACAGGTCAGGACCGCTGTAGGCCTCCTGCAGGTCAATGCCGAATCCTGCCGGTCGCTGTCGGTAGGCGATCAGCTTGTGCAGCTTGATCCCATTCATGCGGCAGAGGCGAATAGCTCGGCCACTGTGTCCCATGGGGACATAGAGGACGAGCGGCGACGCCTGGGCCAGTGGCTTCCAGCGCTCAACAGCGGTTTCATTGGTAACTTCGTGGGCCAGCGCGAGATCGCCAGAGAGCGCAACGAAGTGGCCAGGCTCGTCTGTGACGACGATGTCCGGATACAGCCAGCCGCCCGATCTGACGCGGACGCCCATCTGTTCCTGGGGGAAATTGGTCGTGACTTCGCGATCGGGGAACTCGTCGTTGGGATAGCCGTAAGACGCCTCAGCGATTTGCTGAAGGACGCTCCCGCGCTTCTGCCTCGCCGATTCCAGCGTGGGCATTACCGTCTGTTCGCCTCTCGCTCAGCCGCGCCCCAAGTAGGGGCGCGGTCGATCTCCGATCCTAACCCAGCCCTGCGACAGTGGCTATCCCCCCAGGATGAGTTGGGCGTCGTGAGTCCACAGATCTCGCTTCTCGAGCATTAGCTGGAGAGTGAGCGGGCTGGCTGGTTGACGGGTATGTAGCGGGGTCGATAGATCGCCACGCCTCGACCATTCCGCGCGCGGGTTCGCTCGTCCACGATTTGCGCGCCGATACCGGCGATACGCGACCAACCGAACAGGGTGGTGTAATAGTCGGGGTCGGTGAAGCCCAGCGCATTGACCAGGCTGCCGGAGATCAGGTCGACGTTGGGGTACGGATTGGAGACCTTGGGGTTCTCGCTCAGGGCACGGATACCGCCCTCGCGGACTGCTTTGACAACCTTGAACCAGTGGTCGTCGGGGCAGAGTTCCTCGCCGATACCCAACTGCACCTTGGCTCGTGGGTCTTCCTGACGCAGGACTGCGTGACCGAAGCCGAAAATCAAGCCGCCGCTGGCGAGTCGTTCCTTGAGCGCCTCGTAGGCCGCTTCCGGATCCTCGGTGTCGACTTCTTTGACCATCTTGAAGGCATCCTGGTTGGCCATACCGTGCCGAGGTCCGGCCAGAGCGTTCATCCCGGAAGCCATCGAGCGATACATGTCAGCCAGACCCGAAGCGACCGCGCGCCCGGTGAAAGTCGACAGGTTGCCGCCGCCATGATCGGCGTGCAGGTTGTAGTAGACCGACAGCAGGCGCGTCAACGCCTCCTCATCGCCGCCGGGCATGCCCAGCATGTGGACAAAGTTGTTCACGTAGCCGCGCGAGGGTTCCGAGGGGATTGGCGGGCCCCAGCCTTCACGCTTGCGGAAGATCGCTGCAAGTGCAGTCGGAATCCGGGCGACGAGGTTGAGCGAATCTTCGTAGTAGTCGTCGGTCTTGCCGGTCATACCCAGGATCTGGATAGCGGCGCAGAACTGGTCCATCGGATGTCCGGCCGCTGGCAGTGCCGAGATCGAGGCCACCGCGTCCTCGGAGACCTCGGAGCGTTCCGCGATGTCATCTGCCACTGCCTGACGCTCGGCATCCGTTGGCAGAGACTTGTTGAACAGCAGATGAATGATGTCTTCGGCCGGCAGGAAGGCCAGATCGGCGATCGGATAGCCGACGTATGAGACGCCTTCCTGCGGGTCGACGTAGCTGGTTTCGCAGGTTCCCACCGGGTAGCCACGCAGACCGGTGTCGAGGTTGTCGTTGGTGATCGTGAACTCAATGGTCGGAATGTCGGACATCGGCGTCACTTTCCCCGCGCGCACGCTCAGTTGGTGGATGGACACCGCGTCCCGGTGCGCACGGGAGGCGGCACATCTCGCTCTTGTTGCGTCTCGCTTGGACGGCCGACCGAATCTGGCCGGTCAGCCCGTGACCGCGAGGAGGCGGAACCGTTTGCGACCGCTGGGGGCCTGGATTTCGATCTGCCGCTCGGCAGGTTGATCAAGCAGTCCGCGACCGAGCGGGCTCTCGACCGAGATCCGCCGCGCAGCGGCATTCGCTTCGGTGGTTCCAACGAGAGTGTACTCTCTGGCTTCCCCTAGCATGCCGCCGTTATCGTCTACTTCGACGACCGACACGGTGCTGCCCAGCTTGGCCCGTCCTGTCGCTCGTTCATCGCGAACCACGGCGTGCGCAATCTGGTACTCGAGTTCATCGATCCGTGACTTGAGGCGCTCCTGATGCTCGCGCGCTGCTTCGAGCGGTGCGTTCTCACGGATGTCCTTGTCCTCGCGCGCGGCTGCCACCGCCTGCACGGCTTCAGGCATCTCTGCGTTGAGCTGTCCGAGTTCCTCATGCAACGACTGGAGTCCGGCAGCGGTCATCTCAAAGGTCTGGGCCTGTTCATGCTGGAAGCGCGACGCGTCGCGCACCACATTCGAGGCCCGTTTGATTCGAAGGTAGTTGCCCAGGTTCTGCGCGCTGGCCTCACCCTCGGCATCGACGGTGACCGTGTATTGCTGTTTCCAGCAATAGCGCAGGAACTCCTTCACCGGCTGCAAACGCGAGGCAAGATCCATGGCGTTGGCGCCGATGGTTTCCTGGAAGCCCTCCATCGTCTTCGGCGAGAGTTCCGAGATCGGCGTAGTGGGACCGAAGTGCCAGAGGAATCTCGTGACCGCTTCGCGCGCCGGCTCGTCAAGAACAAAGGCGCCTCGACGGGGTTGCGTAGCCGTCGTTGTCTTGCGTCGCGAGCGCTTCGCCTCTCGCTCTTCCTCCCACTTGAAGTACTCCATCACCGCGATGTCCAGGGTGATCGGCTTGGACGAAGCAACGCTCGCGTTTTCCGTTTCTGCGACAACCGGCTCATCGAAAATCTCGGCTTCGCCCTCTACCACGTCGTCCACGGACTCCTCCACCGCGCCGGTTGTCTGTTCGTCGTCAAAGAATGCCATCAGTCGTCTCCAACTATCGAGCAGTGATCGAGTCGTCCGGTGGCCCTCCCGCGCGACACGCGACGCGGATAGAGCATCACCAGGCTCCGACACCCCTATCCTACTCCCTTGCCGATGGCGCACTTGATAGACCAACAGCAGATTCGAGAAGCGCTCAGCCTGGCAGGCCTGAGTTATGTGGAGGATCTGAATCCAAATCTGGCCGCGCAACTGAGCATCTGGCTTAGCGGCATGCTCAATGCGCCACGCAATCTCACAGCAATTCGAGAGCCCGAAGCCGCGATTCACAAGCACGTCATTGAGCCATTGGCAGGGCGACATCGCCTGATTGGCGCCGACTTGCCGGTGCCACACGGACCCATGATCGACATCGGCAGCGGCAATGGCGCTCCGGGGTTGCCGTTCGCCCTCTGCGAACCAGAACGAGCGTCAACATTGCTGGACTCACGCACTGGTGCAGCGGATTTCCTGTCCGAGATCGTTGCCTTGCTTGACGCACCTCACATCGGAGTCCTGCGGGAACGCGCCGAGCTGGCCGCACACACTGAAGTGCGCGAAGGGTTCTCCTTGGCGATCAGCCGGGCAGTCGCTCCACCGGCAACCGCGCTCGAGCTCATGGTTCCCTTCCTGCAGGTTGGCGGCATCGCCGCGGCCTGGACGGGCGAGCTCTCACTTGCGGAGAAGCATCTGGCTGCACAAACGGCCCATGAGTTGGGCGCCGAGATCACGCCAATCGATCCACCGGAAGACATCCTGGTCGCAACCAAGATCCGTCCCACAAACTCGAGATATCCACGTTCATGGAACCAGATGCGTCGGCGACCACTGTCTCCGAGCCGCATTCGTGACTGAATCGTCCCAGGCGTTAGCCGTACCCTGAGTGGGCATGACTGCCCTCTCCACCGCACCGCCGAAGTACGATCCCCGTCGCTTCCAACGCAATATCCGGGTCTACTACCTGTTCATGGCCTCGACCGGGTTCATGATCTTCTTGCCGGTCTGGATCATCTACCTGATGGATGGACGCGGCCTCTCGCTCACCGAGGTCGGCATCTTCGAATCGTTCTTCTGGCTCACGATCATCATCGGCGAGGTACCGACCGGTGCAATCGCGGACCGATTCGGGCGGCGCATCTCGCTGGCGCTCGGCGCAATCTTGTTTGCTGTTTCGACGGTCATCTTCGCCATGGCCGACTCCTTCTCGATCCTGCTGGGCTCGTATCTCGTCATGGGTGTCGCGATGACGCTCTACTCGGGCGCTGGCGATGCCTTGTTGTACGACACGCTGCGAGTCATCGGTCGCACCGGCGAATATGAACGACACGCAGGCCGGTCGCATGGACTGTTCTGGGCCATGATGGTCCTGGCGACCGCGATTGGCGGCCCGGCTGCGTACTTTCTCGGCTACTCGGCCACCATTCTCATCTCCGCGGGCATCTTCTTGGTCTCGGCAACAATGGCATTGCTGCTGCGAGAGCCGCCTCGGCGTGAATCTTATTTCCCACCCGATCCCCTCCATGCCCCGCCCTCAGCTGTGCGCCATACCGCTGCCGACCTTGCCCATCAAGGTCGAACCGGGACTCGGACGAGTGCTGGACTGCCGGTCCTGCATGAAATGATCGAGGGATTCCGAATCGTCTGGAACAATCGGCCGGTTCGCTTCCTGGTGCCCTTTGCCGCCATCCTGATCTCACTGTTCGACGTACCTCGCTTCCTGTCCCAGCCGTATGTGGCTCAGCACGGTCTCGACCCGCTCGCCGGTGTGACCGACGGAATCATCTGGTCGGCGTTGCTGATCCCCGGCTACCTGGGAACGATGCTGGGCATGATGGCCGCAGCAAGATTGATCGGCTCGCTGGGAGAGCGGCGGACATTCCCTACGCTTCTCGCGTTTGGCGCTCTGTTCATGATTCCGCTGGCGATCTGGAATCATCTGGGACTGCTGGGCGCGATCTTTATGGTCAGCATTGCCCAGGCCGCGATTCGGCCGATCGCCTTCGGCTACATCAATCGACGCATCAACTCTGATCAACGTGCCACCGTCTTGTCCATCTTCTCGCTGGTCCATGGGATCGCGATGAGCATCGTGATGATTGCGATTCTGCCGGCAGCAGACTTCTTCTCGTTCCCATTTGCCTTTGGCCTCGACCTGCTCGTGGTCGTCACGCTCGGCGTGGTGCTCTGGCTATGTTGGCGATTCGCCCATCGCCGCGATCAGGCGGAACGCATTCGTCAGTGGTCGCTGACGGTCGCGAAACCGCAGGCGCTTCAGCGACAACCGACGTCAAATCAGAATGGCCAAGGCGGCGAGGGCTCCGCTCTGTACCGCAATGTGCAGAACCTTGACTGACGGGCCAATCCAGCTTCGTCCCAACTCCCTACGCTCTACTGCATTGCCAACGATGACCGGTACTCTGCACGCGCCTGCCGATGATTCAGACTGAACGCTTCGCGCGAAACATCCCGATCTACTACCTGTTTCAGTTCGCCACTGGATTCCTGATCTGGGTGCCCGTCTGGATCATTTTCCTTCAGGACGAACGCGGTCTGTCGCTGACCCAGGTCGGGCTGATGGAGGCCGTCTTCTGGGTCTCGATGTTCGTCGCCGAAGTTCCGACCGGCGCGATCGCCGACCGTTGGGGGCGCCGCACCTCGTTGGCGCTGGGCGGCTTCATGTTCACGGGCGGAACGTTCCTGTTCGTCATGGCCGATGGATTCGTTGGTCTCGCGTTGAGCTATGTGGTCATGGCCGTATCAATGACCCTTTACTCCGGCTCGGGACACGCGTTGCTGTTCGACACCCTGCGCACGCTGGGCCGCAGTCGCGAGTACGAGAAGCACATGGGCCGCTCGGAAGCGATGATGACCGGCGCACTGCTCGGCGCGGCGCTGTTCGGCGGTCCGATGGCCGGCCTCTGGGGCCTTGAAGCCGTCTTCCTGATCGGTGCCGGAACGATGGCCCTGGCCGGATTCGTCGCGCTCCTGCTACGTGAGCCGCCGCGGACCGAAGCAGAGTTCGGCGACGACGGACTGCACGCCGCTCCGGTTTCAGCGGTCGATGCATCCGCCGACGACCGTTCGCCGCAAGGCATTGTCAGCTACATCCTCAATGGCTTCCGAATCGTCATACGTCAAAAGCCGGTGCTGTGGATCATCCTGTTGGCCGGTGTTGTGACGGTGGCCTACGAGATGCCCAACTTCTTCGTGCAGCCGTTCCTCCGGCATCACGGTCTCAGCCCATCAGGAGGACTGTTGGACGGCGCGGTCTGGAGCGGATTGATTATTCCGGGCTTCGCCGCCATGTCCGCTGGCTCGTTGCTGGCCGCTCCGTTCGTTGCCCGCGTGGGGGAACGCCGGGCGATCCCGATCCTGATGATCGGTGGCGCATTCCTCTTCATTCCCTTGCTGCTCTTCGACCACATCAGCATCATCGCGCCGATCGCGATTCTGGGCGGCATCCACGCTGCGATTCGGCCGATCGCCACCGGTTATATCAACCGGCGCATCCGCTCTGACCAGCGAGCCACTGTCTTGTCGATCTTTGAGTTGATGATGGCCGCCCAAATGGCCCTGATTGTGCCAGCAATCTCTGCGTCCGCAGATAGCATCGACTTCCGCTTCGCCTACGGACTCTCGGTTGGCGTCGTACTGACGGTAGGCGTCGGATTCTGGATTGCATGGCGGCGTTCTCATCGCCGTGATCAGGCAGACACGTTGCGTCGAATCAGCATCCGTCCGGCACCCCAGGCCGATGTCGGCCGAGCGGTTCCCGCCGACCTCGCCGTCAATTGGTCAAACGGCGCGAATGGAAACGGAACAGACGGCCGGGTGGCTCACACCAATGGTGTCTCTCCGGAATCAGCGCTGACCGCTCCGATGTCGGAACCTAACGATCGGGCATGAGTAGCTCGCCGACGGACGGCGTGTCGGCTCGCAGTCCATTCGCGCGCAACATTCCGATCTACTACAGCTTCCAGTTCGTTCGCGGATTTCACTTCTGGCTGCCCATTTGGTTTCTCTTCCTGCAAACCCAGCATGGATTGTCTTATGTCCAGATTGGCTTCATGGAAGTCCTCTTCGGGATCGCGACCATCATGGCGGAGGTTCCGACCGGCGCGATCGCCGATCGCTTTGGTCGCCGGGTGGCCCTGGGCATAGGAGCGCTGGGCTTTGCCGGAGCGACGGTGCTCTTTGCCACGCTCAACTTCCCCAGCCTGATCCTCGGCCACCTGTTCATGTCGATCACCCGAACCCTCATGTCCGGCTCCGACGACGCGTTGCTCTACGACAGCCTCAGACAACTCAAGCGCACTGACGAGTACGAGCGCCACGCCGGTCGAGCCAGCGCTGTGGCGACCGCTTCCTTGCTGGCTGCCACAATCCTTGCTGGTCCCCTGGTCTCGGTGCTCGACTTCCGCACTGTGATCATCATCAGCGCAGCGGGAATGGGATTGGCCGGCATGCTCGCGTTGGCGCTGCGTGAACCGCCGCGACGCGAATCGGAATTCAGCGACACGACCATCGACACGAATGAGCAATCTGCATCGCACGTCTCCGGCACTGCAGTCCTCAGCGAGATCCGCACTGGATTGAGGATCGCCCTGCGAACCCGCCCCGTACTCTGGGCGATCCTCTTTGGTGGCGTCATGCTCGCCACGCTCGATCTCCCCGAGTTCTTCATCCAACCCTTTGTCCGTTCGCACGGCGTGGATCCTGCCATCACGTTGATCGAGGGTCTGACCTACTCCGGTTTCATGCTGCCGTCGTTCGTCGGTTTGATGCTCGGGGCCATTGTTGCCGCTCCGCTGGCCGCGCGGCTCGGGGAACGCCGGGCGTTGCCAGCGGTACTAGTAGTCGGCGTCTTGGTCTTCTTACCCTTGCTCGTCGCCGACCATCTCGCCATCGTCGCCTCATTTGCGCTTCTGGCCGCCTGCACAGCGGCCGTGCAACCGATCGCTGGCGGCTACATCAACCGACGCATCCCCTCCGACCAGCGGGCGACAGTGCTCTCCATCTTCTCGCTACTCACTGCCGTGATGATCACCATCGTGATTGGTTCTTCCTCAGTTCTGGTGGACGTCTTCGATTTCCGCGCCGGCTTCACTCTGGCATTCGGACTGCTGGTTGGCGGCGGCTTACTGTTCTGGATCGGTTGGCGTCGAGCCCATCTCGATCTGGCGGACTAGTAGCTGAGATCCAACTCAAGCGATGACTTCGCGCTCTCGTAACGACGCCACCACGTCGGCGTCGTATCCCAGCGTCGACAACAACGCTTCCGTGTCCTGCCCACGACTCGGTGCGCCCCCTCGAACCCGTCCTGGCGTAGCAGACAGTTTTGGAGCCACTCCCGCCTGCCGCATCACGCCGCCGTCCGGAGTGGGGACTTCGACCACCATCTCACGGGCGATGTTGTGCTGGTCCTGCATCGCTTCCTCAAGGCTGAGCACCGGTTTGGCGCAGACATCGACATTGTTGAGTAGCTCGTGCCATTCATCGGCGGTGCGAGTCTTGAATGCCGAGGCAAACGCCGCACGCATTTCCTCGCGGCGCTGGACGTTCGACGTTCCCTGGTCATCGATGAACTCCTCAAGCTCCAGCGCTCGGCAGAGGTTGGCGTAGAAGTACGGCTCCATCGAACCCACCGAGAACCAACGTCCGTCGGCCGTCTCGTAGACCTGATAGTGGGGCTCGCCGCCATTGAGCACGTGCTGCGCCGGACGCATGTCTGCCCCGGCGCCCTCGTAGCCGGCCATTGCCGATGTGATCAGCGACATCGCTCCATCCGACATGCCGAGGTCGATGTACTGTCCCTCGCCGGTGCGTTCCCGCGCCTGGATTGCGCAGACGATGGCAAACGCCGCCATCAGCCCGCCGCCGGCGAAGTCGGCGATGATGTTGACTGGAATCGCCGGGCGACCGCCAGTGGCGTAGTCGCCGATCATGCCCAATGCGCCAGCAGTGGCGATGTAGTTGATGTCGTGTCCCACGTGCGAGGCATACGGACCCGTCTGCCCGAATCCCGAGAGCGAGCAATACACCAGTTTTGGATTCCTAGCCGAGAGCGTCTCCCAGTCGACGCCGAGGCGCTTGACCACACCGGGACGGAATCCCTCCAGGACGACATCGGCGCTGTCGGAGAGCTGATAGAAGATCTCGCGCGCCTCGTCGGACTTCAGATTGAGCCCAATCGAGCGCTTGCCACGTCCGAGCGCATAGGAGGAGTAGCGTCGTCGCTCTTCGTTGGGGTCTTTGCCTGCGATGTCGCGCCGACCGCGCGGTCGTCCTGCCTGCTCGATCAGAATCACTTCCGCGCCCATATCAGCCAGCAACATCGAGCAGTACGGTCCCGGCGCCAGCGCCGACAGGTCGACGACGCGAATTCCGTCCAATGGTCCATCCAGGGTTGTCATCCGATCCAGCCCTCCTCCAACCGACGCATGCTCTGCCCAGATTACGACTCGGGCTGCAACATCCGACGTCGCGGGGCGACCTGAAACACCCAGAGGAAGATCAGGCCGGTCAGGGAGATAGGAATGAGCACCAGCGCATGGAGAATGGCGGCAAAGGCCACCGCGGTCGACTCGGCGTCCTGCATGCCCATCGTCCCCAGCGTCGGGAGCCAGATCAGCAGTGTCGCTTTCGCGGCCCACTCAAACGGACCCACGCCGCCGGCTGTTGACGGCGCGGTAATCAACAGGTTCGCAGCCGCCGCGACCAGCAGATAAACGGGAAACGGCAAACCCAGGTTGAAGGCCTGGCCGACCATCCAGTACATCAACGCTTCCAGCGCCCAGGCGATCAGGCTGGCAACCAGCGCGCCGGTCACCTGCTTGCGGTTGGCCTGCGCCGACATCCCGGTGATCAGCGGGCGCAGCCAGGTCCATTCGCGCTCGGACTGGCCCGGCAGCCGACCCAGTAGTCGGCCAATGATCCGTTCGGCGTCGTCAGGACGACGCGCAATCGCCCCAAAGACAAGAAAGGCGCCAGTGATACCAAAGACCAGGAACGACATTGCCCCTGTCAACTCGTCGCCGGCATCGGTCATACCCCAGAGCCCGACCAGGCTGGCAATCACACCGATCACAAGGAAGAACGTCAGCATCAGCCCGTCGTACACCCGCGTCATGAAGATGCTGGAGAGCCCGGTCAGCCGGGAGATGTCGTGGCGCTGATAGAGGACGTGCGCTCGGACAAACTCTCCCGCCCGAAGCGGCAGGACATTGTTGACGCCAAATCCAATCGCGACGATCGGAAACAGGCGCCACCAGGAGACGTTCTTGATGTGCAGCAGCAACCAGTGCCAGCGCCATGCCCGCGCGGCGATGCCGGCGAAGTAGACAACCAGCGCCGGACCGATCCACCAGGCGGAGACCTCGGTGAACGCCCGGCCAACTTGATGGAAATCTGCATTTCGGAGGAACAACACCAGGAAGGCGCTGCTGCCGCCCATCCCCAAGACCAGACGCGCGACGCGACCTGTCGCCAAACCTGGAATCCGTACCGTCATCAATCACTCCGCCGGTATTCAGGCGGAGGCTAGCCTGCCTCGATTCGAGACGGTGGCAACCGCAGGGCTTCTCGCAGCCATTGGGCCATGCGTTGGCCGCTGGCGCTGAGCTGGGCGCGGCGCAGCATGAGCTGTGCTCGCACGTATCGCCCGCCCTCGACAGCCGAGAACGCGATGAAGGCCACCACGCCGCCGGCCAGAATGTCGGCGATGTAGTGCTCGCCCAGGTAAACCAGGGAGAAGGTTAACGCTGCCGAGTAGAGCAGAGCCACCGCCACCACCCAGCGCGAGCGAAGGACGATGCCGACGCCGACCACTACAAACGACGCGGCGAAGTGGAGCGACGGCATCGCAGCAATTGGATTCGGTTCGGCCATGGTGGCGAAGGCCCAGTTGTAAAGGTCGACACCGAGGATCGCCGGACCCACAGCATTCATCCCGCGTGCGATCCCTTCAACGAGGCCCTGATCCGAGGCCATCCAGGGCGGCGCCGTCGGAACCGTGAAGTAGAGCAACACGCCGAGGTAGAAGGTCAGCGCGACGATGATCGTCACGCGCCATGCCATCTTGCGGACAAAGAGCCACGCGCCAAGCACGGCTGCGTGAGGGAACGCAAACCAGGTCCAGTGAATGAACGCGGAGAAGAACGCAGGCAATCCAGGATCCGAACTGGCTCCACCGATACGCGCCTGCAGCCAGGCAGACGGCGTCACGCCGGCGAACATCCAAAGCTCCCAATCCAGCACATAGCCGGTCAGGGTGCGCAATCCGGTTTCATCTGCAGCGTCGCGGAGTTGAATGAAGAAGGCCATTGCGACGACATAGGCGACCAGGATGCCCCAGTCGGGCCATCGGCGTGCCAGGACGAACACGGCTACGACGGCGATCCCGCTGATTGGAGCAAAGACGACAGGTTCGAGAGAGACGGTCTGGCGCAGGAGTACGGCAACGATGCCGACCGCCAACGCGGCCCAGCTCACGGCGCCTGTCGCTTCCCGACGGCTGATGCTTTGCACCCGACGCACGGCCCCCGTTGCCTCCCGCTCTGCCCGATCCAATTGCCCTCATGATCGCCCGTGGTGGCGCAATCAATCGTACCGACTCTGGCGATACAGGTTATCGAACTGTGCTCGCGGTGTCTTAACCGAACCCTATGGGGCTGTTGACAACCGTTCGGAGATCAAACGGGCGATTGCATCGATATCTGTCAACTGAAACTGCGCCCTGGTCTCGTCGCACAACGCTGGTCCCTCGACATTGCCCTCCTGAGCGGTGATTTCGATGGCATTCTTGAGGAAGACGAGCGCGTTCCGCTGGGCAAAGACGAGTAGCTCGGACAACCAACACCCGCCACTATGGCCCGAAATCAACTGGATCGAGACTGCGGCGTCTCCGACAACGGGTGTAGGCCGAAACTCCGCAGACATCAGGTCGGGATGTGGCGCGATGAAACGCATGAGTGACGGCGGCTGCGACGCCAGGTACTTGACCCAGTCGACTGCTGCCTGCTCAGATTCGTCGGTTATGACGTGAAACCAGAACGTCTCCTGCGTCTGACTGTCCAGCGTGGGTTGATACAGCAGGCCCACCGAGGCCTTCGCCCGCTGAGGCAACGCGCCGACCTCTGCATCGTCCGATTCCTGCAGCAACAGATCCAACGGCACCGAGATCCCGGTGGCCTCCAGGTGCTCTCCGACCACTTCGTCAGGAACTTCCAGCGTGAAGCCAGTGCTGGGTTGCAATGTGGACGGCGCCGATTGATCCGGAGACGGCTGCTCAATCTGGGTTTGGTCAACCGGATCCGGCTCAGAAGGTTGAACGTCTCCATTACACGCAGCAGCGGTCGCCGCTGCCCAGGCGGCGATCGCGATCAGTCCCGCCAGGACCAACCAGCGAGTCACGTTACTCGTTCTCCTGGTCGGAACGGTCTCTCGCATTCGTGCTTGTTTCGGCCAGAGCGTCCCCGAGCTCGTCGTCGCCGCGATCCGCTAGCAGCACGATGTGGAAGGTTGTGCCGACCCCCTGCGCACTCGACACCCGAATCTCGCCTCCTTGCGCTCGCACTAGCTCGCGCGCAATCGCCAGACCAAGGCCAGTGCCGCCTTGCGCACCGGGTCGGTCCGACTTGTAATAGCGGTCGAACAGGTTGGGGATTGCTTCCTCGGGAATGCCGACACCCGTGTCGGCGACCGCGATCGACACGCTGGTTCGACTCTCGCTTTGTGCGCTCAACTGTACGTTGCCGCCCGGCGGTGTGTGGCGTAGTGCGTTGTCGAGCAGGTTGCCCAACACCTGGTCCAGGCGGTCCCAATCACCAAGCACGTCGCCCACATCCGACGCAGCCACCGACAGATTGACATCTAGCTCCTGTGCTCTGAGTGCGAATAGATCACCGACGTGATCGAGCAGGGAAGCAACATCCACTGGATTCGATTCCACCTGGACCTGTCCGGCCTCGATCCGCGACAAGTCCAACAATCCTTCCACTAACCGCAACAGCCTGCGCGACTCGTCCTCGATGATTCGGTAGGCGTTCCGCTGCTCGTCTCCCTTGACCACATCATCCATCAGCGCCTGAGAGAAGCCTTTGATCGACGTCAGCGGGGTCTGCAGATCGTGCGAAACATTGGCCAGAAAGTCCCTCAGCGCGGTCTGTTGACGTTCAACCTCTTCAGTCATCTGATTGAACGATCGGGCCAGTTCCTGCGCTTCTTGCGAGCCGCCGACATCGACGCGTTGCTGTAACTGTCCGCGCGCCACGCTGCGCGATGCAGCTGCCACTCGCTGGATCGGCCGATAAATCGAACGAGATACGAGGAAGCCCACGAGCGAGGCGACCACCAGTGCAATTGCGCCCGCACTGAGCAGGTTCGGCGCCAGATCCGCCAACAGCGCGCCTCTGGACTCGCCGACCAGGGCCACGACGACACAGCAGTAGCCCTGCCGTTCCTCTTCCTCCTTGGGCAAGCTGGTCAGGACGTACGCCAGTCGTTCTCCGTCCTCCGTGGTGATCTGTCCTTCTACCACCTGGTTGGTGTCCAGGGCGCCAAAATCGAACTCAAGCCGTTCGCCGAGGAAGCGATCGCCAGACTCAAGCACCCGTACGACCTCGCCCGACGATGTGACGCCCAGGACCGGAACATCCAGCTCACTCACGATCGAACCCGACAGTCGGCGCTCGGTCTGGAAGCTGCGTAGTAGATTCTCGGGACGCAGCAGGTTGTCGGGCTCGCGACCTTCCCACTCCTCCGTGAACAGCTCAGGACCCCAGGCGGTCGCTAGCTCCCGTAGTCGAGATTGCTCGACACGGTCCTGGTATCCACCCAGCAACAGGAAGCTGATCAGGCCAACAACGACGAGGGTCAGCAGAACGATCGCGACCAGGGTCACATAGATGCGGGAACGAATCGTGCTGAACTGCAAGCCCGGCCAGCCCGGAACAGGTAGCCGTCGCTGCGTGCCCGGGATCATTGGATTCGCCCTGTTGGCAACGTTTGCCGCTGCCGACTAGTTGGTGTCACCGTTTGGCGACAGGGCGTTGGCGTCGCCATTGGATGACAGGGAGAGACCAGACGGGTTGTCGCGCATGGTCATCTTGTAACCGACTCCGCGCAGCGTTTCGATTTGCAGGTCACTGTCGCGCAGGTGTTGACGGAGATGATTGATGTGCACGTCAACGGTGCGCGTCTCACCGCTGAAGGTGTAGCCCCACACCAACGACAGCAGTTGCTCGCGGGACATCACCGTCTGCAAATTCTGCGCCAACGCGAATAGCAGGTCGAACTCTTTCGTCCGAAGCTTCAGCGAGGTCCCACCAAGATCAGCCTCGCGCGTCTGCCGATTCAACGTCAGACTGCCGACCGCAACCTCGACGCCCGAGCGAGAGATCCCGTCGGCCCGCCGCAAGATCGCCTTGACCCTCGCGACCAACTCTTTCGGGTTGAACGGTTTGGTCAGGTAGTCGTCGGCGCCGAGCTCGAAGCCGGCGACCTTGACAGCGTCTTCGCGTCGAACCGTGAGCATCAGGATGGGGACATCGGAGTCCTGACGGATCCCTTTGGTCACCTCAAAGCCGTCCAGCTTGGGCATCATCAGGTCAAGCACAACCAGGTCAGGTTGCAGCATGACCGCTTTCTCGAGGGCCTCCTGGCCGTCGGAAGCGAACTCCAGCTCGTATCCCTCCCGCGAGAGGTACAGCCGGACTAACTCACGGATGTGGGGCTCGTCATCAGCGATGAGTATTTTCATGGCGTTCAGCCTGCCAGCCAACCAAAATTCACTATAGAACCTCAATCGCTTGATGACGGGTTTCACGGGCAGCATCCGGACAATGCTCCAAAACCCGTGTCGTTGATAGCCTCAGGATGTCCACATTGCCAAGGAGCACACATGCCGCGTCGCGAGATACCTGCCGGAGTCGAAGTCCGAGCCGCCAACGCCGAAGAAATGGAAGATTTCCGCTTCGTCGCCAACCTGGCGCTGCAGGAACACGGCAACCCAATGCGCGATCCGGTCACCTTCCTCCAGCCCGAATGGTCGACCTGTGTGTTCGAGCACGGCTCGCTCGCCACGACCTTCGGCGCCTGGCCATTCTCGATGCGCTTCAATGGCGAACGAGCGCACGTTGCCGGAGTCACCGCCGTCGGTACCGACCCGACCAAGCGCAGGCGCGGCTACTTGCGCTTCGCCATGGAACACTCGTTGGACGAGCAGTATGAGCGCGGACAGTCGCTGGCAGCGCTGTATGCCTCGCAGGCCGGCATCTACCAGCGCTTCGGCTACGCGATCTGCTCCAGACGCCACAAGTACGAGATTGACCCGCTCGATCTGAACTTCGTCCAGGCCCCGACGCCGAGCGGACAACTGAGCGTCACGAACGCCAAAGACCTACCTGACGACGCGCAAGTGATTCGTGACCTCTACCGCCAGTACATGCAGCCCCGTAACGGCCTGTTGCATCGTGGCCTCAATCTGTGGAGCGCCGAGGTGCTGTCCGAGCCGGACGACATCACCGAGGGTCCCGTCCGCGTGCTGCTCTACGAGGAGGACGGCGAGACGCAGGGCTACATGGTCTACACCAGCCGTGAGGACCGATCGCTGAACGCGTTCAGCGCCGGTCAGCGCGACCAGCGCATGACGATCCGCGAATACGGTTGGCTTACGCCCGAGGCATACGTCGCCATGTGGCAGTTCGCCGCAGGACAGGATCTCGTCTACCGGATTCACGTGAACGACGCGCCGTCCGACGATCCAATCCAGCACTTCGCCCGCGACCCACGGACGCTCCGTGTTGATGTCGGTGACGGCATCCTGGTGCGTATCGTCGATCTGCCGCGCGCATTGATGACACGCAAGTACCGAGTCGAATCCGAGCTGACATTCCGCGTCATCGACGACTTGTGTGACTGGAACCAGGGCACCTGGAAACTATCGACCGGTCCTGAAGGCGCGGACATTCGCCAGGTAGACGCCACACCGCAACTGACCATGGACGCGTTCACCCTGGCGCATCTCGCAACCGGAGCGCTGACCGCGACCTATGCCCATCGGCTGGGTCGGATCGAAGCAAGCGACGCAGCGGCACTCATCCGCGCCGATCACCTCTTCGCGACCGAGTACGCCATGCACTGCATGAACCACTTCTAGCGGCTCATACCGCATCGCCGAGCAGGTAGCGTCCGACCGCCTCCTCCAACGCCGACACTTCACGCGGATCGAGATCTCGGTATGGCGGCCTCGTGTGTGTGAGTGGCAGACCGCTGGTGATCGAGGTTAGTTGTTTCAACGCTCCCACCCGGGGAAACAGGTTGAGGATGGCATGCAGCTCGTTGAGTTGATCTTGCGGCCGATGCGGCTCTCCGCCTTCACGATGGGCGAACTGAATGGTTTTGACCAGCGCCGGCACCGCATTGGCCATGCCCGATACACCGCCGACGCATCCGACACCGTACAGCGCTGCGTGGGCTGCATCTGATCCAGCCATCACACGAAACTCGGAACCTGGACCCTCTGACGGAACCTGCGCCATGTATCGCTGCGTGCGTTCGGCTTCGCCGCCGGAGTCTTTGATTCCCATGAGCTGGTCAGGATGTCGCTGCAGCACGCCAGCCAGGACATCGTCGGGAATGTCGATTCCGGCCTGCGCCGGCATGTTGTAGAGCAGTGCCCGGCCTTCCGAGGGCAGTGATTCGATCACAGCAGAAAACCACTTGATCATCCCCCAGGAATCGACGTTCTTGAAGAAGAACGGCGGCAACAACGCCACGGCGTCGGCTCCTGCGTCAAGCGCATCATTGGCCGCGCGAATAGTGTCAGGCAACGACGGCGACGTGGCGCCGGCAACCACAACCAATCCGCCACCAATCCCTCGAGACGCCTGCTTCACTGCTTCAACAACGCGTTTGCGCTCTTCCAGACCGACCGAAGGACCCTCACCGTTCGTGCCGAGCGTCAGAATCCCCGTGATGCCCATCGTTCGCAGCCAGTCGATGTGCGGACCAATCCAGTCCACGTCGACCTCAGCGCCACCTTCCGTGAACGGCGTCACCTGGGCAGCCATGAGTCCGTCCAGGCGTTCATACTTCAGCGCCATGATTCCGTGCCTCCACTCGTCTCCGTGCCCGCAGCGTACCTCTGAGCCTGCAAACAACGACCGAATAGCCTCATGGACATGCCACGCATATTCCTCTGCAGCGCGACCGGCGCACTCACGTCCGAGGCGGCCCCCGTCGGTGGTGGCGTCGCCGTACTGGAAGCCCTAATCCCTCAGTTAGTCCAGTCCGATTTCGAGGTCATGCTGCTGACTCCCGGTCGCGACGAATCGTTCGACGGCCTGCGCCAATCACTTTCAGTCCCAACACTTGCTCAGGCGAATCCGGACGAAATCCTCAAGCTCAATGCTCGACGCTATGCCCGATTTGCGCTCGAGTGGGAATCGGCACTGCGGCGATACTTCTCGGACATCGAAACGACGGACACAGTCGTCTTAGCCAACGACACGTCAGAAGGGCCGCCGTTCGCGGAACTCCACAACAACGGGTTCCGACAGATGGCCTTGTTACATGTGATCGTCAGCGAGTTCTTCAGTCGTCGTTACATCTCGCAGCCCACCGGCATCCCTGTTCGTGGACATCATCTCGCAGCCCTGTGGAGACTTGTCGAAGATCGAGGCCTGACCAAACACGCGCCCGACATTGCCCGACTGGTCTGGCCCAAGGAACGCAATCTTGCCAGGTATGTCGACGTGCCGATTGCACCGTCCGCAGCGATCGCGCGGTCGTTGGCCGATAGTTATCCAGGTAGCGGTGTCGCCAAGCGCACGCAGGTTATTCCCTGGGGTGTGATCGGCGACGCGAATCCCGACTTACGAACACAGCGAACGGCAACGTTACGAGTCATTCAGGCCGATCCGAACCGTTTCACGTTGCTCACGCTCAGCCGCATCTCACCGGAAAAGCGCATTGAACTAGTGATCGATGCTCTGAAGCTGATCGAGCAACAATCACCATCCACAGCGGAGCGAATCCAACTGATCGTCGCGGGCGCGCCAGCTTACATGGGTGGTGAGTCATACGATCGCAAGCTACGAAGTGCTGCCGCGACGCTGGAACATGTTGAAGTTCACTTCGCCGGATATGTCAGCGGCGACCAGAAGTGGCGACTCTTCGCGGCCGCCGATGCGTTCTGCTCTCCCAGCTACTACGAGGCATACGGCCTGACCATCGCCCAAGCACTCGCCAGCGGCGTCCCGGTGATTGCGGCGCCACATGCCGGCGCTCGAGCCACCGTTGACGAGCGACACGGCTGGCTTGCGGATCCAACGCCTCAGGCCTTCGCAGCAGCGATTAGACGCGCGCTGCACGCCGACGAGACTCGCGAGATCACTCAACGTCGCGAAACGGCGGCGCGCTGGGGTCGCGAACGGCCATTCTCGGTCGCAGGGGAACGGATTGTCAGGATCGCACGTAAACTCGCCATGGGCGGATCACTATTGGACCTTGAGGAGACCGAGCCATGACGCAGCGCGCCGTTCTGTTCGACTTTGGTGGTGTTCTGATTCGAATGGATTGGGACGGATACGACGAGTTTGGCAAACGCTGGAATCTACCGGCGGGCACGCTGGTCGACGCCTTCTACCGAACTCCGGAGTGGCACGCGATCGAGACCGGCCGTGGCAACTGGGACACCTGGCAGCGCGGCGTCGAGCAGAGCCTCAAGCCCTACTTGCAGGGCGACGTGGCCGAGGAGGTCCAGAGCCTGCTCGATGCCTGGTACGCCCAGCCCTGGCAGTATCACCATCCCAACTTCGAGCTCGCCCACGATCTCCAGGCGGCCGGACACAAGATCGGCGTCCTCTCCAACGCCCCTGACGATCTACGCGACCGATTCCTCAGCGACTTGCCGGTCGAAGTGAACTGGGACGCGATCGTGGTGTCGGGAGAAATCGGCATGCGAAAACCCGATCCACGGATCTTCGAACACGCCGCCGAGGAAATCGGAGTCGCGCCCAGGGATTGCTTCTTCATCGACGATCTGGAAGAGAACGTGCTGGGCGCCCAGGCAATCGGCATGGGCGGTTACCACTTCACCCGAAACAACTACAAGGCGCTCAGATTCGCGCTCAGGGCTGCGGGGATTGATCCGGGCTAAGACTCCGGCCGCAATCGCGGAAGCAAGTCTTCATACGCCGTCTTCCGTTGTCGGATGCGCCTGACGACGATCTGCCGTCGATCGTGATACACGTCAAACACGATCCTCCAGCGATCAACCTGCAGACTCCACAGCGTCTCGTATTGATCAAGAAGTTTGGAATTCTCGACCCAGCGTCCAGCTTCCAGGGATTCCAACGCTTCCTTGATCTTTTGGCGTCGAACAGGAGGCAACGAGCTGTACTCCAGCTCGGCCGCTGCACTTGTGATGACGTTCCATCGCAAGCTGAACGGAGTCGTCACTCCACATCAGCCAGGAAAAAGTCCCATGCCTGAGGAAAGTTACTATTCAACTGGGCAAAGAAGCGGCGTCCATCCTCCGACTCCGGATCCAAGAGGCGCACCCACTGATACCCATCCGGAAACCGCTCATTCATTCGCTTGAAGAAGGCGATGTCTTCGGGAAATTGCTGGTCGATCTCTGAGAGCCAGTCGCCAGGGATCTCAGTTCCTCTGCGTTCCTTAGCAACTCGAATGTCGTCTGCAATCTCTTCCGGCGAGTCCTCTTCCCCTTCTTCTTCAGCCTTTACCCATTCCAGCGTGTCGGACATTCCCCAGGCGATGCCCTGCGCGATGTGCTTCTCCCTAAACCAGGACTGCCGCTGCTTATACGTCATGCTCATGAGCTGTTCCTGGCTGAGTTCCTCTTGCGTGACCATCGCCAATCCTCCAACCCAATCTTATCCAGATTCTGACACACTCCGGTCGCGGAGCACCGCAAAGAACACTGATGCGAACAGCGCTCCCAGCGCTGGCGCCACCCAGTAGATCCAATGATCTGTCCAGAACCAGGCAATCGCGGCAGGACCAAAGGCGCGCGCAGGATTCATCGATGCCCCTGAGACACTGCCGGCCATCGTTACGGCAGCCGCCACATAGAGACCAACTGCAAGCGCGAACACCGTCGCGCTGCGTCCACGTTCGGCCATCAGGAGAATCGCATAAACGAGGAAGAATGTGATCACGATCTCGGTGCCAAATGCCTGGATCAACGGCCCATCGGAGAAGTTCGCTCCGAGCCAGGATTCGCCTTCGCCCGTGTGATTGCGAAACAGTCCGTGCATCACCGAGGAGGCGATCAAGGCACCCACCAGTTGTGCCGCAATGTACGGAACCAGCTTGCGGCCTGGCAGCTTCCCGCTCAGCCACAGCCCTAGGGAAACCGCCGGATTCAGGTGCGCGCCCGAGATCGCCCAGAAGGCGAAGATCATCACCGCAACGCCGAATCCATTGACCAGCCCGACCCCCAATGCTCCAAGCTGTCCACCCGACCACCAGTTGACGTGCGCGGAGCCGGCGCAGAAGAAGACGAGCCCGAACGTCCCCAGGACTTCCGCCATCAACTGACGGGCATTGCCATTGACGCTGGCCTGGTCGAGGCTGAATGCGTCAATCAGGGGATTGAGCAGACGCCGTCCCGGCGACAGGACCTGTTCGATCGGAGTCATCGCAGCCACCTTTCGAATCGACCTGAACAACTCGACCGAAACGCTAACAGCGACCAAATCGGTCGAAGTGTGCGCGCTGTTAAGGTTGGTCTATGCCAAATCGACTTGCACGGGAGACCTCTCCCTACCTCTTGCAACACGCCAACAATCCCGTGGATTGGTATCCATGGGGCGATGAAGCCTGGGCTCGCGCTCGGGCGGAAGACAAACCTGTCCTGGTCAGCGTGGGCTACGCAGCCTGCCACTGGTGTCACGTGATGGAGCGTGAATCCTTCGAGAACGATCAGATTGCTGCACTGCAGAACGAGCTTGTCGTCAGCATCAAGGTCGACCGCGAGGAACGACCCGATGTCGACGAGATCTACATGGACGCGCAACAAATGATCCACGGCCACGGCGGGTGGCCGCTCAACGTCTTCTGTACTCCCGACGGTCGCCCATTCTTCGGTGGCACCTACTTCCCACCGCAGCGGCGGACCGGTATGCCTGGCTGGACTGATGTCCTTGAAGGCGTCACACGAGCGTTCCGAGAGCAACGTGACCAGGTCGAACAACAGGCGACGCAGCTCACGCAACATCTCAATCTTCGTGTCGAATTGGCTGGCGAGGAACTGAGCGAATCTGCCGCGCAGGTCCGTTCTCGCGCCGCCACGGCGCTCCTGGAATCCGCCGATCGCACGCACGGCGGCTTCGGCGCAGCGCCGAAGTTTCCGCAGCCCTTCTATCTCCAACTACTCGTACAGCAGGCGCTCGACGAGACAGCCAGCAATCGCAACGACGCTCGCAGGCATCTCGCCGATTCGTTGCGCAAGATGGCCGAAGGCGGCATCTATGACCAGCTCGCTGGCGGATTCCATCGCTACGCGGTTGACCAAATCTGGCTGGTCCCACACTTCGAGAAGATGCTCTACGACAACGCGCTGTTGATTCCTCTCTATCTGGACGCACATCGCTTACAGGATGCGTCGGAAGCAGATCCGCTCTTCGCACGAATCGCCCGCGAGTCTGCTGATTACTTACTCAACGAGCTGCAGACTCCGGACGGCGCGTTCTTCGCCTCAACCGACGCCGACTCGGAAGGCGTTGAGGGCAAGTACTTTGTCTGGACTCGAGACGAACTGCACGAACTGCTTGGCGATGGTGACGCGGAAATTGCCTGTCGCCGTTGGGGAGTCGATGTCGGTGGCAACTGGGAGGGCAACTCGATCCTGCTGGCCGCGCAGTCGCCAGAGGATGTCGCGCGCTGGCTCGACCTGCCCTTGAGCGACGTGCGGGACTCGTTGGAGCGCAGCCGGCGCACGTTGCTGGAACATCGGGCGACGCGAATACCGCCGGCGACCGACACGAAGATTATCGCTGCCTGGAACGGCATGGCAATCGACGCACTCGCCAAGGCTGGCGCAGTGCTTGAGGAGCCGCGATTCATCGAGGCGGCGGAACGTGCGGCTCGATTCATCCTCGACAACATGCGCGCCGATGACGCCGGGCTGCTGCGTATCCACTCGGCCGGGCGCGCTTCGGTTGACGCGTTTGTCGAGGACTATGCCGCTGTCGCCGACGGGATGATCTCGCTCTACGAGGCCACCGGCGACGAATCCTGGTACTCGGAGGCGCGAGCGATGATCGATGCGATGATCGACCGCTTCTGGGATCATGAAGGCGGCGGATTCTTCACTGTCGGACGTGGCGGTGAAGAGCTCATTGCGCAGCGCAAACCGGTCCAGGACGGTGCAACGCCGAGCGGCAACTCGCTTGCCGCTCGAGCGCTGGCTCGGATGTACGCACTCACGTCTGACGGCCGCTATGCAGACCTGATTGAAGCGATGCGCTCGACCTTTTCCGCCTTCCTGAGCAAAGCCCCGACGATGCTGGGGCTGTTCGTTTCGGTTGAGGACTGGCTGTCCGATCATCGATCGGTCGCGCTCGTCGGCGCTGACGACGATTCCGTACTGACCCAGATGCGTCGAGACCTGTGGTCGGGGCCGCCGCGTCCAATGGTCATGATGCGCCGCTCAGATACAGAAACACTTGTTCCTCAGCTTGCCGACAAGATGCAACAGAGTGGTAAACCCACGGCATACGTCTGCCAGTCGTTTGCCTGCTCTGCGCCGGTTCACACAGCCGCAGACCTCCGTCAGATCATCGACGAGCCGCTGCCGGCCTAAGCAGTTGATCTTCTAAGAACGCATATGCTATGTTGCATCCTGCTCGGAAGGAGCAATGCATGAGCCACCAGACTGTTGTTCCCTCACTCCGCTATGTGGATTCGAATCGCGCCATCCAATGGCTGGCGGACACGTTTGGATTTACTGAGCACTTCGTCGTTCGCAATGACGATGGACACGTTGAACATGCCCAGTTGGCCTTCCGTGGATCGCTGGTCATGCTTGGCGACCTGCAAGGCGATTCGCACGACCTGCCGCACAAACATGGCTCAATCAGCTTGACCGCCGAGTCGGCGGAACAGGTGGATGAGACCTACGAGCGAGCTGTCGCTGCCGGCGACAAGGTGATTCAGGCCCTGACCGACACCGACTACGGCTCCCACGCCTTCACCATCGAGGACTACGAGGGCAATCACTGGCACCTGGGCACATACGACGCCCTGGCTCAGGATTAGAGCGCCGGAGATACGCAATGCACCAAACAATCATCCCTGCATTCCGAGCTCGAGACGCCCAGGCATTGATCTCCTGGCTTGGTAACACCTTTGGCTTCACCGAGCGCATGGTTGTCCCTGACGGCGCAGGGGGCATTGCTCACGCTGAGCTCGAATGGCGGGGCAGCCTGATCATGCTGGGATCCTCTCGCGGTCACGCGGACTTCCTCGACGAGTCGATCGGACGAGCATCCGTGAGCCTGACTGCGGCATCCGACGAGCAGGTCAATGAGCTATATCGCAGAGCTCAGGACGCGGGAGCGACCATTACCGTTCCACTCGAAGACACTGACTACGGATCGCACGCTTTCACCGCACGCGACCCTGAGGGCAACTTCTGGCACTTCGGTACATACGACCCGCTCGAAGCGCAATCGGACTAGGCAGACAATGGACGTTCCGCAGCCAGAACGACCTCACGTACCGGATAGCTTCGGCTTCAGTATTGAGGACTATGCCTTCGAGCCAATGTCGTGGCAGTGGGTTACGGAACAACTTGAATCGGCTCGCAACTACTGGATCGTGACGACTCGGCCGTCAGGGCGACCCCACTCGGTCCCGGTCTGGGGGGTCTGGGTCGACGACGCCTTCCACTTCGCCACCGACCCGCTCGGTGTTACGGCGCAGAACCTGAAACAGAATCCCGAATCGGTCGTCAACCTGGAGTCGGGCGACGAGGTCGTCATCCTTGAAGGTCAGTTCACACTGCATGACTCGACGAAGGAGATCCAGAAAGCCTTCAACACCAAGTACGACATGCCCTGGGGCGCCGAGGAGACAATCCCGGTCTTCACGCTTGAGCTGAAAAAAGCGCTTGCCTGGACAGAGTCCGACTATCCAAGCAACGCCACGCGCTGGCGCTTCTGACTCGATTAGGTCCCGTGGAACTCGGCGGTGCGACGTTCGTTGAAGGCGGCGACGCCCTCTTTCATATCGTCGGTGTAGGCGAGGCGCTCAAAGTAGAGCTGCTCGATCCGCAGCCCTTCGTCCAGTGACGTTTGCATGCCGCGAACGGCCGCCGACTTGCACGCACGAACCGCCAGCGGTCCGTTGCGGCAGATGCGCTCAGCCATCGCCCGTGCAGCGTCCATCAGTTCATCCGCTTCGACGACCTTGTGAACCAGGCCAATCTCCTCAGCGCGTTCTGCTGTGAGCGGATCGCCGGTCAGCATGATCTCCATGGCGCGGCTCTCGCCCAGTAGTCGTGGCAGGCGCTGCGTACCGCCCCATCCAGGCAGCAGTCCCAGGCCCACTTCCGGCTGGCCCATCTGTGCATTGGTCGACGCGATTCGCAGGTCGCAGGCCAACGCCACCTCGAGCCCTCCGCCGAACGCGAATCCATTGATCGCAGCGATCAGAGGCTTGGAGATGTACATCCCGCGCATGATCGATGGAGCAAGTTCAAAGCGTTCCTTGGAAGGCTCATCCATCATCGCCGGAATCATGTCGCGCAAGTCCGCGCCGGCTGAGAAGGCGCGATCGCCTGCGCCGGTAATGATCGCGACCCAGGCGTCGTCGTCATCTTTGAACTGTGCGCAGGCCTCGGCGAAGGCCGAGTACTGCTCTCGATCAAACGCATTCAACGCCTTTGGACGATCAAGCACGATTGTTGCGATGCGATCCGACACTTCATACGTGACAGCCATGCTCAACCTCCGTTAATCACCGTGTTCATAGATGCCGCGTCCGGTCTTACGACCCAAGCGGCCTGCCGAGACCAGTCGCCGCAAGATCGTCGGTGGCGCCAGTGTCGGGTCACCGATCTCTCGCTGCATGCTCTCAGCCACATCCAGTAATACGTCCAGACCGACCAGATCGGCCGTCGCCAGTGGACCCATTGAGTGTCCCAGACCAAGCTGGCAGGCCTGGTCGATGTCCTCAGCCGCGGCCACGCCTGACTCCCAGAGTCGGAGCGCAGACAGGCAGAAGGGGACCAGCAATCGATTGACGATGAACGCCGGCGTGTCCTTGACTCGCACCGGCGTCTTGCCTGTCGATTCGACAAAGGCCCAGGCCGCTTGCACCGCCTCTTCTGAGGCCGTGAGTGGGACCACAACCTCAACCAGGGGCAGGACCTGCGCCGGATTGAAGTAGTGCAACCCCACGACCCGCGAGGGGTCGGACATGCGCTGGGCGATTTCCTGGATCGACAGCGAGGATGTGTTGGAAGCGAGGAACGCCGCGTCTGCGCACAGCTCCTCGAGCCGTTCGAAGATGCCCTGCTTCAAGGTGACGTTTTCGGACACCGCCTCGATCACGCCTTGCGCGGAAACGAGAGCTTCCATATCCGTCGTGGTGGTCAGAGCGGCAAGTGCGGACTGACCCTGTTCCTCGGAGATTCGGTCGCGAGACACAAGCCGGTTGACGCCGTTCTCGACTACGCCACGGGCGCGTTCCAATTGGCCGGAATCAACGTCGATCAATGAGACCTCTGCGCCTGCCAACAAGGCGGTCTGCGCGATACCAGAGCCCATCGTTCCGCCGCCCAACACCCCGAGGCGCTTCACCTCTGCGATCGCTTCTGACATCGGACTCTCCCACTTGAAGGCCGGCTGATGGTACTCGCAGCAGACTATCCCAAGCTCATAGGGTCTCCCGCTGTGCAACGGCATTCATTGTGAAGTCCACCGCTACGCTTGAAGGGTTAGCTGTGCAATACCGAAGCTTCGAGGAGCCGAACATGAGCCGACGCATTGGGATGGGATTCGACTGGCAAGGATCGATGGACCGCGAGACGGCGCTCAAGCGCGCTCAAATCGCCGATGAAGTCGGGATCGATTCGCTCTGGGTTGCCGAAGCATGGGGTCAGGACGCCTTTACAACGTTGGTTCAGCTTGCTGAGCGAACAAGCAACGTGCAGGTCGCGACCGGCATCGTCAACATCTACTCGCGCACGCCTGCGGCGCTTGCCCAGCACTTCGCCACCATCGACGAATTGTCGGAAGGTCGTGTGATCGTGGGCCTGGGCAACTCTGGACCGCAGGTGATCGAGCACTTCCACGGCGTCCCTTTCCAACCGGCCTTCAAGCGCATGCGCGAGACCGTTGAGATCATGAAGATTCTCTTCTCCGGCGAGCGCCTCAACTATGACGGCGACCTGTTCAAGCTCCAGCGAGGCTTCACACTTCGGTTCGACACGTATCGCAAGGAGCTGCCGATCTACCTGGCCACGCTGAATCCGAAATCGGTGAAGATGACGGCTGAAATCTCCGACGGTTGGTTGCCGATCATGATTCCCATGGATCGGCTCAAGGAAGAGATCGACCTGGTCAACGATTGGGTCCGCGAGGCGGGCAAAGATCCAGCCGACTTCACCGTCCGAGCGCCGGGTGGAGTCACCGTAGCCAACTCGCCCGAGGCGAAGGCACGCGCCCGCGCCGGCCAGGCCGGGACGCTGGCCTTCTATTGCGCGCGGATGGGCGAGTTCTACTACCGCCAATTGTCGCGCATGGGCTACGAGGACGAGGCCAACGCCGCCCGCGTCGCCTGGAAGGAGGGCGGCGGCGGAGCAGCCGCGCAGTCCCTGCCCGAGGAGATGCTGGATCAGTTCGGCTTCGTCGGCACGACGGAAGAGTGCGTCGAGCGTCTGGAGCAAGAATCCGCTGCCGGCGCCCTGCTGCACAACGTCAACGTACTGGAACAGGACCCGAACGAGTTCGCCAGCATCCTCGACGCGCTCAAGGGATAGAGATTGAACAGACCGAGGCCAAACACAGACTGTAAGTAGTTCTCGCTGGTTGGAAAAGGCGCGGCAGGATTTGAGAGTGATGCCGCTGTAGAGCATTGTGCTCACGCGTATGCAAGGACAGCGCTTGATTGCACACCTACCTATGAAGGTTCCTAGCACCAACATGACGACTCAAGACTCACTTCAGCCACCAGAGCCTCGTAAACATGGCCGATTCACTGCACGCAAATCGATGGAGGCGGAGATCGCGGAGCTCCGCCGATTCGTCGATCAGGTCTTGCCTACGGCCATCCCAGCCCGATATGCCGAACTAGAAGGTCAAATCCAGTCTCAGACGAAGGCGTGCGAGGAAATCGCACAGAGACGACAGACGTTGCAACGGGAACTTGATGAGTTCCAAGCGGAGCACTCTCGGCTCTCGGAGGAGGTTGTGGCATTGCGAGACGAAGCCATCCTTCAAGAGGTTGGCGTTTATGACTACCGCCATCCGATGGAGAGTGCGAGCGAATACAAGGAAGCTCTCAGCTCATTGCGCCGCGAGATCAAAGAATGCGTAAAGGTCGATGGTGCGGTCAGCACGTCCGACTCGACATGGACGGTGAATGAATCAAAGAGCCAAGGCCGCAAGATGATTCGCGACACGTCGAAGCTTCTCTTGCGCGCCTACAACAACGAGGCGGATACGTTGGTCGACAAGCTGCGTCCGTTCAGGCTCGATGCAGCAGTTGCGAGACTTGAAAAATCGAGAACCGCAATCAATCGTCTAGGCGCCCAGCCGATGGAGATTGCAATCACGGGGCGTTATCACAGACTTCGAATCCGCGAGCTAGAACTGACTGCTGATTGGCTAACAAAGAAGGAAGCCGAGAAGGAAGAGGCTAAAGCCGAGCGAGCGCTGATGCGGGAAGAGGCTAAAGCGCGAAGAGAAATCGAGGCGGAACGGAAGCGGCTCGTCAAGGAACGCGCTCAGTACGCAGCTCTTGTCAAGAAACTGAAGGCGGACGGGAACATCGAAGAAGCCGAAGAGCAAGAGGCAAAACTCGCAGAGATTGACGAGGCGTTTCTAACAGTCGAAGAGCGGGCTGCCAACACCAAGGCTGGACATGTCTACGTAATCTCAAACATAGGAGCACTTGGCGAAGGAGTCGTCAAGATTGGGATGACGCGACGCCTGGATCCCTTGGACCGTGTAAAGGAGTTAGGGGATGCTTCTGTCCCCTTTGGATACGACATTCACGCGCTCGTCTTTTCGAGTGATGCAGTGCAGCTAGAACGCGACTTGCACGAGCGTTTTGGAGGCCAGCGAGTCAACTTAGTCAATCTGAGACGAGAGTTCTTCTACGTATCGCCTGATGAAGTTCGGCAGGTGCTAGAAGATCATGACTCGGCGGTCCTCACCGACTTCGTCAAGGAGCCAGAGGCCGTTGAGTGGCACATGTCGAAGAACAGTCGGCTCGCGAACGGCAGCTAGCCGACTAGGCCGCCCACTCGATCCACCAGCCGTGTGGGGATGAGCGGGCCAAGAGTTGCCGGCTGCTTGCTCCATCGCGGAAGCGAGTGATGGCGAGCGAGGGGACCTGCACGTCGTCGATGTCGTCGAGCAAGTGCTCCAGTGTGACCAGCCATACCGGGCGATCACGGCTCGTTTCCGCCAGCGTTTCGAAGATCTGTTGCCGTCCGGCTGCCGGGATTTGATAGATGGCGACCGTCGAGTAGGCGGTCAGGGCTGCGTCTTCGGGAGCGTCGGCGATCATCTGTGGCAGCAACTCGGCGGCATCTCCCGAGCGCAGGTCGACCGGTGATTGTCTCAACTCAGCCGCTCCGTCGATCAGGCGTTTGTGACGTTCGACGTGCTCCGGCCAGATCAATGCCTGGAGCCAGCGCAACTCCGATTCGTCGGTCAGGTCAATGGGATTAAGGTCGATGCCGCCGCGAAACTGGATCGCCAGCTCGTCGGCGAGCGGAGGCAGGGCTCCGCTGCCCCGCAGCTCGGCTTCCAGCGAGACTCGAGCCTGCTCGCTGCCCCACGACGCCTCCTGGAGGCCTCCACGTGTGTATCGATAGTGGTAGCGATCCACATTCAGGTTGAGTCCTGCGCTGGCTCCGATGTCGATCAGCGCCAGTGGGCGCTCGGATTCGGCCTGCACCATCGAGAACGCCGGCAACAGGCAGGTACAGCGACGAACCACGTTGGTCTGGGTGCGCCGATGCCGAATCAGTTCCAGAATCTCGGAGCGATGATCGAGGCAGAATTCGCGAAACGCGGGGAACGCCGGTTCCATCGGCCGATCCGCCCCCGAGACGATTGGATAGTGCGCCGAGAGGGGATGCTCTGCATACGCTGCGCTGCTGAGCAGCAGGTATTGCACAGCCGCGAAGAGCATGTTGGGGGCCGGCTGGCGGCGACGTTTCTGCGCCGCGAGTTCGAGCAAATCACGGTTGAGCGACACACCGTACGCGAGTTCGGCGTACATCGGCGAGGCGAGGTCGGGCGCTTCAACTCTGGCGAAGCGATGGAAGACGTCGCGATAGTGCGCCACGTTGGGCGCGTCGAGACCGTCGCGCGGAGGCATGGATTGGCCTTAGAACTGCCGAGCGCTAGGCGCTCAGGAACTCGCCGAGTTTGCTCAGCAGCGCTTCGGGCTCTTCGACCTGCGGCATGTGCCCGGAGGCGGAGAACATCGCCACTTCCGAATTCGCGATGCCGCGATTGAAGTCCTCGGCATACTGCGGCGGCACGAGACCATCCGATGCACCCCAGCAGATCAGCGTCGGAGAGGTCACTCGGTGAATCCGCTCGGCAAGACGCTTGTCGGGAATCGGCCACATGAAGCGGGCTGCGGTCTGAAGCATCTTCGCACGCTCGACGGTGGCGATTTGCAACTCGTCCGGGTCCTCCGGCGGCGGCGCGGTCATCATCTTTGCGCCGGGATGCTCGGTGTCGTGGAACAGCGCCGGCACGAGCTCGTTGGGCATCATGGCGAAGAAGTCGGCGACGGGATAGTCGTCATTCCAGAGGCCGACCGGTGCGATCAGCACCAGCTTGGAAACGCGGCCGGGCTGCATCGCGGCGACCTCGGCGGCGAACCAGCCGCCCATCGAGTGACCGACCACGATCACCTCGTCGACGCCCATCGCGTCGAGGAAGTCCCAGTAGAAGTAGAAGACATCGTGGTGGTCCATCAACCACTCAACGCCGGTCGAGTTGGCCGTTCCCGGCAGCTTTGGCGCGAGCACGCGATGGTGCTGCGAGAGTTGCTCAAGGAATGGGTCCCACATCAGGCCGCCGGCGCCGTGGATGAAGAGCAGATCGGGACCCGATCCCGCCTCCATGTAACCCACATTGAAACGGCCGTTGACCAGCGAAATAGTCTTGTCTTCCATCCATGCACCTCCAGGCGAACACATGCATAATCACGACCGCACGGCGCGAGACGCGCTCTTGGAGACGCGCGGACACGATGCAAGGCTATGAGTGCTCATTGCCCAGTGTCAAACCCGCGAAGCGCCGTCGCCAGATGATTCCCGCCGCCACGATCAGCAGCCCAAAGGCCAGAGTTCCCAGTGCTCCAGCGACACTCGAGTCAAACTGAGCAATGATCAGCGTCAGCAAGGTCGCGTAGCTTCCGATCACCCCCATCGCAAATCCGATCCGATGCTGATAGACCACTCCAGCGGCGAGCACAAACAGCGCCCAGACGATCCCGATGGCAGCGAGCTCGGGACTTTGAGCCGCCAACGCCGACGCTGCGACGATCCCGGAACCCAATAGCGCCGACTGCCAGAGCGGCGTCAACCAGTGGTCCGACAGCCGTCGCAACAGCCGAGGTCCCACCATTCCCAGCGCTGTAGCCTCGATGCCCGTCAACAGCACGATCACGGTGAGCCCCAGGCGCGCACCGTTGTCAAGGTCGGAGACACCGCCTGCGAGCGCACCGACCAGCAACACGCCTGACGCCGGCAGCAACTCGGGTCGTCCGTCTCTCAGCGCCCAGGCCGTGACGACCCAGCCGATCAGGAGCGTCCCCCAGTCGATGATTGGCTCGGTAGATGCTGCGGCCAATCCCAGAATGGCGAATCCAGCGCCCAGTGACGCGCCCAACCGACCCCATGCTGCCAGTTCGGGATCGAACCAACGCCGGGCCCGACCGACGCCGACAAGCACGGCGCCTGAGATCAGCACGACCAAGGCGAAGGTCAGCCATAGCTGCCAACCGTCGAGCGATCGGGAGCCGAAGACCCCGTGATCCAGAGCCCCCGCTCCGATTGCCAACGCCGCTGGCGATTGCGCCAGTGCAGCGCTAGCGGCGAAGGTAGCCAGCGGCGACCGTGTCAGCCGGAGCATCAGTGCGCCCATGCTCACGACGACCATGGTGATCAAGAACCAGCCGAGCCAGAGTTGATCATCGTCGCCGATCTCGTCCAGTAGCCATCCCACTGCGATAGCCACCAGCAGCACCGAGACCCCAGAGCAGGCGTCGGCCAACGCTGGCGCCCGGTTGCGTTCGGCCAGCCAGACGGTTGCGACACCAATGATGCCGCCAGCGAGGGAGAAGGCGAACGAACTCAGACCATCGTCGAACAGCGAAACCGTCAGTAGCAGCCAGGCAATGACGACAATCGACGCGCCCAGGTAGGCCGCGACATCGGCGATTCGACCATGCGAGATTCTGCGGTCCGCTGCATCTGGGGGCGGTGCGGAGCGCTCCGCCTCCCATTCGAGAACTGCCGACTCCGTCTCTTCGTCGATCAGGTCAGCTTCGCGCCAGCGTGCCAGGGTCGAACGCCAGTCGTCCCGGTCGAACAGCGTGGCCATCTACGTCCCAGCGCATTCAACAAACCCAGACCTGGAGTCAGCCTAAAGTGATTGCCATGCCTCCGAAGCCGTTGCCAGCCTCGATCGTCCGTGCTTACGACATTCGTGGCACGACGCCGGACCAGATCGACGAGTCCGTCGCCTGGAGGATCGGCAACTCCTTCGGTCAGTGGCTGCAACACAACGGGGGCGGAAGCGCCGCAGTGGGTCGAGACGCCCGTAAGAGCTCGCCGGAGCTGTATGAATCCGCGATCGATGGCCTATTGAGCGCCGGCATCGATGTGTATGCGGCCGGATTATCGCCGACTCCCGTCATCGGCTGGAACGTCGATCAGCACGGTCTGCACGGTGGACTGATCGTGACTGCGAGCCACAATCCGCCTGAGTACAACGGATTCAAGCTGCTCGCCGATGAAGCGCGGCCGTTGATGCCTGATGGCATAGTGCTGGTGTCCGCGACAGAGCCGAGAGCTGCGCCGTCAGCCGGGAAACGTACTGAATTCGATGTGATCGAAACGTACCTTGAGATGATTCGCAGTCGATTTGGCAACTCCACCGACATCGCAGTCGCAATCGATCCCGGCAATGGCACGACATCATTGACCGCTGCCCGAGCGTTGATCGATGCCGGTGCAAGTGTTCACTCCATCCGTTCCACAGCTCGGCCAACGTCTGAGATCGCCGCTGATCCGCAGAATCCGGACACGATGCGAGCGCTGGCTCGCACGACTCGCAGTGTGGGAGCGGAACTGGGCATCGGCTGGGATGGCGACGGCGACCGGATCGGCGTGCTCGACCATCTGGGACGACGCTACGAGGCCGACTGGCTGGTGGCGCTATTGGCCCGGCCGCTGCTGCAACGCGTCCCTGGCGCCGAGGTGCTGCTCGACCTCAAGACCAGCACCAGCGTGATTGGAAACATCGAGCGTCGCGGCGGCCGACCGGTCTCGGCCAAGACCGGGTATTCATTCTTCCGACGGCTGATGCGAGATCGTGAGATTGCATTCGGAGGAGAGACCAGTGGTCACATCATGTTTGGTCCCGGCTATCGACCAAACGAGCACGCGCCGTGGATCGACGACGGCGTCTATGCGGCCTGTGCGCTGCTCGCTTACCTGTCGGCGAGCGGACGAACGCTGGCGGAAGAAATGGCCGAGATCGAGCCTCGACCGATCTCGCCGGAACTGCGTCTGGACTGTCCTGATGAGCTGAAGGCCGACATCGCCGATGCGCTCGGTGAATGGTTCGACGAGCAGCATCCGCAAGCGCAGATCGATCGCAGCGACGGCGCTCGGGTCTCCTTGGGCGACGCCTGGCTCCACGCGCGAGCCTCAAACACTGCGCCAGCCCTGAGTCTGCGCTTCGAAGCCGAAGACGAAGCGGCGTATCGCCGAGTCGCTGAGCAGTTGCAAGCCGCGCTCGAATCACACCGATCCGTTGCGGGCATCGAACAACTCAATGACGCTCCGACCGTCGGACCGCAACCGCTGATCTAGCTATCTCACGAACAGTTCAACTTCGAGCTCGTCGGCCAGTTCACGAATCGACACTTCTGGTTTGGCCTCGGTCACCAGCATCACTCGTACCGTCCCAACTCGCCCATTGAGACGTTGTTCCGCTTGCACCACGGCACGCATCTTGACCAGCGTGAACAGCGCAAGCTGCAATTCGTGCGACTCGGCTCCCTGCGGGCGAACCTCGACAATCAGCGCATCAGATTCGCCGATGAACGCCGCGTCGGATTCGTCGCCGGAAGGGAACCAGCGCTCTGTGACACCAACCACATCGGAGGGCGCTCCGAGGATCGGTCCGTTGGCCGCGGCCCACTCCTTGAGCGCGCGATGCGCCGAACTCTCCGGCGTGCCCGAGCGGGTCTTGGTCGGTGGCAATCCGAAGGCGTAGATTCCAACAGTGACCCAATCAAAGTGCTGCATCGCGGCCAGATTCGCATCTGAGGCCCCGCCGAGCAAACTCTGCAGATTCGGAGCCTCCGGGTACATCTCCCCAATCGTGGCTTGCATTCCATCTGCCACTTCAGCGAGATCGACTGCGCCAACGTCCACTGGGAATCGCAGTCGTGCTGCTTCAGGGTCCGCGGGTTCACCCTTGCGAGCGGACTTAGTCAGAAACCTGAACAAGGTTCGCTGCAGATCGATGTCGGTGAGTTCAAGCGGCATGGCCGTAGGGTAGTGATCGATGAGCCGCCAACCCGTGCTTGTACCACGAGAGATCTTCCGTGCCTACGACATCCGCGGTCTCGCGCTCGGTGCCGATGCCTTGCTCACGCCGGACCTGGCAATTCGAGTCGCGCTGGCCTATGCCGGGCTGATCGATTCCGCCGCGCAGGTCGTGGTCGGCGGCGACCAGCGACCCACCACGCCAGCATTGCAGCAGGCTGCGATAGCGGGGTTGCTGGATGCTGGCCTGGACGTCGTCGACATCGGTCGGGCACCGTCGCCGCTGGTCTACTGGGCCACTGCCCTGCTCACACAGGAGCGTCCCACCGCCGGATTGGTCGTCACCGCTTCTCACAATCAACCTGAAGACAACGGGATCAAGTTGCTCCACACGGACGCGATGCCGCTCTTGCCGGAACAGATCCAGGTGGTCGCCGACCGTGTGGCGTCAGGTGTTTCTACTGGCGATCGGCAGGGCGACCGCCGACTGTGGAGCCCAAGACCGGCGTACGTTCGCAGCCTGGCTGAGTCGTTTCGAGTACAACGACCGCTGCAGGTCGCGATCGACCCCGGCAATGGTGTCGCAACCGTGACGGCGCGAACAGCATTGCAAGCAATCGGGTGTGAAGTGGTCGCGATCAACGACGATCCGGAGGAGCCTAATCCGCCACACACCGCCGACCCACAACATGCAGAAAACGTCAGGGAGCTAGCGAAGTTCGTTCGCGAGTCAGGCGCCGACCTTGGCTTCGCCTTTGACGGTGATGGCGATCGGCTGGGACTAGTCGACGGGCGAGGCCGTCGTGCCACTCCCGATCAAGTGCTGGCCTTACTAGCGCAGGACTGGTTATCGACACATCCGGGTGCCAGTGTTCAGATTGATGTCAAGACGTCACAAGCTGTCATCGACCACATCAACGGACTCGGTGGTCACGCCAAGTTCGGACCAGTTGGACACTCGCTGGGCAAGTTCGCGATGCGCGACACCGGGATCGATTTTGGCGGCGAAGCATCGACCCACTACTACTACCGAATCGATGATCCGCCCCACATCACAGACGACGCTGTCCGCACGGCCTGTCGCATTGCCGAGCTAGCGTCGCGGACGCCGATTGAGCCGTTGCTTGATGTCGTTCCTCGGTATCGCATTTCGCCGGAAGTGAAGATTTCATGTCCTGATGATCGCAAACACGCGGTCTCAGCAGCGATCACAGAGCACGCGCGGAGTCGCTGGCCGGTGAACGAGATTGACGGGGCCCGGATTAATCTCTCATCTGCGGCTGCCGGCGGTTGGTGCATCATTCGAGCGTCCAACACAACGCCGTATCTGACAATCGTTGCCGAAGCTCGGACAGATGCAGGCTATGAAGCAGTGCGGCGGATCAGCGCTGACATCCTGGCTGAACAGCGGCTCGATCCGGCGCCGTTGCTCAGTCAGCCACCGCTTGACTGAGTTCGGCGGACGGCATTTCAAAGACTTCCGCCAGGAGTTCGTAGGAACGTACTCGCGCCGCGAAATCGTGTGTGATCGTGAGGGCGATGAACTCGTCGACCTCGTAGGCCTGAGCTAACTGCTCCAGTTTGTCGCGCACCTGCTCGGGCGAGCCGTGGATGCTGCGATTTTGCATGTAGGCGAGATAGTCCAACTCGGGCTGCGAGTAGGGGAAGTTCAACGCTTCCTCAACCGACGGAATTCCACCGCGCATGCCGCGATTGCCCTTGATCCGCCAGCACCAACGACTCCAGCAGAGGCGCTCCGCTTCCTCAGACGTTTCTGCCACGGTGACGGAGACGCCCAGCGAGGCCCGAGGTTCAGAACTAACCGGGGATGGCTGAAACCGTTCGCGGTACTTGCGTACGACTTGCTCGCCGCCCTCGGGCGAGATGAAGTGAGCGAAGCAGTGCGACCAACCCAGCTCGGCTGCGACGTGTCCGCCGTAGTGCGACGAGCCGAGCAACCACAGTTCGGGCATCGGTGCGCCCGGCGGAGCAGCCTGGACTTCTCGGTACTGATGATCGGGCGGCAGGTCGTCGGCCAGCCAGCCGTAGAGGTCGAGAAGCTGCTCAGGGAAGTGGTCGATGCCCAGGGCGCCGGGACCATGCACCAGCGCACGCGCGGTGCGACCATCCGAGCCCGGCGCTCGGCCCACTCCGAGATCAATCCGGTCCGGGAACTGCGTTGTGATCGTCCGGAAGTTTTCGGCCACTTTAAGTGAGCTGTAATGGGGCAGCATGATGCCGCCCGACCCGACACGGATCCGGGACGTTTGTGCTGCGACCTGAGGAATCAGTACCTCCGGCGAAGCGCAGGCAAGCGAGCCGGCATTGTGATGCTCGGCCAGCCAATAGCGCGAGTAGCCGAGCCGATCACATGCTTGCGCGAGTTGGAACGTCTCCGAGATCGCTGTTGCCGCCGTGCCGCCGTCTCGAATCGGAATCTGATCGAGCACACCGAGCGTAATGTCTTGCACCATGCCGTCAGCCTACAACCGACCCTGAACGCTCGCGTAAGCTGAGTACGCACTTCCACGTGCCCCTTCGTCCTCGCAACGCCCTCCGAACCCTGCTGGAGACTTCTATGACCACTCGTTTCGACGCCCCGAATCAGTCGCTTGCGCCGATCAGCAGTCGCGCTGCCGATGCGGCGCGTGAGGCGTGGGACAACTTCCCCGCGCTCTACAACGCGAACACTGCGACCAAAGGGATGACCGCCGGAAACATGACCGAGTGGGGACTCTCGGGCGCCGCACCGAAAAGCCAGTTGCCGCCGATTTCCCTCGGTGGCGGCATCCCCGACGCTGAGACCCAGCCGCGAGCGGAACTGCTCGCGGCGATGGGTCGAGTGCTGGAAGCGCCTGGAGATGCCCCGCTCGTCTACGGCGGCGCACAGGGCTACAGGCCGCTGCGTGACGAGATCGCGGGTTACTTTGCCCGCAACCATCCCTCGCAACCAACCGCCGACTGGTATCTGCTGACCAACGGCGCAGCCGGAGCGATTGAGTCGATCTGCGCGTCCTTCCTCGATCCGGGCGACGTCGTCATTACCGAGATTCCGACGTTCGCCGGTTCGCTGCGCACGATGCGCGGCAAGCAAGCCACGGTGATCGGCGTGGGGATGGATGATGAGGGAATCAACCTTGACGAGCTCGATGCGACGATTGACCGTCTCGAAGCTGACGGCCGAACGATCAAGCTGATTTACACCCAGCCGACGTTTCACAACCCGACCGGTTTGACGATGACGCTAGAGCGCCGGCTCGGACTGATCGAGCTGGCCGCGCGGCGCAAAATCCTGTTGATGGAAGACCATGCCTACTCGGAGCTGTACTTCGACGGTCCGCCGCCGCCGACCCTGTCTGAACTGACCGACGGCTGGGGCGTGCTGACCGTAGGTACGTTCTCGAAGGTGATCGCCACCGGTCTGCGCGTCGGTTGGGTGCAGGCGCGACCCGACTGGATCCAGGCGATGGTCCCGGCCCGATTCGACATGGGCAACAGTCCTCTGCTGCACCGGATGCTGCATGAGTTCATGGTGCGCGGCAACTTCCGCGAGCACGTGGAAGAAATGCGCAAACTCTACGGTCTCAAGGCCAAGACGCTGGCATCCGCACTCGAGCCCTACGGCGAGCCTTACTTCGACGTGACTGAACCCTCGGGTGGATTCTTCCTCTGGCTGAAGCTACGAGAGGGACTGACCGGCGACGCCGTCCGCGACTTCGCCGCCGAGGATGGACTCAGCTTCCCCTCAGGCAATCGCTTCTATCCCGGCAACGACGCCGGCAACGATGGCGAATCGGTCCGGCTCGCGTACTCCTGGCCGCCGGCACAGAAGCTCGAAGAGGCGGCCGACCGACTCGGTAGAGCCTTCAACCGAGCCGCCAACGGTAGCTAGCGACGCTAAACCGTGCCCTGTGGTCGGCCGTCGAAACAGGTGGCGACCATTGATGGTCGCAGGATCACATACGAGCTGCATCGAAGCCCGCGACGTCGCAAGAACGTCACGCTATCTGTGGAGGGCGAGCTGCTGCGGGTACTGTCCCCGGCTAGGGCTTCTCAACGACTGATCGATGAGTTCATTCAACAGCGCGCCGACTGGATCACCAAACGCCTGGCTGCGGAACATCCTGCAGGGTTGCAAACTGAACTCCGCGAGGGAGGATCACTGCCGCTGCTTGGTGGTCGCTATCCCGTGGTGGCCAGTCTTGTGCCATTCCATTTCGATGGTGAGCGGTTCCAGGTAAACGTCGGCAGACAGGAGCGCGCCGCGTTCGCTGAGAGATGGCTGCGCGAATATTCCCGCGACTACTTCACGTCCAGAGTCGAACACTGGTCCCCGATTGTTGGCGCCGAACCAACGCGACTACAGATACGCAATCAAAAGACCCGCTGGGGCAGCGCTTCATCCAATGGCACATTGAGCTTCAACTGGAGACTGATCTTCGCTCACCCTGACATCGTCGATTATGTCGTCGTACACGAGCTATGCCATCTGATCCATCTGAACCACAGCAAGGCATACTGGCAGCTCGTCGAGTCGATCATGCCCGACTATCGAGATCAGCGGCAGGCGCTCAAAGATGCGTCGGACAGTCTCACCTGGTAGCGAACGGCAGGATCACAGCAAACCCGGCGAGATTGCCGCGACGGAGCGCGGCAATGACGGAATCACTTCTGCTTTGAGGGCCAGCCGATCCTAGTCCGAGGCCGCCTCTGCAGGCTCTTGCAGGAAGTCTGGAACTTCCTGGCCGGCGTCGCGGAAGGCTTTTGCGAGGACGTCGTTGCGGCTAAACGAAACCGCTCCTCCGCCTGAAGCGACCCACTGCTGCGTCCCCTCGACCGACGCGAGCTGGCCCTGGAACTTTGGCGCGACGTAGCGCGCAAACAGTTCGTAGGACTTGCGAATGCCTTCGCGATTCGCCCACTCATGGGCGAGCATCATCAGGCCGCCGAATCCACCCGAATTCTCCTGCAGGATCTCGATTGCCTTGATCGCATCGTCGGGCGTACCGATGATCGCGCCGCCGGTCTCGACAGCGCCTTCCGGTGTCTCGGCTGTCCCAGGCAGGACTGCTTGCAACGTGTCCCGGAAGTAGTCGATCTGCCAGGCACGCCAACCTTCACGGGCCTCTTCGAAGGCTTGCTCGCGGGTTTCGGCGATGTACATCGGAATCACGAGGCGCCACTTGTTGCGGTCGACGACGGTACCCTCTCGCTCGGCGATCTCTTCAACTTCACTCCACTGACCCTCGAGGTTTGAACGCCCGCCGGGCAGGTAGACACCGATACTGAGCATCCCCATCCCGTACTTGCCAGCGGTGACCCGGCCGGCGGGGCTGACGGTCGATGCGACCGCCATCTCGAAGTGCGGTTTGGTGTACGGCGAGACCTGTAGGCGCGCGTCGGTCAACTCAAACCAGTCGGTCGACATGTTGACCGGGCCATCCTGCTTGAGCAGCGCCATGATCGCCTGCAGCGACTCATCCATGCGCTGTCGCTGGTAGAGCGGATCGATACCCATCATTCGCGCGTCGGAGGAGAGAGCTCCTGGCCCGACGCCCATCATCACGCGTCCTCGGGTCATGTGATCGAGCTGGATCATCCGGTCGACCACCATCAGCGGATGGTGGTAAGGCAGCGAAACGACGCCCGTACCCAGGCGGATGTTGCTGGTCCGCTCGGCTGCGGCGGCGATGAATACCTCCGGTGACGCGATCAGTTCCCAGCCGGCCGAGTGATGCTCGCCGATCCAGGCCTCGTCGTAACCGAGTTGATCGAGCCACTCGATCAGCTCGAGGTCGCGATGCATCGCCAGCGAAGGATTCTCACCGACCCGGTGGAACGGCGCCATGAAAATACCAAAGTCCATTCGTCCATCCGTTGCCATCTCGTCCCCCCTTGCTCGAAACTGATGAGTTGGATTCTGCCTGTTCGGCGTTACCTTAATCGCGAGTCTAACTACCCGCGGAAGTAGCAGACCCGGCGGAAGCAGCAGGCAGCGAGATGACCACGTCCCCCTACAACCAGCGACGCAGCACCCGCTTCGACCCGACGATCAACTGGCGTGACGCGTATGCCGAGCGACTGGCCACTCCGGAGATGGCGGCCTCGATGTTCAACTCCGGCGACCATCTCTGGATTCCGCCCGGTCACGCATCGCTGCCGATTCTGGAGGCGCTTGTCGCTCGCAGCGATGAGCTCGAGGGCGTCGAGGTGCGGGGCATCGTGGTACCCGACGCCGGCTGGTTCACCGAGGACATGATGTCGGCGTTCAGCGTCGCGCCTCAATTTGGCACACTGTTCGACCGCGACGCGGTCAATGCCGGTATCGCCGACTATCACCCGTACTGGCTGGTCGGTATCCACAAAGCGTGGGACGCCGGGCGCGAAGACGAAGCCTGGCCGATCGATGTGCTGCAGATTCGGACGACTCCGCCAAATGAAGCCGGATTCGTGTCGCTGGGCAGTTCGGTCTGGGATGGCGTGACCTCGGCCAAGCGAGCCAGAAAGGTGATCGCCGAGGTCAACGAACACGTGGTAGAAACGTTCGGCGACTCCTGGCTGCACGTGTCCGAGATTGACTGTTTCGTTCCCGGCGAGTCGCCGGTGATGGTGAATCTCGAACACCCGGAACCCAATCAAGTCGACCTGGGCCTGGCTCACTACGTAGGAGAGCTTGTCCAGGACGGCGACACGATCCAGGTCGGCGTCGGCTCACACTCCGGCGCGCTAGCTCGGTTGGGCGCATTCGACGAGCGCGAAAACCTCTCCTATTTCGCCGAACTCACCACCGAAGGACTGGTCCCACTGGTCGAGCGTGGGATCATCACCGGCAAGTACTCGCAGACGCATCCCGATAAGTTCGTCGCCACGGTCATCGGCAACACGCCCGACGAGATCGCGACAGTGCACCGCAATCCCGCCTTCGAGACGTACAGCATTGAGTACCTGCTCGACCCACGGCAGATCGCGCGCAACGAGAACATCGTCGCGATCAACGGAGCGCTCACGGCCGACCTGACCGGTCAACTCGGAGTCCACACCATCGGACCACGAGTCTACGCAGGAGTCGGCGGTCACCTGGCCTTCGCGATGGGCGCATACCTCGCGCCGAAAGGACGCTCCGTCACTGTCCTGCCCTCAACCAACCGATCGGGAACCATCTCCACAATCATGGCCCAGTTCGACCCCGGCCAAATCGTGACAGTGCCGCGGGACATCGCGGATACGGTCGTGACTGAGTACGGGATCGCGAAGTTGCTGGGTAAGACAGTCAGAGCGAGAGCAGAAGAGCTAATCGCAGTCGCCCATCCGGACTTCCGCGGAGAGCTGCGGAAGGCGGCTCGGAAGCTGTTCTATCCGTAGGCTGCTGCGCGCAGAGTCCACTCTCCGGTCCCCTCTCCCCTTGGGAGAGGGTTAGGGTGAGGGCCAGCGTGCGAGCATCACGCGATTGCTATCAGATCAGGCGACGCAGGGGACCCCTCACCCCCGCCCTCTCCCAAGGGGAGAGGGAGATTCTTCCCGAGCGGGCGATGTGGTTTTCGTTTGGGTCTCCAGATCGTGACGGTCACGATCTTGAAGCGCGTTGGATGTGAAGATCTACACCGTCGGTTTCACGAAGAAGTCCGCCAAGGTGTTCTTCGAAGACCTGCTCGCGCCGAGCGGCGCAAGGCGTGTCCTCGACATACGCGCGCGACCGTCTTCACAACTCTCAGGGTTCGCCAAAGTGTCGAAGTCCGGCGGTGATTTCCAGTTCCTGCTCAGCCGACTCTGCGACATGGACTATGTCCACGTCCCCGAATTGGCGCCGAGCGACCGCTTGCTCAGCGAGTACCGTGCCGACGAACTGAGCTGGGACGCCTACAGCGAGCAATACATCGAGGGATTAGGGGAACAGAGGGTCGAAGACGACCTCGACCAAGGCATCTTCGACGGAGGAGTGCTGCTCTGTAGCGAAGCGTCTCCTGAACACTGTCACCGACGCCTCGCCGCCGAATACCTCCAGCGGCATTGGGATGACGTCGAGATCATCCACCTCTAGGCGTGCTCGCGAATCCACTCTCCGATGTGATCAATCGCCTCCTGGCCCTCTGGGAGCATTGGCGCGAATCCTTGCCAGACGTGGAACATGTCGTCCCAGATTTCCTCGACGACCTCGACTCCGGCGTCCCGCGCGCGGGCTGCGACCCGCTCGGTATCTCGACAGATCATCTCCACGCTGCCTGCTTGCAAGAGCAACGGGCAAATGCCCTCGTAGTCGCCGAACACGGGCGACAACTGCGGGTCATTGCGGTCCGCGTTGCCGGCGTACATCGCCGCCCACCCCTGCGAGGCGGTGATTGCGACCGTGTTGTCGGGGATCGTTGGGTCATCCAGTCCGAATGCCGATAGCTCCTCGGGGCTTGCAGCGAGATCGGCCCAGGCGGACAGTCCAATTCCGCCGGTCGGCATGCGCACGCCGCGCTCACGTGCGGCAAACAGGGTCGCCAGCATCAGCCCGCCGCCGGCTGAGTCGCCGCCGACGAAGACCGAGACCGCATCGCTCCCGCCGTCTGGTCCGTTAGCCCAGATGTACTCCAGGCCGGCGATGGCGTCGTCAACTGCTGCGGGATAGGGATGCTCCGGCGCCAACCGGTAGTCCAGGCTCAGCGCCACACATCCTGCAGCGCGGCAAATGTCGGCCACTAGGCGACGATGTGTATTGATTGATCCCAGGACATATCCGCCACCGTGGACGTACAGCAGCCGGCGACTCGGATCGGAGTCGGCCAACACCGTCCATTCGCCGGGGACGCCGTTGACATCAACTGCCGTCAGCGTGACATCGTCCTGCAAGGGAAAGGCGAATCCCGCCTCCATCGCTTCGCGTTGCTGCTCGAGGGTCAGATCAGCTTCGATCATGCTGGCAGCCTGTGCCTGCATTGCCTGCACGACTTCACTGTATTCCTTGGACGGCATGATCCGCTCCGATCTCGCCCGCGCTACGCGAGTTACGCGTGCTGATTGATGAACTCGCCGATCCGATCGATTGCTGCCTGGCCTTCCGGCAACATCGGCGCGAACGCGTGCCAGACGTGGAACATTTCGTTCCAAACTTCCTCGACCACGTCGACGCCTGCGGCTCGCGCCTTCTCCGCGACGCGGGTCGTGTCTGAGAGCAGGATCTCGGCGTCGCCGACCTGGAGCAACAGCGGCGGCAGTCCTGCGTAATCGGCGTACAGCGGCGATGCAAGAGGGTCATCGGCGGCTGCGTCACCGAGATACTGCGCAGCCATCCCGCTGACCATGGCGGAGTCGGTAATCAGCGGGTCCGCATCGGCTCGGGTCTGAATCGTCTCTCCAGTAATCGCGAGGTCGGTCCAGGCCGAGATGCCGATTCCTGCGTTGGGTTGGTCGACGCCCTGATCTCGCGCTGCGAGCAGCGTCGCCAGCGTCAGTCCGCCTCCGGCTGAGTCGCCTGCGACGAATGTCGACTCCGCCGCGCCTGCGCCGTTCGGACCGTTGGCCTGGAGGAACTTGAGCCCTTCGATCGCGTCCTCGACCGCGGCTGGGAACGGATGCTCGGGCGCGAGCCGGTAGTCGAGATTCAGCACGGCGCAGCCGCCAGCGCGAGCGATATCCTCGCAGAGACGACGATGTGTCACGGCAGAACCGATGACATAGCCCCCGCCGTGGACGTAGAGCAGCCGGCGATTTGGGTCTGACTCAGCCACAGTCACCCATTCGCCGGGGACTCCGTTGGCGACGACCGGGGTGACCGTCGCGGCGTCAGTGGCCGGGTATGACGTAGCCTCCATTCCTGCCCGCATTTCCTCGAGGGTGGGGTTGCCTTCGCCGAGTGGACGCTCAGCCATCAGGCCGAGGACCTTTTGCAGTTCTGCTGATGCCATTTGGTTATTCCTGTCGGATTGCGTGTGTGCTGTCGCGGAGCAGGTTAACGATTCTTGTGCGCAATACTGCAAACAGCCCGATCTTGTTTCGTCAGAATCCTTGAGGAGTTGCTAATGCGTGTGCTCGCCCCGCCCAACGGAACCACGCTCGCGGGAAAAATCGAAGCTGTGAAGCAACTGGAAGCCGACGGCTTTGCCGGCGCGTTCCTGCCCTCGATGGGCCATGACGCGATGACGGTGCTTTCGCTCGCTGCAGGCGAGACCTCCGAAATCGAGCTCGGGACGTACGTCATTCCCACTTACACGCGACACCCAGTCGCGATGGCGCAGCAGGCGCTGGCGACCAACGCCGCCGCTGGTGGCCGCTTCACGCTCGGTCTTGGCCTTTCTCATGAGGTGGTGATTGCGGACTCCTGGGGCCTCGACTTCGGCAACGTCGTGCGTCATATGCGCGAATACCTGGAGATCCTGGTGCCGCTGATGAACGGCGAGCAGGTCGACCACGAGGGCGAAGCATTCCAGGTCCACTCGCAGATCGATCTGCCCGACTGTGATGCGCCGCCGGTGATCGTCGCCGCGCTGGGCCCGCAGATGCTGCGCGTCACGGGACGCCTCGCCGACGGCACGGCGCTCTGGTTGGCCGGTCCGAAGTGGATCGAAGAAGTCGTGATGCCCGAGATGGGCGGCGCCGCACGCGAGGCCGGCAAGCCCGATCCGCGCGTCATCGCCGGTGTACCGATTGCTGTCACTGCCGATCCTGACCGAGCTCGCGAACGCATCGCCCGCGCCTTCGCGATGTACAACACGCTGCCCTCATATCAACGCGTAATCCAGGGCTCAGGTGCCGACGGTCCAGCCGGCGTCTCGATTGTCGGCAGCGAAGAGGAAATCGAGCGTGAGTTGCTGCGCTGGAAAGAGATCGGCGTGACTGACTTCTACGCCGCTTTCGAAGGACTGGACGCCGACGAACGACAGCACACACGCGAATTCATCGCAGCCCTCATGCCCAGCCTGTAAGGGGCGGGCCCTCTCCCTAGCCCTCTCCCACGGGGAGAGGGAATTGGAACCAGTAGCCTTCGCGCAGACTGTGAGACAGATCAGGAGAAGATCATGGCCGTCTATCTCGAAGTTCGACACCGCATCAAGCCGATCACCAACACTGCTTTCGACCTGTTCGTCGACTTCTACGCCGACACCGTCGTCCCGGCCATGGAGCGTCACGGGATTGACCTGATTGGCGCCTGGAAGATGACCGGCGGCGAGATGGGCTGGGATCTATCGATTCATCGCTACGAGAGCATGGCCCACGCCGAAGAGTGTCTGGCCTCATTGGGACGGGACAAGGCGCTCTGGTCGACGGTCGAGAGGTTGCGGGGCGAAATCGAGATCGAAGAGATCACGAAGTTCGCCAACCGCGTCTCCTACGGCACCGAGGAACGGCTCCAGGCCGCACTCGACGCCAATCCCGATCAGCCGCGTCAGTACATGCTCGCTGTCTTGCAAACCGCGGGCGGCGGCTTGCTGCCGGCGATCGACATGCTGGGCAAGCTGATCGACGGCATGGGCGAGGGTGGCGCGTTGCAGTTGGTGACGGCCTATGCCTCACGGATCGGACGTACCGGCGAGCTAACCGACCTGTGGATTATGCCGCAGGGAACCGACTTCATGATGCAGTACCAGCCCGGCGACCCACTGGCCGACGTGATCGGTCCGCTGCGAGAGCACGCACCGGAGGAAGAGATCTACTTCCTCAATCCGCTGCCCTACTCGAAGATGCAGTAGAGCGAGTCGGCTGGGGCTTGGAGCTGCCTGACATCTTGCTCCCCCTTGCAGGGGGAGCTGTCCCGCAGGGACTGAGGGGGTCCCTTGGGCGTGATGACAAGATTGGGGCGGAGCAGCGGGACCCCCTCCGCCTTCGGCACCTCCCCCTGCGAGGGGGAGGAAAGAGGATTGTGCATACCTCCCTCAGAGGGGAGGTATGTATTGCTACGTCACCATCCGACGCACGATCTCATATGTCAGCTCGACGCCCATGTTCAGATTCTCGATTGTCATGTGCTCGTCGTTGCCGTGGAAGCCGGATGCCTCCTCTGGACTGAGGAGGACGGGGATGAAACCGTAGGCGGGGATGCCCTGCTGTCGGAGGAAGCGATTGTCGGTGCCTCCGACGCAGGTTGAGGGCACGACGGTTGCGTCTTCGACGGCGTCGTTGACGACCGTTTCGATCGTCCGGTAGAGCTCCGTATCCCAATCGACCTCGACCGGCTGCTCCTGGTCCCACCCCGAGAACTCGACTTCGATCCGGTCGTCGTCGATCACACTGATCACCTGTTGTCGCCAGTCCTCGCGATCCTGACCGGGCAACAGGCGACAGTCGATGGTCGCCTCTGACTTGGCAGGAATCACGTTTGCCTTGATCCCGCTGTTGACCATCGTCACGTTCAACGTGTTGATGAACATCGCGTGCGTGCCGGGGTGATCGATCACGTGCTCGGTCAACTCCTCGGCGTTCTTGATCGGCGGGATGTGGCCCTCCTCGATCAGCCGGTCCAGCCAGATCTGGGTCGAGGGCGTAATCGTCACCGGACGCTCCCAGGCGGCCAGTTTCGAGAGCGCATTGACCAGGTGGACAGCCGAGTTGTCGTAGTGCGGTCGCGATCCGTGTCCCGGTGTGCCGATTGAGGTCAGCTTGAGCCAGCAGATGTCCTTCTCGTTCGTCGCGACCGAGAAGATGTTCGCTTCCTGGCCCATGAGCTGGGTCGAACCTGAGCCGCCCTCGGACAGCTCGAACTCGACGTCGACCAGGTCGGGGCGGTTCTTGCAGAGCCAGTCCATGCCCCAGACCGAGCCCGCCTCTTCGTCGGGCACGCCGCAGAACACGAGGTCGCGGGTCAGCGTCACATTGTGTCGCTTGAGCAGCAGCATCGTCATCAGATGCATGATCCCGCAGCCCTTCATGTCGACTGCTCCACGCCCATACACCTTGCCGTCCTCGATGTAGCCCTCGAAGGCCGGCTTGGTCCAGTAGGCCTCCTCGACTGGCACTACATCGGTGTGATTGCAAAGCATCATCGGCCGCTTCGAGCCGTCGCCACGCAGCCAGGCAAAGACCGCCTCACGCTCCGGCTGTATCTCAACGTACTCAACCTCCATGCCCGCCTCAGCCAGGATCGCACCCAGCCATCGCGCGGCCGGCTTCTCATTGCCGGGAGGATTCGAGGTGTCAATCTGCAGGTACTTGACAAAGAAGTCGAGCGCCTCGTCAAAGGTCGCTTGCCAATTGATGGTTTCGGTCGCTGCCATTCAAGTGCTCCTGTCGCGCCTCGGCGTCGTCTCAGCTCAGGTTAACTCTCAACCATCCGACGCCAATTCCACACGCTTCCGCTAAGATACGGAACATATGAGCCAGACAGCGACTGTGCCTTCCGTCCTTGACGACTTTCACCCGATGGTTCGGGACTGGTTCTCCGGACGCTTTGGCGAGCCGACGTATGCGCAAGAGGATGGCTGGCCTGCGATTCGGACGGGCGAGGACTGCCTGATTGCCGCTCCGACCGGGTCGGGCAAGACGCTGACCGCGTTCTTGGCCGGGATTGACGACCTAATCCGCGAAGGAGAACTGAACGACGGCGTGCTGCCGGACGAGGTGCGAATCCTCTACATCTCGCCGCTCAAGGCACTGTCCAACGACATCCGGCGCAACCTTGAGGAACCGTTGACCGAGATTCGACAGCTTGCCGACGAGTGCGGCGTCGAACTGCCGCGTATTCGCATGGGGCTGCGCACCGGCGACACCTCGCAATCCGAACGGCGGGCGATCGTCAAGCGGCCGCCGCAGATTCTGATCACCACGCCCGAGTCGCTCTACCTGATGCTGACGGCAAAGCAGTCTCGCGAGATCCTGCGCACGGTGCGGACGGTCATCGTCGACGAAATCCATGCCGTCGTGCGCGACAAGCGTGGGTCGCACCTGGCACTCACGCTGGCGCGGCTCGACCACGTCGCCGAGCAGCGGCCGACGCGGATCGGCCTCTCGGCCACGCAGAAACCGATGACCGAGATTGCGTCCTTCATGACAGGGCTGGACGCCTCGGGACGCGCGTTGCCCTGTCGCATCCTCGACCTCGGACACCGGCGCGAGCTCAAACTCTGGATTGAAACGACCGACGCGCCGCTGCAGGCGCTCGCGACCCACGAGCATTGGGGCGCGGTCTACGACCGGCTGGCGGAGTTGATCCTGCAACATCGGACGACCTTGATCTTCGTCAACCGGCGCTCGCTGGCCGAGCGAGTCGCGCACGAGCTGGGTATCCGCGTCGGCAAGGAGCACGTCTCTGGACATCATGGCTCGCTGTCCAAGGAACGCCGGCATGTGATGGAGCAGCGCCTCAAGAACGGCGACCTCAAGGCGGTCGTCGCAACAGCGTCGCTCGAGCTGGGCATCGACATTGGTTCTGTCGATCTCGTCTGTCAGATCGGTTCGCCGCGCCGGATCGCGACCTTCCTCCAGCGCGTGGGCCGCTCCGGTCACGCGCTCGGATTGGTGCCTCATGGAGCACTCTTCCCTACATCGTTGGACGAGTTGATCGAGTGCGCGGCGATGGTCCGCGCCGTCGAGCGCGGCGACCTCGACCGGATTCGACAGCCCAGGGCGCCGATCGAAATCCTGGCCCAACAGATCGTGGCCGAGACCGCGGCCGAAGAAGAGTGGAGAGAAGACGACCTGTTCAGGCTGATGCGCCGTGCCGCGCCATACGGCGAGCTCAAGCGCGAGGCCTTCGATGAGACCATCGACATGCTCGCCACAGGCGTCGGAGAGGGCGGCGGGCGCTCGAATGCCTTAGTACATCGCGACCGGATCAACGGCGTAATCAAGCCAAAGCGCGCGGCTCGGATGACAGCGATCCTCAACGGCGGCACCATTCCCGAGACCGGCGACTACCGCGTGATCAAGGAGCCGGAGGGCGCATTCATCGGCACGGTCAACGAGGACTTCGCGATCGAGACCGCGGCCGGCGACATTTTCCTGCTGGGCAGCACATCGTGGCGGATCCGCCGGGTCGAGAACAAGGGCATCGTCCGCGTCGAGGACGCGCACGGCGCGCCGCCAACGATCCCGTTCTGGCTGGGCGAAGCGCCCGGTCGCAGCATGGAGCTCTCGGCGGCTGTCGGTGAGCTGCGTCGCGACATCGGCGAGATGGCGAGCGACGTCGAGTCGGCAGTCCGACGCCTACAGCGCGAGTGCCACATGCAAACGATTGCCGCCGAGCAGATGGTGGAATATCTCGGCGACACACAGGACTCACTGCAGGTGATGCCGTCCGACACGGACGTTGTGTTTGAGCGTTTTTTCGATGAGGCGGGCGGACAACAACTGATCGTCCATGCGCCGTTCGGCTCCGGGGTCAACCGCGCCTGGGGACTCGCGCTGCGTAAGCGATTCTGCGTGCGTTTCGACTTTGAGCTGCAGGCTGCCGCCAACGAGGAGGGCATCCTGCTCTCGCTGGGACCGACGCAGTCGTTCCCACTCGAGGAGGCGTTCGAGTACCTCAAGGCCGACAACGCCGAGCAGTCGCTGCGCCAGGCCGTCCTTTACGCGCCGTTCTGGAACACGCGCTGGCGCTGGACCGCAACCCGTGCGCTGGCCGTGCCTCGACGACGAGGCGCGAAGGAAGTGCCGCCCTATCTGCAGCGCATGATCGCTGATGACCTGCTGGCCGCCGTCTTCCCGGCGCAGGTTGGCTGCCAGGAGAATCTCGCCGGCCCACTCGAGGTGCCCGACCACCCACTGATCGCGCAAACGATGGACGACTGCCTGCACGAGGCCGTCGACACCGACGCCCTGATCGGCGTGCTGGAACGAATCGAACGCGGCGAAATCCGTCTCCACGCTCGCGACACCGTGACGCCGTCAGGGATGGCTCAGAGCATTATCAACATCAACCCGTTTGGGTTCCTCGACGACGCACCGCTGGAGGAGCGTCGCGCTCGAGCCGTCATGACCCGCCGGACGCTGCCCAACGAACAACGCGACCTGGGCAAGCTCGACATTGACGCCATCGAGCGAGTCCAGGAAGAAGCGTTCCCGCCGATCCGCGATGCCGACGAGCTGCATGAGTTGTTGATCTCGGTCCTGGCGCTACGAGAGGGCGCGTTAGCGAGCCTGTCCGCGGCGCACGGTGAGTTTGATCTCCCGTCAATGTTGGCGTCACTGCGCTCAGATGGACGAGCGGCCAGGGCGGAGGGACCCGACGGAGCAATCTGGTTCGCCGCGGAACACCTCGAATCGATTCGTCAACTCTTCCCCGATCATGCGGTCGATCCGTCGTTCTCGGTGCCGGAGTCGGCATTGATCTTGCCGACCGACCGCGATGATGCGCGACTGCGACTGGTGCGCGGGCATCTGGAAATCTCCGGTCCTGTCACTCCCGACCAGCTCGCGCGACGCTGTGGGCTATCTCGGAAGGATTGCAGCTACGGCCTGACACAGCTTGAGGCGTATGGCGAGGTCATGCGTGGTCACTTCACGCCGACCTTGCAACCCGACGATGTCGAGGAGTACTGCGACCGCCGTCTGTTGGCCAGAATTCATCGCTACACCATTGCTCGGCTGCGAGCCGAAATCGAAGCGGTTACGGTGCAGCATTACCTCCGCTTCCTGCTCCGCTGGCAGCATTTGACGCCCGACACGCGACTGTCTGGCAAAGCTGGCGTGCGGGCGGTCATTGAGCAATTGCAGGGATTTGAGGCTCCGGCGGCCGCCTGGGAGCGCGACCTGCTCGCACCTCGGGTGTCTGATTATCGGGAAGCATGGCTGGACGAACTCTGTCTCGCCGGCGATATCGCCTGGGCGCGTCTGACGCCCCGCTCGGCTCGTCGGGCTCCGACCAAGTCCACACCGATCACACTGGCGTTGCGACGTGACTTCCGTTCGCTATTGGCAGCAGTACGCAAACCCGCGCCAATTCCAGCAGCTCGTGGGCGATCCGTTCCTGAACCGCAGCCCGATGTCGCCGAGCAGCTTCACGCCGATGGCGGCGCAGCCAGCCAGATTCTGCGGCTGTTGGAGGATCGCGGCGCGCTGTTCTTCGATGAACTCGTCGATGGGACCCGGCGAATCGCAACGGATGTCGAAAGTGGAATTCGAGAACTGGTCGCATCAGGACTCGCGCACGCCGACGGATTCCAGGGCTTGCGGCAACTGCTGCGGCCGAACCGCAAGTCGCGCCGACCCCGCTACGGCGGAGGCGGCGTCTTCATTGGCGAAGGGCCCGCAGGTCGTTGGGCCTCGCTGCCGCCCAGCATCGCAGCGCCCTCCGATCCCGAGGAAGCGGATGAACTGGCCGAGCGAGTCGCTCGCATCCTGCTACAGCGATACGGCGTGGTCTCGAGAGAGTTGGCGACGCGAGAAAGCCTCACGATCCAGTGGCGTGACGTGCTGCGAGCGCTCCGGCGTTTGGAAGCGCGAGGCGAAATCCGCGGCGGGCGGTTCATCCAGGGGTTACTCGGCGAACAGTTCGCATTGCCCTCAGCGCTCGACCAGTTGCGGGCGGTCCGCCGAGCGGCCACGACTGAAGAGCATGTCACCATCGCGGCCAGTGACCCATGCAACCTGGTCGGCATCCTGCTCCCGGGTCAGAAGGTCCCTTCCAGGCTTGGGGCAAGGCTCACGCTGATTGACGGCGTGCCGCTGGAACCACCAGTGTCCGGCGTAGCGGCAGCGGACTAGCGCGTTGCAACAGACTCCGTCAGCGCTGCACGTCTAGTCCCCGCTTCACGCGGGGACCTGCTCCTTCCTCGCAAGCGACCTTGGCACTAGCTCACTCGTCCCGCCCGAGCGGGTCCCCGCTTAATGCGGGGATTGGGAGCAGTCGAGACGTGTCCCGGCAGCCTGTCTTTAGTCCTTGAAGGCCTCCGGCGGCCTCAAATGGGCGATGACCAGTTGCAGCTCCGCCCGCGAGAGCCGGTGTTCGATTCGTTCGTGAATCACAACCGTGCTGGCGTCAGGATCCTTCGACAACTGGCGGCGCACTTCTTGAATCTGCTCGACCGGGGGCAAGGCCGGGGTGAGATCAACCTGGCGCCCATTTCGCATTGCGGTGGTCAGGTGTGAGGCAATCGTCGCGGGCGACAGCATCCGGCGCTCGGCGATTGCAAGCACAGTGTGTCCCGACTGGTAGAGCTCGAGCGTGGTCAGCCAACTCTGAACAGGTTCCGATTGTGTGAGAGGTTCGGCCACCGGAGGAGCCGGCTTAGCCTGCCCGATCCCCAGGATGGCTGTGAGTTGATCGGCGAAACGCTCGATGGCGAGCGACCCGACGCCCTCTACTGCGGCCAGCTCTTCGACAGAACTGGGTGGCGACTCAGCGATTTGTCGCATGGCGGGAAATGTCAGCAGGCTGGATGGATCGAATTCTTCCTTGGCGCTCGTGATTGAGCGCCAGGTGGCGAGCGCGTTAAATCGTTGCTGCCACTGTTCCGGCGGCTCTTCGTTTCCGCTGGACCCGTCACCGGCTGGCATCTGCATCTGCGGCGATAGGGAGTCATTGGGGCCGTCGTGCACTCGTTCATCCATGAATTGCGCAATCACTTCCAGCAGATCCTCGCCGTACTTCCCGGCTCTACGTGAGCCGAATCCTTTCACCTGCTTCAGTTCGCGCAGGTTGCTCGGGCGTGCTCTCGCCAGGGCGGCCAGGTCTTTGTTGCCGGCAACGACGTAAGCCGACACGCCCTCGTCCCTGGCCAATCGGGCGCGAGTCTGCCTCAGCGCTTCGTACAATTCATCTTCGGATTCGCTCAGCGGTCGCAGCTCGTTGCGTCCTGGCGGAGGCGGATGATCGTCGGAGTCGACAGCCTGTGGAGTGTCTGCAATCACGTCGTCAGCCGTTTCACCTAAACAGTTGTCGCAGTGTCCGCACTGTGCCGAGGCAGGCTGTTCTCCGAAGTACTGCAGGATTCTCGACCAGCGGCACTGCGATTGCTCGCTGAAGTTCATCATCGTCCGCAGCCGTTTGATGCGCTGCTGCCGTTCTGCGTCGTCGGTAAGTTGGTTGATGAAGAACATCTGCTGATGCCAGACGCCCTTCGTGTAGAACATCAAGCATTCAGCCGGCTCGCCGTCGCGACCGGCGCGACCGGTCTCCTGGTAGTAGGACTCAATCGAAGACGGCATGTCGAGGTGAGCGACGAGCCGGATGTCTGGCTTGTCGATGCCCATGCCGAAGGCGATCGTGGCGCAGATCACGGGCGTCTCGCCGCTCAGGAATCGGTCCTGCACACCATGCCGGGCGTCGCCTGTCATTGCGCCGTGGTAGTGCTCGGCTTTGATGCCATAGCGACGAAACTGTGCGGCGTTCTCTTCGGTGCTGTTGCGCGACTGGCTGTAGACGATCGCCGCCTCGCCCGGCGTCTGCTGCAGACGTCCGACCAGTCGATCCAGCGCTTTGCGCTTGGGAACGACGCGCAGCGTCAGATTCTCGCGCATGAACCCTGTGATGAACGTCTCCATGCGCGGACGATCGAGTTGATCGACGATGTCGCGCTGGACCTGCGGCGTTGCGGTCGCCGTACAGGCGACGGTTGGCACATCGACAAACCGCTCAGTCAACCGGCGCAGGACTCGGTAGTCGGGGCGGAACTCGTGACCCCATTCCGAGATGCAATGTGCTTCATCGATCGCAATCAGGCTGGGATTGCGCCGCTCCAGTAGGCCTCGGAAGCGGTCGGTGTTGACGCGTTCCGGCGCGACGTAGAGCAACTGGACAGAACCATCGGCAACCATCCGCTCGACCTGCGAGCTCTCCATCGGCGACATCGTGCTGTTCAAGTACTGCGCTTTCGCGCCGGCACGTTGTAGTGCCTGCACCTGATCGTGCATCAACGCAATCAGCGGCGACACCACGACGGTCAGTCCATCGGAGAGAATTGCCGGGAGCTGGTAACAGAGCGATTTGCCGCCGCCCGTGGGCATCAGCACAAGCGCATCGCCACCCGAGAGCACATGCTCAATCGTCTCGCGCTGTTGCGGACGAAACGACTCGTATCCGTAATGCTCCTTGAGCGCGCAGAGCAGACGATCTGGCTCAGTCACGGCCACCCCTCACCTCGTCCGACGCGTCGAGTTGTTTCGGGAGCTTACTGGCGTTGGCAACAGTCAGCGAGTCTCGGTTGGCTCACCGGTCAGGTATTCCTGTGCCTGGCGAATCCACTCGGGACCGCCGACGTTGGTGGTCTGTTGACCCCAGGTTGGACCTTCGACCCAGAAGCCCTCGGGGATCATGAAGCCACGCATCATCAGCAGCGGCGGATCACCTACGGCTGCGATTTGATGACCGATCTGGAGCAGGGCGCGTCCGAAGGCGGTCTGTTCGAAGATCCAGGTGTGCATGTCGTGTTGAGAAGGAGCCCAGGTACCGGGTCTCGACGTAACTGCCTCCTGATAGAAGGCGCGCAGGTCCTCGACCACGAATCGCAGCAGCATGGGCATGGCGTGTCGCCAGGTCGGACCTGAGGCAGCTTCTGGGACCTCGGCGAACCCCGCGCCTTCGGCGCCGGCGACGACGAAGGAGACCAGATTGTCGATCTGATCTGGAGTGGCTCCACTCATGCCGACGGTGGTCCTGCCTCGACGGCGGCGCGTCTCCTCGTACCAGGGAATGAGCAGGTCCACCTCGCGGCGCAGGCCGGCTTCCAGGTCGCTGACATCTGGTTCGGGCAAGGCGATGGAGCAGGCCCAAACGCCGTCGCCGTTGCCGTCGGGCGCATCGTGCGGGTAGTCCTCGATTGTTGGTTCTGTGGCTGTCTCAAGCAGTCGCAGAGCGCTGCGCAGGACATCGGTCTGGAACTCAGCATCGTCGGCAATGCCCAGGGGCCGCCCGAGCGGGAACGGGACCCAGAGCGCTCGCGGAGGGTTGACTACTTCAGTGTGCTCGCGGATCAGACTGATGCCGGTGGTGGCGATGCCGCCCTCTTCAAGGAAGTGCGCGAGGGTACCGACGGTACCCGTGCAGGCCGGTCAAACGGGTGTCAGCATCGCGCAATGCACACCGGAGTCGTGTAGACGTTGCGCCAGGTCGGCGGCCGCGTCCTTCATCAATGCCGGATTGGGGTTCGAGCCCAGGACCGAGTAGTGATACACGGACACTGCCCCGATTTCTCCTGCGTCGGCCAATTCTCGAAGCCGATCAATCGGTAGCACTACGTTGACGTCGCGCTGGTAGTGAGTGCGATCGAAGTTGACGCTGACCTGGGTTTGGACGAGGTCGGCGGGATCGATGTCGCTGGGGATGACGCGATAGCCCTGATCGGCGAAGCGAAACGGCCGGTCGTCGCGACGATGCAGCCCAGCGGACGTGATCAGGGCGACCGTGGACTCTGCCAGGGGCGGCGGCGTTACAAACGGCGTGGAGTCGAGCGGCATCTGGTCGAAGCGCTTGCCCATGTTGCGCATGTGATGCGCTTCCTCTGGGTGCAGATCATCAAGACGAACCATTGCTGTCCCTCACTCAATCACGGAACGGGGAAGGCACTCGAGCGGTACCCAGTTTCACGCTTCTTGACCCCGAAGATAGCGTCGGCTGCGGATCAGGAACTCGCGGGGATCCTCGCCGGGGGGCGGGCCGCCGAAGGTTGGTCCGCCTTCCCAGAAACCTTCCGGGATGAGCAACCCTCGCACAAAGAGCAGACGGGGATCGTGATCGTCGCTGATCAACTGCGCGATCTGCTTGATCAGGCGTCCAAGCGCGGTCTGTTCGAAGATCCAGGCGTGCATGTCGTGCTGGGATGGAGGTGCAGCGCCGTTGTCCGAGGCCACGGACTCCTGGTAGAAGGCTCGCAGGTCCTCGACCACAAAGCGGACCAACATCGGCATCGGATGGATCCACTCCGGCCCGCTCGCGGACTTCGGAATCTCCTCGAAGCCGGAGCCCTCGGCGACCGCAATAGCAAACGAGACCACTGCGTCAATCTCCTCAGGTTTCGCGCCACTCATCCCGAGTGTCGTCCTGCCGCGGCGTCGGCGCGCTTCCTCGTAGCGGGGCATGAGCAAATCGATCTCTCGGCGTAGCGACGCTTCGAGTTCGCTGACTTCCGGCGTCGGCAGTTCAATGGCGCAGGCCCAGACGCCCTCGCCCTCCGGCGCCTCGTGCGGGTAGTCAACGATGGTCGGTTCAGTGGCGGATTCCAGCAGTTCCAGCGCACTGCGCAGTACATCCCGCTGGAAGTCGGGATTGTCGGCTACTCCGAGTGGTCGTCCCAGCGGGAAGGGCACCCATAGTGCTCGCGGCGGGCGCACGGCTTCGGACTGTTCGCGAATCAAGCTGATACTAGTCGTCGCGATGCCGCGTCGCTGGAGGAAATGTGAAAGGACGCCGACGGCGGCCGTGCAGACCGGTCAAACAGGAACCAGCAGCGCCGTGTTGACGCCCAGATTGTGCATCCGTTCAGCCATCTCCGCTGCAGACGGCTCGAGCATGAATGCGTCGGTCGCCCCAAGGATGGAGAAGTGCATTGGAGAGACGCCATCGATTTCGCCGGCGTCGGCAAGCTCATGCATCCGATCGAGGGGCAAGACGACGTTCAGGTCGCGTTGGTAGTGCGTGCGGTCGAAGTTGACGCTGATGTGCGACTGGACCAGGTCGTTGCGATCGATGTCGTCGGGTATCTGCCGGAAACCAGTATCGGCAAAGCGAAAGGGAATGTCGTCGCGGCGATGCAATGCGGCGGTCGTGATCAGAGCGATTGTTGACTCGGCCAGGGGTGCCGGAGTGATCCAGGACGTGGCATCGAAATCAAACTCCCGCCGCCGCAAGCCCTCGGCACGCTGGAGCATATGCTCAGCCTCTTCGGGGTGTAGATCGCTCAGGCGGACCATCGTGAACCTCCACTGGATCGGATGCTAGAGGCAATCGTCCGTTGATTGCTGCAGTCCTGACTGCTTGAGCAATTGCGAGAACCAAGAATCCGTCACTGCCGCGTCACGTAGACGCAATCTCGCGGAGCTCGGCGCCAACGTCAGTACTCGAGGCGGCGAGATATCCGCGCCAAGCACGGATATGACGGAAGAGGACCGATGGTCAGGGTGCTTCCTCGATGGTTGCCGAGAGCGATCCGGAACAGTGTGGGATGCGTGGATCGGGACCCCAGCCGTGGATCTGATCTTGATGCTTCCTGACCGTCTCGTAGTCCGCTGTCTCGACGATGCCTCGACCTTGCCCGTCAATCATTGAGGCGATGGCGAACGCCTTCTCCTTCGAATAGCCGAACACCGCCCCAAGCATCTCGATCACGTACTCATAGGTGTGGTCGTCGGAGTCATGCAGGAAGAGGTGAAACCGCTTTTCCAGCTCGCTGCCACGCTCGGCGTCGACATCGTCCTCAACGATGACATCCGGTCGCGGCAGAGACGGCTGGGAGGTCATGCGGCAGCCTCCCGAAGCGCCTGCAACTCAGGCGCATCGCGATCGGCGTCGGCCCACAGCTTGGCAGCGCGACGGAACGACGCTTTGGCCTCGGTCATTTCTCCCAGCGCCGATTGAGCGCGACCCCAGCGGAACAGGTCCCGTGCGGTCGCGCCTCGATCGAGCCGCTCTCGCAGCAGTTCCAGCGCCTGCTCGATCTGACCGGCTCGCAGGCGCGCCTCAACCAGCGTCTCTTCAAACACGTCGCGTTGGGCGTTCGATCCACCCAGCGTGACCAACAACCCGCGCACTTCGGCGAGACCGTTCGCCGCGGACTCAAAGTCGCCCTGTCCGAAAGCGGACAGCGCTTCGACCACCGGAGCGACAACCGTGCCTGCCGTCGGATGGCCGCGCTCTTCTGCCTCACGCAGGCCGTCGAGCAACTTGCCCAGCCCAACCTCGTCACCGAGTGCGGCCAGGGCCATGGCTCGGTGTACGTCAACCCAGGCGGTGCCGGCGCGCGGGAAGGCCTTGTCGGCCACATCGGCGATTGCTCGCCAGTCGAATTCGTCGGACCCGTTGCCGGCGACGCTGTCATGCAGACGGCAGCGCCACAAGAGGGACGCGCCATCGGCGACTTCGCCCAGCGCATCGCCATGCTCATCGGCACCGGGGCGGATGGTCTCTTCTTGCAAGGCGAGCGCGTCGGACCGGCGACCGTTCGCGAGCAGAAACAGCGCCTGATGCCAGGTCAGATGGCGGAAGAATCCGGCTCGATCGGGATTGTCGGTCAGCCATCCGCCGAGGAAGTCGGAGCCGCCCGTGAGATCGTGTTCCTCGAAGAACACATGCGACATCGCGTGCGCCGCCTGTCCATTGGCTGTCCGCAAATCGAGTGAACGCTCGACCAGGCGTCGGGCGGTTTCCAGTTGGTCCATCTCGTGGTTGGCAAAGGCGTGCCAGCTCAGGAACCACCAGTCCTCGCCATAGGACGGCGCCAGGCTGTCGAACTTCTCCAGCATGCGCTCACGCTTCTCCACTCCGCCGCCGTAGAAGTTGCCTCCCAGCCACTGCAGCACGATGGGGGCGTCGCGTGGAGTGTCGTCAAGGTGTTCGGCGATCAGGGCCGGCGCGTCGGAGGCCTTGCCGCGCGCGGCCGCGCCGAGAATGGCCGCATGCCGCTGTTCGCGAGCAGTGGTTCGTTCTGCAAGCTCTGCCGCCCGATTAGCCAGTTCCGCCGCCCGTTTGCCGTTCCCGCGAAACAGGTGGAAGAGTCCCAACTGCGAATGGGCCAGCGCAAACTCCGGGTCGAGTTCAATCGCACGCTCCAGTGCCGCATCGACGCCCAGTGAATACGACAACATCCGGTCGACTCCGTCGCGATACGCTTCAGCCGCTTCATCGGAGGTCGTCAGGGGCAGTCCCCAGGCGTCATTTGGCAGGGTCATCTGTAGCTCCTCAGCTTGCCGATCCAAGGCTAAGAGTAGCTGGCCAGGGAGCGCGAACGTTGCTCCAACTCGATAGGCTTCGTGGCGATGTCAACGATCGACGACCCCGGGATTATCCGTCAGGCGCCGCACCTCGTAGAGCTGATCGGTTCAGCGCACCCGGTGCCGCTGGACGCGGACAGAGCCCGCGGTGTGTTGCTCGGGCTGGCTGTCGGCAATCTGCTGGGCCTGCCCATCGAAGGCGCGAGCCAGGAGTCAGTTCGTGGCGCGTTCCCTAACGGCGTTACTGAGATCGATCCCCGTGAACGCGATCGTCCAATGGACGATGATCTTGCCCAGGCCGTCGATCTTGCCGAAGCGCTCGCTCACGATGCAGACCCGATTGCCGGCCTGGCTGACCGGTTGGTTCGATGGCGCAGAGAGAATGGGCGCGGTATCGGGATCATGACATCAACGGTCATTGACTATCTCGAAGTCGGATTTGGCGTACCAGGCGCGGCGAAAGCGTTCTGGCAGGAGCGTGGCAGTCCCGAAACCCAGCCCAACGGCGCGCTGATGCGTTGCGCTCCGGTCGCGCTCAAGTTTGCCTACGATCCAGAGCGGCTGATTGCAGAGACTGCCGCGAGCTGCGCGGTGACTCATTTCGCGCCAGGTGCGCAGTGGTCCTGTATCGTGGTCAATGCAGCCATCGCCATGTTGCTGCGTGGCCAGAGTCCGAATCGCGAAGACCTGATCCTTGCAGCCAGCCTGGATGGCGCACCTGCGGAACTGATCGCCTGGGCGCTAGCCATACCCAAGGCCGTCGACCAACGCATCGCCGAGGAGCGGGTGAGCGGTCACACCTACCTCTGCATGCAAGCGGCCATGTGGTGTCTGGACACCGAGGACAACCTCGAAGACGCGCTCGTCCGGATCGGCAGCGCAGGTGGGGACACCGACACCAATGCCGCTGTCGCCGGGGCCGTACTCGGAGCACGCTACGAAGTTTCGGCGATTCCGGATCGGTGGTTGGAATGCATTCCTGAACGGGCGAGGATCGAGGCGGCGACCCTGGCTCTGGTTGCGAGCGGATAGGGATCAGACGCGGGCAGTTGCGGCGCCGTCGACGGCGATCGTCTCTCCGGTGATGAAGCCTGAATCGGCAGCCATGGCGACCACTGCGGGACCGACATCGTTGGGCTGAACCAGTTGCTTTGCTGGCAGCATCCGAGCGACCTGCTGCACCGACTCCGGATTGTCGCCGAAGCCTCGTTGTCCCTCGTAGATGCCGACTTGTAGCACGTTGACCGTGATACCGGAGCGCGCCCATTCCTGAGACAACGACCGTGACATGGCCAGCACTCCTGCATGAGCTGCTGCGTAGGCTGAGGTGTTTGCCACTCCTCGAGCGGCCAGTACGGAGACGAGATTGACGATTCGCCCGTAGCCGTTCATCTTCATCACTCGGGCAGCGGCACGCGACGTCAATGCCGGCGCCAGAAGGTTGGCAGCCAGAATGGCATGCCAGTCATCGGGGGATAGCTCGTCGATCGGAGCGGCCACCGGCAGATCGGCGGCATTGACCAGAATGTCGAGGCGACCGAGCTCTGAGATCGTTCGAGCAATGGCGGAATCGACGCTGTTCTCATCGGTCGCATCTAGCGTGATGGCCGTGTTGCCCCGTCCCAGCGACCAGATCTCGTTGGCGACTGAGTTGACCCGAACCACTTCCTGAGGCCCAGCGCGCAGAGACGCCACGGCGACATCTGCGCCCGCCTCGGCCAGGGAGACGGCCGCGGCTCGGCCGAGAGGATCGCCGGCACCGACCACCAGGGCGACGCGACCTTTGAGCAGGAACGGATCTTCCGGTTGCTCGGGATTGGGAGTTGGGACGAAATCAGACATCGCAGCCTCCCTCAGGTCGGCTCGGTCAGGCGAATGCGAGGCGCCCAGCCGGTTGGGCCGATTGCCGCCAGTCCGCCGCCGTCCTGCGCGATCGTCTCGCCGCTGATTCCGGCCGCAGCATCGGAAGACAGGAACACAGCCAGCGGTCCCATCTCCCAGGCGACTCCAGCGCGGCCGATTGGGATGTACCGTCCTCCACGCCAACGTTCCAATGCCTGGGGTGTGTGGGGGAAGATGCCGGGGGCAATGCAGTTGGTCCGTACTCCGGCGGGGCCATAGGTCACAGCCAATGAGCGGGTGAGGTTGACGACACCGGCCTTGGCCGAGACATACATCCAATTGTCGCGACCACCGCGCAGGCCGAAGCCGCTGGCCACGTTAATGATCACGCCCGAGCCTCGCTCGGCCATGTGCGGCAAGACCGCGCGAGCGCAGAGCATCTGCGACGTGAGGTTCATGTCGATGCCCCAGCGCCACTGTTCATCGGTCAGATCTGTGAGTGGCGAACCATCACCTTCGGCGCCGCCGCCGGCGTTGTTGATGAGAACATCGACGCGTCCAAAGTGGTCAATCGTCTGCTGAACCATCGCCTCGACCGCGGCGGCATCGGTGACATCGGTCGAGATTGAAATGGCCTCGCCGCCGCGTTCAGTGACCAGCTCAGCCGTCTCCTCGAGCTGCGACAAGGTGCGCGAAGCGCCGGAGACCTTTGCGCCCGCGTCAGCGAAGGACATGGCCATCGCACGACCGAGGCCGCGTCCCGCTCCGGTGAGCAGGACGACCTGTCCGTCGAGCCGAAATCGATCTGGAGTAGCCATGGTGATTAGGTCGCCGTAGCCTTGCGCTGCTGCGCCGCCGCCGAGCCGCGACCGTCTCCGAATCGGTTGTCTCTCCACTCGAGTGCGGCCTTGAGACCCTTCTCGCGCGACATCTTGCCGAACTCCATCACTGCTGGTGCCAGGTGCGCGCGGGCATCATTCTCGGAGGCCAGGCGCTGCAGGGTGCGAGCACCCATAATTTCGAGACCAAGGTTGACGATCCGCTTGTTGGCAGAGAGCAACTCGTGGTCGATCATAGCCATCTTGTTGGCCAGATCTTCGACTTCTTCGTCCAGCCGGTCGGCCGGCACCGCGTCGTAGACGAGTCCACGTTTCGCCGCTTCGGCCCCCGAGATGCTGTCGCCGGTCAGCAGCATGCGCTTGGCGAACTGCGGCCCACCGTGGTAGAGCCACATGTGCGCTGGCGGCGCGCCCATCGCACGGACCGGCGGGAAACCGATCACCGCGTCCTCGGCGGCGATGATGATGTCGGAGAGCAGGACCAGGTCGGTGCCGCCGGCCAGACAGTAACCATGCACCTTGCCGATGACCGGCTTGTGCATGTCGAAGATCGACATCCGTGCGCGCTGGGCCTTTTCCATGCCCCAGGTGTCGTCATCGAATGTGACCCGGCCGCGGTAGACCTTGTCGTAGGTCTCCTGCGAGTCGCGGGTCGAGCCGGTCAGGTCATATCCGGCCGAGAAGGCGCGACCAGCGCCACTCAGGATCACGCAATGGACGGCAGTGTCGTTGTCGGCTTCCCACATCGCCTGGGAGAGCTCGTCCTGCAGCGCAATCGAGAGCGCATTCAGCTTCTCGGGGCGGTTCAGCGTCACATAGGCCTTGCGGTCCTCGACGCGGTACAAAATGTTCTCGTAGTCGGTCATAGGTAAGTCTCCTGGGAGGTAATCGTCAGCAGCGCCAGTCTACGGCACGCCTGCTGCTCAACGGGCAGTCGGGAGGTCTGACTCGATGGCCATGATCTGATCCAACAGTCCGACGGGCTCCCAACTGCGTCGACTCGGTGGATCGTCACGTACAGGTACGAGCACGCCGGCAACCTCAAGCTGACGCAGTCCGAGATCGACGGCAGGCAGGCTGCGACCGGAACAAACCGCAGCATCCGCACGGTTCAAGACTGGAAATCCCGGCAAGGCATCCAGGATGACCCAGGCTGCGGCATCGGAACGGGGATTCGCCCCGTCGCGCAGCAACTGCCGCCAATCGTTCTGCAACTCAAGCACCGATGCTCGGTATCGCTCAGCGAGTTGCACGCCCTGCAGCGTTGCAGTGACAAACAGCTCCAGCCAACCCGTGAGGTCGCCATCGCGGAACCCGATCAGCCCATTGATGTAGGCATTCCGGTTGTTCGAGAGCGCCACACTGATTGGCGGGACCACTTCCGCGACAAGTCCGCGGCGTCTCAGCACAACATGGACGAGCGCACGACCGGTACGACCATTGCCGTCGTCGAAGGGGTGGATCGTCTCAAACTGCGCGTGCGCCACGGCCGCCTGAAAGAGCGGAGGTACTTCTTCTGATTCACAGAAGGCGCAAAGATCCTCCATCAATCCCGGGACGAAGTCGACGGGCGGAGGCACGAAATCGGCTCCACAGGGGTTGTAGTCGTTGCCGCCGATCCAGTTCTGCGACGAACGGATCCTGCCGGCAGAGTCGAGGCGCCGCCGCATCAACACGTCGTGGACTGCCAGCAGATCTTCGGAGCTGAATCGCTCAACGGTCGCCGCTTCAATGATCGCGTGTTGCATGGCATCGACGTTGTCCATCACCTCCCGGGCACGCGTTCCTACTCTGCGCCCAACTCGCTGTCTCGCCTCGGCTCGGGCAAGCCCTCGAGCGTCGACCTGCAGGCCTTCGATTCTCGAGGATGCGATCGCCTCACTGCGCGTGAGCAGGTGAGCTAGCGGGTCGAGCAGTCGGTCATCGCGCTCTTGCAGCCGCGCAATCGCCGCTTCGCCCTCTGAGAGATACGCCGCGACATCGATGGGTAAGTTGAATTGCGCACCGACGAGCTGATCAGGGACAAAGGCGTCGTATCCGCACTCCCTGCGGAACCGTCTGGGCCCAAGCGCATCGGACCGCGGCTGCCAGACGTGATGGATCAGTCGACCACTCATGAATCCTTTGCCCCTTCCCCAATGTAGACAAAGGATAACTCGTATCCTTTGTGTTGGCGTGAGGCAAGCGTCAGGATCGGGAGGGTGACTCCTTCGCAGATCGTTTAGCGCGGTATCAACAAAGCAAAAGGATATCTGTTATCCTTTGTGTTCGCGTCACAAGAGTGCAAGGATACGGCGAGCTACAGGTGCTTCAGCACCCCGCCGTCGACCTGGATTACCTGGCCTGTGATGTAGCCGCTCGCCTCTGAGGCGAGGTAGACCGCCAGCGGCGCCGCATCCGGCGCCTCGCCGAAGCGGCGCATGGGGATGTAGCGGAGGAGCAGGTTCTCGTCCACCGTTGACGAGCCGCGACCGGGCGTCGAATCCGTCCAGCCGACCACGATCGCATTGACCGTGGTTCCCGTCGGCGCCAACTCCTGGCTCAGCGCGCGTACCAATCCAAACACACCCGACTGCGCCGCGCTGTAGATGCTGAGATTGGTCAATCCGCGCACGGCCGATGCATCGAGCACGGCGATTAATCGACCCGGCCGACCGCGAAACTCTCGCGTCGCGCTACGGAATGCGGCGTACGTCCCCCCCAGATTGCCCATCAGCACCCGTTGGATGTCGGCGTCAAGCGTCTTGCGAATTGGCGCAGCGTGGTAGAGATTGGGAACCACGATGGCAGCGTCGACGCCTCCGAGCCCCTTGCTGATCTTCCGCGTCGCGACCTGCACATTGGTGCCGTTGGACAACTCGACGGCCTCAGTCGGACCGTTGCCGCCGGCCTTCTTCAGCCGGAACAGCGATGTGCCGTCGGTGTTTGCGCTGGTCACACCGACTGAGGCGCCAGCTTCACGCAGTGCCTCCACGATCGCACTCGCCACCGGCTTCTCTGCGCCGTAGACGATCACACGTCGATCGGTAAGGTCGAAGCCCTGGAGTTTGCCCTCGCCCACGTCGGGCGGCGACAACGGGTTAAGCAGCGACGGCTGCTCGGGATTCTGCTGACTCATGTCGGCACGCCGCCGATTCCCGACTGCACATCCCAGCCGGTCGGCGCGAGACCGCCTGCGAGTCCGCCGCCGTCGATGATGAACGCCTCGCCGGTCATGTAGGCCGATGCGTCGGAAGCGAGATAGACAGCTAACGGTCCCAGCTCCCATGCCTCGCCGACGCGACCTACAGGGATCCTTGAACCACGGTTGCGCGCGACCTCGATTTCGTCTGCATCCTCAAGCGTCTTCTGGGCAATGAAACCCGGCACAATGCAGTTCGCGCGGATCTGGTCTTTCGCCAGTTGTATGGCGAGCGACTGAGTCATATTGATCACACCGGCCTTGGCCGCCCCATCGACAAAGAAGATGGGCCCGCTACCACGCAGGGAAGTCCCCGATGACACAGTGATGATGTTGCCTGGCTTGGCTTCGGCGAGGAAGTGCCGGGCGGCTGCGCGAGCGCTGTAGAAGACGCTGGAGAAGTTGATGTCGACCGTCTCCCGCCAATCCTCGTCGGTGATTTCGGTGACATGTTTCATCGAAGCCGGGCCGCTCGCGCCGGCGTTGGCGAGCATCACTTCGAAACCACCCCACTCAGCAATCGTCCGCTCTACCAACGCATCGACTTGCGAGGAGTCTGCCACGTCAGTTGGAATCACCAGCGCGCGACGACCCTTGGCCTCGATTTCCCATGCCACCGCGGCGATCTGAGACTCGGTCCGCGCGGCGCAAACGATGTCGGCGCCGGCATCGGCGAGATGCAGCGCCATCTGCCGGCCCAGACCTCGGCCGGCTCCGGTCACAATGACTCGCCGACCGTCCATACGCAGCGATTCAAGCATGACGGCAGTCTACGGCGTGTCCCGACAAGCTCCAGAAGAGGCGAGCGCTATCATTTGGCGCGAACACGTCCACACAGGACGCGGCGTGTGCCGTGTCTCACGCGCAACTGAATGGAGCTGAATATGGCAATCGGTTTGACAGTGGAATTCAACATTGGCGAGGGCCAGAGCGACGCGTTTGAAGCCTTCATGGCCGGTGCGACGGCCAAGGTCAAGGCAGAGGACTCAGGCTGCAACAACTACGACCTCTTCCGTTCGGTCGAGGACGACACTCGCTACCTGCTCTTCGAGAACTGGGCGACCGAGGAAGACCTCACGGCGCACGGCACATCCGAAGCAATGGCAGGCATGGCCGGAATCCGTGAGTTTACGACCGGCCGCCCCGTACTGCACCGTTACGACGTCGCTGACTAAGCAGACCTGCGGTACAGAAGCGCCAGGCAGAGGACCGCCTCAGCCTTCGACAGCTCCCGCAACGGGAAGCGGGAACGTTAGAAAAGGACAACAACATGCCAGACCAGATGGGTTCTGAGCTTCTCGCCCGACAGATGGTGAACGAGGGGGTTGAAGACCTCTTCTACATCATGGGCGGACCGATTATCGAAGCCGCCGGATTTGCCGCGGAGCACGGCATCCGTACGATCGACTGTCGACACGAACAGGGCGCCGCCATGGCCGCTCATGGCTACGCGCGCGTCAAGCGCCTGCCGGGCGTCTGCATGGCCGCCTCCGGCCCGGCGACTACTAACTTGTTGACTGGCGTCGCCAATGCGTATCTCGACGGCGTGCCGATGGTTGCCCTCGGTGGGGCCGCCGCGTTCTCGTCGTTTGAGCGCGACGACTTCCAGGAGTACGACCAGCTCGCGATGGCAGTTCCAGTCACCCGCTGGGCCAGCCGGGTCACACACTCGGCCCGGATGCCCGAGTTCTTCAATCTCGCCTACCGCGAGTCCCAGGGACCCAAGCCCGGGCCAACCTACCTCGACCTGCCCGGCGACACGCTCTACCAGCAGTCCGATGACGAAACCGTCTGGTTCCCTGACGCCGGCGCGGCGCGTTCACGCCCTGGCGCCGACCCTGACCAGGTCAAGGAAGCAATCGAGCTGCTGGCCAACGCCGAGCGACCGATCGTTCTGACCGGCACCGGCATCTTCTGGTCGGACGCGTCGGCAGAACTCCGTGAGTTCGTCGAAACCGCACAGATTCCCTTCTACACGACGCCGCAGGGCCGTGGTGTGGTCCCCGAGGACCACGACCTCTGCTTCATCGCGGCTCGCTCGAAGGCCTTCCGTGACGCCGATGTGGCGCTGGTCGTCGGGACGCGTCTCAACTTCGTCGTCGGATCCGGCCTGCCGCCGCGCTGGTCGCCCGACCTCAAGGTGATCCATGTCGACACCGACCCGACCGAAATCGGCCACAACAAGGAAGCGACCGTCGGTATGGTCGCCGACGCCAAGCGCGCGCTGGTGGCACTGACCGCCGCCGCGAAGGAAGCCAACCTTGCGCCGCCGACCGACTGGATTGCCGAGCTACGCGAATCAGACGACAACCGCCGCCAGCAATCGCTCGAGCAGGCCCAATCTTCGGACGTGCCAATCCACCCGCTGCGCCTCGCTGATGAGGTCGTGCAGCGCATGGACCGCGACGCGGTCGTCTGCGTTGACGGAAACGCCACGCTGGCATTTGCACGTCAGTACATTCCTTCGTTTGCCGAAGGCGGCCGGCTCAACCCGGGTCCCAACGGCTGCATGGGCGTTGGACTGCCGTTCGTGCTGGGGGCCAAGGCCGCCGCTCCTGAGCGCCAGGTGATTGGCTTTGTCGGCGATGGTTCGTTCCTGATGAACGTCCAGGAGATTGACACGATGGTCCGGCACAATTTGCCCGCCACGATCGTGATCTCAAACAACGCCGGCTGGACCGCTGGCACCAACGACACGCCAGGCCGCACCCTCGGCTACGGCCAGCGTTACGAGGACGTCGCTATCGCCCTCGGCGGACACGGTGAACACGTGACCAAGCCCGAGGACATCGGCCCAGCAATCGAGCGGGCGATGGAATCCGGCCTTCCGGCCGTCGTCAATGTCGAGGTCGAGCAGCACGCGATGCCGGGTCAGGCCCGCTTCGGTGGCTACTCAGCGACGCTCAGCCGCTAGTTCGGCAGCGCTTCCGCCTGGAAACACTTACAGAGGCGGGGTTAGACCCCCGCCTCTGTCATTTGCAAAGGAATCTCCCATGGCATCCGTCCCGGCCGAGCATGCCGACCTCGTCGGCGCGCCCCACTTTGCGCACCTGGTCACCGTCAACCGCGACGGCTCGCCCCAGTCCTCACCGATCTGGATTCGCCCCGAGCGAGTCAACGCCAACGGGGATGTGGAGTCGATCTTCTTCGTCACCGGTCTGCGCTATCGCAAGACACTCAACATGCAACGTGAGCCGCGCGTCGCGCTCTCGATCCATGGCGCCGATCAGCCCTACCGGATGCTCGAAATCGTCGGCACGGCGTCGCTCGCGCCGCGCACCTCGTGGGATGAGCTTGACGCCATCTCCAACCAGTACCTCGGTACGGACTATCCCTACAAGGGCGATGACCCAGCCGGCTGGCTGGTCAGCGTCGAGATCGAACGAGTGACCCTGCCCAACGACGGCGAACAGCCGCCGTCCGTGGACCCTCCTGCGGCTGGATCCGACTTGCTCAGCCCACCCCACTTTGCGCACGTAGCCACAGTCAGTTCGACCGGTCAGCCGCGATCGTCGGTCGTCTGGCACCGACGACCTGAAGGCGGCGGCGAGAATGACATCGAGTTCTGGACCAGCGATCAGACGCTGAAGACCAGGCACCTGCGCAATAATCCCGCTGTTGCCGTCAGCATCCACGACGAAGTGGACCCGTACCGTTACACGGAACTCCGAGGGCGGGCGAGCATTGCCGAGGTTGATGGGAGTCGGATGGCCGACGAGCTGACCCGTCTCTACTGGAAACTCGACGCGTTCCCCATGGATGTCGGCTCAACCGGTAACGTCGCGATCCGAGTGCAAACGACCCACCGCGTAGGCTGACTGCCGTCCAACGCAACCTCTTGCTGCCCGGAGAGCATCATGGCTTCTGTTCCAGCCGATTTCGCCGACCTCTGCGGTGCGCCTCACTTTGCTCATGTCGTGACAGTGAACCGAGACGGTTCGCCGCAGTCGTCTCCGGTCTGGTTCCGTCCAGAGGTGGTCAATGCCGACGGCTCGATCGAGTCGGTGTACTTCAGCACCGGCAAGCGCTTCCGCAAGTCTCTCAACATCCAGCGCGAGCCGCGCGTGGCGATCTCGGTCCACGATGAGTCCAACCCGTATCGAACCTTGGAAATCGCGGGGACGGCTTCGCTCTCGGCCCGTTCCGACTGGGACGACGTCGACGTTATCTCGCAGACCTACATCGGCACGGACTATCCAGGTAAGGGCGATGCAAACGCCGACGGTTGGGGTGTCACTGTCGACATCGAGCGCGTCGTCACGCTGGACTTCGCTCCCGGTGAGGTACTTGAGCCGCCGCCGGCTGGCACGGACCTCTTGAATCCGCCGCACTTCGCGCACATCGCCACGGTCAGTTCATCCGGACAGCCGCGTTCATCGATCGTCTGGCATCGCCGCGCAGCGGGCGGCGAGAACGACATCGAGTTCTGGACCGTTCCGACAACCCTCAAAGTGCTTCATCTGCGTCGCAATCCCGCGATCGCAGTCAGTATTCACGATGTGTCGAATCCGTACCGTTACACCGAACTACGAGGCAGCGCATCGTTGACGGCAGTCGAGGGTCACCAGCTGCTCGACGAACTCACGCCGCTCTACTGGAAGCTTGACAAGTATCCGGATGAACGTAACGACGGCAACGACCTGTCAGCAGGCGTTGTTGTTCGCATCAATACGACGCACCGAGTGAACTACGGCGACTAGCCGGAGTCAGCCGACGCCGCGTTCCTGATTGCAGCTAGCGCCCGACAATCCGCGCGAGTTGCTCAAATCCGAAGACCCGGCGCAGATACTCCGTCGCCGCGCGGGAATCCTCGTACTAAACGTACGGGACGATGTGCTGCGACCCGATCGGGGGATTCAATGCCACTGGCGAAGCATCCTTCGCGGTTGTGTCTACTCCTGCGAGTCAATCGAGGCTTGCATGTCCTCGGCCGACACTTCCGTCATCTGTTGGTGGAACCACCAGCGGCCGCCCTCAGGATCGGTGGCGCGATACGTGCGGTCGCCGTAGAACTGATCTTCAGGCTCCTGAAGGATCGTGGCGCCTTCCGACTGCGCGTGAGCGAAGTGGGCGTCAACATCGTCCACGTAGACCAATATGCTCGCGTGCAGATGGGGCAAGCCCGCCGGCCCCCCGAGACCGCCCTCTGGATAGGCCGACGCCAACGTGATCTCAGCACCGCCGATGGTCAGCGAAGCATGGCCGACACTGCCATCGGGCATGTCTAATCGGAATCTCTCCTCGAACCCGAAGGCTCGACAGAGAAACTCGATTACTGCCGGCGCGTCGTCGTATGACAACGCCGGAACGATTCGTTGCTCAATTGGTGCGGGTGATTCGGTCATTGGAAACGCCTCATTCGTCCATACTGGCCAGCGCTGCGGCCATTTCTTCCGGCGTCACATCGCGAACGTGCTGGTGGAACTCCCAACCGACCCCTTCAGGGTCGAGTGCGCGGTACGTGCGGTCGCCGTAGAACTGGTCGGTGGGTTCCTCAACGATCTGAGCCCCTGCCGCCTTGGCATGTTCGAAGTGAGCATCAACGTCGTCAACGTAAACGAGCACCGTGACGTGAACTCCACCTAGAGACTTGGGACTGCTCAGGCCGCCTTCTGGAAACTCGCTTGACAGCATGAGGGTTTCGCCGTTCATCTGCAGCTCGCAGTGGCCGACTGACCCGTCGGGCATATCGAGGAGCAGTCCCTGCTCGAACCCGAAGGCGTTGATCAGGAACTCAATCACCGGCTTCGGATCCGCGTAGTTGAGGTACGGCAAAATCCGTTGAGTGCCCTCGGGTGGATTCTGAACCATGACTTCGTCTCCTTAATCTGACTCATTCTGAGTTGGTCGTGTGCTCCTGGAGGAACGCCCAGCGGTGGCCCTCCAGATCGGTTGCTTCGTAGAGCCGCCCGCCCCAGGGCTGGTCTTTTGGTCCATAGAGGATGTTCGCGCCGGCAGCCTTTGCATCGCGGAAGTGCGACTCGACGTCATCGACATGAATCAGGACATGGCTGGGCAACGCTTCTAAGCCGTTGGGCGATCGGTACCCGCCGCCATCGAACAGCGACGCCAGCATGATCTGTCCGCCCTGCAGCGACAACGCAGCATGCACAATCCGACCATCCGGAATCGCCTGCACATCGAACCGCTCAAACCCAAACACCCGGCAGAGCCACTCAACCGCGGCCGCCGCGTCCTCGTACGCCAGATATGGGAAGACTCGTTGCGTCTCACTCATGGTCAGGCCTCACCACTCGCGAACTTCTTCATCGCCTCAACTTCCTCATCGAACGGGACGCGCCTGATCTGCTGCTGGAACGTCCAGCGGTGTCCCTCGAGATCCTGCACCCAGTAGTTTCGGGCGCCCCAGAACTGGTCTGTCGGCTCGGCCAGGATCTCAGCGCCCTCGGCCTGAGCATGAGCGAAGTGCGCATCGACATCGTCAACATAGACCGTGATCTGCTGGTGTAGACCAGGCAAATCACGTGGAGACAACGAGCCTGCCTCCTCGAATGCTGACGCCAGCATGATCTGTTCGCCATCGAAGCTCAGCGCGGCGTTGCCAATCCGGCCGTCTCCGACTTCCATCCGCCGAACCTCTTCGAACCCAAAGACGCGGCACAACCACTCGATCGCCGCCGGAGCGTCGGCATAGGTCAGACCAGGAACAATCCGTTGATGATCGAGTTGCACGTCGTCCGACATCGCAATCTTCCTTCGGCATGACCTACTCGACCAACCTCAGAACGGTAGCGCATATATGTTCTGATAAACAAGCCGCCCCGCTCGGATTAACGCCGAACGGGGCGACAAGACATATGCGGCAGATCGGCAGTTACCAGTTGAGGAGCAACTGCGCGACGTGCTCCCGCGGGACCTCTTGCACACGCTGACAGAAGCTCCAGCGGTAGCCCTCGGGATCCAGGGCGTGATACGAGCGCAGACCCCAGAACTTGTCTTGCAGACCCTGAATGATTGTGGCGCCCTCCAGCAGTGAGCGCTGGTAGTGCTCCTCGACATCATGCACGTGCATGTGGACGCGCGATGTCGGAACCGTTTCGCCATTCGGAGCGTGATTGTCGAGCTGCTCCAACTCTGACGAGAGCATGATGTACACACCGTCATAGCAGAGCGCAGCGTGGGCGATCCGGCCGTCGTCCACGGGGTAGGAGCTGACCAGCTCGAACCCGAACACGCGGCGCAGCCAGTCGATGGCTGTCGGCGCGTCGGCGTAGGTGAGGTAGGGGAAGATCTGCTGCTGATCGATCAATGTGTCCGGCATCCTCACGTCGGTCATCGTTGCATTGGACATTTCAACCGCCTCTCTCAGATCCATCGAAAACACCCTGTGTGTTTCCGTCTGAGAACGACCATATGCCCCCGATCTGTACCTGTCTTTGCGACTGATTTCACGAGATTTGCGGTACTCATTCCGCCGGTAACAAGGCAAACGAACCGATCTGCTCTGCTGCGACCGACACATACCTGGTGTTGCGCCCAACGCAGGCGTAGAACGCAACGGCTTCACTCGATGTCGAGGAAATCCAGAATCGCGTCCGCGATGGCCTGTGCAACCAACTGCCGTGCCTCGGGATCGCGCAACAGCTGCGCCTCGCGCTCATCCGTGACGTACAACAACTCCAGCAGTGCGGTTGGCATCAGGTTCGCCCGAACGATTTTGCCCGGCCCGGATTGCGTTTCAGGATCGATCAGGTCGATCGGCGGTTCACCCACGGTGATGTCACTGCGCCATAGCCACTCGTTGAGCGCAACGCCCCACGGGTCTTCGGACAAACCCAACTCCTCAGGATCCACGCCGAATCGTCGAGCCGAGTCTGCGTCAACCAGCAGGAACGGCGCGAGCACATAGATCGGATCGCAGAGATTGTTGATGATCTCCCAGCACGATGTGTCATAAGTGAGCGCAGAGGGCGGATAGCCATATCTGGTCAGCGCTTCCTGCACATATGACAGCAAGGTCTCGGCCAGCCGGAGATTTTCGCCATCGCCGTTCCAGCGAGGCAGATACCAGGCTTCCAGACCGGTGATGTCGAACAGGTAGTTGGCATTGGAATGAATCGAGACAAACACGTCTGCCTTCGCCAGGTGCGCGAGATGCGGGCGAGCTTGTAAGTCGGGCCGCCAGATTGCCTCATCAAGATTCAGATACGGCCGGCCCGCTGTGCGCCGCGTCTGGACAACAGTCACACCCTTCTGCTCAAGCAATTCCTCGATTCGCAGCGCAAAATCGAGATTAGAATCCGCTTCGCGCACCCCGTTGTCCCACGCCCCGTTGTCAACGCCGTGACCGGCGTCGAGCGCGACCACCACCGCCTCGTCGTTCAAGTCTGGAACCACAACACCAGCTGCTTCCAGCTCCTCTTGCCATCGAGGATCCTCGCTGCCAATCCGCTCGCGAGCGAACCAGAGCGGAGGCAACGCTGGACGCGGGTGCGGAACAGCAAGAAATCCTGGACGGGAAACGGTCCACGTACCGTCGCTATTGCGGACGCTGGCCTGCCAACGAATCTGGGCATCCGCCGTGCGCCCGCTCCACCGCAGCAACAATGTGTCGAACCCGCTCGCCCCCACATCATCCGTTTCGATCCACTTGCGCTCCGCAAACGACCAGATGCGAACGTGTCTACCATCATTCGACCTCAGCAGATACTCCCACTCATCTTCTTCGTCCGTGCTGGGATCGGTGTCGACCCAGACTCTCAGGCCACTGTTTGTCCGGATCGGTCCCCATGCGCCGCGAAAATCGAATGTCGCTTGTCCAACCGTTGAGGATGCCTCAATCGACGCGATCTGCAGCAGCGATGTCTCCCGTGGCGGCAGACTAACCTCGGGCTCGGCGGCGGTTCCCAGGCGCGTGACGCCAACGGCGTAGCTGCCGATCATCCAAACTTCGGTTGCGCGAACCGAGAGGATCGCAATGCCATCCTGTTCAGGCTCCAGGAACCCACCGAAGGCGTTGCCAATCGCGTCCACTTCCTGGAACGACCCTGCCGACGGCGCTCGAACCGAAGCTGCCAAACTTCTCACCGAACCCGCCACAGACCAGATTCGGTAACGATTTTGTGCAGAAACGGGAACCGCAAACCAGTCAACATCACCGGCGCTATCAAGTCTCGATCGTTCGATCAGAATGCCGTCGGAGTTGAAGCTCGTCGCCTGAGCCGTGGACAGTTGGGCGCCAATCGCGTCCAAATGCCGTGTAACCCGCAAGCGATACGTCCCGGTCGCTGCTCCGAGCCCGGCGACACGGACGCGCCAGGCGCCGCCCTCCGGGGCGGTCCAGATCAGCGGACTGTCGTCTCCCGCCGAGCGTGCGACCCGTTGCGCACCTGCGTCGCCCACAGCAGGTTTCCAGACCTCAAGCCGGCCAGCCCGAAGCGTTTCGCGCTCCAGGGTCAAGACGAAGCTCTCGCCAACGAGCGCAAACAATGGGAACCAGTCGACGTCGGAGATCCCACCGATCGTGCCGTCGCGAACTAGCACGTTCGATGTCTGTGCCGACAAGGGTTCCGGAGCCAGCAGCCCTGGCGCTGCCAGACCAGTTCCCAGCAGGACGCCGACCAGGAGGATCCATCTGATCAGACCAGGGCGCAGGTCTCGCTCGCGCCTACGCTTGCTCATAGCCGCAGAGTATCTGTCCAACGATTGCTGTCGGCGTTATGAACTGAAGCAGCATCGCTAGTGAATTCTGGCGCAATAGGCGGGTATCCGATAGCCTCACAATCGTTGTGCACGCTTGACGTGCCCGTTCCAGACACCAATCTGCGGACCTGTCAACGATCGATGGGCCGCGACGGAGGATGACATGGACCTCGGACTGACCGAAGAGCAGGAACTGCTGAAGAATTTCGCCCGCGACTTCCTCACCAACGAGTGCACCGAAAAGCTCGTGCGTGACATGGAAGAGGACGAACGCGGCTACACCGACGAACTCTGGAACGGCATGGCCAACCAGGGTTGGATGGGCCTGATCACTGCTGAGGAGCTCGGCGGCGCCGGTCTGTCCTTCCTCGACCTCTGCGTGCTGTTGGAAGAGTTCGGTCGCGCGCTGGTTCCCGGACCGTTCATCAACACTGTCCTCACCGCCGGCTTCGTTGAGGCCATCGGCAGCGACGCCCAGAAGCAGCAGTACTGCTCAGCCGTCGCCTCGGGTCAGCACGTGATGACCTTCGCTCTGACCGAACCTTCGGCCCGCTTCGACAGCTCAGGCATTGAGACAACCGCTACCGCCGACGGCGATGGTTACGTGCTCAATGGCACCAAGCTCTTCATCCCCGACGCCCACAACGCCGACACCATCCTGGTCGTCGCACGTACTCCGGGCTCCGAAGGCGACGAGGGCGTTTCGCTCTTCCTCGTTCCGGGTAACGCTGAGGGCCTGTCGACCACCGTTCTGCAAACCATCGCCGCCGACAAGCAGTGCGAAGTCAAGCTCGACGGCGTGCGCGTCGGCGCCGACGCCCTGCTCGGCGAGGCCGGCAACGCCTGGGCCATGGTTGAGATCGCCAAGCGTTACTTCACCGTCGCCTACTGCGCCTATCTCGTCGGTTTGGCCCAGCGGGACTTCGAAATCTCGGTCGACTACGCCAAGGAGCGCATCCAGTTCGGTCGCCCGATCGGCTCCTTCCAGGCGATCCAGCACAAGGCCGCCGACATGATCACCGACGTCGATGGCTCGCGCTTCATCATGTACCGCGCCGCCTGGGCCGTCACCGAGGGCGAAGACGACGCCGACCTGCAGGTCGCCATGGCCAAGGCCTGGTGCTCCGACGCCACTCGCCGCGTCGTCGCCCACGGTCAGCAGATTCATGGTGGCATCGGCTTCACCAAGGAGTACATCATCCAGCTCTACTTCCGCCGCCAGAAGATGGCCGAGCTGATGTGGGGCGACGCCGACCATCACCGCGAGAAGGTCGCCGAACTGCTCGAGATCTAAGCGCTCCTCCCTCGGGAGGCTGTCCCACAGAGACTGAAGAGGCCGCCTGAGGGCGGCCTCTTCAGTCTCTGTCAGATCTCTCCGAATGGGTGCACGTTGCGCCCAGGCAGGTTCACTTCATCTTCAGCCCCCGTCGACTGATTGACCCCGAGGGTCCCAGTTGATCGTGCTACGGAACTGGATTTGTAGAGACGTCCTACTCCGACGATCCCAGCTGCGACCGCTTGCGCAGGAACCACCACCCAATCGCCAGGCCAACGATGCTAAGCCCTACCGCAACCACGATCGCCGCGATCCACGTCCATAGCGGCGCCGAGTAGCGGCTGCCCGACATCACAAGTCCCTCGGCCAGCGCCGGCGACATACACAGGACCCAGACCGCCGTCGCCGCCAGCAATCCCACCAACCGTCTCATCGGATAGCCTCTAATCATGGCCCGCAGACGACGCCGACGCCCTGCTGAGATGTCCGAACCGGCGGCTCCCAGGACACGGTCCTCGATCGTGCGCCTCTCGTTCCCCAATCAGGATACGATGCGCCTCCGCACCTTCTGGTCGCCGCTGCCCAACTGGGCCTACGGCGCGATTCCGGCTGGCATTGTCGCATTGATCGCCGTGTTCAGCTTTGGACAGCCCGATCCCCTGGGCGCAGCCATCATCGGGGCCGCCGCCGGCTACTTCGGTGGTGGGATCCTCTGGGCGATCCTTGGCGTCGTCGGCGGTGACGTCCTCGAGGTCGACTTTGATCTCTCCGAGGACATCGGCAAGGTCCACCAGTCGATTCTCTGGATGGTCAATCGCAACTGGAACTTCGAGCTCTACGACATCGAAACGATCACTCTGACTCATCAACGTTCCAGGCCGATTCTGCTCCAGTTCAGCGGCACACACACGGCAAACATCGCATTCGCCGACGGCAACCTGATGCGCATCGGCAGGTTCCCGACCGAACAGGAAGCGCTCGATGTCGGGGTGGCCGTCTCTGACTTTGTGGGGGTCCAGCTTGAGCGTCCGGCCGACGATCGGCCACGTCGAGGCCGTCGATGACTACAGCGGGACGCCTGACCGACCCCATCGAGATCCGAGAACGCTTCGAGCAGGCGATGCTCGACCGGCCTGAGAAACTTCAGCGGCATACGCATCGGGTGGTGAAAGGCGCGTTGCGTCTCGCCGCCGTGCACGAGCTGGACCGCGACATCTGCTCGGCATCCGCTGCGGGCCACGACCTGTTTCGGCACTGCGGTGATGGCGAACTCATCGCCCTGGCTCGCCACTACCGCGTGCCCATCACCGAACACGAAGAGGCGGCGCCGATCATTCTTCACGGACCCCTGGCCGCTGCCTACGCCCGTGATGTGATTGAAGTTCAGCACGACGAGATTCTCGACGCGATCGCCTTTCACACCACCGCACATCCGGACTACTCACTTGAGTCGATTGCGATGTTCTTGGCCGACAAGATTGACCCTCGTAAGGTCAGGCGCGATCCGGGTCTGGCCGCGGTCGCTGCGGCGGCCGAGACCGACCTGTACGCGGCAGCGGCGATGTTCCTTGAGCGTCGACTGACCAGTCAACTAAACAGCGGACAACCGCTGCACCCGCTCGCCGTTGCCAGCCGTAACGCATTTCTGCGGCGCTCGCAATGACCACGCAGGACACCCAGGACGACCAACACGAGGACGGTGCTGCCGTCGGGCGCGTGATCGACGCCGACGCAACGGAAGTCGACGCCCAGGACCGTGCGCTGCGGCCGACGAGGCTGGACGAATTCGTCGGCCAATCTACTGTGCACGAGGCCATCAGGATCGCCGTCGATGCAGCGAAAGGCCGTGACGAAGCACTCGACCATCTCCTGCTATATGGACCGCCAGGCCTGGGCAAGACCACACTGGCCCGGATTGTGGCCAGGGAACTGGGAGTCAACCTGCGACCGACCAGCGGGCCCGCGATTCAGCGTGCCGGCGACATTGCCGCGATCCTCACCACCATGCAGACGCACGACGTCCTGTTCATTGACGAGATTCACCGCGTGCCGCGCTCCGCTGAGGAAGTCCTCTACTCGGCCATGGAAGACTTCCAGCTCTTCATGATGATCGGCAGCGGGCCGGCAGCGCGCAGTGTGCAGCTCTCGGTAAAACCATTCACATTGATCGGTGCGACGACCCGCTATGCGATGATCTCGCCGCCGCTCCGCGACCGCTTTGGCATGGTCCAGCGGCTGGACTTTTACTCGACGCCTGAGCTGGAACAGGTCATCATTCGCTCAGCCGAAGCGCTGGAAGTCGAACTGGAATCGGCCGGTGCCAGGACGCTGGCAGAACGCGCTCGAGGGACGCCGCGAATCGCCAACAGACTGCTACGACGCGTTCGGGACTTCGCCGAGGTCCGCGCCGATGGCGTGATCACTTCAGCCGTGGCCGACGAGGCACTGCGTGGGCTCCGAGTTGACGAACTCGGCCTCGACGAGCACGACCGAGGCCTGCTGCGAGCCTTGATCGAAGGCTTCAACGGAGGCCCTGTCGGTTTGGACACGCTGGCCGCCGCAGTCGCTGAGGACACCGACACCGTGATGGACGTCTACGAGCCATACCTGATCCAGCTCGGATTCCTCGCCCGAACACCCAGAGGCCGAGTCGCGATGCCCGCCGCCTGGAGCCACCTCGGTCTCACGCCGCAGGAATCCTCGCCAGACCAGGGAACACTCTTCGAAGCTGGTTCTGGTTGAGACCGGCCACAAGTCCCCCTTGCAGAGACACCACAACGGACATCCACCCCGTCATTGCCGTGCTCCGTCGGGGCAATCTCGACGCGCACAGCACAGACGTAGTGGTGGAATCAGCAAGATACCCCCGTTCAAGCCGGGGGCAGGCTCCGCGACAAGCGCGGGTATGACGGATCTGTAGGCACGCACTTGACCTTGGTTCAAAGGTCACCGCAAGGGGAAAGGGAGGCAATCTTAGTCGAGCGCTAACGCAGGCTCATTCTTCTCCGAAGACGCGCGGGTTCCGTTGGTGCCGTTACGCCCATTTGAACTGGTACGCTCTCGCATTCGATCCAACACTGCCAGCGCTGCGTCCTCGTCAAACTCGACCGACTCCTGCGCTGCGTACATCATTCGGTAGAGCTTGGCGTAGTGCCCGTCCAGCTCCAGCAACTCATCGTGCGACCCCTGTTCAAGGATCCGTCCGTACTCCAGCACAATGATCCGGTCCACGGCGCGAATCGTCGAGAGCCGGTGAGCGATCACGAATGCAGTACGTCCCCGCATCACGCGTGCGATCGCTTCCTGGATCAGCGCCTCGGTTTGTGAATCGACATTTGCCGTCGCTTCATCCAGAATCAGGATGCGCGGGTCGCTGAGGATCGCGCGGGCAAACGCCACTAGCTGACGTTGTCCAATCGACAGGTTCTGGGCGCGCTCCGCCAGCGGCGTGTCGTAGCTCTGTGACAGACGCTCGATCCACTGGTCGGCGCCGACAACCTTCGCCGCAGCGATCGCCTGTTCGCGCGTCGCTTCGAGATTGCCATACATAATGTTGTCGAGCACCGTGCCCGAGAACAGGAACGGGTCCTGCAAGACCACGCCCACACGCGGTACCAACGACGCTCGCGTGACCTCACGCACGTCGTGCCCGTCGATTCGGACTGCGCCCTCGGTCACTTCGTAGTTGCGAGTGATTAACGAGGTAATCGACGTCTTGCCTGCGCCGGTCTCGCCGACAAGCGCCACTGTTTCACCCGGCTGCACTTCCAGGTCAAAGTCGAACAGGACGCGAACGCCTTCCACGTACTCCAACGACACGTTGTCGAATTGAACGTGACCGGCGACATCTGGCAGGTCTCTCGCTTCCGGCGAGTCCTCGATCTCCGGCTCCGTGTCGAGCACTTCAAACACCCGCTCGGCGCCGGCCATTGCGCGCTGGAACATCGTGTACTGCAGCACGAGGTCGCGGACCGGGTCGAAGAAGCGCTGAATCCCAATCGCAAAGGCGACGATGCTGGCGATTCCGGCCGCCTCCGTCAACGTGCCGTTGCTTAGTCGAGCCACAGCAATCGCGATGATGATTGCTGTCGCGACGGCAATCAGGATCTCAACCAGCGGCATGATCGCTGCCGAGAGCAGCCCGGCGCGGCGGGTCGCGCGCAGATTCCAGTTGTTGATCCGGTCGAATCGGCGAGCGTTCTCCGACTCTCGGTTCAGGCTCTGAACCACGCGAACGCCGTTCAGGTCTTCGTTCAGCGTCGAGTTCACGGCCGCAATCGCGACGCGCGTCTCGAGGAATGCCTTGCGAGCACGCTTGCTCCAAAACGCCATCGCAACAATCAGAATCGGCAACACCGCAAACGCGCCAAGCGCGAGCTGCCAGTCGATGAACAGGAACACGCCCATGATGATCACGAGCCCGAAAATGTCGCCGATCACCGTCAGCACGCCTGACGTCAGCATTTCCTGCAGCACCTGCACATCGGAAGTGACGCGCGACATGATCGCGCCAACCTCACCACGGTCGTAGAACCGGTGCTCGAGGCGCATCAGGTGATCAAAGACATCCTGCCGCATCTGGCGCAATATGGGATGCCCGATGTTGGCCATCAACCACTGGCGCACAAACTCGCTGGCCCACGACACCAGGACGATCACGCCGAAGGCAATCCCGATCGTGTCCAACTCCGAGGCCACGCCGTTGTCCAGTGCGCCCTGCATCGCCCGGTAGACGACGAACACCTGGACGTTGAGCGCCATCGCGAAAATGATGTTGGCGAGGATTGCCGCTGCCAGGCGCTTCTTGTGTGGTCCGATATAGCGGCCAAAGCGACGCACCAGTCTCGGGTTGTAGAGCGATCCGTATTCCTTGTCCCAACCGTCAGCCATTGATGCCGATGAAGCCCAGGCGCTGCGCGGACCGTGTCCGCCGCCGCCCAGGTTGGACGTCCAACCGCCGGCCATGCCGCCGCCCATCATGCCCATCTCAGCCGCTCCCGCCCGCTACCGCTGCGGCTTCCAACGGAGACGCCTGTGACGACTCCTGGTCGCGCAGCTCCAGCTCATAGATCTCGTGGTAGAGGCCGCCCTGCGCCAATAGTTCGTCGTGCTTGCCCTTCTGGACGATCTTTCCTTTGTCCAACACCAGGATCTGGTCCGCCTCGCGCAGCGAGCGCAATCGGTGAGCAATCACGAACGTCGTACGCCCACGCATCAGTGCGGCCATGGCCTGCTGAATTTCAAACTCGGTCGCAGCATCCACCGACGAGGTCGAGTCGTCGAAAATCAACACCCGAGGGTCCATCAACAACGCGCGAGCAATCGCAATCCGCTGCTTCTGGCCGCCCGAGAAGTTTGCCCCACGCTCACCGACCCAGGTGTCGTACTTCTCCGGCAATCGATTGATGAAGTGATGGATGCGGGCCAGCTTGGCTGCGGCTTCGATCTCTTCATCTGTCGCGTCGGGCCGACCGTAGGCGATGTTCTCTTTCAGCGTGGCCGCGAAGAGGAACACTTCCTGCTGCACAATTGCGACCTGCTGGCGCAGCGCTTCCAGTGGCCAATCGCGGACATCCTGGCCATCAAACGTGACCTGCCCGGCGCTCACGTCGTAGAACCGAGGAATCAGGTTGACCACCGTCGATTTGCCACTGCCAGTCAGTCCAAGCAACGCGATCAGTTCGCCCGGCTTGGCTTCGAAGTCGATCCCGCCCAGCACGGGCGAACGCGGGTCATAGGAGAAACTCACCTGATCAAACTTGACATGTCCCTGCGGCTGTGCCGGAGCAACTGCATCCGGGTTGTCCTGCACTTCTGATTCCTGGTCCAGAATCTCGAAGATGCGCATGCCGGCCGTCGCCGCGCGCGGGACCATCATCACCATCCAGCCGAGGCCGCGAATCGGCATCTGCAGGATGGTCAGGAACATCAGGAACATCGTCAGTTCGCCAACGGTGAAGGTGCCGGCCACGACCTCGCGGCCGCCGTACCAGATCGTGAGCACAATCGTGACTGCGCCCAGCGCCGTCATCAGCGGCATGTTGACCGCTTGCACCATCGACGCGTCGTACGAGCGTTGCTGCAGCCATCCAGCCGTGCGGCCGAACTTCTGCCCCTCGAACTCTGAACGTCCAAACGCTTTGACCACGCGGATGCCGGAGAGCGCTTCCTGCAACACGGTGCCGAGCTGCGCCTGCGACTCCTGCACGTCATTCCAGATGGGGCGCAGGCGTCGGGCGATCACTGCCGAGCGGATGGAGATGATAATCATGATCGCCCAGACCATGAGCGCCAGCGGCCAATTGATCGACAACATGATGATCAGGGTTGCGACACCCAACACCACGGTGAAGGTCAGCTGCACCCCGCCGAAGTTGATAAACATTCGCACAACTTCCACGTCCTGGGTCGCGCGGACCATGATCTGGCCTGTCTCCGCGCCGTCGTGGAAGCGGAACGACAGCGTCTGTAGACGCTGATAGATGGCGTTGCGCAGGTCATAGGCGACCGTCTGGCCAACCCATTCGGCCAGGTATCGCTGTACAAACATGGTCGTGCCGCGCAGCAAGGCAGCGCCGACGAGCGCGACGCCTGCGACCGCAACTAACCAGCCGGTGATCGCCACCTGAGTCTGTCCGTCGACGATCTCAGTCGAGATCGCTGTGTCAACGGCGAACTGCAACAGCCACGGTGTCGCGATAGCGAACGCGGCGGTCGCCAGAATCGCGATGGCCGTAATCGTCAGGCCCTTCCAATAGGGCAGGGCAAAGCGCATCACGCGCCCGATAATCAGAACCGAGATCGGCAGCCGCCACTTGCGGCCGGGCTGGACATCTGCTGTCAAGGCGGTCAACTTCGGCTCCCGACCGGGCGGTCTGCTGTCATCGCCCCGGCGTCGGCTCGCCGTTGAAACTGAGTCATACTTCATCAGCAGTATAGTGGCGCTCTGGTTCTGGGATAGCCGGCAACACCCTGCTGGTTAACTCTGACGCATTTCCCATGCTCTCTATCCGGGCCAATATCTCTGCGTCCAACTTCCTCCGACACGTGCTCGACATGCTCCTGCTACGCCCAATGACGCTCAAAGATGTCGATGAAGTGACCGCCCTGGATCAGCGCGCTTTCGGTGAATCCGGCTGGAGCCGACGACACTTCGTTGGTGAAATCAGCGACTCGCCGATCAGCATCTTCTATGTCCTGACGGATTCCGCCGGGTCCAATTCGGCCTTGCTGGGGTCCAATTCGGCCTTGCTGGGGTCCAATTCGGCCTTGCTGGGCTACTTCGGAACCTGGCACATCGTCGATCAACTGCAGCTCTGCACCTTCGCCGTCGATCCTGAACGTCATGGACAAGGGCTCGGCGCCATCCTGCTCAATTGCGTCTTCCGACTGGCGCAGCGACTGGAATGCGAGGTTATTCAGCTCGAGGTTCGGGAGTCCAACGTCGCCGCTCGAACCCTGTACCGCTCTCGAGGCTTCCAGGAAGAAGCCGTGCGCCGCAATCTCTATTCCAAGCCGAACGAGGACGGGATCCTGATGAGCATCGAGACGCCCTCCGCTTCATTCCCTGGCGCAAGCGACCCCGCAGGCCTCAAACAGCCCCAACCGATCGAACTCCGTTGGAACGACCGGGCAGGCGCTTCCGTGGAACGTTGGCCCTGAGCGGCAATTCGCAACCCTGCGATACACTTTGCGGCATGAACCTGAACGAACAAATCGACCTACTCCTTGAGCGTTCCCGCTACATCCGCGCCATCGGTCCGACCACCGAAGACTTCATGCGCTGGCGCGATTCCACCGAGGAACTGCTGTCCGACGCCGTCGGCGAAGATCATCCGGTCATGGCCAACTACCGCGAGGCCATCGGCCCGCGAGAATCGCTCGACGCCGAGGGGCTGCAGATCCACGGACCCTTCGGCATGGCGCCAAGGCTGATCGCCGCTGAGGACGTGCTGCGCTCACTCGTCAGCTAAGCCCGGCGCTTCGAGCCGCTCAGACTGTAGCCGCTGCCTTCTTCTCAACCACCGACGCGACCAACTGCGCCGCCTGCACGTAGGTCAAATGCGTTGTGTTGATCACCATGTCGTAGTGCAGCGGCGACCAGACATCGACCTGCCAGAACTTGCGGTGGAACTCGGCGCGGCCTTTGTTGAACTCCTCGATCCGGCGGGACGCAGCGATCTCGTCGATGCCCTCCCACTCCTGCACGCGAGCAAGCGCAACCTCCGGCTCAGCGACAAGCTGCACATGAGTGGCATCGGGAATGCCGCGCAGGATCATCTGGCTGCCTCGCCCGATGATCACGACATTCCCGCGCTGCGCGATCGACTCGATGATTTGCGATGTCGTCGCCAGGATGGCGCGGTCATCGACCACGCCTGATCCGCTGTCGGTCAGCTCCTGGTAGCTCTGCGAGAGCATCAGCTCCAGGTTGCCGGAGCCGAGCATCGGATCGATCGCGCCGCCGGCGGCCGACCGTTCCAACGCGCGCTGCAGGAAATGGCCCAATCGGGCGCGCAACGAGTCGGTGCGCTCATCCTTCTCGGCAACCTCCGAGACGGTCCGCCCAAGTTGGCGCGACGCGTCGACCAACACGGTTTGATCGATGTATTCGAGCCCCAGATCGCGACTCAAACGCCGCGAAACATCACGCGCTCCTGCGCCGTACTGGCTGGAAACAGTCACGACCGGCATGGGACACCTCCCGAGCTGCCTTGATTGTGCGCTCAGAGTACTCCAACCGAACCGCAACCGACGCCTGAACGACTAGAAGTCCGCCATCATTGATCCCAATGGCAGAGACCGCCTCAGCGACCAGCCCTTCGGACCTTCTGACTGCTCGACGGCGTCAAACACGCCCACGTGCGTGACTACCAGGAAGTAGCGCTGGGCCGACAGTGAATCCGCCGCCGACAGCGCCTCGGCTTCGCGGCGGAACCGACCCACCGTTAGCGCGGTGCGCTCAAGCGGCGAGCGCGAGCGAATCAGCGCATTCGGCGTCTGCTCGGGATACAGATCGCGATACACAATCGAAGAGATTCTCTGCGCGTCCTCAGCGCCCTGCTCGGCGACCATCTGCAGCAAATGTTCGCCATCGTCGTACCACGACTGCGGGGCGCCCAACTCCAGCATGAACGGATGAAACAGACCGAGGATGATTTCCAGCATCTGCTGCAGATCTTCCAGCCCGTAGTGATCGTCGAACTCGTCCGTCACAGGGATATGCGGCGGCGTCGCATCTACCTGCTCACGGTCATACAACGCTCGAACCAGGTCAATCTGGGCGCGAGCCTGCTCATCGGGCACGAGAGCCAACATCCGCTGAACCATGAATTCAGGTTAAACCACAATGGCTCCTCCGCCATCTCGACGGAGGAGCCATCTGTGGCCGATGACATTGCCGCGCCAGAGATTAGCCCTCGTCCTCGACAACCTCGGCGACCGCCTCACTGACGGCGCCGGTGTTAATCGCGATGCGCTGCGGCTCTGCCTCCTCCGACTTCGGCAGCGACAACTCCAGCACGCCGTTGGCCAGGTGGGCGGCGATCTTCGAAGCGTCGTACGACGGGTCCAGGCGGAAACTGCGCGAGAGCACGGTGCGCGTCACCTCGCGCCGGCGGTACTTGCGATCCTCGCCTGTTCCGTTCTCCGACTCCTCGTCGGATGATCGCTCGGCGTGAATGCGCAGTTGACCATCATCGACGGTCACCGAGATCTCATCTTCCTTGAAGCCCGGCACCCAGGCCTCGATACCGACGCCTTCGTCCGTCTCGTAGACATTCACGGGCAGCGTCCACTTCGAGGTCGGAGCCGGCGCCGAGACCCGCCCAAGGCGACGGCCGAACGCGCTGGGGAACTGGCCCGAGAACAGGCTGTCGAACTCGGCATATGGATCGCGAATCAGAATCTTGCTCATCATTCGTCCCTTTCTGAGCTGCTTTTGCCGAATCAAATCACTCTTGATCCGGACCACTGATGAAACCTTATATAGATCCACTCAGCATTTCAAATGCCTGAATTGTTCTATGGGACACATAACTCACTTCCTGACACTATATCTGATAGTCTAACTATCAAGAAAGGATTCCGCGATGCCCGGCGACTTCTACCAGATCCTCGGCGTGTCTCACGACGCCTCCGAACGCGACATCACTTCCGCTTACCGCAAGCTTGCCCGCCAGTACCACCCCGATGTCAACAGCGGTGATCCCAACGCGGAGGCGCGCTTCAAAGAAGTCAACGCCGCACACGACGTCCTCTCCGACGCGAAGAAGCGCGACGCATACAACAAGTGGGGCGATCAGTGGGAGCACGCGGAGCAGCTCGAAGAAATGCAGCGGCAGCGCGGTGGACCAGGCGGACCAGGCGGGTTTAGCGGCTTTGGCGGATTCGGCGGCAGCCAGCCTCTTGGTGGCCAGCGTGTTGGCGGTCAACGAGGAAACATCCAATTCGACTTCGGCGAACAGTTCGGTGACGCCGGCGACATTGGCGATCTCCTCGGAAACCTGTTCGGCGGCCAGGGTGGCGCGAGAACCCCGCAGGCGCCCACGCGAGGCCGAGACATCGAGCACAACCTCACCGTCTCCCTGCGCGAAGCCTTCCGAGGCACCACGAGAACCGTGCAGCGCGGCGGCGGATCACGCATTGAAGTCACCATCCCACCGGGCGTCGACTCCGGCTCGCGGATCAAGATCTCCGGCAAAGGCGAAGACTCTCCGTACGGCCCGCAAGGTCAGTCTGGTGACCTCTACCTGGCAATCAGCGTCGACGACGACCCGGTCTTCGAACGCCGAGGCGACGACGTCCACGTCTTCGTCGACGTTCCGGTCACGACTGCCGTGCTGGGGGGCGAAGCCGTCGTCCGTTCGCTCAGCGGTAGCGGCGGACTGGCACTGAGAATTCCGCCCGGGACACAGAACGGCCGCGTCTTCCGGCTCGGCGGACAAGGCATGCCGCGCTTCAAGCGTGAAGGTCGCGGCGACATCCTCGCGGAAGTCTCGCTGCAACTGCCAAAGCAACTCACGCCCGAACAGATCGACCTCTTCAAACAACTCCGCGACCTCGATGACAACGTCGAGCCCAACGAGGAAGGCGAACCCTCGTGACCGACCAACCCGTTTACACGATTCGCATTGCCGCTCAATTGGTCGGTGTGCACCAGCAAACGCTGCGTACCTACGAGCGGGAAGGCCTGCTCATTCCCGCACGCACGTCGGGCCGCCAACGCCTCTACAGCCAGGCCGACATCGAGCGGCTGCTGATGATTCGCCGTTTGATCGACGAACTCGGCGTCAACCTCGCCGGCGCCGACATCATCCTGCGACTGCGACAACAGATCGACGAACTGCAGACCGAAAACCGACAACTCAGGCGGGAGCTGCAACGTCACCGCGACCAGCAACTCCCGGCTGTGCCCTTCGAACGTGAGCGACATCAGGGAACGGAGCGAAGACGATGATGCGACGAGACCGATTCACCAACCAGGCACAGCAACTGCTCGAAGCCTCCCAGAACCTCGTGCGCGAAAAGCGGCACGCCCAATGGGACGTTGAGCACCTGCTCGCCAGCATCGCCCGCGTCGAGGACGGACTCGCCCACGACCTGCTCAACGCGCTCAATGTTGACCGCGCCCGGCTCCGCGCCGACGCCGACACAGTAATAGACGCCGCGCCGAGACTCAGCTACGACGTGGTCCAGCTCACCGTCACGCCGCGCGTCGTTCAGCTGCTCGAGCGAGCCAACGTCGAAGCCGAACGACTCAACGACGAATACGTCGGTGTGGAACACATCCTGATCGCATTGACCGGTGACTCGGGCGGCCCCGCCACGCAGATCATCCGCTCCCACGGCATCACCGCAGAGCGCCTCTACAAGGCCCTCCAGCAGATCCGCGGCTCTCGCCGAGTTGATCAACCCGACGCCGAGTCCCACTACGACGCCCTCAACCGCTACGCAACCGATGTCACTCGGCTCGCTGCCGAGGGCAAACTCGATCCTGTGACCGGACGCGACACCGAAATCCGCCGTGTCCTGCAAATCCTCAACCGACGGACCAAGAACAACCCGGTCATCATCGGTGAGGCTGGCGTCGGCAAGACCGCCATCGCCGAGGCCCTCGCCCAGCGCATGTCCGCCGACGACGTGCCGGAGAATCTGAGCGGCAAGCGACTGATGTCCCTCGACATGGGCGTCCTGCTCGCGGGAGCCAAGTTCCGCGGAGAATTCGAGGAACGCCTGAAGTCCGTCATCGATGAAGTGCGCGAATCCGAAGGCGAAGTCATCCTCTTCATCGACGAGCTGCACACTGTCGTCGGCGCCGGCGCAGCCGAGGGCGCAATCGACGCCGCCAACATGCTCAAACCACCCCTTGCCCGAGGCGAGCTACACGTCGTTGGAGCGACCACGCTCGACGAGTACCGTCGCCACATCGAGAAAGACTCCGCGCTCGAACGACGCTTCGCGCCCGTCTACCTCGAGGAACCGTCAACCGAGGATGCAATCGCAATCCTCTCCGCGCTCAAGCCGCGCTACGAGTCGCACCATGGAGTCTCCATCAGCGAGGAGGCGATCGAAGCCGCTGTGCGGCTCTCCCAGCGCTACCTGACCGAACGACACCTACCCGACAAGGCCATCGACCTGATCGACGAGGCCGCCTCACGACTCGTGATCGATAACCAGTCGCCGCCGGCGCGCGTGGTCGAGCTGCGCCGCCGAGTCGACGAACTCAAGCAGGAGCAGGAGGCCGCCGCCCAGCGCGAGGATTACGAGACCGCCGCCCGAATCAAACAGGAACTGCTCGCCATCCAGGACGAGGTCCAGGCCAGCCGCGACCACTGGAACGCGGAGCATGCCGAGCAAGACACCGTCTACGAACGCGACATCGCTGAACTCGTCGGCGATATGACCGGCATTCCCGTCAGCCGAATGCTCGCCGACGACGAAGCGCGGCTGCTCAGAATCGAAGAAGAACTGCACGACCGCGTGATCGGCCAGTCCGACGCCGTCACCGTCGTCTCCGACGCCATCCGACGAGCCCGAGCTGGACTCAAGGATCCCACCCGGCCGATCGGCTCGTTCATCTTCGTCGGACCCACTGGCGTCGGCAAGACTGAACTGGCAAAGGCTCTGGCCGAGTACCTCTTTGACTCCGAGGACGCCCTCGTCCGGCTTGATATGTCCGAGTACCATGAGCGTCACACCGTCAGCCGAATCGTCGGCGCGCCTCCCGGCTACGTCGGCTACGACGACGGCGGCGGCCTGACCGAACTCATCCGCCGGAGACCGTTCCGCGTCGTCCTGCTGGACGAGATCGAGAAGGCCCACCCCGACGTCTTCAACCTGCTGCTCCAGGTGCTCGATGACGGCCGGATCACCGACGGTCAGGGACGCACTGTCGACTTCCGCAATACGGTCGTGATCATGACCAGCAACCTTGGCACCAGCTCACGGCCAACCAACAATCTTGGCTTCGCCGGCTCCCATGACGAGCGAGCACGTGACTCCGAACGCGCCCTGCGGGACTTCTTCCGCCCCGAGTTTCTCAACCGTGTCGACGAAATCGTCGTCTTCGACCCGCTCAGTGAGGAAGAGCTGCTCGAGATCGTTGACCTGATCACCCACGAGGAACGAAGCCGCCTCGCCGATAGCGGCCGAGACATCGAACTCACAGCATCAGCACGCCGACAACTCGCCAGAGACGGCTACGACCCAGCCTTCGGGGCTCGCCCGCTGCGCAGAGTTTTCCAGAGAAGAATCGAAAACCCGCTCAGCAAACTCCTGATCGCCGGCGATTTCCCGGAAGGCGCAACCATCGTCGTCGACCACTCCCAGGGCGACTACACCTTCGAGGCTAAGACGGCGGCGAACAACAAAACTCCCGAGCTCTCTACAACCACATAGGGTCAGTTCACACTCCCCTCCGTCACCCCTGCGCCCCCTTCTATCACTCCTGCGCCCCCTTCCGTCATTCCTGCGTAGGCAGGAATCACGAACCACCCATCCCCATCAACGACAACACCGGCCAGTCGTCCCCCAACCGTCGCCACGCGATCCCCCTTCCCGAAACCTGCACTCCCCCTCCGTGATTCCTGCGCAGGCAGGAATCACGAACCTCCCAAGGCCATCAACGACATCACCCGTCAGCCGTCCCTCAGCCGACTCGAATGTCAAGGCACCCGCTCTCGGTCGCCATGACACGCTCAGAGCCACCTATACACTCATTGAAACGTCAACAACCCAGGAGTCCAAATGACCACCTTGACCGCTCCTGCGACCGAAACGCTGCTCTATGAGGAGCGCGGACATGTCGCGATCATCACGCTCAACCGACCGGAACGACTCAACGCGATCACCAACGAGATGCTCGAGGCGCTCTCCGCTCAACTCATCGCCTGCCAGCGCGAGCCACACATTCGCGTCATCGTCCTGACCGGTTCCGGCCGCGGCTTCTGCTCAGGACTCGACCTCGTCGACCAGCAGCAGCGCCTTCAGGGTGACGGCGACAGCAACATTGGCGCGCCCGGCTACTCGCTCTTCGACCTGCGCGACGCCCCACCGGTCGTGCTGCAGAAGATGGACAAGCCCGTCATCTGCGCGCTCAACGGCGCAGCGGCCGGCTACGGCATGGACATGGCCCTGCTGGCCGACATTCGCATCGCCTCCGACCGTGCCAAGATGGGCGCCGTCTTCGCCCGTCGAGGCGTCCTGCCCGAGTCTGGTGGCACCTGGATTCTGCCGCGACTGCTCGGTTGGGCAAGAGCCGCCGAGGTCGCCTTCCGCGGCCGCGTGCTCGACGCACAGGAATCGCTCGACATCGGGCTGGTCAACGAGGTCGTCGATCACGACGATCTCATGACCCGCACCATGGAGCTGGCCGAAGAGATCGCCGCCAATGCCCCACTCTCCGTTCAGGCCACCAAACGCATGATGCGCCTCGGTATGGACGAACCCTTCGAGGCCGCCGTCGACCACATCTACCTCCAGCTTCTGCCCCTCTTCCGCTCCGACGACTTCAAAGAAGGCGTTCGCTCCTTCATGGAAAAAAGAGACCCAGACTTCCAGGGCCGCTAGCCCAGCACGCTCCCCATCTCCACCCTTTGCGGGTGGAGATGCTGCCACTCTCCTTTTCTCCCCCCTCTGGGGGGAGATGCCGAAGGCAGAGGGGGGTCCCGCACCCAGAAAGAGACCGCAACTATGCCCCAACGACCAATCGCCGACGAGGAACGCCAGCGCGTCTCCGGCTACATGCTCTCCCAGGCCGAGAAGTACACCTGGCTCGAGCTATGGCCGCGCGTTGTCTCTGGGCGCGTCGAGTTCCTCAACACGCTCAACCGCGTCACCCCCGAGCAAGCCGCCTGGAAACCCGCAGCGGACGACTGGAGCATCGAAGAGGTCGCCCAGCACGTGCTCGACGGCTCGCGACGTGTCGCCAACCTGGTCACCGATCTCGCCAATGGCCGCGAGCCAACTGCCTCGCCACAGGGAATCGGCGCTGTTGACCCAGCCCAGCGCGAAGCCGATATGCCATTCCCCGACATTGTCACTGCGTTGCTCGATGATTCCAGGATCTTCGCCAACGTGATCGATGGACTGCCTGAGCCGCCTGCCTTTGAGCCCACGTCACCGCACGGATTCTTCGGCGAGCTGCACGGTCGCGGCTGGTTCATCTTCCAGCGCGTACACGACATCGATCACGCCAACCAGGTCAACGCGATCAAAGAGACCGAGGGCTACCCCGCATGACACGACAACCAATGCGGGTCGCAATCGGTCTCCACCGAGACCACATCGACGACTGGGACTCTGCCGCGCTCTACGCACAGGAGGCGGAGAAACTGGGTGTCTATTCGATCTGGTCGGCAGAGGCATGGGGCTACGACGGCATCACGCCGCTCGCCTACCTCGCCGGCAAGACCGAAACAATCAAGCTCGGCACCGGCATCATCCAGGGCGGAACACGCACGCCCGCGCTGGTCGGCATGACCGCGATGAGCCTGCAGTCGATGTCCGGCGGACGCTTCATGCTCGGTCTGGGCACCTCAGGTCCGCAGGTCGTCGAGGGCTGGCACGGCGTACCCTTCGCCGGCGCCGTTTCTCGACTCAAGGAAACTGCCGAGATCGTGCGCATGGTCTGCAACGGCGAGCGTGTCGTCTACAACGGACGCCACTACACACTGCCCTTGCCCGACGGCGAAGGCAAGGCGATCCGCTCCGGCTCACCGCCCGTTGAGCCACCGCCGATCTACATGGCCTCTCTGGGCCGTCGCAGCCTGCAGATGTGCGGCGAATTCGGCGACGGCTGGCTCGCCTCTTCCTTCGTCCCCGAAACCGCCGACGTCTTCTTCGACGACATCCGCATCGGCGCGGAACGCGCCGGACGCAGCATGGACGAGATCGACCTCGAAGCCGGCGGAGGCGTCGTCTTCAGCGACGACCCCGAAAAAGACGCAGCGCGTCACGCACGCGGCATCGCCTTCACCCTGGGTGCGATGGGCTCGGCCAAGACCAACTTCTACAACGACGCCTTCTGTCGCCAGGGCTGGGCCGACGCTGCCAAGGAAGTCCAGCGACTCTGGATCTCCGGAGAACGAGACCTTGCCCGAGAGCGTGTCCCGGTCGAACTGGCCTTCAAGATCAACGCGATCGGCAACGACGCCGAGGTCGCCGACCGGCTGCGCGTCTACCGAGACGCCGGGGTCAACACGTTCCGAGCCGGCGTCGAGGGTGAAACGGTTCGCGACCGGATCGCCAACCTGGAGCGGCTCATGCACCTGGTCAACGAGGTCAACGCCGAGGCATGATCTCTTCGTAGCCCGGCTCGCCCTCGGTCACGTGAATCCAGCTGTTGGCAGCCACGCCGTTCAGCGTGGTGACCAGTCCACTGGCCGGCCAGCGGATAATCACATCGGCCGCTACAGCATCGGCCAGGCCGAAGTGAAGCGCATCTTCACTCTGACCCAGGAAGTGGCTTGAGACGCCCATCTGCCGGATCTGCTCCGGCAATCCTGACGCATTGACCGCGACCTCTGCGCCATAACCCTGTCGATTGCTCGTCGTCCCCTCAAGCGAAATCCGCAGCCAACCTCCCGCGCCTCGCGACTGATTCTTGTAGAAGATTGGCACTGACGCGTTAGTGACCACAAACACGTCCAGGTCGCCATCGCTATCAGCGTCAAAGACCAACAGCCCTTTGCCATCGGCGATGTCATTCAGTCCGACATCGGCGCTTCGGCCGCGGAACCGGCCCGATCCGTCGTTCTCCCAGAAGCGCATCGCATCGGCGTCGAAGCCGGGCATCATCTCCATGCCGTTGGTCATGGTCAGATCGAGGTCACCGTCATTGTCGGCATCAAAGAACGCCGCACCCCAGCCCCAGGAGCCGTTGCGGACGCCAGCGCGATCCGTCGCATCGGTAAACCGACGATCACCATCGTTGCGATACAACCGATTCCCGTTGCGCAACCCTTGCTCGCCCGATCCGGGACTGCCGCTGCGGAAGGAGAACACCGAGGTCACGAACCAGTCCAGGTCGCCATCGGCGTCATAGTCACCGAATGTGGTGCCCATCGCATTCTGAGCAGTGCCCACACGCGCATCCAGCGTGCCGTCCGAGAACGTACCGTCACCGTTGTTCCAGAACAGCCGACTTGTGCCAAAGTCCGAAGCCACTGCCAGCTCCGGCCAGCCGTCGCCGTCGAGATCGACAAACGTCGAGCCAAACGCAAACGTTCCCTCAGTCAGGTCCTGTTGCGTCTGCGAAACCACTTGATCCATCGCGACACCCGCCGCCTCAGTCACATCCTCAAAGAATCCCGGGGCTTCCGCGCCCCGATTGCGCAGCAAGCGCACACCTGCGGTCGCCTCACCGACCAGTTGCGAGGGCCGCCACTCGGTCACGTGCAAATCGAGGAATCCGTCGCGATCGTAATCGCCGAACGAGGCCGAAAATCCGATCCGCCGATCGCCCGTCTCGACCGCCGTCCCCCGTTCGATCGCCTCTTCCGAGAATTCGCCGCCTTGATTGATGAACAGGTAGTGACGCGTGTCGCCAACCGTGGTGATGAACAGGTCGAGATCGCCGTCGTTGTCGATGTCGCCCCACAGAGCGCCGTTCGAGGCGAGGTCCCAGTCGCCAAGCCCCACTTCTGCCGAGACCTCCTCAAACTGGCCGTCGCCGCGATTTCGATAGAGCAGGTCATGTCCGTCGAGCCGCGTCACGATGAGGTCTATCGCACCGTCACCGTCGAAGTCTCCTGCGGCCGCCCCACCAGTCATCCGTTCGGCGTCACACAGCGTGCCTTGTTGCTCTGCCTCGGTCTCTCTCGACACGTTGTCAAACAGGCAGTTGCCCGGTTCCCGGGCCACATGCTGGACATACATCAGCCCCGACGATTCTGTCGCGTCACGAAACAGCGTCTCCGCAGGCGTCACCGTCGTCACCGGCACATCCGAGCGCTCCGGGATTGTGTCCCTACATGAAGCTGCCAGCGTCGCCATGAGCAACGCCGCAATGAGCAGGCCAGTCACCCGTAACATCGTTATGCCAGATACTGCTTGCACTGCATCAACTCGCTTCATCGGCGGCGTCCAATTCCGAGTCGGAGGGCGCCGCTCAACTTGTATGAGGGTTAGAGGCTAGAGCGAAAGGGTAACGACCATGACCACCACGCACGACGGCGCACCCCACGGCGGACCGCTCAGCGGCATCCGTGTGCTCGAATTCTCACAGATCATCGCCGGACCGTTCGGCTGCCAGAACCTTGCCGACATGGGTGCCGAAGTGATCAAGGTCGAGCCGCCCGAGGGCGAAGCCTGGCGTCAGTTCTCGCAATTCATGCCGGGTGAATCGAAGTGGTTTCAGTCACTCAACCGCGGGAAACGCTCACTCGTCCTGGCAATGCGCGACCCAGAGGCGCAAGCCATCGTGCACAAGCTGGTCCCTGACATTGATGTCGTCGTGATCAACTACCGGCCCGACGTCGCCGCCCGGCTCGGACTCGATTACGACACGCTGCGCGCCATCCGTCCGGATCTGATTTACGTCGACAACACCGCATTTGGTCGTCAAGGTCCATGGGCGCAGCGACCCGGCTACGACATCGTCGCGCAGGCAGTGACCGGACTGATGGCGCTGGATGGCAAGCTCGACGACAACGGCACAGCGCCGTCTCCCGTCTCATCCCCGGTCGCCGACTACGGCACTGGCATCGTGATCGCCCTAGGCGTGTGCGCGGCGCTGTTTCATCGCCAGCAGACCGGTGAGGGTCAGATGGTCGAGACAACCTTGCTCAATACAGCTCTAGCAATGCAGGGCAGCAGCGTGATGCAGCTGCCGCTCGCCGACGAGTTGCCAGCGGCCAAGATGGCCCGGATCAACGAACTGCGTGCCGAAGGCGCACCCTACGCCCAGTTGCAAGATGTCTACAAGGATCGTGGCGCACTGGGCGCGCTGAACATCTACTACCGCTGCTACGAGACGCGCGACGGCGCCGTCGCAATCGGCGCCCTTTCCGCCTCACTCTGGGCCAAGGTCCGTGACGCGCTGGAAACCGAGTTCCTCGGCTTCGCCGATCCCAACCTCGACGCGACCGATCCTGAGCAACTCGCACGCGCGGCAGCAAGCGTGCGCGAAGTCGAGGCGCACGTCCGATCTCAGACCACCGACTACTGGCTGGAACGCTTCGAAGCTCACGGTGTTCCCAGCGGACCGATTCAATTCCCCGAGGAACTGGCTAACGATCCACAGATCGAGGCCAACGACATGGTCGTTGATCTCAACCACGACCTGTCCGGCCCTCAGCGCCAGGTCGGTCCATTGCTCAAGATGAGCGCCACGCCCACAGCCGCCCAGGGTTCATCGCCACCCCTCGGCCGAGACACCGACGACATCGTCGCGAGCGCCGGCTACAGCAAGGACGAACTCGCTGATCTAAGGTCCCGCGGCATCATCGCCTAACGGTCCCCAAGCAAGACCTCCCCCCTTGGGGGAGGTGCCCCGCAGGGGCGGAGGGGGGCAGGATTCACCGCCGCACGTCCGCCAGCAGCCCCCTCAGTCGCTCCGCGACAGCTCCCTCAACGGGGGAGCGCTTGACGGCCTACAGCACGCCTTCCCATGCCGAGATCTCCTCAGCGCGGAAGTCTTCTTCGACCCTCGCCGACTCACCCAGAACGACCGTCTGGCGCGATTCCGAATCCCACTTCGGCCAGGGCAGGTTGCTGGTTGACGGATCACCGGTGCGAGCAAACGCGAGCCACGTGTCCATCGTCAACTCGGCCAGTCCGTTTGCCGCGACTCCCTCGCCGGCGAATGCGGCGGCGACCTGGTGCGTACCGAAGACGAAAGGAATATCGAGTGCGTGGCAGGAGCCGAGGGCTCCATCGAGCATCGGCGACTTCCAGTCGAACAGGTAGCACCAGGTCTGCTCGTTGTGCTGTGACTGAGCATCGAGCAGGCGCATGGCAGGAATACGGAACAGTTCGTCGCCCGAGGCGGCCGTCTGGATCTCGTACGGCGTGGCCAATTCCCCGCGCGCCTCACGAGCGGCGCGGTAGATGTCGTACAGGCGACGACCGTCACCATGCAGACCGTCCATCACAGCGATGGCATCTTCTTCATTGGGTGGCTCGGTCGGAACCATGGCCGCGAAGAGCTTGCTCTCTTCGTCCAGACATCCGATCAGCGCCGCGACGCCGTCAGCCTGTCCCGCTCTTACAGCGTTGATTGGCATTTCCTTTAGGAATTCGCCGTCGATAATTGGTCGGAAGGGCATCTCCGGCTGCTTGCCGGCTTCCATCGCGACGTACAACATCTGCTCTTCGAGCTTGGCCTGGGCAGCCAGGATGTCGGCAACAGATGCCGACTGCAGCCCGGCAGCGTCGCCCGGTTCAACGCCCAGCAACTCGCAGAACTGTTGACCATGATCAACTGCCTGCACATCTTCAATGCCGTGATGCCCGGCGCCCGACTGCGGAATCGCCTTGTGGAACAGGCCCTGCGCCTCGGGCGAGCCCATCAGCGAGGCCACCGACATGCCGCCGGCCGACTCACCAAAGATCGTGATGTTGTCCGGATCGCCGCCGAAGCTGGCAATGTTGTCACGCACCCAGCGCAGCGCGGCGACTTGGTCGCGCATGCCGAAGTTCGACTCCTCCAGCGCCGGCAGGTGCAGGAATCCCAGCGCTCCGAGCCGATAGTTGATCGTCACCACGACGACATCGCCGCGCGAAGCCAGCATTGCGCCGTCGTAGAGGACATCACTGCCCGAACCGATGGTGAATGCGCCGCCGTGGATCCAGACCATGACTGGTCGTGCTGCATCGTCGGTAGCGGGCGTCCAGACGTTGAGAAAGAGGCAATCCTCGGACTGCTCTTGCGCGGCCTGACCGAGCATGGAGTCCAGTGCCTCGTTGGGAACCTGTGGCGCGATGGCTCGGAAGGACTCGCAGTCCACCACATCATCCCAACCCGGATGCGGCCGCGCGACTCGGAAGCGCAAATCGGCGACTGGTGGAGCCGCGTAGGGGATACCGCGGTAAACGCTCAATCCGTTCTCGGATGATCCGTGGACTCGTCCCGCTTCAGTTTGAACAATCGCGGCCATTTCAGGGCTCCAATCCGGACAATCACCTGTTCGGTGTCCAGACTAAGGCCTGCTTCCTTCGGCCATTAGTTGACTCAGAGTTCCGTCATTGCCGCGCTTGCCGCGGCAATCTCGCCGAGTAATGCACGAACAGTGCCGCCCAATAGAGCGAGATACCCGCGACAAGCGCGGGTATGACGGCTTCGTATCAGTTGGCGTTGAGCGCTGCCACGCTAAACACCACCCGGAACGGCTTGCAATAGATGATCACTGAGTTCACGTCGTCGGGCGAGAGGTCGTCGGGCAGGACGTAGTTCTGATTGCCGACGTTGCCCTTGAGCCGTGCGAGTTCGGTGTAGCCGGCGTCGGAGATGTCGCCTCGACCGCCCGGATTGGGATGCGGACTGACGAGGACGAACAGTGCAGGTCCATTGGTCACTCGGAAGTCCTCGAAGCGCAAGACGTGGGAGCCGTCTTCAAGCTGGTAGATCGTGGCCGTGCCCTGGCCCTGGTGGAAGGCGTCGCCATCGACGAAACCGCCGCTCTTGAGCTGCGTCGCGGCGCTCATCGCCTGCGTCATCGATTCATCGACTTCGATTTCGAGCTTCGATGCTGCCGACATCATGACCCGCGCTTGATCTTCGCTGAGCTCCTCGGGAATGGTGGCATCGGCGCCGAGCGGGAAGGCTTCATCAACAACGGTGTCAACGAAGAGCGGCCGGATTAGCCATCCTGCCAGCAACAGCAGTGGGATCGCGGCGGCCACCATGCCGAGCAGCGTGATTCGCCCGTTCCTCGTCGTCCAGAGCCATTTGATCAGTCGCTTGAGGTGTCTCATCGCGTTCTCCTTCCGATTGGGGCATACATATTGGAGCGATTTTGCTTTGTTACCAACGTACGCCTGCGCCAACCGGCCTGGGTCTAGAACACGCCATCCCAGACGGCGCGTTCTGTCGCGCGCCATTCAGTTTCAATCCTCGGATGTGGTCCGAGCATCATTTGCGCCCGTGCTTCGGGCTCGTACGGCTGCCACTTCAGCCCTTCGATCGACGGGTTTCCCGTTCGGGCAAACCTGGCCCAGACATCCATCATGGTGTTGGCCAACTCATCCGCCTCGGGACCACTCCCGGCGAAATCCGGAGCCACCCTGTGGTTTCCAAAGGCGAACGGGATATCGAGCGCATGGCACGAACCAAGCGCGCCGTCGTTCATGGGCGACTTCCAGTCGAGCGTGTAACCAAACGTCGGCGCTCCACCTCGCGCCCAGGCATCGGCGAATCTTAGCGAGGGCATGATCTCGAGATAGTCGCTGGCGATTGCGTCGAGAATCTCGTCGGGCGTGCTGGATTCGTCGCGGTCCGCTCGTGCCGAGCGGTATGCCTCATAGACTCGCTCGGCGCCACCGGGGATCTGTTCCAGCCGCGCCATCACGTCCGCCTCGCTCAGCGTCTCTGGCGGCATCATGGCTCGGATCAGCTTCATCTCTTCGTCGGGGTTGCCCGACAGCAGCGGGATGCCACTGGCAGCGCTCGCACCGGCAGCGGTCGCGAGCGGCGGCTCCGTAAGGAACGCGCCATCAATCGCTGGTCCAAAGGGAAGTCGCACCGACCACATCTCACTCAGGTCCTCGAACGCCGCAGCCTCGATTGCAGCCTGCGCCGCGAGCAGGTCCGCCGCGGGCAATCTACGCAACAACTCTGGGTCTCCAGAGTCAATGCCAAGCTGTGCATATAACTGGTCGGTTGTTGGCTGCGTGCCTTCGAACAGGATCCCGTGGTCTCCGGCGGTGCTCATCCCGATTGCCCTGTGCACCAGGCCCTGCGACTCGGGGGAGACGAGCAGGCAGGCAACTGCCGCTCCGCCAGCCGACTCACCGAAGATTGTCACGTTGTTTGGATCGCCACCAAAGTTGGCGATATTTTCGCGAACCCAGCGCAGGGCTGCGACCATGTCGCGCATACCGAAGTTGGTCTCTCCCAGCGCCGGCTCATGCAGGAATCCCATGACGCCGAGCCGGTAGTTGATCGTGACCACGACCACATCGCCTCGCCGGGACAGGTTGGCCCCTGAATACATGGGCTCGCTGCCCGATCCGAGCGTGAATGCGCCACCGTAAATCCAGACCATCACTGGACGCGCAGCTTCATCGATCCCCGGAGTCCAGACGTTGAGGAAGAGGCAGTCTTCGCTCTGCGGTTGCGGCGCGGAGGGCAGGATGGCGTCGAGCGCGTCCATGCCTTCCTGCAGCGGGATCGCTCCGAACTCGGTGGCGTCGCGCAGGCCGTCCCAGCCTGGATGAGGCTGCGGCGCGCGAAAACGGAGTTCGCCGACGGGCGGTGCGGCGAAGGGGATGCCTCGGAAGATATGCAGGTCATCCTCTGAGGTGCCCTGGATGCGTCCGAGCGTGGTTTCGATGATTGTTGTCATGGTGCGGACCTCTCGCACAATGTACGGACTTCGCCACGAAGGCCTCGCATAGGTTGGATGAGGTGGAGCTGGGATCCGGGGCCCTCACCCTAGCCCTCTCCCGGGTGGAGAGGGCGCCGGAAGGGAGTGGAGTTGGCTTGTCGACTAGCCTCAGTTCGAGCGGGCTTCATGGAACGAGCGAACGTGCCTCCGGCAGACAACTCTGGCATTGACGGCGGGGCGTTGGCCCGGCTCGACCAATTGCTTCTCTCGCGATACCTCCAGCCGGGGCGGATTGCCGGATGTGTGACGCTGGTCGCTCGCCGTGGAGAGATTGTCCACTTTGCTGCGCTAGGCATGATGGACCGCGAACTCGGCAAGCCAATGGCTGAGGACGCCATCTTCCGCATCTACTCGATGTCCAAGCCAATCACGTCCGTCGCGATGATGCAGCTCTACGAGCGCGGCCTGTTCCAGCTCAGCGATCCGGTCAGCCGCTTCATCTCGCAGTGGCGCGACTTGCAAGTGCTGGCCGGCGGCGATTATCCCGATTACGTGACCAGACCGCCCGACCGTCCAATGACGATGCGCGATCTGCTCTCGCACCAATCGGGCCTGACATACGGCTTCATGGGCGGGCCGGTTGAGACCGGCTACTTCGAGCGCTAAGTCTACCGGGCCGGAACGATGCGGGGACGCGACCTGCAGTCGATGATCGACCGGCTCGCCGATCTGCCGCTCAAGTTCTCACCCGGCGACCACTGGAACTACGGCCTCTCGACCGATGTCTGCGGATATCTGGTGCAGGAAATCAGCGGTCAGCGATTCGATGAGTATCTCGAGGAGCACATCTTCGAACCGCTGGAGATGGTCGACACCGGCTTTCATGTCCCTGTCGAGAAGCATCATCGCCTGGCAGCCAACTACGAGCTTGGTCCGGATGGCGAATTGCAGCAGACCGATCTGTTCGGCGCTGGCGAGTTTCTCGAGCCTCCGACGTTCCTCTCCGGCGGCGGAGGTCTGGTCTCGACCGCACAGGATTATCGGCGCTTCTGTCAGATGATGCTCAATGGCGGAACGCTCGACGGGGCGCGCATCCTTGGACCGAAGACCGTCGAGTTGATGACGATGAATCATCTGCCCGACAACGGTGAACTCTCCTCCTGCGCGCTCGGGACGTGGGCTGAGCCGGCAAACGATGGCATCGGTTTCGGCCTTGGTTTCGCCGTGGCGCTGGATTTGCCGCGTATGCAGAACCTCGGATCCGTTGGCGAGTACTGGTGGGAGGGCTCTGCCAGTACGATCTTCTGGATCGATCCGGTCGAGGACATCGTGGTGGTATTCATGACCCAGTTCATGCCCTCCGACGCGTATCCCTTCCGCGATCAGATCAAGCAGGTCCTTTATCCGGGACTCATTGACTGAGTCCGGGCTTCCACCCATGCCGAGGTCAGCTCGGCAACCGACGAAAGTGACACAGACTATGACAGCCACAGCGGGCAACACCGGAATCTCGATCGATGCGCTGGCGCGTCTCGACCAACATCTGCTCAGCCGTTACGTACAGCCGGAGAAGATCGCGGGTTGTCTGACCCTGATCTCGCGGCATGGTGAGACCGCGCATCTCTCGGCCATGGGCAGCATGGACCGCGAGCGCAACAAGCCGATGGCGACTGACACCATCTTCCGCTTCTACTCGATGACGAAGCCGATCACCTCGGTCGCGCTGATGCAACTGCACGAGCAAGGCATGTTTCAGCTCACCGATCCGGTCAGCCGCTTCATCCCACAGTGGCGCGACCTACAGGTCATGTGCGGCGGCGACTGGCCCAACTTCGAGACCCGGCCCGTCGATCGTCCGATGTCCGTCCGCGACGTGCTCTCGCACCAGAGCGGGCTGACGTACGGCTTCATGGAGGGTCAGCTTGAGCGCGCCTACAACAAGGCCGATGTCTACCAGGCCGGAACGATGGAAGGCCGCGACCTCCAGTCGATGATCGATCGTCTGGCCGAGATGCCACTCAAGTTCTCGCCCGGCGACAACTGGAACTACGGCGTCTCGACCGATGTCTGCGGTTACCTCGTGGAAGCGATCTCGGGTCAGCGGTTCGACGAGTATCTGCAGGAACACATCTTCGATCCCCTGGGCATGGAGGACACCGGCTTCGATGTGCCGCCGGAGAAGATCGACCGTTTCGCCGCCAACTATGAGCGCGGCCCTGATCGCAAGCTGCGCCTGCTCGACGATCCGGCGACCAGCAACTACGCCGAACCGCAGACGTTCTTCTCCGGTGGCGGTGGCCTGGTCTCGACAGCGCACGACTATCACCGCTTCTGCCAGATGTTGCTCAACGGCGGCGAACTGGATGGGGCGCGTCTGCTTGGTCCGAAGACGATCGAGCTGATGACGATGAATCATCTGCCCGATGGGCAGGATCTATCGGAACGAGCGCTGGGCAGTTTCTCGGAGACGGCCAACGACGGCGTAGGATTCGGCCTCGGCTTCGCCATGATCGTCGACATCCCCCGAACCCAGAACGTCGGCTCACTCGGCGAGTACTACTGGGGCGGCGCGGCGAGCACCATCTTCTGGATCGACCCGGTCGAAGACATGATCGTCATCTTCTTGACTCAATTCATGCCGTCGGGAACGTTCAACTTCCGAGGCCAGATCAAGCAGATCCTCTATCCGGGACTGTTGGACTAAACAGCTAGACTTCAGCCAAATTCGTTCTGATCGATTCTGGACAAGTGATGGCCAACATACCCGACCAACTCCCGACGTATGACCAGCTCCCTTACAAGCCGGGTAATCCGGCCAAGACGGCCTGGGGGCTGTTTGGCGACGACGACCAGGTTGGCATGTTCAACCTGCAGACTCCGGAGCGAATCACCCAGGCCGCTTCGCTGATTCGCAAGGGCTCGATGTTCCCGATGAACTGGGACCAGTCTCAGCCCAGCCCACCGCTGTACAACCGTGGGGCGGTCCGGCACACCGTGATGCGCCGCGCCGGTTTCGGACACCACGGAGACGATGTGCTGGACAATTTCTACACTCAGCAGTCGTCGCAGTGGGACGCGCTGACGCACGTGGGCGACTTTGAGCACGGGTTCTGGGGCGGCGTCACCAACGAGTGGCTAATCGAGAACCGCGACGCGCCCAAGTTGGGCATCGAGCATTGGGCCAAGCGGGGTATTGCCGGACGCGCTGTGCTGCTCGACGTCGGTCGCTGGTTTGAGTCTCAGGGTCAGCCGCTGCCGATGGACGAGTACCGGCCGATCACACCAGATGAACTCGAGGCCTGCCGCGCCGCACAAGGTGTCGAGCTGCAGACCGGCGACGTGCTGCTGATCCGGATCGGCTGGATCGGTTGGTACGAGCAGACCGACATGGGAACGCGTCAGGCACTCTCGCAGATGCCCAATCTGGCCTTCCCGGGACTGGGCTGCTCGGAAGAGATGGCCGCTTATCTGTTCGACCACCACCCGGCCGCGGTATGCTCCGACAACCCGGCGCTGGAATCATGGCCACCGCCCAACTTTGCCGATCCGGACGGCTTCCTCCATCATTGGATCATCGGTCGGTTCGGCATGGCGATCGGTGAGATGTTCACCCTCGACGACCTGGCCGACGATTGCGCAGAGGACGGTGTGTACGAGTCATTCTTTGCCGCCGCGCCGCTCAATGTGCATGGCGGAACCGGTAGTCCACCGAATGGTTTGGCCATCAAGTAGTCGGCCAGGCCGTCGGCTAGTAGATTGCTAGCAGACGAGCAGCAGATTCACGGCAACAGTCCACGGGACATCTGGAGCCGCCGGACATGACCGACACCAACATCGAGATCATTCAGGGCGACATCACCAAACAGGAAGTTGACGCAATCGTCAACGCCGCCAACAACCATCTCTGGATGGGTGCTGGAACGGCAGGGGCGATTGTTCGCGCCGGCGGCCGCGAGATTGAGGACGAAGCGATTCGCCAGGGACCGATTGGGGTAGGCGAAGCGGTCGTCACCGGTCCGGGCAATCTTGCTTGCCAGCATGTGATTCATGCCGCGGCGATGGGCCAGGACCTACACACATCGGCCGACAAGATCCGCTCATCGACCGACAACGCGCTCAAGCGGGCGGAAGAGCTTGGCGTGGCCTCGATTGCCTTCCCCGCGCTGGGAACGGGCGTGGGCGGATTCGACTACGAGCACGCGGCTCAGATCATGCTCGAGGTTTGCCTCTCGCATTCCGGAGGCAACCGCAGCCTACGCACCGTACGCTTCGTACTCTTCGACCAGAGGGCGTTCGAAGCCTTCGAGCGGGTGGCGCAATCCGTCCTATCGGCCGCCGAGTCTCATAAGTAACCAGCAGCTACCCAACGAGCAGGAGCTCAACATGGCCCGCCAAATCGACACTTGCGCTCTTGAGGTGCAGCTCACTGTGGGCTCAGACGAATGGACAGCGGTGACGGGTCTGAAGGAGGCGGAGTGGACAGGCTTCGCGCCGGCCGGCTGCGGCGTCGACCAGGGCCGTGTGATCGCCTTGCCCGAAGACTCAGGTTCTCCGCTGCTCGACCCCGATGCGCCCGACCGAACCTGGCGACTCGTCGATGCAAACGGTGACGCGCTATTCCAGTTCCTCGGTTATGTCGATGACCGCCGCCCACGCAAGAAGGGCAAGATCATCCTCGGGATCAGTACCACGCCTGAGTTGCTCGGCGCCTGGACCGAACTACAACCTGCCGCGCTCGACTAGTTGCACAAACCGGGCACGTCGGCGGCACATCGCCAGATACACTCACTCCATGCCGCACTACACGCGCTCGGGTGACGATGGTTCCACAACGCTCTGGGGCGGAGGACGGATCCCCAAAGACCATCCTCAGCCAGAGGCCTACGGCGCCATAGACGAGGCGTCGTCCGCGCTCGGCCTAGGTCGGGCGTTGTCAACGGATCCTCGCACCCGAGAGATTGCCATTGACATCCAGCGACGCCTCTACTTAATCATGGCGGAACTCGCGGTGGCTCCGGGCAAGCCGATTCCCGACGACTTCACCACTGGCGGTGATGATGTCGACCAGTTGGAGTCATGGGCTGCCGAGCTGGAACGGCTCGCACCGCCGCCAAACGAGTTCGTCTTACCCGGTGGTTCCCCCGGGTCGGCTGCGCTTGATCTGGCGCGCACGACAATCCGTCGAGCCGAACGCGAAACCGTACGCCTGCGCGGTCATGGCCACCCAGTCAATGACGATACGATCCGTTACCTCAATCGAGCGTCTTCCGTGCTCTTCGACCTGGCTCGATATGAAGAGCAACAAGCTGGCGTCGATGCAATTCGTTCCCGGGCCGGCAACGCGGTGGATGCGGCGCAGCAGTGAGAGATATGACGCCGACACCGCTTGCGCTGATCTCCGACGACGCATCCCTGTTGATCGCACAGATCTCCGGCGAGGGCGGCGATTGGCAGGCCAACGTCGAGACGCGTCTCGATATGCGCACTGAACAAATGGTGTTCATGTGGCCATCCTGGTCGCCCGACGGCGAACAGATCACGGTCTCTGCCTCGTCGCAGCGACGCGAGGAACCCAAGTTGGAGCTATGGCGAACCCCGCTCAATGAAGGTCCTGCCGAGACTGTCTTCCAGAACCCGCGCGATGGACTTCAGGTGATCGCCGCCGGGCTGGCACATTACGTCAACTGGGCCCCATCCGGCCGGGCGCTGGCGGTTGTCGGCAATGTCGGCAGCGGTCTGGCCGTCAACCTGGTCGCCGCCAGTGGACAGGGCCGACCGCAACGCCTCGTCGACGGTGCCCCGCTCTACTTCGCCTGGGCGCCCGATGGCCGGGCCATCCTTGTTCACCGAGCGGCGCAACTCGTGCTCTTCGATCTGTCGGCCGGTTCAGAGGGTCCGAACCAGATTCAACGGGTACGGCCCAGTTTCCGCTCGCCCGCCTGGTCCCCGGACGGATCGGCCATCTACTTTGCCAAGCCGCGCCCCGGCGGCGGAGCGATCGTGGTTCGCGCTCAGCGAAGCGAGATCGGCAGCGGAGCGGCACACGAGGAACTGATGGAACTGACGGGTCCCGCTTCGTTCGTCACCTCGCGCAGCGACGACCGCCTGGCTGTGCTGACTCTCGCGCCCGGCGATGCCGAAGGCCGCTCCCTGACCATCCTCGATCCTGCGACGGGCGCACAACAACCGATCATCGATCGCTCCATCAACGGCATTTTCTGGGCACCCGACGGCAGCGCCGTCTTCGCATTTGAACCGCAGCCGTCGAGCACGATGATTGCCCTAACCCGCTACGACCTCAACCGCAACGGCGAATATGTGGGCAGTATGCGACTGGCGCGATTCCAGCCGTCGGCCGAGTTCGCCACCATGCTCAACTTCCACGACCAGTTCGCCCATTCGCACCAGATTGTCAGCCCCTGTGGACGGTGGATCACGTTCGCCGGCCTGGCGCTGGGCAACGGCGGTTCCGGCCGTCGCGGGTTTGGACCGCAAAACGGCTGTTACATCGTCCCAACCGACGGATCCGCCCCGCCGCGCCGCGTCTCCGCTGGCAGCATCTCGTTTTTCCCGCCCAATCTGCCAACAGATTCGTCTTGAGTTCAGTCATGACATCTCAGGCCTTTCGTCTGCCGTCGCAGTTCTGCGACCCTGTGCTTCCTGTACGTCCTGTACGTGGCGTCCATCAGGGTTGCGAGCACGGGGCTGTGAGCGTGTACAGTAGCGCCTGTTTGTCTCAGTTGAGGACATCATGACCACCACCCCGGAGGCCCTGAGCAGGTACCACGAAGTAGTGCAGGCCGAAATGCGGGCAGCGTTTCCCGAAGTCGATTTGCCGATCTACGACATGGGCCGTTATGCGCTCGGCTGGATGGATGAGCGTGGCCAACCCGCCAGCGCATCAGGCAAAGGCGCGCGAGCAGCACTGACGATGCTCGGCGCCGAGGCGATCACCGACGAACCGGCAGCCCTGCGACGAGCCACCGCCGGTGCAGCAGCCGTCGAAATCGTGCACAACTTCTCACTCGTCCACGACGACGTGCAGGACGGCGACATTGAGCGTCGCGGCCGACCAACCGTCTGGCGCGTTTGGGGTGTGGCGCAGGCAATCAACACCGGCGATCTGATGCGCGAACTCGCCGACACAGCAATGCGACGCGCCTTGTTGCACGGCGCTTCCTCCGAGGCCGTGCTCGAAGCGATCCGTCGTCTGAACCAGGCGACGATGTTGATGATCGAGGGCCAGTACCTCGACTTGACATTTGAACAACGCATGGACGTCCAGGTTGAGGAATATCTGGCCATGGTCGAGCGCAAGACCGGGGCAATGATGGGCGTCTCGCTTTCAATTGGCGCGACGCTCGCCGGCGCGACACCTGAACAGGCCGACGCGCTGGATCGGGCGGGTAAGCGCCTGGGACGCTGCTTCCAGATGCGCGATGACTGGCTCGGCATCTGGGCCGATCCCGACGCGCTGGGCAAACCGACCGACGCCGACATCCGGCGTCGCAAGAAGTCTTTCCCGATTCTTTACACCCTGAGTCACGCGCCGGCCGAAGCCAGGCGAGCCCTGGTCGAGATCTACGCCGCCGATCTTGCTGATGATGGCGCGGACTTGCCCGACGAACAGGTTGAGTGGGTCCACAACATGCTGGGAGAAATCGGCGCCGACGAGGCGACCGATCGAGCTGCGCGTGAAGAATACGAGGCGTTCCTTGAGGAACTGTCCAGCAGCGATCCTCGCGCAGCGGCAGTCGCCGATCTCGAGGAGTTGGCACGCTTCACCCTGGAGCGGGATCGGTAGCGTACGGGCATGACCACGAGCGCCCGAACATCGGTCACCGACAGTGCGCTCTCGCGCACAATCGAGCGTGCGACGAACTGGTTGATCGACCAGCAGGATCCCTCCGGCTTCTGGTGGGGCGAACTTGAGTCGAACCCGTCGATTACAGCCGAGTATCTCCTGCTGACGCACCACCTCGGCATCGGTGACCGTGAGCAATGGGATGGCATCGCTCGCTATCTCAGGGCGCAACAGCGACCGCAAGGTTTCTGGGCGCAATACCTCGACGGTCCTGGAGACATCTCGACCTCGGTCGAGGCGTACTTCGCGCTCAAACTCGTCGGCGACGACCCCGACTCTCCACACATGACCAGAGCTCGCGAGTGGATTCTGGAACACGGCGGCATTGTCAAGGTGCGGGTCTTTACGAAGATCTGGCTGGCGATGTTCGGCGAATTCGATTGGGACCGCCTGCCCGCGATGCCGCCCTGGATCAACTTGCTGCCCTCCTGGCTGCCGGTCAATCTCTACGAGTTCGCGAGCTGGGCTCGCGCCACGATCGTTGGCATCACCGTAATCATGACCTTGCGGCCTACGGCCACGCTACCGGCCGGTGCGGGCGTTCCCGAACTCTGGGTCAAGCCGTCCGACAGACACAAGTTTGCAGTGCCGCTGCCCAAGAAGTTCTTCTCGGCCAAGGGCGTGTTCTTCGCCGTTGACACGTTGCTGCGGCTCCTCGACCGCAACAACATCCGTCCCTTCGAACATCGCGCGCTCGCATTTTCGGAACGCTGGCTGCTCGACCGTCAGGAGGCGGACGGATGCTGGGGCGGGATTCAGCCGCCCTGGGTCTACGCCATCCTGGCGCTGCGGGCGATGGGTTACTCGCTCGATCATCCCGTCATCCGTCGAGCGCTGGCCGGTTTCGATCGCTTTACCTGGAAGCAAGACAACAACGACGGAACGCATATCTGGACAGAGAGCTGCCAGTCACCGGTGTGGGACACTTGCCTGGCCGCCATCGGGTTACTCGACGCCGGTCTGGACCCTGAACATCCTGCGCTGCAGAACGCCGCCCGTTGGATGCTGCGCGAGCAGGTGCTCGCCGGCGGCGACTGGCAGGTGAAGAACCCCGACACCCCGCCGGGCGGCTGGGCGTTCGAGTTCGACAACGATGTCTACCCCGATGTCGACGACGCCGCCGTGGTCATGATGGCGCTAGAGCGTATTCCGATGCCCGGTCTCGAGTCCGAGCGTCAGCTCGCGCTCGACCGTGGGCTGCACTGGATGCTATCCATGCAATCGTCGAACGGCGGCTGGGGCGCGTTCGATGTCGACAACGAGAAAACCTTCCTCGCCGAAATTCCCTTCGCCGACTTCGGCGAGTTGCTCGATCCGCCCACGGCCGACGTCACCGCGCACGCGCTTGAGTACATCGGACAGTTGGGCTACAGCGGACAGTATCCGCCAGCCAGTCGCGGGCTTCGGTTTCTCTACGAGTTACAGGAACCAGACGGATCGTGGTGGGGTCGCTGGGGCGTCAACTACATCTACGGACTGGGAGCGTCGCTGCCTGCGCTGCAGGCGCTGGGCGAACCAATGTCGGCGCCGCCAGTGCGCAATGCGGTCGAGTGGCTCTTCCGTCATCAACTTTCCGACGGCGGCTGGGGCGAGTCCTGCGATACCTACGCAGATCCATCCCTGCGCGGTCTGGGTCCTTCGACACCTTCGCAAACCGCCTGGGCGTTAATGGCATTGATCGCCGCCGGCGAGGCGGAGCATGAATCGGTCGCGAAGGGTGTTCGGTACTTGATCGAGCGTCAGCGCGAGGACGGCACCTGGGACGAGCCGGAGTTCACAGGTACCGGTTTCCCCAGCGATTTCATGATCAACTACCACCTGTACCGTCACTACTTTCCGCTGATGGCCCTCGGGCGCTACGACCGCGCGATCGTTCCACGCTGATCTCTTGAATCAGCGACCTTCCGACGCAGGTCGTGACAGAACGTGAGGCTGACTCTTTGGTCGCTCAGCGGAACGGCTAACATGACAGTTCACTGAACAGGTATGACCAGTAGTGGGAGTGGGCAGCATGACCACGACTCCAGATATTGAGATGCACCAGTTGCCTCGCGACATGCGCCGCGGAGAACGAACGATCCATCTGCGTCACCTCGCTGCCAACGACGGCAACGCGCTGCTGGACTTTGGACGCCGGCAGCCCAACGAAGATCTGCTGTTCCAGGAACGCGACATCACCAACGTCGCCGACATCGGCGACTGGATTCATGAAACGGAAGCCGGACGAGTCCGCTCGGTCGTGGCCGAAGAGAACGGCGACATCATCGGCTATACGACGATCGAGCGCGGCCGCCTGCGCTGGACCCGTCACGTGGCTGAAATTCGAGTCATGGTCGACGTGTCGGCCCGCCGCCTGGGTCTGGGACACGTCCTGCTGGGCCTGGCGTTTGAGAGCGCGCTCTCCGACGACGTGGCCAAGATCATTGCCCAGATGACACCCGACCAGGTTGGCGCAAGAATGATTTTCGAGCGCCTCGGTTTCGTCGAGGACGCGGTGCTGACAAGGCACGTCGCCTCGTCCGATGGTGAGTTGCACGACCTCGTCGTGATGCGCTTCGATACCAACCAACGGCTGGTTTGTGAAGAATGCGGACAGCCGGTGCTGACGTTAATCCCGATGCAAGGCAAGCAACTCTGTTGGGCGTGTTACGAAATACTCGACCACGAATTGGGCGCTGGGTAGTTCTACGCGGAATACTGGTACCTGGACCACAACTGGTCAGTAGGAACTGGAGGACGGCATGGCAGAGCATCGCGACCACACGTACAAGATCGTCGAGCTGGTCGGATCCTCATCCGAAGGCGTCGATCAGGCCATTCGCAACGCGGTCGAGCGTGCTGGAGAGACACTCAAGAACCTGGATTGGTTTGAGGTCCGCGAAATCCGCGGCGCCATGAACGATGGTGAGATTGGTTGGTTCCAGGTTAAGGTGGGCGTCGGCTTCCGTGTGCTGGACCCCAGCGATCTGAACGACGACTAGGCAGATTGCAGGCATCACGCGCCGATGACCACGACGCACATTCCGACGGAGTTCGCCGGCGATGCCGCCGACGCGCTCCGTTGGTGCCAGCGTTATACACGTCGGCACGGTGAGAACTTCACCGTGGTCAGTTGGTTCCTCCCTCGCGAGCTACGAGCGCCGATGTTCACGGTGTACGCGTTCTGTCGCTACACCGACAACATCGGCGACGAAACCGAAGGCTCACCAGAAGATCGCATCGCACGTCTCGATCTCTGGCAGGAAGACCTTGAGCGGGGATTCGCCGGCGATCAACCGCAGCACCCAATCAACATCGCACTGCAACGTGTCGCCGAGACCAAGCCGCTCAAGGCCGGTCCGTTCCGCCGCCTGATCGAAGCGAATCGGCTCGACCAGCAGAAGTCCCGCTACGACACGTTCCAGGATGTCCTGTCCTACTGCGACCTCTCGGCGAATCCCGTCGGCGAGATGGTGCTCGCACTGTGGGACATCGACACGGAAAGCGAAGAAGGCCGCTATCGCCGCGATCTCTCCGACGCCACGTGTACAGCACTCCAGATTGCCAACCATTGGCAGGATGTTCGCCGCGACTTCCTCGGCACCGGCAGAATCTATCTGCCTCTGGATGACCTGCGTGCGTTTGACCTGACTGTGGACGACATCGCCCAGGGGATTCGCCGACAGCAGTGTCCGCAAGGGTTTCGCACGATGATGCGGTTCCAGGTTGATCGGGCCGAGGCCTGGTTCCGCAAGGGTGAACGACTGATCGATGAAGTTCCGCCCGAGCTGGCCATCGACCTGCAACTGTTCACCGACGGCGGGCGCGCTGTGCTCAAGGCCATCGAGCGTCAGAACTACGACACACTCAGCCGGCGGCCAAGAGTCAGCAAGTCGACCCGCGCCTGGCTCGCGTTGCGCGCCGGGCTCAAACTCAAACTAACCTGACGCCACAATGCAACGACGCATCGATCCACTTGTCGCCGACGCCTATCGCGAGTGTCAGGCCTTCACCCGGAAACGGGCGACGAACTTCTACATTGCCTTCTCCGCGTTGCCGCAACACAAACGCCTCGCGATCTATGCCGCCTACGCCTACGCCGGCACGGTTGATGACGCGGTCGACGATGCTGGATCCCAGGAGGAGCGCGCACGGGCATTGCATCAGGCACACGGATTGCTTCACGCCGCGTATCACGGCGGCGATGCGGATCCAGCCTGGTTGGCTCATGGACTCGCGGACGCGATTGAACGTTTTGACATTCCCCGAGAGCACTTCGAGGAATTGGTCGCCGGGATGGAACAGGACCTCACATTCACCCGCTATGAGACCTGGAGCGAGCTAGAGCAATATTGCTACCGTGCCGCGTCGGTGATTGGCCTGATCTGCATCTGCATCTTTGGCTACGACCGCTCCCAGACACAGCTAGCGATCAGTTCGGCGGTTGCGATGGGTAAAGCGCTGCAAATCACCAACATCATGCGAGATGTGAAAGAAGATGCGGAGCGAGGACGCATCTACATCGCGCTCGAAGATCTCGACCGACACGGAGTCTCCGAATCCGACATACTCGGCGGCGTCTACAACGAACCGTTTCGCAACCTGATGGCCGACTACGCTCAGCGCGCCTACGGCTTCTATCACGAAGGTGATCAGCTCATCCCACTCCTGAACGGACCTCGCAGCCGGGCCTGCTGCAACGGGTTGCAGGGTGTCTACCGCATGATCCTCGACGCAATTGTGGCGCGCGAATACGACGTCTTCAGCCAGCGTGTCTCGCCGTCGAGGGCAGGGCGCGTTGTTCGGCTGCTCGAGCTGTGGCTGATGGGCGCGCTGCCCAACTTTGCCCGCATCGGCTAACACGATCGTGGTTCAGTTTGGTAATCCACCGATCGCCGTCATTGGAGGCGGACTAGCCGGTCTCAGCGCATCGATCGATCTGGTCGACGCCGGTCAGAATGTTGTCCTGCTTGAGCGACGTCCGTACGTCGGCGGCAAAGCGTACTCATTCGACGATCCCAAACACGATGTCACCCTCGACAACGGGCAGCACATCACGATGCGCTGCTGTACTGAGTTTCAGTCATTGCTGGAGCGCATTGGATGTCCGGACATCGTTCGCTACCAGGATCACCTGGAGGTCGCGGTGACCGATCCGGATTCCACCGGGCATCACGTCAGTATGATTTCTGCCGATCAACCACGAGCTCTGACCCGACTTGGTCTGCGGCTGCTGCCCGCACCATTGCACATGGCTCCGTCGCTGATCACATACGAGCACCTCAGCGTCGCCGAGAAGGCACGCCTCGCTCTCGCCTTTGAGCCAATCCGTCGGATGAGCGACTTCGAGCGCCTGGCCCTCGATCGACAGTCGTTCGGCGTCTGGCTGCGAGACCACTACCAGACACAGCGAGTGATTGAGCGATTCTGGGATTTGATCATCTTGCCAACCTGCAACGACCGCTGCGCAGACGTATCGGCCACCCAGGCGATCCAGGTCTTCCAGGACGGGTTCAGCCGCGATCCACGGGCTGCGGATATCGGTGTGTTCACTCGCGGTCTGGGTGAGGTTGCCGACTCGGCGCTTGAGTATCTGCGACCACGAGGCGCCCGTATCGAGCTCAACGCCAGCGTCGCCGGGTTGATCACGACCGGATCGGATGTGTCCGGGATTCAATACCGCCATGACGAGCATCTGGACGTGGCCGGAGTGATCGTTGCCTTGCCTCCACACGCAGCGTTCAACCTGATCCCCGCTGCCTGGCGCAGGCGCGAACCGTTCTGGCGCCTGAGCCAACATGAGGTCAGTCCGATTGTCAATGTCCACATGCAGTGGGACCGGGCGGTGATGAGACGAGATTTCGTTGCCTCACTCGACTCAGACGCGCAGTTCATCTTCAACCGCTCTCAGATTCATGGCTGGCAGACTCCGCCATTCTGGGTTTCGGTCTCGCTTAGCGGAGCGCACGACATCGTGAATCTGCCCCAAGCGGCGATCATCGAACGAGTCGAACGCGCTGTGCGGCGAGCATTGCGGCGGACCAGTGGCGCGAAACTGCTGGCGACCCGTGTCGTCAAGGAAGCGGAAGCGACGTTCCGGCCAAAGCCGGGTATGAACGCGCACCGAGTCCGGCCGCGGACATCGATTCGCAACCTGGCCCTCGCCGGAGCGTGGACTGCCACCGGATGGCCAGCGACGATGGAGTCTGCCGTCCGCAGCGGACGCGCCGCCGCGCGGGTCATCCTGGAAGAACTGGATCAGCGACTGTGACTACACGCCGAAGCAGCCAATCAGCCAGTCCCTTCGAAACTCAATTCGGCTACGCCCGCGCCGTCCGAGTCGGCAATCTGATTCACGTCAGCGGAACTGCAGCAATTGAGCCGGACGGCTCGGTCACGCCAGGTGGCGCCGGACCTCAGACGGAACGTTGTCTGGCAATCATCGCGTCTGCCCTGGCCGAGCTGGACAGCACACTCGCCGATGTTGTCCGCACACGCATCTTCATCACTGACATCAGGCAGTACCCGGCTGTGGGCGAGGCGCATCACGCTGCCTTTGCCGACGTTCGCCCCGCCGCGACGATGGTTGAAGTCAGCGCGTTGATCCATCCCGACATGATCGTCGAGATCGAAGCCGACGCCGTCATCGACGCAGCAGACTGAGTCGGTGCTGTTCTCGAATCGCGTTGGCGGCGGCCCAGAGATGCGGCTCAGAAGCGAACAGCTTCGTCAACTGATTCGAGGAGCAACCGATCTGCGACGCACAGTCGCTGGTTGAACCATTCACGGCACTGAACAGATCCAGGAGCGGTCCAGCGCCGGTCCAAAATTCGCGATGCTTGGGCCCCACGCGATCCTTGCCCGGTATCTCTGTCTGAACTGACCGAGGCACAATCCGCTGCAGCGTTCGCGGTGGGTGATACATCTCGAGGTCAACATCTGACCGCACCTCGATCGCGATGTTTCGGCGCACCCGCTTGAGTGCCACCAACCGGTTTTGATGCTGAGACCGTCGCTCGGAAGCGAATCCGACGACCCCGCTTGGCTCGTGGGTCAGTCGAACCGCAGAGTCGGTCTTGTTGCGATGCTGACCGCCGGGACCTGACACGCGAAATCGCTCGAATCGGCACTGCGCCAACAGCGCCTCGTCCGAGAGTTCCAACCAGTTCACAACTGTCCAATCAGATGTCGACGGTCGCGGGCGGCGGCGCCAGCTCGGACGACTTGGAGATCTCGAAGCTGATGTACTGCCAGTCCGAAATCGTCGTGTGGTTCACATGCGACGCCATCTCGTTCAACAGCACGAGCCCCAGATCGCGCAGTTCGTCGCTCTCTGCTTCCACCAGGTCGGGCGGCACGTTAGGCATCTCAATATCACGGGCCTCCGAGTGATCAGTGACCATCACTTCGACCACGCTGTCGTCCGGGGATAGCTCGATCCTCAGGACCCGGTCCACTTCCCCCTGCTCCGAGAGGTACGTGAAGACTTCCTCGAGACACAGCTCCAGATGGTTCGCGGCTCGTGCCGGCAGACGCATCGACTCGGCCGACTGCTGGGCGAACTCCAGCAAGCCGGGTAGTTCCTCAGCGTCGGCGCGTCCGCGCCAACGCAGACGCTTGCGTGGCGCGAGTCGGAACAGCGCCGTTAGCGCCACTGCCAATACCGACGACGCTGAGATTGAGTTGCCTGCGATCGGCTCTAGCGCCTCGGGGATCTTGTCCGTAAAGAACAACCCGTTCTGCGCCGCGAATCCGCCCCAAAACGCGACGCCGATGATCAGCGTCGTCCGACCGTTGATACCACCCGACACCGCAAGCTGCAGCCCCATCACAAACAGCAGCAGCATCGTGATGAACGTCACCGATCCGATCGCGGCCAGAGGCAAGTCCAGCACAAACCCTGTCAACACCGGGAAAAAGGCCATCACGACCATCAGCGCCCCGCCGTAGAGCGCGACCCAGCGAGAGGCCACACCGATCACCGGAATCATCCCGGTCGGCGACGAATATGTCGTGTTTGGTGTCGTACACATGATTCCCGCCAGGGCGTTGCCGACCGCGTCAGCGTTCAGCGATCCACGGACGGATTCGTAGTCGATCCGCCGGAAATTCCGCTGTGACACCCGCTGCACGGCAATCGCGTCCCCCACCGTCTCAAACGTGCCAGCCAGCGTTGCGATGATGAACGCACCGAGCACGGCGAAGGCCTCTCCCGTCAGCGGGAAGGTGGGCGTTTCCCACTCACCGATCGGGAAGCCCACGATCGCCGCTTCGCTCGTCTGTGTGAAGTGCCAGTCGCCGGTTGCCAGGGCCGTCAGCGAACCAGCCGCCAGCCCCAGGATCGGCGACCACAACCGATAACGCGGAGGCGCCCAGATGATCATCGAGACCATCACGGCTGCTGCCACTGCACCGATTAACAGGAACTCTGTCGAACCTTCCTTGCCTTCAACGAATGAGCCTTGCCATTGATCGAGCGAGATTGGGACCACCAACACCGCCACCGACATGACCACCACGCCGCCTACGGTTGGGGTAAAGACGTTGCGCAGCACTCGAAAGAAGTGGGCGACCAACCACTCGGTCGGTGCGGCAATCAGTGCCAACGCCGCGACGAAGCCGATCCCAGCCAGTTCGATTGCGTCCATCGTCGCTGCGAAGAACGCGCCTGACGTGCCCATGAACAGCATGTAGCCGGAGCCCACCCGTCCGAGCCGAATCGCCTGGATCGCCGTTGACAGACCGGCCGTCAGCAGCGTCGCCGAGACGAGGAAGGCCGCCTGCTCGGTGGTCACAATATCCAGCGAGCGCATCAGAATCGGCAGGAAGATCGCGCCCGAGATCACGAACAGCGCGTTCTGCAGCCCCAGCCCAGCCCCAATGATCAGAGGCGGCCGCTCATCGACGGCGTAGCGCAGGGTCGTTTCTCGCTCTCGCATGGCCCACGTAGTCTATAAGCGACGGCTATCGGTGAGTACATGAACTGAAGGCTTGCCATGACTACGGGTGTCAGCATCAATGTCAATGATCTCCAACTTCACTACGTTGATCACGGCGGCGACGCCGCGGTCAGTGCTGTAGCTCTGCACGGATTCGCACTGAATTGTCATTCATTCGACGAGGTCGGGCCCGCGCTCTCCGACCAGCTTCATTGGTACGCAATTGATCAGCGCGGACACGGCCACTCTGATCGTGCTGCGGAGTTGAGTGATTACTCACGCGATCACATGGCCGACGACATTCGCGGCTTCATCGAGAGTCAGAGTCTGGACCGTCCGGTCGTGATCGGACACTCGATGGGCGGCATGAACGCGATGACCTTCGCCGCAGAGCACCCTGATCAACTGCGAGCGTTGATACTGATCGATGTCGGCCCGGGAGTGAACGTTGACGGCGTCAGTCAGGTCCGCCAGTTCGTGGCCGGACCGTACGAGCTGGACTCGCTCGACGCCTGGGTCGATATGACCCACCAGTACTACCCATTCCGCTCCAAAGAAGGCATCCGTAAACGACTCGCAGTCTCCCTCCGTGAAACACCCGACGGCAAGATGGCCAAGATGTTCGACGAGCGCTTTCGCGAAGCAGACTTCCGTGGCGTCGCCGATGCCCGCACCGGCATCTGGGAGACTGCGATGGCGCTGACCGTGCCGACGCTATTGCTGCATGGGGAGAACAGCCCCGTCCTCAAGCGGGAACAGGCAGAAGAGTTCGCCGAGAAGGTGCCTGTGGTCAAGCTGGTGACGATCCCCGAAGCGGGTCATTCGGTCGCTGGCGACCAACCGGAGGCGTTTGTCGAGGCCGTCCGCGATTTCCTCAACGATGTCCTCTAACCGACCGTCATCGGGTTCAGGACGCCGCCGCCAGGCGCCGTCGCTGCTGATCCCAATTGTCGGCGCAATCATCGGCTTCATTGCAGCACTGTTCCTGCTGCGCGAACTCGACATTTTCGAGGGCGATCCTGCACCTGTTGGACCATCCGTCAATGCCGCTTGCGACTATCCGCTGGGTAGCTACTTTGATCAACTCTGCAACCTCGTATCGCGCGCGACGGTTGAGATTCAAACGATGGTCGATCCTGAGGTTGCTACGGGTTGCGTCGAGGACAACGTCGATTGCCGAGTGCACCGCGAGAACCTGCGTCGCGGACTTCCCACGATTGAACGCTTCCGGGACGCGTTGTTTGATCTCGAACCGCCAGAACATGCCCTGGACTGGCACAATCGATATCTGACCGGCATCGCTCAGCTACACAGCGGCTACAACGCTCAGTTCAATGCACTCCAGGACAACGAGCGTGATGCCTTCCTATCCGCCCACGAGCGAACAGTGGCAGCTTCCTCAGAAGCCGCTGCGCTGTTTGACGACTTCGAGATTGCCTATACCGACGAGCGGGATCCGTAGGTCTGGTTCTGTCAACACGCCTCGCTACAACCATCACTCCGTCATTCCCGCGACAAGCGCTGGTTTGACAATAGTTTGGCGGCGTACTTTTCAGTGTGATTCAGCACTTAGCACGCAGTCCCTACTCGACGCCACCCGACTCGAGGATGTCCTTCAGTTGTCGCAGCTCTTTGCGCAGTTGTCGGCCCATCATCATCTCCATCACTGGCCGCAACAGTGTGAACATGATTGATGTCACGATGTGATCGCTGCCCGCCGTCATAGAGTTGGTGACCACGGTTTCGCCGCCTGCCTGCTCGAGTGATAGCAGTCCACTGAATGGGAATGGACCCTCGGACGCGTCGATCGCGAGCCGCTTGCCCTCACGGAACTCTGTAACGGTCATCAGCACAGGGGCCGAGCCGCCTCCGTATGTGTACGTCCCTCGAATCTGCGTGCCACGACCAATCGACCCATTACCGACGATTTCGGAGTCCGACATGCCGTCGACCCAGTGATCCTGGTTGGTGACATCCGAGACGTAGGCCCAAACATCCGCAGTGTCTCGCGCGATCGTGACCGACCCGCTGGTCGCGATACTGACCATCAGGCACGCAGTCCCATGGCCTGGCGTAGGTGCGCAATCTCGTCCCTCAGCATCTTGTTGGCGACGATGCTGCCCAGCGGACGCAACGGACCCATCATGACTCTCATCAACATCGCCTTGGGGAACAACGTGACTTCGTACTTCATCCTCGAGGTTGTTTCGTTGCCTGAACACGTGATGACGGTGACGAATGGCGTGTGTCCATCAGTGTTTTCCCAGGACACCCTCGTAGGCGCATCGAATTCCTTGACCACCATCGTCACCCGCAAGGACTCGCCACGTTCCGTCGACGTACCGACGATCTCGGAGCCAACGCCGACCTCACCACCGCCGACTACCTCGGAATCGGACATGCCGAAGACCCAATGATCCTGGTTAGGCACGTGGGAGATGAATGACCATAGCTGGTCCAGCGAGCAATCAAAGTCAGCTTGGATACTGAACGCCGCGGCCATCTTGCTGCCTTATCTGAACAGATCCATCTCTGCCGGTCGCACCAGGGCTGAATGGTCGTATTCCTCAACCGGGACATCGAGTCCACGCACGACGGCGACCGGCACCTTGTCCAGTTTGTTCATCACCGGCTCTGCTGCCGAAGCCAACTCGTCCACAATTGCCATCTCGGTTACGCGCAGGTCATAGCCCTCGGCGTCAACCTCGCCGATGTAGGAGCGGATCGGATTCATCCCGCTCACGCCGATGGCTACGTTCATCAGTCCGTTGCGCCACGGCCGACCAAAGGTGTCGGTTACGATCACGGGCACATCAACCTGTCCACGAGCCACCAGACCCTGCCGTATCGCCAGCGCGGAGGCTGACGAATCAATTGGTAACAGCGCGACCGCTTCACCGCCGCCAACGTTGGACTGATCGACACCCGCATTTGCGCAAACCCAGCCGTGGCGTGTCTCCGAGACGATCAGTCCCCTGGTCATCCGTACGATTCGCTTCGACTCGCGTAAAACCAACTCGACTGCGCGCGCGTCCTTTTCCCAGTCCTGTGCCCAGTCTGCGGCGAATTCGCCGGCTGAAACGTCATCGAGCCGGATCACGCGACCTTCAGCCTTGGACACGATCTTCTGAGTGACTACGAGGACGTCGCCTGCTTCGAGCGGCGTCTCCTGCGCCGTGAGCGCGGTGTCGATGATCTGAGCGAGATCATCGCCGTCAACGATCTCGGGAATTCCTCCAACCGCGAAGACTCGGTACTCGGATGGAGGCGCCATCAGTCGACCCCCACCATCCGTACTGCGGCCTGTGTCTTGTAGCGCATGTTCATGCCGATGATCAGCGCGGTCAGGTCTTCAACGAACTTCGACATCGACAGCGGACCAGCATCGATCGGGCGCAGATCTGGCATCTTGCCGACGAGCTCTACAACGGCCTGCTTCGCGTCGGCGTCGTCCGCCGTGATCAGCACGTCGCCTTCCATTGGGTCGGTGAGTTTCTGAAGTTTCCGGGCGCTCAGGTTATGAAACGCGCCCACCACTTTGGCGTCGGGCAGCAGCGCCTGCGCCTGTTCAGTCGCAGATCCCTGCTCGACATCCGAGATTCCTGGGACGCGGTTCTCCATCGTCAGCGGCACGGCGGCGTCGATGACGAGCTTGTTGCCGATCGTGTCGCGCAGATCGTTGAGCGTGGCCTCGTGGCCATCGAACGGCACCACGATGATCACGACATCGGACTGTTCAACCACATCACGGTTGACACCGCCGCCGGCATCTGGCGTTCCGCCCGCTTCCGAGACAGCGTCGCGGACGGTCTGGGCTGCATCTTCCGCCCGTTCAATCCTGCGTGAACCAATCAACACTCGTTCGCCCGCCATCGCGAGCCTCATCGCCAGTCCCAGTCCTTCGGGTCCCGTCCCGCCGATAAAGCCAATGGTCGCCATGCCCACTCCCGATCTACGCCTAAACTGAAAAGCGTTCTCGACGAACGCACGACAACTAGGCTAACGCCACATCTTGCTAACGCTGTCAGCGCCGTGACGACAACGACATCCAGCGCAACGACCAAACCGCCACTCGTGATCAAGCATCCGATCGAGCCGGATGCCGAGCCGGCGGTGCGGCTGCGCGAAGTCCGCCTGACCTATGAGACCAAGGAAGGCGCACTACTCCAGGCGGTGGATCCGACCAACCTGACAATCCGCGCCGGAGAGTTCACCGCGTTGGTCGGACCCTCCGGTTGCGGAAAGACGTCGCTGCTGAGGATCATTGCCGGACTGACCCCTCCCTCAGATGGAGTGGTGAAAATCTTCGGCCAGACCCCCAAGGACGCCCAACGCCACAAGCGCCTGGGTCTCGTGTTTCAGGAACCGGCGCTGCTGGCCTGGCGATCCGTCGAGGACAATGTCCGCCTTGGACTGCAGCTCAATCCACGTGAAACGCACTCATCGACTGATGTCAATGAACTGATCGAACTCGTCGGCCTGCGTGGATTCGAACGCTACCGGCCGGCAGAACTGTCGGGTGGCATGCAACAGCGAGCTGCGCTGGCGCGTGCGCTCGCGATCGATCCGCCCTTGCTGCTCCTGGACGAACCCTTTGCTGCACTCGACGAGATCACGCGCGAGCAAATGCGCTACGAGCTGCAGCGCCTATGGAGCATCTCTCACGATCCCACCGATCCTCCGCGTTCGGCGGTGTTCGTCACTCATTCGGTCGCCGAAGCCGTCGCCATCGCCGATCGTGTCCTTGTCATGTCGCCGCGTCCGGGCCGGATCATCGCCGACATTCCGATCACCGCGCCGCGACCGCGACGACCCGAACACGAACACGCCGACCGCTTCATCAACGACACCGCCATCGTTCGCGCCGCGCTGCGTTCGCCAACGACCACCGCCGTCCCTCTGGACGCTGCCTGAAGTCGCCCATGATCTCAGAACCGATCAGTGAACTGGAACAACGCCCAGCAACAACCGGGAGCCGGATTCCCATGGCGCTGCCCGACCTGCGGCCGGCGCTGTCCTGGATTCTGCCTCCTCTGATCGCGCTGTTGCTGTTTGCCGTCTCGGTCGAACTCTGGGTCCGGATCGGCGAGGTCTCGATCTGGATCATGCCGCGGCCGACCTCAGTGATCGAAAACTTCGTCTCGGACTTCGGCGTCTACTTCCGCGAAGGCATGCAGACAATGGCGATCTCACTTGGAGGCCTGGCCCTCGGGAGCGCAGCCGCCACCATCCTGGCGGCTGGGGTCGCGCACTCGCAAATCCTCGAGCGGGCCGTCCTGCCGATCGCAATCATGGTCAAAGTGACGCCTGTCGTCGCCTTCATCCCGCTGTTCATCATTTGGCTGGGCTACGGATGGGAGCCGAAGGTCGCAATTGCGGCGCTGATTACCTATTTCCCCGTCCTGATCAATGCGATCGCCGGCTTCCGCGATGTCGATCCGCGCATGCACGACTTCTTCCGTTCGGTCGATGCTTCGACCTGGGAAGTGTTCCGCCACCTGCGGCTGCCGGCTGCGGTGCCCTATCTGTTCGCCTCGCTTAAGATTTCGGTCACGCTGTCGCTGATCGGAGCGGTCGTGGCCGAGTTCTTTGCTGCCGGCCAGGGCGGGCTCGGTGCGCTGATCTGGTTCGAACAGAACAACCTGAGATTGGACCGCGTCTTCGCTGCGGTGTTGATGCTAACCATGATTGGTGTGACGCTCTCGACGGCAGTGGTTCTGGCCGAGCGGCTGTTCTCCTGGCGTCTCGACCAGCCTGTCGCTGCCTCATAAGCTCAATCGATGGAGCAACTATGACTACCCCTGCCGAACCATCCGATGGTGACAGTGAACGCACCGATTACCGCTTGCCTCAGCGCCAGGCCCCGCGGCAGGCAGATGCCGTGGTGATCAAGTTCTCCAACGACGGATTGGTGCTGGAGTTGGAAGGCGACGATGTCGACCTCGGCACCGACCTGAAGGTGCGTCGAGAACACCGTCTGATCGCCGAGTTTCGCCGCGACGCCGTTGATGGCTGGTGGTTCAAGTCCTCCGTCTTGCGAGATCCGAAACCGCTGCAACGCGACGCCTAGGCTTTCCACCGCGCACCGCTTGCCCGATACCAATGTCGTTCCTACGCTGGTAGCGGTCGCTATCGCCGTGGCAACCCCACGGAAGCGGCTCCGGCTAGCCGGCCCGGCAAGAAGAAGCGCCCGGCGTCCGAACAGCCCAAGGAGCCCAGCGCCCATGTTCCAGATGTCCGTTTCCGTTCGCAATCGTCTACTGATCGTGCTTGCATTTGTCGCCGCAGTGGCGGCTTTGCTCACGATCGCCTGTTCCGGAGATGACCCAGACGATGTCTTGACCATGTCCTACATGGCCGGATTCAAGGCCCAGGCCAACCTCCCGTTCGTTGCCGTCTACGTCGCCGAGGACCAGGGGTTCTTCGCCGATGAGAACCTCGAGGTCGACATTCAGCACGCCAACTTCAGCGGTGCGCACAAGAGCCTCGTCCTGACCGGCGAGGTCGACATCACCACGTTGCCAGCATCCGAGATGTTGCAGATTCGCGCCAACACCGGTGCGCCATACGTCGCGGTCATGCTCTTCGGACAGCGGGGCGACTTCGGTTACGCCGTGCTCAAGTCATCTGGTATCGAATCGCCCGCCGACTTCGCTGGCCGCGATGTGGGCTTCAAAGGCATCATCCAGGCCGAGTTCCACGCGATGCTCTCGGCACATGGCCTGACCACCGAAGACATGAACATGATCGATGTCGGCTTCAACCCGGTCGTGCTGGTCGAGCAGCAGGTCGAGGTCTACCCCGTCTTCCTCTCGAACGAGCCCGACACGTTATCGCGCAGCATGGGCCAAGACATCGCAGTCTTCGAAGCTGCTGACGACGGCGTCCCGACGCTCGGCGTGGTCTACGTGGTCAGCGAGGAGTTCCTCGAGGACGACGACAATATCGAGAAACTCGAACGATTCCTGCGCGCCACTGTCCGTGCATTCGAGTTCGCGAACGACGATCCGGAAGCTGCAATCGAATCCACAGCCAAGTTCCTGCCCGAGGATCCGGCCCCCGACCTGGTGCACGAACAGTTCATCCTCGACACGGAACTCATCAATGCACAGAACGATCTGACCCGGGCCAACGGAGTCGGCTGGTTCACGCAGCAGCAGTTCCGCGCCCTCACCGACGTCTTACTGGAGTACGGCGCGCTCGAGAACGATGTTGATCTCGAGGCCGCGCTACATCGGGACAGCCTGGAAGAGGTCCACCGCTAAGCGACAGCACCTCGCACGCTTACTGGTTCCTTGCTCCGCTCATCGGAGAGCTCCTAAGCAGCCTCTCCCCTTCGTCATGCCCGCGCTCCGTCGCGGCAATCTCGCGGCACGTAGCACGGACGTCTGTGCTCGAAGCAGCGAGAAACCCCCGTTCAAGCCAGGGGCAGGCTCCGCGACAAGCGCGGCTATGACGTAGCTGTTCGAGCAGTTTGGGATCCGAAGAACAAGAAGGGCGACCACGAGGGTCGCCCTTTTGCGTGATTGGCTGAGCGTCAGCCGTTAGGCCTTGCTGCGCAGGAACTTCTCTTGGCCCGGCGTAGGCTTGTCGCCCGGGTAGTGGAGCTTCTTCAGCTCATCGCGGCGCGGGAAGATGTGGACCGCGTCCCAACCGCAGGACTGTTCGCAGAGGCGGCAGCCCGTGCAGTTTTTCTCGATCACGACCGCCTGACCGAAGAAGTCGGATGCTTCTTCGGTGAAGTTCAGTTCCAGCGCGTCGAACGGGCAGACGTTGATACAGATTTCGCAGCCTGAGCCGATGCACTTGTCGGGATCGACCTCAGCCTTGGGCCACTCCTTCTTGGCGAACTTGCGGCAGATATCGCCGTCGTCGTCGAGGATGCACTCGACCGGGCAAACCGCGCCACAGGCGCCGCAGTCGATGCAGAGCGCCGGGTCGATGTAGTGAATCGTGTTGCGCTCGCCCCAGATGGCATTCGTCGGGCAACGATTCGTGCAGGCGGTACAGCCGATACACGTCTCAACAATGTCGTAGGCCACGGCCAACTCCTCTGCGTTCCTCCGAAGCGCTCCGACCAGTATATCTACGCCGGCTTATGCCATTCAATCAAGATGACCACCCAACGCCGACTTGCACTCGTTGCTCGTATAGTGGAAATCAGGCGGTAGGGATTAGGAACTCCGATGTTGCAAATGAGTCAGCGTGTTCCACGCGCCGCGATTGGGATCGTAACCGCCGCGATCCTTCTGGCCACAACAGTCGTTGCCTGTGGCGACGATCCGCCAGAAGTCAGCGAGGAACAACAGGCGCAACAATCGGCCGCCCAGGCCGAGGATGCACAGGCGCAGCCCATTGACGCTGCGCAGCAACAGGAATCCGACCAGCCGGCTGAGCAGCAGGAAGCTGAAGCCGAACCCGAGCAAGCGCAAGCCTCTCAACCTGAACCAGCGGAAACTGAACAAGAGACCGCTCAGGAGTCGGACGATTCCCAAGCCGCAGTAAGCGACCCGGACCGCGAGATCCTGGTCGAAGGCGAGCGCTTCGCCTCGTCGATCGACCCAGGCGAGACTGAGCGTCAATTCCGCTTCCAGGCAGCGACCGGGGCCTGGCTGCGCATCTTCGTCGACGGAACAGGCGGTATGGATCCGATCGCCACGCTGCTACAGCCCGACGGCACTGAGATCGCGATCAACGACGATCTCTCGACCACCAACCGCGACTCGCTGATTATCGCCCAGATCCCCACCGAGGGACTGCAGTTCATCCGAGTACAACCGTTTGATTCCAATGGCATCGGCGACTTTGTCATCGAAGTCCAGACCCTGACAATCGGCGTTGACGATGACAATGCCATCATCTCAGTCGGCTCAAACGCCAATGGACGTCTCAATTCGCCCGACGACGTAGATGTGTTCGAATTCCAGGCGCAAGTGGATCAACAGATCTTTGTGCTGGTCGATGGCGACACCGGTGTTGACGTCTTCGCACAGGTCTTCCAGCCCGACGGCAACCTCCTGCAGATCGACGACGACGGTGGACACGGACTCGACTCAGAGATTTACTTCACCGCAGATGCCGCCGGTCTCTGGCGCGTCGAGGTATGGCCTGCATCCAACAAGGAGGGTCAGCGCCAACTGATTGGCGCATATCGAGTCACGGTCGAAGAGGGTCTGCCGACCAGCGCAGTCAACGAAGCGGTCGCGTCAGACCTCGCCGGAGCGGCGCTGACCTTCCTGCAGGCGTTACGCGATGGCGACTCGGCCACGATTCTCGCCCTGGCGGGACCTGAAGCATTGACGATCTGGGGCTGGGACGACACAGGAGATGTTGGCCGCGACATCCAGAAAATCCAGTCGATCGACCTGGGCGGCGAGATTCTGCAGTCGGTCTCCTTCGGAGATGTGTTGAACTCATCCCGCGGTCGCGTCTACTTCCAGTTCTCCGAGAGCGACTGGATGCGTTTCGAGCTAATCCAGCTCGGAGGTCATTGGCTGGTCGACGACTGGGCCCACAGCATCGGCCCGCCTAGCTAATTCGCAAGAGCACCAGCTATCCGCCAATCCAACTCCGTCATTACGGCGCTCCGTCGCGGGAATCTCGCTTGGTTCTTCGCTACTCCCTGAGACAGCGCAGATCTTCCTTGCGCGAGGGCAGGGATTGGAGACTATTCGCGACCTGCTGATATCGTCGTTCTCGATCGACAAGGCTCGAATCGATGAGGTTGGGAGTGCCGCATGACGGAACAACTACCCGAAGCCGATGGCCCGCTCGACGGCGTCATTGTGATGACCGCCGGCCAGCAGGCGGAGTGGTCAAGCCATCGCTCCGGTATGGCCATTCAGTTTGGCGTCTCCGGTGACCTGTCTGGCTCAGAAGAAGTCTTCATGACTCGCCAAAAGATTCCCCCTGGGATGTACTCAACACCGCACTGGCACGTCAACTGCGAGACGGCCATGTACATTCTCCAGGGACCGATCGTGATGGCCTACGGCGAGAAGCTGGAACACGTACACGAGGTTGAGACCGGCGACTTCCTATACGTGCCGCCGCGGTCGATCCACCAGATCAGCAACCCACGCGAGGACCGCGACGCTGAAGTCGTGCTCTGCCGCAATGCGGCGGAAGAAATCGTGGCAGAGGTGGATATTCCCGGAGCGCCCGGCTGCTCGCCAGCCGAATAGGCCCAATGCGGAGAGCTAGCCAGCCGCCATGGCCAGCGCGCGCTCCATCTGCTGCTCTTCGAGGAATGTCAGCATTGCCGGAATCGCGGCATGCGCGCCGCGCAAAGCGGTGACGACCAGGTCGGCCCCAATCACGTTGTCGCCACCGGCGAACACGCCTGGCTTCGACGTGCGTCCTTGCTCGTCAACCAGGACTTCGCCCCAGTCGTTGACATCGATACCAGAGTCTCCGTAGACATCGCGTCCAACGTCGTATCCCACTGCCACGACGAACGCGTCGCAGTCGACAACAAATTCTGAACCGGGCACAGGTTGTGGGCGACGCCGACCACTCTCGTCCGGCTCGCCCAGGCTCATCCGCACACATTCAACGCCGACGACGGCACCGTCTTTCTTGATCAGTCCGACCGGCGTGGTCAGGTACTCGAAGATCACACCCTCTTCGCGGGCGTGGCGGCGCTCTTCTTCTCGGCCCATCATCTCGTTCTCGGTGCGCCGGTACAGCAGTGTCACCTGCTCTGCGCCGAGGCGCACCGCGGAGCGGACACAGTCCATTGACGTGTCGCCGCCCCCGACGACTACGACCTTGCGTCCTACATCGGGCGCAGTCCACAGTGCTGCGGGTAGTAGATCGTCGCCGAGATTTGCGCGTACCAGGAACTCTGTCGCGCTATAGACTCGAGCGAGTCGCTCGCCATCAAGGCCAAGTCGCTTACCCATGCTGGCGCCGTGGCCCAGGAAGACTGCGTCCCAATAGGAGAGCTCGTCCCAACCGATGTCAGTGCCGATTCGAGTGTCGAATCGGAACTCCACACCGGCAGCTTGCAGCGCTTTAACCTTCTCGTCGACGATGTCTTTCGCCGTTTTGAAGTTGGGGATCCCGTAGCGCAGCACTCCGCCGGCCGAGGGCCAGGCCTCAAACACGGTGACCGCGTGACCGGCTGCTCGCATCTGCTCAGCGGCGGCCAGCCCAGCAGGTCCCGAGCCAACAACCGCAACACGCTGTCCGGTCTCCATCTCCGGAGTCGGAACCGGGAAGCCGCCTCGTTGCTCACGATCCCAGTCACCCAGGAACGCCTCGAGCTTGCCGATCGCGACGGGCTTGGCGTTCTTGCCGACTACGCATGAGCCCTCGCAAAGTGCTTCCTGCGGACAAAGTCGGCCACAGAGCTCGGGCATTTCTGAGGTCTGACGGAAGACTGCTGCGGCATCGGCGAGCTTGCCAATCTCGAGAAAGGCGAGCGCACCCGGGATGTCGTTATCGACCGGGCAGGCCACGGTGCAAGGCGCGGCAGGACACTGAATGCAGCGCTGCGCCTCGAACATGGCTGGGCCGGCGGTGTAGCCGTAGTACACCTCTTCCCAGTTGTGTACGCGGTCATGCGGTGTCTGCTTGGTGACGTGATGAGGTGGAATGCGCAGGCGCTGCCGACGATCAATCGGTTGTCCGGCGCGCGTCAGTTGTTGTTTCTTGGCTGGGGGGGACTTCCCCCGTCCATTTGTCCGGCCATTCGCACTTCCCGACTTGCCACGGGTAGTGCTGGCCCATGAATCCCGTGTCGAATCTGAATTCTCGTCTGGCATTTCAGCCAACACGCCCCTCGCTCTGAACCGTGCGACTTACATTCATCATACGTCCGCTGACCCCTGCTCTGCCTGATAGCCTCGATTCATGAACGAGGATGTAACGCAACGTTTCGTAAAACTTGACAATCTGAAACTGGCCAGGCAGTTCGGCACCCTTGCCAGAGGTCATGAACACGCCGTTCGCCTCGATTTGTGTTGCTTCCTGATCGGACGGATTGTCGAGCCGAAGTTCAATCAGTTGGCCGCGCTAAGTCGACTCGACGCACTCGCCGAGGAGATGCGCACGCCCCCATCAACTTCTGAGCCGGAACAGGTTGAGCGCTTGTGTCAGGTGCTGTTTCAGGAGCACCACTTTCGCGGCGACACCGACACCTACTACGATCCCGCCAATTGCTGCTTGCACTCGGCGCTCGAAACCGGTCACGGCATGCCGATCACCCTCGCCGTCCTGATGATCGAGGTCGCACGACGAGTCGGACTTGAGCTGCACGGCGTTGGCGCACCGTTTCACTTCCTCGTCAAGTACGACGATCATGACGCTCGAGCGGAGCGCTTTCTCGACCCGTTCCACGCCGGCCGTGAGATCGACCGTGAAGCTCTGACCGGCCGGTTACGCGCCACGAATCGCGGCGTCGGACCGAATCCGGAGTCGTTCTTGGCATCCGTCACTAAGCGGCAAATCCTGCAGCGCATTCTGACCAACCTCAAGGGTGCCAGCGTTCGCAAACGCGATTACGACGCAGCCATTGCAGCCACAGATTTCCTGCTAGCGCTCTCGCCCTGGTCATTGGAGGAGCGCCGAGATCGAGGCATGCTCTGTTACCAGACCGGGCAATACATCGAAGCGCTTGACGATCTTCAGCAGTACAAGGAGCACGCGACCGACGCTCCAGACCAGGACCGAGTCGCTGACTTTATCGAGCGAGTGCGCACGCGGATCGCCGAAGGCAGCGGCTGAAGCCGCGTTTGCAGCCAAGTTGACCGTTTACCACACGGCAACACCTGATGGGTTTCCGCTATATTCACTTGAAGCGTCCGTTGGGAATGCTGCAACCTCCGGCGCTGATCTCATTCTTTACATCCGATCATCTTGCAGCCTGAGAAACCAAAGGGAATGGCCAACGCAACTGCCTTGCGCACGGTCAACATGTCCGCTGTGAATGGCGCAGTGCCTGCCAACGCCTTCCGTCACGTTCACGACGAGCTCGCCTACCGAACAGAGGAGGGCCCATCGTTCCGTGACATCACCGAAGAGGTGCGCGAGATCGTTCACCAATCCGGTGTGGGATTTGGCCAGGTATCCGTCTTTTCGCAGCACACGACCGCTGCCATCATTCTGCAGGAGCACGAACCACTGCTCCTCAACGACCTGCGCGATCGACTGATCGCGTGGGCGCCGCCCGAGATCTACTACCGGCACAACGACTTCGACATCCGCACGGTCAACATGCACGAGAACGAGCCCGAGAATGGTCACTCTCACGTCCAGCACATGATGCTGGGCACGTCTGAGACCATTCCCGTACTCAGCGGTGAATTGCACATCGGCGAGTATCAATCGATCTTCCTGGTCGAACTCGACGAGTCGCGCGACCGCCGCGTCAGTGTGACCGTGCTGGGAGTCACCGGCGAGTAAGTCGGGCTTCACTGTAAGGTCCGATCAAGGTCCCAACCAACGACCGCCTCGGCGCTTGCCGAGGCGGTCGTTCGTATACTCATTCCATGACCCAAAGCGGCCCAACCAGCTTCAATCCGTTGGCCGTCGCCCAACAATCACTCGATACTCCGCTGTCCCGAATTCTTGCTGATCGCATCCAGCGCGAAGGCCCGATGACCTTCGCCGAGTGGATGGATCAGTGTCTCTATCACCCTGAGCACGGCTACTACCGAAGTGGTCGAACAACCATCGGACGAGATGGGGACTTCCTCACCAGTCCGGAAGTCCATCCACTCTTCGGAGCAGCCATTGCGCACCTGGCAACGGAATTGTGGCGTCGGGGCGATGGCGGCGAGTTTCACGTCGCGGAGATCGGACCGGGTACCGGCGCACTCGCCGAGTCCTTCCTGCGACAGATCCATACGACTTCAACGGAGCTCGCCAAATCGTTGCGCTACACCCTGGTGGAGCGGGATCAGCAGACAGGAAGCCAGCAACTGGAGCGGCTCAGATCCTTCCACGGCATCCACAGCATCAACAAGCTGGTGGGGGAACAGCAGCTGATCCTCGCTAATGAACTGCTCGATGCGTTGCCAGTCCATCGTCTTCAGTTCACTGACGACCGCTGGCGAGAGCTCCAGGTCGACTTCAGCGCTGCCGCCGGCTTCCATGATGCGTTATGTGACGTATCCAATCTGGAACTGCTTGCGCCGTTGAGTCAGTTGGCGCCCGCCGACGAACAGATTGTGGAAATCGGGCTGGGTCGAGCAGACGCGGTCTCAGTCCTCGCCGACGCGGTCGCCGAGGGCGGGTTGTTGCTGCTATTTGACTACGGCTACGCCCGAGACCGCCTCTACGCATCGTGGCGACGCGACGGAACACTGATGACCTTCCGCAACCACGTTTCCGGCGACGACCCCTACCTACATCCTGGAGAGCAGGACATCACGGCCCACATCGATATCGATCAGGTCACGCAGTCGGCCGTTGATGCCGGGTTGACCCCGTTGCCAGCGCTCAGCCAGGCCGAATGGTTGCACAACCTCGGCGCAGCAGTGCTACCGGCCGTCGCCGATGCCGATACCGACACTACTGCCTATCTAGCAGCGCGCCGGGCCGCTGAAACGCTGACCGATCCAGCTGGCCTGGGCCGGATCGCCGTGATGGGATTTACACGTGGGCCGACCGGCCCATTGCCTGGCTGGACCACCCAATGATCGACATCGGTGATCAACTCCCGGACACCGAGCTCCAGCTCCGCCGCTATCTCGGCGAGGGTCCCTTGCTCATCCTGTTCTACACCGAAGCCAACACGCCTTTATGTACGCAGCAGCTTTGCGCCTTCCGCGATGACTACGAGATGGTCAGGGAGCTCAAGGCGGATGCAGTCGCGATCTCCAGCGACTCCAGCGACGACCATCAGCAGTTCAGCGCCGAGCACTACTTCCCCTTCCTGCTGCTGTCCGATCCCGACCTTGACGCGGCCAGCGCGTTCGGCGTCGCCGATATGGCGACCAAACGCGCCCAGCGCGCCGCATTCGTCGCAAATCCTGACGGGACGATTGCGCTCGCGATCCCGCTCTACCAACCGAACAACCTGGACCACTACCAACAGGTCTTTGAGGCCCTGGGGCTGGACATCTGATGTCTGCGCTACTCGATTCCTTCGAGGCGATGGCCGACGAGATTCTGGAAGAACAGATCGCGATCTGCGAGATACCCGCGCCGACCGGCGAAGAGCAGGACCGAGCGCGGTACATCCAGCGAGAGCTCGCAGCAATCGGTTTGCAGGTGCGCACCGACGAAGTGGGCAACGTCATTGCCCAACATCCAGCCGCAGCAGGCAATCCAATCGTCCTCAGCGCACACCTCGATACCGTGTTCGGCTCGGAGCAATCGGTAGTCGTGGCGCGGCCGGGCGATCGCAACCCGTATCGCAACTCGGAGATTGTTCCCGAGCACGAGTTTCATGCGCCGGGCATCTCCGACGCGGCTGCCGGACTGGTCGCGATTCTCACGATTGCGCGAGCGCTGCGTGCGTCATCAGCAGCCGAGCATGTGTCGTACGTGGCGACAGTCGGCGAGGAGGGCCGTGGCGATCTGCGCGGCGCGCGTCTCTTCTTCGAGTCTCCCCTGGGACGCTCCGCTCGCGCATTCATCACGATTGACCACTCCGATCCAGCCGCCATCGTCAATAGCGGCATCGGGTCTCGGCGCTACAACGTGCAGTACCGCAGCAGCGGCGGACATAGCTGGGCGCACTTCGGTCGCTACAATCCGGCCTTCGCACTCGCGGCTGCGGCCGATCGATTGGCCGATATTCGCGTGCCCCGCAACCCGCGCACGACCTACAACGTCGGGGTCGTGCAGGGAGGTGAAACCGTCAACGCCATTCCTGAGGTCGCGCAAATGGACATAGACCTTCGCAGCGAGTCTCCAAGTGAGCTTGGCCAACTCGACCAAGACGTACAGGAGATCATTCGCTACGGCCATCAGCGGGAGCAGCGACGCCGGGGCAAAGGCGCGCTAGATCCGGGCGTGACCAAAATCGGCGATCGCCCGGCTGGCCTCACACCCGTCGAGAGTGAGCTAGTTCAGGCCGCGCAGCGATCGTTGGAGGCCGAAGATCTGCAGCCTCGCCTGATCGCCGCATCCACCGACGCGAACGCAGCCATCTCTGCGGGAGTTCCCGCCGTCGCGATGAGCTGGGGTGGCCGCTCCGACAACCAGCACAGCATCCGCGAGTGGTTCGATCCCACAGATCGCAGCCGCTCACTTCGGGTGATCACTCGAATACTGCTCGACCTGGCGGCGTCACCGTAGTGCTCGCGCCGCGTGACTAAACTGGTTCCATGCCCAGCGAAGACCTGCGCGCCTACAGCGACATCGTCATTGACCACTTCCAGCACCCGCGCAACGCGGGCGCCCTGGAGAACGCGAATGCCGTCGGCGAAGACCGCAATCCCGTCTGCGGCGATCACATGAAGCTGATGTTGCGCATTGAAGACGACACGATCGTCCAGGCAAACTTTCAGACCCGTGGATGTCCAGCCGCCATCGCGACGAGCAGCATGTCAACCGTCGTCCTGACCGACATGAACATCGATGATGCAGCGAAACTCAAGCGGCAGGACTTCGTCGATGCGGTCGGCGGATTACCGAAGGCCAAGATTCACTGCTCGGTGCTGGCGGCAGCGGCGCTCAAGCGTGCGCTCGAGGACTATGCGGATCGTGCAGGGACGGGCCAGACGAGTGGTTCGTCGGCGTGACAGTACGCCGCCTCCCGCTGCAACAGACGGTCCTGGATCTGCAGACCAAGGGCGAGCACACACTGAACGACTGGTTCGCCATCGGCGACTCCGTCTCGACAATCCGCATCTGCCTCGAGGATCCCGGACACAACGCCTTGGCGGCAGCGCTGATCGTGCTCGATGCCTACCTGGACCTTGCAGATGGCGACACCGCTCGCGTCGATGAGCGTCTTCTGGCCCAGGGCGGAGTCGATATCGACGGTCGTGAAGGCGCCGTCGCTGCCGAGCATCTCTGTATCCCGCGTCTGCCCAGGGGAGCGCAAACAGCGATGGCCGCAGCCAAAGGCAACTCGGATGTCAGTGCGGCCGCACGCCTCTCGATGAATGGCGATGCGGCCGTGATGCTGGTCGGCATCGCGCCGTATCCCGTCCGCGCCCGACAGATTGAATCCGTCGTTCGCGGTCGGACGCTCGATGATCGGATCATCGACCTCGCTGCACAGACTGCTCGGTCCGAAGCTCAGCCATACGGTGTCGGTGAGGTCACCGACTCCGGTGCTGTGAACCACGTCGAAGACGCAGTCCGACGACTGTTCCGACGACTCCGCGACCGTATTGACGAAGCACGACCCAATGATCGCCGCCATCCTCCTCGCCGCCGGTGAGTCTTCGCGCATGGGCCAGCCGAAGCAGTTGCTCGATTGGCACGGCGAGCCGTTGATCGTCGCCCAGATCGAAGCGTTGCTCGAAGCCGACTGCGGCCCGGTCGTCGTGGTGCTAGGTGCTCACCAACATCTATTGAGGCCGCTGCTCCCGTCACGCGCCGATGTCCAGATCACCACCAATCGAAACTGGCGGGAAGGGCGTGCCTCGTCGATCCGGACCGGGGCTCGCGCCGTGTCATCCGCGTATGAGGCCATTGTGGTTGCCTCTGTGGATCAACCGGTAAGTCCTGCTGTTGTCGGCGAACTCTGCGGCGTCATGAAGAGCGCACGCGAAGCGTTGATTGTCGTCCCTCGCTATGAAGGAACGAACGGTCATCCGCCAATCTTCCGCTCCGAACTGCTGCCCGAGTTGCAGTCCGTCACTGAACGTCAACAGGGACTCCGAGCCATCCGACGCCGCCATGCCGATCGGACTATCTTCGTGGAAATCGACAACCCGATCGTCACACTCAACCTCAACACACCCGATGCCTACCGCAGCGCTTTAGCATTCAGTAACCTGCACAAGGTGCGAGAAACCTCGGAGTCCGGGGAACGCATCCTAGCCAGCGAATAGAGTGGACCAGATGGCCACCCCTCTCAGACAGACAATCCAGGTTGGCAAGTACGTCGTCGGTCAGCGCCTGCGTCGGACCGAGCGCTACCCGCTCGTGTTGATGCTCGAGCCGCTGCTGCAGTGCAACCTCGAATGCGCCGGCTGCGGCAAGATTCAGCACCCCACCGACATCCTGCGCCGACGCCTGACCCCCCAGCAGTGCTGGGACGCGGTCGAGGAATGCGGTGCGCCGGTTGTCGCCATTGCCGGCGGCGAGCCGCTGATTCACAACGACATCGTCGAAATTGCCAACGGCTACACGGAGCGCAAGAAGTTCGTCTACCTCTGCACCAATGCCATCCTGCTCGAGCGCAAGCTCCAGGACTTTGAGCCCAACCCGTACCTGACGTTCTCCGTCCACGTCGACGGGTACGAACAGGATCACGACGACTCTGTCTGCCGCGACGGCATCTGGGATGTCGCCATTCGCGCAATCGAAGCGGCCAAGGAGCGTGGCTTCCGCGTCACCACGAACAGCACGTTCTTCCTCGGGGCGAAGCCAGATCGAATCCGGATGATGTTCGACAAGCTGATGGAGATCGGCGTCGACGGCCTGATGATCTCGCCGGGCTATCCCTACGAGAAAGCGCCCGACCAGGAACACTTCCTCGCACGTAACCAGACCAAGGAACTCTTCCGCGACATCCTCGACGACCCGCCCAAGCACTGGAACTTCAACCACTCGCAGCTCTTCCTCGATTTCCTCAAAGGCGAAATTGACTATGACTGCACACCCTGGGGCAACCCGACCTACACCGTCTTCGGCTGGCAGAGGCCCTGCTACCTGATGGACGAGGGCTACGCCGAGAGCTTCAGGGAGCTGATTGACGAGACCGAGTGGGAAAACTATGGCGTCGCATCGGGCAACCCCAAGTGCGTCGATTGCATGGTCCACTCGGGCTACGAGGCTTCGGCGGTGATCGACGCCACGACGAATCTCAAGTCCGGTCTGCGCAGCTTCGTCGGCTCGATTCGCTAGCTCCCAGGCGCTCCCCCTTTGGGGGAGCTGTCACGAAGTGACTGAGGGGGCTGCTCGCCTAGACCAGCCGGAATCGCACTCCGCCAAGCATTACCATCGACTCGTCCTCCGACACCTCAAGATCATGATGCCGTGCCGTGGTGACTACATGCTCGTGATCAATAGTCGCGACATCCAGTCCGCCCAGGCCTTCGCCACGTCCGTCCGTCGCCTCGACGAAGCGCAAGGTGGCATCGTCAAGCGCGATGGTCGGGTGACCGTCGTCGTCTGAGCCGCGCGCAATCTCCAGAACCTCCGACCATCGAGCCGCCATGCCCGATGGGTCGTCGCTCTGCAACTCGGCGGCGGTCATCGCAGTGATCACGTGCTCCCGCTTGGCCGGCAGCCAGTGATCGCCGGCTGGATTCCAGGGACCGTCTAGCACGTCGTCGCCGGTGTTCCAGCGCAGCTCGGCGATGGCGCCGGGAAGATCCTTCGGATGTAACTGGATCCCGTCTGTCTGCTCGTTCCCACCATCGGTGATCAAACGGATCCCAAGCTCAGCGACCCGGCCGCGCCGACCGGCCATGTCGTCGCATTGCATGATCACCATGTAGCCGCCATCGCCGCCGCGACGCCTCAGGAAGCGGCCACCCGCTGTGCCGGGCATCATCGGCGAGACCACCTCCAGAAACGCATTGCCTACCGGCATCAAGAAGTTGTGCAACCCGAACTTGCCAACTCCCGGATCGCGATGACAGACTTCCAACCCGAAGACGCCCCGCAGGTGCGCCTCAATCATGTCCAGATCCTCAGCCACCAGACAGATCTGCCGCATTCGCAACATCGCGCACCTCTTTCGGGATCGACCGCCGGACGGAACGCCCGACAGGACTAGCGACCCGTGAACACCGGACGCCGCTTCTCGACGAACGCCCGTCGCGCCTCGATCGAATCCTCGCTCTCACCCACGCGGCGCATCCGGTCCGCCTCGCGCCGGACAGCTTCCGACAGCGGAATCGTGAATGCGTCGTTGAGGTTGTTCTTGATCTGCGCGATCGCGCCGGGATGTGAGTCTCGCAACTGCGCAGCGATTTGCTGCACGTTCGGCATCAACTCTTCGGGGTCGAACACGCCGTTGGCCAGGCCAAGCGAAAGCGCTTCCTCCGCCTGCACCCGGTCGGGCAGCAGGTACATTTCGCGAGCCTTGCCCATCCCGACCAGACGCGGCAGCGTCCAGGTACCACCGAAGTCGCCCGAGAATCCGACCTTCAGGAAGGCGGTGTAGAGGTACGCCGTCGTGGACATGTAGCGCAGGTCGCAGGCCAGCGTGATCGAGCATCCGGCGCCGGCCGCGCCGCCATTGATCGCGGCGATCGTCGGCTTCGGCATCTGGTGCAGCAACACCGACGCACGCTCCTGGTTGGTCAGCGAGTAGATGCTCTGCTCCAGGTTGCGAATGTCGCCTCGGCCGGTGTCTTTCAGGTCGCCGCCAGCGCAGAACAGCCGACCCGAACCGGTTAGGATCACGACGCGCACATCGTTGTCCGCCGCCGCCTGTTCGCAGGCCAGCGGCAACTCGGTCAACATCGTGCCGTTCAATGCGTTGAGCGACTCCGGCCGATTCAACGTAATCGTGCAGATGCCGTCGTCAATGTCGTAGAGCAGGGTTTCGTACATCAATCTTCCTCATGAATTCAATTCGCCTCGTTTCTTAGTCTACTCACCGGCAGCAGGTCGACAGGTAAGCAAACACTCTGCGTACTCCTGACACAACCCGGCTACTGCGCCGCCCCTCTTGCATAATCGAGCAGCGCGAGCCTGAGTCTGGCGTAGACTGATTCTTATGCTCACGATCACCGCTGCACTTCCCTGGGAGGCACAGGCCGCCCGCGCCGGACAGGCCATCGCCGGTCGCGGACGGGTGCGCATCCTTACCACGGGTGTCGGGCCGGATCGGGCGCGAGATGCGGCTGAGGAGGCGATCGAACGCCACCAACTCAGCCACGTGATCAGCATCGGCGTCGCCGGCGGGCTGACCAATACGCTGCGCCGACCGTCGATCACACTGCCAACCAGCATTATTCGACAGACCGACGGCGCAACGTTTCAGCCCGACGATCAGCTGCGCAAACAGGCAATCCGGCTACTGAACAGGGCCGACATCTTCTGGCAGTCGGTCACCAGCATTACCACGCCCGACATCCTGTTCACCCGACCCGAGAAGAAGGCCGCCGCCGACAGCGGCGCCGAAATCGTGCAGATGGAGGACGCCGAGTGGGCTGAGGCCTGCGCCGAAGCCGACATTCCATTTGTTTCCGTGCGAGTCGTGATGGATGCGCTTGACGACGACATTCCCAACGAAGTCGTCCAGTGGCGAGGCAAGCCGTCCGCGGTCGACATCGCCGTCGGCGCATTCAGGCGTCCCAGGCTGTTGCCAGAACTGATCTCGCTCGGTCTGCAACGCCAGTCGGCGATGCAAGAGCTTGAGCGTGCCATGACGCTGATCATTCCCGCTCTCGCGCCCGACCAACCAGATTCAGACGAATAGCCCATCTCGCAGGACCGCCGTGAAGCGAGCTCTCGTCACCGGAGCCAACGGCTTCATCGGCGCTCACGTCGTCCGAGCTGTGCTAGATGCTGGCGCCGAGGTCCGCGCCCTCGTCCGACCCAACAGCGACCAGCGAAACCTCGACGGTCTGCCAGTCGAGCTTGTGCATGGAGACCTGACTGATTCGCAATCGCTAGTCAGCGCGCTCGATGGCATAGACACGTTGTTCAACGTCGCCGCCCGATACGACCTGAGCCGTCGGGCCAGAAGCGACGCATACCGCGTCAATGTCGACGGCACCCGAGACCTGATGCATGCCGCGCTTCGGGCACAAGTCGACCGGGTGGTCCACACTTCCTCCGTCGCCGCCGTTGGACCGCCGCGCGATCCGTCACACCCCGCCGACGAAATCCAGTGGGCCGAGGTCGAACACGCCCCTGGTCCATACGAAGAAACCAAGATCATCAGCGAGCGGCTTGTTCACGAGTTGGTCCAATCAGAGTCGCTGCCCGCCGTCTGCGTTCTGCCAACTGCGCCGATTGGCCCGTTGGACCTCAAACCGACTCCGACTGGTCGATTGATTCGCGACGCCGCCCTCGGCCAGATGCCCGCCCATATCCGCAGCGCAGGACTAAACATCGTCCACGTCACAGATGTGGCAATGGGTCACCTGCTTGCGGCTGAACAGATCCAACGGGGGCACGTCGGGGAACGGTTCTTGCTGGGCCACGCGGAAGGCAACCTGACGCTACGTGAGATCATCACCCGCGCCGCTGCCGCCGCCGGTGTCGACCCGCCTCAACTGGCGCTGCCGCTCGGTGTGGCATATCTGGCGGCTGTCATTGACGAGTATCTGGTCTCGGAGCTGCGGCGGCAGACGCCGCGAGCGACGATTGCCGGTGTTCGGCTGGCCGCTCATCGGCAGTGGTTTGATCCTGGTAAGGCGATTCGGGAGTTGGGGTTACCGCAGACTCCACTGGAGCAGACGTTTGAGGACGCCGCCGCGTGGTTTCTCGCCGACCTGGCACGCTGACATCTATAGGCTCGAAGCATGACTACTAACCACGCCCACACCGCCCTCATCACCGGCGCCACGAGCGGGATTGGAAAGGCGGCAGCGACTTCTCTCGCTGGGTCGGGCTGGAGGGTATTGCTGGGCGCTCGTAATCCGCAGCGAGCGCAAGCGGTGGTTGACGAGATTCGCACCCTGACCGGGTCGGATCAACTCGACGTCGTGCAGATGGAGCTGACCTCACTCGAAAGCGTCCGCATGGCCGCGCAGCAGGCGCTTGAGCTGGCGCCTCGACTGGACGTGCTGATCAATAACGCCGGGACGGTGACCAACGATCGGCACATCACCGACGATGGCCTCGAGATGATCATGCAGACGAATCACTTCTCGCACTTTCTCCTGACATCGCTGTTGCTTCCGCGCTTGTTGGAGTCGGACGATGCACGGGTGATTAACGTGTCTTCAGGCGGCTACCGGCGAGCGGTGCCGATGCCGCTCGACGATCTGCAGCTTGAACAGCACTGGGGCAGGATGCAGCCATACGTGATTAGCAAGCTGGCCAATGTCCTCTTCACTAACGAACTGCACCGCCGCTACGAAGCGCAGGGCTTGTCTGCGTTCTCAGTCAGTCCCGGCGCTGTCAAGACCAACTTCGGAGAGGGCCCGCGAGGCATCATGCGATTGGTCTTTGCCGTCATTCGCCCGTTCTTCCTGACCCCTGAGAAGGGCGCGACTCCTCTGGTCGAGCTTGCAACCGGCGCGGACAAGCGAGCCGATGCGGGCGCCTTCTACGAGCGACATGAGCACCGCGAGCTCGCCCCGACCGCGCAAGACCCCGAGGCGGCGTTGGGGCTCTGGGAGCGCAGTGTCGAGCTCACGGGCGCGGACTGGCAAACAATCTGAGCGCGACATTCACCGATGCGATCACTGCATTTCGTACACTCAGGACATGACTAACCAAACTACACCTCCCGTCGTTCTCATTACCGGGGCCAACAGCGGCATCGGCCTTGCGGCCGCGACCGAGTTCGCGCGGCGCGGCTGGCACGTCTTCGCCGCCGCCCGCTCTCCTGAGCGCGGCCAAGCCGCCGTTTCCCAGATTCAAAAGGACAGCGATTCGATCGCCGTCGAGCTACTGGAGCTGGACCTTGCCTCCTTCGCCTCCGTTCGACGAGCCGCCGAGGAACTGCTGGAACGCACTAATCGGCTTGACGTCCTCGTCAACAATGCAGGGCTCACCCTCAACGAGCGAAAGCTCACCGTCGACGGTCACGAGACGATGATGCAGACGAATCACTTCTCGCACGTACTGCTCACCTCGCTGCTGCTGCCAACCCTGCTTGAGTCGGATGATGCCCGCGTCGTCAACGTCAGCTCGCGCGTCTACGAGCGCGTCGAGGCGATGCCCCTGGACGACCTCAACTTCGAGCATCGCTGGGGAGGAATCTGGCCGTACTGCGTGACCAAGCTGGCCAACATCCTTTTCACCAACGAGCTGGATCGACGTACGCATGACTCGGGGCTCGCCACCTTCTCAGTACACCCCGGCGTCGTGGCATCCGGCTTCCAGAAGAACTTCCCAGCTCCCTTGCGGGCGGCCCTCCGCGTCGCGCGATCATTGCTGCGCAGTCCCGAGCAGGGCGCGGCGCCAGTCGTCGAGCTCGCCACTAACCCGGCCCGGCGCGCCGATGCCGGTGCCTACTTCGATCGCCACACCCTCACGACGCCGCAACCGCAGGCGAGTGACCGGCAAGCCGCCGAACGCCTCTGGGAGTTCACCAACGAGGTCACCGGAGCAGAATGGCCAGCCTCATGACAATCTCCAGCCGTGAAGAACTGATCGCCGAGCTTCAGCAGGACGGCGAAGAGTTCCAGGAAGCCGTCGCCCAACTGCCAGAGGAGGCATTCGAGCGCGGCGTCTACGAACAAGGCTGGAACGCCCGCCAACTGCTTGCCCACATCGCCGCCATCGAGTGGACCTACCCCCGTCTAATCGAACGAGCCGAGCAACGAGCCGCGGGCGGCGACGTTCCCCAGGGCGGAGGCGCAGGCTTCGACATGGACGCCTACAACACCAAGCAGGTCGCCCGCCGCGACGATCAACCGGTCGAACAACTCCTGACCGAGTTCCGCCGTAACCGAGCCGAAACCATCGACGCCATCCGAGCCGCCGACGAAGGACTGCTCAAACAACCAACAAGGTCTGCCGGAGGAGTCGAAGGAACCCTCCTAGACGTGCTCGAAGGAGTAGCCGTCGGCCACGTCCGAGAGCACGTCAACGACCTCCTCAAAGGTGCCCGCTCAGGCTGAACCAACCCGGTCGATGGCATCATCGGCCGCGGCCAAGTAGACCGCCTTCGGATTGAGTTCGTACTCCCGCAAACACGCCTAGACAAACTTGATCGAGTGAGGTCCGGCGGCATGAACGGCCCGATCTTTCAGTTCATCGAGATCAAACTCATTGGCGTCCGGCAACTTAGGAACTTGCGGAAGCTCCAGCGCAAACCAGGCGTACATCGCAGCGCAGGTCTGCCAGGCGTATCGCGCGGCCAGGACGGCATCCTCTGGTTTGAGATACGGACAGATGAACCGCAAGCAGCTTGGCGCCGTCACCGTGTGCACGAACACGACTGGCACCGTCCGATCGCTCAGAAACCAGCGCGCCGCTGTCTCGGTCAAATTGGAAAGAAACGCAGAAACATCGTGGGCCGGACCCGCAAGGTTGACGACATGAGCAAACGACGGCTCTTCATGGAGTCGATTCAGCGATTGCCAGATCAATCCCTGGTTAACGAACCCCGGTTCATGCAGCCGATGAAGGTCCTCTATGGCCTCTGAGGCCAATCTCCCAGGAACTTCCGAAACCAGATTGCCCGGCAGGGTTTGCCAGGTTGATGCCCAATAGCCCAGACCTTCGGAAAGCTCATGACGACGAACGGCCGTATCCGCCAACGAGAGACTGCGCACCGCATGAGCCGTACGAATCAGTCCGTGTGCCGCACGGGACACGATCGCCGGCGCCAGACGTGGACCCCACGTGGCGATTGTTTGTTGCCACCCGCACTCGGCGATCTCTCGATCGAAAAACGAGACCCAATCGGCCACACGATCCGATTTGCCGAGGTAATCGCGCCAGTTCTCGGGCGGAATCGTGGCAACCCCTCTGGGCGCTTCTTCCAACTCCGCTCGATACCACTCAAGCCAGGAGATGATCCCATCCCCGCGCCCCATCGCCAACATCGCCTCCACCGCCATAGGAGCATGATTCGACGCTCCCGGCCCGTATTCGGGCCCCGTCCGATGCACTATCTCCAGCGCTGCATCCATTCCATCACGCATACCGCTCCGATCGGTTCAGGTTGGAGTCCTATGTGAAGACTCCCAACGGGCTCGCACGACCCACGGCAATCGTATCAACGGAGCCACAAAGAAACGCGGCCCCGAATGGGGCCGCGTTCTCGTTGATCGTGCCTCTAGGACGTCTACTGACGCGGAAGTTGCAGACCTCGGGTTGCGATGATGTTTCGCTGAATCTCCGACGTGCCCGCCGCGATCGTGCTCGGCACCGTCGACATGTAGGCCCGACCGATCCTCGCCGCGAGTGGCGCGTCCGGGTCGTCGGGGTCGATCCGCTGGCTGTGCAGGCCCATCATGTTGACGCCGAAGCGCGACACTCGCTGGCCCAGTTCCGAGCCGAACATCTTCGACATCGACGCCTCGTGGTTCGGCACCAGCTCCTGCGACTGCATCCAGACGACGCGATACGAGATCAGCTTGGCGATTTCCGATTCAATCATCAGGTTGGCGAGCCCGTTGCGTACGCCCGGATCGTCGATCAACTTCGCCCCACCGCGACGGCCGGGCCGCTCCGAGGCGTATTCGGACATCAGCTCGACGCTCTTGCGCGATGTCGCCGACCACGCAACGCCGGAGCGCTCGAAGTCGAGCAGCGTCGCCGCGACGTACCAGCCGCGGTTGTACTCGCCCATCATGTTCGCGGCGGGTACGCGCACGTCGGTGAAGTAGACCTCATTGAAGCCATGCTCGCCGAGCATGTTGATCAGCGGTCGCACCTCAATGCCCGGCGTGTTCATATCGAGCAGGAAGTACGAGATGCCGCGATGCTTCGGAGCTTCGGGATCGGTCCGTGTCAAGACGTGGATCCAGTCGGCGTAGTGCGCGCCCGATGTCCAGATCTTCTGTCCGTTGATGACGAAGTCGTCGCCGTCGCGGACGGCGCGCGTCTGCAGTCCGGCCAGGTCTGAGCCGTTGCCCGGCTCAGAGAAGCCTTGCGCCCAGTAGGACTCGGCGTTGGCGATTCGCGGTAGGTGTTCCTGGCGCTGCTCCTCGGTGCCGTGCAGCATCAGACAGGGACCGACCATCGAGATGCCCTGACCACCGGAGCCCGGCGCTCCGCGGTAGGCCGCTTCCTCGCGGTAGATCATCTGCTGAATGTGGCTCGCGCCGCGGCCGCCGTACTCCTCCGGCCAGGCCATTGTCAGCCAGCCTTTGGACGCTGCGCGCTTCTCAAAAGCGCGCTCGGCCTCGAAGTGGGAATCGTCGCCCTCAACTTCAGGTCCCGAGGGCGGAACCCAGTTGTCGTCGATGAAATTGACAACCTCGCCGCGGAAGGCTTCGTCCGATGCGGTGAATTGATAGTCCATGCTCAACTCCTCAAGCTTCTGCACACCAGCCCGCGACCCAATCGCAGGCGCAAAAAGTATAGCCAACGTGCGGCCGATACGCTGATCCATCATGCCCAGTTCTGGTCAACTCACCTGGGACGCCGTTGTGATCGGCGCCGGACCCGCCGGCGCGACCGCCGCTCGACGACTGAGCACCTCGGGCGCGTCCGTGTTGCTGTTGGAAAAGCAGTCGCTGCCCCGATACAAGGCCTGTGGTGGCGGCGTCCCAGCCAGGACGATTCAGTTGCTCGACGACCTGGATATCTCCCCGGTCAGCGAGGGGTTCGTTGACACTATCGACATCTCCCGCTTCGGACAACATCAGTTCCGCAAGACCTCGAAGCGACCGTTGGCCTGGATGGTCATGCGTGATCAGTTCGACCAGTTCTTGACAGAACTTGCTGTCGGAGCTGGCGTGGATATATGCGACGCCGCTCCCGTGCAATCGATCTCCGGATTGGACGATTGCTACCAACTTGAAACTCCAACCGGAACAGTTCGAGCCCGACACATCCTTGCGGCCGATGGCGCGACCGGACCAACCGCACGGTGGCTGAACATTGCCTCAGCCCCGACCCACAGCGCCGCCTACGAAGTGGAAGTTGCCGCGCCACATCAGGCACTAGATCACTGGCATCAGGCTGCCAATGTCGATGTTGGTTATCGCCCCTGGGGCTACGGTTGGGTCTTTCCCAAGGAAGGAAAGTTGTCGGTCGGTGTCGTCAAGGCTCCGCAACACGGCCGCACGATTCGCAATCAGACAGATCGATACCTGTCACGGCTCGGCCTCTCCGATGCAGAAGTGATCAAGGTCAAGGGACACCCGATCCGCTACCGACGCTCACCAAACGAGCCGGTCGCCAAAGATCGCGCTCTGCTCGTCGGCGACGCCGCCGGCCTCGCCGACGAGTTCACCGCCGAAGGCATCGCCTACGCCGTCCACTCCGCCAACCTCGCAGCAGAGGCAGTGCTCACGTCCGACGATCCTGCCGCTGCCTACACAAGATCAATCAACCGAGAAATCCAACCCGAGCTCAACGCCGCGAGAACCATCTCCCGCCTCTACTACTGGTGCGTCACCACCTGGCCCTGGCTCGCCCTGAAGACCTCCAAGCACATCAACTACCTCTGGAGAGCCTTCTTCCAAGTCATGCGCGGCGACACCACCTACGCCGAGGAGCTCTCAGTCCTGCCATTCGGGAGAACAATGACCCAAGCGCTGAGCGGACACACCTGATGCCCCGCCGACGACAAACGCCAAAACCGCTCCGGCCAACCGCGATCATCAACCGTCTAGTCCGCGAGGCGCCCGTCTAATCCCCTCTCCCCGCGGGAGAGGGTTCGGGTTAGGGCCCCAACGAGATACCCTCCACAGAACCACTCCCACCTTCCACGGGAAGTCGTCAGTTGGTCGCGAGGATGCACAGCATCGAACTCCCGAACTTGTTTCACGTCTGGCTCGTCCTTGATCACGTCCAGCCCCTCTCGGAGGTCCTTGATGAGGCTGTTGCCATTGCTGCCGGCTTGTCATTGGCCGGCGGTGCCCTCGGAACCGTGATAGCGTCCCTCCTCGCCCGGTCCGCCTGGGACGGTTTCAGGATCGGCGCCGGTTTCGTGCTCTGCTCAGTCCTGATTTGCTACGCAATGTTCTACGTAGTTGTCTATTAGACCCATGCCACGCCGACGACAAACGCCAAAACCACTCCGACCCACCGCGATCATCAACCGTCTGATCCGCGAGGCCCCGCTCACTCCCTGGCGCGCGACCAACGATCCTGTCACCGAACTCGTCCTCACTCTCCTCTCGCAGAACACCTCCGACACCAACTCCGGACGCGCATTTCAGGCGTTGCTCAAGCGCTACCCCGACTGGGACGCCGTCCTCGAGGCCCCCGTGGAGGAACTTGAAGACACCATCCGACCCGGCGGGCTGGCAAGAACCAAAGCCCCCAGAATGCAAGCCCTGCTCTCCCAACTCCGAGAGCGCCTCGGCCCTGCGTGGGACGCCTCCCGACTCGAAGACATGCCGATCGACGAGGCCAAGCAATGGCTGACCGAGCTGCCCGGCGTCGGACCCAAAACTGCCGCCTGCGTCCTGCTCTTCTCACTTGGCCGGCCGGCATTGCCCGTCGACACCCACGTCCACCGGGTCGCCATCCGCCTCGGACTGCTCGGTCCCAAGGTCGCCGCTCTCCCGGCGCACGACATGCTCGAAGCCCAACTCCCGCCCGACAAGTACTACGACTTCCACGTCACGTTGATCCGCCACGGTCGACGAGTCTGTCAGAAGCAACGACCCAAATGCAGCGAATGCGTCCTCCTCGACCGTTGTCCCGGCGCCGACGACTTCCGGTTCCCTCTCCCCGAGGGAGAGGGTTAGGGCCCGGCACCGACGGCTTCGTTGACGCCTGGCGCTTCCATGATTTCTCCCCCCGCTCCGCGGGGGAGATGCCGCAGGCAGAGGGGGGTCCCGACGCCGGCGAAGAACATCCCCAACCTGTAGCCTCACGACGATTCAACCCTACGAAGGAGCACAAACCATGAGCGCCATCGCAGAAACAACTGCCGGCAGCATCCAAGGATCCCAAGAGAACGGACTTTGCGTCTTTCGAGGCATCCCCTTCGCCGCACCGCCGATCGGAGACCTCCGCTTCAAGTCGCCCCAGCCCGTCGAACCCTGGGAAGGTGTCCGAGAGGCCACGACCTTCGGTCCAATCTCGCTGCAGGCGCCCAATGAAATGTTGGAAGGCTTGTTGCCGCCGCCCGAGACACCGCAACCGCAGAACGAGGACTGCCTCTACCTCAACGTCTGGACACCCGGACTCGACGATGCGGCCCGACCCGTGATGGTCTGGATTCACGGCGGCGCCTTCACCATCGGCTCCGGCAGCGAGGAGTACTACAACGGGGCAAACCTCGCGACGCGGGGCCACGTCGTCATCGTCACCATCAACTACCGGCTCGGCGCGCTCGGTTTCCTCAACCTGCCAGCCCTCGGCGAGACCAACTTCGGTATGCGCGACCAGGTCGCAGCTCTCAAGTGGGTCCAGGCGAACATCGCCAACTTCGGCGGCGACCCCGACAATGTAACCATCTTCGGCGAGTCTGCCGGCGGCATGAGCGTCGCCTCGCTGATGGCCTCGCCCGAGGCCGCAGGCCTCTTCCAGAAGGCCATTCCACAGAGCGGCGCCGGCCACAACGCACTCAGCGCCGAAGAGACCAACGCCACCGCCTACAAGTTCTGCGAGGCGCTTGGAGTCGACCCCAACGACGTCGACGCGCTGATGGCCGCCGATCCGGCCGACATCCTCACCGCCTCCGTCGCCGTCGATCCAATCGCCAATGCTGAGTCGGCGGAGGAGATGGCTAATGTCGGTGCATCAGCCACTCCGCAGATGCCATTCCAGCCGGTGATTGACGGCTCGTTCCTGTCGCAACTGCCAATCGACCATATCCGTCAAGGCTCGGCCGATGGGATCGCAACGCTGGTCGGTTCGCTCGATGAAGAGATGAAGCTGCTGGCCGCCGCCGGACCCGGGGAACCGATGACCGAAGAAGCGGTCACCGGTGTGCTGGGCATGATGCATCCCGACGGCGCCAGCGCATATGCCAGGTATCGGGCGGCGCGTCGAGAGCGCGGTGAGGATGACTCACCCGACGAAATCTTTACTGCGGCAATCGGAGATGTGATGCTTCGGGTTCCCGGACTGCGATTGGCTGACGCCCAAACCCTGCGCGCGCCTACTTACGCCTACCTGTTCGACTGGAAGTCGCCCGGCATGAACGGCGCACTTGGCTCTTGCCACGCGCTTGAGCTGCCCTTCGTCTTCGGTACGCATGCGGTCGCACCGGAGTTCGCCGGTTCCGGCCCGGAGGCCGACGCCTTTGCCGAAGCCACCATGGACACCTGGCTGGCGTTCGCCCGCACCGGAAATCCCAACAGCGACGCGGCCGAAGCGCCCGTCTGGGACACACAGGCCAAACCAATCATGGTCCTCGGAACAGACATCCGGGTCGAACACGACTGGAGAGGTCAGGAAATCGGCGTCTGGGACGAGGTGATTGCCTAACTGCTGCTCCCAGTCTCCGTATACGGAGACCTTTGAAAATCTCACCTTCTCCCCCCTTGCGGGGGAGATGCCGAAAGCCTGCCCCGGGCTTGACCCGGGGGCAGAGGGGGGTCCGCTGTTCGGAAGCCCTATCTGGTCATCATCCGCCGCCCCCCCTGTGTCGCTCCGTGACATCTCCCCCCGCAAGGGGGGGAGAGGGGATTCGGGAGTTACTCATAGGTCTCCATACGCGAGGGCCCACGCCCCAACGCCGCAGAAGAAGATGCCTGCCTGCTTCCTCTTTCTCCCCCCGCTCCGCGGGGGGAGATGCCGCAGGCAGAGGGGGGCATCCCTGTCCCGTTCACCACCTACCCTGCTGATCGAACCTACCTACCAAAGGACCGACCCATGCCCCTCACCCCAATCCACAAAGACCAACTCAGCAAAGTCGGCGTCGGCGTCCAGCGACCTGAGGACGTCGTCGTCTCACGTGACGGTCGCGTCTGGATGTCCGACCAGGCCTCGGCCGCTGCCGAGGCGCTGCCCGACGGGACCCTCAACCGTGTCGGCAACGCCGGCGGATCGCCTAACGGCAACAACATGGACGCCCAGGGCCGGATCATCATCGCCAATGTGGGCGGACTCGAAGGTGACGGAGGCTCGGGGCCCGTCCAACGACTCGACATCGACACCGGCGAGATCGAAATCCTCGCGGACCAGATCGACGGCATCCCGCTGGTTGCCTCGAACTATCCACACGTTGACTCGCAGGGCCGCATCTGGGTTACCCACTCCACTTCGCGCTCGGGCGGCGACGCCTTTTCCGGCGATCCGGACGGCTTCCTCTTCCGCATCGAAGCCGACGGCTCACTCACCATGCTCGCCACCGAGATCGAGTTCGCCAACGGCATCACCCTCGACCCACGCGAAGAGAACGCCTACGTCTGTTCAACCACCGGCTGCCACGTGTTGCGATATCCAATCAACGACGACGGTTCCCTCGGCGAGCCGGAAGTCTATGGCCCGCAACTCGGTAAGACCGTCCAAGACCTCGCCGCCATGCGCCCGCTCAGCGCCGAACAACGAGGCGAGCTCGGCCTCACCGACGGCTGCGGCTTCGACCAGGAAGGCAACCTCTGGGTCACCCTGCCAATGTCCAACAAGGTCGTCGCAATCACACCACAGTTCGAGGTCGTCACCATGATCGAAGACCTCGAAGGCGACATCATGCAGGCCCCGACCAACGTGAGCTGGGGAGGAGACGACATGTCCGATGTCTACATCGGCTCAATCCGCAGCGACTACGTCGTCCACGCAAAATCACCCATCCCCGGCGAACCCCTGATCCACCAGCGCTAACCGGTTGACGACCGGGACGTAGACCTCCCCCTCGGGGGGGGGTGCCGCGAAGCGGCGGAGGGGGCTCGCTCAGCCCATGACCCCAATCGGCCAACGACTCTGGCCACGCAACCGGATCGCCATCGCGCTGCTGCTGTACGTCATCTGGATCCCGACCATCATCGTGCTCGCCAACAACGATTGGGACGACTCAGGCCTCCCCGCAGCTACGCAGACAGAATCAGTACGCGACGACGGACCGGACGACTTTGCTGAGGCAGTCGGTTGGACCTGGGGCATCCTCTGGATCGGTTACGCGGCGCTCGCCGGTTGGTTGGCGATGATCAAGGGTCGCAGCCCGATCCGCTGGGGATTCGCCTCGCTGCTGACCTTCATTGCCCTGTTCCCATTCCTCGCCGTCGCGCCTGAGCTAAAGCGGGACTAGCTCCCCATCTGGCATACTGTGCGCATCGCGACACACCCCGCGTGTGGATCGCCCCATGGCACGCGCGGGAACGCGCGACAACTGAGCTGAAGGAATCTCCATGCACGATCTCGTAATCCGCAACGGACTTGTCGTCGACGGCACCGGCGCGCCGGCCCGCAAGGCCGATGTCGCCATTGACGACGGCGTCGTCGCCGCCATCGGAGAGGTCAACGACCTCGGCCGCGAAGAAATCGACGCCGACGGCTTGCTCGTCACGCCGGGCTTCGTCGACATCCACACCCACTTCGACGGCCAAATCACCTGGGACCCGCTGCTCACGCCGTCCTTCTGGCACGGCGTCACGACTGTGGTGATGGGCAACTGCGGCGTCGGCTTCGCGCCGGCTGCGCCGAATCGCCGCGACTGGCTGATCGGTCTGATGGAAGGCGTTGAGGACATCCCTGGATCCGCTCTCGCCGAAGGCATGGAATGGGGCTGGGAAACGTTCCCGGAGTACCTCGACTTCCTCGACAAGCTGCCCATGGCGATCGACATCGGCACGCAGGTCCCGCACGGCGCGGTCCGCGCCTACGTGATGGGCGACCGCGGCGCGCGCAACGAGGACGCCAACCCTGAGGACATTCAGGAAATGTCGGCCATCGTCAAAGAGGGCCTCGAGGCCGGGGCGCTTGGATTCTCCACTTCGCGGACCTTGGCCCACCGCGCAATTGACGGCGAGCCGGTCCCAGGCACCTTCGCCGCCGAGGACGAGCTCTTCGGCATCGGCCAGGCGCTCAAGGAGCTCGGCACCGGCGTCTACGAGGTCGCTCCGGCCGGCGCAACCGGCGACGACGCCAACGCGCCCGAACTTGAGATCGCATGGATGCGCAAGCTTTCGGCCGAAATCGAGCGACCGGTCAGCTTCGCCATGGTCCAGTTCGACAACGAGCCGGAAGCCTGGCGCGATGCGCTCGATCGCTCACTAGAGGCATTGGAGGACGGCGCGGAGCTCTACCCGCAGGTGGCTGCGCGAGGTATCTCGTTCCTTCTGACCTTGCGAGGACGTCACCCATTCATCCACTCGGCGAGCTACCGGGATCTTGACGAACTCGATTGGGCCGAGCGCGCCGCCGCAATGCGCGACCCGCAGCGACGCGAGAAGATCCTCAGCGAGGTCGAAGCTCCCGACGCGGCGCTCGGCTTGATCATGTGGAACAAGCTCTACCCGATGACCGACCCGCCCAACTACGAACCGACCGAGGACGAATCGGTCGCCGCGCAGTCTGAAGCGGCGGGCCAGACGGCGCTCGAGTTCGCCTACGACTTCCTCAGCGAGGGTGACGGCCAGAACGTCCTCTTCGCTCCGCTCTTCAACTACGCCCACAACAACCTTGACGCCACCCGCGAAATGATGATGCATCCACGCGTGGCGATGGGCCTCTCCGACGGCGGAGCGCACTGCGGGGTGATCTGTGACGCCTCAATGCCGACTTTCATGCTCACCCACTGGTCACGCGACCGCAGCCGAGGCGAGAAGCTGCCGCTCGAATGGGTCGTCAAGCGTATGACCAATGACACGGCCGAGCTCTACGGACTCGGGGACCGTGGGACACTCGAAGTCGGCAAGAAGGGCGACGTCAACGTCATCGACTACGAAGCCCTCCAGCTAGAACCACCGCAAGCCGTTCACGACCTCCCGACAGACGCCATGCGCCTGATCCAGAAGTCAAGAGGCTACATCGCCACCATCGTCAGCGGAGAAGTGATCAGCCGAAACGGAGAGGAAACCGGAGCCCGACCAGGCCAACTGATCCGCGGCGCCCGCTAGCGAACAGCCTCGCCCAACCTCCGACGGCCCTTCCAACTGGGAGGGCCGTCGCTTTCGGGCCACTTCCGCCATAAAGGACTTTGGTTGGCTCTTCGCTTGATCGTTGAATAGAACATATGTACTCTAGAACGATGTTGCAGCTCTCACTCTTCGATCCAAACCCAGCACCAAATCGCCCTGACTCCCAGGGCAACGCCGACGTCATCTACTCCGATGCCTCGGCCATCCTCGCCCGACCTACCGGTCGCCTCGCCGATCTCGACTTCGTCATCAACCCTTACCAGGGATGCACGTTTGCCTGCACGTACTGTTACGCCGCATTCTTCGTTGCTGAGGAGGAACAGCGCGAGCGCTGGGGACAATGGGTTCGGGTCAAAACCAACGCGATCGCCAAACTGCGCAACTCCCGTCAGGACCTGCGAGGCAAGACGGTCCTGATGAGCAGCGCCACAGACCCGTATCAGCCGATCGAGGCAAAGTTGGAACTGACACGGTCGCTGCTCCCAATCCTCTCCCAGCGAGGCGCCCGCCTGGCGGTGCTGTCGCGCAGTCCGCTCGTCACCCGCGACATCGACCTGTTCAAGGAGTTCGATCACATCAACATCACGCTCAGCATCACGACCGACTCGGACGACATCCGCAAACGATTCGAGCCGCAGTGTGCCAGCATTGATCGTCGATTCGAGGCGATTACTCAACTATCGGAAGCAGGTTTCAAGACCCGAGTTAACGTCGCCCCGCTTCTGCCGCTCGAGAACGCAAACGTATTCGCTCGTCGCATCATCGAGACTGGAGCTTCGCGCGTACACATCGGCACGTTCCATGAAGCAACGGGGCCCTTCGCCTCGGGAACCAGACAGCCGGCACTTGCCATCGCCAAAGAACTTGGTTGGACCGAACAGCGCCGAGAACTCGTCAAGGCCGAACTTCGGACTTACCTGAACGCGGGTCAGCGTCAACTCGCCGCCTGAGAGCCGCGCAGCTAGACGCTCGCGTACACCGCGTCGATCATTGGCTTCCAACGAGGATCCGCACCCAGGCCGGCGGACATCTGATTCATCACGTAGCCGAAACCGATCTCGGCGTCGGGGTCGGCGAAACCGAGCGAGCCGCCCGCGCCTGAGTGTCCGAATGTCCTTGGATTTGGTCCCCACTCATAGCGACCGCCAGCCGTACTCAAGATGAAGCCCAGCGAACGTCGGACCAGGAATCCCAACACCATGTCTTCTCGGGCTGCGTGTTCCGTCGGACCACAGGCCTCAATTGCCTCCTTCGAGAGCAGATTTCCGCCGGCCTGCGACAAGGCTGAGTAAATCGTCGCTATTGATCGTCCGTTGCCGTGACCGTTCGCCGCAGGCAACTCCGCCGCTCGCCACTCACGAGAATTGACCGTACCGGCCAGTCGCGGCGCTGCCAGACCCAGTGCCCGGGCCGCGATGCTGTCCTGCGTGCTTACGCCAATCGGACCGGCCCCCGGTGCGGGCAACAAGTCTGCGGTTCGCGAATCTTCCGACTCCGGCAAACCGATGTAGAAATCGACACCCAACGGTCCGGCAATCTCGTCGCGGACGAACTCGCCGCATGTCCGTCCGTCGATCCGGCGAATCACCTCACCGACCAACCAGCCGTATGTGATTGCGTGATAGCCCATGTGTTCACCAGGTGTCCACATGGGCGCTTGACGCTCCAGCGCGCCGACCATGTGATCCCAGTCCAACACGGCGCCGTCCGGCAGTTCCTCGTCAACGCCAGCCAGTCCGGCCTCGTGCGTCAAGAGGTCCCGGACCGTAATCTCCGACTTGCCAGATTGACCAAACTCCGGCCAGTAGTCGACGACCGGACGCTCAACGTCGAGTTGCCCCTGATCCACGAGCATCGCCGCAGCGGCTGCCGCGATCCCCTTGGTCGAGGAGTACACGTTGGCGATCGTGTCGCTCTCCCATGCGCGCGAGCGTTCGGCGTCAATGTGACCACCCCACAGATCGACGACGATCTCGCCACCGACGATCACGCAGAGCGACGCGCCAACCTCATCATGATCGGTCCAGTTTGCGGCAAAGGCGTCGCGAACCGCGCCGAAGCGCGAATCGCACTCGCCCTGTAACTCGACTGTCGACATCCGACTAGTCGGCCGAGACCGGCTCGGCGGTCGCGCGGCCAGAGAGTTCTTCTCGCATCGTGCCTTCGAGCTCGTGGATCGCCGGCAGCACTTCCGAGGCGAACAGGCGCATGCTGCGCTCGGCCGTGTCGGCCGGCATGCCGCCTGAAATGCGGAAGTTCATGATCATCTCTTCGGCGGCGGTCATCTGCTGGATGTGCTTGAGCTTCTCGATCACCTGGTCGGGCGTACCCCAGGCCTGCGGCGTTGCCGCGAAGCGGGCACGCTGTTCGGGCGTGGTCTTTTCGTTGGTCTTGCCGAACTCGGCGTAGTACTTGTACCCCTTGGTCGCTGCGAAGCGGGCCGACTCGGAGAAGTGATAGTGGCGCTCGACGCTCTCCTGGAACTCGCCGGTGTGCTGCACCATGACGTCCCAGGCTTCTTCTTCGCTGTCGAAGCAGGCGACATTGGCGACTACCGTTGGCTGCTTAGGTTCCCAGCCGCGTCCGACGCGAATCTCGTTGAAGCGTTGAACGTCGATCTGGTACTCCTCCCACTTCTTCGAGTTGGTAAAGAGCATGCCGAGACCGGCGTTGGCGGCAATCTCGAGGGTCTCAGGAGAAATCCAGGCGACGCGCATTGAATCCAGCAGTTGTTGCGGGTTGCGCGGACGCGGCCGGATCGTCGTCTCCGGGATGGTGTAGAAGTCACCCTCGTGCGAGAAGTACTCCTGTGTCAGACCCTTGCGCACGACCTCAAGTGACTCCAGGAAACGGTCTCGCGACTCGCCCATCGGCGAACGGAAGGCCTCAAATTCACGCTTGGCCGCGCCACGTCCCAGGCCGAGCGTCAGTTTGCGACCCTGGAGCATGTTGTCGAGCACGGTGATCTGTTCGGTGATCGCCACCGGGTCGTACCAGGGCAGCACGACGACCATCGTGCCGAAGTCGATCCGCTCCGTCTTGCCGGCGAAGTAGGTCAAGTTCTGCAACGCGCCCGAAGTCATGATGTAGGGCGAGAAGTGGTGGTCGATGCACCAATAGGAGTCGAACCCCAGCGGCTCAACGAGTCCGCCCAGGTGCAGATCTTCCTCGTAGATCTGCTGGTCGCTGATCGGCATCTCCTCTGAGACGGCCTGCGCTTCGAAGCGCTCCCAATCGGTGTAGTTCTGGAAGTTAAAGTGAACGCCAACCTTCATGCGAATTTCCTCATTTCACGGAGTCAAGTTGTGCTGTTTTGCGCGTAGTGGGCGCAGGATACGCGAAACGGGCCGACAGCGTCGCGTTGCGCCGTCGGCCCCTCTCGGGCTGACTTGGTACTGGTGTTGAGCGTGGCTACGTAAGGACTTCGTCGAGTCGCTTGGCGAGATCGCTCTTGGGGCGGAAGCCCACGATCTGACCGGCGACTTCGCCGCCCTTGAAGACCAGCAGCGTGGGGATGCTGCGGATCCCGTACTCAGTGGCGACGCCCGGGTTTTCGTCGGTGTTCAGCTTGTAAAACGCGACGCGGCCGTCGTACTCATCCGAGAGCTCGTCAACGATCGGAGCGACCATGCGGCACGGTCCGCACCAGGGCGCCCAGAAGTCCACGAGCACCGGCAGCTCGTTGTCTTTCACGTCTGCCTGAAAGCTTCCGTCTGTCACTTCCTGCGGCTTTGCCATCTGATTCCTCCAAGCGGTCTACGAGATTTCTCGACGCCAACGGCTCAAATGTATCGCATCTATGACGATCTTCGTCAAGATCTAGCCGCGCTCATAGCGCCAAGTGTCGCTCACCTGACCATCGCGTTGCGGGCTCTGAGGCGCATCAGTCATGTCGTCGTCATCGACCAGAGCAGTTCCTGCTACTGCGTCGCGAATTGCATCCACGACCCCTGCCTCTACCACGCTCCTGGCCGAGCGAATGCCACTCGTCACCGCTTCAGCATTGGCCCGCCCATGTCCGACCAGGACGGCGCCATCGATGCCAAACAGCGGCGCCGACCCAACTTTCGCATAGTCCCAGTGAGCGCGAATGCTCTGGAACGCTCCTCGCATGAGCCAGGCGCCCGCCATGTGCAGCATGTTGGCCTGGATGCCGCGTTTGAGTTCCCCGAACAATTGCTCCGCCACGCCCTCAGTCAGCTTGACGGCGACATTGCCGGTAAACCCATCCGACACAATCACGTCGGCCGCACCGGCGATCATCTGGTTGCCCTCGATGTTGCCAACGAAATTCGGCTCCTGGCGCTCCAGCAATCGATATGTCTCCTGGTGCAACGGGGTGCCCTTGAGCTCCTCTTCCCCCACATTGAGCAGACCCACACTGGGATTTCGATGACGCAACACGCGCTCAACGTAGGCCCGCCCCATCGTGGCAAACTGGCACAGGTACTGAGGCCGGGCCTCAACATTGGCTCCGACATCCAGCAGCAGTGAAGTCGTGCCGCGTCCGTTGCGGAAGAGCGCGCCAAGCGCGGGTCGGGCAACACCGGGAATCCGGCCCAGACTGAACAGCGACCCAGCCATCACGGCGCCGGTGTTGCCGAACGAGAGAAACGCGTCAGCCTCGCCGTCCGCCAGCAGTCCCAGCCCCACCATGATCGACGAATCGCGCATACGCCGAACGGCCGTCGGTGGCGCATCCATGGCGATGGCCTCGGATGCTTCCTGGATTCGCAGATTTCGCTGAGCCGCCGGCAGTAGTCCGCGAATCTCTCGGCCCCGACCAACCAGGATGACATCGACATCGAGCTCGCGAACGGCGCTCAGCGCACCGCGCACAATCGCGGCCGGCGCGTTGTCCCCGCCCATCGCATCAAGCGCAACGGTGATCGGTCGGTGTCCAGTTCCGCGCTGCACAGCCCGTTGCATCAAACGCCACTCCGGTTTGGTCTGCTCGGTCGACGCTACTCGTCTTCGTCCGCTGACTCTGCGCTATCGGCGTCGCAGCGGAAGCTCTCGATCAACGGTAGTGCAACCGACTCCGGGTCATCCTGATCAAGGACATGCAGGGCAAACTCACGACCGCCTTCGCGGCAGTACCAGGCGAACGACCGAATCTTCATTACACCCTCGCCGAACTGAGTCTCCGTCTCTCCGGTCCGCGCCGCTTGTCCATCCACTTCACCCCAGTCGGCCAATCCCGTGACGCTTTCTATCCCCAACGAGTCGCTCAAGGACTGCTGAATCGCTGTGTCTCCGTCATAGAACGCCTCGCCCAGGACCTGCCAGGTGAGCACAGCCTTCAACGCGGTCGACGATTGCAGGACAAAGATGCCCGCCTCGTCGCTCGGGGGATTGCTGGTCGGCTGCCCAAACTCCTGCGAAACGTCCTCGGTGTCATAGGCAATCACGAAGTCGAATCGCTCATACCGACCAGGCCGAGCTGTGATTTCCAATGGAAGAATGAACGAACCCAAGGCGCGCTCGAGAGCCGGAGCCACGTCCTCATAGTCTTCAAGCACTGCTCCTGCGCGGAACACGATCACGATGTCCTCAATCGGCACGAGCAGCGCATGCCAGCGGACCTGGAAACCGCCGGTGGCGCGCCGATCCTCGTCCCAATCGAAGCGCTCTGCCGGCTCGCCGGTGACAGTGGTCGTCTCTTCGCGTGCGGTGAACTCGACAGTGTCCGTGAGCCCCAACGTCGACCTGAGTAGCGCATCACTGTCAGACCCATCATCCAAATGCACGTCGACACCGATCAACGCACGTCCGGTCTCGGACAGGAACGAAACTCGATCAACGCCGTTGGAGTTGGCATCGCAGAAGGGCGAGCAGATCAGTTCAAACGAATAGCCATAGGACGGGTTGCTGTACCGCCGGATGATGTCGTCGGAAGTCTCGATCGGCGCGTCATCATCTTCCGTTTGTCGACTGTCATCTTGCTCCGGTTGAGACTGATCGTCGGCAGATTGTTGTTGATTCTCAGACGAGTCTGTCTGATCCGCGTCCTGGCGTGACTGCTGCTGGTCCGATCCACTCTGTTCGGTCTGTTCGGTCTGACCGTCCCGGGTTCGTGCTTCAGATTGTGACTGTTGATCCTGGTCGGCATCGGCCGCAGCCGACTGTTGCTGACCCTCGGCTGCGGGGCGGAAAAACTCGTTCGACTGGACATGCTCGTTGGGACTTGAACCGCAAGCGACGATCACGGACAGCAGTACGAGTGACGCCGCCGCGATAGCAGTCTTCCAGCGGATCACGACACGGCCTCCGCGATCACGATCAGACGATCACCTTCGCCAACCTCTTCGAAGTCCCACGATCCGAACCAGTCGACCGGTCTGAGATCCGTCTCGGCGAGCAGACCGGCCATTTCGCCAGCATTGAGATTAACGCGCAGTGGGAACCTCGCCAATGAGCGGCGCATCTCTCCGCCTTCGTTGATGGCGTCGTATTGATAGGTAATCCAGGCAATCGGCGAACCGCGATCGACGGGGAGACCACAGCGTCGTTCGGTCGCCAACTCTTGAGCGGCACTCTTGGTCACCAACTCACCCGACTCCGCATGGCGTACCCACTCCAGGTGCATGATTTGCGGCGATGGGTCGACGTCGTCCGATCGCGGAGCAGTCCAGTCGATGATCAGACGTCCTCCCGAGGCCAGGTGTCGACGGGCGGTACGCAACGAGCCAAGCTGTTCTTCTCGACGCAGCAGATGCTGGAATGTGGACAGACCAAAGACGACGAGATCGAACTCTGCCCCAAGTTGCAGACAGCGCATATCGTCGCGCACCACCTCGACCGCGGTTTCGCGCATCTGTTGCTCACCGATGGCCAGCATCGCTTCGGAGGAATCGACCGCCGTCACGTGGCATCCGATCTCGGCCAACGGCATCGCGATGCGGCCACTGCCAGCACCTAATTCGAGGACGCGTTGCCCCGGCGACACCAACTCCTCGAACATGGCCACGTCGTCGGTCAGTGGACCGAAATCGAGGTCATACCAGGGCGCGATCGCTCGTAGCGCGCGCTCCTGATCGTCCGCCGACCAGTTGAGAGGATCGTCCAACGCGGCCTCCGCTCACCCACTGCAGCGCTGGAAGTCAGCGTACCAGCGAAACGGGAATGCATCGCGGCTCGCAACACAACCCGCTAGTACGCTGGAGCTATGACAGACACACCAACTCACAGCGACCTGGTGGCGCAATACATCCGCGCGATTCCGGACTTCCCGGAGCCCGGCATCCTCTTCCGCGACATCACACCGCTGCTCGCCGAACCCGAAGCGTTCGCTCACGCGTTGGACTGGCTGACCGAGCAATGCGACGGGGCCGACGCGATCGTTGGCATCGAATCGCGGGGCTTCATCCTGGGAGCGCCGATCGCTCAGCGGCTCAACCGGCCGTTCGTGCCGGTGCGGAAAGCAGGCAAGCTGCCTGCCGACACCATCGCCCGCTCGTACGACCTCGAGTATGGCTCCGCCATGATCGAGATACACGCCGATGCCTTGAACTCAGGAGCGCGTGTTGCCCTGGTTGACGACCTGCTCGCCACCGGCGGCACCGCCGAGGCCTCTGTGCAGCTGGTGCTGCAGACCGGAGCAGAGATCTCGGCCGTGACGTTCCTGATTGAATTGGCCGCGCTCAATGGACGCGAGCGTCTGAGGCCTCACGAGACGACGTCGTTGCTCATCTACTGAGACGGGGAAGGGTTCAGGCATGACGAACCAACCGACCGCACAACTCGCTGTCATCGGCGGCTCAGGGTTCTACAAGATGCCCGGCCTCACCGATGTCGAGTCCTGGTCGCCGACGACGCCGTTCGGCGACACATCGGACGATATCGTCCTCGGTAGCCTGCACGGCAAGCGAGTCGCGTTCCTGCCGCGACACGGCGTCGGACATCGGCTGATGCCTCACGAGATACCTGTCCGAGCCAACATCTGGGCGCTCAAGGCCCTCAGCGTCCAGGGCATCCTGGCCGTCTCAGCCGTTGGCTCGCTGCGTCAGGACATCGCGCCCGGACACATGGTCGTCCCCGACCAGATCATCGACCGCACCAGGGCGGGCCGTCCGACGACCTTCTTTGGCGACGGGATCGTCGTCCACGTCGGATTTGCCGATCCCTTCTGCTCCGACCTGAGCTCACGCCTGATTGCGAGCGCCGGCCGCGTCGGGCAGACGGTTCACGCCGGTGGCGCTTACATCGCCATGGAAGGTCCGCTCTTCAGCACGCGAGCCGAATCTCACATGTACCGTTCGTGGGACGCCGCCATCATCGGCATGACCGCCGTGCCCGAGGCCAAGCTAGCTCGCGAAGCCGAGATCGCCTACGCGATGCTCGCCACAGCCACCGATTACGATGTCTGGCATGAGTCGGAGGCCGATGTCACCGCTGCAGCCGTCGCCGAAATCGTCGCCCAGAACGTCCAATCGGCACAGCGGATCATCGCCGACCTGGCCGAGCACTTACCCTCCGATTGGACCTCCACAGCCGAGGGTGCGCTGTTCGGCGCCATCATGACCGATCCGCGACGAATTCCGGCTGAAACATTGGAACGTTACTCGCTGCTCATCAAGGATCGTCTGCCGTGACCACGGATACGGACATTGATGTTGCCGTCGTCGGGGCGGTCGCCTTGGATGAGATCCACAGTCAGGCGGGCGACATCGACCAACTCCTCGGCGGCTCGGCCGTCTATGCCAGCCTGGCCGCGTCGATCCTGGCGCGGGTTGCTCCAATCTCGGTGATTGGCGACGACTTCGATCCAGCATTGCTACAGCCACTGACCGATCAGGGCGTGTCACTGGATGGCATCGAGCGGGCCGAGGGGCCCAACTTTCGCTGGGGCTGTCGATACTCGGCCGACGGCGACGTTCGTGAGACCCTGTACACGAGGGCTGGCGTCTACGACACGCACCCCATTCGCGTGTCCGACCCCATTCGTCGAGCACGATTCGTCCTGCTGACTGCAGGCAATCCCGACCAGAATCATCGAGCCATGGAGCAGATGATCGACCCCGAGTTGGTCGCGATCGACACGATCGAGCGTGAAGTTGCCGAGCGGCGAGACGAGTTTCGGGCGCAACTGCACCATGCCGACCTCGTCTCAATCAACACGCTCGAAGCGGCGCACCTGATCCAATGGCCGGGCGATGAAAGCGATCCGGCGTTGCCGATGGCGGCCTGGGACGAAATCAGTGATCTGGGACCAAAGATCTTCATTCTGAAAAAGGCGTCGCTGGGAGTGGAGATATTCGAACGCGAACGCCGCACGGTGATTAGCGCCGTCCCAAATGTCGCGGCGACTGATCCGACAGGCGCCGGGGACACGTTCATCAGCTCACTGCTCAGCGCACTGGCTCGCGGTTGCGACCTGATTCAGTCCGCCGTCTGGGGTTGCGCGGCGGCTTCATTCGCAATCGAGGCCTTTGGCATCCAGGGGATCTTGCGGGCCACGCGCGATGCCGTCGCCGAACGCACTTCACTGATCACGGTCAATGATGTGCCCTCATCGACGTTGATCCCACCGAGCCGCTAACGTTTCCGCCATGGCGCTATCTATCCGGCTGGGTGACGCACGTACAGATGTGGAGATCGTGCGTGAGTATGATCGCGACGCGTTGGCGCAGCGACTCCAGGACGACCGTTACAACGCCGCCTACGCACTGGCTCAGTTGGATGACGACGCCTGGGAAGATGCCGAGTTCTATGTTTGCGCCACGCCCAACGGTGAGGCGATCGTTTGTCACTCACGGGGAGGTCTGGGCTACGCCACGACGCTCGCCGGTCCGGCCGACGGAGCCAGGGCAATTCTGCAGTTGCATCCTGGCTTTCCCAGCACATTCGCCATCTCCGATCCGCACCACCGCGAAGCGCTTGAATCGGTCTACACCTTCCGGCACATCAGCCGCATGATGCGCATGCACGTCAACCGCGACAGCTTTCGTCCAAGCAACCGCGACGCCCAACCGATGCTGGGCGCGCATGTCGATCTGCTCAACCGTCTCTACAACGCCGAGGGTGACCCTACTCACTACCGCCGCGAGCACATCGCCGACGGCTGCTATTGGGGCGTCGTCGATGAGGAGCGATTGGTAGCAGTGGCTGGGACCCACGCGATCGGGCGAACGCACAGTATCGCGATCCTTGGCAACGTCTTCACTCATCCTCGATTCCGAGGTCGTGGCCACGCCACGACCGCCACTTCCGCTGTCACTGCTGCGCTGCTCGAGCAGGTGGATGAAGTCGTCCTCTCTGTGAATCCGGACAACGAACACGCCATCAAGGCGTACCGCAATCTCGGCTATGTCCAGGTCGGAGAGATCATCGAGGCCTCCGCAACGCGGCATACCGGTACGCTGATCACCGCTGTGCGTCGATGGGCCGCGCGAAGACGCAGCCCGGACGGAGAGCGGGAGGTCGTCAGCACGTGAGCACACAGGTAGGCAAGCCTGAGAGCGACATCGCCGATCCTCGGCTGGCCGAGTACGGCGAGCAACGCATTGCATGGGCAGCGAGGGAAATGCCCGTCACTGCACAGATTCACGAGCGCTTTGCTGCCGAGCGGCCATTCGACGGCCTGCGCATCGCCGGTTGTCTCCATGTCACTTCCGAAACGGCCAACCTCGCACTCGCCCTACAAGCCGGCGGAGCCAATGTCACGCTCTGCGCCAGCAACCCGCTGTCGACTCAGGACGATGTCGCCGCAGCGTTAGTCGAGCGAGCCGGCATCAGCGTGTTCGCGGTCAAGGGCGAATCGAACGAGACCTACTACCAGCACATTCATCGAGCGATCGATGCTCGGCCGCAGATCACCATTGACGACGGCGCCGACCTCGTCTCAACCCTGCACAGCGACCGTCGCGATGCGCTCGACACAGTGCTGGGCGGATGCGAAGAGACAACGACCGGCGTGATCCGGCTACGAGCCATGGCCGCCGACGGCGCGCTTGCCTACCCGATCATGGCCGTCAACGACGCCGCGACCAAACACTTCTTCGACAACCGCTACGGCACCGGACAGAGCGCGCTTGACGGCATCATCCGCGCTACAAACGTCCTGCTGGCAGGCAAGACTCTCGTTGTCGCCGGCTACGGTTGGTGCGGACGAGGCGTCGCCTCCCGCGCAGACGGCATGGGAGCACACGTCATCGTCACCGAGGTCGATCCGCTGCGCGCACTCGAAGCGGTGATGGACGGCTTCCGCGTCATGCCGATGTCGGAGGCCGCCGCTGAAGGCGACATCTTCGTCACCACAACTGGCGACATCCACGTGATCGACGAGCCACACTTCGGCCAGATGCGCTCGGGTGCGATCATGGCTAATGCCGGTCACTTCAATCACGAAATCAACCTCGATGCCCTGGAAGACATCACCGAGCAACGACGTGAGCTCAAGCCCTATGTCACGGCGCACACCACCTCCGACGGGCGCGAACTGCTCGTCCTGGCCGATGGACGACTCGTCAACCTCTCCGCCGCCGAAGGACATCCGGCCAGTGTGATGGACATGTCCTTCGCCAATCAGGCGTTGGCGGTCGAGCATCTGCTCAAGGCCGATCCCGCGCTCACTCCCGGCGTACACGATGTCCCCACCGATATCGACCAGGGCGTCGCTCGCCTCAAGCTGGCCAGCATGGGCGTCGAGCTTGATCAACTGACCGACGAGCAGCGACGCTACCTCAGTTCCTGGGACGCAGGTACATGACCACTCCGACGCACTCTGAACTGCCCGAAGTCAATAGAGAGTCGATCTCCGGTCTCTGGACCTCCGAGTCAGTAACCGAGGGTCATCCCGACAAGGTCTGCGATCAGATTTCCGACGCCGTGCTCGACGCATGTCTGGCTGGCGATCCTGAATCGCACGTCGCCTGCGAGACTGCCGTCTCTTCAGACCTCGTCATGGTCTTCGGTGAAATCACTACATCGACTTCGCTGGACATCGAGCAGATCGTGCGCAACACGCTGCGCCGTATTGGCTACACCAATCGCGCTTGGGGCATCGACGCTGACACCTGCAAGGTGATCCTCTCAATCAATCGGCAGTCGCCCGACATCAATGCCGGCGTACGAGGCATCGCCGGCGAGGCATCCCATGGCAGCGACGATCCGTTTGATCGCCACGGCGCCGGCGACCAGGGCATGATGTTCGGCTACGCCTGCGACGAGACCGACAGCCTCATGCCACTGCCGATCGAACTCGCGCATTACCTGACGCGCCAACTTAGTCAAGTCCGTCGGGATGGCCTGGTCGATTGGTTGCGACCCGATGGCAAGTCTCAGGTCACCGTTGAGTACCGGCATGGCCGGCCGAGCCGCATCGACACGATCGTGGTCAGTACGCAACACGCCGAATCCGCCGACCAGGACACCATTGCAGCCGGCATTCGCCAACATGTGATCGACGCGGTGATTCCGCCCAACCTGATCGACGACCAGACCCATATCTATGTGAACCCGTCGGGACAATTCATCACCGGCGGTCCCCTGGCCGACGCTGGCCTGACCGGACGCAAGATCATCGTCGACACCTACGGCGGCATGGCCCGGCACGGCGGCGGAGCATTCTCGGGCAAGGATCCGTCAAAAGTCGACCGCAGCGCCGCCTACGCCGCTCGCCATGTCGCGCGGAGCATCGTCGCGGCGGGCCTCGCCGGTCGCGTCGAGTTGCAACTCAGCTACGCGATCGGGAAAGCGGAGCCAACCAGTCTGGCCCTGCACACCTTCGGTACCGGACAGATTCCAGATGAAGAACTAACCGAGCTGGTCACTGCCCACTTCGACTTGAGGCCGGCCGCAATCATCCACCACCTCGACCTTAAGCGCCCCATCTACGAACCAACCGCCGCCTACGGCCATTTCGGCCGCGCCGATCTCGATCTGCCCTGGGAGCAAAGCCACCACAGCAAAGAGCTGCGAGAAACCGCCGGTCTGCCCGACTGAGGACGATCCACCCTGCCACTCTTCCTTGAAGAGCCTGACACATGGCTTGATGTCACGTCTCGGGGATCTCAAACATCGAACTTCCCAGTCCCCGCTGTACGAAGACCTTTGAAAGACTCCCGATTCCCCTTTCCCCCTTGCGGAGACTGATGCACAACTCCCCTTCTCCCCCCTTGCGGGGGAGATGCCGAAGGCAGAGGGGGGTCCTGTCCGCAAGTTCTATCAGGTACTCACCGGCCGCCCCCCCCTCTGTCACGCTGTGACATCTCCCCCCGCAAGGGGGGAGAGGGGAATTGGAGGTTGCGCATCGGTCTCTTGCGGGAGGTGATGTCACGGAGTACCGGAGCCAGTCCGGAGACCTAGCGCTTCGTGTACTGCGGCGCCTTGCGAGCCCGCTTGAGGCCCGGCTTCTTGCGTTCCTTCGCTCGTGGGTCCCTGGTCAGCATTCCAGCTTGGCGCAGCGGCCGACGAAGTGTCTCATCGCTAGCCAGCAGTGCTCGCGCAATTCCCAGTCGGATCGCGCCAGCCCAACCGTTGACGCCACCGCCTGTGCAGCGCACAACCGCCGAGAAGCTGTTCTGCATCCCCGTGTGACGCAGCGGTTCCTCGATCAGGCGACGCTGTTCCGGTCGCCGGAAGAGATCGCCGGCTTCTTTGCCGTTGACCGTGATCTGACCATTGCCGGGGTACAGACGAACCCGCGCGATGGCAGTCTTGCGGCGGCCCAGACCGTAGTAGTAGTGTCCTGCGCTGGTTGTCATCGATTACTCCGCTTCACTGCCGTTGAGAGATTCGGCGATCTGACCAGCATGCGGATGGTCCGCGCCGGCATAGACCCGTAGATGTCGATACTGTGTGCGCCCGAGCCGGTTCTTCGGCAACATGCCACGAACTGCATGCTCGATCACGCGCTCGGGGCGCTTCTCAAGCATCTCCTTGAGCGAAGTTTCCTTCAAGCCACCGAGGTGCCCTGAGTGCCGGTAGTACATTTTCTGTTCGAGCTTGCGACCGGTCACTGCGACTTTGCCCGCGTTGACCACGACAACGTAGTCACCGATGTCCTGCGACGGGTGAAAGGCCGGCTTGTGCTTGCCCCGCAGCAGGGTCGCAATCTGTGTCGCCACTCGACCCAGCGGTCGGTCGGCGGCATCGATCACGTGCCAGTTGCGGGCAACTTGATGCGATCCGAGAACGGTAGTCGACATCCTTCAATCTCCCTCACGATCCCTGTGGCAGGGCGACCCGCTGAGCGGCCGGTAGTTGAACAGTGGTTGTGGGTACCCGACTTCGACAAGCGTGAGACCGCAAGCCGGAGCCGTTGGACCCATGGATCCCGGCTTCGCCCTCGCGAACGCCGTGTGAAAGTCTGTTAGCGTCTGTCGGCCGCGAGCCACGTCGACCGCGGCGCCGACCATCCGCCTCACCTGGTGCTGCAGAAACGCGTCGGCCCGAAACTGAAATCGGATCTCCGGGCCACTCGATCCGGCCGACGCCTCGCACATCGAACGGAGCGTGGAGCGTTCGTCGGTCGGTGGCGTGAACGCTGCGAAGTCGTGCCGGCCCAGCAAGGCTGTCAGCGCGGCTTGCGCTTGGTCGTGGTCGAATGGTGGCGGCACAATCCAGGTTCGTCGCTCCCGCAGCGGTTGCCGCTGATTGGCCACAAACACCTCGTACTGGTACGAGCGCGAGACCGCGTCGCGACGTGGATCGAATTCCATGGTGACCGGCGTTGCCGCCTGGACGGCGACGGTTGTAGGCAGAAAGTGATTCAGGCCGCGCACCCAGCGAGGCCCGGACATCGACTCGATCGACTTGTCCGTGACGAACGATGCGACCTGTCCCGTCGCGTGAACGCCGGCGTCGGTGCGACCAGCCAGAGAGACAAGCGATTGAGCGCCAGTCAACTCCTGGAGCGCGGTTTGCAGCGCACCCTGCACCGTTGGACGATTTGGCTGCCATTGTGACCCTGCGAACTCCGTACCGTCGTATTGCAGCAACAGCGCCCAACGCTGGCTCACTGGCCTGTGCTCACGCTATTCGTCGGTCGCTTCTTCATCGGTCTCGCTCTCGACAACCTGAGCTGCCCGCTCAACGAGTTCGATGTGCGCCATCTGGGCGCCGTCGCCTCGGCGCGGTCCCAGCTTGATGATTCGGGTATACCCGCCATTGCGTTCAGAGAAGCGTGGCGCGATGTCGTCAAACAACGTGCGCAGCACCTTACGGTCGGTCAGCACTGCTCCGGCCTGTCGCCGTGCGTGCAGATCGCCCCGCTTGCCCAGTGTGATCATCCGTTCCGCCACCGGACGAATAGTCTTCGCCTTCGCCTCGGTGGTCACGATCGCTTCGTGACGTAGCAGATCCGTGACCTGATTACGCACCAGCGCGGAGCGATGAGATCGGCTACGACTCAGCCCACGCCCACTCTTGCGATGTCTCATCGTCCACTCCTCCGATAGCGCCAGTACGCACGCTGTTCGTCAGTTTCGTTATTCGTCAACGCCACTGCCGGCCTCACGCAATGCCTCGAGCAAGGCGGCCCCAAGCGAACCAGTGATTTCCGGATCCTCATCTCCACCGACAGCAGCTTCAGCTTCCGGAGCTGGCGCGCCGCTCAACGAGGGAAGCGGCGCCGACTCCTCGGGAGACGGCGGCAACGTGGTCAGTACTTCTTCGCTGGTGGGAGCGAACACACCATCGCGAGCTCGACGCACCCGCGGGTCGTCGTCGTCGATCAGATTTAGTTCCAGCAGCTTGTCGATCAGCTCGATGTACGACTTCTCACCGAAGTTTCGCAGCGTCAGCAGTTCATCGTCGCTCTTCTCAAGAATCTGTCCGACAAGCATCAGCCCACTGCGCTTGAGGCAGTTGTGAGCGCGAACCGAGAGCGCCAACTCTTCGATCGGCATGTCGTATTGCTCGGCGGTCAGGCCGACCTTGGCGTGGGCCGGCAACTGGCGAGCCGCGATCGGCTGGCCCATGGTCTCGAACAGCTCAAGCTCGGCGCGCAATGATCGCGCGGCGGCCTGCACTGCGTCCATGCCGGTGATCGTGCCGTCGGTCCAGACCTCAATCAGCAACTGTTCGTACTCGCTGCCTCGACCGCCCGATGCCGGGAGGACCTCATACGAGACTTTGCGAACCGGCGTAAAGACTGCGTCCAGCGGAATCACGCCGAGCAGTTGCTCACCGTTCTTGTTCCGCTCCGATGGCTGGAACCCGAAGCCGGTTTCCACATCCATCACCACATCGAGCCGACCTTCGGAGCCGTCGATTGTCGCCAGGTAGAGCTCGGGATTGACGATTTTGTAGTCACCCGGCACCTGGATGTCGCCCGCGGTAATCCGCGAGGCGCCGTTGATGTTGAGATGCATCTCTGCCGGACGGTCGGCGATCGCGTGAATGCGAATCTCGCGCAGGTTTAACAGGAACTCAGTCGTATCTTCCTTCATCTGGGGAATCGTGGAGAACTCGTGCTGGACCTGGTCGATCCGCACCGACGTGATCGCCGCGCCGCGGATTCCGCTGAGCAGGACGCGCCGCAGCGCATTGCCTTCGGTGTGGGCGAACCCACGTGACAGCGGCTCGACCGCGATGCGCACGTAGTCGTCGCGCTCTTCCTCGATCGAAAGTTTGGGAGTTTCGGTAGCCAGGATCACGTTGCTGTGTCCCTCCCTGGGACTGGGGGTTGGCAGTTCGCCGGGATTTAGCGCGAGTAGTACTCGACGATGGCGTTCTCGTCGACTCGCATATCAATGTCATCTCGTGCAGGAGCGGCGGTCAATTCGCCTTCCAGCTGGATCGGGTCGATCCGCAGCCAGCCAGGCACCTCGCGAGAACCCTGCCAGGTGCGCGCCATTTCGTAGAACTTGCTCTTGCGACCTCGATCCGTCCAGCCAATCGTGTCGCCGATGCGCATTTCGATCGACGGAATGTCGGCCTTCTTGCCGTTCAGAGTGATGTGCCCGTGTCGCACGAGTTGGCGCGCCTGGGCTCGAGACTCGGCGATGCCCAACCGGTAGACGACGTTGTCGAACCGCAACTCAAGCATCTGCAGAAGGTTCTCGCCCGTCGCGCCCGGTCGGCGGTTAGCCTCGGCGAACATGCGCCGGAACTGTCGCTCGAGTACGCCGTAGGTCTTGCGGACCTTCTGCTTCTCTTTGACCTGCTCGCCGTAGTCGGACACCTTCCGGCGTCGCGGTGAGCGCTGGCCGGGAGGCTGATTGCGACGGTCGATAGCGCACTTCGGGCCAACGCAGCGTTCGCCCTTCAGCATGAGCTTCTCGCCGGCGCGACGGCAGATGCGGCAGACTGGTCCGGTATATCGAGCCATTGGCGGGTCTCTCTGTCGGTTTCGGTAGTTGGGAAACTGTCTCGTGTCGTTGTTGCAGCGTTTGGACTGCTAGACGCGGCGGCGCTTGCGCGGTCGGCAGCCGTTGTGGGGAATAGGCGTCACGTCGCGAATTGAAAGCAAGGTCAGGCCCTGTGCTTGTAGTGCGCGGACGGCCGATTCACGACCCTGACCCGGTCCCTTGACGTAGACATCGCACTGCCGCATCCCGTGGCCCATCGCCTTCTGTGCAGCTTCTTCCGCAGCCAGTTGCGCCGCGAACGGCGTGCCTTTGCGCGAGCCACGTGTGGCAGCGGTGCTGCCAGCCGAGGCCCAGGCAACCGTGTTACCCGCCAGATCGGTCATTGTGATGATCGTGTTGTTGTAGGTCGACTGGATGTAGGCGCGACCGTGCGGCACGTTCTTGCGTTCGCGTCGGCGTCGGCCGCGTTCTCGTCGTTGAGTAGTCATCCCGTTCCCCTCGTCCGTGAATTAGCGCTTCACAGCTATCCGTTGGCGCTTCACAGCTGTTTGTTAGCGCTTCACAGCGCGACGCCGACCGGCGACTGTCTTCTTCGAGCCGCGTCGGGTGCGCGCATTGGTGCGCGTTCGCTGACCATGCATCGGTAGATTGCGCCGATGCCGTTGGCCGCGATAGCAGTTGATGTCGATCAGGCGCTGGATGTTGCCTCGCACCACACGTCGGAGGTCACCCTCGACCAGGTAGTCGCGATCAACGATTTCGCGAATCCGCGCCAGTTCGCCGTCGGACAGCTCGCGAATCCGCTGCTCGGGGTCGATGTTGGCCTTGTCCACGATCTCTTTGGCTCGCGTCGCGCCAATACCGTAGATGTAGCGCAACGCATACGGCGTTTTCTTGTTGTCGGGAACGTCAACGCCCGAGATTCTTGCCATGCCCTGGTTCCTCTCGCCCCCGGTCGCAATCCTGCCGGGAGGTGCTGGATTACTTGACCTCGGCTAGCTCTTAAACCGGTAGACGACCCGCCCTCGGGTCAGGTCATATTCGGAAAGCTCGACGAGTACGCGGTCACCGCGCAGCACTCGAATGTGGTGTTGTCTCATCTTGCCAGCCAGGTGAGCCAGGACCTCGTGGCCGTTGGGCAGTTCTACCCGGAAGGTCGCGTTGGGCAGTAGCTCCTTGACGACGCCTTCGACTTCGATCTTGTCCTGCTTCGGCGGCGGCGACGGCGCCGGTGTGCGCCGCTGTCGTCGTCCTCCACCTGTGTTCCGATTTCTCGCCACCAAGCCCCCGATGCTTGCGTACTCAGGCCTGAGTCAAAATGTCCGCCGGCTCGTTGTCACGGAGCGCGACAGTATGTTCAAAGTGCGCCGACAGGCTTCCGTCGGCCGTGACGACGGTCCAGCCGTCATCTAGCACTGCAGTCGTTGGATCGCCAATCGTCGCCATCGGTTCGAGAGCGACAACCATCCCGCGACGCATCACCATCCCGGAGCCTCGGCGACCGTAGTTGGGCATCGACGGCGGTTCGTGCATGTCACGACCTACGCCATGCCCCACATAGCCACGGACGACTCCGTAACCTGCTGATTCTATCACTTCCTGTATGGCTGCTGCGATATCGCCTTTACGCACGCCGATCTGCGCCGTCGCAATCCCAGCGTGAAGCGACTCCGCTGTCACATCCAGCAAGCGTTGCGCCTCCGACGAAATCGACCCCACACCTATCGTCCTCGCCGAATCACCGACCCAGCCGTTTATTGTGGCGCCAAGGTCGATTGAGAGGATGTCACCATCCACCAACTCCCGCTCAGTCGCAAAGCCATGCACGATCTGATCATTGATCGAGGCGCAGATGGTGTGCGGAAAACCCTGGTAGCCAAGGAACGTCGGAATCACGTCCAGCCGCTTGAATTTGCCAATCACGTATTGGTCAAGCTCCGACAACTTGCGGCCCGGCTTCACCATTTCGGTCAGCTCGTCCAGCGTTTCACCAACCATCTGACCGGCAGGACGCATCTGCTCGATCTCGTCGTCGGTCTTCAAGATGACCTGGCGGGGGCGTTGGGAGGTGGACATCAACAGTTCCGACTCTAGCTGCTCACTGCTTGCAGAGCTGCGAGCAAATCGACGCCGACGGCATCAGGCGACTGCTCGCCATTGACCGTCGACAGCTTGCCCGACTCGGTGTAGTACTCAACCAGCGGCTCGGTCTGATCTGCATAGACCTGCAACCGATTCGCGATCGCGTCGGGCTTATCATCGTCACGCTGAATCATCTTGATGCTGTCGCAGCAGGGACTGTCCGCATTCGGCGGGTTGAAGATTTCGTGGAAGACGCTGCCACACGTAGCACAGCTCACCCGACCACCAAGACGACGCGTGATCTCCTCGTTCGAGACATCAATCAACACTGTTACGGCGATTTCGTCGCCCTGCTCGGTGAGTGCAACATCCAGAGCCTTCGCCTGCTCGACCGTGCGCGGGAATCCGTCGAACAGGCAGCCCGCCTTCGCGTCGTCGCGACCGATGCGCTCCAGCAACATGCGAATCGTGACATCGTCGGGAACCAGTTCGCCCTTGTCCATGTACGTCTTGGCCAGGTTGCCGAGGTCGGTTCCGTTGCGAAGGTTCTCGCGGAACATGTCGCCGGTCGATAGGTGCAGCAGCCCGGTGCGCTCGGCAGTTTGCACCGCTTGCGTGCCTTTGCCTGCGCCCGGCGGTCCGAGCAGGATGACGTACATGGTCTGGTCGGTCATGGCTAGCGAATAAACCCTTCGTAATTGCGCATCAGCAGTTGCGCCTCGATCTGTCGCATCGTGTCCAGCGCGACACCAACGACGATCAACAGACCCGTCGAAGAAATGGTCAGCGCTGTGGAGTCTGGAATAAATTCCGTCGCCAGGAACGGGACCACCGCGACAAAGCCGAGGAACAACGCTCCCGCCCAGGTGATCCGAGCCAACACCCGATTGATGTAGTCCTGCGTCGGCCGGCCAGGTCTGATCCCGGGAATAAATCCGCCCTGCTTCTGCAGATTCTCAGCCAGGTTCTGCTGCTGGAAGGTTACAAACGTGTAGAAGAACGTGAACCCGACGACCAGCACAAACGACAGACCCCAATACGCCGGTCGTCCCGGCGAGAGGTTCAACTGCACCCAATCGGCCGCGCGGATGATCCATCCCGGCCGTTCACCCAGCGTCTGGCCCTCGGCGATGTCCGGCGTCAATGGATTGTCAACCGGATCTTCGTGCGTCTTGATCTCCGAGACCGCAATGAAGTTGCCCTCGCGGTCGGCAAGACGGATCGGTTCCTCGGAAATCTCATTTGCGTCAATCCGCCAGGCATAGATCGTCTCGCCACCAAGCGGATCACTCGTCGTCTCGACCTGAGTCAGCACATTGGAATCGGAGTTTGAGTTGATCCGGTCGAGGACATCCTGGAAGGAGTCCTCTTCCTTGCTCCACTCGATGATGCCCTCATTGACCACGAACTCGCCAGACCCACTGAGGTCGGGCAACAGCGTCGCCAACGACTCTTCCGTGTCATCGCGAGTGAACGGCAACTCGACGGCGACCTGCGTCTGCGATTCCTCGCCCGCAGCGCCTGTCACCCATCCGGCCAGGACCGACGGGAAAATGATGATCGAAAAGGCAAAGATCAGCGGGATCATCCCCGCAGAATTGACACGCAGCGGCACGTACGACTGACCACTCTGGCGGTACATCCTCCCGCCTCTGAACACCGAGCGGGCATATTGAACGGGAATCCTCCGCTGCGCCTCCTGGAAGAAGACGATCAGTGCGACCAGCACAATCGCAATCGCGATGACTACGGCGATACCCGACCAACCGATATCCGACAGTCGGACCGAGTTGAACAGCGTCGGGAAGCTAGCCACGATGCCCGCGAAGATGATCAGCGAGATGCCGTTGCCAACACCCTTCTCGGTGATCAGCTCGCCCAGCCAGATCAGGAACATCGTGCCGGCGGTCATCGTGATCAGTGCCGACAGCGTCGGCAACCATTCTTCAGCGCCGAATCCGATGCCTGTGATCGCGCGCGCGTTCTCAAGCAACAGCAACTGGCCGTAGCCCTGCACCAACGACATCGGCACGGCCAGCCAGTATGTATAGAGCTGAATCCGGTTGCGGCCCGACTCGCCCTCCTGGGCCAGGGCCTGCAACTTCGGGATCATCGGCTGCATCAGGTTCATCACGATCGACGCAGTGATGTACGGGTAGACGCCTAGCGCGACGATCGACAGATTGTCGAGTCCACCGCCGGAGAACAGGTTGAGGAAGCCGAGAACGGGGTTATTGTCCAGCGCGTTTTCGAGCTGGGTCTTGTTGATGTCGGGAATGGGAACGTGCGCGACCAGCCGGAACACGACCAGCATGGCCAGCGTGAAGGCGATCTTTTGGCGGACGTCCGGCTGTCGCCAGGCGTCAACCAACGCCTGCAGCAGCTTAGGCCTCGTCGGCCCCGCTGCTGTCTGCGTTCTCTGCATTGATGACCTCAACGCTGCCGCCCGCGGCAACGATCTTCGCTTGTGCGGAGGGAGAGATTCGTTCCACGCTCAGATGCAGGGCAACGGCGATCTCGCCGCCGGCCAACACCTTGAATCGCTGGCTCGCGCGACGCAGCAGGCCTGCAACCACGAGCGCATCTGCATCGACCGTATCACCGTCTGAGAAACGACGGCCAAGTTCGACCACGTTGATCGGGTGTGCTTCCACACGGAAGGGCGCCTTGAAGCCCTTACGCCGAGGCAGTGTGCGCATCATCGACATCGCGCCGCCCTCGAACACGGAGTTGTAGTCGCGTCCGGCTCGCGAGCGTTGGCCCTTAAGGCCACGGCCCGAGTACGTGCCCTTGCCCGACGCATTCCCCCGGCCAACGCGCTTGCGCTTGCGGCGCGAACCGGGCGCCGGACTCAGATCATTCAAACGCAGGACCATTACGCGTCCTCGATTTCCGTCACGGTGACGAGATGGGAGACCTTATGCAGCATCCCACGCACGTCTGGAGTGTCGTCTTTGACCGTGCTCTGGCCCAGCTTACGCAGACCGAGCGAGCGGATCGTATGGCCCTGATCGGATCGATATCCGATGGCCGATTTGGTGTACGTGATCTTCAACGCCATATCAGCTACTCACCAGTTCTGGCCGCAGCGAGTTCCGCCTCTGGCGCTTCCTGAAGCGGCGCAGCCTCGGGCTCCTCGGGCAGCCGACCAGCCAGGCGCAGCCGCTCACGGCGGACCTGGACTGGATCGCGAAGCTGGACCAGCGCGCGCTTCGTCGCCTGAACCACGTTGACCACGTTGTTCGAGCCCAGCGACTTGGTCAGCACATTGCGCAACCCGACAGCTTCGAGCACTGCGCGCACACCACCACCGGCGATCACGCCGGTACCGGGCGCGGCCGGCTTGAGCAGCACCTGCGAGGCGCAAAAGCGCGCCGTGATTGGATGAGGAATCGTGCCGTTGCGAATCGGCACGGTAACCATGTCGCGGCGCGCGATCGTCGAGCCCTTGCGAATCGCGTCAGGCACCTCATTGGCGCGGCCGATTCCGATACCGACTCGCCCGTTGCCGTCGCCGACCACCACCACCGAGGTGAAGGAGAAGCGTCGCCCGCCCTTGACCACCTTGGCCACGCGTGACACCGACACGACCTTCTCAATGATGTCGTCTTGCGGTTCGTCGCGGTCACGACGCCGTCCGCGTCCACGTCCGCCGTCTCGTTGCTGAACCATATGCTGCTCCTGCTCCCCGTCCAACGCTGGCCGAGGCCTTAGAAGACCAGTCCCGCCTCGCGCGCGGCTTCCGCCAATGCGCGAACGCGTCCGTGATATTGATAGCCGGCTCGGTCAAACACGACGGTCGACACGCCGGCTTCCTGCGCGACCTGCGCCAATTGACGACCCACCGCGCGAGCGTTGGCGCGCTTGCCCGGACCATCGTCCTCGGTTGGGGCGGCCGAGCCTTCGCCTAGATCGGAGGCGCTGGCGAGGGTGACGCCTGCGTCGTCGTCGATGATCTGACCGTAGATGTGCTTTGCGGAGCGGAATACACAGAGACGCGGGCGTTGCGCGGTGCCCCGCACGTGCTTGCGCACGCGGGCGTGACGACGCTGTCGTGCGGCTCTGGTTGTGCGCCGCTTGCGGCGATTCGTCATCTCATCTTCTCCACATCAACATGCGCTGATGACGGCCGACCTGCTCACGCAGGGTCTAGCCGATGGCGCTCTTGCCCTGCTTGCGTCGGACCCACTCGCCCTGGTAGCGAATGCCCTTGCCCTTGTACGGCTCGGGCGGTCGGACCGCACGAATCTCAGCGGCCTGCTGGCCGACAACTTGCTTATTCACACCGCGAACGGTGACGAGCTGACCATTCACCTCAAACGTAACCCCCTCAGGCGGGTCCTTACGCACCAGGTGAGAGAAGCCAACGCGCAGGACGAGCGTGTTGCCGTCCATTTCCGCGCGGTACCCGGTTCCTTGGATCTCCAGTGTCTTCGACCAGCCCTGTGAGACGCCCGTGACCATGTTCTGGATCAGCGCGCGCGCCAGTCCGTGCTGCGCTCGGTGCTCCCGACGGTCGCTGGGCCGTGTCACAACCACATGACCATCGTCGAGCGCAATGTGCAAATCCTTGTGAATGTGCTGGTTCAATTCGCCCTGTGGGCCCTTGACGGACACTCGCCCAGGCTCAATCTCGACGTTTACCCCGGCCGGAACCGGCACGGGCAGACGGCCTACTCGACTCATCGCGCCCCTCCCATCGTGGGTGCATTGGTCTGTTGCTGTATCGCTACCAGACGAAGCACAGAACTTCTCCGCCCACGTTTTCGCGTCGCGCCTGTGCGCCGGTCATCACACCGCGCGGCGTAGTCATGATCGCCACGCCCAGCCCACCGTACGGTCTGGGAATCTCGCGCTTCTGCACATAGACGCGCAGTCCCGGACGAGACACGCGCTTGAGCCCGGTCACGACCGACGTTCCTTCCTCGTCATAGAGCAGTTCGACATCAAGGTCGCGGCCGGCGCGACCGGTACGGTCACGTACCTGATATGAGCGGATAAAGCCCTCTTCCGCCAACACGTTGGCGATCGAGATCTTCACGTTCGACGCGGGAATCTCCACCCGCGGATGTCCCGCATGGATGGCGTTGCGAATGCGCGTCAGCATGTCGGCGACGGGATCAGTCACTGGCATTGCGAATCCTGCCTGCTAGCACAGTTCCTGGCTGTTCGTTGTTCGTTCTCACGGTTGGGTTCACTGGTTTCGTTCACTGATTGCGCTCGAACGGGAAGCCCAGCAGCTCGAGCAGCCGCCGACCCTCCGCATCGGTGCGAGCAGTGGTGATGATGTTCACCTGAAGCCCGCGAACCTTGTCTACGTTGCCGTAGTCAATCTCGGGATACACGATCTGTTCGCGAATCCCCAACGAGTAGTTGCCACGGCCATCGAAGGCCGTGCGCGATACTCCCTGGAAGTCGCGGATACGAGGCAGCGCCGCGTTGATCGTGCGGTCGAGGAACTCCCACATCCGCGCGCCGCGCAACGTGCAGGACACGCCCACATTGTTGCCCTCGCGCAGCTTGAAGTTTGCGATTGACTTGGTTGCCTTGTTCACGACCGGCTTCTGGCCGCAGATTGTGGTCATGTCGGTCACGCAGTTCTCGAGGATCGCCGCGCCACCTGGACCCAGCGCCTCGCCGACACCGGAGTTGACCACGACCTTCACGACTCGCGGCACCTGCATCACGTTGTGGTAGTTGAACTCCTCAAACAGACGCGGCGAAATCTCGTCCTGGAAACGCTGCTTGAGTCGCGGCTTCGAGGCTGTGGCGCCATTCGTAGTCATTAGTCGATATCCCCATCGCAGCGGCGGCAGACTCGCGTCTTGGCGCCATCTGCGCGCTCGCGGAATCCAATCCGCGCTGGACGATCACAACTCGGGCAGACCACGCTGACATTCGATTCATGCAGCGCGGCCTCGCGCTCGATGATCCCTGCCGGCGCGCCCATCTGAGTCGGACGCATATGGCGTTTGATCATGTTCACGCCGGTCACAATCACGCGGTCTTTTCTCGGAAACACTTGACGCACCTGGCCGCGTCGTCCGCGGTCTTTGCCGGTGCGGATCTCGACGAGGTCGTCTCGTTGCACTCGACGCATCTAGACCACCTCCGGAGCCAGCGACACGATGCGCATGAAATCGCGCTCGCGCAGCTCACGTGCGACCGGACCCAGGATGCGGGTGCCCGTCGGATTCTGCCCGTCAGCGGCAAGAATCACCGCCGCGTTGTCGTCGAAGCGGATGTACGAACCGTCGACGCGACGGTACTGCTTGGCCACACGCACAATCACAGCGCGTACAACCTCCCCGGCGCGAACTTCACGATTCGGGTCGGCTTGCTTCACCGTCGCCACAATCGTGTCGCCCACCGAGGCGTAGCGTCGCTTCGTCCCGCCCAGCACGCGAATGCACTTGATCACCCGGGCGCCGGAGTTGTCGGCGACGCGGAGCGAAGATTCCTGCTGAATCACGCCGCATCCTCGTTTCCCGCAGCAACGCCTGCGCCACTATCAGCAGACGCGCCTGCGTCACTGGTGCTGGCTGCTTCCTCCAACGAGGGAGCGCCGATCTCTTGCGGCTGAATCTCTGCCACCTCGTGGCGTTCAAGAATCTCAATCACGCGCCACGACTTGCGTTTCGACAGCGGCCGGCATTCCTCAATCACGACGCGGTCGCCGTTCTTGCAATCGTTCAGCTCGTCATGCACGAGGTAGCGCTTGCGGCGTCGCATGATCTTCTTGTACAGCGGGTGTCGCACCGTGCGCTCGACGCGTACCGCCACAGTCTTGTGGCGCGCATCCGCGACGGCGAATCCCACACGTCGTTTGCGGGCCATGATCTACTCTTCCTCGCTCGCCGAGTCGTCAGCGGCCTCGCCGGCCGACTCAGCAGTGTTCTGTTCGTCTTCAACGTCTTCGACCTCTTCGGCATCAGCAACCCGAGCAGTCGGCTCGAGCGGCGTGCCCGCCGCTGCAGCCAACTGGCGCTCCCGCAGGATCGTGCGCAAACGAGCCACCTGGCGCCGCGCATCGCGCATCGCCATCGGGTTCTGCAACTGCCGCGTTCCAATCTGGAACTGCAGGTTGAACACCTCGCGGTACGCCTCGTTGATCGCTTCGCCCAACTGGGCGTCTGTCATCGTGCGGGCCTCTTCGGCCAGTGCGTTGGCCATGGCTACACCACCTCAGCCTCTCGCACGACCACCCGAGTCCGCACCGGCAGCTTGTGGCTTGCGCGACGCAACGCCTCGCGAGCATCCGCCTCCGGCACGCCGGCCAGTTCGAAAATCACACGACCGGGCTTGACCACGGCGACCCACTTCTCGGGAGCGCCTTTGCCCTTACCCATGCGCGTCTCGGCCGGCTTCTGCGTGACCGACTTGTCGGGGAAGACACGAATCCAGACCTTGCCGCCACGCTTCACGTAGTGAGTAATCGCGCGACGTGCGGCCTCAATCTGACGGCCATCGATCCAGGCCGCGTCCAGCGATTGCAACCCAATCTCACCAAACGCGACGGAGCTGCCCGACTGGGCCATTCCGCGGCGTCGGCCTCGGTGATGCTTTCGCCACTTGACTCGTCTCGGCTGCAGCATCAGCGGCCTCCCCGCCTGCCGGCCGCCACGGGCTCAATCGCCTGAGCCGGACCGCCGGATGTCTCAGTCTCCGCTTCAAAGGGCAGAATCTCGCCCTTGTAAATCCACACCTTCACGCCAATCCGCCCAAACACCGTCTTCGCCTCGGCGAAGCCGTAGTCAATATCCGCGCGCAGCGTGTGCAGCGGCACTCGACCCGACATCTCCTGCGCCTTGCGCGACATCTCCGCGCCGCCCAGTCGACCCGAGATAATGATCTTCGCGCCTTCGGCGCCGCGCTGCATCGTCCGTTGTACCGCCTGCTTGATCGCGCGACGGAACGCGATCCGGCGCTCCATCTGTTCGGCCACGTTGCGTGCTACGAGCTGAGCGTCGAGCTCCGGCACGCGAATCTCCGACACATCCACACGCAAGCGGATCGGTCGTGAGATCAGCGTTTCCAGGTCTCGCCGCAGTTCTTCCACATTCTGTCCGCCACGGCCAATCACGATGCCCGGCTTGGCCGTGTGCAACTTGACGCCGAGCTGGTTCGCGTTGCGCTCGATGTCGATTCTCGAAATCATCGCCTCGCTCAGGTGGTCGTTGATGAAATCGCGAATCCGCCGGTCCTCGGCCAGCAACTCGGCGTACTGTTTGTCCGAGTACCACTGCGAGCGCCATTCGTAGATGGTGCCGATGCGGAAACTCGTCGGGTGAACTTTCTGACCCATAGCGTTATCCGTCCTCTGCGTCCCTATTGGTCATTGCCGTCGGACACGACGACGGTGATGTGCGCGGTGCGCTTCAGAATCCGGCCCACCCGACCACGCGCCTTGGCGCGGAACCGGCGCAACGTGCGGCCGTCGCCGGCGTGAATCGACTGGATCTTGAGGTCTCGAGCATCGAGCCCATAGTTGTTCTCAGCGTTTGCGACCGCCGAATCGAGCACCTTGGCCACATCGCGGGCGATCGGCTTCGGAGTGAATCGCAATTGCAGACGCGCATCCTCGACCGGCATCCCGCGAAGACCCTGCATGACCAGACGGACTTTGCGCGGCGAGGTGCGAACGAATTTGGCGCTGGCCTGGACTTGCATTAGACCACCCGCGTTCCACGATCGGAGCGACCGATGTGACCACGGAAGGTGCGCGTCGGCGCAAACTCGCCCAGCTTGTGGCCGACCATGTTCTCGGTCACGAAGACCGGCACATGCCGGCGACCGTCGTGAACCGCGATCGTCAGCCCGACCATGTCCGGCACGATCGTCGAGGGACGCGCCCAGGTCTGGATCACCGTGCGAGCGCCCGAAGCGCGCACACGCTGCACTTTCTGCATCAGCTTGTGGTCCACGTAGGGACCTTTTTTCGTCGATCGTGACATCGCGCAAGTCCTCTGCTCTATGCCTTAGCGCCGTCGGCCGCGACGGCGGACGATGTACTTGTCGGATTGTTTCTTACCCCGCGTGCGGCGGCCAAGCGTGTACCAACCCCAGGGCGACTTCGGACCGGGCAGACCGATGGGGGCCTTACCTTCGCCGCCGCCGTGCGGGTGGTCAACGGGGTTCATCACCGAGCCACGCACGGTCGGTCGCTTGCCACGATGGCGGTTGCGACCTGCCTTGCCCAGCTTGATGTTGGAATGCTCGACGTTGCCGACCTGTCCGATCGTCGCGTAACAGACCGATCGCACGCGCCGCATCTCGCCCGAGGGCAAACGCAGCAACGCGTAGTCGCCCTCTTTGGCCATGATCTGCGCCGACGCCCCGGCCGAGCGCACCATCTGCGCCCCGCGACCCTCGGTCAATTCGACATTGTGTACCTGCGTACCGTTGGGAATCGCCGCCATCGGGAGCGCATTGCCGACGCGAATCGGCGCCTCAGGTCCCGACATCACCATGTCGTCCACCTTGAGGCCATTCGGCGCCACAATGTAGCGCTTGACGCCGTCGGTGTAGAAAATCAACGCGATCCGCGCCGTGCGGTTGGGGTCGTACTCGATCGCCGCCACGCGTCCTTCGATCCCGATCCGGTCGCGCCGCTTCCAATCGATGATCCGGTAGCGGCGCTTGTGCCCGCCGCCACGGTGTCGCACGGTCACGCGACCTTTGTTGTTACGTCCCGACTTTTTCTTCAGCGGAGCGAGCAGACTCTTCTCCGGCTTCTTCTTCGTGATCTCCTCAAACGAGTGACCCGAAGAGTTACGGCGTCCGGGAGAGGTGGGCTTGTAGTTCTTGATTGCCACGTCAGACCCCCTCGAACAGGCGAATCTCGTAGCCCTCGGCCAACGTGATAATCGCCTTCTTCCAGTCGCGTTCGCGACCCGGTCGCCCGCGCCCGATCCGCCGAGTCGCACCGCGCACATTGATCACATTGACCTTGCGCACCTGCACCGAGAACGCGATCTCGATCGCCTCGCGGATCTGCAGTTTGTTCGCTCGCGGGTCGACTTCGAACACGTACTTACCTTGCTCGGCCAGTTCGGTCGATTTCTCGGTGATAATCGGTTGGCGCAGAACGGCGAACGGGTGAATGTCTTTAGGCATCGCCGTCCTCCTGACCATTCTCGTCACTGCGCTCGCCGCCATCGACCGCCCACAGCGCTTCACAGCGCCGCACAGCGGCCTCGGTCATGATCAGTTGGTCGTGAGTCAGGATCAGGTAGCTGCTCAGCGTCTGTGCCGGCATCGCCTGCACATTGGGCAGATTCTTCGTCCCGCGGACCAGGTCATCGTCGACACCATCAGAGACCAACAGAGCGCTGCGCTCGATGCCGAGTGCCTGGCAAAGGCTCGACATGGACGATGTCTTCGCGTCGAACTCCACGTCTGGCCCTGTTACCAGGACGCCGCCTTCGGCTGCGCGTTGCGACAGCAACGAACGAATCGCCAGGCGGCGCATTCGCTTCGGTAGTCGCTTGCGATATGAGCGAGGATGCGGGCCGTGCGCTACGGCTCCGCCGATTCGCGTGGGCGAAGACGGCGTACCCAATCGAGCGCGTCCGCCGCCCTTCTGGCGTCCCGTCTTCTTCGCCGCCTGGCGCACGTCCGATCGGTCGAGCGTGGAGTGCGTGCCCTGTCGCGCGTTGGCGCGCTGAGCCGTCACTGCCTGATGCACGACCGCCAGGTTCGGCTCGATGCCGAAAACCGAGTCGTCGGCATCGATCTCGCCGGTGGCGTTGCCCTGTCCGTCAATCAGCGGAAGTTTCATCGCTTGCCGCCTCGCCGCTTGGTCTGTCGTATCCGAACCAGACCGTTCGTCGCGCCCGGCACCGATCCCTTGACATAGACCAGATGCCGATCCGCGTTGATATCCACCACTTGCAAGTTCATCGACGTCGTCGTCTTGCCGCCCATCCGTCCCGCCATCCGCGTGCCTTTGAGCACGCGACCCGGCGTGGTGCCGGCGCCGACCGAACCAGGCGCTCGGTGCCGGTCGCTCTGACCGTGCGTCCGAGGGCCGCCACGGAACCCGTGTCGCTTGACGACGCCGGCAAAGCCCTTGCCCTTGGAGAGGCCCTGAATGTCGACTCGGTCGCCGGCCGTGAACACCTCTGTCGCATTGACAACGGTGCCGACCTCGATATCGGAAAGCTCGTCGGACTCGGCGCGAAACACCGAGAGATGCTTCAGCGGCCCATTCGCGCCGGTGTGGCCGAGTTCCGCCTTGTTGATTCGCCAGGCCGGGCGCTCGCCGTAGCCCAGCTGCACGCCGGAATAACCGTCGCGCGATTCCGTCATGATCTGCGTCACCGGGCAAGGTCCGACTTCAAGCACGGTGCAGCCCACGACTGCACCGTCCTCGCCAATGACCTGGACCATGCCCAACTTCTTACCGATGAGTCCGGGTATCGCCATGATTAGAGCTTGATCTCGACGTCAACACCCGATGACAGCTGAAGCCGCATCAGGGAATCGACGGTTCGTCCGGTGGGTTCAATGATGTCGATGATCCGCTTGTGCGTGCGAATCTCGAACTGCTCGCGGCCGTCCTTGTGGACAAACGGCGAGCGAATCACCGTGTACTTGCGGATTTCGGTGGGCAGCGGAATCGGCCCGGCCACACCCGCGCCGGTCTTCTCGGCAGTGTCGAGAATCTGCGCGGCCGACTCATCGAGCACTCGATGGTCGTACGCCTTTAGCCGGATGCGAATCTTCTGCCGAGCCATATTGCCGTCTTTCTGCCGTGCGAACTGCGTGCTTCGGCGTTGTTCGTTGACTACTCGATGATCGAGGTGACCGCGCCCGCGCCCACTGTCCGGCCACCCTCGCGAATCGCGAAACGCAGCCCTTCCTCCAGCGCAATCGGCGAAATCAGGCGCACCTGCATCTGCACGTTGTCCCCAGGCATCGCCATCTCAATGCCCTCCGGCAGTCCAATCTCGCCCGTCACATCCGTCGTCCGAATGTAGAACTGCGGACGGTACCCCGGGAAAAACGGACTGTGGCGACCGCCCTCGTCCTTGCCCAGGATGTAGACCTCCGCCTCAAACGCCGTGTGCGGCGTGATCGAACCCGGCGCCGCCAACACCTGCCCGCGGGAAATCTCCTCACGGTCAATGCCGCGCAGCAGACAACCCACGTTGTCCCCCGCCTCGCCCGTCGGCAGCGTCTTCTTGAACATCTCCACGCCCGTCACCACCGTCGTCCGCGTGTCCTTGATCCCGACAATCTCAATCTCCTCGCCGCTGTTCACCACCCCGCGCTCGATCCGGCCCGTCGCCACCGTCCCGCGTCCCTTGATCCCGAATACGTCCTCAATCGGCATCAAGAACGGCATGTCCCGCGGTCGCTCCGGCGTCGGCACGTACTCGTCCACCGCCGACATCAACTCCAGAATGCTCTCGTACTCCGGCGCACTCGCGTCCGTCGACTCCGACTCCAACGCCGCCAGCGCCGAACCCCGAATCACCGGACAGTCGTCCCCGTCGAAGTCCTGATCCGACAACAACTCCCGCACCTCCAGCTCGACCAGATCCAGCAACTCCTCGTCGTCCAGCTGATCCACCTTGTTCAGATACACCACCATGCGCGGCACGCCCACCTGCCGGGCCAGCAATATGTGCTCCCGCGTCTGCGGCATCGGTCCGTCCGGCGCCGCCACCACCAGGATCGCGCCGTCCATCTGCGCCGCGCCCGTAATCATGTTCTTGATGTAGTCCGCGTGACCCGGCGCGTCGATGTGCGCGTAGTGCCGACTCTCCGTCTCATACTCCACGTGCGCAATCGCAATCGTGATCCCCCGCGCTCGCTCCTCCGGCGCGTTGTCAATCGAGTCGAAACTCGAAAACGACACGTTCTCATCCGCCAGCGCCAGCGTCTTCGTGATCGCCGCCGTCAACGTCGTCTTGCCGTGATCCACGTGGCCAATCGTGCCCACGTTCACGTGTGGCTTCGTCCGCTCGTATACCTGTCGCGCCATCTTCGTGTCTCCTGCCTGTAGCTCGGTCGCTTCTGCGGTTCTGGGTAGTTGTCTGATTTCTGGCCCGAGCGCCAACAAGCGCTCGGAAGGTGTCTAGCGCGCCTCCGCCAGCACGCTCTGCGGGACTTCCTCGTAATGGTCGAACTCGATGCTGGCCGTCGCTCGGCCCTGGGTCATCGATCGCAGCGCTGTCGTGTAGCCGAACAGATTTGCCAGGGGCATCTGCGCCTGGATGATCTGGGCCGCGCCGCGCTCCTCGGTGCCGAGCACCGCGCCGCGACGACTCGACAGATCGCCTGCGACCTCGCCGAAGTAGTCGCGAGGCGTGGCGATTTCGACTTTCATCATCGGCTCGAGCTGTACCGGAGAGGCTTTACGCAGCGCCTCGCGGAATCCAATCGATGCCGCAGTGTGGAACGCCATCTCACTCGAGTCGACCTGGTGGTATGAACCATCAGTCAGCGCCACCTTCACGTCGACGACGGGGAAACCGCCGACCACACCGGAGCGCATCGCATCTTCGACGCCCTTGCGCACCGAGCTGATGTACTGCTGCGGAACCACGCCGCCGACGGTTTCGTTGTCGAACACGAACCCTTCGCCGGGCTCGTTCGGCTCGACACGCAACACCACGTGACCGAACTGTCCACGACCGCCGGTCTGTCGGACGAAACGGCCTTCGGCTTCCGACGCACGTCGAATCGTCTCGCGGTACGACACCTGCGGCCGGCCCACGTTGCACATCACATTGAACTCGCGACGCAGACGGTCGGCAATCACCTCAAGGTGCAGTTCACCCATCCCGGAAATCACGGTCTGCGCGGTCTCGTCGTTGTATTCGACCTTGAACGTGGGATCCTCTTCGGCCAGCTTGCGCAGCGACGCGCCCAGGCGATCCTGGTCGTCGGCGCTCTTCGCCTCGATCGCAATCGAGACCACCGGCTCGGGGAACGAAATCTGGTCCAGCAACAGCGGCGCTTCGCGAGCGCAAAGCGTGTCGCCGGTAAATGTTTGTTTGGGTCCAACGAAGGCGGCAATGTCGCCCGCCGTAACGTGGTCAATGTCCTCGCGGTCGTCAGCATGTACGCGCAGCAAGCGCCCCACGCGCTCAGTCTCGTCACGAGACGAGTTGTACACGGTCGCTCCCGCCTTGAGCGTCCCGGCGTAGATCCGCACATAGGCGATCCGACCCACGTACGGGTCGGTCACGATCTTGAACGCCAGTGCAGTCAGCGGCTCCGAGGGGTCGGCTCGCCGACTCTCCGGTCCGTTGTGTGTGATGCCTTCTACCGGCGGAACCTCGTCCGGCGCCGGCAGGTAATCCACAACGGCATCCAGCAGTCGCTGAATGCCCACATTCTTCAGCGCCGAACCACACAGCACTGGCGTAAACGAGTTGCCAATCGTGCCTCGACGAACCGCCTTGACGAGCTCGTCGACCGACAGCTCATGGCCCTCGATGTACGAAATCATCACCTGCTCGTCGAAGTCTGCAATCCGCTCAATCATCGTCTCGCGCCAGCGACCGGCATCTGCGACGTAGTCCTCAGGGATGTCACCTTCGACCGGCGCCGCGTCGCGATCGGAGCTGAAGAACCAGGCGCGCTGGCGAATCAGGTCGATCACGCCCTGGAAGTTGTCCTCAGAACCGATCGGAATCTGTACTGGGACCGGGATCGTGCCCAATCGCTCGCGGATCATCTCCATCGTCCGCCAGTAGTCGGCGCCGATCCGGTCCATCTTGTTGACGAAACAGACTCGCGGCACTTCATACTTGTCGGCCTGCCGCCAGACAGTCTCTGACTGTGGCTCGACTCCGGCCACCGCGTCGAAGACCACCACGCCGCCATCGAGCACACGCAATGAACGCTCTACTTCGACCGTGAAGTCGACGTGGCCCGGCGTGTCGATGATGTTGATCCGGTGGTCGCTCCATTCGCAGGTCGTCGCCGCGGCCATGATCGTGATGCCGCGTTCGCGTTCCTGATCCATGAAGTCCATCACGGCGGTGCCCTCGTGGACTTCGCCAATCTTGTATGTCATCCCGGTGAAATAGAGGATGCGTTCGGTCACGGTCGTCTTGCCGGCGTCGATATGAGCAATGACGCCGATGTTGCGGAGCGACGAGATGGGCGGGTCAGCGGGCATATTCGGGGTGTCCTCTGGTCTGCTCTCTGGTCGGTCTCTGTGTGGTATGGATCGCGCAACTGTTAGGCGCATCCACCTTGAACTGATTCTTCTCTTGCGTGGCTACTCGGTAATCGGTCTTTGTGCGTCGCCCTACCAGCGGTAGTGCGCGAACGCCCGGTTTGCTTCGGCCATGCGGTGCGTCTCTTCCCGGCGCCGCACTGCGGCTCCGGAGTTGCTGTATGCGTCAAGCAATTCGTCCGCCAGCGACAAATGTGCCGGGCGACCCTTGCGGGACTGCGAGGCCGTAACCAACCAGCGAATCCCCAGGGAAGTGCGCCGGTCATGGCGGATCTCGACCGGCACCTGGTACGTCGCGCCACCGACTCGGCGAGGGCGAACTTCCATCTCCGGGGTAATGTTGTTCAACGCCTGATCAAACACCTCAAGCGGGTCCTGACGAACTCGCTCTTCCAGGATGTCCAGCGCGCGGTACACGATCTTCTCAGCCGTGCCCTTTTTCCCGCTTTGCATCAGACGATTGATCACCATTTGCACCCGCTGCGATCCGTAGACCGCATCAGGCCTGATTTCATGTCTGTCGGGCCGTCGTCGTCGCGGCACGTTTGTTATCCATCTCTAACGCGAGCACTCCCCGACCGTGGCCGAGGCGGCCCGCAACACTAAAACGACCACCCATTAGTGGGTGGTCGCGGTTGCCAATCCTGCTGTTTTGCGAGTGCCGTACTTGGAACGACCGCGCTTTCGATCGGCGACGCCAAGCGCATCGAGCGCCCCGCGTACGACCTGATAGCGGACGCCAGGCAAGTCCCGCACCCGTCCACCACGCACGAGAACGATCGAGTGCTCCTGCAGCGTGTGACCTTCGCCGGGAATGTAGGCCGTGACCTCAATCCCATTCGTCAGACGGACGCGACAGACCTTGCGCAACGCAGAGTTTGGCTTCTTTGGAGTAACCGTCCGAACCGCCGTGCAGACGCCACGCTTTTGTGGAGAGCCCGTGTCCTGAGTGGTTCGGCTGGTCAGGGCGTTGTAACGGAACCGCAACGCGGGCGCTTTCGCCTTCTTGCGGGTTTTCTTGCGCCCTTTGCGGGCGAGCTGATTGATCGTCGGCACTGTGGCTCGCCTTCCAACGGCTCTCGGCGCTTGGCATCAATCGAACCGATGCCACCAAAGGCGTGTCGGCACGAATATAGGGTCAAGGCCCTGGTTGAGCGAACCGGCTCTACGCCGGTGGTCTTCAACCTCAGGTCGGCCTCGACCCTTGCACGCGCCAATGCTCATCGGCGTCCGGCACGTGAAGACCAACGATATCCCAAATCACGTCAACCCTGCAAGGAAACCGGCTGACTACCTGTGACAGGACGTGAACAATCTGTGTTGCTCACCTGTCAGACCGCCCGGTCTGTTCTCAAACGCCAGCGTACGAATGCAGCCCGGAGATCCACAGATTGACGCCCAGATACGTGAACATTACCGCGAAAAACCCCAGTATGACGATCCAGGCCTTGCGAGCGCCTCGAAGCTGACGCAGCCCTCGGCCATGGATGTACACCGCAAAGATCAGCCAGGTCACCAACGCGGCGGTTTCCTTCGGGTCCCAGCCCCAGTAACGACCCCAGGCGTCATTCGCCCAGAACGCCCCGAGCGCGATCCCCGCTGCCAGCAACGGGAATCCAATCAGCACCGTCCGATAGGTCAGTTCATCGCAGCGCTCGGCCGAAGGCAGCCACTCAAAGCGTCCGCCCAGATCCGCCACGTTCGAGGGAAAGCCCTGCGCCAGATGCATTGCCGCCTGTCCGAACGCCACCGCAAACACGGCGTAAGAAAGGATCATCAGCGCGACGTGAATCGTCAACAATGTCGGGCTTTGCAGCGCCGGCACCAGGATTTCCTGCCCGTCGCTGGGGAACGCCAGCGCCGATCCGTACAAACCACAGGCCACCGGCAGCACGAACGAGCCGGCCAGCCGCGTTCCCGAGCGCAGCTCGAAGATGCCGTAGAGCAGCACGATCGCGATCCCAAACGACATCGAAAACTCAAACAGGTTGCTGTACGGCGCGTGATTCAGCGCAATCGAACGCATCACCAGCCCGACAATCCCCAGGGTCGCCGCCGTCCAGACACTCAGCGTCGCGATCCCACCCAGCGTGGCAGACCGAACCGGTCCTGGGGCAGGAGCGGGAATCGACGGCTCGGTCGCCGCCACCCGCCGCGGCGCCCAGGCCAGTCGCAGCCGAGGTTGCAGTGCATACACGACCGAGAAGATCGCAGCGCAACCAGCGGCGACAAAACTCGCCCAGAGCAAGAACAACGCGCCATCAGCCATCGGACGCCTCAGCTGCTTCTGCCTCTGCCGTTTTGGCCGCTTTCTCCTTGGCCTGCCGCTCTGCCCTCAGCGCGTCCCGACGTCGAGGCGGGCTCGCCCCGCCGAATGTCAGTCGGCGAAAGCCCTCGGCCCACGGCACGCGACCAGCACGCGCCGCCTGTTCCGACCGATTCCGCATCCGCTTGACCATCTCTTCACGATTCGCCGCCTGCACCTGAGAGGCATGACGCAAGAGGGCATCAATTCGGCGCTCAAGTTGGTCCGACACGTCAACGAAATAGTTCGGCTCATTGCTTCCGGCGAGCAGGATCGTGTTGACGCGAACCGGCTCGACGCCAGTCGCAACCTGCTCAGCATAAGAATTCGCATTCCTCGACAGCGGAAAGGCTGCATCCAGCGCCGCGATGCCGACCGTGCGATGGTCTCGATGATTGAAGCCGCGATAACCGTCCCAGGTGATCATCAACTCCGGCCGCACCTCGCGCAGGACGCGAACCATCTGGCCGCGAAACTCCGAACCGTCCTCGACATGCCCGTCCGGCACACGCAAGAAGATGCAGCGCTTGATGCCCAACTCGGTTGCTGCCGCCTCTTGCTCCGCCTCGCGCAGCGCTCCCAGATCAGCCGGGCCCAGCATCGGATCTTTCGTTCCCTTGTCGCCGCTCGTCACCAGGCAGAATGAGACGTCCCAGCCATCATCCGACAGTTGCGCGACCGTGCCACCACAGGTGAACTCGATGTCGTCAGGGTGAGCCATCACCACCAGCGCCCGACGGGGCTCTTCGGCAGGGGTCGGAGCCTCAGCGTCTGCCATCTCGGCCCTCGTTCCGCTTGCCGGCTAGCTCGCCGCCACCAACAGCGACTCCACTGAGTCAGGACAACAGGCTTCGCGCGCTGAACCGGCGTCTGCCTGCGCGCTCAGCAGGTCCTCGTACACATCGAGAATACTGCGCGCCACACTGCGCCAGGAGTAGACCGACATCTCGGCCGCTGCCGCTTCGCCCATGCGTCCCCGTAGTCCATTGTCGCCCAGCAGCCGATCAAGCGCTGCGGCGAATCCCTCCGGTCGACGGTCGCCGACCAGGAGTCCGGTTCGGCCGTGCGCAATTGTGCTGGCCAATCCACCGACACGTGTCGCCACCGCCGGCGTGCCCGAGGCCATCGCCTCGACCGCCACAAGCCCAAACGATTCATAGGCCGAAGGAACGGCGCAGACCGCCGCCGCCCGGTAAAGATCAGGCAGTCCTTGGCGGTCGACGGCGCTCGCGAATCGAACGCGGTCTTCCACGCCAGATTCCGCCGCCAACTGTCGCAGCCGACTGCGTTCGTCTTCGTCGCGCTCGTCGCCTCCAACGACCCACAGGTTCGCATCCGACCTGCTCTTGATCAGCGGAAGCGAACGCACCAGTAAGTCCGCGCCCTTGGCCTGTTCCAGTCGTCCCACGAACAGGATGCCCGGACCGTCCTCAACACCCAGCTCGGGCATCGCCTGCGCAAGTCGGCAGCGCGATTCCTGGATCCCCGCCCGATGGAACGCTTCCAGGTCGAGTCCACAGGGCACAACCCGAACCTGCGAGGCCTCGGCCCCGTACTGACCAATCAGAAATGCCCGTTCATGCGAAGTGGCGCCAATGATCGCGTCGGAGCAGGCAATCACTCGACGCTCGCCCTCGATCCGGAAGGGCGGCTCGGGCTGCTGAAACACTTCCTTGACCGCGCCCAGCGTGTGGAACATCACCGCGTGAGGACACTGCCAGCGACGAGCCAGCTCAATCCCGCTCAATCCGGCGACCCAATAGTGCGAATGCACGAGGTCGTACGGCTCAAGTCCGTCAGCGATTCGTTCAACTCCGTTGGTGAACTCCGAGACGTGTGCGCCAATCTCGATCGGTGGCAAGCTGATGGGCGGTCCGGCATCGACATGGAACAGGCGCGCTCCTGGCGCCAACTCCTCCATGTCGGGCGCGTCGATCCGGTCGCGGCGCGTGAACACGTCAACGTCCCAACCCATTTCCGCCAGGTGACGCGAGAGATCAGCCACGTAGACGTTCATCCCACCGGCCTTGGTCGTGCCGGCTCGGGCCAACGGCGACGTGTGCGTCGACATCACCGCAAGACGCCGCTTCCGACCGAAGTTGGAGTGCAGTCTCTGCCTCATGATTCCCCGCCCTCCCGCGTCAATCTCAGCAGACGCACCACCGCGTCCTGACCACCCAGGTCGTATTTGTAAGGTTCGTCACCGCGCAGGAAGTTCACGCTTGACATCCCTCGCTCAACTGCGTCGCGAATGCACAGCACCTTCGACGCCAACCCCGCCGACAGATCTCGGAACTTGGGAGCATAGCCACTGTTGTACAGCAGCAACTGATTGCGCGCGACGAAGCACAACACCATCGCCGCCGCCTCTCCCGAAACTGTCATCACATAAAGTCGCAGCACTCCCGCTTCCGACAGGGACGCACTCAAACGCTCGAAAAACGCCCGCATCTCATCGGTCAGGAAGACCGCCTTGTCACCGCGCGACTCGGCCATCATCGCCATGAACTCGGGCATCCGCGCCTCAACCGCCTCAGGCGACTCCACCGCTTCGAACTCCACCGCCCCACGAAGCTGGCGTAGCGGGCGCAACTTGCGCCGCACCTCGCGGCGATCGCGCGATCGCAAGGCCGTGAGATAGTCGTCCCAATCTCCCTTGAGCGCAATCGTCGGACAGACCGCCTCATCGGCGATCTCGATGTTCCAACCACGAGCGCTTGCGGCCTGGAAGGCCTGAACCCAGGTCGAGCCCGGTTCGATGCCTCGAAACTCCGCAGAAGTCGCGCCCGAGGCATCCAGGCGATCCAGCATTGCTGCTACCAGCGTTGACTCATGACCATTCACGCTGACCGGACCGAGATAGTCCGACACCTCGTGATCGCCGGCGAACGTCCAGTGCGTACCGCAACGCTTGAGCGGCGCAAGTCCAACCAGCTCGCCGGTCCCGTTCTCAAGCCCGAGCAACTCCAGCTCCGCCTCACCCGCTTCGCCATACACCGACCACCAGGCCTGACCGAACTCCGGAGTTGAAAACGGCATCGCATCCGCCGAACGGCACAAGGCGCTCCAGCGCTCACCCAATTCGGCGAATCCACCCTGGACAATGTTGAGACTCACAACCGCTGCGTCCCCACCAGCGAGAGGAACTCCGCCCGCGTCTCTTCCTGATCCCTGAAACTGCCCCGCATCGCCGACGTCAACATCCTCGCACCCGGCTTCTTGATCCCGCGCATCTGCATGCAAAGATGCTCCGCTTCGACCGCCACGCCGACGCCCTGCGTGTGCAGCGAGGACTCGATAATGTCGGCAATCTGGGCAGTCAATCGCTCCTGCAACTGCGGCCGCCGTGCGACCGCGTCGACCAATCGGGCCAACTTCGACAATCCAACCACCCGGCCATTCGGAACATAGCCCACATGGGCAATCCCGTGAAATGGCATCAAGTGATGCTCACAGGTCGAGAAGAACGGGATGTCGCGAAGAATGACCATCTCGTCATGGCCTTCCTCAAACCCCACCGCCAGCAGTTTCGAAAAATCCACGTCACGCCCGCCGAACGTCTCCTCGAACGATGCCGCTACTCGCCGAGGCGTCTCGCGCAAACCTTCCCGGTCTGGATCCTCGCCCAACGCCAGCAAGAGTTCTCGCACTGCCGCCTCAGCTCGGACGCGATCGACAAGTTCGCTCATGGCAATCTCTCCGCGATTGCGGCAGCTGCTTCGTCGTATCCCGCGCCAATCTCTACCACGTCCGCCTCAATCGATGCCACTGCTCGCTCAGGATCCTTCAGTCCGTGTCCGGTCAGCGTGCATACCACCCGCCGACCCCGTAGCGACCCATCGCCATGCCGCTCAAGCAGACCCGCCACCGACGCTGCCGATGCCGGCTCGCAAAAGATGCCCTCAGTATCGGCCAACATTCGGTATGCATCGAGAATCTGTTCATCCGTCGTGGCGACAATCCTGCCGCCCGATTCGTCCCGCGCCGCCACTGCGCCATCCCACGACGCCGGATCGCCAATCCGAATCGCCGTTGCAATCGTCTCGGGCTGCTCAACAGCATGACCGTGGACCAGTGGAGCAGCTCCCGCTGCCTGCACACCCAGCATGCTGGGACGCCGGCTCGCCAATTCCGCCTGGAAGTACTCACAGTAGCCACGCCAGTACGCGGTGATGTTACCCGCGTTGCCGACCGGAATGCAGTGCAGATCGGGCGCGTCGCCCAGCGCATCGACGATCTCCATCGCCGCTGTCTTCTGACCTTCGATCCGGTAAGGATTGACAGAGTTAACCAGCGCAACCGGCATTCGATCCGTCAGCTCCTGGGCCAATCTCAATGCATCGTCGAAATTGCCGTCAACCGCCAGCACTCGGGCTCCATGCGCTGCTGCCTGGGCCAGTTTCCCCTGCGCAATCCGACCTTCGGGCACCAGGACGAACGACCGCAAGCCACATCGTGACGCATAGGCTGCCGCCGACGCGCTCGTGTTGCCGGTCGATGCACACAGCACTGCAGTCGCACCCTGCTCAACAGCCTTCGCCACTGCCACCACCATCCCGCGATCCTTGAACGACCCGGTCGGGTTGCACAACTCCAGCTTCAGCCAGACTTCGTCTGCCCCCGTCGCACGTTCCAGGCTCTCAGCTCTTACCAGCGGTGTGCTGCCCTCACCGAGAGTGACACAGGGCGTCGACTCCGTGACCGGCAGCCAGGCGGCATAGCGCTCAAGCACTCCGCCGCCGACCCATGAGCTCTGACGTGCTGCGGGACTAGCCATCGCCGCGCACTCGCAGGTAGGACTTCAGCTCGCGGATCTCCTGCTCCAGCTCCTCAATCTGGCGACGCCGAATCTGCTCCTGCATCGCCACGAATCGATCCTGCTCCTCCGCCGACAACGAAGACACGCTCTCGATCTTGTCACCCAACGACGCGACGGCTCGCTCTCGACGAGCATCCCGCGCTCTCAACTGCTCGCCAATTCGCTCGACATTGCCGATCCGCTCCTCCAACGCCTCAAATCCTCGCTGCACCGATGCGACCAGCGTCTTCGACGCATCGAGCGTCTGTAGCGACTCTTCGACGCGACTACGCATCGCCTCAACGCTCGTGCGGAGATCGTCCCATTGCTCCGCGGTTTCCTGAACTCGGCGCAGTCCCTGGTACGACAGGTCGACGCGCTCGGTCAACCCGAACAACTGACGCTCCAGCGCTTCAACTCGCGATTCCAGCGCGGTGCCTTCGCTCGACGCCCGGCGCAATCCATCCGCATTCGCCGCTATTCGCGCGCCCAGCGCGACCTGGCCATTCTCCAGTTGCGACATCCGGTGCGCGACCTCGCCCCCTTCGCTGTTGACGCGGCGAATCGCTTCGTCGAACACTGCGAGTCGCTCTCGTAAGCCATTCAGAGCTTTCTCGCTCGACTGCAACCTGCGGTTCGCTTCGTTGCCCCCCTCCCGCTGTCCGTCGACTTCCTGGCGTAGCTGACGGATCGACGCTTCCGACAGCTCCTTGTTCTCATCCAGTTCGCTGTTCGCGCGGTTCATCCGCTCACGCAACGACGGCACCTCATCAAGCTGACGCATCGCCGCGGCGATTTCCGCTGCCAGCGATATTGCCGTGCCCTCCAGATCGCGAATCCGCTGATCGAGGCTGTTGATCTCCCGCTCATCGCGCACTTGCGATTGCGCCAGCTCGGCCGCCCGATTGCGCAGCCCGCTAACCGACTCCTCAAGACGCATCCAGCGAGTGTCGGCGCCGTCAATCGGATCAGTCGTTGTCACAGCCATCCTCAATCCGCAGACGCACGCCCAGTTCGATCATCGAGTCAGACCGCTGGAGGCCATCGAGCACCCGCTGCAGCGCGCCATCGCTACAGCCGTGGGTCGTGACGATTAGATCCGCCGACTGACTCCGCTCCGGATGCGGCGTCTGCAGCACAGACGCAATGCTCACTCCTTCAGCAGCGAACACCGCTCCCAATTCTGCCAGCACACCCGCACGATCGGGTACTTCAAGCCGCAAATACGTGCGTACCCATATGTCACTCAACGGAGCGACCTTCGGCGAGTCATCCATCGGACGCAATCGCCGCGGCGCCTGTCCAGACGCGAGACGGCCCGCCACCTCGAGAATGTCGGCCACCACTGCGCTCGACGTTGCCCCCGCTCCTGCCCCGGGTCCTTCCAATACCACTGATCCAATCAAATCGCCCGAGACCGAAACCGCATTCAACACCCCTTCGACCCCCGCCATCGGATCCGTCATCGGGACCAGCGTTGGATGCACCCGCAGATCGAGTCCAAGTGCAGTCTGTCGCGCGGTCGCCAACATCCGAATCGCATAGCCAAGATCTCGCGCGTGGACAAAGTCGCGCGCCTCAAGCGATCGAATGCCTTCGCAGTGCACGTCGTCCGGCCCGACCTGCGAGTGAAATGCCAGCGAAGCCAGGATGGCCAACTTGTACGCCGCGTCGATGCCATCCACATCGTTCGTCGGATCGGATTCGGCGTAGCCAAGTCGCTGCGCCTCTGCGAGCGCGGCTTCGTAGCTCATGCCATCGCGCGACATCGCCGTGATCATGTAGTTCGTGGTGCCGTTGATGATCGCCCGCACCGAAGACACATCATTGGCCTGCAAGTCTCGCTGCAATGCTCCAATGATCGGAATCCCACCACCGACGCTGCCCTCGTACCTCAGCTCCGCTCCACGCGCCTCTGCCAGTGCCAATAGCACAGGTCCCCGCTTCGCCATCACCTCTTTGTTGGCGGTCACTACCGACTTCCCAGTCGACAGCGCCGCCTCGATACACTCAGCCGCTGGCGACTCGCCACCCATCAACTCAACTACCAGATCCACATCGTTGTGGGACGATATCGCCAACGGATCGTCCGAAATGGTGAGTCCTGCCGCCGAAAGTTCGGACCGTGCTGCCACATTTCGAACGGCAGCGGCCTTAACTTCCAGTCGCTGGCCGCAGCGCGATTCATACACCAGGGCGTTGCCCTGCAAGGCATCCAGGACGCCGCGACCGACGACGCCCAGACCAAGCAACCCAATCCCCAGCGACTCACCCATCAGGCGCCAGATTCCTCAGTTGCGGGAGCTTCCCCTGACGGCGCTTCCGCTGCGGCCTCAGGCGCTGCAGCTTCGGGAGCTGCCGTCGGCGCTTCCTCGGGTGCAATCTCCGGCGCTGCCGCTGTTGCAGTCTCTGGCGCAGCCTCGGTAGCGGCCTGAGGCGCGTCCACTGCACTCGCAGGAGCCGACGCGCTGTCCGGGGTTGCTTCATTGACCGGTTCCGCTGCGGCGGCGCCGCCTTCTGCCGGCTCCGAGGGTGGCGCGTCGTCCAACTCCGCCCGCATCGCTCGCTGCGCCATCCGGGTCACCATGCGGAACCGAGAAGTCTGGCGCATGTGCTCGGCGGTGTACGGCAGCAACGCCACCTGCCGCGCTCGCTTGATCTCGCGTGCAATCTTGCGCTGGTCCTTCGCGGTCAGACCGGTCTTACGCCGAGGCTCAATCCGGCCGCGATCCGAGATCAGTTTCTTCAGACGATCGACATCCTTGTAGTCAATCGTCTTGACCTCTTGTGGCGTGAACACCGGCGCGCGACGACGTCGTCCGCGACGCCGCGTCCGCTCGATCATCTGCGGCAGCCGGTCGCCCGACTCCGGCGCAGGCGTGATCCGCGGCGTCGGTGCTGGCGCCGCTGGCGACTCAGCAACCGGGGCCGGAACTGGTGCGGCGACAGGCGCCGCTTCAATGTTTGTTTCTGATTCAGTCGTCATCAATCATTCTCCCCAACATGTGCTCAGTCCACGCCGCCGATACGGCGTAAGGAATCTGTCTACTCAAACGGAAGGTCGCCCGCATCCGGACCACCACCGATATCGCTTGGTTCGTCCTGCCAGCTTCCACCGCCACCGCCGCCGCCAAAGTCTCCTCCGCCACCACCGCCACGGCTTCCGAGGAACTCGAAGTTGTCTGCCACCACCTCGGTCATGTAACGGGTTTGGCCCTGCTGATCCTCCCACGATCGGGTCTGCAAGCGACCCTCAACAAAGATCTGCGAACCCCGTTGTAGGTACTGACCAGCCACTTCGGCCCGTCTGGCAAAACAGACGATCCGCACCCACTCAGTGTTTTCTTGGCGCTGCCCTTCGCGATCCGTATACGTGCGATTGCACGCGATACTGAAATTCGCGACCGCGGTTCCATTCGCCGTGTAGCGCATCTCGGGATCGCGCCCCAGATTGCCAATCAGCATTACTTTGTTCAGTCCAGCCATCAGACTCTCTCCCTGCGATCACTCAGCCGCAGGCTAGTGGTCGCGTCGCACGATCAGATGACGCAACACCTGCTCGTCGATCAACAACGACTGCTCCAGCTCGTCACGACGCGACTCCGAACCGCCCTCGTAGTGGGCGATCAGGTAGTGACCCTCGAAGGCCTGCTTGATCGGGTACGCCAACCGACGTCGGCCCCAGTCGATCACCTCGGTCACGTCATTGCCGTAATCGGTCAGCGTGCCGCGCAAATGCGCCATGCGCTCTTCGATCAGGTCGCCGACGATGTCGGGGTGGAGCACCACCATAATCTCGTATTCCGTCGCAGCCTGCGCCATGTATCGCTCCTCTACGCGAACACTCAGTTCGCTGTTTCGTCCTGGTTGTTGTTGATCCCGGGAATCGGGAAACTCGACGCCAGCTCACGCACCTCAGCGCGGACACGAGCCTGCTCATCGGCTTTGTCGATGTGATCCAACACACGGCTGATCAATCCGGCAACCTGCCGCATCTCATCTTCGCGCATCCCGCGAGTCGTCAATGCCGGCGTGCCAATCCGAACGCCCGACGTCACCGTCGGCCGCTGTGTGTCGTAAGGAATCGTGTTCTTATTCACTGTGATCCCAGCCGCGTCAAGCGCCGACTCCGCAGCCTTGCCGGTCAAGCCCTTGACCCCGACGTCCAGAAGCAACAGATGGTTATCCGTCCCACCCGACACCAACCGCCAGCCCTCCGAGAGCAACCCATCGGCCAACGCCTTGCAGTTCGCCACGATCTGAGCCGCATACTCGGCGAATTCAGGCGTCGCGGCCTCTTTCAGAGCGACCGCTTTGGCGGCGATCGTGTGCATGTGCGGACCGCCCGATGTCCCAGGGAAGATAGCCCGGTCAATCTTGCGAGCCATCTCCGAGTTCGTCAGCATTAGCGCCGACCGAGGCCCGCGCAGCGTCTTGTGCGTCGTTGTCGTGACTACCGGCGCGTACGGGACCGGCGAAGGATGCACGCCACCTGCGACCAATCCGGCCACATGCGCCATGTCCACCATCAGGACCGCATCCACCGACTCGGCAATCTCAGCCGCCCTGGCAAAGTCGTAGATCCGCGGGTAGGCCGTCGCACCGACCACGATGACCTTCGGTCGATGCTCCCGCGCCAGCGCGGCCATGCCGTCGTAGTCGATCTGCTCGGTCTCCTGGTCAACGCCATACGAGACAAACTCGAACCAGCGACCGGAGATATTGACCGGCAACCCATGCGTCAGATGACCGCCGTGATTCAGTTCCAGTCCCATCGCCGTGTCGCCCGGCGACAGCAATGCAAAGTACGCCGCGATATTCGCCTGCGTACCCGAATGCGCCTGGACATTGGCGTGCTCCGCCCCAAACAGCGACTTCGCCCGCTCAATCGCGAGCTCCTCCACCACATCGACAAACTCGCAGCCGCCGTAGTAGCGCTTGCCCGGATATCCCTCGGCGTACTTATTGGTCAGCACCGACCCCATCGCCGCCAATACAGGCTCGGACGGGTAGTTCTCCGAGGCAATCAGCTCTAGACCGTCACGCTGCCGACCCGCTTCCGACTCAATCGCGGATGCGATCTCCGCGTCCACCGCATCCAGGGCGGCCCCAGCCAACGTCAACGCCATATCTCACCCATTCGCGTCATGGAGACCCGACCGAATCGGGCCGCCGCCGGGTCAGACGCCCGACAGCACACGAACAACAGTCGATCTCAGCTTACACGTGGTCAAGAACCGCAAGTCAACCAGACAACTCACGCCGCGTCCACGCCGCGTCAATCCCCGCCAGCATCCCGCCACTGACCAGCGAATGCCCACCCATTAGCACTCGTCGGTCATCAATCGACCGAACCAACTCGGCCAGCGGTCCAAAGGAGATTTGCTCAGCTCGGCCGAGATCCGCCCAGAATCGATCCGCCCGCGACACTTCCCATCCCAGATGAGAGAACAATGGTCTGGTGTCCCAGATCAACCCATCGCTCATGTCGCAAAGCCCAGAAACGAATCGCTCACGCCCTTGCGACTCATAGAGCGCCCCCAATAGCGATCGCGCCTTGACACCGCGGACCCGTAGCCCGCGCTCTTCGGACACGACGCGCACCCGACACGACGTATCGCGGTCCACCACGCCCCAATCCCATCCACTGATTCTGCCCGCCGTCATCAGCTCAGCGTCACGCCGTGTCATCACATCAAAGACCCCAATCGACCGCTCCAGGCTGGGCCGCAACAATGTCTGCCACTCTTGAATCACCTGGCTCAAAGCTGGACCGATCTGCAAGGAGCCAACCTGGGCGGCCACCGCCAAAACAACAATGTCCGTCGGCGTATCCAAATCCAGCAAAGACCGCGCCGAACGCTCAAACGCTCGTACTGCGACGCGTGACTCGTCGCGCAACCGCCGCGCAAATCGGTTGTCTGTCGCCTCGCCCCTGACCAGTGACAGCATCACTCCAGATGGGACACCAACCCAGTCAGACGAGAACATCCGATTCGAGACCGCTGCACCCGATGAATTAGCGTCCAACACCCGGGCCCAATCCTCAACTCGCATCGCGGGCATCCCACCACCCGCGTAGCAAACAGGCGCATCAGTTCTCGGAGCCGCATCCGCGATGATGTCGCCGATCAACTGCTTTGGGCGCGTCCGCTCAACATCCAGGCCGTCAAGCTCAACCGTCGAGAACACTCGCACTCGATCAAACCCCGCCGCCGTCGCCCGTTCCGCAGTGTCTCGAACCACTGCCGCTCGCGCTTCGTCAACTATGCGCACGGCGTCTGCGTCGCCTCCGAATGGTCGGTAACACAGCCAGAACTCCGAACCACTGCAATCCGCCATCTCAATCCGCCCGAGCCACGGTCCACGCATCCACCGCCGTCGCGCCAGCGGCCAACAACGTTCGCGCCGCCTCCGACAACGTCGCCATCGACGTCGACACGTCATCAACTAGCAGCACGCCACGCCCGCGGACCAACGTTTCATCCGCCGCAAACGCGCCAACCACAATCCGCCGACGATCCGCCCTCGACCGGGCCTGAGCCTGTCGCGGACCCCACCATCCGCGTCGTCGAAGCGCTGACGTTTCGAGCATGAGCTCGGTCCGTTCCGCCACCACCTGCGCCAACCGCTCCGCCTGGTTGCCTCCGCGACGACGTTTGCGCAGCAAGGGAATCGGAATCGGCACAACTATGGCAGTATCCGCTGCAGGACGAATCTCGCCCGCCATCTCAACCAACTCTCGGGCCAATGCCGTCACCCCGCGATGCTTCAATGCCAGGACCGCTGCCCGGACCGGTCCGTCGTAGACAAACGCCGAGCGTATCTCGCGCACCGCGAGCGGACGCGAGACACAATCGCTGCACACCGGCGCGTCCGAGACCAGCCAGCAATGACGACAGCGCTTCCCATCCGCCCGTTGCATCAGCCCGCGACAGGTACGGCAGATCAACTCGCCAGCCGTGCCGCACGACACACAATGCGGAGGCAGCGCCACGTCGATCATTGCTTCGATAGCTGCCAGCGCCGAGGTAACGGGCCGATAGACTGAATCCATGCGGCTCACCGTACAACTCTTCGCCAACCTCGCCGAGACCTGCGGCATGCGCCAGGTCGAACTCTGCGACCTGCCACAACCCTTGACCGCCGCCCTGGTCATGGACGCATTCGTCGACCGCTTCCCGCAACTCGACGCCATGCGCGACTCGATAATGTTCGCCGTCAACGCCGAGTACGTCACTGCCGATCACCCGGTCATGCCCTCAGACGAAGTCGCCTTGATCCCACCGGTCAGCGGCGGCTCGGACAACGGCGAGGCGGCTGCGGATCCGTACTTCAAGATCACAAGCGACATCCTCGACCCTACCGCCCTCCACAACCTCGTTCTCTCCCCGCAAGCAGGAGCAGTCTCGCTGTTCGTCGGAGTCGTTCGGGACAACAACCTCGGCCGCGATGTCAGCTATCTCGAGTACGACGCCTATCCCGCCATGGCAATCCGGGTCATGCGACAGATCGAATCAGAAATCCGCGACCGCTGGGATGTCCTCGACATCGCCATGCATCACCGCACCGGACGCCTCGAAATCGGCGAAGCGTCCGTCGCCGTCGCCGTCGCCTCAGCCCATCGCGGCGATGGCATCGACGCCTGTCACTACGGCATCGACCGGCTCAAAGCCATCGTCCCCATCTGGAAGAAAGAAGTCTGGACCGACGGCGAGGAGTGGATCGAAGGCTCCCTCACCCCCGCCGCTGAGGTCGACGCCGCGACGGAGTAATCTGCCGCGCCTCCTGGTCAGTCCGGTAGTCCTTGGCTCGCACGTGCAGCGCAAGCCCCCGTTGGCTGTCCAGTAGCCGTGACGCCAACCGCGGATCCAGGTCATCGGGCAACACGTTCATGGTGATCAGCGTCGGCGCGCTGCGCAGATATCTCGACGCGCAGAGCTGATACAGCTTCTCGCTCGCCCATTCCGTCGACTGGTGCGCGCCGAGATCGTCCAGGATCAGCAAGTCAACCTCCTTGAGCGACGCAAAGATCGCCTCAAACGAGGCCTCGCCCTCATCCCGATACGACGCTCGCAACGCATCCAACAACTCCGGCACCACGGCGAAACACACGCTGTCGCCAACAGCCAACCGATCATTGGCGGCAGCGGCCGCCAGATGCGTCTTGCCCACACCCGTACCGCCGAACAAGGTCAGCCAGCCCGCCGGATGCGACACCCACTCCTCAACCGTCGACTTCACCGTCGCCAGATTCTCGGCGTCTCCTCGGCCACCCAGTCCCTCCTCGCGGAACCCGTCAAAGGAGTATTGGTCCAGCACAGACTCCGTCATCCCGCCAAACTCCCGATACCGCCCGCCCGACACCGCGCCGCCCAACTCCAACCGCTCCAGATCCAACGTCAGAAACGACTGCAAGCCAATCGCCGACAGATCGGCCGCTTCCGAGACCAGCACCGTCCGCCGACCGCTATTCCGCCGATGATTGAGCAACTGGAACAGCTTCTCCCGAGCCCAATCCGTGGGCGAGATGCAATCCAGGTCGTCAAGAATCAGAAACGGCGCATCGCGCACATGCTCAAACAACAACGCGAACGACAGATCGCCCCCACTCGGAGCATTCATCGCCGATCGCAGCCGATCCAGCAGGTCAGCGACGACGAAGTACAGCGCAGCCCGACCCCCAGCAATCCGCCGATTCGCCATCTCCGCCGACAACCGTGTACGTCCCGATCCTGCCGGCCCAGTAATCAACAACCAGCCAGGCTCGTCATCTTCCGCATCGGCAAACTCGGTGATCGTCTTGCCTGGACCGCTCGCCGTCTCATCGTCCGCCAACCGAGCATCCGATAGCGGCCCCAGGTTGCTCAGCCGCTGCAATCGCTCTGCCGCCCTTGCTTCCTCTTCAGCTCGCCGACATTCACACGGTTGCACCCGCCCGAAGTTGGGATCACCAACCGGTCTCGCCACTCGGACATACCCCGCGCCACCACAAATCTCGCAACCCGGAGTTCCATCAGGCGTCCACAGCGATTGGTCTCGAACCAGCGATTCGGCAGCCTCACTCTCGGAAGAGGTGCCGGTAGCGCGATGACTCCAGCCCGCCAGTAGTGGTCCGAGCCGTTGCATCTCCTCCATCGCGTCCCTCCGTCTCCCAGCGTTCGAGAATTGCCTGCACATAGCGCCAATTGCGGACGCCATTGGCTGCCGACTCAGCGAATGCGTCGCGCATCCAATCCGACCCGTAGCGCGACTCTGCCGCCTTGACCTCTTCCGAGAGGATCGGCGGCATCGCCGTCCCAAATGCACTCTGCCAGATCTCCGGGGCCGAGCTGTTGACGGGCTCACGTCCGTACGCCGAACGAGTCGCAGGAGGCATTGACGCGGACGCCATTGCACGCTGGCCATCGGCGTCATTGAGCGCAATCCACTCGACCCAACCGCCATCCTGCACGGAGCGCGCCCTTAACAATGAGCCACGTTCGGAAGCGGCGTCGAGACCCTGCCGAAACGCGTCCTCAACCTCACGGTCACGACAGAAGCTCGCCAGCGCCTCGATCAACGACCGAGACTCACGCAGATCCGACAACGACACCCGTCGCGGATAGCGGCGTTGCCTGGCAATCGCCTCAACCGCATACAAGGTCACAATCAACTCGGCCGGGTCCGACATCGCCGGAACCAGGTCACGTAGCAACGTCCGCGGCAGAGGGGTCACCGGCGCTCCCGAGGTAAACCCGTCGAAGCTCATCAGAACTCACCCACTCCGTGCTCAGCCTGGGCATAAAAGTCTTCGAACTTCGCCACCGTCGGCACGAACCGAACATCAACACGCCCCACCGCTCCATGCCGATGTTTGGCCACCAGTAGCTGCGCCACCTCATGCTGACCGCTGTGCGACGCATCAGTCACCAGGTCGTCCTGATATTCATCTCGGTCGTACATGTCCTCACGGTAGATAAAGATCACCACATCCGCGTCCTGCTCAATCGATCCGCTCTCGCGCAAGTCCGAGAGCTGGGGCACCGGCGGATGCCGACGCTCGACCGCACGCGACAACTGCGACAACGCCAGGATCGGAATCTGTAGCTCCCGCGCAATCTCCTTCAGCGTCCGCGAGATCAACGAGATCTCGCTCACGCGGTTGGTGTCCGACTGCGCTCTTGAGAATCCATGCACCAACTGAATGTGATCGACAATGATCAGACCCAGTCCCCCGCCGCTGTTCCCGCGGCGGTGAGACTGCTCCTGCAATCTGGTGTGCAAATTCCGCGATTTGGCTCGCATCTCGGCTAGCGTCTGTCCGGCGGTGTCGTCGATGTGAATCTCAGCGCGGCTCAGCAGGCCAATCGCCTGGGAAATCTTGACTTCTTCTTCTTCCGAATGCCGACCCTGGCGCAGCCGAGATTGACCGACGCCCGACTCTGCCGACACTAACCGTCCGGCAATCTGCTCAGCCGACATTTCCAGGGAGAAGATCGCCACTGGCACTGGCTGCTCCCGTTCAAGCGCCGCAGCGCGGGCCATGCTCAACGCCAATGCCGACTTACCCACTGACGGCCGCGCCGCCAGTACGACCAGATCCGAAGCGTGCATACCGTCGTTCAGCAGTGCGTCCAGATCCATAAACCCAGTACGGATCGGTCCATGGACGCCGGCGTCCGCCTCGCTCCCGTCGCTGAGCACATCGGTCAACAAGTCCTGCAGCAGGCGAAAGTCCTGACGCCGATCAGCGCCGCGAATCCCATACAACAACTCCACTGCATGAGTTAGCGACTCGCCCACATTCGGGTCTGCCTGGTAGGCCAACTCCCCGATCTCGCCCGCCGCCCGGATCATGTCGCGATACGTGGACGCCCGCTGCACCAACCGCGCGTAGTGCTCCGCTCCGACCGTCGCCGGCAGCTCGTACACCAACTGATTCAGATACGCCTGTCCGCCCGCTTCCTGCAACCGACCTTCCGTCGACAACTGGGCCGCAATCGTGATCTGGTCAATCGCCTCATAGCGCTCAAACACCGCCAGTACCGCAGCAAAGATCGCCCGATGCCGAGGATCCATGAAATCATCGGGCTCGAGCATCCCCGCCAGGCGCTCATAGACACCGGCCTCGGCCAGGATCGCCCCCAGCACCGACTCCTCCGCCGCCTGATCCTGTGGAACGCCACGAGACGCCGACCGCGCCCGCTGGCCTCGCCCATTGCCGCCGTATTCCTCGGCCAGTTCGTCATAGGTGGGATCAGAAGAGACCATCACAGCCTCCACGATCAGATTGCGTCTCCAAAAGACCGCTTCCCGATACTCCCGGCTTCACCTGGAATCGCGATTCCCTTCTCCCCCCCTTGCGGGGGGAGATGTCACGGAGTGACAGAGGGGGGGTCGGCCGCCGACGCACAGACAAACGCTGCACTGAATGGGCCCAGTCCGCTGATCCGAAAGGATTACTGACCCCACGTCGCGAAAGCGTACGGGGCAACGCGGCACACCGAAGGTGCGCTCTACCGATCGACCCTGTATCGGCCAACGAAGGAGCAGGTTCCCGCGCAAAGGCGGGGACTGGGAGAGCGTTGCAACTGAAGTCCGGCCCTACGCCTCGACGGCTTCGGCCTCTTCCGCCTCCTCCGCGGCTTCCTCGTCCGCTGCGGCCTCGGCTTCGTCCACTTCCGCGAGTACTTCGTCGAAACTCAGGTCGACGCTGTCCGCGTCGGGCTCGACGATCACTCGCACCTCGGCCGACACGTTGCGCGTCAGCCGAACACGAACATCCTCCGCGCCCAGCGTCCGCAGCGACTGCGCCAGCAACACCTGTCGATGCTCGATCACCGCGCCCGGAATCTGCTCCGAGGCAATCTCGGTCAGACGCTCGGCGATGTCGCGAGCCGTGATCGAACCAAACAGTCGGCCTTGCTCGCCGACGCGTGCCTCGAACGTCATCTCGGCGCCTGCGATCGCCAGCGCGACCGGGCTCGCATCGCCGTCCAGCTTCTCCTGACGGATCGCGTCCGCCTGGGCCAGTCGGTCGGCTCGGGTCATATTGTTTGGCGTCGTCGGACCGGCCAAGCCCCGCGGCAACAGATAGTTGCGCGCGAACCCGTTCTTGACCTCTTTGATCTCGCCAACCAGCGCCGTTCCCTCGACCTCTTCGAAAAACACGACCTTCATCAGATAGCTCCGCTCGAACCTTGGGACATACCAACCAACCATACCGATACACAGCAAACCGCCCAACACATATGGACACAAACGAACCTGTGTTCACAATAGAACGTGAGTGCGCCATCTACAACCCAGCCGCGCTATCCCCGGCGCGAACCGGTTGCTGCGGCAACGGCGCCATCCGCACGCTGCCCCGTTCCCCAAGCGTCCCCGCGACAATCTGGACCACCTGCTCATTCGCCTTGAGGCGCCAATCATCGGAGCAGACCAACACCTCCACCTGATCGCCCGATCGGACGCGCAGGTAAATCGCGTCACTGCCCTGATGCACCATCTTGAGTGCTTTGAGCCCGTTCTCCAGTTGTTCCATCAACTCGACATCTGCGGTCTCGTTGCCGGACTCCTCAATTGTGATCCACAGCGCCAACTCGACCGGCTCCGCTTCCGGTTCAGAAACCGGAATCGGCGTCGGAGCAGTCACAGGTGGGTCGACTACTTCCTCAACCACCTCGACCGGCTCGGGACCGGGTAACGGCTGCCGAGGCTTCGACATCCATGGAGGCGACGCAACCTGCTTGATCGGGGGAACAGTGACCGTGCCGCCTGACCCGCCCAGCACCTCTGCTGCAGGCGCAGACGCCATTGACTCATTCCAGGCCGTCACATCCTCCACCGCCAGCGTCAATCGATCCATCCGCGTGCGGATGTTCACCGTGGTGATCACGATCTGATTCGGCTGCCACACATCCTTCGTCACCGCCCACTGATCGGGCCAGACCGTTACCTCGGCCGTCCCCGACAGGTCCTCAAGCATCACCGCCGCAAACTGATCACCCTTGCGCGTCGTCAACTGACGCACGCCGTTGACTAACCCTGCAACCGTCTGCGTGTTGCCGGACATGTCCTCGGTCAACTCCGACAACTGTGCGTCCACCCGACCCTGCAGCGCCAACGTCGCCGCCTGCAGTGGATGCTCCGACACATACGCACCTAGCAACTCCCGTTCCCAGTTGAGCTGCTCGTGCGGTGTCGCGTCCATATCTTCTTCAAGCGTCACCGTGGGAGTCGGCGTCTCAACTTCTGCGCCAAACAGGTCAAACATCGATGTCTGACCGCTATCGCGCAGCTCCTGGGCGCGGCGAGCGCGTTTGATGATGTCCTCCGCGGCCGCCACCATCGCGCCTCGGGACTCAATCTCATCGAACGCACCAGCCTTGGCCAGCGCCTCCAACGCTCGCCGGTTCATCGTCTTCGAGTCCAGCCGCTCCGCCAGGTCACTGGCATTCTGAATCAGACCGTTCTCTTTTCGCTCGGTGATCAGCGGCTCGACCGCTGTGCGTCCCACATTCTTGATGGTGCCCAGACCAAACCGGATCGCGCTGCGACCGTCGGCCATTTTCTCCAGCGTGAACGTCGCCTCCGACCGATTCACATCGGGCAGCAACAACGGAATGTCCAGCCGACCGCACTCAGCCGCCGCCTCGCGAATCCGGTCGCTATTGCCCGACGCCGCACGCAGGACCGCCGCCATGTACGGCGCTGGATAGTTCGCCTTGAACCACGCCGTCTGATAAGCAATCGCCGCGTACGACACCGCGTGCGCCTTGTTGAACGCATAGCCGGCAAACGGCTCAATCAGCTCGAAGATCGTCTGCGCATCGTGCTCGGTGTAACCGTTGCCCAGCGCCCCGTTGAGGAAGTTTCCACGCTCGCCGACCATCACCGCCGCGATCTTCTTACCCATCGCCTTACGCATGATGTCGGCCTGACCCAGCGTGTATCCGGCAAACTTCCGGGCGATGTGCAACACCTGGTCCTGGTACACAATCACGCCATACGTGTCATCGAGAATCTCACCCAGATCGTCATGCGGATACGAGACCGCCTGGCGACCATGCTTGCTCTCGATAAACCGCGGAATGTGCTCCATCGGACCCGGTCGGTACAGCGCCAGTAGCGCCGCCAGGTCCCGGATCGAGGTCGGCTTCAGATCGGCCACGACCCGGCGCATCCCGCCCGACTCCAGTTGAAACACGCCAAACGTGTCACCGCTGGCCAGCAGATCAAACGTCTTCTGATCGCCGTCGGACAGATTCACATAGTCAATCTCGACGCCTTCATGCTCCTGACACAGCCCAACCGCTTCTTCCAGGATCGTCAGGTTCGTCAGCCCGAGAAAATCCATCTTCAACAGGCCGACCGCCGCCACTTCATCCATCCCCCACTGCGTCATCGGGATCCAGCCCTCGTCCGACGACTCATTCACAGGACGACGTAGCGGCACGTTCTCCGCCAACGGCTCCTGCGAAATCACGACACCCGCCGCGTGCGTCGACGTGTTGCGCACGACGCCATTCAACCGCTGCGCATACGACAACAACTCTGCAACCGTCGAATCTCCTTGCTGGGCCGCCTGCATCTCTTGTGACTGTGCAATCGCATCCGCCACCGAGATATTCAGTTGATTCGGCACCATCCGCGCCACGCGATCCGTGTCACCCAGCGGCACACCCAGCGCCCGGCCTGAATCGCGAATCGCCGCCTTCGCGCCAAGGGTTCCAAACGTGATGATCTGCGCAACCCGATCGCGCCCATACTTCTCGGCCACGTAGCGGATCACCTCATCACGACGGTTATCGGCAAAGTCCATGTCGATATCGGGCATCTCCCGACGCTCAAGGTTGAGGAAGCGCTCAAAGACCAACGAGTACTCCATCGGATCGATGTCGGTGATCTCAAGGCAGTACAGCACCAGACTCGCCGCCGCCGATCCTCGCACTGCCCGCGCAATCCCCCGGTCGCGAGCAAAGTGGGCAAAGTCCATCACGATCAGGAAGTACTCGGCGAATCCCGTCTCCTCGATCACATGCAGCTCGTACTTCAACCGATCAATGTGACTCTGCGGCGGATCTCCGTAGCGCTGTCTCAGACCCGAAAAAGCGATGTCTGTCAGGTGCTCCAGCGCCGTCTTGCCAGCGGGAATCTCAGGTTGCGGCAGACGCAGTCGGCCGAACTCCAGCTTCACCTCGCAACGCTCGGCCACCAGCTGCGTATTCGTCACCGCCTCCGGTAAGTCGTCAAAGGCCTCTGCCATGTAGGACTCGGATGTCAGGTAGAAGTCCTCGCCGTCGAAGTGGAAGCGCTTCTCATCTGTCCGAACAGCGTTGGTGCCAATACACAGCAACAGATCATGGGCATCGTGATCGCCAGGCTCGCAATAGTGAGCATCCTGAGTCGCGACCAGTGGAATCCCATACTCCCGCGCCAGAGCAACCGTGTGCTCTAACGGCGGCTCGAACTGGGGCAGCTCCTTGTGGCGTTGAATCTCCATGTAGTAGCGATCGTCAAACACCTCGCGATACCAATCCACCACCCGACGAGCCTCAGCCAGATCCTCTCGTATCAGCGCCCGCTGCAACTCCGATGACGGACAACCCGAGAGGACGATCAATCCCTCCGAGTATTCGGCCAACAACTCCCGATCAATCCGCGGCCGATAGTAGAACCCCTCCAGGTGGCCGCGTGTCGAGAGCTGGATCAGGTTGCGCCAGCCCTGCTGATTCTGCGCCAACAGGACCATATGAAAGGAGTTCGACGCCGCCTCCCGGCCCGCCGACTTATCCCGCCGATCCCCTGGCGCGACATACGCCTCCATCCCCAATACCGGCCGAATCCCTTCGGACTCGCAAGCCCGATAAAACCCAATCGCTCCGTACAGGTTCCCGTGGTCGGTAATCGCCAGTGATTCCTGCCCCAACCCCTTCGCCCGAGCCGCCAACGCCGAAACCTTCGACAACCCATCCAATTCCGAATACTCAGTATGCGTATGAAGATGCGCAAACATCAGCCCTCAACCTCTCTCCGCTGATCCGTGCTTCGGCTCAGCAAAGATTCGCTTGAAGGGCCCGCGCTGTACATCCAGATTCCACGCGGTTCACAGGGTTCTTCCACGTCATCGGGGAAGATGTGGTCAACGATAGTTGAACCGTGTCAGGCCCTTCACTGACTCTCTGCTTCCCCCCTTGCGGGGGAAGCTGCCGAAAGCCTGGCCCGGGCCCGGACCCGGGGGCTGAAGGGGGGCATCCGCCAGCTAAACCTCTTCGTCCAACGCAAAAGCCGCGTGCAACACTCGCACCGCTTCTTCACCACGCTCAGCCCTCACCAGGCACGTGATCCGAATCTCCGAGGTCGTAATCAGCTCAATGTTGATCCCCGCGTCCGACAGTGAACGGAACATCGTCGCCGCATACCCCGGGCCCGACTGCATCCCCGTGCCAATCAACGACACCTTGACCAGGTCATGTGCGAACAACACATCGGCCGCGCCAAGCTCGGCTGCCAGCGGACGGCTGATCTCCCGCGTACGTTCCCAGTCGTCGCCCGTCACGGTGAACGTCAAGTCCGTCAGTTGCAGTTCCGACGCGTTCTGCACGATCGTGTCGACCGAGATCCCTGCATCGGCCAGCGGACCAAAGATCTGCGAAGCAATCCCCGGCCGGTCAGGCACGTGGCGCAGCGTCACTGACGACACGTCACGATCCAGCGCGATCGTTCGGACTCGATTCTCAGGCTCCATTTGAACTTCCTTGCGAATCAGCGTGCCGCCGCCGGAGCCGAACTCCGCCTGCGACGAAGCGACCAAAATCGGTATCTCGTACAACAATCCCAGCTCGACGGCCCGTGGATGCATCACCCCAGCGCCCTGCTGAGCCGCCTCGAGCATCTCCTCCGACGCAATGTCCTTCAGACAGCGCGCCTTCGGCTCAATTCGTGGATCGGTGGTGTAAATTCCCTGCACGTCCGTATAGATCTCAACCTGGTCGGCCTCAAGCGCCGCGCCCAATGCAACCGCCGATGTGTCTGATCCACCGCGACCCAGCGTCGCGTAATCACCTTGCGGACTCTGACCCTGGAACCCGGCCACCACAACCACGTTGCCAGCCGAAAACTCCTCGTGCATCCGCCACGTATCGATATTGCGAATCCGCGCCCGGCCAAACGTCTCATCTGTAAACACACCAGCCTGAGCCCCGGTCAGCGCGACCGCCGGACAGCCAATGTCGATCAGCGCCATCGTCAACAATGCGCTCGAGACCATCTCACCGGTCGCCATCAACAGGTCAGTCTCCCGACGCGGCGGCCGAGGATTGACCTCGCGAGCCAGCGCCAACAGATCGTCGGTCGACTTGCCCATCGCCGAGACCACCACCGCCAACTGCTCGCCCTCCGCACGAGCTGCTACGCGGCGCGCGACGTTGCGCAGCCGCTCGACTGAACCGACCGACGTCCCACCGTATTTCTGAACGACCGTCACAGAATCTGCGCCCCGCCGCTATCGATCCCTGTCACAAATCCATGTCCTGTAATCCCCTGCGCCTCAGCCGAAGACACGAACGCCTCACGCACAGTGTCCGCCCGTTCCTCGCTCGACAGCGCCATCAATGTCGAGCCTCCACCCGACAGATACGCCGCATATGCGCCCGCCGATTCTGCCGCCTCAAACAGCTCAAACATCGTCGGAAACAGCTTCGATCGCGGCTGTTGGTGTAGGCGGTCATCGACCGCCGTCTTCATCGCCTCCCACGATCCGGTCGTCAACGCGGCGACCAGCAGCGCCGAGCGGCACGAGTTGTGAACTGCATCCGTGCGCGACAGCTTGTTTGGCAGCAGCGCGCGACCCTTCTTGGTAGACATATTGAAGTTGGGAGTGAATCCCACAAATCGCACGCCCTCCGCCACCGGCAGCGACACCCGGGTTACCCGAGGTCCGTCCATCGCCACAATCTGACAGCCGCCAAACAACGCCGGCGCCATGTTGTCCGCGTGACCCTCAAGGTCGGACCCGATCTCCAGGATCCGATGCTCCGACAGCGGCTGACCCAGCAACGCATTCGCCGCCACCAGACCGGCCCCGCGATACGCGGCGCTCGCGCCCAGACCTCGGCCCAGTGGAAACTCAGCCTGCACTGAGATATCGAGTTCTTCGGCTTCCGGAAGTCCAAGACCCAGTTCTCGATACACCTCACGCACTGCCTTGCGCACGTGCCGCGACATTGGCGAGCGTTCACCCTCATTGCCTGACGCAACCGAAACCGTCACCGTGGCGTAGCGTTGCAACGCCACTCCGGCCGCGTCAAATCCCGTCCCCAGATTCGCAGATGTCGCAGGCACCCGAACCGTGATCGGCCCAAGTGGCTCAATCGACTCCGATTGTTCGGGCCACGTCTCACTAGTCATCGCGCCACATTCTATGTCGCTCGCTCGCGTGCATCCAACCACTCGTTCACAATCGAGAGCGCGTCTATCAACACTTCCGACTCCGCCCGAGACGCGTCAATCAACCGTATCCGCTCAGCATGCTCCGACGCCAACCCCCGAAAGCCCGAATTCACGCGCTCGTGAAAAGCCAGATCGGCATCGCCGATCCGGTCTGCAACAGACGAGCGCGCCCGCGTCCGAGCCAGACCAACTTCAGCCGGCACATCCAGCAACAACGTCAAATCCGGAGTCAACCCGTTTGTCGCCTCGGCATTGAGGCGGCGCAGCCGATCCAAATCGAGACCACGGCCGTAGCCCTGGTAGGCCAGCGTCGAGTCGGTGAACCGATCACTAAAGATCAGCTCACCAGCCGCGATCGCCGGGAGCAACACGTCATGCACATGAGAGGCCCGCGCTGCCAGAAACAGCCACGTCTCCATCCAGTCGTTCATCTCCAACTCAGGGTCCAATACCAGCGACCGCAGCCGTACTCCCAACTCCGTCCCACCCGGCTCAAAGGTCAATCGGACCGGCCGGCCCGCCCGACCCAGGCACTCCGCCAGCGACCGCGCCAGGGTCGTCTTGCCTGCGCCATCGCCACCCTCGACCGTGATGAACACGCCTCGATCTCGCTTGGATGACGGATCCGACACCTGCTCAGCCGGCATGGATCCGCACCCGACGGTTCGGCTCCCGGCCCTTGCTCACCGACTCCAGCGCCTGATCGCTGGCCAACTGATGCTGCAGCTTGCGGATGTACGGATTCTGCGGCGTCAGGTCCACCGCCGACTGTCGACCCGAGTGAATCTGCGAAATCGCTTCTTCTGCCTCCGACAACGCCGCCGTCACCGTGTCATTGGGCGAGGAACCCTTCGACAACGCCCGCAGACTCTTCTCCATCTGCAGCACCGTGTTGTGTTTCAGGACCACCACCGGCAACCGACGAGACTCCGCCAACCGCAACTCCGGCGGACGACGCCGGAACGCCGCTCGTAGCGTCAGCAGGACATCCGCTTCCTCGACCCGTTCCGCAATCGACACGTTCGCCCCGGTCTCGCGAATAGCCTCCCGCAAGCGCGAAAGCGACACCCCAAGGGGATACACCTTCTGATGCGGACCGGCCGACTGGTTGCGCGGCCGCGATCCCGTGCGTCGACGCAACGGCGCCTCATGCGACGATCCGTTGCCAAAGCTGGCGCCATTGCCCATCTTTGACATCGCAGCCGAGCGCCGTTCGAGCACATCGTTAATCGACATGTCAAACCCACCCAACGGACCGTCCGAAACAACCGACTCCACCGAGTCCGTCGACGTATGCACGTCGCCATCGTCATCCACTTCGCGAATCTCAGCCGCCACCGACTCACCGCGCAGCAGCGCGTCCACTGTGTTGTCCAGGTCGGAATGCACAGCGACGCGGGTAAACGACTGAATCTCGACTAGCGCCTCAAACGTCGGCGGCGCTTTGCGTTCCAACACCGACTTCCGCGTTCCCCGCCGCCGCGCTTCCTCATCTGACAACGTCACCGTCTGGATTCCGCCGATCAGATCGACCAGCGTCGGATTCAGCATCAGGTTGGCCAGCGTGTTGCCATGCGCCGTCGCCACTAGTTGCACGCCACGTTCGGCGATCGTCCGTGCCGCCTGCGCTTCAAGCTCGGTGCCGATCTCATCAATCACAATCACCTCAGGCATATGGTTTTCCACAGCCTCAACCATGACCGAGTGTTGTAGCTCCGGACGTTCCACCTGCATCCGCCGCGCACGACCAATGCCAGCGTGGGGAATGTCACCGTCGCCACCGATCTCATTCGATGTGTCGACAATCACTACGCGTTTGCCCTGCTCTGCCAACACACGAGCCGCTTCACGTAGGATCGTCGTCTTGCCCACACCTGGACGTCCTAGCAACAGGATCGAGGCGCCCGCCTTGACGAAGTCCTCGATCACCGCCACCGAACCAGTCACCGCGCGCCCGACGCGCATCGTCAGTCCAACCACACCGCGCTGCCGGTTGCGAATACACGCGATCCGGTGCAACGTCCGCGGAATCCCCGCCCGATTGTCCGCGCCAAACTCTCCCAGTCCTGCGACAACCAACTGCAGCTCAGCGTTGGTCACTTCCGTCGCACGCAGCACCACCTCGCCTTCGAGGTATCGCGCATACGGTGGCCGGCCCAGATCCAGCACGATCTCCAGCAGGTTGGTCTCGTCGCCCAGATCGCCAATCGCATGCCGTATCGCCGCCGGCAACGTCGAGAGCAACAGCTCCAGATCATCGCCAGTTGTGGATTGCCTCTGACTGAGCGGATCGGCCATCAGCCAGGCCCTTCAGTCTTGGCAACCACATCCTCAATCATCAAGCGAACACCAAGTATCTGTGCGCCGACCCGAATCGGCGACAACACGTGTTCCGCAACATCCCAGAAAAGGGCCGATCTTCCCACAGCGACTGAGCCAACACTTCGCGCAGTCAAGTCCGTCACTAACTCCATTCCCCTGTGGTAATCACACCTGTTTGCACTCACCAACCCCGCTTCGTCAGCCGCCCAAGCTCGATGCCCTGCGTGAGTTCCGGCATGCCCATCGCGGCTTCAGCTACACGACTGCCGCCCCGGTAGTCCGTCACTGCGAGCACCATTGAGGTCGCCGCCTCAACGACCATCTCAGCCCCTTTCGAAACCCCATCAAAGTCTAGTCAGAGTCAGTCTATCGTCCGATGCGCAAGCAGTAGTCAGGCATATCAGCGCACCTATCCAGTCGCGATAGCAGACTCGAGCTCGTCCACTTCACCGCCGCCTGCCATCAGATACGAGAGACTTTCTAGCGTCAGCGTTTCGCTTGGGCGATCCTCCACCAGCCGTCCGCGCTGGAAGACCAGGAATCGATCTCCAACCCAGAACGCGTGCTGCGGTTTCGGAGTCACCAGGATCACCGCCGTTCCGCGCTGAGCTGCTCGACGGATCAGCCGCAAGACTGCTCCCGACTGACGTACCCCCAGGGCCGATGTCGGCTCATCCAGAATCAGCACCCGTGCTCCGTAGTACAACGAACGAGCAATCGCCAGCCCCTGTCGCTCACCACCCGACAGCGTGTGCGCAGCTCGATCCGGGTCGCCCAGCTCCACTCCCAGCTTCTCTAACTCTGTCTGCATGGCTTGCTTGGCGTACTCGACGTCAAAACGTTGAAACACGCCCCAGCCCTTGACCGGCTCGGCGCCCATGAAGAAATTTCGCCACAGCGACATTGTCGGCGCCAGCGCCAGGTCCTGGTAGACGGCCACAATCCCTTGCGCTCGTGCCTGACGCGGCGACGAAAACTCCGTCGGCGTCCCGTCCAGCAACAGCTCGCCATCGCTGGGCCGAATCAAGCCACAGAGCATTTTGATAAACACCGATTTCCCCGCGCCGTTGTCGCCAACCACGCAGGTCACCTCGCCCGCCCGCAGCGACACGTCCACATCCTGCAACGCAACCACCGATCCGAACTGCTTCCCCAACCCACGCGCTTCCAACACCGGCACATCGCTGGGCGGTTCGGCCACAGACGATGATTCAGAGCCCGGCTCCAACGTTTGCTCGGTCGTCATAACTGACTCCAACTCAGCCGCCAATGCTCGGTCAGCCCGATCGCGCCGTGCGTACACGTTCGCCGACGATGTGGTTAATCAATGTGGACAACAACAACAACACGCCCAAGAAGGCCCAGCGCCAGTCCGAATTCCATCCGGCATGGGGAATACCTACAAAGGCGATTCCCCAGATCAGCGCACCGATCGCAGGGCCAACCGCCGATCCATAGCCGCCGGCCATCCGACATCCGCCGACCACCGCAGCAATGATGTAGAAGAACTCCGCTCCCACGCCCTGTCCGGCCTGCACCGATGTATAGCGGACGGCATTGCTCACGCCGACGAACCAGGCTGCGCCTGCGGTCAGCATGAACAGCCCAATCTTTGTGCCATTGACAGGCACGCCAACCGCGCGGGCCACCTCGCGATCATCACCCGTCGCAAAAATCCAGTTGCCAATCTTCGTTCGCCACAGGATCCAGGTGGCAATCAGCGTGAATCCGCCCCACCACAACAGCGATACGCGAAAATCGGATGGCGCGGTACCAAACACCGTCGCCACGATCGCATGCAACGAGTCATATCCCGCTGCTTCGTCAATATTTTCAATCAGCGCGTCGCCGGTGAAGTACTTGGACAACGCCACGTTCGCCCCACGCAGTCCAAAGAACGTACCCAGCGTGATCACAAACGAAGGCAGCCCGGTCCAGACCACCAGGACACCGTTCCACAGTCCCAGCGCCAGACAAACCCCCAACGACAACAACAACGCCAGCCACAGGTTCATCCCCCACTCGGTCGCCATCACGCCCAACAGCGCTCCGGCCGTCCCGACCATGACTCCCGCTGACAGATCGAATTCACCACTGATCATCAACAAGCCGACCGCCACAGCGATGATGCCGTAGGGCCAGGCCGTGTCCAACACACGCGCGATCGTTGGCGTGTCCAACATCGCGCCAGAACTCGCGATGCTGAAGAAGATGAACAACAGCGCCGCCGCCACCAGCGAACCCAACTCAGGCCGCAGCACCGCCGTCCGCACCCACGGCCGTTCCTTGCCAAACGCGGGCAACTGCAACAGTGACACCGATTTACCCCTCCTCAGCCGATCTACGGCAGATTACTCCGTTGCCTGGTCGTCTGCGTCCGACGCGGATTGCGACTTCTCCGTCGCCTCCCGCACCCGCTGGACGTTATGTGCATCGACAAAGCCTGGACCTAGCAGCACGCCCCGACCGGCAATCCATTGCAGTAACGCATCGGCCAACTCATCGCCCTGGGTTAGCTCCGAGTACTGCACCAGGCGTGAATAGGCGACTGGAAGGTAGCCCTGCAGATACGGTTGCTGATCGACGGCAAACGCCACGCTGCCGTCCTCGATCGCATCGAGAACCTCATCGTTCAGTTCAAACACCGCGTGGACCAATGTCCGACCTCCCGATGGCAACGAACGCACAACGTCAATCGCCGCTGCCGCCTGGTTCATCACCAACGTATTCATCGTTAGCACCGAGTCGATCGATTCGTCGTCCAACAACGCAGCTTCGATCATCTCTTCCACCGTGCCGCCGTTTGGTTCGACAGACAACGTGGTGAGCTGTTCCAGACGAGAACCTGCTCGATTGCAGCGTGTCTCCAGGGCGATGTTCTGGGCCTCATGCTGCACACAGAGCAGATGCGTCGCGCCGGCTTCAACCAACCGATCTCCGACTGCCAGCCCGGCCACCGTCTCCACTTGCCCAAAGTACGAATCAGCGCCGAGCGCCGCACCGATGTCTGCGCCGACATTGATGACGTACACCGTGACGCCAATCAGCGCCGCATCCTGGACGACTTCAGACATTGCTTCTGGATCAGACAGAGTGACGACCAGCACTTCAAATCCCTGTTGCACAGCCTCGTCAATCAGCCGCACTCGCTCGGTCGAGTCCGGCGTTGACCGCCAGAACAGGTTGACGTCAAACGCCCGCGCAGCATCTTCAGCGCCCGCCCGAACGTCGTGCCAGAAGGGATCGTCTTCAGCCCCATGAACAATCATGGCCACCGACATCGGTGGAGCCAATCCCAATCCCAGACGCTCGCGAGCCGCCTCCGCGCAACCGGCGACGAGTAATCCAACCAGCACCATCGCAGCCAAGACCAACACGCCGCCCCAGGTTGGTACTCGGTTCAGCATCAGTCATCACCCAGCTGCGGGAATCGCCGCGCATTCGACTGATCCACAAACCCAGGCCCGGTCACCAATCGACCTGTCGCCGCCCAACGCTCCATTCCGGCCAGGACACCACGAGTCTGCGAATCAGCATCCAGCGAGCTGAAGTAGGCAAATGCAATCGGCAGGAATCCCTGCAGATAGGCCTGTTGGTCAACTGCGAACAACACATCCCCAGCTTCGATCGCCTCCAGGATCGATGGTGAAACATCGAATGTCGCCAACTGGGCATCCGATCCCGCGGAGTCAATCGCTGCCAGAGCCAGCTCAGCGATCCCGGAGTTCAACGCCAGGATGCCGTCGATTGAAGGATCCGCCTGAAGTACTGCGCCAATCTCGCCCGTCGTCGACACCCGATCAGCCGTTCCTGTGACAAACAGCCGCTCCATTGATCCGCCGGACAACTCCATCGCCAGACCAGCATTTGCACAGCGCGCCTCTAATCCCACATTGCCAGCCTCATGTATCAGGCAGAGCAACTTCTTCACCCCGGCAAACACCATCCGCTCGCCCGCTCCCAGTCCCGCGACGCCGTCCGGCTGGCCAAAGTGGGTCACAGCGCCGAACTCGCGTCCCCGTTCCTCGCCCGAGTTGATCGTCATTACCAACAGTCCAGCCTCGGCGGCGGACCGAATCGACTCCTCCAGTGCATCGGGGTCGGCCAACGACACAATCAACACGTCGTACCCCAACGCCACGGCGTTGTCGACCAGTCGCACCTGCTCATTGACGTTGCCGTCACCGTCGTAAAACAGCTCAATGCCAAACTCTCGCTGCGCCGCAAACGCGCCCGCCGCCACCTCATCCCAGAACGGATCTCCGATCCCGCCATGCGTCACCATGGCCACGCGGATGTCAGTGGCTGGCAGTACTCCGGTCCCAGCCTGTAGTGACACCTCCCGATCCACGCGGCACATGTACGCCGCCACCATCGCCAGCGCGACTAGACCCGCCAGCACAGCCCAGCGAATCCAACCTTCGTTTGCGAGTCGCTCAATCCTTCGCGCCAGCACGCCCCTACTCTCCCTCTTCCACCGTCCGGCCAAAGATCCCGCGTACCATCTACGAGTACCGCATTGCGAGTCACGATAGGCTACCAATTATGCGCATTGGTCTCATCTCCGACACTCACGTGCCCGAAGCCGGCACGAAACTCTGGCCTCAGCTCTGGGACCGAATCGCTACAGCCGATGTGCTGCTTCACGGCGGCGACATCCACGACATCTCGCTGATCGACAAACTCGAGCAGGTCGCACCGATTTATGTCGCCCGCGGCAACGGCGACGACGGCTCAGGCGGTCGACCTGTCCAGCCCGAGGATCCTCGCCTCCGCGAAGCCTGGTCGCTCGAGTTCGAGGGCTTCCGCTTCGGTCTGACGCACGACATGGCTCTCCCCGAGTGGCCGCCCTACCGAACCGTCGAATCGATGATGGACCACTACTTCGGCGCACCTCAGCACGTTGTCGTTCACGGCGACACCCACGTGGCCTCCATCGAAACCATCCGCGGCGTCCTCCTGATCAATCCCGGCAGCCCCATGTATCCACGCAACCTTGACACCCGCATGGGCACGCTCGGCTTCATCGAAATCAACAACGGTCGCCTCCACGCTTGGCTCGAACAACTCGACGAGGACGGCTCCCACATCGTCCGAGAACAGCCCAAGTACATCTACTAGCCCCTGGTCAGATTCCCGATCGAGCGCTGTTCCCCACCCCGTCAATCCCGCACTCGTCGCGGGAATCTCGCCGAGTGCCACTCGAACGACCAACGCGCCGGTTCCGCTGATTCTTAACCACGCCGACCCCGACAACCAATACGCTACGCACATGGCTGGAATTTCGGTCCTGATTCCGTTCGACCGCTCGCCCGAGTCGCGACGTGGACTCGATGTGGCCTTGCATCTCGCGCGCGTCGACCGGCGCAAGTCCCGCGTCCTGCCGATCTACGTCGTCGAGGTTGATCGCGCCTTCCCCGTCGACTCAGATCTGCCGCAACAATCCGCCCAGGGTGAAGCCTGCCTGGCCGAAGCCGAGGCAACCGCCAAGCAGGCCCGCGTGTCGTGTGAGGCAATCCTGTTGCAAGCCCGCAGCGCTGGGCCGGCGATTGTCGACGTGGCCGCCACAGAACAGATCGACTTGCTGGTACTCGGCGTTTCCCATGCCAACACTGTCTACGGCGGTGGCGGCGAGCAGACTGCCCTCGCTCGCAGGTCCAGCGCCGCCATTGACCTCGGACACACTGCTGATTACATCCTCTCCCATGCGCCATGCGAAGTGGTGGTCGTTCGAGAGCCCGCCGTAGACCCGGCATCGGCTGTCAACGGCTCGTTCCTCAGCCAATAGCGATCAACAGAAACAGGCCCTTCACCAATGCGCGTCGTCATCATGGGCTGCGGACGACTTGGCTCCACGCTGGCCAGAGAGCTCGACTCTGAGGGTCACCACGTCACCGTAATCGACATCGACGCCGCCGCGTTCAACTGGCTCGAGGACGACTTCAGAGGGACGACCATTGTTGGGGCGGGCGAAGACATCGCTGTCCAACAGGCCGCCGGTGTCCAACGCGCGGACATCTTCCTCGCGCTCGCCAACGGAGACAACCGCAACGCGATGGCTGTTCAGGTCGCCAAACACATTCACCGAGCCCCACGAGTCGTCGCTCGTATCTACGATCCCGAACGCGCTGACGTCTATCGTCAACTCGGCATCAACGTCGTCAATCCCACCACCATCCTCGACCAGATGGTCCGCGAAGCCGCTTTTGGCGACGACTCGGCGCCTCAGGACAACAACGTCGAACCATCCTCACGGACGGCGCGTTAGCCCATGTACATCATCATCGTCGGCGGCGGCAAGGTCGGACGCGGCGCAGCCCGCGACCTGATCGACATGGGCCATGAAGTCTGCGTCGTCGAACGTGACGCCAACACTGCCTGGTCGATAAACAATGAATTGGGTGAAGTCGCTCTGCTCGGCGACGGCGCAGAGATTCACGTCCAGCGCGCCGCAGGTATGAACCGCGCCGACGTCGTCGTCGCCTGCACCGGCCGCGATCAAGCCAACCTCGCAGTCGGACAGACTGCTCAGACCCGTTTCAATGTGGACAAGGTCATTTCCCGGATCAACGATCCCCGCAATGAACGCATCTTTCGCGCCCTGGGATTCACCTTCACCATCTCCGCCACCACGGCAATCGTGAGCGCCATCGAGCAAGAAGTCAGCGCTGGCCTGACTCGTCTCACACAGCTTCGCTCGACCGCCTTCATTCTCGCCGAACTCGCCATTCCTCATCTCGCGCCGGCGGTCGGGTGCACCGTGCGTGAGCTCAGCCTGCCGTCGCACACGGTTCTGGCACTCGTCATCCGCGAAGATGACCAGCCCGAAGTTCCAGGCCCAAACACCATCATCAACGCAGCTGATGTGATCGTCGCCGTGACACAGCCACAGCACGAAGCAGAACTACGGATGATCCTGACCGGAGAATCGTGACCTCATGACTGAATCCCCGCACGATCCCCTCAGGATCGCCTACCTCGGTCCCGCCGGGACCTTCACCGAACAGGCGGCCGTCCTCTTCGCAGGCGACAACGCACATCCCGACTTCGTCGCCTACTCCAGCATCACCGCCTCCGCCGAAGCTGTGGCTCAGCGCGAGGTGGACGTCGCAATCGTGCCCTTCGAGAACTCGCTCGCCGGCGCCGTCGGCGAGACGCATGACTTGATCATCCATCAACTCAATCTCTTCATCGTCGACGAACTCATCATTCCCATTGAGCACTGCTTGATCGCCGCGCCCGACGCAGACACATCAGAGATCCGCGTGATCTACTCCCACCCCCAGGCCCTTGGTCAGTGCCAGCGCTACATCACCCGACGATTCCCCGACGCCCGCACCGAAGCCACACTCTCGACTTCGCAGGCAGTCGCCCGCGCTATTGAGGTCGGTGATCAAGTGGCCGCCATCGCGCCGCGTCGCGCCGCCGTCTTGCACAGCGCCGAGATTCTCGAGATTGGCATCGAGGACGACCATCGCAATGCGACCCGCTTCGTCGTTCTCGCGCACAACGACCATGACCCAACCGGCGACGACAAAACGACGATGCTGTTCAGTACTGCCAATCGGCCCGGCGCATTGCTCAGAGTCCTGAAGCACTTCGCCGACGCCGACATCAACCTCACCAGAATTGAGTCTCGTCCCGCCCGTGAGCGCCTCGGTTCATACCTGTTCCTCATCGATTGCGACGGACACCGTTCCGATCCCGCTCTCGCCAACGCCCTGGAACGCCTGGAACCCGAACTCGATCGACTACGCATCATTGGCAGTTACCCAAAGGCGCCGAGACCCTGACTCCTTCGTCGAAACCGATCCAACATGCCTGAGATACCCGAGCTCCAGCACATCGCCCAGGTTCTCACCGACCGCATCGCCAATCGCCCCATCACAGATGTCGACATCCAGAAACCAATCGTGATCCGGCTGCCCCGGGAAGACTTCGAGGCCGGACTCCTCGGCGCATCCTTCCGCTCTGTCGAGCGCTCGGGCAAGTTCCTCCTCTTCCACACCGACCGCGACAGCATCCTGGCCGTCAATCCCATGCTCAACGGACGCTTTCAGTGGACATCAGAGCCCGATGGCAAGAAGAAAGCACATGCTCGAACCTGCTTCACCCTGAAGTTCCGCGATGACGACGACGTCCAACTGGGCATCCGCTACATCGACGAGCGCTACCTGGGCAAGACCTACCTCGTCGACGCCAACGAACTCGACACCGTTCCGGTGCTCAACGAACAAGGCCCGGATGCCCTCGATCCCGCACTCGATCTGGCAGCGTTCCTGCAGCGCCTGAAGCGCTATCGCGGGCAGGTTAAGAATGCCATCGTCAACGCCAGATTCATCGCCGGCATCGGCAATGCCTACTCCGACGAGATCCTCTTCAACGCCGGCATCCATCCCTTCACCAAAATTTCAACACTCGACGAACACCGCCGCATCCGGCTCTACCAATCGATCCGCGACACCCTCGCCTGGGCCGCCGAGATCGCCGCATCCGAAATCGGTCAGAAGATCGACAGCAAACCAAGAGACTTCCTCAACGTCCACCGCAAAGGCGGCCAACCCTGCCCAACCTGCGAGAACCCCATCTCCGAGGTCGCCCCAAACCGCCGAGTCACCTCCTTCTGCCGAACCTGCCAACCAACCTAGGTCCTGTTCGCATCGACTAACCCAGCCCAACCAAAGCAGCTTCACATTTCCCGCTCCCCCTCTCCCCCCCTTGCGGGGGGAGATGTCACGGAGTGACAGAGGGGGGGTCGGTCGGTGAGTACCAGAAGGAAGTTGCGGACAGGAACCCCCCTCTGCCCCCGGGTCAAGCCCGGGGCAGGCTTTCGGCATCTCCCCCGCTAGGGGGGAGAAGGGGAGTTGTGCATCAGTCTCATTCAGGCGGAGCTGCCGAAGAGCCTGCCTCCGGCTTGAACCTGGGCCGCGAGGGGTCCCGCTCTCCACAAACAAGGCCGTTTGGCGCCCATCCGTTCGTTCACGCCCTATGTGAACACCCTATGTGAACGCCCCATGTGAACACACCCTGACCACTAGTCCCCCGACATCACCCGCTCCGCGCCCGGAATAAACGGAGCCCAACCCGGCTGATTCTCGAGGTACTGCCCGAACAGGTTCGCAGGAGTCACTGTCGGACGCTTCGGCTGCGATCGCAACGCCATTCGAGCTTCGCGCGGCGTCCGGCCAGCCTTGCGGTGATTGCAACCCCGACACGCTGAGACGAGATTCTCCCACGTGTGGCTGCCGCCGCGGAAGCGCGGCATCACATGGTCCAACGTCAAATCCTTGACCGCCGTCCGCCGCCCGCAATACTGGCACCTGAACCGATCACGAACAAACACCTCGCGCCGCGACAGCCGCATCACCGGCCGCGGTCGCCGGATGAAATACACCATCCGGATCACCGAAGGCACATCAAACTCGTCGCCAAATGATCGGAGTAACGCCTTCGCCCGGTCCAACCGATCAATCACCTCGGCCTTGCCTCGGGCGACCAGGACCACAGCTCGACGCACATTGCAGACATGCAACGGCTCATAGTTCTGATTCAACACCAACACTGACTTATTCAGAACCGTCATCGCACCGACGTGATCGTATCACCGCCAAAGCAAATCGGACATTTGCGTCTCGTTAGCCCTTCCGCGGTCTGACCTCCAGGCAGTATTTCCACTTGCAGAGATCCTCGAGTAGGAACGCATTCCGTCATTGCCGCGCTCCGACGCGGCAATCTCGCCGCATCCTGCACCAACGTCAATGCATGACTCAGCTAGATACCCGCGACAAGCGCGAGTCTGACGGAGCTACCCAGGCAAGCTAGATTCTCTGTGAAGAGTCTTCTTGGAGAGAGTTAGGACGAACGCCCGGGCACAGAATCCCGACCACCAACATCGCCAGACGCCAAAACCGTCAGCCGCCGCCCAGCGCGTTACCGACTCCGTCAACACCCGACCGCAACTCATCCACTTCGGATACAAACTCCTGGATCGCCAGGTCGAATTCCGAGGGCAATAGCGCCCGAACCACAGGCGCATTGTCCATCATCGCCCAACCCACGACCGATCCGCCGATCTCGCCTTCAGCGTCATCCAGACCCGCAAACACCACGATCGCAATCGCTGCCTGCGCTAGCAACAGGCCAAACAGGACACCAAACAATCCGCCCGCTGCGCGGTCGGCCCAACCCAGCAGCAACAACGATGCCAACCCGCGCAGAAACGTTCCCACCACATAGCCGCCAACTGACACCAACGCCAGGATCACGGCAAAGCTGACGGCCTGCATCACCCCCGACGGAGCGTCCGAGATGGCCAGATCGACAAACACCCGCTCGTGGTACATGCCTGCCAGCAGCACACCCACCACGACCGCCAACAACGCCACACTGGCCCGCAGAATCCCCATCCGCCAGCCCCACACGCCGATGCCGATGGCCACCACCAGGATGGCCAAATCAATCCAGCTCAAGCCTAAAATCAGCCCGGATTCGTCCACGAGCATCACTGTACACAGGTCTGACGACCTCGCCATCAAGCGCGATATCCGACCTCGCTGATCGGTTCCGAAACTTCCGAGTCGGCAGCAGACGGCAGTGGCGTCTTTGATTTGATCAAGCCAAGCTGGGCCATCGACGCATAGTCCGACCGCGTCACGATCACATGATCCAGCAACTCAATCTGCATCGTGGCGGCTGCCGAGCGCAAGTCTGCCGTCATATCTTCGTCCGCTACAGACGGCTTCGGCGACCCTGAAGGATGATTGTGCACCACGATCATCGCCGGCCCCTGATGCACAATCACCGGGCGCAGCAACTCCGCCACTCTCACCGACGCTCCGTGCACCATGCCCTTGTACAGCCGTTCCTCACGAATCAGGCAATGCTGCTGATCCATGACCAGCACCCACACTTCCTCATGCACCAGATCGCCCAACAACCCGCGATAGCGCTCGAACACCTGCCGCGATGTCCGGAATGGCTCTCGAGCCGGCCATTCGTCATCCGCCAGACCTCGCGCCGCCAGCTCCACCGCCGCCTTGATTCGCGTCACCTTGGCTTCCTTCAGACCCGAGACCCGCATCACCTCTTTCACGTCGGACCGCAGCAGGCCGACCAATCCCCGGTCGGCCAGCAGCCGCCGAGAGATTTCCAGCACGTTCTCACCCTGCCGACCGGAACTCAACAAGATCGCTAGCAGTTCGGCGTTCGACAGCGCGTCAGCGCCCAGACGCAACAACCGCTCACGCGGCCGATCAGCCGGATCCATATCCATGATTCGCTGAGTCGCGGGTTTCGCCGGACCCGCGTTCTCAAGTTCCGCAGTCTCAGCCTGTCGAGACCGTTCCGCGTCCTCTTCCGCCCACGCCGCCTGCAGTTCAGCTAGAGGATCCCGCACTCGATCACTCGTCGCGGCTGTCGCCGAAGGTCGGCAGATCGACCCGCTCTCGAACCGGCGTCGCTTCCCGTTCACGCGCTCGTTCTTGCCGCCGTTGCTCCGTGGCCTCCCGCTCTTCCTCTTCTGCTACCTCTTCCTCAGTGCGCGGACGTTCATCCTCGCCCAGTGGACGCCAGGACACCACCGCATTGGTATGCGGATAGTGATTCAGATACACCCATCCGCCCGGCTCCGGCATCTCATCGAACATCAAATGAGGCACCCGATACACCCGACGCGCGACCAGAACATAGTGCGCCCGGAAGAAGATCAGTAGGTCAAACTTGCGCCATTTGCGCGCCACTTGACCGGTCGTCTCGATCGGCGCGGAAAACCAGTCGCGGAACGCCGACAGCGCCGAAAATCCTGACAACAATCCAATTAACGCGAACAGCGAGAAACCGAACCACGATCCGCCATTGCCACCCAACGCCTCAACCATCATGTAGACCGCGCCGACCGTCAACAAACCAAACGCCGGAGTCCAGATCAACATCGATCGCAGAATCCCGCGTCGCGCTCGCTGATCGTCTGGAGCCTGCGTTCCCCGCAGTTGCTCAAACCTACCCGCCGCCACGACCACTCTTCCCATCATCCAATGGACCCACTGTTTCGTCCGATACCACTTGAGCATCCCACTGAGGAATCCAGATCCACTCACCTCGAATCAGGGTCGAATCCTCCTGCAAATGCCAGTTCCACTGCAACAGATCAGCCATCGTCACGCCTCTAGCAGCCGCAATCACAAACAGCGATTCCCCGCGCTGGACCTGATATCGCTCAAACGACCTCGGCAAGTCCGGCTCGATCGGATCCGGTCGGCCCGGAACAATCCCGGATTGGGCCGGAATCTCCGATCCTCCTGCCGGACCTTCGGACACAGCCGAGACTGCTGAACTCGCACGGCCCTCCGCAGAACCCTGCACAGCGACTGTAGCGTCGTCAAGTCCGACCGAAGAATCCGAAGTCATCACATCTGAACCAACCAGGGAGGGCGCACCTGACGTCGTCTCAGCGGCCGAATCCACTTCAGCCACCGAGGCCGGATCTGGCGATGTCGAAGAAGTGCCCCACAGTGCTGCAACGACAACAACCGCGACGGTCAGAGCAACGACAATCCCCAGCTCAAAGACCCTCGAATTGCGCATGACGCCATTCGTGGAGAAGTTGACGACCGGGTTGCCAACCGCCATCGCAGTCCCCGGATACCGCACCAACAGCCTCTGTTGGCGCGAAACTGTAAAGCAGGGTTAACGATAGCGCACTTTGGGCGCGCAAGAGCGCCCGTTCTCTGTACCAATTGATGTCGAGTTGATGTCGAGAACGGACACTCGCAGACGTCCTGAATCGGGACAGCTACTTCAGTTCGACCGTCGCTCCGGCCTCTTCCAGTGACACCTTGACCGCCTCGGCCTCTTCCTTGGACAGGCCTTCCTTGACGGTTTGCGGCGCCGACTCGACGAATTCCTTCGCCTCGCGCAGGCCCAGCTCGGTCACCGCGCGCACGGCCTTGATCACGTTGATCTTCTTGTCGCCGAACTCCTGCAGGACCACATCGAACTCGGTCTGCTCTTCGACTACCTCGGCTGTCGCCGCTGCGCCGTTGCCACCCACTGCGACTGCCGCGACCGGAGCCGCCGCGGTCACACCGAATTCTTCCTCGATCTTCTTGACCAGGTCACGCGCTTCGAGAATCGTCATCGCGCTGATCAGTTCAAACGCTTCGTCAACCTTCGACATGTCAATCTCCACTCAATGCCGGTCATTCAGACCGAGTTGTCTCTGTTTCTGCGCCCAGGTTCCAGCCCGAGCAAGTCACCTGCTATTCGGCAGGCGCTTCCGCCGTTTCCAACTGCTCGGCTCGAGCCTCAACAATCGCCGCGACATCGCGGAAGACCGCACTCAGCACGCCAGCCAATCCAGCGACGGGACTGTTCAGACCGCCCGCGACCTTCGCCATCAGCTCCGGTCGGCTGGGTACATCGGCCAGAGCCGACACCTGTGACCCGTCCTGCAGTTCCCCTTCGACGAACACGCCGCGAATCGGCAACTCCATCCGATTGTCGCGCGTGTACTTCTGCAGCGCCCTGGGCGCCTCAGTCAGATCGCCAAAGCCAAACAGCAGCGCCGTCGACTCTTCGGCCAGATCGGCCGCTGCAGCATGCCCGGCGCCATCCGCGGCTCGTCGCCACAGCGTGTTCTTGATCACCCGCAGCTCGGTCTCCGGCGCTTCCGCCCGAATCCCGCGCCGCAGCTCCTGCATGTCCCTCACGGATAGACCGCGATAGTCGATCCCAATCGTGATCGACGCGCGACCCAACCGCTCTTCCAGCAGCGCGACCTGCTCCCGCTTACGTTCTGTCGCCATACAACCCTCGCAAGTCCGTCTCTTCCGCCGCCCCAACCCGCTCGACCAACAGACTTGCAACCACAACTCAACTCGCATCAACTGCGAGCGTCACATCGGCTGCTGCCTGCGCTGGACGTTTCCAGACTCTCCAACCGGAGAGCCGCCAGCGGTCTCGGGCGGCAAATGCGTTCCTTAATCGATTCCTAGCCTAGAGCCTTCGCCAACAGACGAAGGATTCAAACAGCACACTTGCCTAGTCAATCCGCAACGCCAGCGTCGACTGTTGCTCCAGCTTCACACCGGGACCCATCGTTGAGGCGATGTTCAGCGAGCGAATGTAGCTCCCCTTCGAACCCGAAGGACGCGCCTTGACAATCTCCGTCACCATCGTCGCCAGGTTGTCGAGCAACTGGTCTTCACCAAAGCTCGCCTTGCCCAATGGCACATGCACGGAGGCTTCGCGATCGGTGCGGAACTCGACACGGCCCGCCTTCGCCTCACCGACGGCCTTGGCCACGTCGTTCCGATCGACAACCGTGCCGGCACGAGGATTCGGCATCAGACCGCGAGGTCCCAATACCCGACCCAAGCGGCCAACCTTGCCCATCAACTCACGCTGAGCCACGGCCACGTCAAAGTCGGTAAATCCATCCTGGACCTGCTGGATCAACTCGTCCGAGCCGACAATCTCGGCTCCCGCCTCAGATGCGGCCGTCGCGGCGTCGCCCTCGGCGAACACCGCCACGCGGACTTCCTTGCCCAGACCATGCGGCAGACGCGCCGTGCCGCGCAACTGCTGATCCGCGTGACGCGTGTCTAGTCCGGTTCGGATGTGCAGCTCGATCGTCTCATCGAACTTCGCCGTCGCCATCTGCTTGACCAGCGCGACCGCCTCAACCGGCGGATAGTGCGATTCCTTGTTGTATGAGTCCACTGCGCCGCGATAGCGCTTGCCGTGCTTCGGCATGACTAGCCCTCGACTTCTACGCCCATCGAACGCGCAGTGCCGGCAACCATCTTCATGGCGGCCTCAATGTCGTTCGCATTCAGGTCTTGCATTTTCTGTTCGGCGATCACCCGTACCTGGTCCGAGCTGATCGATCCGGCCACCTCACGCCGAGGCTCCGACGCGCCCTTCTCCAGACCCGCCGCCCGGCGAATCAGATCCGACGCTGGCGGCGTCTTCAGATCGAACGTGAATGAACGATCCTCATAGACCGTGATCTGCGCAGGGATCAACTCCCCGGCGTTTGACGCGGTGCGCTCGTTGTAGCTCTTGACGAACTCCATGATGCCCACGCCGTGTTGACCCAGCGCAGGTCCGACCGGCGGCGCAGGACTGGCCTTGCCCGCCTCCAACTGCAGTGTCAACACTGCTCGTACACGCTTCGCCATCCAGCTATCTCCCTAACCGCCCCCGAACAACCGCCGGCGGCGCGAACGCACAAGTGCCCAGCCTACAGGCCGACGGCCTTGGGCCATGTCCTGTTATTGCTTCTCCACCTGATCGAAGTCAAGCTCAAGCGGCGTCTCTCGACCGAACATCGAGATCCGAACTCGGACCTTGCCCTTTTCGACGTTGATTTCTTCCACTTCGGCCACCATGTCGAGGAATGGACCATCCGTCAGGCGCACCGAATCGTTGACCGCGAATCCCACACGCACTCGAGGTTCCTCGACCTGCGTCTGACCAATGATCTTGTGAACCTGCAGCGGCGGCAGTGGACGCGCTCGGTCACGCTGCTCTTCCCGGGTACCAACAAAGCCGGTCACTCCGTCAGTCCCATTCACCACGTGCCACGACTGGTCGGAGAGTTCGCCTGTCAGCTTGTCCAGACGAATCTGCAACAGCACGTAACCGGGCAGCAGCTTTCGCTCGACTTCGCGGCGCTTGCCGCCTCGAATCTCCACCTCTTGCTGCGTCGGCACCATGACAAAGCGCTTCTCCGCCATGCCTTTCTTGGCTACTCCGGCCTGTTCGGGCCTCAGCTCGACAAAATGCTCCTCCGCATCCATGTTGCGGATCCGCAGGTCCAACGCGTCGCGCACCCGATTTTCATGCCCGGTGTATGTATTGATCGCAAACCACGCCGCATCAACCTCCTGGATGCCCTCCAGCGAGATCGCGGGTTCCGCCTCTTCAGCTTCAGCCTCGTCACTCTGCAGGAACGACGCGATCGGCGTCTCTTCCTGTTCGACCGGACGATCCAACTCCAGCGCCGCCAGCGCTTCCGCCGCCGTCGTGTCGATCTCCGCCTCTGCCGACTGCTCTTCGGCCTCCAGGCCCAGCGCACGCGCAGCCGCCAGAACCTCTTGCAGCTCTCGTTCGGCTGCTGAGATTTCGCGACGGCCAAATCCGCTATCGGTCGCTTCAGCTTCAGGTGTGTTTTGTGAAGTCGTCACTATGGCAACAACGTTTCCTCAACGACTCGGTTCAGACCAAAGTCGATCGCTCCCAGGAAAATCCCAACCGCAATCGCTACGACCAACACCACCACGGTCAGGTTCGCCGTCTCCTGGCGGGACGGCCAGACCACTTTACGCAGCTCGTCAATGATCGCCATGATCCCGCGCGGATGGGTCAGCCGGTAAAACAGGCTCTGCACTCGCGGAGCGTCCGCCGTGGTGGGTCGCGACGCTCCAATCTCCCGCCGAGGACGTACCGGCAACGCCGCCGCTTCGGATGCCGAACCCGCTCCCGCGTCCCCCGACGCAGCAGCCGGTTCCGGCGTCGGACGAGCCGGTCGCGGTGTTGACGACGACGCCCGCGGCTGCCCGCTGCGGCGTCCCCTCCGTCTTCGGCTATCTCGCGATCTGGCCACAAATCACCGCGTCTCTCGGTACGCCTGACGTGTGCGACAGTGCGGGCAGTACTTCGTTAGCTCCAGACGATCCGCATCATTGCGACGATTCTTCGTCGTGTGATACGTGTGTGACTGGCACTCACGACAGCGCAGCGTGATGAACACTCGATCACCCTTCGCCATGGCCTGTTCCCTTCTTCAAGCGCCAGCCATGTCAGACATGCCGGCCGAATAGAACTATCTTCGCACGATCCAGCGCTGCCGCGCTATTCCCGATTCACTCAATTCTCATGGAGTGACTACTCGATGATCGAGGTGACCGCGCCCGCGCCCACTGTCCGGCCACCCTCGCGAATCGCGAAACGCAGCCCTTCCTCCAGCGCAATCGGCGAAATCAGGCGCACCTGCATCTGCACGTTGTCCCCAGGCATCGCCATCTCAATGCCCTCCGGCAGTCCAATCTCGCCCGTCACATCCGTCGTCCGAATGTAGAACTGCGGACGGTACCCCGGGAAAAACGGACTGTGGCGACCGCCCTCGTCCTTGCCCAGGATGTAGACCTCCGCCTCAAACGCCGTGTGCGGCGTGATCGAACCCGGCGCCGCCAACACCTGCCCGCGGGAAATCTCCTCACGGTCAATGCCGCGCAGCAGACAACCCACGTTGTCCCCCGCCTCGCCCGTCGGCAGCGTCTTCTTGAACATCTCCACGCCCGTCACCACCGTCGTCCGCGTGTCCTTGATCCCGACAATCTCAATCTCCTCGCCGCTGTTCACCACCCCGCGCTCGATCCGGCCCGTCGCCACCGTCCCGCGTCCCTTGATCCCGAATACGTCCTCAATCGGCATCAAGAACGGCATGTCCCGCGGTCGCTCCGGCGTCGGCACGTACTCGTCCACCGCCGACATCAACTCCAGAATGCTCTCGTACTCCGGCGCACTCGCGTCCGTCGACTCCGACTCCAACGCCGCCAGCGCCGAACCCCGAATCACCGGACAGTCGTCCCCGTCGAAGTCCTGATCCGACAACAACTCCCGCACCTCCAGCTCGACCAGATCCAGCAACTCCTCGTCGTCCAGCTGATCCACCTTGTTCAGATACACCACCATGCGCGGCACGCCCACCTGCCGGGCCAGCAATATGTGCTCCCGCGTCTGCGGCATCGGTCCGTCCGGCGCCGCCACCACCAGGATCGCGCCGTCCATCTGCGCCGCGCCCGTAATCATGTTCTTGATGTAGTCCGCGTGACCCGGCGCGTCGATGTGCGCGTAGTGCCGACTCTCCGTCTCATACTCCACGTGCGCAATCGCAATCGTGATCCCCCGCGCTCGCTCCTCCGGCGCGTTGTCAATCGAGTCGAAACTCGAAAACGACACGTTCTCATCCGCCAGCGCCAGCGTCTTCGTGATCGCCGCCGTCAACGTCGTCTTGCCGTGATCCACGTGCCCAATCGTGCCCACGTTCACGTGTGGCTTCGTCCGCTCGTACACCTGTCGCGCCATCTTCTGGTCCTCCGCTGACTGCTTCGTGAGTAGTCCGTTGAATCGGCTGATGTTGTGGATGGAGCCCGCATTCAGATTTGAACTGAAGACCTCGTTCTTACCAAGAACGCGCTCTACCGACTGAGCTATGCGGGCAAGGAACCGCCCAGAGCATCCTTACTGGTTCGGCCTGATCCAACACTAGAACCGCCGGCAACACTCAGTCGTGCCGCGGCGGCCCATGTTCGTTCCTTGGTGCTGGTGCCGGGGGCAGGATTCGAACCTGCGAAGCCTTTCGGCGCCGGTTTTACAGACCGGTGGTATTAGCCACTCACCCACCCCGACACAACCTTCATGTTACTCCCATCAATCCTGTCCACACATCAGCTTCAGCCCACCTCCACCCAACCCATGCACCCGCGATCTGTTCACCAGCACGCAAACCCGCAAACCAAGTCCGACCTTATGGAGCCCAAGGGGGGATTCGAACCCCCAACCTGCCGATTACAAATCGGCTGCGCTGCCAATTGCGCCACCTGGGCCTGCAACGATCCTAAACCGATTAGCGGCCAATGGCAGTATTTTGCATTGGACGCAATCAATCATCTCTCTATCCTGCAACTGGCGTTTATCCATCATTCCAATCAGTCAGTAAACGCATAGCTAAGGACCCTCGTGAAACGCATCCTGATCGCTGCCATTGCAGCAGCGCTCGTCGTGGGCGCCGCCGGACTCGCCGCACTCCAGCCGGTCGCCGCTCAACCAGGCGGACCGTCCGTCTGCCTCTCGCTCCCAGCCGGAGAACACACATTCACAGCTCCGGCCCAGGATCGGGAAGGCGACGTCTCATTCACCGTCACCGTCGGCGAGGGTGGAGTCGTCACCGGTTTCACCGAGCCCGGCGGACAATCAATCCCGCCCGCCGCCATGCTCGAAATCTTCACCGGCGAAGACGCCTATCCGCTTCCCGACGGCGTCTCCTTCGTCGAGTGCGCCAGCGACGAACTCGCAGGTGGCGACGAGACCACATCAGCAGCAGCAGAGATCTGCCTCAACCTCGAACCAGGCAGCCACAACACATCGGCGACCGCAGGCGGCCAGACCTACGAACTCGTCATCCACGTGGGCGACTACAACCAGGTCACCAGCATCGACGTGCTCGGCCAGTCCTACTCCGCAGCCGAGGCCATCGGCCTGCTCGACCAGTTCGGAGCAGCAATGCCGGCCGGCGTCGAAATCGTTCCATGTGAAGGCGGAATGGCCGACCAGGGGGCCGATGGCGGACAACCCACTCTCTACGCGAACGCGGGCAGCGGCGGACTCGCCGATTCCAGTGACCAAACCGGCCTCTGGTCAGCCATCGCAACCTTCGCCATCCTCGCAATCGCCGTCACCGCCGTTACCCAACGACGCCGAATCGCGGTTCGCAACCGGGAGTAACTAGTCAATCTTCGGTTTCCCCCTCTCCCCCCCTTGCGGGGGGAGATGCCGAAGGCAGAGGGGGGGGGTCTCCCCAGAGGGTGTCTCTAAAGTCAACATTCCCAGTCCCCGCTTTATGCGGGGACCTGCTCCTTCCCTGCAGGGGACTCCACCACCAGATATCCCGTGCTGCCCGAGCGGGTCCCCGCGTAAAGCGGGGATTGGGATTCAACCAACCAATCGGACTTCTGAGACACCTGTTCCCCGACAGCCTCTAAAACCGCAGAGCGCTCTCAACCAACGAATCCGCCACCGGCTCCTCCTCGACCGCCTCAGGTTCGGGCTGGACCCGACGCCAGCGCGTTCCGTCGCGCGTGTCCTCGAGCGCCACACCCAACTCCGTCAGACGATCACGCACCGAGTCGGCCAACTCATACTGTTTGGCCACACGTAACTCCTGCCGCACAGTGACCAGCAGGTCAATGAACGGCCCCGCGTCCGACTCGCCCGAGGCAGACACACCAGCAAAGCCCAGACCCAGCACACCGCCCAACTCGACCAACGTGTCCCGAGCCACGCCAGCCGGACGACCTTCAGCTCGCGCCCGGTTAATCTCGCGAGCCAAATCAAACAACACCGCCAGCGCCTGGGGCGTATTCAGATCATCCTCAAGCGCGGCGACAAACGTCTCTCGCGACTCCATCGCATCAATCTCGCCATCGCCATCGACCAACGGCAACGTTGCCGCCGTCCGCAATCGCTCGGCGCCACGTGCCGCCGATGACAACGATTCCTCGGAATACGTCAAGGGCGACCGATAGTGCCCGCCCAGCACGAACATCCGCAACCCGTCTGCGCCATAGCGATCCAGCCCCTCGCGCAGCCTCACGATCTTGCCGGTCGACTTCGACATCTTCTCGCCGCCGACCTGCATCATCGCGTTATGCATCCAGTGACGTACGAACGGGTCCTGACCGGAATATCCCTCCGACTGAGCGATCTCGTTCTCATGGTGCGGGAAGATCAGGTCCATCCCGCCGCCATGCAGGTCAATCTGCTCGCTCAGATAGCGAATCGACATCGCCGAGCATTCGATGTGCCAGCCCGGCCGACCCGGACCCCACGGACTCTCCCACTGCGGCTCGCCCGGCTTGGCGCCCTTCCACAGGGTGAAGTCCATCGCATGCTCCTTGGCCACGCCGATGTCCGTCGGCTCCGCCGAAATCATGTCGTCCAGCGAACGACCCGACAGCTTGCCGTAGCCCGGCATCTCACGGACGCGGAAGTACACATCCCCGCCGGCGGGATACGCCATGCCCTTCTCAATCAGCCCATCAATCAACTCCAGCATCTGCGGAATCTCTTCGGTCGCCCGAGGATGCACATCCGCCGGAGCTATTCCCAGCTCGCGCCACTCGCCCATAAACGAAGAGATCTGCCGCTCAGCCAACTCCGCGACAGACATCCCCTCCTGAGCCGCCCGAGCGATCAGCTTGTCGTCCACGTCGGTGAAGTTGTAGACCAACCGCACCCGACGCCCGCTCCACTCCAGGTAACGACGCAGCGTGTCAAAGATGATGATCGACATCGCATGACCCAGATGAGCATCGTCATACGGGGTAATCCCGCAGACATACATCGAAATCGGATCATCCTGAGGCGCAAACGCCTGCTTACGGCGAGTCAGCGTGTTGTACAGCTCCACAAACCAACCCCATTCACTTGCGAGTCGTCAATCAAAGCCTAATCAACCCTGTACAACCCCCTACGCGACTTCGGTGACATTCACCGTTCCTTCTCCCCCCGCTCCGCGGGGGGAGATGCCGAAGGCAGAGGGGGGTCTCTCCCCCCAACTGCAAGGTCCAAGCCCACGCGCCATCCGCCACCTAGCCCGCCGCTGTCTCCCCAGGCCCCGCCTGCGCATCCTCAATCTGATCCCGCAGCCGACGCAGCTCCAACCGCATCTCTGACATCGCCATCTCCAGCGACTCAATCCGATCATGCTCAGGGTCCGGCAGTCGCAGCATCGTGTCGTCGCCGGGGTCGTAGTACGCCACCACGTGACCCGGTACACCGACCACCGTCGAGTACTGCGGCACATTCGACACCACCACCGATCCAGCTCCGATCCGCGCGCCGCTGCCAATCGTCACCGCGCCAATGATCGACGCCCCGGCTCCGACCAGCACTTCCTCGCCAAACGTCGGATGCCGCCGCTCGCGCAATGTCGATGTCCCACCCAGCGTCACGCCCTGATGCAGATGACAGCGTTTGCCCAGCCGCGCCGTCTCGCCAATCACCACACCCATGCCGTGGTCAATCAGACACGGAGTCGCAATCTGCGCCCCGGGATGGATCTCGATCCCCGTCAACAGGCGTCCCATATGAGACAGAAACCGAGGCAGCACCGGAACGCCCAGACTCAACAGTGAACTGGAAATCCGGTGCAGCATCAACGCATGGATCCCCGGATACGCGACCAGCACTTCCAGCCAGAACGTCGCCGCTGGATCGCGTTCCATCGTGAACTGGATGTCCGCCCAAACCCCGTCGACAAAGGAGTTAAACCGAGCCTCAATCTCTCGCAGAAGTCCCATGTCAGCAGCCTATACGTCCATTTGGCCCGACATTGCCGACCGGCGAACCCGCAGCGTCGCCACCGCATGAGCGGCCACTCCTTCCGCTCGGCCCAGCGCCCCCATCCCTTCAGCCGTCGTCGCCGCGACATTCACCGCAGCAACATCGAGTTCCAGCGCTTCCGCCAGACGAGCTCGCATCGCGGCAATGTTCGGCCGCAGCCGCGGCCGCTCAGCAATCACGGTCGCATCAACCGACTGCACAGAGGCTCCAACCGCAGCCAACTTCTCCAGCACCACCGCGAGCATCGCCACAGAACTCGCCCCGGCCCACGCTGGGTCACGAGTGCCAAAATGCGCGCCGATGTCACCAAGTCCAGCGCCGCCCAGCAGGGCATCGATGATCGCATGTGTCAGCACGTCGGCATCGGAGTGACCAGCCAGCCCTTCGCTACCGGCAATTTCAATCCCGCCCAGCACCAGTTTCCGGTCTGCTGAGAATCGATGTGAGTCAATCCCAATCCCTGTCCGCACTTCATGGCCAGCGCCCAACAGCGCCTCAGCCACGATCACATCCGAGGGAGACGTGATCTTCGGATTCGGACCCCCAACATCATGCACGACAACCCGCTCCCCAATGCGCTCAACCAGAGCTGCATCATCTGTGGCAACAACTCCGGCCTCGCGAGCAGCGATATGCGCCTGCCGCAGCGTTTCGGCGCGAAACACCTGAGGCGTCGCAACCGCCCGCAATGTCGATCGATCCGGCGTGGCCACGATCGTCTCCTCGGAATCCACCACCTTGATCGTGTCGACCGACTGCCCACCCGCAATCACCCCGACCCCACCATCCGCAGCCTCGATGCATCCAGCGATCCCACTGGCGGTAATCAATGGCCTCGCACCGTCGTGCACTGCCACGACATCAATCTGCTGGAGCGCCGACAATCCCGCCCACACCGAGTCCTGGCGCTCCTTGCCACCTGTCACCAGCGCCCGAACCTTCTGCAACTCACGACACAGTTCGGCCACCGCTGACCGATTCGCCAACGACGTCACCACGATCACATCATCGATCGCATCACACGCGTCAAAAGCCGACAGCGTCCAACTCAGCACCGGCCGACCTGCCAGCTCGGTCAGCAGCTTGTCGCCGCGACCCATCCGGCGGCTGCTCCCCGCCGCCAGGATGATCGCTCCCACTCTCATCGCTCGCGTCTCTGGTCGCGCTTCTGGTCACGCCTCACGCCGCGTCCTCACTGTCGACAAGCTGAGCAAACACCATCCGACCGGCCTGGGTCTGAATCACACGCTTAACAACCAGATTGCGCACCTCGCCAATCACCGACGCGCCCTCCTCAATCACCACCATCGTGCCATCGGCCAGATAGCCCACGCCTTGCTGGTCGCCGCGACCCGGCTCGATCACTTCCACTGTCAAGGCCTCGCCTGGCAACACGTTCGTCTTCACCGCATTGGCCAGCACGTTCAGGTTCAAGGCGCGGACGCCCTCAAGCTCTGCTACCCGCGCCAGATTGGAATCGGTCAGAGCCAGCGCCGACCCTCGCTCAACAGCCATCCGCACCAACCGGGCATCGACATCGCCATCCGCTCCCGTCGACTCGTCGTCGACGATCTCCGTGGAGACCGATTCCTGTCCCTGCAGTCGAGCCAGGAGCTCGAGGCCGGCCCGTCCCCGTCCGCGCTTCAGCGCGTCCGAACTGTCCGCGACCCGTCGCAGCTCATCCAGGACGAACCGAGGCACAACAATGTCGGCCAGCAGAAAGCCGCTCGCGGCCACATCAACGATCCGGCCATCGATAATCGCCGACGTGTCAAGAATCACTTCCGACGGCGCCGAGGGCCGAATCAACGCCACCGATTCCGCCACCTCATCCGCGCGCCCGCGCACCGTGTTGACAAAGCGCTCGACTTCAAGCCGCCGTCCCAGCGCCACTCCAATACCAATCGGAGAAAGCAAGATCGCCACACCTATCGGAGCAAAATCACCTGCTGCGCCGGGCAACGCCCCAAGCACCGGAGACAACAGCGCCGCCGTGACCAGTGCGGCCACGAGACCGAACCCGCCCAGCAAAATCTCCAGCGTCGAGATCGAGCGCAGGATCCCCTGCCGCATCCACCAGACCGGCGAAAGGATCCAATCCCGCATCCGTCGCGCTGCCTCAATCACGGCAGGCTCCACAAAAGGAAAATGGCGGCCATGCGGCCGCCAATCAGTCCAGAGCGGTCAACCGCCCAATAAATCCGGGCGCATCTCTGCGCACCACCAAATATACAGGATTCCACCCCCGCTCCGCTACACCACCCGCCTCCCTCCATCATTCCTGTCGCCCCCTCCGTGATTCCTGCGCCCCTCCGTCATTCCTGCGCAGGCAGGAATCACGAACCACCCAACTCCTGCCCCATCAACATCCACCAGCCGTCCCTCACAACCCCTGCGGCCAGATCCCTCCCCCATCTCCCCTCCGTCATTCCTGCGCAGGCAGGAATCACGAACCACCCAACTCCAGCCCAAACATCATCCACCACCCGTCCCTCAGAACGCCAGCAGCAACCTCACATTCCCCTCTCCCTCCGCTTAAGGCGCCATCGCAACTCCACGTCATCCTCTGGTAGCGTGAATCCAACGTTCGCGCCGATTGCGATGAGCAACTGCGAGACCCACGATGCCTACCATCAACATCGATCCACTCCTACGCGGTGTCTCCAAACCCGCCCGATACGTCGGCGGCGAGTGGAACGTCATCGAGCACGACTGGAACGAACGCGCCGTTCGTTGGGGCCTGATCTACCCCGACCTCTACGACATCGGCCAGTCCAACGGCGGACTCGCCATCCTCTACGACATCCTCAATCACACACCCGACACCCTCGCCGAGCGCTGCTACACGCCCTGGCCCGACATGGCCGACAGCCTTCGCGCCCACGGACAGCCGCTCTTCTCTCTCGAAAATCGGCGCGGTCTGCGCGACTTCGACGCGCTCGGCTTTTCCCTCTCCTACGAACTCACCTACACCAACATCCTCGAAATGCTCGACCTCTCGGGCATCCCAATCCGCAGCCTCGACCGCACTGAAGACGATCCGATCATCTTCGCCGGAGGCTCCGGCGCGCTCGTTCCCGAGCCGCTCGCGCCCTTCATCGACGCCTTCATCCTCGGCGAAGCGGAAGACGTCATCCTCGAGGTCAACCAACTCCTGCACGAAGCCAAAACTCAGGGCGCTTCCCGGCTCGACCTGCTGAGCGCCCTCGCCCGCACGCCAGGCGTCTACGTCCCCCGCTTCTACGAGTGGCGCTACGAGGCCGACGGCACACCCGCCGAAGTCTTCGCCACCGACGACGCCGCCTCAGTCCCCGTCGTCAAGCGCTTCATCCAGGGACTCCCGCCAATCCTGACCAAACCGATCGTCCCCTATCTCCAGACCGTCCACGACCGCGGAGGCATCGAGATCCAGCGCGGTTGCACCCAGGGCTGCCGATTCTGCCAGGCCGGCATGATCTACCGACCGCTGCGCGAGCGCACCCCAGAGGAAGTCGTCGCCGGAGCCAAAGAACTCTTCCGCAATACGGGCTTTGACGACCTCTCCCTCGTCTCCCTCTCCTCAACAGATCACTCCCAGATCAAGGCCATCGTCCGAGCCCTACGCGCTGAATTCGGCGACGACATTGGCGTCTCGCTGCCCTCCACCCGCGTAGACAGCTTCAGCGTCGATGTTGCCCTGCTCTGCTCGCCGCGCAAAAAGCACTCGATGACCTTCGCCCCCGAGGCCGGCTCACAGCGCCTGCGCAACGCCGTCAGCAAAGTCGTCGACGAGCAGGACCTGCTCGACGCCGCCCGCAACGCCTTCGAGCAGGGCTGGACATCGATCAAGCTCTACTTCATGGTCGGCCTGCCCACCGAGACCATGTCCGACGTCGAAGGCATCGTCGACTGGGCCTCGCAGGTCAAGCAGATCGGCCGTCAAATCGTCGGCAATCGCGCCCGCGTCCGCGTCTCCACCTCAAACCACGTGCCCAAGGCGCACGCGCCATTCCAGTGGGCTCGACAGGAGACCCCCGCCGAGCTCGAGCCAAAACACCAGATGCTCAAGCAGATGACCCGTCGTGCGCGCCTCGACCTGAGCTGGAACGACCCGCAGGAATCAATTCTCGAGGGCGTCCTCTCGCGCGGCGATCGTCGGCTCGCGCCGGTCATCGAGACTGCCTGGCGCAACGGCGCACGCTTCGATGCCTGGAGCGAACACCTGCGCGAGAACATCTGGTGGGACGCGATGGCCAAAGAGGGACTCGATCCCGCCTTCTACTGCCACCGAGAGCGCGACCTCTGGGAACGATTCCCCTGGATGCACATCGCGTCCGGCGTCTCAGAGGCCTTCCTGCGCAAGGAATGGCAGCGAACCTGGAAAGAACTCACCACTGCCGACTGCCGCGACGGCTGCAACGTCTGCGGCATGGAGCACGCCGCCCAGCTTTGCGAACTCAAACTCGGAGACCTGATCGCCAAACGTCGCGCCACCGATGACCAACTGATCAGCGTGCTCTAACGGCCGGGCTAACAAGGAGAAAGAGGCTGCCACCGCCATGTCAAGAGACGTCCTCGAACATCTCATCTGGAGCCTCGAACAATCCTTCCGCAAGAAGACCGAACACTCCCTGATCGCCAATCTCTCCTCGGTCACTACCGACGACCTCGACACCGTCGTCCCTGGCGGAGGTCGCACCATGCGCGATCTGATCATCCATTGCGCTGCCGTCAAACTCATGCACGCCAATCACGCCTTCGGCGACGCCGCCCACACCTTCTGGACCACCTGGGACCGTGAAGACCCCGTCAGCGAGGCATCATTCGAGGACTTACTCGAATGGCTGGAAGAAGCCCACGACGTCGTGATCGATTCCGTGCAACACCTCAACGACGACCACGAACTCGTCGTGCCTAGACCAACTTATTGGGGAGCCTCCTGGGAAACCCGCCGAATCCTCGACGCCATCGCCGTCCACGACGTCTACCACGCCGGAGAAATCAACCACCTCCGAGCCCTCCTCCACCAGGTCGACTAGTCCACGCTCAAATGAAAGCCATGTACCAGCGCGAAGTGGCAACCGAGGCGTGATTCCCCTTCTCCCCCCTTGAGGGGGAGATGCCGAAAGCCTGCCCCGGGCTTGACCCGGGGGCAGAGGGGGGGTTCCCCGTCGATCACCCCTATCCGGTCGTCACCAGCCGACCTGCCCTGTGACCCGAATCCCTAGAACCGCAGCAGTTCCTGAAGCTGTTCCGCCTCACCCGAGGGACCCACCAGCGCCAACCGCAACTCGTCCTCGCACAGATACAGATTCGCCAGCCGCGCGACATCGTCCGCCTCTACCGCCTGGTACTGCTCGTTGACCTCGTCCACCGAGCGCAGCTCTTCGTGCAGCAGCATCTGGCCGCCGTTCCAGGCCGACACAGCCCGCGTGTCTTCCATCCCCATCAACATCCGACCCGCCGCCAGCCGTCTCGCGCGCTGCAGTTCCTCCTCCGTCACCCCGTCCCTTAACCGAGCCAGCTCACCCAACGTCGCCTCGAGCGCCTGGGTCACGTTCTCCGGATCAACGCCCATCGACAACTGCATCACGCCCGAGTCACGCATCAAGGCCAGCGACGAGTGAATGTCGTAGACCAGTCCCAACTCTTCACGCACCTTGAGGAACAGCCGCGAACTCATCCCATCGCCCAGCATCGCCGTCATCAGCGACAGCGCGTGCCGATCAGGATGTCTCGATGTGATTGTCGGCAGTCCGATGCAGATCTGCGTCTGTTCCGTCTCCTTGATGCGCACCGCCACGCGGTCGCCGGCTGTCGACAATGGTGCAGCGCGGCGATCTTCCGCTTGCGCCGGCGCCCACCGCTCAGTCAACGCTGTGACCCGAGCCAACACCGCGTCCGGGTCAATCTCCCCGGCAACTGAGACCAGCGTGTTGCCCGGCGAGTATTGCGATCGCCAATAGGAGACCGTGTCCTCATAGGGAATCCCATTCACCGACTCAGGTGTGCCGGCAATATCGCGGCCCAGCGGCGTATCTCGCCACATCACTTCAGCCATCAGCTCGCCGACCAGTTGGTACGGAGAATCCTCAATCTGGGCCAACTCCTCCAGGATGACTGATCGTTCCTTCTCCAGCTCGTCGCGATCAAACCTCGGCCGACAGACCATGTCGACCACCACGTCAACCGCTGTCTCCCAATCGGGACCCGGCACCTTGGCGTAATAGACCGTTAGCTCGCGGTCGGTACCCGCATTGATGTAACCGCCGACTCCCTCAATCGCCGTAGAGATATCGGCCGCCGAGGGATGCAACTCCGACCCCTTGAACACACAGTGCTCGACCAGGTGCGAAACTCCGGCCAACTCATCACGCTCGTATTGCGATCCAGCGCCCACATAGAACGACACCGACGCCGAACGCGCTGACGCCATGGGAGCGCATATGACACGTAGTCCGTTATCCAGGACGGAAACTCGTGGCGCGCCGTCTGCCCGGGGCGCCACTACTCCACGCCCCATGTCGTGTCGCCCGAGGCGTCATCGCGCACAATGCTGTGCGCCATCGCGCCCTGGACGAACTCATCAATCGAGGCGCCAATCGTCGTGTCGTCCCCATGCCCGTTGAATGTCAATGTCTTCTCCGGCAGGCCGTACAGCCTCGTCACAATCGAGCGCACTTCCTGGGTCACCTGCGGCATCCCTCTAGTGTTCCCTGGACCGCCTGGGAACAGCGTGTCCCCAACGACGCAATAGGGATCAATTTCATCGGCGTTGTAATACGACACCGAACCGGTCGTGTGACCCGGCGTGTGCAGTACCTCGAACTCTGTCCCGCCCAACAGGATCGTCTCGCCGCCCTGCAGATGGATATCGATGTCGAGGTCGGTCTCCAGCCAGGGATGCTGCTCGTCGGCCACGGTGTCCGATGTGTGCATGTAGAAGGGCACATTCGGCCCCAGCCGCTCCCGCAGCTCGTGGTAGGACTTGATGTGGTCGGGATGCGAATGCGTAAACAGCACCATCTTCGGCGTCGCTCCCGAGTCCTCCACACCCGCCATCACCAGTTCATGCTGAGCAACCGCGTCAATGATCGCCGCGTCGCCCGTGCCCTTGTCAACCAGCACGAACGCGTTGTTCTCGAATGGTCCCCACGACATCTGCATCACCACGACGCGGGAATACACTCGCAACAAGCGCGATTCCGCATGTAGCTCCATACTCATGGCGCACTCCAATCAGTCAGCAGTCTGCCAACTGTCTACCAACTGTTCGCAGCATACCCAGCCCGCAGGATGATCCATGACCAACCGGACACCCATCGCAACACTCGCCGATGTTTTACCGTTCACGGCCCAGGCCGACGAGGACGGCGTCCTCGAAATCGGCGGTTGTAACGTCCGTGAACTGGCCCAGGAATTCGGCACGCCGCTCTACATCTACGACGAGCGCACAATCCGCGAAACCTGCCGTGCGTACCTGCGCGACTACCAGGCCCAACTGCCCGGAGCTCGCGCCCACTACGCCTCCAAGGCCTGGCTCAATCCCGCCCTGACCCGCATCCTCGTCGAGGAAGACTTCGGTCTTGACGTCGTCTCCGCCGGTGAACTACACGTGGCGCTGGCCGGCGGCATGGACCCCGAGCAGATCGGCTTCCACGGCAACGGCAAAACCCGAGCCGAGCTGGAGTACGCCCTTGACGCCGGCGTCGGACGGATCATCGTCGACAACGACGACGAACTCGCGGTTCTGGACGAACTGACCAGAAAACGCGCGCAAGAGCAACGCATCATGCTGCGCATCACGCCCGGCGTCGACGCCCAGACCCATGCCAAAACCACGACAGGTCTGCGTGACAGCAAGTTCGGATTCCCTCTGCCCTCAGGCCAGGCCGAGGCTGCCGTCGTGCGCGCGATGCAGGCGCCGTTCCTCGACCTCACCGGACTCCACATCCATCTCGGCTCACCGCTGTTCAACGTCGAGCCATATGCCGACGGGATCGCCACCATCGGCCAGTTCGCCGCTGAAATGAAGCAACGACACGGCTACGAATGGCGAGAATTCTCGCCAGGTGGCGGTATGGCCCTGACCTACACCGCCGACCGCGTCGCGCCAGAGACCGACATCTACGCCGTCGAGATCGCCAATGCCATTCACACCGCATGCGACACGCACGGTCTCGCGATGCCCGATGTTCATATCGAACCGGGCCGCTCAGTCGTCGGACGCGCCGGCGTCGCGCTGTACTCCGTCGTCAGCCGCAAGCACATTCCCGAGACACGCGATTATGTCACAGTCGACGGCGGCATGGCCGACAACATTCGACCGGCGATGTACGAGTCGACCTACGAAGCCGCCGCCGCCGAGCAGATGAACACCGTTCCCAGCCTCGTGGCGACGGTCGCCGGAAAGTTCTGCGAGTCAGGCGATGTCCTGGTCCGCGATGCCAACCTGCCCGCGCTGCAACTCGGCGAGCTGATCGCGATTCCCGCCAGCGGCGCGTACCAGATCGCCATGGAGAGCAACTACAACCTCGCCCTTCGCCCGGCCATCGTGATGGTCAACGACGGCGACGCGCAACTCGTCCGGCGTCGTCAGACGCTTGACGATCTGCTGCTTTTGGAGCTGTGAAGTAGCGCACCATGTCCGTTTCCGAGTCCGTTTCCGAGTCCATCTCCGACGATCCCGCCGACCGTTGGGGCCCACACGCGCGATCCTTGGCCGGCCACACGCTGGTCGCAATGCTCGACGCCGAACGCCTGCCCCATGCCTTGCTGATCGCGGGTCCAGTCGGCGTCGGCAAACGAGACCTCGCCATTCGCGTCGCGCAAGCACTGCTCTGCGAAACGGCCACGAATCAGAGCGCCGGTCCGTGCCGAGAGTGCCGCAACTGCCGACGCCTCCACGATCCCGCCCAACCTACGCTCGAACCGCAGCACTCAGATGTCGAGGTCATCGCGCCCGGCGCAATTTGCGTCGAGTCTGACCACGATCATCGCAACTCCCGAACCATCGGCATCTGCGTGATCAGACGCATCGAGCACGCCGCTACCCTCGCACCGTTCGAGGCCGACCAACGAATCGTCATCATCAATCCCGCCGACGCGCTCACCTCCGACGCCGCCGACGCGTTCCTCAAGACGCTGGAGGAGCCGCCCGACCGGGTGCACTTCATTCTCCTCACAGCCCAGGAGGCGAAACTCTCCGAGACGATTCGCTCCCGCTGCCGCACCCTCACCCTGTCGCCGTTGCCGGCAGCACAGCTAGACGACTGGCTCGAACAATGGGCCGCAGACGAAGGGGTCGAACTGCCAATCGAAGCCGAGCGGCGCGGAGAGCTGGCCCGACTGGCCCGTGGACGCCCCGGCTGGCTGCAGACCAACCTGCGCGACGGCGATCCTGTCACCATGCGATCCGCGCAAATCGACGACGCTGTCCGCATCGCCGGCGCCAGTCGCGCCGATCGGCTCGCCTGGTCTGAGCAGCTCGTCGGTCGCGGAGCTTCGCCGCAGACCGTCGCCAACCTCGAGCTGATCCTCGATGCCTGGACCGATTGGTGGCGCGATCTCTGGCTGGCGCAGACCAATCAGACCGAGGCGTTGATTCATATCTCGCAGCGCGACCGGGTCGGCGAGATTGCGGCGCTGTACGATCAACAGGAACTCAGCCAGTTTCTGGAGCAGATACAACGCACTCGCGCACTCATCCAGACGGGCGTCAATGCCCGACTCGCGCTCGACGTGCTCCTCCTCAACATTCCGGTCCCCAGAAAGACAACATGAACCAACAAAGTGACGACGGTCCCACATCGCAAGCCACGGACGACGCAGCTCAAGACGATCCCGCCTGTACGAACGAAGTCCAATCACCTGCCGATTCCCCTGCTGAATCGACTCTTGAGCCATCGCCTGACTCAACTCCCGAGCCAGCCTCAGAATCATCCGTTGATGACCAGGTGATGATCGGTATTCGCATCCGCGAGGCTTCTCGCATCTACCACTTCGCCGCCCCGCGCGGCCAGGTGTTTGCCGGCGACTATGTCGTGGTGGACCGCTCCCGCGGCGACCAGCTCGCGCGAGTCGTGACCGTGCCAGACGAAGATGGTCCGGCCAAACCAATTCCCCGGGACGTCCGACCCATCGTCCGGCTCGCGGACGCGGATGATCGCGAACACGCCGAACAACAGGCGCAGCGTGCCGACGAGATCCTCCAGGACATGCGCACAGCCGCTGTTCAGCAGGACATGGGCCTCTATCCCGTCGCCGTCGAACTGAACCTTGATGGCGATCAGGGCACCGCCTGGTTCCAGGCGCCTGACCATGTCGATTTCCGACCCCTGCTCGACGAAGTCCAGAACAAACACGACGTCCGGCTCAACATGCAGCAGGCCAACCAGCGCGAGCGCGCTCGTCTGGTCGATGGTTATGACATCTGCGGCCTGCGACTCTGCTGCTCGAGCTGGATGACCGACTTCCCCCACGTCGGCATTCGCGTCGCCAAAGACCAGGACTTGTCGCTCAACCCGGACAGCATTTCCGGCGTTTGTGGACGCCTGCTCTGCTGCCTCACGTTCGAGCACGAGGTCTATCGCGAGATGCGCGGCTCGCTGCCCCGCGTGGGCAAGCGCGTCAGCACGCCGGCGGGTATGGGCAAGGTGATCAAACTCAATGTGCTGCAGCAAAAGGTGACGATCTCGCTCGATGATCATCCCCAGCGCGTCGACGTGCCGGCAGCCGAAATCGGCATGGCCGTCCGCACCGAGGATGCGCCCAACCAGGCGCTGATCGACGCCGAACGAGACCAGCAGGAAGCTGACGCTCAAGCCGCTGCGCTGCGTCAGGCCGCCGCTCCAAGCTCACCCGATGAAGCATCCCCGCCGCCTACCGAGCGGCCTTCGCGTCGTCGCCGACGACGATCCCGCAGATCACAATCGGAGCGGCAGCCGGGAACGTCTGACGCAGATCGCCAACCGGACGCCACGGACACCAGCCGGTCCGAGGAGCAGTCCGAATCGACACAGACGCGTCCGTCACGCAGGCGCCGGCGACGCAAGCAACAGGTCGTCAACCAGCAACAGTCAGATCCATCGGCCGAATCACAGGATGCATCAGGTCCGTTGCAAAAGCCCGAAGGCAAGGGTGGCAGAACCCGACGCCGACGCCGGCGCTCACGTCAACCAGTCAACCAACCCGACCAACCCAACGACTCGGCTGACTAGCGCATCAACCCTCCCAGCTCCCCCTTGTAGAGACTAAATGCACACAACTCCCATTCTCCCCCCTTGCGGGGGAGATGTCGAAGGCAGAGGGGGGGCTGCTCCCCTTCGGTGAGTCCGTGCAACTCCATCCCAATCTCACGTACCCACCGCAAGCGCATCTACGCGAACAGTCCTAGATTCCAAACTCCTCAGCATCCTCGTCCGCATCCACCATCGCGCCGCTCATTTGCGATGCCAGCGCACCGAGCTGTTCCTCGTCGTACCAATGCACGACGATTCGTCCGCCGCCGCTCGGTCCATTGGCTCCGACGCGCACTTCGACCTTTGTCCCCAATGCCGACTCCAACATCTGCACCGCGCGAAACACTGTCGCCGAAGGCTCTGGGCTGCTCGGCGCCTCCGATGATTGTTCCCCAAGGACTCGCACGACATCCTCAAGCTTCCTCACGGTCCAACCCGACTTAAGCGCGCGCTCCGCCAGCGGGACCTGCTCAGACTCCGGCGCGCCCAGGAGCGCTCGCCCGTGACCCTCGCTGAGCGATCCGGCAGCGATCATCGACTGCACAACGTTCGGCAACCGGCGCAATCTGATCGCATTGGCCACCGAGGCGCGACTCTTGCCGACCTCCGTGGAGATCTTCTCTTGCGTCCAGCCCGAGTCCGAGAGCTGTTCAAAGGCTGTCGCCATCTCAATCGGATTTAGATCCTCGCGCTGCAGGTTTTCAACCAGGGCCAGTGTCAAGCGCTCTTCGTCATCGTCGGCCGCTTCCTCTTGAACGACGATCGGCACCGTGTCCAGGCCAGCCAATCCCGCCGCCCGCCATCTCCGCTCTCCCGCGATCAACTCGTACTGGCCCGCTTCGGTCCGCTGCACCAGAAGCGGTTGCAAGATGCCGTGTTCGCGAATGCTCGCCGCCAACTCTTCCAGCAAATCGGAATTAAACTCCTGCCGCGGCTGCGACGGATTCGGTGAAATCGCGCCGATCGGCGCTCGCAACTGCGATTCGGCGGTCTCATCCTGCTTCGCAGCCGGGATCAGTGAATCGAGACCTCGGCCCAATCGCCGCTTCCGGTCTTCTGCCAACCCTGACAGTGGCCGACTGCCGAACGGGCTCACTCGAGGCGCCGTGGTGTCACTCATGCCGATACTCCATCCAGCGTGCCGCCGCGATATAGAGACGACGGCGGAAGCGCTGACAGGCGGCTCAACAACTCCTCCGTCAGCTCCCGATACGCCTCCGCCCCGCGAGATGTCGGCGCGTAGTCGATAATCGGACGCTGATGGCTCGGCGCCTCGGAGAGGCGGATCGAACGTGGGATGATCGTATCAAACATAGAACTGATATGCGACTGCAACTGCGCCGCAACGTCCTGTGACAACCGCGTCCGACCGTCATACATCGTGGCTACGACGCCCAGGAGCTGTAACCCGGGATTCAAATGCATCTGCACGCGACGAATCGTCTCGAGCAGTGCCGACAACCCTTCCAACGCCAGGTACTCACACTGCACCGGAGCTATCACTCCGTCCGACGCGGCGAGCGCGTTCAGCGTCATCAAACCCAGCGACGGGCCGCAATCCACCAGGATCAAGTCATACGAGTCTGCAACACCCGACAACGTGCCTCGAAGGACGTACTCGCGGTCTGGCCGAGTTGCGAGTTCCAGCTCGGCCCCGACCAGGTCCATCGACGACGGGGCGACCTCGAGCCGCGGCCAGTCGGTCGGCACAATGCAGTCGCTCAACTCCACCTGACCCAGCAGCGCGTCGTACAGAAACGCGCCGCTCGTAGCGGCGCCCAGCGCCGATGTGGCGTTCGCCTGCGCGTCCGCGTCGAGCACGAGCGTGCGATGACCCTGCGCCGCCGCTGCGGCAGCCAGATTCACGGTGGTCGTCGTCTTGCCGACGCCGCCCTTTTGATTCGCCACCGCAACCACACTCACGTCAGCGCGCCTCCGACAACTCCGGGCACAAACCTCAGTTGCGGCACGATCGGCCGCTCTGGTCTGAGGATAATGGTCAACCCGTTACGTCGGGTATCCGGATCTAGTCGTCACGGTACAGAATTCGCACGCGCCGCGATGTGCCCTCGCCGTAAGACTCGGTCTTCAGTTCCGGGTCGTCCTGCAATTGCAGGTGAATGATCCGCCGTTCGGCGGCTGGCATCACACCCAGGGTGACCGGTTCGCCGCGATCGCGCACTTCCGACGCCGCTCGTTGGGCCATCTCTTCGAGCGCGGTCTCACGGCGGCGACGGTAGCCGTCGACATCGACAGTGACCGGATTGTTGCCCTCCAGCGCGCGACTGACGATGACGTTGACCACGTACTGCAACGCCGCCACATGCGCCCCGTGGCGACCGATCAGCAGTCCCAGATCCTCGTCGCCAACCGGCGTGACGTCAAGCACGGACACCGCATGTCCGAGGCCGTCCATCGGCGTCTGCGGCTCGCGCGCGGTCACATCCACGTCGAAGCCGAGCTGGTGCGCAATGTCAGTCAGCACCTCGACTGCAAACTGTTTCGGATCGCTGTTCGGTTCGAAGTCGGGATCGGCTAGCAACTCAAACGGTCCTAGCGGCTCTCGAGCCGGCTGGCGCTCTCGCGACGACTCACGTTCTCTCCCGCGGCCACGACCGCCGCTACCACCGCGCCCACGATCGCCGCGTTCGCCCCGGTCCCCACGATCTCGTCGACCGCCGGAAGCGGGCGCCACTGATCGAGGACGAGAGCGCGAACGATGATCCGGCTGGACCTCGCGCTGTCCTGTATCGGCGGTGGCGCTTTCCTGATCCGACGGCTGCACGACCGCACGCTGGCCGCTGGGCCGGCGGCTCGAGCCGGAACCTCCACCTCTTCCGCCCCGACCACCCCGTCCACCCCGCTGACCAGGTTCAAGTTCGGTCAGATCGGAATAGTCATCGATTCTCGGCAGAGCCGGCGCATCCGATCCACGATTCCCCCCTTGAACTCCGGAGAGGGGCGTCACACGAACCATCGACTGCGCGTGACCGATACCGAAAATGCCGGTTCGGCCCTCCTCCAGCACTTCGACCTCTACCTGAGCGCGAGAGAGTCCGAGTCGGCGTAGCGCCGATTGCACCGCGTCATCGACGGAGCGTCCCGACTGCTCAATTGCATCCCTGTTCGCCATAGCCACTTCTCCAGCTAAACCGCATGTCGGGCGGCGTCGAGTCTGAATCCGGTCTTTATCGACACCGAGCCCATAGAACTCCTGATTCGCGTCAACGCGACCGATTTGCTCGTCGCCTCCGTTGCCGTCGGCGTCGCGCTGCGCTGGTCTGCCGCCGCTGTGGGCGTTCCGCAGGCGTCTCCGACGACTCCTCATCGCCTTCTTCAACCGTTTCGGCTGTCGCAGCGACGACTGCTGTTCCGCCGCCGGCTCCGGCCGCAGCAGCTGCTGCCGCTGGTGTCGGCAGCGGTTCGGACGACAGCAGCCACTTCCACGACCACTTCAGTCCCTGTCGGTAGAAGTAGTAGTAGTACGACGTGAGAATCGTGAAAATTGACGTCACCAGCCAGTACAGACCGAGACCGGCCGGTACCTGCAATGTGAAGAATCCAAACATGAACGGCATCATCCAGAGCATGGTGCGGTTCATCGACTCCGAGCGCTCATCGCGCGGACCCATCCGGGCCGTCGAGACCTTCTGCTGGATGTACGCCGTCACACCGACCATGATCGCCAGCGGCAATGACTGCTCGATCGACGATGATCCCAGGTCCCAGAAGAGGAAATCACGATTGATCGGAATCGCCGACGTGATGTACGCCCAGTCGTAGAGGTCGGACGACAGGCGCAGCAACTGCTCGGGCGTGTCGCCCAGCGTCCGTCGCAATACCTGGTAGAGCGCGATCCAGATCGGCATCTGGACCAGGAGTGGCCAGAGGCAACCGAGAGGATTGAAGCCCGCCTCGCGGTAGACCTTCATCAACTCTTCCTGGCGACGCTTCGGATCCTTGTACTTCTTCTGGATCTCCTGCATCCGCGGCTGCATGTCCTGCATGCCCTTGGTTGCCCGAAGCTGACGCAGCGTCAGCGGATATGTCACCACCCGCACGATCAGCGTGAAGAGAATGATCGCAACCCCGTAGTTGTCGCTCACGGAGTGTGCGATCACGATTAGCCCGTTCATGATCGGGCCAATCAAAATGTCGTTCCAGATGAAGTCGATTATGTCCATCGTAGTTAATTCTGCGGATACAGCCTGACGGCCTGGTTTGCGCCCAACAGCACGGCGTAGAGCACCCCATCCTCATCGCTGACGAGAATCCGGTCCTCGCGCAGGATGGCGTTGGCCATCAGGTCCTTGGCTCCATCGAGTTGGAACTGCCGGAGCGGAGCGCCGTCGGACGCACTGAGTTGATGAATCATGCCGCCGCGAGCCACAATCACCAGTATTCCGCCGCCATCGCCGGTTTCTGCTTCTTGCTCAACGAACAGCGGCCTGGCGCGAATCCGATCTCCGGCTGCATACGGCTGCAGCCAACGCTTTGCGCCGGTAAGAGCGTCAATCGCATAGACATTGCCGCGCAGGTCGGTGGCATACATGACGCCGTCGTGGATCAGCGGCGTTCCCCACAACCAATGCGACGCCTGTGTCGCCCAGACCTGTCCACCGGTCGCAGCGTCGAGACCGTAGATCGTGCGATCCAGACTGCCCACGTAGACGATCCCGTCAGCAGCAGTGACCGATCCTGCGATGCCGCCTTCGATATCCACCTGCCACGCCGATCTGCCAATCTGCTCACCTTCAACATTGATGGCAGTCACGCGACCATCCAGGCCGGCGACGATCAGCAGTTTCCCGCGTTCGGTTTCGACCAGCGCCGGACCGCCCCAGATCTGTAGCTCGGAGTTGCCGTCCCACGTCCAGATCGCCTCTCCGGGCTGCTCAATGTCTACCGCGTGGACCCGATAGGTCGTGTCGGCGAGATAGACGATGCTGCCATCGACAACGAGGTCGGCGACGAGCCGTGATTCACTATCGAAGACGACGCGCGCAGACTCGCCATCGCGCCGAACGGCATAAAGGATGCCGTCGGAGTAGCCGGCAAACAGCCATTCATCGGTCGATTCCACCCAGACCGGGTCCGCATAGAACGCGACCGGCTCAATCTCCGAGTCCAGGCCGGGGAAGCGGCCGTCATCGTCGGGAAATTCCCAGAGTGCGGAACCCAGGTTGCCGTCTAGCAGTTGCAATGCGATGACCTGGTCATCGCCGGTTGGCGCGATCAACCGCGTTTCCGGCTCGATCGGGTCGGGTGTCGGCGCTGCCCAGCCATCGGGCTGGTCGGCGACATCGCAGGCAACGATCAGGGGCACGGCGAGGATCAGCAAGAAACCCAGGATCGCCGGTCGGCGCGTCCCGAGACCGGTCCTGAACGGGCCGCCGAATTGTTTCACGTGAAACAATTTCGCCGTCAGTCGTCGCGCAGCGTTAGCCACAGCAGCAACACTCCCGATCGACCGGTCAGATTGTTTCACGTGAAACATCCTGACTCGGAGGAGCGGGGTCATACCCACCCTGATTGAACGGATTGCATCTTGCCAGCCGCCAGATGCCAATTCCTACACCCACCAACGCCCCGCGCGACCGCACCGCGTCAATCATGTACTGCGAGCACGACGGCTCAAACCGGCATTGCGATCCCATCGCTCCAAAGAACGGGGAGATCAGCTTCTGGTAGCCCTCCAGGACGAACACAACGAACGAACTCACAACCTGCCCGATCCTCCGCACCAACGACCTGGTCACGACCCACCAACCGATCGAGCCGCTCCAGCGCTTTGTCTGCCTTGACGACGTGGCCGACGTGGCTGAAGTGGCCGAAGTTGCCGAAGTTGCCGAACCGATCGGCCCACAAGTCGACGTAACGTCGAGTTCAGCTCCGCAAAGTCCGCCTCGGCGGCGCCATTGCGAGCGATCACCACGACATCCAACCCCTGGCAATCGGCATTCTGATTCAGTCTTCTGACCGACTCTCGCAAGCGCCGACGAATCCTGTTGCGCACCACCGCGCCGCCCAGACGCGAACTGATCGCAAATCCGAATCGGCACGGATCATCGTCGGGGCCTTCCGTTCGAGGAGCGACGCGCAGCGCCAATACGCCGCCAGACGCCCGAATCCCATTGCGGAACACGGCGTCAAAGTCGGACTTGCGGCGCAATCGCTGATCGCGATATGGGTGTCGCTGGATCGTGGGCATTGGACGGCCACGCCCTACTTGAAGTCTTGACTGGCGTCTTGCCGTCCGTGTTGCCAGACAACCGGCGCTATACCTCACGGCACGCGACGCCTGTACAGGCAAGCAGGAAGACAAAAGGGTACTTCCGACGTTCAGACGACCGTCAATCGTCGCCGACCTCGGGCACGGCGGCGCTTCAGCACCGCCCGCCCGCCGCGGCTAGACATTCGCTTGAGGAACCCATGCTCCCGCTTGCGCGGTATTCGCTTCGGTTGATACGTGCGTTTCGGCATCAAATCCCTCAACACATCACGGGACACACAAGCCCGATGGACGAAGAATGCAGGACAAGTAGCACTAAGTATACGCCAGCGCCGGGCAAACCTCGCGTTGCCTGCGATTCGGAGCGTCAGGTGCCCCCAATGCCGAGATTAATCCTGTCAAGCGTTCCAATCGTCATGGTGCCCCTCCTGCATGATCACGACCCGCTCTGCGCCACGGCCTGATATGCGGCGAGCGACTCGATCACGAATCGAACATACATTCTTGTCGATTCAAAGTCGAGTGCGGCGAGGAAGCCGTCGGGCCCGGCGAGCGCGGCATCATCCTCCCAGCGCGCTGCATTGCCGGGACCAGCGTTGTAGGCGGCCAGCGCCATGATCGGTTCGTTCGAGAAGCCCTCCAGTTGCCGCGCCAGATACCAGGCGCCGAAACGAATCGACAGCTCGGGCCGCGCCAGGTCGGTGTGCTGATACTCAATCCCCAGTCCGGCCGCGATATCCGAGCCCGTCGGCGGAATCACCTGGGTCAGACCGACCTCCCCGGCCAGCCCCTCCGCGGATGCGTCGTAGAAACTCTCCCGTCGGATCAACGACCAGAGCAGCAGCGGATCGATTCCTTCCGCTGTCGAGTGCAACGTCATCACATCCGGCCAGGGTTGTGGATAGGCGAGACGCAGGAGTTCGGCCGGAGCGTCGGTCCAGTAGAGCCCAAAGACATTCAGCAGTTGCGCCGCCGCCCGCGCCGAGCCCGAGAATTCCCGCTGCTCAGCGAGAAACTGTGACGCCTGCGCCAGAGCCCAGGGATCAAGCGCCAGCGTGGAGATCCAGGTCTGCAACATCCGGTCGGCGGCGTCATCAAACCCGCCCTGCCGTAGATCACGCGCGGCCTGCCATTCTGCCGCTCCAGTGAGACCCGACTCAGGAGAATCCGCCTCACCCGTCAATCGCGTCAGCCATTCGTCGATTGATATGTCGAGTACCACCGGAGCTTCGAGGTCCAGCAGGGCAGCCGCGCGAAGTCCGTAGAAGCCAACCGGATTGATGTCGATCACCTTGGAAGCGAGATCGGCGGCCGTCTCCGCGTCGCCCGCTTCTCGATGCATCAGGGCCGACCAGTAGAGGAACTCCTGGCGAACGTCGGCACCCCAATAGTCCGCGCCGATATTGGCAGCGTCGCGGAAACGCTCAGCGGCCGATGGCCATTGCCCGCGACCCACCGCCATCGACGCCCATCGTCGCGCAGCCTCGACCGCGCGATCGTGCTGCGGGTGATCCTCCATCACCTGCCGCCAGTACGCCTCTGCAGAGTCCTGATCGCCGTCGGCAAGATCAAACTCTGCCAGTCGCATCGCAGACTCCGCTGCCAGCGGATGCGAGGCATCACGTCCGATCACCGCGACATAACCGAGCGCTGCGCTCTGGCGGTCATCATTGGCCTGATGAATAGCTGCGATGTAGTACTCGCCGGCGACCTGCTCCGCGACATCGCCAGAGCTACCCAACACATTCAGCATCGCGCTGCGAGCCTCGACCCAGAGTTGCTCGTTGAAGCGGATCCTGCCGATCGTGAGCTGATCGACGTCTGCGCCTGAGTCGATCAGCAGGGCCAACGCCTCCGAGCTCTCAGCGAAGTCCTGATAATCGTCGACCAATGTTCTCCACGCCTCTCGAGCCCCGTCAATATCGCCGAGATCCCGCTTCAGAGCGCCGGTCCTAAGCCACGCGGCTGCATGGTCGTCCCGCCAGGGCGAGAGCTCCAGCAATTCGTCATAACGATCCAGTGCGCGATCGACCTCGCCGGCGATGTCCAGTTCGGTTGCCACCAGGTGGATGGCCCGCAATCGATCCTGGAACGCCAACATGCCGCCGAGCGCTCGTTCGGCCCACTCGATCGCTTCCTCGCCTCTTCCGGCACGCTGCAACGTCCGCGCCGTCTCGAGCGCGATCATCGCCCAGGCGGGACTGTCGGAGTTCACATATTCCTTCATCGCTTCGAGCGCCACATCGACCTGAGACAGCATGAGCGCCGATTGCGCTCTCAACAGAGCATGCCGTCGGATTTGCTCGGAGGTGAGGAATCCGGCGATCTCGCCCAGGGCGGCCATCGCGTCCGACGGTCGATCGAGCTTCAGCAGCAACCGCACGCGATCAAGCTGGAGCGACGTCAGGGCGTTCGCATCAAGCGATGCACCCGTTGCAATGGCAGACTCGCGGACACTCAGCGCCTGTTCCCAATAGCCGTTGTGCTCGAGCGCCGACGATTCGGCGATCAGCAGCAGGGCCGGATCTCCAGGAGATCGTGTCGTCGGTTCAGGCTCTGCGACTTGTTGCTCTTCGGATGGCGGTGGCTGTACGGCTGGTTGAGCGTCAGCCGGCGGACTCGGCGCCGCCTCTGGTTGCTGCACTGGTTCCTCGTCGCCCGAGCAGGCCACTGCCAGCGCAGCGGCCCAACAGGCCAAGGCAATCACACCAAGCATCCGGTAACGAAACAAACGGGCAGCGTCAGCCGCTACAGGTAACATCAAAACGACCCCGGGATCTGCCCCGCCGACGCCTACAGTCACTTTAGCCCCATGATTCAAGTTGCGGACGAACCACAACGCGCGATTTCTGCGACCTGCTGGGCCGAAATCGACCTGTCGGTGCTGCGAACGAACGTCGAAGTGTTGCGACGTCAGGCGGAGCCGGCCGGTGTCGCTGCTGTGGTCAAGGCGGACGCGTACGGTCACGGCGCAGTGGCGATTGCACTGGCTGCGCTGGAAGCTGGAGCAGAGCGACTCTGCGTATTCACGGTTCGGGAGGCCGTCGAGCTGCGTGAAGCCGGAATTGCCGCTCCGATCCTGTGTCTTGGACCCGTCCTCAATGGCGATTCCCGGCAGATCGCCGAACACGACATCGCCGCTGTCGTTGACTCGGACGAAACAGCAATCAAGCTTGCCTCCGCAGCGCTTGAGGCGGGCGTTCGAGTCCGGGCTCACATCAATATCGACAGCGGGATGCAGCGCTACGGCCTGGCCCACGACCGGGCAGTTGCGCTCGCCGAACAGGTCCGGGCCACGCCGTCGCTCGACCTTGAAGCCGTCTTCACGCACTTTCCCGATGCTGCCAACGCCGACCGCTCGGGAACACATAACGCCTTTCGACGCTTCCAGCGGACTGCCGACCAGATAGGCGCGCCGATGCGTCATGCGGCGGCCTCGGCGGCGACGTTCAATCTGCCCCAGTCGTCGCTCGACTTCGTCCGAGCTGGCATCGCCCTCTACGGCATGGATCCGGCACCCGAACTTAAGCTGCCTGAGGCCCAAGAACTGCACCCGGTGATGTCCTGGAAGACATCGCTCCTGGCCATCCGTCAGGTACGGCAGGGCGAGTCAGTCTCTTACGGAGGACTCTGGACCGCACACCGAGATTCGCGGATCGGAATCATTGGGGCTGGGTACGCAGACGGATTACGGCGCAGGCTCGGCGAGAGCGGGGCCATGCTGGTGCGAGGACAACGCGCGCCGATTCGTGGAGCAATCTGCATGGACAGCACCATGATCGATCTGACCGATATCACCGACGCAGCTGCGGGCGACACCGTGACGATCATCGGTCGCGACGGCTCTGAAGCGATATCTGCCTGGGATCTGGCGCGGCAGCTTGACACGATCCCGTACGAGATCTTCACGAGCATCAGCGCTCGAGTCCCTCGCCTGGTCGTCGATCCAGCCAACTCGGAGAGCTAGCAACTTGTCGGCAGGCCGATCCGTTCGTAGGATCAAGGGCGGAGATATGCCCATGACCATCCGCAACCGCTTCGTCGGCGCGTTGACCGCCCTTGTTGGCGCCATCGTCGCCCTGTCCGCCCTGGCGCTGCTCAACCCGACCGGGGCCAGCGAGTATCTGATCCAGGAGGAGCCGGAGCGCGGATCAACTGTGGCGGAAGCGCCGCATCAGTTGCTGCTCACCTTCGACCACTCGCTCGCGCAGATCAAGGGCGCGCATCATGTCGAGGTCACCAATAGCGAGGGCCACCGCGTCGACGAGGGCCACCCGTCAATCTCCACCTACAGCCAGCGCACGCTCGTTGTGCCAATCCACGCGGAAGGCGATGGCTCGCTCAACGTCGAGTACACCGTCTTGCTGATCGGCGACGGCGAACACCTGCAAGTCCACTCCTCATACGACTTCACCGTCGATCACTCGCTGGGTCCAATTGAGGGCGATCAGATTGAAGCGCCGGCCACAGCGAAGTCCAGCCAGGCGCTGGTGCTCTGGACGATCGTCATCCTGCTGGGCATCGCTATCGCGGGTGCACTGGTCTACTTCCTGCGCATGGCGACCGGTAACTCGCGCAGCTCGCTCGAACCAACCAACCGCAGCGTCTTCCGGGATTAGGGCTGTCGGCGACCAGCCAACATCTCCCGTTACTTCGTCATACCCGCGCTCCGACGCGGGTATCTCGCAGCGCGTTCCATAACGACAGAGAACCGTACGAGAAGCTCGCACCCCAGCAGATCCTCAGGTTCGCAGGATGTTTCGGACTCGTCGAGATTCCCGCGACGGAGCGCGGGAATGACGAAGGTCTGGCGGCTGTTCAGCGGATGGGCGTTACACAGCATGGCCGCTGGCGAGCGGGACCCCCTCAGCCTTTGGCAGCTCCCCCTGCGAGGGGGAGCAAGAAACCTGCACCTGCTCGGTGAAAGAGCTCGGCAACTAACTGGATACGGTCTACTCCTCGCCGGCCCCGTCCTCACTCCCGGCACGCACCGATGGAATCAGCGGCTGCGCGTCTTCGTCGCGCTTTGACTTGCGCTCTGGCAAATCGAGGATGCGCTGCTTGACTGCCGCGACATCCTCAGCCGAAGCGCCCGGAGCCAGCGCCAGCAGCGCAAACCCAGAATCTCTCAACGCCTCAATGTCACCAGCAGAGATGTCGGTGGGACAGACTGTGCCCATTGGAACCGAGGCAAACAGCGCCAGCCTGCGGACGTCCAGTACCGACTGAAGACTGAGTGGAAACTGGAGCGGCACGGCAATCTCGGCCGGGCGCATGCTGCCCAGCGCGCGCGCGTCCGCTTCGTCGATTCTCGGACCTGCTAAACGCACGACATAATCAATATCCTCGTCGAGCATTGCATCTGCCCGCGCGCCCTCGATCACGAAGGACACGAACGCCGCCCCGCGCTCCTTGGCTGCTGCGACATTCTCAGTCGTCAGTGTTTCCAGACGCGCTCCCCACAACTCGACTCCGGCCGATTGCATATCCGCTTCGTCCGACTCGCTGAACGCGAGACAGAAGTCCGCTCCGTCGACGACGCCGACCGTGCCAACCAGCATCGATGGCTGACGTTCCTCGACCGCCGCTCCAAATCCCAATCGCCGCTGTCGGCTCTTACGCCGGTCGCGAATCGCGTCTGCAAACTTGCCCATAGCTTCGCTCCTCACTCTGCCCAAACTGCCTGCTCAGCATGGATGTCAACTCAACTAGAATCCAGCTTAATTCAGGCCTCGGAACGAACGACTTGAGCGGCCTGAGCAACAGGAGCGGGGAACACATGGATGTGGGCGACTGGCTGGCCGCTCCGTTTGGCACAGAGGTGATCGAGTGGGCGCCGATTCCGCTGCGAATCGTGCTGGGGATCATCTTCATTGATGCCGGTCTGGGCAAGTTCCGCCGAGGCATCGGCGGATTCTCGGGCTGGCTCGAATCGCTGGGCGTCCCATTCCCGAAGCTGGCCGGTCCGGGCGTGGCGTCCATTGAGCTCGGCGGCGGGATTCTGCTGCTGGCCGGTCTGCTGGTGCCCTGGGTTGCGATACCGCTCGCGATCAACATGATGGTCGCCACGTATGTCAACAAGTTCAAAGAAGGACTGCCCTTCCAGGGCTCATCCGACCGGCAGGGGTACGAGCTTGATGTCCTGTTGGTCTTCGCTTGTATAGCCTTGATCTTGATGGGCGCCGGACCCGCTTCTATTGATTCCATTCTTTCGTAGGCGCCGACTCGCCACGTAGCCGGACACCGGGATACGCTTGCCTGCGGCAAGCGTGCGAGTTGGGGGTCCACGAGATGGAGCGATGGTCCGTTTTCGTCGCGGAACATCCGTGGCGCGTCGTGGCGATGTGGATTCTGTTGGTGGTGGTCGCCGTTGTCGCGGTGCGCAACCTCGGCGGCACGCTGACTGACTCCTTCGTCGTTCCTGGTACCGAGACCCAGTCCGCAGTCGATTTGCTGGAAGAGCGATATCCGGCTCGTTCCGGTTCAGAACTCGCGGCCGTCTTCCATACACCCAACGGGACGATTCAGGGTGACGAGGCCCAATCCGCCATACAAGCGTTTGCGCTACAAGTCGCCGACGTCGATGAAGTCGCGGTCGTCTTCCCACCTGAACAGCGACAAGGCAGCCTCTCGGCCGACGGCCGAACAGCCATTGTGCGGGTGGCCTTTGACAAGCTGGCCAACAATCTCTCGTCAGAGAACATCGGCGAAGTGATCGGCTATGGCGAGGCGCTTCGATCCGACACGCTGCAGATCGACTTCGCCGGGGAACCGGTGCGCGAGTACGAGACCGAGCCGCCCGGCACCGCCGAGCTCGTCGGCCTGGCGGCGGCGTTGATCATCCTGATTGTCGGGTTTGGCTCCATCTTCGCTGCAGGAATGCCGATCGTCTCCGCGCTGGTTGGACTCGCAGTCGGCACGGTCGGCATCATTATCGCGGCGGCGTTCCTCGACATCTCAACCGTCGCACCGACTTTCGGCGCCATGCTTGGCATCGGCGTCGGGATCGACTACGCCCTCTTCGTCATTGCCCGCTTCCGCGAGCAACTTGCCGCCGGCGTCGATCCCGGCGAAGCGACGCGAGCCGCCGTGACCACGGCCGGCCGCGCAGTGGCCTTTGCCGGATCGATCGTCGTGGTCGCGTTGCTCGGTCTGTTCGCGATCGGGATCCCGCTGATTGCCAACATGGGGCTCGCGGCGGCGATGGTCGTGTTGATTGAGATGATCGTGGCGGTCTCACTGCTGCCGGCGATGTTGGTCCTCATCGGGCGACGGATTGACAAGTTCTCGATTCCCGGTTTGCGCTACACCGCAGGCGGCGAGCACGGCCGCTGGTATCACTTCTCCCGACGCATCGAGCGCCGCGCCTGGATCTACCTGCTGATCGCTTCTGCCATCTTGATCACGATGACCATCCCGGCGTTCATGATGGAAATGGGTGTCTCCGACGATGGCAACCGGCCCACTTCCTACACATCGCGCCGAGCCTATGACCTGATCTCGGATGCGTTCGGCCCAGGCGTCAACGGCTCGCTGTTCGCCGTCGTCGACAGATCCGGAGAGCGCCTGACACCTGAGGACCTGCAGGCCGTGAGTCGCGCCCTAGCCGCAACCGAGGGCGTCGCAGCAGTATTGCCACCCGATATCTCCGTCAGTGGCGAGACAGCGCTGGTGCCGATCATCCCGACGACGGCGCCACAAGAACTGGAGTCTCGGCACCTCATCGGACGACTCCGAGAGGGAGCCGTGCCGGCGGCACTCGACGAGATCGTGCCTCAAACGACGATCTACATCGCCGGAATCACCGCCGCATACGAAGATGTCACTGCCAAGATGATCTCACGGCTACCGATCTTCTTCGCGCTCGTGATTGGTGTCTCGATCCTGCTGCTGATGATGGCCTTCCGCTCGATTCTGGTGCCGCTCAAGGCGGCCGTAATGAACATGCTCGCGATCGGCGCAGCGCTCGGCTTCCTCGTCGTGATCTTCCAGTGGGGTTGGGGACTCTCGTTCCTGGGGCTTGATCGGACCGGTCCGATCGAGTCGTTCATCCCCATGATCATGTTCGCCATTCTCTTCGGCCTCTCAATGGACTACGAGGTCTTCCTCCTCTCGCGGATTCGCGAACACTGGCTGGAAACGGGCGACTCCGGCGAGTCTGTGGCATTCGGAATCGGCGCGTCGGCTCGCGTGATCACTGCGGCAGCTGCCATCCTGATCGCCGTATTCGGCAGCTTCGCCTTCTTCGGCGACGAGCGAGCGGTCAAGGAGTTCGGCATCGGCATGGCCTTCGCCATCTTCATCGACGCGACGCTCGTCCGGCTCGTGCTAGTGCCGGCGTTCATGCAGATCGCCGGTCCGGCCAACTGGTACATGCCGAAGTGGCTGGACAACGCACTGCCACGGCTGACCATCGACCCACCGATCCCTGTGCGCACCCGAGTACGCCGGATGCTCGGTGTCGCGCTGCACATGGTCCTGGCCAGACCGCAAAAGTCGGCTATCCGCTAGCGGTCCTCATCCCCGCCGTAGATCCATCATTCCCGCCGTAGCTCCGTCATTCCCGCGCTCCGCCGCGGGAATCTCGACGCGTGTTGCACACTGGTTGAAAGCCACGTTCGATTCCACTTCTCCCCCCTTTGCGGGGGAGATGCCGCATGCCTGCCCCGGGCTCGACCCGGGGGCAGAGGGGGGTCTCCCTGGCTGCTAACCCTGTCTGCTCGTCACCCGCCGACCCCCCCCACTGCCACTCCGTGACATTCCCCCCCCTTGGGGGGGAGAGGGGACTAGAGCGTGATGTAACGGCCTTTTGCCGTGAGTTACGCACGTCAGAGCGTGCATATGACAATGGGGCAGAACGACAAGCGCCGGGATTGCTCCCGGCGCTTGTGTTGTGTTAGCTGCGGTGTCGTCGGTTACTGCTCTTCGGACTCTTCCTCCATCGCCTCGGGGGCGTCGTCGTAGAGGTGGACTTCGATCTGCCACTCGGTGATGCCCGTGCCAGCGCCCTCAGGCTGGAGCAGTACGCTCCAGACTCCGGCTGGACCCGGTGCGTCTTCGGGTGTGATGAAGACGGCGCTGGCCAGGCAGGGATCGGCGCTCGCGCAGTTAAGGATGACTCGGCCCGAGACCACTATCTGGCCTTCGCTGTCGAAGACGAACAGACGCGCGGTGCTGGAGTCCGTGCCCACGATCGAGGCAACGATCTCGAAGATGCCGTCGTTGTCACCGACGAGGAGCGAGCCGTTCTCGCCGATTTCGCTGCCGATGCCGAGGAGCGTGGGCACCAGGCCGTCCTCGGTGATCTCGCCGCGCAGACTGAGGTCGCCGAGCGGAGTGGGCAGCGTGACGCCCATCGCCATCGCTGAATCTTCCTCCATCGCGGTGTCCTCGGCCGGCGGTTCGCCACCGGTCTGAGTAACGGTCAAGACGTAAGGGCCGGTGTTCTCGTCGGCGTAGTCCTTGACAGTCAGGCTGACGATTCCGTCTTCGGCGGGCTCCAGCGTCAGAGCCGAATCGGTACCGAACGGGCCGCCGCCGGTGTCGTCATCGACTGCATCCAGACCACTGCCCTGGACCAGCAGGACGGTGTCGAAGAGCAGGCTCTGGACTTGGACTTCGTAGGTCGCTCCGGCGCGGAGGGCCAGGTTGAAGCTGTCAGCATCGCCGGGGACGTCGATCGTACCCACGAACGGCACATTGATCTCAAGCGGCATGGTCGCGTCGGCCTCCGCCATCGACATCAACGGAGCGCTCGAGCTGATCTCGAAGGTCGGCTCGTAGGCCATGGCCGCGACCGGCTCTTCATCCCCGTCGCCCATCATGGCCGGTTCCGGTGAAATCAACAGGCGGTAGGGACCGACCGTGTCCGGCGCCAGGCTGATGATCGTTGAACCGGCAATCAGCGTGGAGTCCTGCAGGACCTGACCGTCGGCGTCAATCAACTGCAACAGCGCCGGCACATTGGTGGAGATTGACAGCGAGACCGTCTGCCCGGTCGCGTCGTCGCCGAGGAACAGCTCAGTCGACGGCTGCGATGAGTCAACAATGAGCAGGTGTTCCGGTGACGCGCTGGCCGGGTCGGGCGTGCGCGCCGGAGTAATCGCAGCAGGAGGCAGGCTGCGCGCCAGGTCGCCGGCGGAGACGTACCAGCCGAGCTGCACCATCGCCGCCGAGGCGATGCCAATGACCGTTCCGCCGCCGTCGACGAGGATCATGCCTGCGGTCGCGCCATACGGTTGCGCGTCGGTGCGCAGGAATGTGCGCTGTCCCGCTTCCCACTCCTCGGTCCCGCTGAGGACGCCGGAGAAGACGGCGGGAATTGCGTCAGCCATGTCGGCTGGGCTGTAGCCGATGGTGAAGACCGAGGAACCGGGCCGGATGCCCTCGCCGTCGCCAAGTCGAGCGCCTGGCAGCCGTCGTACGAGATTGCCATCGACCGGCCCCAGGTAGGCGATGCCGGTGAACTGGTCACGACCGACGATCGGCAGGTCTTCCAGGATGTCGCCATTGGACAGCAGCACGTCGGCGGACATGGCGCCTCCGAGTGAGCGTTCATCGACCATGACGTATCCGTCGGTAATCACCAGGCCAGTGGCGGCAGAATTGTCGGTCAAGACGAGCGCCAGGCTGGGGAACACGATGCTGTACGCCGTGGCGCCTTCGCCGCCACCGGCGGCCTCGGGCGGAGGCTCAGGGCCTGCATCCTCCTGAGGAGGTTGTGCGGCGGCGGCCGGCGCTGCAGCCGGCGCAGCTTGCTGCTCCTGCTGGCCCTGCTCTTGCTTGGACTGCTGGTCCTGCTCATCATCCTCGGTATCGCTGCCGACGAGATCGCAGGCGCTTAACACGAGCGCTGCAGAGACGAGTAGCGCGAACAACCACAGTCCGCGACGGTGCAGACCCTCGGTCAGCATGGATACATTCATCTCGGCTCCCGTCGCTGTCGCGGCTCGGCTGGACGGCGCCTGAGCGGCGTCTCAACCCTCATCACCCACAGGGATTGTTATCGGATTGTATCCCACGTCCGGGTTCACAACCCGTCACATGAAGCGCGATACTGAGAGTGAATCAGAGTCGGACGGCCTCGCTGAAGGGATTGGAGAAGCCCATGCAATACATCCTGCTGGTGCGGCTTTCGCCCGAGGGACTTGACGCGACACTCGCGAATCCGCGCGCGCCATTGGAGGCGGAACAGAACGTCTCGATACCAGGTGTCAGCGCATTGGGCATCTATGCCGTGCTCGGTCCGTATGACTTCACAGCGATCATTGACGCGCCCGACAACGATGCGGCGGCACGTTGGTCGATCGCATTTGGCGCCAAGATTCGCGGAGAAGTGACGACGATGCCGGCCGTGCCGATATCGCATTTGCAGGGTCGCAGCGATGGAGACGACGTCGAACAGACTTCGGAGCCATTGCCGGGACAGGCCACTAGCTAGGCAGTGTTGACCGGAGTCTGGGAAAGGAATGCTGGAGCCGGCGGGGGGATTCGAACCCTCGGCCTACGGTTTACGAAACCGTTGCTCTACCTCTGAGCTACGCCGGCCCGTCCGAAAGGACACGATGCAGAGCGTATCGCAACCATGCGAGATCGGCTGAACAGCCAGTCTCCACAGGGCTTGTCCATTTGCGGGTCCGGCGCAAGCATCCGCTCCGTCATTCCCCCGCTTGACGCGAGAATCTCGCCGATTTCGGTTCAGTCATGGGATTGAGTCTCTGCATCCTGCGTGCGTGAGCGGACGTTCGATTGAAAAAGGCTTGACGTATAGACATCTTCACTAGGTCGGGCGGAGTGCATCGAGGCTGCTCTATGGTGCATATATGTTCCGATTGACAGTGTCGACGGTTGATGACGACTTCATCACGCCGATTCAGCCGCCGCTCGAACGCGCCGGCCTGCAGGTGGTGCGCTTCATTCCGGCTGAAGGCAACGAGCCAGATCCAGCAGCTGCGCCCGACGTGCTCCTCCTGGACTGGCGTCACGCGGTGCCGGCGGCTCGGCCGGCTGAGGTCCTGGCTTGGCCCGAGGCGATGCGGCTTGCCGCCTTGCGACCGGCCGACACGCAGCTGCTCGGTCCGACCCAGGAACTCGACGATTTCGTCCTCGCTCCGGTGCATGACGCCGAGCTTGTGGCTCGGGTGCAACTCGTGCTCTGGCGTCATGGCCGGGCGCTGACCCGAAACACGCTGGAGGCCGGCGACCTGGTGGTCGATACCTCCAACTACCAGGTGTTCGAGGGCGGTCGCTCGATCTCGCTGACGTTCAAGGAGTTCGAGCTGTTGCGCTTCCTGATGACCCACAATCAGCAGGTGTTCACGCGAGAGACGCTGCTCAACCGAGTCTGGGGCTACAACTACTACGGTGGCTCGCGGACGGTCGACGTACACATCAGGCGGTTGAGGTCGAAGTTGGAGTCGGGCGGCCAGCGCTACGTCGAGACGGTGCGCAACGTGGGCTATCGGTTTGCCTTGCCGCTGCGCTGACTGTTGACACACGAATTTCCCCGTCATACCCGCGCTTGTCGCGGAGCCTGCCCCCGGCTTGAACGGGGGTATCTCGCTGATTCCAACGGACACGTCGGCGCCGAACGCTGCGAGATTGCCGCGGCGGAGCGCGGCAATGACGGAGAGGGCTTATCGACGGTTTCCATGGGGAGACCTGCCAGTTTGCCTTGTGGAGAGACAAGCCGGATACAGAGTGCGACTGATGCGCGCCTCTCAGCGGCGCGTAACTCAGGTGTAACTCAGGAGCGTCTGACGCAAGCGTTGCTGGTCATAGGATGATTGCCAGCAATCATTGATGCTGCGTGGCTGGCGGCAGTGCTCGCGCGCGACTCCAACCGGCCCCGAGACCCATGCAGCAGCGAGCATAGAGAGGCATGAGCCCATGGCAACCCTTGGTGAGATTCAGGCGCTGATCCAGGATCAGGGCATTCGCCGCGTCGACCTGTTGGTCACTGACCTGATCGGTCGCTGGCAGCACTTCAGCATTCCGGCGTCGAAGGTCGACGAGGACCTGGTCGAGCGCGGCCAGGGCTTTGACGGCTCATCGCTGCGCGGCTTCCAGAGCATTGACGAATCGGACATGCTGCTGCGCCCCGACCTCGACACGGCACGCATCGACCCAACCGAGAACGTGCCAACCCTGAAGTTCATCTGCGACGTGCACGACCCGGTCACCGGCGACCGCTACAGTCGCGACCCGCGCTACGTGGCAACCAAGGCCGAGCAGCACCTGATCGACTCAGGCATCGCTGATCAGGCCTTCTTCGGCCCCGAGCTTGAGTTCTTCCTGTTCGACCACGTCCAGTTCCAGATGTCAATCAACCAGGCCTTCTACGTTGTCGAATCGGATGAGGCCGACTGGAACAGCGGTCGCGACGAAGACGAAAGCAACCTCGGTTACAAGATTCCGCCCAAGCAGGGTTACTCGCCTACTGCGCCGTTCGACACGCTCAGCGACATTCGCTGGGAGATGTCCGATGCGATGAACGCCGTGGGCATGGAGATGGAAGTCCATCACCATGAGGTCGCGACCGGCGGCCAGGGCGAAATCGCCACGCGCTTCAACACGTTGAAGCACAAGGCGGACGAGACCCAGTGGTACAAGCACATCGTGCGCAACGTGGCCAAGGCGCACGGTAAGTCGGCGACCTTCATGCCCAAGCCGCTCTACGGCGACAACGGGACTGGGATGCACTGTCACCAGTCGTTGTGGAAGGACGGCGCGCCGCTCTTCTACGAGGCCGGCCAGTACGCCGACCTGTCGGACACCGCTCGCCACTACATCGGCGGTCTGCTCAAGCACGGCCCGGCGCTGCTGGCGTTCTGCGCGCCGACGACAAACTCGTACAAGCGCCTGGTGCCGGGCTTCGAAGCGCCGATCTACCTCGCGTACTCGCAGCGAAACCGCTCCGCGGCGGTCCGCATTCCCACGTATGAGACGTCACCGAACAGCAAGCGACTCGAGTTCCGACCGCCGGACGCCTCGGCCAACACCTACCTGGCCTTCTCGGCGATGCTGATGGCCGGCCTGGACGGAATCCGCAACCAGATCGAGCCGGGCGACCCGGTCGACACCGACATCTACGAGCTGAGCGCCGAAGAGGCGGCCGGCATCCCATCGGTGCCGCACTCGCTCGAGGGTTCACTGGAAGCGCTGGCTGCCGATCACGACTTCCTGATGGCAGGCGGAGTCTTCACGCAAGACCTGATCGACCAGTACCAGGACTTCAAACTGACCGAGTCGCGAGACATCTTCATGCACCCGGTCGCAGCGGAGTTCTTCCACTACTACCACATCTAGGCGGCAGCATTATCCGGCCTTCGGCACTCTGATTCGCCGGCGCGAGTTCTTTCTCCCCCCGCGGAGCGGGGGGAGATGCCGAAGGCAGAGGGGGGTCTTGCCCCAGCGAGACGAGCCTCCCTCAGTCGCTTCGCGACAGCTCCCTCTGCGACGAGGAACAACGTAGGACACCGCTTGTCGGCGATCAGGCAACCGGAAACTGGCTCCCACGATGACCACCCTCGACTCCGACCTTAACGCCCCACCCAGCGAGCACCAGCACGTCCTGAACGCCTGCCGCGAACACGACGTTCGTTTTGTCCGCTTGTGGTTCACCGACCTGTTGGGCCAGCTCAAGTCTGTGGCAATCACGATCGACGAACTGCCCAAAGCGTTGGAGAAGGGCGTCGAGTTTGACGGCGCGTCGATCGAGGGGTTCGCACGGCACGACGAGTCCGACATGGTGGCGCTGCCCGATCCGGATACGTTCGTTGTCTTGCCCTGGCGTCCTCAGCAGCACCGCGTTGCGCGGATGATCTGTGACATTCGGCGTCGCAACGGCGAGGCGTTTGAGGGCGATCCTCGACGCATACTGCGCCGCCAGCTCGAATCGGCTCAGCAACGCGGCTACACCTTCTACGTGGCGCCGCAGATTGAGTACTTCTACTTCAAGGCGCCCGATGATCCGTCGCCGCTGGACTCCGGCGGGTACTTCGATCTCTCCCCGCTCGACACTGCGACCGATCTGCGTCGCGAAACCGTGCTGACGCTAGAAGAGATGGGCATCGCGGTCGAATCCTCGCACCACGAGGCAGCGCCGTCGCAACACGAAATCGACTTGCGCTACACCGACGCGCTGACCATGGCGGACCAGGTGATGACCACACGCCTGGTCGTCAAGGAGGTCGCGATCAAGCAGGGCGTCCACGCAACGTTCATGCCCAAGCCGCTCAATAGTGTGAACGGGTCGGGAATGCATGTGTACCTCTCGCTCTGGGATCACGAGCAGAATCTGTTCTATGAAGCGGGCGGCGGCCTGTCCGAAATCGCTCGTTCCTTCCTCGCCGGGCTGCTGGCGTACACCCCACAGTTCACGTTGATCACCAACCAGTGGTCCAACAGTTACAAGCGGCTCGCCCCGGGTACCGAGGCGCCCGTCTACCTGACCTGGTCACACGCCAACCAATCTGACCTCGTGCGGATTCCCGAATACGATCCGAGCGACTCGGAGTCGACCAGGCTCGAGTATCGCGGGGCGGATTCAGCGACCAACCCCTACCTGGCGTTTTCTGCGTTCCTCGCCGCAGGCTTGCGCGGCATCGATGAGGGTCTGACGCCGCCGCCGGCTGCTGAAGACAACGTCTTCGAGCTCACCCAAGCACAGCGGGCCGAGCGGGACATCATCGAGATGCCGACCACGCAGGGACGCGCGATTGACGCGTTCTCGTCCTCGGAGTTGATGAAGACTGTGCTCGGAGACTACGTCTGGTCCACCGTGCTGCAAAACAAGCGCATGGAGTGGGACGAGTACCGCTCGCAAGTGACGGACTACGAGCTCCGGCGGTATCTGGCGGTCCTGTAGGCGGTTCAGACTTTTCTTGCTGGATCCCGGCCCGCGAACCACGCTCCTCTCGCAAAGTCCTATGCATATCTCTAATCCCAGTCCCTGCGTCTGCCCGGGGAACCGTAGGGTGTCTCAGAACTCCACCATCCCGGTCCCCGCTTTCGGGAGACCTTTGAATAACTCCCGAATCCCCTCTCCCCCCGCAAGGGGGGGAGATGTCACGGAGTGACAGAGGGGGGGGGGCGACAGATGATGACCAGATAGGGCTCCCGAACAGCGGACCCCCCCTCTGCCTTCGGCATCTCCCCCGCAAGGGGGGAGAAGGGGAGTTTTCAAAGGTCTCCGTAAAGCGGGGACTGGGAGTCCGCGAATGGAAGTGAGCTTCTGAGACGTTCCCAGGAGCAGGGGAGGGGGAACGATTACGTGCAGATATCCAACGTGTGAGCTCTTGGAACTTACTTACCGACGGCGGCCGCCGACAATGCGGCGGCCTGTTCGAAGAGGCTTTCAGTTGAGCTGTGGATGACGTCGAAGAGCGGGGTTGGGTAGAGGCCGATGAACAGAACTCCGGCAACCAGGACAACCAGCGCGCCCGCCAATGGTCGTGAAACGTGGAAGCGCTCGCGATCGGCGCCTTCCGGCTCGTAGAGGTACATCTGCTTGATCACCATCAGGTAGTAGTAGAGCGAGACGAACGAGGCGGTCACACCGATTGCGCCGAGCCAGAGGAAGCCGTTGTTGAAGGCCGCCTGGAACATGATGAACTTGGTCGCGAACCCGGCGAACAGAGGCATCCCAGCTAGCGAGAACAATGCCGCGGCAATCGAGAATGCCAGGAACGGCTGACGTTCGGCCAGTCCTCGGAGGTCGACGATGTCGTCGCGTCCAGTCCGGTTGTAGAAGGCAATGATCGCGGCGAAGACGGCAATGTTGGTTGTGACGTAACCGATCAGGTGCAACACCAGGGCCGAGGCCGCGTCCTGCGATTGGGCGATGTTGGTCGCGTTCAGGGCCACGATGCCGACGAGCAGATAGCCGACCTGCGAGATCGACGAATATGCCATCAGTCGCTTGAAGTTGGTCTGCTGCAGTGCCATCAAGTTGCCAACGATCATGGTCAATGCGGCGAGGATGCCGACGAACCAGACCCATTCGTTGGCGGCGGGCAGGAAGGCCTCGGTGAACAGTCGCAGGAAGAAGGCGAAGGCTGCCGCCTTACCGCCGGCGCTGAGAAATGCGGTGATCGGCAGGGGCGCACCCTGGTAGGCGTCGGGCGTCCACTGGTGGAAGGGGACTGCCGAGACCTTGAATCCGAGACCTGCGGTGATCAGCACGAGTCCGATCAACAGGCCGGGACGGGCGCCGTCGGGGTCGACGCCGCCGCCGAATCCGCCGAACGAGGCGAGTTGGTCGGCAATGTTGCGGCCGGCGGCGACACCGTCCGGCTCGATGCCGGAGTACAGGGTCGTGCCGGTAACGCCGTAGATCAGTGAGATGCCATAGAGCATTAGGGCTGAGGAGAACGCCCCGAGCAGCATGTACTTGAGCGAGCCCTCATTGGAGAAGGGATTGAGCTTGTTGAATCCGACCAGGATGTAGAAGCTGAACGAGAGCAGCTCGAGCGATAGGTATGCCGTGAGCAGCTCGCGCGAAGCAGCGAGGAGCATCATGCCCAGCGTCGCGAAGACAATCAGGCCATAGAACTCGGCGTGATTCTTGAGCCGGTCGCCGGCGAACTGGACGGCGGCCAGGACCGTGAAGAAGGCGATGCCGAGGAAGAAGACGCGGAAGAGGACTGTGAAGTGGTCGACCGCGAGGACGTTGCCGAAGTCGTCGTGGGTGTTCCAGTAGGCGATGGCAGTGACGACCGCGATGATGCCCAGCGCGGCGGCGGTGGCATAGCCGAACCACTTCTGGTCGACGTTACGAAACGCCAATGCAGCGGCGATGACGACCACGGCCAAGCCAGCCATGACGAATTCGGGGATGATCAGCTGATATTCAAGATCCATCAGTGTCACCGTCCGGTCAGCGAACTGAGAGTGAACAGATTGCCGATCTGCTCAACCTGGGGCAAGTCGGCCACTGTGGGCGCGATACGGTCAATGAACGGGTCGGGCCAGACACCCATCGCGATGATCGGTGCGATCAGCACGATGGCTGCGGCAATCTCCCAGCGCGATAGGTCCTTGAGGCTCTCCCAACGCGGGTTGAACGGACCGAGGGCGGCGCGACCCATGAGTCGCAGCACGTAAATCGCGGTCAGCGCCGCCGAGAGGATGCCCAGCGCTGCAAAGAGCGGGAAGGTATCGATCGCGCCGACGAAGATGTGGAACTCGGCGACGAATCCTGACAGTCCGGGTAAGCCGAGCGATGTCAGTCCGGCGATACCGAAGAAGATCACAAACAGCGGCATCTTGCGCACGAGTCCGCCGAAGACGCGGATGTCGCGGGTATGCGCCTGGTCGTATAGTCCGCCGACCATGGCGAAGAAGAGGGCAGTCATCACGCCGTGGGAGAACATTTGCAACACCGCGCCGTTGACGCCGATGTTATTCATCGTCCCCAATCCCATCAGGACGAAGCCCATATGGGACACAGACGAATAGCCGATCACGAATTTGAGGTCAGTCTGGTGGATGGCGGAGATTGCGCCATAGACCGCAGCGACGCCGCCGAGTACGAGCAGGACGGGCATCCAGAAGTCGGTGCCGGCCGGCAGGATCTCCATACCCAGCCGAATGATGCCGAATGCGCCCAACTTCATCAGGACGCCGGCGTGGAGCATAGAGACGGCAGTCGGGGCGGCGACGTGGCCGTCGGGCGACCAGGTATGGAAGGGGAACAGGCCGGCCAGGATGCCGCAGCCGATCATGAAGAAGGGGAAGAAGGTATTGGCAAAGCTGCGGCCGAAGTTGACTTCTCGAAGGACCGCCATGTCGAAGGTGCCGGCGCCGGCCTCGGCGAAGACGGCGAATATGCCGATGAAGATCAACACGGAGCCGCCGACCAGGACCATGGTCAGCTTCATCGCGCCGTATTCCTTGTTGGTCGAACCCCAGATCACGATCAAGAGGTACATCGGGAGGACGGCGAGCTCGTAGGCGAAGAACCAGAAGAACAGATCCTGGCCGATGTAGACGCCGTAGACACCTGTGAACAGCGCCATAAAGAGAATGAAGAAGTCCTTCACCCGGTGCGTGATCTTCCAGGAGACCAGCACACCGGCAAAGCCGACGAGACCGTTGAGCAGGACCATCGGCGCGGCGATGCCGTCGACAGCCAGGTGGAGGGAAATGCCGTTCTCGCCGAGGAATGCGATGTTCTCAATCCACGGGTATTGCAGATCGAACTGGTAGCCGCCTTCCGCGAAGTCGTAGACGGCGAAGATCCAGATTGAATCGATCAGCGTTGCGATGGTCGTGATCAGCGCGATGTAGCGCACGACGTTCACGTGCCGCGAGGGCACGAACAAGGTCAGCAGCATGGCGCCGCCAGGGATCAGCAAGAGCAGCAGTAGTGCTTCGCCTGCGTCCACGCTGTGTGCCTCTCTCTACTTCGTTCTTTCGTTAGCCGCGCAACAAGAATGCGAGGCCGCCGGCCAGTGCGATGCCGATAACCATCAGCAACGCGTAGTCGGGGATGCGTCCAGTGACGTGGTAGCGCAGCCAGTAGGCGGCGTAGCGCGTGGCGTCGGCGGGCGCGTTGATGCCGGTGTCGTTGACGATCATGCGGTCGAACCAGGCGACAATCCGGGCCAGCGGCAGCATGGCGCGGTCGATGCCCCACTGGTAGGCCTCGTCGAAGTAGAACTTGTTCTCGACGACGGCAACCAGTCTCGGCTGGAAGTCGCGGACCGCCTTGGCTCGGTGCGAGTTGCGGCCCCAGAAGAACCACCAGGCGGTGAGGAATCCGAGCAGCGAGACCGTGCCGGTCACGGCGGCAATCGAGTTGGAGAAGTGGAAGTCGTGCGGCTGGGGGAAGTAGATGTAGTTGTTGATGCCACCGGGGAATCCGAGCGCATCGCCGACCTGGTCGAATGCGACGAAGCCGACGAGGAAGGTGAGGACGGTCAGGAACACGAGCGGGATCAGGATGGTCGGAGGCGCCTCGCGGGCGCGCTTGATCACGGCGATGTCCTTGGGCGGACCGAAGAAGGTGATGATCACCAGTCGCGCCATGTAGAGCGCGGAGAGGAATGCGGCCACGCCGAGCAGGATTGCGACGATCGTGTTCGCGCCGCCAACCGTGGCGACGAAAATCTCGTCCTTGGAGAAGAATCCGGACAATGGTGGGATCCCGGCCAACGCGATTGACGAGATGATGAAGGTCGATGCCGTCACAGGCATGCGCCACCAGAGTCCGCCGAGCTTTCGCGCGTCCTGCTCCTCGGTCATGTGGATCACGGATCCCGAGCCCAGGAAGAGACAGGCCTTGAAGAAGGCGTGCGTGAGTAAGTGGAACATGGCAATGCCGACGGCGCCGACCCCCAGAGCGACGAACATGAATCCGAGTTGCGACACAGTGGAATAGGCGAGCACCCGTTTGATGTCGTTCTGGGCCAGCGCCATGATTCCGGCGAGTAATGCGGTGGTCAGGCCGACGACGAGGACGACGTTGGATGCGCCAGGAGTGACTTCGAAGACGGGCAGCAGTCGGGCGACCAGGTAGACGCCGGCGACGACCATCGTGGCGGCGTGAATCAGCGCGGAGACCGGCGTCGGGCCCTCCATCGCATCGGGCAGCCAGACGTGGAATGGCACCTGCGCCGACTTGCCGGCGGCACCCAGGAAGAGCATCAGAGTTGAGAGCGTGAGATATCCGTCGCCCATGACCTGTGGCAGGTCGTTGACGCGGCCCGCCTCGGCGGCGGCGATGATGTCGGAAATCTGGAAGGAACCGGTCGCGCGCCAGAAGAGGATGATGCCGATGAACAGGCCGACATCACCAAGTCGAGTGGTGACGAACGCCTTCTTGGCCGCCTCGACGGCTGAACGGCGCTCGTAGTAGAAGCCGATCAGGAGGAAGGAGCAGAGACCGACGCCTTCCCAGGCGACAAACATGAGCAACAGGTTGTCGGCCAGGACCAGCGTTAGCATCGCCGCGACGAACAGCGACAGCACTGCGAAGTACCACCAGTAGCGCGGCTCGGGCTTGCCATGATGGCGCAGGTAGTTGGTCGAATACAGGTTGACCATCAGCGCCACCGTTGAGACGACGAAGACCATCACGATGGCGATGGAGTCGACGGTGAAGCCAAGCCGGACAACGAAGTTGTCGAAGTTGATCCAGTCAGTGCCGACGTTGCGAATCCCGCCGAGGCCTGCGCCGAGCCAATCGAGATGCGACTCGAGCACGAAGAAGAAGAGCACGAACACGGCCAGCGCCGCGCCCACGGAGATGAAGTCGCCGCCGCGTGGCAGGAAGCGTCCAAATGCGAACAGCACGAGGAACGCCAGGGCCGGGATTGCCGGCAAAATCCACGCGTGGTCAGCCCAGATCATCGGTGCATGCTCCCGGTTACCACTTGAGGAGGTTCACTTCATCGACATTGGCGGTGGCTCGGTTGCGGAAGGTCCGCACGACGATACCAAGCGCCAGCGCGACCTCTGCGGCCGCGATGACGATGATGAAGAAGGCAAAGACGATTCCGGTGATATTGCCGAAGTCGACGTGGCCATAGACCGCAAACGCGACCATGTTGAGCGAAACGGCGTTGAGCATCAGCTCGACCGAGAGCAGGATCAGCACGGCGTTACGCCGCGTGAGGACGCCCATCACGCCGATCGCGAAGAGCACCGCGTTGACAATCAGGATGTGGTCAAGCGGTGGCATCAGTTGTCGTCCTCGTCAGGTGAGGCGAGCATGATCGCGCCGTCCAGCGCAATCGAGAGCAGTACGCCGACGATGATGAAGGGGACGATCCAGATGGTGAAGATGGCATCGCCGATGGTCTGCAGACCAACTGGCTGAATCGCAGAAGAGGTCGCCGGCGTCGTCCAGGTCGTGGCGACGATGCCGCCGATCAGGGCGGCGAGCAGACCCAGGGAGGCAGCGATCCCGATAGGTCGGGAGCGTCCGAAGAGCGCCTGTGGTCGCTCACGGGCTCTGGTGAGCATGAGCGCGAAGAGGATCAGGATGACGACGGCTGAGCCGTAGACGAGGAGCTGGACAAGGGCGAGGAATTCGACCGTGAGAATCAGATAAATGCCGGCCACACCGGCCAGCGCGGCGATGAAGAACAACGCCGCGTAGACGATGTTGCCTGCGGTGACAACGCCGATCGCAGAGACCAGCATGACCACTGCCAGGATCCAGAAGACCACCTGAGTCGCGGTGACGCCGTCCTCCACGGGGCTCCTCTTCCTCTACTGCTGTACTGCTTAGTCGCCGCCGGCTTCGACCGGGGTGACTTCGGGGGCGGTGATCACGCGCGGCGTGGCCGGCGTGGTCTGTACGGTGCGGGTGCCTGCGCCCTTCTTCTGGTTCATCAGGTAGTAGACCAGTCCGCCCAGCGCCACGAGCAGCGCGAAGGAGACGAGTCCGACGACCCAGTCGGCGCCGCCGTAGGCGAGGATGATGCCGTTGGCGAGGACCTGGACGATGGCGAAGGGGAGCAGGACCTTCCAGGAGAACGCCATGAGCTGGTCGATCCGCAGCCGCGGGAAGAGCGCGCGCGATCCGATCACGAGCACGATCATCACCGAGGTTTTGACGAACGTCAGCACAATCTGCAGGCCGAGTCCGACATCTGCGCCAAAGGGCCAGTTCCAACCACCAAGGAAGAGCGAGGAAGCGAGCACGACCAGCAGGAAGAGCGCGGTGTACTCGGCGAGGAAGAACATGCCCCAGCGCATGCCGGAATATTCGACGAAGTAGCCGCCGACGACTTCCGACTCTGCGATCGGCATGTCAAAGGGCGGTCGGTGCAGCTCGGCCAGCATGCCGATCAGGAAGATGGCGAAGCCGAGCGGCTGCAGCAACAGGTATGGCGTCGTGGTTTGATCACCCACGATCGCGTTGATCGAGCCAGCGGCGGAGGCGTCGCCGTCGATGGCGAGGCGGCTAGCGGCGACCATGACCACGGCGACGATGATCAGCAGCATGGGAATCTCGTATGAGATAGCTTGCGCCGCAGCGCGCACGCCGCCAAGCAGCGCGTACTTGTTGTCGGAGCCCCAAGCAGCCATCACGACGCCGACAATGTTCAGTCCAAGCACGCCAAAGACGAAGAGCAGTCCCAGGTTGAGGTCGCGGATGAACCAGGTCTCGGTGAACGGCATCGGCACAAAGACGAGGAAGACTGGGACGAACGCCATGTAGGGCGCGAGCTCGAAAGCCCAGCGGTCTGCCGTGATTGGGCGGACATCCTCTTTGGTGACAAGCTTGAGTGCGTCGGCAATTGACTGCAGCGTGCCGATCGGGCCGGTGCGGGTCGGGCCGACGCGAGCCTGCAAGCGAGCCAGGATTTTGCGCTCGAGGTAGATCAGTGCAAATGCGATGATCGTCATCAATGCGACGATGAACATGACGCGAATAATCGCGTCAATCCAGTCGGGCATGCTGATGCCGGCGAACTCGCTCAAGACCATTTAGCGCATCACCTTTGGCTGCTTCGGCTGCTCACGCAGGTTACACGCAGTCAGGCTTACACCCATCAAGTGGGCGCCCTCCAACCTGGGGTGGTGGCATGCGCGCTCGAACAGCATTAGCGGTCAACCTCGCAGAGGACGATATCGATCGATCCAAGGGCGACTACCGCGTCGGCGAGATACGAGTTGAGCACTTGTGGCTTGAGCGACGAAAGGTTGTGGAAGCATGGCGAGCGCATCTTCACACGCCAGGGTTGGTCGGTTCCATCGGAGACCATGTATATGCCGTATTCGCCGCGCGGATTCTCCTGACGCATGTAGATTTCGCCGGGTTCCGGGCGCAGTCGGGCGGGCATGCGCTCGGGCATGATCGGACCCGAGGTCGGCATCTGATCCAGCGCCTGGCGCAGGATCGTGACCGACTGGCGCATCTCTTCCAGCCGAACGAGATAACGGTCGTACACGTCGCCGCGCTCGCCCACGGGGATTTCCCAATGGAAGCGGTCGTAGATCGAGTACGGCTCGTCAACACGCAGGTCGAAGGGCACGCCCGAGGCGCGCAGCATCGGTCCGGTCACGCCGTAGGAGATCGCCTCATCAGCGGTCATCGCGCCAACGTCGCGGCAACGAGCGACGAAGACTTCGTTGTCGGTCATCAGGTCATCGACGTCGCCGATGCCGGTCTCGACCATGTCCAGCACCCAGTGCGAGTCCTCGACGAAGGTCTCATGGGGGTCCCAGGCGAGGCCGCCGACGCGGAAGTAGTTGTACATAATCCGGTCGCCGCAGACGGCTTCGAAGAGGTCCTGGATGCGCTCGCGCTCCTTGAACGTCCAGGTGAACGCGGTGCCGAAATAGCCGACGTCGGTGCCGAACGCGCCCATGAACATGAAGTGCGAGAGCAGCCGGTTGAACTCTGCCAGAATCAGACGGATGTACTCGGCACGCTCAGGAATCTCGATTCCGGCCAGGCGCTCGACTGCGTTGACGTAAACCCACTCGGAGTTGAACGCGGCCAGGTAGTCGGTGCGGTCCTGGTAGCCGAGCGCGCCGCGATAGTCGAGGCTCTCGGAGAGCTTTTCGCCACCGCGGTGCATGTAGCCGATGTAGGGAATGGCGTCCTTGACGATCTCCCCGTCAACGGTCAGGACCATGCGGAAGACGCCGTGGGTCGCGGGATGCTGCGGCCCAATGTTGATGTTCATGTCGACGGTCTCGAACTCGCGCTCGACGACGACGGGCTCAGTGAGTACTTCACCTTCGAAGGTTCGCTGGACCATGCGGTCTACTCCCTGCTCCTCGTCCTGCCCGTCACCTGCTGGCAGCGGGCCATCGTTGCGACCGAATCCAATCGCTTAGTCGCCGCGCAACTGAGCGCGGCGAGCAGCGGCCAACTCACGACCGAGTCGGACGCGTTCGGCGAGCGCCTCGGCGCGGCCTTCCGGGTCCTCTTCGGCGTCGGGAATGCTTGGTAGCTCAGGCGGCGGCGGGGCGGGCGGCCGATCGTCCTGCACGGGCGCAGCAGCCGGCGCTGCGGATGCAGCAGGAGCGGCTGCGGGCGCTGCCGCAGGCGTTGGAGGCGGCGCGGCGCCCTCTTTGCGAGGACCACCGGCAGGCGGAGCGCCGGCCAGACGTTCGGCGCGACGGACCGCTGCCAGTTCGCGGGCGCGGGCGACACGTTCGGCCTGCTCGGCCTGGCGCTCGGCCCGTTCTTCCTCGGTCATGTCCTCGACACGCTTGCGCGTCGGAGCAGCGGCGGCCGTGGGGGCCTCTTCCGCTTCTTCCTCCGGCTCGGGTGGCGGGTACTCCTTGGTGAAGAACGCCACGTCGACGCCTTGCTCCATCTCGATCGGCGCGAGCGGATGGCTCTTGCGCAGCGGATGGATGTCAAGGTCTTCGTCGAGCAGCAGGTTGCGCGGGTCGGGATGGCCGATGAACTCGATCCCGAACATCTCGCGACATTCGCGCTCGGCCCAGTTGGCCATCTCGTAGAGGTCGGCTACCGACTCAACGACTGCGCCATCCGAGGGCAGCCAGGACTTGATCGTCACTGCTTGCCGGAGCGGAATCGAATAGAGGTGGTAGACGATCTCGAGTCCGCGATCTTCCCAGTCGACGGCGGTCTGGTTGCGCAACAAGTTCATTTGCAGACGCTGGTCGTCGCGGCTGCGCTCCAGTACCTCATGGATTGTGTCGGACGGGATGGTCAGCGCGACGTCGTCACCCTTGGTCATGGCCGCGTCGATGTCGATCAGCGGCATGACCTCACGATAGGTATCGGCGATCGAGCCGGGAGGCGGCTCGTTGCTCGGCGGTTCCTCGGGGGCGACGGGCGTGCGTCGGGATGTCATGGTTGCTTAGTAACCCCGCGCTCGTTCTTCGACGATCTTTTCCTGGAGGGCCAGGAGTCCGTCGATCAGCGCTTCCGGTCGGGGTGGGCAGCCGGGTACGTATACATCGACGGGGACGATGTTGTCGACGCCCTGCACGACGCGGTCGTACTGCGTGTAGGGGCCGCCGTTTGTCGCGCAGGCGCCCATCGAGATGACCCACTTGGGATGCGGCATCTGTTCATAGAGCAGCTTGACGGCCGGGGCCATCTTCTTGGTCACAGTGCCGGCAACGATCATCACATCGGACTGTCGTGGCGAGGGCCAGGGCACAATGCCGAAGCGGTCGAGGTCGTGGTTGGCCATATAGGTGGCGATCATCTCGATCGCGCAGCAGGCCAAGCCGAAGGTCATGGGCCAGAGCGAGGACTTGCGCGCGGCGGAGATCAGCGCCTCGGCCGGCGCCTGCATCACGCCCGGCAGCACCATCTTGTAGGGCACAGTTGGCGGCTGATCGTCGATCGCTTGCAGCCGCAGCGACTCGGGGGAAATGATGACGGGCGTTGGATCGCCCATGTGTGGTGGTTGGGAGGTCGTCATGCGCCCCGTCTCGTTTCCTGCCCTACGAAATTCATGTTGAGCTAGTTCCGTTGCCAGTCGAACACGCCCTTACGCCAAGCGTAGGCGAGCGCCACCAGCAGCGTGCCGATGAACAGGACCATCTGCCAGAGGATGACCTTACCCCAGTCGGGCTCGCCCATCAGTCCGAGGAAGGAGACGGCCCAGGGGAAGAGGAAGACTACTTCCACGTCGAAGACAAGGAACAGCAGCGCGTAGGTGTAGTAGCGGACGTGGACCTGCGCCCAATTGCGGCCAATCGGCAGCATGCCGCACTCATACACCTGGCCCTTGAGCGCGGTGCGACGCTGGGGAGCGAGCAACTTTGTCGCCAGCAACGCGGTCAAGACCAGCATCACGCCGACCGGAATGGCGACTAGAACGGCGCCGTAGTTCTCGAAGAGTTCAGACACGTTGACCTGCCGTCACCCGCTCTGTTGACGTGCACCAGATTCCCCAGTGCGAACAGATCGTACCCGCGTGGTGTGATCAGGGTCAATGTTTGGTTGTGCGTTGGTGGTCGGAGAGGTGAGATGGCTCTCCCCGCACCGATTGACGGGATCCGGCGGGGCGTAGCCCCGGTTCCCGCTTCACGGAGACCTTTGAAAACTCCCCTTCTCCCCCCTTGCGGCGGAGATGCCGAAAGCCTGCCCCGGGCTTGACCCGGGGGCAGAGGGGGGTCCGCTGTTCGGGAGTCCTATCTGGTCATCATCTGCCGCCCCCCTCTGTCACTCCGTGACATCTCCCCCCGCAAGGGGGGGAGAGGGGAGTCGGGAGTGTTCAAAGGTCTCCTTCACGCGGGGACCCGCTCGGCGGGAACCACCTCACATGTAGCGAGCCCCTGGGCAGGGAAGGAGCAGGTCCCCGCGTGAAGCGGGGACTGGGCGACACGCTCACAATGACGGAAAGTGGCTATCGGTCGATTTCACGCTCATACTTGAACTCGACCGTGTTGTTGACGTCGTCGAGCTCCCGCGTGTCGGTCTTGACGTAACCGAGGCGTTCGTAGAGGCGATGGGCGTCTTCGAAGCGGGTGTCCGACCAGAGTTCGATTCTCCAGGCTCCGTGCTCTCTTGCCCACTCCACGCCGGTCTCAAACAGCTTGCGTCCCAGTCCTTGACCTCGCAAATGTGCGTCCAGGTAGAGCCGATGCAGCTCGACCGTCGGCCCATCGACTCGTTCGGCGGCAATCGAACCAACGACCGTGCCTTCGTCATCGCGCATGACCCACATCCCGCCGATGGGCGACCGATACGGAAATGCCTGCTGCTCGGTCAGCAGATCCCAGAACTCGTCAACCGGATCCCAGATGAATTTGTACTCGTCGAAGACGCGGTGAATCAGCTCGATCACCTCCGGCGCGTGTTCGTGACCGGCTGGTTCAATCTGGAAGGTCATGGCGCGTTACTCTGCTGCTCAAGACGACAACGATCGCGACACGTCGATCAGGCACGTGAGGAGCACGATATGGGACCGCTCAGCGGCATTCGGATTATTGAACTTCAGGGCATCGGACCGGGACCGTTCTGCGGCATGATCCTGTCCGACATGGGCGCCGACATTGTGCGCATCGACCGAGCGTCGAACGCGCCTGGCGAAGCGCCGGCCGATCCGCCCGGCGACCTGCTGGCTCGCGGCCGGCGTTCGATTGCGCTCGACCTGAAGAACCCGGAGGGCGTCGAGGTCGCGCTGAAACTGATCGAAGGCGCGGACGCGGTGTTTGAGGGTTTCCGCCCCGGCGTGATGGAACGATTGGGCCTGGGCCCGGATGTCTGCCTCAAGCGCAACCCGAAGCTCGTCTACGGACGAATGACCGGCTGGGGCCAGGAAGGTCCCTATGCGCAGATGGCCGGCCACGACATCAACTACATCTCGCTGGCCGGTGCGCTCGCGCCGATCGCGCGCAAGGGCCAGGCTCCGGTGCCGCCGCTCAACCTGGTGGGCGACTTCGGTGGCGGCGGTATGTACCTCGCTGTGGGCATGCTGGGCGCGTTGATTGAAGCGCAGCGCTCGGGCAAGGGACAGGTTGTGGACGCGGCCATGGTCGACGGTGCGTCGTCACTGATCACCTCGGTCCACGCCGGCCTCGCGACAGGCGGCTGGCGACGAGGTCGCGCGGCCAACGTGCTCGACACTGGCGCACACTTCTATGACGCCTACGAAACACTGGACGGCAAGTACGTCTCGATCGGCTCCATTGAACCGCAGTTCTACGCCGAGTTGCTGCATCTGCTGGGTCTCGAGAACGAAGAGCTGCCACGTCAGATGGACAACACCCGCTGGCCGGAGCTGAAGGATCGCGTCACGAACATCTTCCGCACGAAGACTCGGGCGGAATGGGAAGCGATCTTCGAGGGATCGGACGTCTGCTTCGGTCCGGTGCTTGAGCCCTGGGAAGCGCCGAATCACCCACACGCCAAGGCGCGCGGCGCGTTCGAAGAGGTCGCGGGAGTCGTGCAACCCGCGCCCGCCCCGCGCTTCAGCCGGACCAAGTCGACGATCCAGGGTCCGCCAGCCTATCCGGGCGAGCACACCGACGAGATTCTCGCCGAGATTGGCCTGAATGGGTCGAAGGGTGAGGAGCTGAAGACGGCTGGGGCAGTTGCCTAGAATCTTCTCCCGCCGGGCCCTCACCCAGTCCCCTCTCCCCCCTTGCGGGGGGAGATTTCACGGAGTGACAGAGGAGTGGCCTTGTAGTGACGACTTGATGCGATTGACAGGCAGGGAGCCCCCCTCTGCCTCCGGCATCTCCCCCGCAAGGGGGGAGAAGGGGAGTGATGCCAAATGGGCTCGATCACCGACTACCGCCTGTACCCCGCGATTCAGGCGCAGCCCTCGGAGTGTGCCAAGGTTCTGAGTAGTGTGCAGCCGTTTGAACGGGCTGCGCAGACGCTGGCCGAGGCGTCTCGGGTGTGGACGGTTGGCATTGGCACTTCGTTCAACGCGGCCAACGCCGCGAGTTGGATGCTGCGCGCTGCAGGACTTGAGGCGCGACCGCTGACCAGCTCTGAGTTTGCGACGTATCCCGTCGTTGCCGAAGGCGAAGCCGTACTGCTATTCGCGCACACGGGTCGCAAGACGTTTAGCGGCAAATCGCTTGAGCTCTGTATCGAGCGGGGGATTCCCGTCGTGCTGATCACCAAAGTGGACACGGGCTTCGACCTCGCGTCGTTGCCCGACAGCGTCACGGTGCTGCACACGACTACGCAGGATCCGTCGTCGATGTACACGATCTCGCACACCACGGCGATGATGGCTGCGGCGATGATTGCCGACCTCGTTTCGCCGGGATCTGTAGGTGACATATCGGCAATCCCGTCGTCGCTGGCGTCTGCGCTGAGTTTGGAAGCCGAGGTGGCTGAGCTGGCGGCTGAGTGGTCGTCAGGTGCGTTGATCGCGCTGGGGGCGGGGCCGATGCTGGCCGCGGCCGAGGAGGCGCACATCAAGATCGCCGAGGCCTCGCGACGCGCGATTCGACATCAGGAACCGGAGTCGTTCTTGCACGGACCCGCCGTGCAGTTGACCGATTCGGATCGGATCCTGACCTTCGCGGCCAACGACGCGTCCGCAGAGCGCACGCGCGAGATCACGCAGTTTGTGGTCGACCTTGGCTGTGCGGCGGCATGGGTCGCGCCGGAAAGTGTGCCCGCGCCCGAGTCGTCGCGACATCTGGTCCTGGACGAGTTGTCGCCCGAGCTGCAATCGTTGCCGGCAATCGTCCCTGCTCAGTTGCTGGCCGGTCACCTGGCTGCCAACGACGATGTCAACGCCGACGACTTTCGCACCGACGTGCCTGAGTTCCTCGCGGCGTTGTCCAAACTGTCGCTCTGACAAACTGCAGTCCGTCGACTCATTTCAGGTGAACTTGTTCAGTTCTCGACGAGAACGGCGGCTCTGGCTGTGGGCAGTCGCCGTGTTCACAGCGATCTTCGCCTCGCTCGGATTCAGCGGGAGTTTGGTCGATCTACTCACCGACGACAACGTCGCCGCAGTCGTGTTCGGAGTGGCTCTGCTGCTGGTCAGTGCTGCTGTCTTGACCCAGGGACTGCAGTCGAATCCGGGCGGTGCGGAGATCGCCGTTGCGTTTGGGATTGCCGCCGTGCTCCTGATGCTGTTGCTGCGGCTCACGCTTGCCGAGCGCACTCACTTGATTGAATACGGCGTACTGGCCGTGTTCATCCACGCTGCGCTGACAGAACGAGCGGAACAGGGGCGCCATGTGCGAGTGCCGGCGCTGCTCACCATCTGCGCGGTTGCGCTGGTCGGGTTGCTGGACGAATCGATCCAACTGGCGCTGCCACATCGGGTGTTCGATCCAGAGGACCTGCTGTTCAACACGCTGGCAGCGGTGACAACGGTCAGCGCCGGACTATTGCTGGCCGCAGTGCGGCGTCGGGTACGGGCGTGATTGTTTGGGCTGAGCCAGGAGCCTGACCCCTTCAGACCGTGCATCAACCAATTGTCTCTTTTGTGAAATTCCCAGTCCCCGCTTTACGCGGGGACCTGCTCCTTTCCCACAGAGGACTTCACCGCCAGTAAGCTCGTGCCGCCCGAGCGGGTCCCCGCGTAAAGCGGGGACTGGGACTTAACTGACCAGGGGACTTGTCAAACACCCTCTCATCGGCGGCACAAGCGGTTAACTGCGGGTCCTAATGCACTGTCGGCATGCGGAGGCACTAGCCGAGCGCTCCGATCCTCGATTCGAGGTCGGCTTGTTGGCGCTGGAGGTCGGCTGCTAGTTCCTCAGCCTGTTGCACGACGGCGGCGGGGGCTTTGGAACGGAAGCCCTCGTTGGCGAGCTTCGCTTCGGCTCCCTTGAGACGCTTGACGATGTTGTCGAGGTCCTTGTTCAGCCGGGCCCGTTCTTGGTCAAGATCGACGAGTCCACCCAGGGGCAGGATGATCTCGGCCGTGGGCAGGACGGCTGAGGCGATCTGCTCGGTCGGAGCTTCGGCACGGTCTCTGACGATGGCCAGCGGTCGAGCTCGCGCAAGTACTTCGACGATTGGCGCTGACGCACTGACGGCGCTGGCCACATCATCCTGTGGTCGGACGTAGACCTCGACAAACTGTCCGGCCTGCACGCGATAATCAGCACGAACCTGGCGCACGGCGGTGACAACATCTTGTACGGCGCTGAACTCTGACTCTGCTTGGAGATCGCGGTTGGCATCGCCTGGCTGGGGATATCTCGCACCGATCAAGGCGTCGACATCGGCCGCTTCTGCGAGGTGCGGTCGAAGCTGTTGCCAGATGGCTTCGGTGATGAAGGGCATCCACGGGTGGAGCAGTCGCAGTCCGTCGTCAAGCACTTTGGTCAGGACGGGCAAAGGTGTGAGATCGCCGTTGCGCAGGCGCACCTTGCTGGCTTCAACGTACCAATCGAAGAATTCGCCCCAGAGGAAGTCCTGGATCTGACGACCGGCCTCGCCGAGCTGGAACTGCCTCAGAAGTTCGTCGACAGAATCGGTGACGGCTTGCAGTCGGGAGAGGATCCAGCGGTCTTCGAGGGGATTGTTTCCCAAGCGCTCTCCCACTAGGGGAGCTGTCACGGCGGGATTGAGAGGCCTCGGTGAGGAGGCCGGAGGGACCCCCTCCGCCTTCGGCACCTCCCCCTGCAAGGGGGAGGAAAAATCAGGAGCGCCGGTGTTGTGATTTGCGCTGGAGATTTCGCCGAGGACGAACTTGGCTCCGTTCCAGAGTTTGTTGGCGAAGTTTCTGGAGCCTTCCAGCCTCTCGTCGGTGAGACGCATGTCGTTGCCGGGGGTTGAGCCGGTGGCGAGGGTGAAGCGCAGCGCGTCCATGCCGTACTGATCGGCTTTTTCCAGCGGGTCGATGACGTTATCGAGCGATTTCGACATCTTCCGACCCTCGGCGTCGCGCACCAATCCATGCAGGTAGACCGTGTGGAACGGGGCTTCGCCGATGTTGTAGCAACCCAGCATGATCATCCGCGCGACCCAGAAGAAGAGGATGTCGTAGCCGGTCTCCATGACTGAGGAGGGATAGAAGCGCGAGAGATCGTCGGTCGTATTGGGCCAACCCAGGGTCGAGTGAGTCCAGAGTCCTGACGAGAACCAGGTATCTAGCACGTCGGGATCCTGGACCAGTTCGGAACCGCCGCAGGTAGGACAGGTGGCGGGATCGGTCAACTCGACGATTGGGTGCGAGCCTTCGTCGATCGTGATCTCACCGTCGTCGCCGGTGATGATGGCGTCGGCGTCGCAAACCGAGCAGTACCAGGCCGGGATGCGGTGTCCCCACCAGAGCTGGCGCGAGATGCACCAGGGTCGAATGTTGTCCATCCACTGCAGGTAGACGTTCTTCGAGCGCTCGGGGACGATGCGAACTTCGTCCTCGCGCACAACCCTGGCCGCTTCGGCGGCCATGTCATCGGTGTCGACGAACCACTGGTTCGAGACGAGCGGCTCGACCACGACGCCCGAACGTTGCGAGTGTCCGACATTGTGGATATGCGTCTCGGTCTTGAGCAGGTAGCCATCTTCCTCGAGGTGCTGCGCGACCAACGTGCGCGCCTCGTCCCGGTCCATGCCGGCGTAGAGTCCGGCTTCCGCCGTCAGCGTGCCGTCCCAATCGACCACGCGGATTGGCTCAAGGCCGTGACGTTCGCCAATCTCAAAGTCGAGTTGGTCGTGTCCAGGTGTGATCTTTAGTGCGCCAGTACCGAACTCAAGATCGACTCCGGTGTCGGCGACCAGCGGAATCAGGCGGTCAAATCCGCGCAGCGGCAGGCGCACGTGGCGGCCCAGGTGCGGTTGCCAGCGTTCGTCGTCGGGATGGACGGCGATTGCCACGTCCGCTGGAATGGTCTCCGGACGCGTCGTTGCGATCACGACGCCGTCGTCGAGTTCGTTGCCGCGCTCGTCGACGAATGGGTAACGCACGTGCCAGAGCTTGCCCTCTTCCTCGCGGTACTCCACCTCGACGTCGGAGAGCGCAGTCAACATCTGCGGATCCCAGTTGATGATCCGTGCGCCGCGATAGAGCTTGCCGTCGTTGAACAGATCGACAAACGTTTTGCGCACGGCGTCGCGCGGCGTGGGATCGAGCGTGAAGGCGGTGCGTTCCCAGTCACAGGATGCGCCCATGCGGCGAGCCTGCGCCGTGATCCGCGGGCGCGTGACGCCGACCCAGTCCCAGACGCGCTCCTCAAACGCGTCGCGCCCGAGGTCGTGGCGAGTCATGCCCTCTTTCGCAAGCTGTCCTTCGACGACGCTCTGCGTAGCAATCCCGGCGTGGTCCAGTCCGGGCAACCAGAGCGTCGGTTCGCCCAGCATTCGATGCCAGCGGATCAGCATGTCCTCGATGGTCAGGGTCACGGCGTGGCCCAGGTGCAGGACGCCGGTCACGTTGGGCGGTGGCATGATCACCGTGAACGGATCCGGCTCGCCTTCGGCTGGTTCGGTTGGACGGAACCAGCCGTTGTCCTCCCAGAATGCGTAGATCGGATCTTCGACCTGCGAGGCGTCGTACGCGCCGGTCAGGTCGTGCAGGATTGACAGATCGAATTCAGTGGTGTTCACAGCTGAACTCCGTGAGATGGTTGGATCGGTGTCTGGCTGAAGTACTTGGCTGAATAGGAGAGAGTTTCGGGTCCGGCGCGCTCTGGCTGTTTCGTCGGTGGTGGCGCGCGCCGAACCTAGCCTACGGCTACGAGTACGCCGTCTATGACTTCCGATTCATCAAGCGGACGTTTCGCCTCGCTGGATTGCAATCGCCGCAGGCGCCGCTGCTTGGCCGCTTCCAGCTCATAGAGCATTTCCAGTCCCTGACGCGTATCCGATGCGACGCGAGCCGGGTCCTGACGCTCGAGCCGGCGGCGGAAGAGCCAGTACGTGAAGGCCTGCCACTCGGCGTGTTCGATCCTCTCGGGATCGGCATCGGGGCGATTGGCATAAGCGCGGAACTCTCGCAGCAGGTCGGCCTGTCGTGAGCCGTAAATCCGGCCAAACACGTCGGAGTCGAGTTCCTGTCGGGTGTGGGAAAACGACAGTCCACTGCGCTCTTTCTGCAGGATGCGTTCCATGGCCAGGTGCAGGGCTTGTTCCACACGGACGCCGTAGAGGAAGTTGAGATGGGCCCAGTACTTGGCGGTGCCCAGGCGCTCCTGGAACTCGATCTCACTCAGCGCGACCGGCGGCGACTCCTCAACCAGCAGGTCTTCGACCTCATGCCGCGGCAAGAGGCCTGGCGGCGCCGAGTCGCAGATGCGCTCGGCCAGCAGCAGCCAGTCGAAGGCCTCGTGTTCGATCAGGTAGACGTACTCGCGACCGTCAATGGTTTCGCGGGGGACATCCCACTCGCTGATGCAGTCGAGCATCGCGTCGAACCAGGGACGTCCGGCGTGCAGTTGCGCATGGAACGTGGCCAGCAGCGATTCGGGGCCGACTTCCATCAACTCGGCGTCTACGGTTCGCTCGTCATCAGGATCGATGTCGGGTGCGAAGCCGGTTTCGACCGGTCCTTCCTGGCCCTGTCGATCGGCCAGGTGCGGAATCGGAATGTCGTCGGTGTCTGCCGAGTTCGTGGTCGCCATCGTCAATCCGCCCTACGCCGCTTTGCCGCAACAACGCTTGAACTTCTTGCCGCTGCCGCAGGGACAGGGCGCGTTGCGGCCGACCTTCTGTCCAGTCGCCGGCCCAGCTGCAGCGGGTCGCGCTGCGACGGCGACGCCGCCGCTGGATTCTCGAACATTGCTGACGCGGACTCGATCGCCGCGTTGCGGCGGTCCCACGCCTCTCGCCCGACGCACCGGAGCGGCGCTGCGCTCCTCGACCCGTACAGACGCATGCATGACCGACGATGACACTTCACGCCTCAGCGCCGCGACGAGTTGGTCGAACATGTCGAACGCTTCGCGCTTGTATGTGACCAGCGGGTCTTGTTGTCCATAGGCCTGCAGCCCAACGCCCTGGCGCAGACCGTCGATCTCGGTGAGATGGCGAATCCACAGCCGATCCATTGTCCGCAAGACCAACCCACGCAAGAGCTCGACCGATGTGCCATCGGCGGTTTCCGCATCAATGCGTTCGGACAACCGCTGAAGCTCGGCGGCGGCGTGTTCGCGCAGCGCTTCGACGCATTCGTCGAGCTCCGCGCCGTAGAGTTCGTCGCGGTCAAGACCGGTCAGCGGCAGCACCTGGGCGGCTTCCTGCCAGAACTCATCCGCCGTGGTCTCGTCCCAGAGCTCTTCGCTGAACGCCGACTCAAGGTCATCGATGGTCTGCAGCAGCATGTCCTCGACGATCTCGGAGAGTTCTTCCTTCGCGGTCAGCACCTTGTCGCGCTCGGTGTAGATCACTTCGCGTTGTCGATTGATCACGTCGTCGTAGTCGACGAGGTGCTTGCGGATGTCGAAGTGGTAGGTCTCGACCTTTTGCTGGGCCTGTTCGAGCGCCTTGCCGACCATGCCCGATTCGAGCGGCGCGCCGTCCTCGAGACCGGCCTTCTCCAGCATCCCCGGCAGCCAGTCGGGGGTGAAGCGCTTCATGATTCCGTCCTCGAACGAGACGTAGAACCGCGATGAGCCTGGGTCGCCCTGACGTCCGGCGCGACCTCGAAGCTGGTTGTCAATCCGGCGCGACTCATGCCGCTCAGTGCCGATCACGGCCAACCCGCCGCGTTTGGCGACGCCTTCGCCCAGCTTGATGTCGGTGCCACGACCGGCCATGTTGGTCGCGATCGTGACCGCGCCCGGATCGCCGGCGCTGGCGATGATGTGCGCCTCACGCTCGTGCTGCTTGGCGTTGAGCACCTCATGGCCAATCCGGCGGCGCTTGAGCATCGACGAGAGCTGCTCGGAAGTCTCGACCGAAGCCGTACCGACCAACACGGGTCGTCCAGCCTGGGTCAGGTCGGCGATCTCTTCGATCGCGGCGTCGAACTTGGCCTGTTCGGTGCGGAAGACGAAGTCGCCCTGGTCGTCGCGGACCATGTCGCGATGCGTCGGCACGACCACTACATCGAGTCCGTAGATCTTGTGCAGTTCCTCAGCCTCGGTCGCGGCGGTGCCGGTCATGCCCGAGAGCTTGTTGTACATGCGGAAGTAGTTCTGGTAGGTGATCGTGGCCAGCGTGACCGTCTCACGTTCGACCGAGACGCCTTCCTTGGCCTCGATGGCCTGGTGCAGACCCTCGGAGTAGCGGCGGCCGTCCATCATGCGGCCCGTGAACTCGTCGACGATCACGACCTTGCCGCCGCGCACGACATAGTCGCGGTCGCGCTGGTACATGAACTGCGCCTTGAGCGCCGAGTCGAGGAAGCGGGTCAGTCGTGCGTTCTCACCCTCGAACAGGTTGTCGATGCCGAGCTGGTCCTCGACCTTGCCGATACCCTCTTCCGTCATCGCGACGGTGCGCGACTTGGGGTCCGGGGTGAAATGCGTCTCAGGCTGCAGGCCGCGCACAAGGTTGGCGAAGACGCGATAAGTGTCAAGTGATTCTTCGGCCTGACCGGAGATGATCAGCGGCGTCCGCGCCTCGTCAATCAGGATGTTGTCGACCTCGTCGACGATCGCATAGGCGAGTGGCCGCTGCACCTTTTCCGAAGCAGACATGACCATGTTGTCGCGCAGGTAGTCGAAGCCGAACTCATTGTTGGTGCCGTACGTGATGTCGGCGCCGTAGGCCACCTGGCGCGTGACCGGGCGCAGCATCTTGAGGTCGCCGAGTTCGCGGCGCCGCTGCAGCTCCTCGGCGTCCATCGCCTCGGGATTGTCGATGTCGACGGTCGAGTCCGCCTCGGGATCGAACATGAATGCGGCGCGGTGCTGCAGCACGCCGACGGAGAGTCCGAGCGAGTGATAGATCGGCGCCATCCATTGCGCGTCGCGCTTGGCCAGGTAGTCGTTGACCGTGATCAAGTGTGCGCCGTCGCCCTCGAGCGCGTTCAGGTACAACGCCAGCGTGGCGACGAGCGTCTTGCCCTCGCCGGTGCGCATCTCGGCGATTTTGCCCTGGTGCAGGACGATGCCACCGACGATCTGCACGTCGTAGTGGCGCATCTGAACCTGCCGGCGGGCCGCCTCGCGGACGACAGCGAAGGCCTCGGGCAAGATGTCGTCGAGCGACGCACCGTCCTCGAGCCGTTCGATGAACTCGGTCGTCTTGGCCGCCAGTTCATCGTCGCGCAGACGGGCAAACTCAGGCTCCCAGTCCGCTACCGCCGCCACGGCCCCCTGCAGCCGGTTGACCTCGCGGGCATTGGCGTCGCCAAGCAAAGACCCCGCCCGCTTCTTGGCCCGATCAATCAAACCCATCCAGCAGTCCCCAATCGGTCAGCCCTCGTGCAGGGCATACACGTCCATCATAGCCGCGAGCCAGGTGTGACTGTTGTGCCTCAGCGTATGTTCGTTGGCAGGATCAGTCACAACCCCAGCGTCCGGCGCCTACGGCAAGCCATTCGCCATCGGGCGACCACGCGGCGGTGGAATGGTCGTAACAGCCGTCGGTATAGGCGCGGTAGACCTGTTCAATCTCGCCCGTTCGGTTGATGACGAGGAACTCGTTGTAGCCCCACTCGCCTGGCGAATTGCCCGCATTCTGACGAAAAGTGGCGATCCCGCGGGAGTCAAACTCGTCGCTGGTGCGGTGGACGATGGCAATCAACCGTTCGCCGTCAGGAGACCACTCTAAAGGCACCGCACCGTCCGCTTGTTCGACCCGCACGGATTCGTCTGATTCGGCCTCGACGATCCACAGAGGCTGGGCCTCGGCGGCACCCGTGAACCGCGCACCTACGGCGTAACGCGCGCCGTCAGGACTCCAGCGCTCGGGTCCTACGCGCTCCCGGAAAGGCGCCCACCAGGTCGGCCGATCATCGGTCCCGATTGCACGCCTCTCGCCATGCGGAGTCAGAATGAACAAACCTCCCAGATCGTCGCGAGGATCTGGAGCAAGCGAAGAGAGTAACTGGCTGCTGTCTGGACTCCAGGTCAGTGATGGGTCCCCGGATTGATGCGTGAAGCGAAAGCGGTTGACCTGGTCAAACTCAACCCAACTACCGTCCTCAATGGTGACAATCCGGATGCGGCGTGGGATACCCCAGTCGAGAACGCCATCGGAGTCAAGCCCGGCGACGGCCGTGGCCGCATAGCGCCCATCGGGCGAAAAGGCATGCATCGTGTGCCAGCTCCAGCCCTCCGCCGCCATGACCAGCCGCCGCTGAGACAGATCCGGGTCGACGAGCCATATGCCCCGATGATCGGCCAGAAGGACGGTCCTGTCGCTGCGCCACAGCCAACCGGCTCTGCTGCGCGGATAAGCCCGAAACGCACCGTCGGGACCGATCAGTTCCGTGCCGGTGCCGACCAGCACAGGCAGTGTCTCGAGCGGCGGGGCCAGCCAGACCGTCGAGGCGGGCGCCCAGATCAAAGGGGGCCGGAAACCGTAGTGCCGTAGCGCGACCCAACGAGAGTCTGCGGAGCGCCCATGCACGTAGATGGTCCGGTGTTCGCTCCACTGCGCCCAACGTACCCCGCCAATGGCGAACTGTTCCAGAGAATCGGCGGGATAGAGCGAGATCGGCACCGTATGCCAGTCGAAGCGTGCGGTCAGCGGAGGCGACCCCCGCTCAGCCCCACCCCACAGCGCGGCCAAGAGTGCGAAGAGCACAGCGACGGCAGACAGCGCGACGGCCATGCTCCGACTGTATCCCGTTGACTCGCGCGATCTTCGCCTTACCCGGAGTGACGAACAGGTCTGACCCTACGTGAACAGCGCACCCACCGAGTCGCCCTCGTGAATCCGACGGATGGCTTCACCCAGCAGCGGCGCGATGGAGACGATCTCCAGGCCGCAGCCTGCTCCGTCGTTGATTGGCGGTAGTGTGTCGGTCACGACCACTTTGCTGATCGGGCTGTCTGAGAGGCGATCGAGCGCCGGGTCGGAGAGCACTCCGTGGGTGGCGGCCCCGTAGATTTGTTGCGCGCCCTCTTCGCGTAGCAGCTCGGCCACCTGGACCACGGTGCCGGCGGTGTCGATCTCATCGTCGATGATCAGCACGTCGCGGCCCTTGACCTCGCCGATCAGTTGCATCACCTCGGCCTGGTCCTCGTTGCCGCTTCGGCGCTTCTCGGCGATCGCGAGCGGCATGTGCAGGCGGTCGGCGGCGGTCCGGGCTCGCTTGGCCGACCCGAGATCGGGCGCGACGACGACTCCGTTGAACTCCTGCTCAACGAAGTGGTCGATCAGCAGGCGCTGGCCGGTCAGTTCGTCGGTGGGGATATGGAAGAAACCCTGGATCTGTCCGGCGTGCAGGTCCATGGTCAGCATCCGGTCGGCGCCGGCGGTCTGGATCAGATCGGCGAACAGGCGCGCCGTGATCGGCACGCGCGGCTGGTCCTTCTTGTCCGAGCGTCCGTAGGCGAAGTAGGGCACGACCGCAGTGATGCGCCCGGCCGAGGCGCGGCGGGCAGCGTCGATCATGATCAGCAGCTCGACCAGGTGATGGTTGACCGGCTTGGCGCCCGGTTGGACCAGGAAGACATCGCGCTCGCGGATGTTATCGAGGAACTGGACGAACGTGTTGCCGTTGGCGAAGTCGAAGACGTTCGATTTGCCCAACTCGACGCACAGCGCCGCGCACACATCGCGCGCGAGTTGCGGGTGGGCATTGCCCGTGAACACCACCGGATCGCCGACATACCGACTCATCGGAACGCTCTCCAAGGTTGCCTGCTCTGGAGTACGGAGTCACGTTAACCGACGGATCGGTCTGGGGCAGTTTCTCATCGAAGTTGTCAAGGCTTTGCACGAGCGGGCGGTGGAAGACTCGCCAAGCCATCGATCCACATCCGTCATTGCCGCGCTTGTCGCGGCAATCTCGCAGCGTCGTGCTCCTGTGTTTGCTCTTGACCCGGCGAGATACCCGCGGCAAGCGGGGGTATGACGGAATCGTGGGCTCGCTCTTGGCGGAGCTGGTCTGTCGTGCGGCAGATGACTTGATAACCGAGGGTGCTTAGTGCAGTGGATTACGCAGGGGCGTTGCAGGGACGCGCTGGCGACGTAATGGCTGCTTCGGTTACGGCGGCTTGCTTGCGACACTCGTGATCCTTGCCTACGATGCACTCGTTAGCACTCGCAGGCTGTGAGTGCTAATGTCCGATTACAGGAAATCAGCAACACAGCAGAGAATGGATTTCAGCGCTATGGCAACCGAGCTCAAGCCGCTCAATGACCGCATCGTGATCAAGCCGCTCCAGCAGGAGCAGGTGCTCTCCTCCGGCATCGTCATCCCCGACTCGGCCAAGGAAAAGCCGCAGCAGGGTGAAGTCGTGGCCATCGGCCCGGGCAAGCGTGATGACGATGGCAACCGCGTCCCGCTCGACATCGAGATGGGCGACCGCATCCTCTACAAGAAGTACACCGGCCAGGAAATCCAGATCGACAACGAGGACCTGATCGTGCTCGAAGAGCGCGAGGTCCTGGCCAAGTTGATCGTTTAGTTCGCCCCCCTGGGGTGAATGAGATGACGGGTTTCTCCCCCCGAGGGGGAGAACGAACAATCAGGAGTAACAATGGCCGCTAAGCAACTCGCGTTCGACATGGAAGCGCGTAAGGCCTTGCGCGAAGGTGTCGACGCCCTCGCCAACACCGTCAAGGTGACCCTCGGCCCACGCGGCCGCAACGTCGTGCTTGACAAGAAATTCGGCGCGCCGCTGATCATCAACGACGGCGTGACCATCGCCCGCGAAATCGAGCTCGAAGAGCCGTTCCGCAACATGGGCGCCCAGCTCGCCAAAGAGGTCTCGATCCGGACCAACGACGTCGCCGGCGATGGCACCACCACCGCCACCGTCCTGGCCCAGGCGATCGTGACCGAGGGCCTGCGCAACGTCGCCGCCGGGGCCGACCCGATGGCGCTCAAGCGCGGCCTCGACCAGGGCCTCCGCGCCGTCGTGGACGAGCTCCGCGACATGGCCGAGCCGGTCGAGAAGAAGGAAGAAATCGCGGCCGTCGCGACCATCTCCGGTGACAACGAAGAAATCGGCGAGATCATCGCCGACGTCATGGAGAAGGTCGGCAAAGACGGCGTGATCACCGTCGAAGAGGGACAAGGGATCCGTATGGAGACCGAGTTCACCGACGGCATGCAGCTCGACCGCGGCTACGTGTCGCCCTACTTCGTCTCCAACAACGAGCGCATGGAAGCAGCGATTGACGACCCCTACATCCTGATCACCGACCGCAAGATCTCGGCCGTCCAGGATGTCGTCCCGCTGATGGAGAAGCTGCTCCAGATCACGAAGAACTTCGTGATCATCGCCGACGACGTCGACGGTGAAGCGCTGGCCACTCTCGTCGTCAACAAGATGCGCGGCACCATCAACGTGCTGGCCGTCAAGGCGCCGGGCTTCGGCGAGCGGCGCAAGGCCATGCTCGAGGACATTGCCGTCCTCACCGGTGGCACGCTGATCACCGAGGAGCTGGGCCGCACGCTCGAGCAGACCCAGGTCGCCGACCTCGGTCGCGCCCGCCGCATGGTCTCGTCCAAGGACGACACAACCATCGTCGAAGGCTCCGGCTCGGATGAGGCAATCCAGGACCGGATCAAGGAAATCAAGGCTCAGATCGACGTCACCGCGTCGGACTTCGACCGCGAGAAGCTGCAGGAACGCATGGCCAAGCTGGCCGGCGGTGTTGCGGTGATCAAGGTCGGCGCGCCGACCGAGGTCGAGCTGAAGGAAAAGAAGGCGAAGCTCGAAGACGCGCTGTCCGCGACCCGCGCGGCCGTCGAAGAGGGCATCGTCGTCGGTGGCGGCTGCGCCCTGCTGCGCGCCGACCGCGCGCTCAGCCAGATGGAAGCCGATTCGACCGGCGACCTGCGCACGGCTGTCCGCCTGCTCAAGACCGCGCTCGAGTCGCCGATTCGGCAGATTGCCCACAACGCCGGCCAGGAAGGCTCGGTCGTGATTGGCAAGATCCGCAAGGTCGACGACGACGCGCACGGCTACGACGCCAAGATGGACCGCTACGGCGATCTGCTCGACTACGGCATCGTCGACCCGGTCAAGGTGACCCGCTCCGCGCTCGAGAACGCCGTCTCGATCGCCGGCATGGTGCTGACCACCGAGAGTCTCGTGGCCGAAATCCCCGAGGCCCCAATGATGCCCGCCGGCATGCCGGACATGGGCATGGAGTACTAACTCCAGCCGCTCTCCAGAGCAACATCCGAAGCCCCCGACGGTAATCGTCGGGGGCTTCGTTGTGTCTAGAGCTGTGAAGAACCACCTGCTCTCGGTGCCTGTTCCCTTTCCTCTATCGCGGAAGCCTCTGCGACAGCACCGATTCCGTCATTGCCGCGCCCGACGCGGCAATCTCGTCGCATCCAGCACCGACGTCCGTGCTCGGATCATGGGCATATCCATAGCAAGCCGGAGATGAGGGGAGTTCCTCTGTTCCCACTCCTGACCGTTCGTCGCTGGCCGCCCCCTTTTGTCACTCCGTGACATCTCCCCCGCAAGGGGGGGAGAAGGGAATGGGGAGGAATGCGTCGGTCGTCGAACGGGGGGAAACAGGGCCTGAGATTGTTGCGAGGGATTCCGTAGGGAGATGCAACGACGAGGGGCGCCCACAAGGGGCGTCCCTATGTCGAGAGTGCCTGGATTGGCCGGTTTACTCGTCGGGCAGGGCGACGTAGCCGCCTTCTTCGTCGAAACCGCTGGCTGAGACGCCGATCATGTCGATGTCCTCTTCGTCTTCGAGACCGAAGCCGAAGTCTCCCAGATCGTCGTCGTCGCCGTTGAAGACGCCGGTTGGGCTGGCGCCCGGCAGGCCGGCTGCCAGGGGCAGCGGTTCCGGCTTGGGCAGCGGCGGAACCTCGATCTTGGCCCGGGCCGGGATCATCTTGCCGATGATCACGTTTTCCTTGAGACCCCTGAGCTGGTCGATCTGACCGGTGATCGCCGCCTCGGTCAGCACTCGCGTCGTCTCCTGGAAGGAGGCGGCGGAGAGCCAACTGTCCTGCGAGAGCGAGGCCTTGGTCACGCCCAGGAGCACCGGCTTGGCCGACGCCTGCAGCTTGCTCTCAGCCGAGAGCGCCCGGTTGCGCAGCTCGTACTTGTGACGGTCAACCAGCTCGCCGGCGAGCCATTCGTCCGACTCGCCCGGATCGTCGATTTCGACCTTGCGCAGCATCTGGCGCACGATCACCTCGATGTGCTTGTCATGGATGTCGACGCCCTGTGAGCGGTAGACATCCTGCACTTCGGTGACGAGGTAGCGGTGCACCGCGCCTTCTCCGAGGATTCGCAGCATGTCCTGCGGATCGAGCGGGCCTTCGGTGAGCGGTTCGCCAGCCTCGACCTCATCGCCTTCGGCCACACGCAGACGTGCGGTCGCAGGCAGTTCGTACTCGCGGGTGTCGCTGGTCTCATAGGAGATGGTCAGGATGCGCGAGCCACGCTTGCGGCTGACATTACCGCCAACCCGGGCGCGAATCTGGCGCGCTTCCGGTTCTTCGTCTTCGTCGCCTGACGCTGGCATGCGAGCGAGCAGATCGCCCGCTTCGACCTCTTCGCTGTCCTTGACCAGAACGCGGGTCTTGAGCGGAAGCTGGTACTCGTCGCGGTGGACTTCCTCGGAGGTCAGCCGCAAGCGTCGCAGCTCGCCGTCGGTAAGCACGTCAACGCGTCCGTCGATCTCGGCGATCAGCGCCTGGCCCTTGGGCGAACGAGCCTCGAACAGCTCGACCACACGCGGCAGACCGGAGGTGATATCCGAGACGCCGGCGATACCGCCGGTGTGGAAGGTCCGCATCGTGAGCTGGGTGCCCGGCTCGCCGATGCTCTGGGCGGCAATAATCCCGACCGCGGCGCCCAGCTCAACCAGCTCGCCAGTGGCGAGCGACTGGCCGTAGCAGCGCTGGCAGAGACCGCTTTGTTCGCGGCAGATCATCGGTGAGCGCACGTGGAACGATTTGATGCCGTGAGTCATCACGAGGTCCTCGACGGTCGGTTCGTCGAGCAGTTCGTTCGCGGCGAGCAGTTCCTCGGCGGGATTCTCTGGATCGTAGACGGGCGCCGCGGTGTAGCGTCCCATCACACTTTCGCGGAACTTGGTGATCACGCGCTCGTTGTCCTCGTCGCGATCCTCGATCGTGATGCCCGGAATCATCTCGCCTTCCGACACACAGTCGGAGACGCGGATGATGACGTCCTGGGAGACATCGATCAGGCGGCGAGTGAGGTAACCGGAGTCGGCGGTTCGCAGCGCGGTGTCGGCCAGACCCTTGCGCGCGCCGTGGGTGGAGATGAAGTACTCGAGCACCGACAGGCCCTCGCGGAAGGAGGAGCGAATCGGCAGCTCGATGATCCGACCGGAGGGGTCGGACATCAGACCGCGCAGACCGGCCATCTGGGTGACCTGGGCCAGGTTGCCCTTCGCACCGGAGGTGACCATCAGGCGCAGCGAGCCCGGCTCGTTGAGCTGCTCGTCGATCTTGTCCTTGACCTGTTGCGTCACAGTCTGCCAGACGTTGACGGTGGCGGTGTAGCGCTCGTCCTCAGTCATCAGACCGAGACCGTAGTCGTCGCGGATCGCTTCGACCTGCTTCTCGGCTTCCAGCAGGAAGCCGGTCTTGGCCTCGGGGGCACGCAGTTCGTCGATCGCCATCGTGGTGCCGGACTGTGTGGCGTAGCGGAAGCCGATTGACTTGATCCGGTCGGCCATCAGCGCCGTCTCTTCCGGCCCGAGCAGCCGGTGACACATGGTGATCAGTTCCTTGAGCGACTTCTTGGCCAGCTCGTGGTTGATCTCCTCGAAAGGAATCGCGTCGGGGATGACGGTATCGAAGATCACCCGGCCCGGCGTGGTCTCGACCAGTTCGCCGTTGGTGCGTGCCTCGTCGCGGACGACGATGCGCTCGTGCAGTCCGACGGCGTGCAGGTCGTACTGCAGGCGGACATCGGCGAACGAGGGGAAGGTTCGAATCTCATCCGGCTCATCGTCCGTCTCAGGCGTCGTGGCGAAGCCCGGCGCGGCCTCGGGGCTGAGCGTCAGGTAGTAGCAACCAATCACCATGTCGAGCGTCGGCGCTACGGTCGGCTCGCCGTTGGACGGCAGCAGCAGGTTCTTGGTCGAGAGCATGACCTGGCGAGCTTCGGTCACCGACTCGTGGCTGAGCGGGACGTGGACGGCCATCTGGTCGCCGTCGAAGTCGGCGTTGAAGGCCGAGCAGACGAGCGGGTGAATCTGGATCGCCGAGCCGTCGACGAGGACGGGCTCGAACGCCTGGATACCGAGGCGGTGCAGGGTCGGCGCACGGTTGAGCAGTACCGGGCGCTGCTTGACCACGCTCTCCAGCACTTCCCAGACATCCTCATGGCCGCGCTCGACCATGCGCTTGGCCGACTTGATGTTGGCCGCTTTCTCTTCTTTGACCAGGGCGTACATCAGGAACGGCTTGAACAGCTCCAGTGCCATGCGCCGGGGCAGGCCGCACTGGTGCAGTTTGAGTTCGGGACCGACCACGATGACCGAGCGGCCGGCGTAGTCAACGCGCTTGCCCAACAGATTCTGGCGGAAGCGGCCCTGCTTGCCCTTGAGCATGTCGGAGAGCGACTTCAGCCGGTGGCTACCGGAGCCGGTGACTGGACGCCCGCGGCGGCCGTTGTCGATCAGCGAATCGACCGCCTCCTGCAGCATGCGCTTCTCGTTGCGGATGATGATCTCGGGCGCGCCAAGTTCGATCAGGCGCTTGAGCCGGTTGTTGCGGTTGATCACGCGGCGGTAGAGGTCATTGAGGTCGGAGGTGGCGAAGCGGCCACCGTCGAGCTGGACCATCGGTCGAAGGTCGGGCGGCAGCACCGGCAGCGCGCGGAAGAACATCCACTGCGGCGAGTTGGTCGACTTGCGCAGGCCGTCGACGACCTTGAGCCGCTTCATCGCCTTTTTGCGACGCTGGCCGGCCTTGGTCTGGACTTCAACCTTGAGCTCTTCGGCGGTCGCATCGAGGTCCATGCGCGACACGAGTGCGAGGATCGCCTCAGCGCCCATCTCGCAGCGCACGACGCCGGGGTAGCGCTCCATCAGCTCTTCGGCGCGTTGCTCGGGCAGGATGGCGGCGTCGAAGTTGCCGGTCGTGACCGGGTCGACGAGCGGGTCGAGATCCTCGCGGATCCTCGTTTCCAGCTCTTCCTGCGCGCGCTGCTCAACGTTCTCGAGCTGCTCGCGCAGGCGCTCTTCCTGCTCGGCGACGTTTTCCGAGACCTGGTTCTTGTCGGCCTCGGCGACCGCGTTGATCTGCGCGATCTCCTCGTCGCCGATTGCCTGGTGGCGAGCGACGGCGGCGGCCAGCTGGACATCGAGGTCGCTGCCCATCACCTCTGAGATGATCGGGTCGCCACGCTTGGCGAAGACGGCGTCACCCAGCTTGAGGTTGCGTCGCGCCTTCTTGCCGTCGAACTCGGCAATCACCTCGTGAATGGAGGCTGCGTCGTCGCGAAGTCCCTTGACGATGGCGCGGATGCGTTCCTTGACCTCAGCGGTGTCCGCTTCGGTGCGCAGGTCGATCTCGGCGAACAGACGCTCACGCGCCTGGGTCAGTTTTTCCTGGGTCTCGACGAGCTTCTCGCGCAAGTCCTCGACCGCGTCCTCTGCGTCCATACGCAGATACTCGATCGCCTTGCCCTTCTCGTCCTCGTTGACGTGGGTGATGATGTATTGGGCGAAGTAGATGACCTTCTCGAGCTTGCGCGGTGAGAGGTCGAGCAGCAAGGCGATCCGTCCGGGCGTGCCTTTGACGAACCAGATGTGCGAGACCGGGGCGGCCAACTCGACGTGGCCCATGCGCTCGCGACGGACCTTGGAGCGGGTCACTTCGACGCCGCACTTGTCGCAGATCACGCCCTTGTAGCGGACCCGCTTGAACTTGCCGCAGGCGCACTCGAAGTCCTTCTGCGGTCCGAAGATCTTCTCGCAGAAGAGGCCGTCCTTCTCCGGCTTCAGGGTGCGGTAGTTGATCGTTTCCGGCTTCAGGACCTCGCCGTATGACCAGTCGCGAATCTTCTCCGGCGACGCCAGAGTGATCTGCATGGTCTCCGTGCTACGAGTCTCAAGCACTGGTCACATCCTCTCCTTCGAATCCGGACAGGTTCACACCCAGTTGCGGCATTTCGTCGCGGCTGGGGACTTCAAGCACCATGGCCTCATCTTCCTGGTTGCGGACCTCGACATGCAGGCCGAGGCTCTGCAGTTCGCGCAGCAGCACGCGGAACGATTCCGGCATGGCTGCGTCGACCACGGGCTCGCCCTTGACGATTGCCTCGTAGGCCTTGACCCGGCCGACGATGTCGTCGGACTTGACGGTCAACAGTTCCTGCAGAATGTTGGCCGCGCCGTAGGCTTCCAGCGCCCAGACTTCCATCTCACCAAAGCGCTGACCACCGAACTGCGCCTTACCACCCAGCGGCTGCTGGGTGATCAGTGAGTAGGGGCCGGTCGAGCGGGCGTGGATCTTGTCCTCGACCATGTGCGAGAGCTTGAGCAGGTAGATGAAGCCGACGGTCACCGGCTGATCGATCAGTTCGCCCGAGCGGCCGTCGACCAACCGCTGCTTGCCGAAGACGGGGCGTGCAACGCGCTGGTGGCGCTCGACGCGAGTCGCGTGCTCGGCCAGCGTGGCGTCGCTCCAGTTTCGTGCGGCGCGGGTCTCGCCGTGGTCGATCAGCCATTCGGCCAGCGCGATCCGGCTGGCGGCGCCGGTCGTTTCGCGATCGTTGCGGTCAAAGGCGACGTGAATGGTCTCGTCCTCGTAACCGCGCTCGGTCAGCCAGGCAGCGGTCAACGGGTCAATCCCGACTCCGAGCAGTGAAGCTTCGACGGCGCGGTCGGGCTCGGTGATCTCAACTTCCGTGTCAGCCTCAGCGCCGTCTGCGTCGCCGTGTTCGCCGTTTGTGCCGTTGGTTCCGTTGTGCGCGCGAGTGCTGTGCGCCTCGCGGACCAGCCAGGCGCGAGCCAGGGCGTCCTGCAGCTCCTCTTCCGACGCGCCGTCGAAGACCGGCGTGATCGCGCGGAAGCCGAGTTGCGCGGCGGCCCAGCCAAGCTGGGTCTCGAGGATCTGCCCGAGGTTCATGCGTGAGGGCACACCGATCGGGGAGAGCACGACATCGATCGGCGTGCCGTCCTCGAGGTGGGGCATGTCTTCGACCGGCAGGATGGTGGAAATCACGCCCTTGTTGCCGTGCCGTCCGGCCATCTTGTCGCCGACCTGCAACTTGCGACGCTCAGCGATGGTGACGCGGACCAACTTCTGCATACCGGCCGGCAGTTCGTCCTCTTCGTCGCGGTTGAAGACGCGGACGTCGACGACCACGCCGCGCACGCCGTGTGAGACGCGCAACGAGGTGTCTTTGACCTCGCGGGCCTTCTCACCGAAGATCGCGCGCAGCAGCTTCTCTTCGGCGGTCAGCTCGGTCTCGCCCTTGGGCGTGATCTTGCCGACCAGGATGTCGCCGGGCCGGACCTCTGCGCCGATCCGGACGATGCCGTCGGCGTCGAGGTGAGCCAGTGATTCGTCAGCCACGTTGGGGATGTCGCGCGTGATCTCCTCGTTGCCGAGCTTGGTCTCGCGCGCGCCGACCTCATGCTTGGACATGTGAATCGAGGTGAACTTGTGGTTCTGCACGAGGCGCTCGGAGACGATCACCGCGTCCTCGAAGTTGTAGCCCTCCCAGGACATGAACGCGGCGAGCACGTTCTGACCCAGCGCCAGGCGCCCCTGATCGGTGGAGGAGGAGTCGGCCAGCGGCTGGCCGGACTTGATCCGGTCGCCGGCCGAGACGATCGCGCGCTGGTTGATGCAGGTGCCCTGGTTGGAACGCAGGAACTTGAGCAGCGAATAGCTGTGCAACTGCTCGCCGCGAACCGGGTCGTCGTAGTGGACCACGATCGCTTCGGCGGTCACGTGGCGCACCTCGCCATCGGCCTCGGCCGAGAGCACCTGGCCCGAGTCACGGGCAGCGGGCTGTTCCATGCCGGTGCCGACCAGCGGCGCCTCGGGCCGGACCAGCGGCACGGCCTGGCGCTGCATGTTGGCACCCATCAGGGCGCGGTTGGCGTCGTCGTGCTCGAGGAATGGGATCAGCGATGCGGCGACCGAGACGATCTGCCGCGGCGAAACGTCCATGTACTGGATGTCCGCGCGGGCGAACTCCTCGAAGCGACGACCCAGGCGACCCTCGACGCGGTCGTCGAGGAAATAGCCGCGCGCGTCGAGCCGAGCGTTGGCCTGGGCGATGACGGCGTCGGCCTCGTCGTCAGCGGTCAGCTCGACCACGTCGTCCGAGACGTAGGGACGAATCCGCACAGGAGCGTCGTTGGCGGCGTGAATCCGCTCGGCCAGCTCGACGGTCACTTCGTCGCCTTCGTCGGCGATCAACTCACCACCGTCTCCCTCGACCGGCTCGGCCAGTACGCGGCCGATCAGGTCGGGATGATCGGGCGCCAGCTCGGATACGACGATCCGGTAAGGCGTCTTGATGAAGCCGTAGTCGTTGAGTACGCCATAGGTGGCGAGCGAGCCGATCAGGCCGATGTTGGGACCTTCCGGGGTCTCGATCGGACAGATGCGGCCGTAGTGGGAATAGTGCACATCGCGCACGTCGAACCCGGCCCGGTCGCGGCTCAGTCCGCCAGGGCCAAGCGCCGAGAGCCGGCGCTTGTGGGTCAGCTCGGCCAGCGGGTTGGTCTGGTCCATAAACTGCGACAACTGGTGGCCACCGAAGAATTCCTTGACCGCGGCCTGGACCGGTCGGATGTTGACCAGCGCCGAGGGCGCGGCCTGATCCGGGTCGATGATTGTCATCCGCTCACGGATCACGCGCTCCATCCGCACCATGCCGATGCGGAACTGGTTCTGCAGCTGTTCGCCGACGGCGCGGATGCGGCGGTTGCCGAGGTGGTCAATGTCGTCGTCGCTCTGGATGCCGTTGTTGATCGCGACCTGGGTGAAGACGATGGCCAGCAGATCGCGCATCCAGAGCGCTTGCTGACGCGGCTCGTCGGCGCTGCCGCGCTCGGTGTCGAGGCCGAGCCGGTCGCAGCGCGCGGTGATTGACTCGTGCATGGAGGCGAGTCGGGTATTGACCTTGTAGCGTCCGACGCGGCCGAGGTCGTAGCGGCGCGGATTGAAGAACTGGCCCTCAAGCATGGCGCGAGCGGCGTCAAGCGTGGGTGGGTCGCCAGGTCGGAGACGCTTGTAGACCTCGAGCATGGCCCATTCTTTGTTGCGCTCCTCAGGGGGGACGCCGGGCGCTTCCTTCTCGATGGTCGTGTTGAGGAACTGGTGCACCGAGTCCTCCAGGTCGATGCCGTCCAGCATCGCCCGGATCCGCTCGTCGGTGCCCAGCTTCTGCTCGAGCTTCTTGCCGTGCTCGACGTCGCCGCCTTCGTAGAACTCCGGGTCATCGGAGTCGTCCAGGGCGCGCAGCAGCGTGGTCACGGCGATCTTGCGCTTGCGGTCGACCTTGACGGTCAACACATCGCGGTTGGAGGATTCGAACTCAAGCCAGGCCCCGCGCGAGGGGATCAGCTTGGCCGCGCACAGCGTGCGGCCCGAGGCTGAGTCGACCGAGGCACCGAAGTAGACGCCCGGCGAGCGCACGAGCTGGGAGACGACGACGCGCTCGGCGCCGTTGATGATGAAAGTGCCGGTCTCAGTCATGTGCGGCAAGTGGCCGAAGTAGAGCCACTGCTGCTTGCTCTCACCGGTCTTCTTCGAGGTCAGGCCGACCTTGACTCGCAGTTCGCCCGAATACGTCTTGTCCTTCTGGCGGCACTCGAGCGGCGTCTCGTCGGGCGGAACGTACTCGTAGCCCGGCGTACCGTCATCCTCGCCGTCATGCTGGAAGTAGAGTTGCATCCGGTTGCCGGTGAAATCCTCGATCGGCGACATCTCCTCGAGCAGCTCCTTGAGTCCCTCCTGGAGAAACCAGTCGTAGGAATCGCGCAGCAGTTTGATCAGATTAGGCAGCGGGTACGTTTCCGGCAGTCGCGAGTAATCGATGATCTCGCGCTGCTGCGCGTCTGCCAGCGCAGCGTCGATTTGCGGTCCAGTCTGGTCTCCGATTGGCGCCAACACCATCAGCGAACCTCCTCCACATGCTGGATACGTCTCCGCCAGTAGCGGAGTCAGTCAGACCGGCAGCACGAACCGTGCAGCACTGGCGAAGTCAACTGCCGGATCTGCGGCCATCGGCCTCCGGCAGTCAACGAAGCCAACATGGCTACGTTGTCAGGGCGCGCGTCCACGTCGATCCTGAGCGACCATTGGCAGGCCGCCCATGACCGGTCAGCACGCTACTTGCGGTTGCAGTGACGATCTGGGGCATAGGTTGAGACCTCATCGTATGCCGTGGCCGAGTGTGCGTCAATGGCAATCCACCGCGCTGCGACGAGAATTGAGCGAACTTCCCAATGCCCCAGGCCTGGGAAGCCCCGATTGGGCCAACACGGGCCTGACGGTAGCGATCGGTACACGGTACCGTGTACAGTGAGGTGGTTGATCGGCTGTAGGGATTGGTTGGGCGGAACCGGATGGGTATCGCAGAAGACAGACGCCGCCGCGACGAGAGCTGGGACGCCGAACACGTGCGCCGGCTGCGCCGGCACGCCGGCCTGAGCCAGCGCGAACTGGCGGAGGAATTGAACGCCCGCCAACAGACGATCTCTGAATGGGAACGGGGCGCCTACGAACCACGCGGCACGGCGGCGCGGCTGCTGACCAGGGTCGCCGAAGATGTCGAGTTTCCCTTTGAGGCGGGGGAGCCCAGCCAACTCGACGAGCCCGACAAGCCTGGCAAGCCTGGCAAGCAAAGGGAGTCGGAGGAATCGTCTGAACCGAGCAACGAACGCGTCGACGGCGAGCATGACTGAGCCGGTCCAAACAGCCGGGTCCGAACAGGATCTGCAGCGCCGCTGGGCCGAGTCGCACTGGCCGGCGCCGTTCCTGCACACCGGACCAGACCGATTTGTCCGCGTGATTTCGCCGGGCCGCTGGAATCATGGTCCGGGACCGGACTTTCGCGGCGCGCAGCTGCTCGACAGCGACGGCCGTGCCCGGCGCGGCGATGTCGAGCTGCACCTGGAACCACGCGCCTGGCTGCAGCACGGCCATGACGACGACCCAGCCTACGCCCGTGTGCTGCTGCACATAGTCGAGCGCTCGGCGGGCCGAATCGACGCAAGCGACCCCCGGATTCCCGACGCCACCCGCTTGCCACCGATATCGGCTGCGCCACAGCTCACGCTGACTTCGGAGCCAGCCGATGCGCTGCCCTGCTCCGACATTGTGCAGCGGGCCGGCGTGGCGGCGGTCGAGGCGCGCTTGCAGCGCATCGCGCTGCGTCGCTTCCAGCGCAAGGCGCGCGAGCTCCAGGCGATGCCGGTGCCACCCGGTCCCGGCTCCGAGACCGATCGGCGGGCTTGGCTGGCTGCGGCGCGTGCCTTGGGACAACCGCACAATGCCGCACTTGCCCTGCTCGCCGCCGGGAGAGCGCTCGAGGGTCGGGAGCGCTGGGACGACGTTGATATGCAGTTTGATGCGGCCGATCGCGCTGGCTGGCGTCGGGGCCGAGGCGCGCTGGGCACGCCGGCCGGGTTCATACTCGTGCTGACGACACTGCTCGAGCGCTGGACAGTCGAGCCGCTGAGTCCATCGCTGGTCTTCGGACATCTCAGCTCACGCGGCTGGCGTGATGCGGTCGGCGAACTGCACATCGCCAACCAGCTGGGCCGAGTGCGCGCCACTCAACTGTTGGCCGACGCGGTCTATCCGCTGACCCTGGCCTGGTCCCGCTGGCTGGCGCTGCCAGGCGCTCGCTATCAGCGCACCGACGAACTTCGCGCCCGCCTCGATGGGGTGGATGGGGCGGATGGAGTGGATCGGCCGGATGACGGCTTCGCCATACCCGGCGGTTGGCGGCACCCGCACACGCAGGCCTTGCTGGAACTCGAGCAGACGCGCTGCCGGCATTGGGCCTGCAGGATCTGTCCGCTGGCGGCAGTCGGGCTCAGCTCACGAGCCGGGCGAGAAGACCGCCGGACCTGACGTCGAAAACACGTCGATGTCGAGCTCTGCCTCGCTTCGCCGGTAGCAGGCGGCTGCGCCGATCATCGCTGCGTTGTCGGTGCAGAGCCGGGGCGGCGGTACACGAACCGGCAAGCCGATCTCGTCGCAACGCTCGCGCAAGGCTTGACGCAGGGCGCCGTTGGCGGCGACTCCGCCGGCCACGATCACGCAAGCGGCTCCGCGTGCCTCGGCCGCGCGGGCGGTCTTCTGGGACAGCACGTCGACGACCGACTCCTGGAAACGCGCGGCCATCGCAGGCACATCGACCGGTTGACCGGCGCGTTCGGCCTGTCGTACGCGGTTGAGCACAGCCGTCTTGAGTCCGGAGAAGGAGAAGTCGTTCGTGCCCGGCAACCAGGCACGCGGCAGTGGCTTGAGCGCTGCGATCGCTTCGGGCGAGGCATCCCTGGCAGCCCGTTCAATCTCGGGTCCGCCGGGAAAGGGCAGGCCGAGCAGGCGGCCGACCTTGTCGAACGCCTCTCCGGCCGCGTCGTCGCGAGTCTGACCGATGCGTTCGACGCGCTCGTGATCTTCCATCCAGAAGAGTTCGGTGTGGCCACCCGAGACAACCAGCGCCATCAGTGGGAACGGCGGCGGCGCATCATCCCACTCGTCCCGCGATGGACGCAACCAGTTGGCGTAGAGGTGACCGGCGATGTGATGCACCGGGATCAGCGGCAACCCGCGGGCCCAGGCGGCCGTCTTGGCGGCATTGACGCCGACCAGCAACGAGCCACCCAATCCCGGACCCTGGGTCACGGCGATCGCATCCAGCTCGTCCCAGCCCAGTCCGGCCGATTCGAGTGTCGCCTGCATCACCGGGGCGAGGTTGCGCAAATGCTCGCGTCCGGCCACTTCGGGCACCACACCGCCATAGCGAGCATGGATCCCTGCCTGCGAGGCCACAACCGAGGCCAGTACTTCGATTCCGTCTTCGATCACTGCGCCTGCGAATTCATCGCAGGAGGACTCCAACGCCAACACCCGAAATGTCATGATTCACCTCTCGGTCGCGCATCCTCCGTCATTGCCGCGCTCCGGCGCGGCAATCTCGCTGCATCCTGGAATGGCGTGCGAACTCAACTCGGCACAGGCCGGAATGACGGAGCCCTGGGTCAGACTATTACGACTCCATCTGTGTGATCTACTGCCGCTCGAAGTCGTTGCTCACTCCTGACCGCCGGGCAGCCGCCCGGAGAGGATCGAGTCAGGCAGCGCATAGATGATCTGGCCCGTCTGCTCGTTGACCCAGGCACCGCGCAGATCGGCCAGCTCGGCCGATTGAATCTGGCTGACGACTCCGCCGTCTGGTCCGACGGCAATGATCCGGCCCTGACCACGATCGACCACGTAGACCAGGCCCGACTGGGCGCCCAGCGACAGCGACGCAGGGGCCAGTAGCTCGCGCTCCAGGTCAAGCGCGAGTGGTAGTTCTTCCTCGGCGCTGTAGCGGCGCAGACGTCCGTCGCTTGATGCGACCAGGAATTCAATCTCACCGGACGCATTGACCACGGCGGCGAACTCCTCGGCATTGAGCAGGTCGGTGCGCCCGACGGCTCGCGACGGCTCGCTTAGCTCGGAGCGCTCCACAGGGAAACGCCAGATCGCGCCGCCGGCCTGGTCGAGCAGGTAGACGCTGCCCGAGGTGGCGGCCACGGCGTCCACCGACCCAAGCAGGATCTGATCCGGAATCGGCACGAGCAGCACGCCCGAAGCCGTCCAGCGATAGAGCCTGGCGTGGGAATCCAGGATCCATAACGCGTCTTCCAGTGGCTGAGCGCTCGAGATTGCCGAGTCTGTCGCTCCTGACTGGCCCGACCCTGTCGATTGCGCAGTTGCCTGCGCCGTTGACTGCGCCGCTGACTGCCAGGCGATTGAAATCGGCCGGCCCGCTCGGAGCTGGCTGCCCAGACCGAGCAGCTCGCCCTCGAGGAAGATCAACGTCACGGCGCCGTCCGCATTGACCGAGAACACGCGTCCGCCGGCGTCGTCGAGCACGAATGCGAGACCGCCCCCAAATCGGACGGACCCCAACGCGATCGATGGTCCAAAGCGGCTCAGGTCGGCTACGACCGTCAGTGCGCCCGGCGACTGCACCAGATTCAGTTCGGCCAACACGGCTTCGATCTCTTCCTGCAACTGCAGCGCGTCTGGCGCGAGCGGATTGATCGCCAGCGCCGCCTCGACCTCGCTACGGGCATCCAGGAGCGCCAGGCGCGAGGCCTCTGTGGTCGACGCCAGTTGCGAGGCAGCCAGGGCGTTGCGGGACCGTTCGACGCGGGAACGGAACTGGTCGTCTTCGGATCGGAGCAGGGACGGGCCGAGCAGCGCAGCGGCGACGCCGGCGAGGAGCACCAGCATGCCGAGCAGGACGAGTCCGGCGCGCCGTGCGGCGGCGCCGCGGACGCGCGGATCCCTGGTGCGAATCCGGGGACGCTCGACTGCCGGCTCGTCGCGCCGTTCCAGCAACGAGGGAATGGCCTGGCCCAGGTCCATGATCGGCCGGGTCAGGCGCGGCATCGGCGCGGGCCGGGCCGGATTCAGAGTCTCGATCTGTTGAATCTGCGGCGCGGCGAACGGGTTGACCGGCCATCCGACCACTTCAAGCTCAGCCAGTTCGGGCACCGGTGCGGGCTCGAATGAGAAGTCCCAGCGGCGGGCTTGGGAGCGGGCTTGGGGGCGCTCTTGCGGGCTCGCGTGCGGAGCATCGGACGGCTCATGGCCGGCTCGAATTTGCTCGATGTTCGCTTGCAGCGCGTTCAGACTCGCGCGCGACGATTGCCGGTCGTCGGCGGCATCGGCTTCGTCCGGCTCGAAGGTATGGTCGGTTTCGGCAGGATCGAACAGGTCGGGCTCGACGTCATCCGGTTCAAACTCATCTGTCGGGGCATCCCGCTCCGCATCCGCCGGTGGGGGCTGATCTGGGCTGCCGAGTCCGGAGAGACTGACGACCAGTCCGGCCGTATCACGCAGATTGACCATCGAGGGATAGAGCTCGCGCAGCGTCTCATCGACGGCCATGCGACTCAGCCGGACGCGCCGTTCGGCGTCGAGCAGCGATGCCGCATTCGAGGACAGCAACAGCGCCCAGCCGTCGCCGGCGTCGGGGCCAGCGGCAAACTCCAGGTGGATCGGGTCTGATCCTCCAATCGCGGCGGCGACCGGATCAGTGCTCCGAGGCAGGTGCGAGTAGAGCGTGGTCGAGCGCAAGCCGGCCAGACCGGCATCGCCGGCCAGCAGTCCAGCGGACGGACCCACCTGACCCAGCACTGCCGATTGGTCTTCACGTTGAATCAGGCAGGAGAGGCCGTACATGGCATGTTCGGCTGGGAGGCGCTGCCGATTCCAGGCGCGCAACTCTTCATGCGCGGCTTCGACGGCGAGCTTGAGCGCGCCGGTCAGCGAACGTGCGGCGGGATCAAACAGCTCGCCGATTCGCCGCACGAACTGGTCCATGAACGCTTCGGCGCCATCGGCCGCCGGTTCGGCCAGGATCGAGAGGCGCACCATCCGTCCCAACTGATCCACGCGTTCGGCGAAGCCCACCTGTGGTGCGTCCTCCACCGCCCGGCCCGCCACGATCCGCAGTTGTGAACTCCAGATCTCGTTCGGCTCAGTCATCCATTCGCCCTGTCGTTCGAGCTGTCATTCGAGCTGACCATTCCGCACGCGCCTGCTCTATCGTACCCACTCACCGGCGCTCGGCCGGAATGGCGGTCTTGCAAATCGCCGCCTCGTTACGGCATTTGGGCGGCTGATTGGCAGCTCGCCTGTCACCTGCACGGCGGCTCGATCTGCAGACCCTGCGTATACTCATATTTCATCTACTTGAAATTCTTTGGCGCACGCCGGTCCTGCAAGTAGATCACACGAGCGAGAGCGATGTCCGATTCCGACCAGGCCGCTGCGACCCAGCGAACGGTTCGCAATCAGTTACGGCGGCGTCTGGCCGATGAGGCGCTGTCGGCGGCGGCGGATCAGGTGGAGGCGTTGTTGCGCGAAGCGGCGCTGGAGCTACGCCCGTTTCCTCCCTTTCCGGGGGCCTTCTTTACGATGGGCGTAGAAGTCGAACCCGACGGCGTGCAGGACAAGAACATCGGATGCGTGGTCGTGACCGAAGAGGGCGCGCTGCGGGAACTGCAACTGTCGTTCGACGACGAAGGACCGGCAGCAATACTCGGCGCGAACGACCCGGTGTCGATGCGCGATGAAACGCTGGTTGAACTTGAAGGACTGTCCGCCCAGGATCGGCTCACGCTGGCCATCAACGGACTCGACGCGGTGAGCACGTTGCTCGAACAACAATCGGCCTGAGGGACGTAGCCGCCTTCCGGACGTCACCGCATAGCAGAGGAGCACCCCTTGCAATTCCTGGCCACCGTCTTACGCGTCCTGTTGCCCTGGGCCGCGATCGTCTGGATCTACCGCGCCCTGCAATCGCAGCAGCGTCTTGAGCGCGAGCTGACTGAAGAGCGCATCGATCACCTCGAGTTGCAGCTCAACAACGAGCGATCGCGACGCGAGCAGGCCGAGCTGATGGCCCGCCAGATCGCGCAGGCGACCGGATCGGCGGGCGACGCGCCGATGGCCTCCGTCCCGGCTGTTGCGCCTCCCGCGCCGCCCTCTCCAGCGCCTGCACGACCAGTACCGGCTCCGGCAGCTCGCGCGCCTCAGCCGCCGCCCGCTCCGCCGACTCCTCCAGCGCCGCCGACTCCGCCTGCTCCCGCCGCGACTCCGCCGCCACCTCCCGCTCCCGAACCACCGGCTGCCGCGCTGCCGGTTGCGGCTCCAGCTCCGGCGCCTGCACCAGTACCCGCACCTGCTCCGGCCGCGGCTCCTGCGGCTGCGCCCGCGCCGCCTCCTGCTCCGCCTGCCCCAGCCGCGGCTCCGGCTATGGCCCCGGCACCGGCCGAAGATGCTGCGCCGACGATTCCCGCCGACCGTAGCGCGGCCTCACATCTCGACGAGGGCAACGCCTACTTCGGGGCCGGCAACTACGACGCCGCCGTCAACCAGTACGCCCGCGCCATCGATCTCGACGCCAACTCCGCCGCGGCCTACTACAACCGGGCCAACGCGCTGGTCCGCCTGGACCGCACCGAAGAAGCAGCCAATGACTACGAGCGCGCAATCGAGCTCGCCCCGGACGACCCGGACATCTACGTCAACCGTGGTCTGCTGCGTCTGTTCGGCCGTGACTTCGACACCGCCGAGGGCGACTTCCGCCACGCGCTGCGCCTCAGGCCTGAGGACGGCGCGGCACACACCAACCTTGGCCTGACATTGCTCTACGAGGACCGCGCCCAGGAGGCGCTGGAGTCGTTCCAGGCCGCCGTGCGGCTCGAGCCCGAGCAGCCGGGAGCGCACTACGGACTCGCCTCGGCCGCGGCCAAGATGGGCCAGGCTGACGAAGCCGTCGTCGCGCTGCGCCAGGCGACCTCGCTCAACCCGCGCTACGCCGAAGCCGCAAAGACCGACGATCACTTCGACAGCCTGCGAGGCAATCAGAGCTTCGAAGCACTGGTCAACCCCGGCGGCTAAGCCAGGTTTCTCCCATCCGGCGTTGCACGCCCAACGGAGACGTCCGCGCAGCTCTGGTTCCGGTCCCCTCTCCCCGTGGGAGAGGGTTAGGGTGAGGGCCGGGCCTGGGCAATGACCGCCTCCCACCAGATAACGGGACTCCGCCACCCTTTTCCAAGCCATCTCCCGGGGGAGACCTGTACGAAGTCTGGTCGGGACGACTTCGACCAGGTTGTAGGGGCGACCCTTGTGGTCGCCCGATCTGTAGGTTCTATCTGGTCGGCCTTGCCATGCTCAGCGCGGGCGACCACAAGGGTCGCCCCTACAGGTGCTCAGAACGACCTGAGACGGTGTTGCTTCAGGTCTGCGGGGGGGAAAGGGAGTGACTCTCTTCCCGCTGAGCAGACTCATACAAGAGTCTCACTTGTGAGTGCACCCCAGGCGTTATCGAGGCAGAAGTTAATCCAACCGCACCGACCCTGAGCGGCCGCCGTCCTTTTCCCTCAGCCTGACGGCGTCGATCCTCATCCCCCGATCAACCGCCTTGGCCATGTCGTAGACCGTCAGCCCGGCGACGGAGACGGCGGTCAGCGCTTCCATCTCGACGCCCGTCTTGCCCGAGCACGTGACTTCAGCCCGGATTGCAACCGAGGGCGGTTCGTCGACCAGGCTGAGCTCGACCAGGACCTTGTTCAGCATCAACGGGTGACAGAGCGGGATTAGCTCGTGGGTGCGTTTGGCCGCCATCACACCAGCGATTTCGGCGGTCGTCAAAACGTCGCCCTTCTTGAGGGCGTTGTTGCGAATCAGCTCCAGCGTTTCAGGTTGCATCAGCACCCGACCCTCGGCCACGGCGCGACGCTCGGTCACATCCTTCTCGCCGACATCCACCATTCGCGCACGACCATGCGCGTCAATGTGGCTCAGCTCGGTCTGCTCGGGTGAGGCTGTTTCATCCGCCAATGTGCGACATTTCCACGCGACCCATGCGCGGCAGGTCGTCGGTCATCGCCGCTCGCAGCTCCGAGTAGCGGTCTTCACGCACGGTCCAGATTCCGGCGATGCGGTTGTAGAACTCCTCATCGCTGGCGCCCGAGCGCAACTGCGCGCGCAGGTCGTGGCCAACCGAGGCGAACAGGCAGGTGTAGAGCGAACCCTCGGCCGATAGCCGAGCCCTGGTGCAGTCGCCGCAGAATGGCTCGGTGACCGACGTGATCACGCCAACCTCGCCCGAGCCGTCGGTCCAACGCCAGCGCTTGGCGACCTCGCCCTGGTAGGCCGCCTCGACCGGCTCCAGTCCTTCGACCTGTTCCAGCCGCTCGATGATTTCGCGGGCCGGCACGACTTCGTCCAGCTTCCAGCCGTTGGTCGCGCCGACATCCATGTACTCGATGTAGCGGACGATGTGTCCAGTGCCACGGAAGTGGCGGGCCATGTCGACGATGCCTTCGTCGTTGACGCCGCGCTTGACGACCGCATTGATTTTGATCGGTCCCAGGCCGGCTGCAGCCGCTGCATCGATTCCCTCGAGCACGCGCTCGGGCGGGAAATCAACGCCATTCATCTCCTTGCAGATCTCCGGATCGACCGAATCGAGGCTGACTGTGACTCTGTCGAGCCCGGCATCTTTCAGTTCGTCTGCCATCGAGACCAGCCGTGACCCGTTGGTGGTCAGTGCGATGTCGATATCGGGTAGCGAGTCTCGCAACATGCGAATCAGCGTGGGCAACTCGGCCCTGACCGTCGGTTCGCCACCGGTCAGACGCAGCTTGCGCAGTCCCATCCGGCCAAACACGTTGACCACCCGGACAATCTCTTCAAAGGTCAAGATGGCGTCGCGGGGCAGAAACTCGTATCCCGGGCCAAAGATCTCCTTGGGCATGCAGTAGGGGCAGCGGAAGTTGCAGCGATCGGTGACCGACACCCGCAAATCAGCAAAGCGACGACCCAGTCGGTCGACCGGTGCATCAGTTGCGTCGGTCATGTCGACTTGTCCAGCGTCTTCGACATCGCATCGAGCGCCCAGGCCGCGTTGGCCAGCGCGCGAGCGCGATGTGAGATCCGGTTCTTCTCGTCCACGTCTAGCTCCGCCATTCTCCGACCGTCGGACAAAGCGAAGAGCGGGTCATAGCCGAAGCCGAGGTCTCCACGCTCATCCATCGCGATCGATCCTTCCACCACACCCTCGCCCAGCCGCAGGTTGGTCGTATAGGGAAAGGCGAGCGCGATGACGCATCGAAATCGCGCGGCTCGCCGCTCGGCAGGTACATCGGCCAGTTCGCGCAGCATCTTCGCGCGATTGGCCGCGTCGTCCGAGTCCTCACCAGCATACCGAGCGCTATACAGGCCGGGCGCGCCATCGAGCGCATCGACCTCGATGCCGGAATCGTCGGCCAGCGCCGGCAAACCCGCCGCATTCGCATAAGAGCGAGCTTTACGCCCCGCATTCTCGGCGTAGGTGTCGCCGTCCTCAACGACAGTGAAGTCCTTGAGCCCGACGTCGGCAGGCGCTACCAACTCCCACTCCGATTCGACGTGAGCGTCGAATAGCGCGCGAAACTCGCGGATTTTGCCGGGATTTCCCGTAGCGATCAGTAGTCGGTGGGCCACGGATTGTTGTCCCTAGCGCTTCCTCGTTTGGAGGAACTGAGCGTAAAGCACCTGCAGCCTGCTTCCGGTCCCCTCTCCCTGAGGGAGAGGGTTAGGGTGAGGGCCAGGCTTGGGCAAGGGTCGACTCCCACCAGATAGAAGGACTCCGGGACCCTCACCCCGGCCCTCTCCCAGAGGGAGAGGGAGTCATTACCTCGTTGCGCTGGGCAGTTTCGCGCGTAGGTATCGCTTGACGGCGCACTTGTCGCTAGCCGACGTACTCGCCCTTGCGAGCTGCCGAGGTCAGACTGGCCCGCTCCTGGAAGGCTGCTTGCGCCGCCGCGACGTTCTCCGGCTTGCCTCCCCAGACCGAGAGCGGCGTCGCCTGCAGTCCACGACCGTAGGAGAAGCTCAGCTCCCAGGGCGCGGACGACGATCCGGCGGCGGCCTGGTTGATCGCGTTCAGGTTGACCGTCGCTTCTTCATCCGACTGACCGCCGGAGAGGAAGACGCAGCCGGGCACCGAGGCTGGAATCGTGTTAGCGAAGACCCGCAGTGTCTCTGAGGCGACGACTTCTGCGGAAGCGCGATTCTCAGCGCTCTTGCCCGAGAGCACCATGTTCGGCTTGAGCAGCGTGCCTTCGAGGTCGACATTCTGAACGGCCAACGCGGCGTATGTGGCGTGCAACGCGGCCTCGGTCGCGGCGGCGCAGGCGGCAACGTCGTGTGTACCGTCCATCAACACTTCAGGCTCGACGATTGGCACCAGCCCCGCCTCTTGCGACAGCGCCGCGAAGCGGCCTAGCGCATGCGCGTTCACGTCAAGGCAGTAAGCAGTTGGTCGATCCTCGGCAATGTCGATCACCGCGCGCCACTTGGTAAAGCGAGCGCCCTGCTCGCGGTAAACCTCGAGCCGCTCGCGCAGCCCGTCCAGCCCCTCGGTCACCTTCTCGTTCGGCGATCCGGCCAGGTCCTTCGCGCCCTTGTCCACTTTGACACCGGGAATCACGCCGTTGGAAGTCAGCACTTCCACGATCGAGCGACCGTCCGACGCATTCTGGGCCAGCGTCTCCTCGAACAGGATGACGCCCGAGATCCAGTCGCCGATGCCCTCGGAGGTGAACAGCAACTGGCGCCAGTCACGGCGATTCGTCTCTGTCGACTCCAGCCCGATGGTGTCGAACCGGCGCTTGATCGTCGGGCTCGACTCGTCCGCGGCCAGGATGCCGCGTCCCGGCGCGACCAATGCGCGCGCGGTTTCATGCAGTTCGTTCGTCATTCGTGATCGCCTCTCGGGTGCTCTGACTTCGGTGGCAGACCTCTGGGTCGCCTGCCAGCCCGATTTACTCGGCCAACTTCGCAACGACGCGTTCGACCACGTCGGCGTTGCCCACAATCAATGGCGTGCGCTGGTGCAGCAACTCGGGCTGCACATCGAGGATGCGCTCAACGCCAGTCGTACCCGCGCCACCGGCCTGCTCAGCTACATAACAGAGTGGATTCGCCTCGTAGCCCAGCCGCAGCTTGCCGGCCGGCGACTTCACGTCGCCCGGGTAAAGGAAGATGCCGCCTTTGAGTAGATCGCGGTGGAAATCGGCGACCAGCGAGCCCACATAACGCAGACCATAAGCATCGCGCAGATCGGCCACTGCCGCCTGCATCTCAGGATGCCAGTTGCCCTGGTTGCCTTCATTGACGGAGTACGCCGCGCACTTCGACGGAATACGAATCTCGTTGTGCGAGTGCAGGAACTCGCCCGATACCGGATCAAGCGTGAAGCCGTCCACGCGACCCTCGGTCGCGACGACGAGCACCGTCGACGAGCCGTAAACGACGTAGACGGCGCCGCACTGTTCGCGTCCCGGTCGCAGCAGCGTCGTCTCAGTGACGGGCGCATCATCGGTGCGCTTGTAGATCGCGAAGATCGAGCCAATCGTCACGGCGACGTCGATGTTTGACGAACCATCAACCGGATCAAACAACGCGATGTAGGGATGGTCGGCCGCGTCGGAGACAAACACGGCTTCCTCTAGCTCCTCACAGGCGAGCGCCGCGACCGCTCCGCAATCGCGCAAAGAGGAGACGAAGGCGTCGGTGCCGGCGGCATCGAGCACTTGCACGATCTCGCCCTGCACGTTCATTTCTCCGGTGTCGCCTAGCACGCCGGCCAAGGCGGCGCGACGTGTGAGTCCATCGACGCGTTTGGCGCCGTCCGCGATTGCGCCGACGACGGTCAGAAAACCATCGCCGACCAACTCGGCCGGCGCCGTTTCTGCGATTACGTCTGCCAGGGTTTGCACTGCGTTGCCCGCGTCCGCCATGGAGATCCCGCCCGTTCTGCGCTGCTGCACCGCGGTTGTTTCGAAGTGGCCGCGCAGTTTTACTGTTGGGCGGATCGTCGCAGCCCGCACGCGCCTGATCAAGTGCCGGGGGACTACCACTCGACTGAGTGGCGTACGATGAAACAACCACGCTCGGAATCGAGGTTCTGCTCGCAGATTCGGTGTCCGTCTTGCCGGCCTGCGATCCGGACCACGAGCCCGACCACGATGTCATGAAGCGGATCGACGAGCGAGCACATGTCGTCAACTGCCAACAGCGGCAAACCACTGTCAAACTACGGCGACGCAGTCGACTGGCTGATGTCGTTTGCCGACTTTGAGCGCGGATCGGGACCACGGCGGGCCATGGGCGACTTCGCGCTCGACCGGATCCGATCGATCCTGCGCCGCCTGGGCGATCCTCAGCACGGCCGGATCACGATTCATATCGCCGGCAGTAAGGGCAAGGGATCGACCGCCGCGATGATCGAGTCGGTGCTGCGTGCCGCAGGATTCCGCACCGGTCTGTTCACCAGCCCACACTTGCACGACTTCACCGAGCGCATCCGCATTCTCGGCGCGCCGCTACCGGACTTTGAATTCGCCCGCCTTTGCGAGCAACTGCGTCATGTGATCGAGGCCGAACAGGCTGAAGATCCCGGCCACATCAGCACGTTTGAGATTCTCACTGCGCTCAGCTTTCACGCCTTCCACGCGAACGATGTCGATGTACAGATCGTCGAGGTCGGACTGGGCGGGCGGCTCGATTGCACCAACGTGTTCTCGCGCACCGACGCGGCCGTGATCACATCCCTCTCACACGAACACACCGACATCCTGGGCGACAAGATCACACAGATCGCGTCGGAAAAGGCCGGCATCATCAGTGCCGCCTGCCAGACCGTGATCCTCGCGCCACAGCGCTACTCCGAGGCAGCGGATGTGGTCCGCAACGCAGCCGACGACGTACCCGTACCGCTGATCGACGTGGGGGGCGACTACCTGTCTGAGATTGCCGGCGTCGAGCCCTGGGGGCAGTGGTTCCGCATCGGTCGGCGTAATCCGAGGCCCGGCGAGCAGCCGCGCGCGATGCACCTGTTGCCGCTGTTGGGCCGTCACCAGATTGACAATGCGCTGACCGCAATCGCCACGATTGACTCGCTGAATGCGTCAGGCGTCGTCGCGGTCCCATCCGAAGCGCTGCACAAGGGTCTCGCCACCGTCGCCTGGCCGGCACGACTTGAGTCGTTTGAGCTTCCCGAAACACTGACCTCGAACGACCCTGGTGGTGCGCCGACCGTCGTGATTGACGGCGCTCACAATGCCGAGTCGGTGCAGCGAGCGCTCGACGCTTGCCGTGAGTATTTCCCCCACAACCAACTTCATGTCATCTTCGGCGTTCTTGGCGACAAGGCGCTGCAAGACATGGCCAACATCATCCAGACGCGAAGCGATCGCGTGTATGCGACCACCTCCGATCATCCTCGGGCTCGTCCGCCACAGCAGGTCGCCGAGGCATTTGCCGACGCCGATTGGGACGGCGAGATCGCTGTTCTCGACGAACCCCACGCTGCGCTCAGCGCTGCAGGTCAGTCGGCGCATGCCGGTGATGTCATCCTCGTGCTCGGATCCCTCTCTCTTGCCGCAGACGCGCGACGCCTGTTAAGCGCCCCCCTGGAGACACACATCGTCCGCCGAGCCGAGGATCCCACCCTATGACCGAATCAGAGACCGCCCCAGACCGATCCGCGAGAACCCGAGTGGTCGTCAGCGGCATGGGGGCGGTCTCTCCGTACGGAACCGGCGTCGATCTGATGTGGAACAATCTGCTCGCCGGCGAGAGCGCGATCAAGCCGATTGAGAACTTTGACGTCTCAGGATTCAGTTGCACGATCGGCGGCGAGATTCGCGACTTCGACGCGCGCGACTTCATCGAACGCAAGTCGGCTCGCCGCATGGCCCGCTTTACACAGTTCGCAGTCGCTGCCGCGCGCGAAGCGATCGAGGACGCGCAGCTCGATCTCGACGCGCTTGACCGCAGCCGGATCGGCGTCGTGCTCGGCAATGGCGCCGGCGGTTACCCCGAAATCCAGGCGGCCGCGAGCAAGCTCTTCGACCGTGGTGGGATGCGGCTCGATCCGCTCTTCCTGCCCAAAGTGCTGCCCAATATGGCCGCCGCCAACATCGCGATGCAATTCGGACTGCTGGGTTACAACACGACCGTCGTCACCGCCTGCGCCGCAGGTACCCAGGCACTCGGCGACGCCGCCAACGTGATCCGCAACGGCCAGGCCGACATCGTCATCTCCGGTGGCACCGAAGCCGGCTTCTGTCAGCTCGGTCTGGGCGGCTTCGCTGTCATGCGCGCCCTGTCGGGGCGAAACGAGGAACCGACTGCTGCATCACGTCCCTTCGACGCCGACCGCGACGGATTCGTCCCCGGCGAGGGCGCGGGCATCATCATTCTCGAGTCTGAAGAATCTGCCCGGCGTCGCGGCGTCGATTACGCCGTCGAACTGGCCGGCTTCGGCTCTTCAGCCGACGCTCACCACCTGGTCATGCCCGACGCCGACGGCGCTGGACCGATCCGAGCGATCAATTGGGCCCTGGAAGACGCCGGCATCGAGCCGGAAGCCATCGACTACGTCAACGCTCACGGCACGTCGACGCCGCTCAACGACGCATCCGAAACCCGGGCGCTCAAGATCGCCCTGGGCGAAGCAGCACACCACACGCCGATCTCGTCGACCAAGTCAATGATCGGTCACATCTTCGGCGGCGCGGGCGGACTCGAGTCGATCGCGGCGATTAAATCAATCACGGACGGCAAGCTGCACCCGACGATTAACTACACCACGCCGGACCCCGACTGCGACCTCGATTACGTCCCAAACAAGTCTCGAGACGCCGAAGTTAACGCAGTGCTGAAGAACTCGTTCGGCTTCGGCGGTCAAAACGCCTGCCTTGTCTTCCGCCGAATTTAGTAGCAGCATGATCAAAGCAAGGCGCCACCCACGGTTCTCCGTGACACCGCCAGCAGGCTGCTGACAAACTCCCCTTCTCCCCCCTTGCGGGGGAGATGCCGCAGGCCGAGGGGGTTCCCTCATCGCAACACCATCAGGTCAATCCCGGCCGACCCACCTCGGTCACTCCGTGACATCTCCCCCGCAATGGGAGAGGGAACCCTCGGACAAGCCCGGCAATGACGAGCGCGGCTGTAGGTTGGCAGCTATTTGCCGCTGGAGAAGGCCGGGCGATATCGCTCAGGGAGCATCTGGTCGAGCACTCGTTCGAGCGCCATCGTATGCGAGCAGGTCTTTGCGTCCTGGAAGAAGTGACAGTCGCAGTTCCAGCCATCCGAGCCGAGCTCAGCCGTGTGCGTCGTCGAGTCGCCGCGTACGTCGCAGCGCAGTGACAGCACCTGGAATCGCTCCAGCTCTTCCGCGTAGATCCGCGCCTTCTCAATCTTCGAGATGAGGCTGCTCTGCATCGCTCAACTCCCTCGAATGCTTGCCGCCGGGCAGGCAATGGTACACCCGAATGTTACAACTCCATCATCGCCAGACGCCGATATCGAGGTCCATCTTTCAACAGGGTCGACTCGACCAACGCCACGCGCGCCACGACTGATTCGATACTCAAAGCAGGAGCGGCATCAACGGTTGACCGAATCGACGCGAGCTGAGGCTTCGTCGCCTGGCACCGCACGCGTCCCAGGGTCAGGTGTGGTCGGTAGGGCCCGGACTCCGCCTCGAACTGGGCGACTGCCAACGCTTTGTCGAGTTGCGTTCGAACGCCGCGGAGTTTCTCCAGCCCTTCATCCTCTGCTATCCCGACCCAGATGACGCGCGGACGGCGTCCGCCGAACGCACCGACTCTGTCCAGCCGGACTCGCAGGCGACCGCTGCCTTCGAGAGTCGTCATCGCCTCAATGACATGAACCAATCCTGCTTCCTCCACTTCACCCAGGAAGCGAAGTGTGAGATGCATCGCATCACGCTTGACCCAACGCATTGCCGACTCGGGAAACGACACCTCACGTCTCATCCGCTCGCCAACCTGCCAGACGGCATCCAGGACGGAGTCGTCCATCACAGCTTCAATGAACAACCTCACAACCAGCCTCCCCTCGTCTGGATCCTGACGCGACTCACGTTTCTTACACATTGCTATCAGCAATCTCGATCCGCCACTAGCATGATCGTGCGCTCCAGAAGTGCCTAGCTGCCAGTGAAATCCAGAGCGATATGACCACTTCCACCGCGTCGGCTGCCGATACTGACGCCCTGCTTGATGTCTGCAAACGGATCCGACGGCACATCGTGGAGATGACCCACGCCGCGCAGTCGGGCCATCCCGGGGGATCGCTGTCCTCGACTGAGATCTTCGCCGCGCTCTACTTCGGCGGCGTGGCCCGGCACGACCCTGCCAACCCGCAGTGGGATCGCCGCGACCGGGTGATTTTGAGCAAGGGACACGCGACCCCGGTCGTCTATGCCACGCTGGCCGAGGCTGGCTACTTCAGCACGGAGCTGATCCCCACCTTCCGCTCGCTCGGGACCCAGCTGCAGGGACACGTGGTGCGCAACAAGCCGGCCGGCGTCGAAATGTCGGGCGGTGCGCTGGGTATGGGCCTCTCGTTCGCCGTCGGTATCGCGCTAGGACACGAACTCGACAGCCTCGACGACGATGAGGGGCAGATCTTCGTAGTTGTTGGCGACGGAGAACTGAACGAGGGTCAGAACTGGGAGGCGATCATGTCGGCTTCCCACTTCGGCCTGCACCGGATTACCGCCGTCCTCGACCGCAACCATTTCCAGAACGACGGCCCCGGCGACGAGATCATGCGAATCGATCCCGTCGGTGACAAGTGGTCCGCCTTCGGCTGGGGTGTGCAGCACGTTGACGGTCACGATGTAACCGCCGTCCGCGCCGCCCTGCTCACCGCTCGCGCACGAACGGACGCGCCGCAGGTCGTGATCTGCGAAACGGTCAAGGGACGCGGCGTCTCATTCATGGCCAGCAATCCGGGCGCCTGGCACGGCAAAGGACCCTCAGACGAACAACTGGCGCAAGCCCTGGATGAGATCGAGGCAGGCCTCTCATGACCACGACCTCTGCGCCACCGCCGGCGGCAACGCGCGAGGCCTACGGGCCAGCGCTGGTCAAACTGGCTGAAGCCGGCCACGACATCGTCGCGCTGGATGCCGACCTCTCTGCTTCAACGGGTGGCAACAAACTCGCTGCATCGTTCCCGGAGCGATGGTTCACCGTCGGCGCGGCTGAGGCCAACCTGATCAGCATCGCGGCGGGCCTCGCCTCGACCGGCAAGACTGTCTACGCTGCTTCGTTCGCGGTGTTCATGCCCGGTCACTGCTTCGACCAGATTCGCGTGCAAATCGCCCAACAACGCATGAACGTCAAACTGATCGCCTCTCACGGAGGCATCTCAGTCGGCGAGGACGGCGCATCGGCGCAGGCCATCGAAGATCTCGCCCTGATGACATCGCTGCCGGGGATGAACGTCGTCGTACCCTCAGACGCGGTCGAAGCCGACGCAATGATCCGCAGCGCCGCCGAGGACAATGATCCCTGGTACATCCGCCTCGGCCGACCCAAACTGCCGATCATCTACACAGATGGTCCGTCATTCACGCTGGGTCAGGCCGATCAGCTCCGATACGGTACAGACGTCACGTTGATCGCCTGCGGTCTGATGCTGGAACCGTCCCTCCGAGCCGCAGATTCGCTGACCCAGGAAGGCATTTCCGCGCGAGTGCTCAATATGGCCACGATCAAACCGCTCGACGAAGCAACTATCGTCCGCGCCGCAGAAGAGACCGGCGCCATCGTCTGCGCCGAGGAACACAACGTGATCGGCGGCCTGGGTTCAGCGGTAGCGAGAACGCTCGCGCTGCACTGCCCGACGCCCATGGAACAGGTCGGCATCGATGACACGTTCGGTCAATCGGGTCCATGGACCGCGCTGCTCAACGAGTACGGCCTGACCTCTGAGTCGGTCGTCGAAGCGGCAAAGCGGGCCATCGCCCGGAAGTAGCCTTCGGCTCAGGCGCTAGTCCGCAGCGGCGACCGAGTCCGAATCGGCATCCTCGCGCTTCACCAATACAGTCTGCGCCCGCTCCATCAACGCGTCGTGCATAATCTCGAACATCTCCACAGATGCACCAAACGCCTTCGTCAGCGTCTTGATTTCCTCACCGCTGAACTCAACTGTCAGCCCCATACCGGAACCCTCAGGCGGTTTCCAGTCCTCATCAACATCGACCCACTCCGAGTTGTCTGGATCCTCGTAGTCAGCGATTTCGGCCTCGACCTCAGCACGAACGCGCGGATCGAGAGACTCCAGCCAGACCTGCTGAGAATCGGTCACCGCGTCCTCCTCACCAACTCAGCGTAACGACTCTTGTCTCGCGGGGACGCCTCGTAGATGGAGACAACCTCCGATGTACCATCCTGTTCGGGCACTCGATGATTACAGCCAGTATCTCTCCGCCTCGTCCTCGCCCGATTAGCCTCCATCGTGCCGGTCGCGCATCCCACCGTCCTAACTCATCACGGCGTACTCGGGCATCCTGCCAAATCCAGGCTGGACTGCGATCATGCACGGCTTGGGCATCATCAAGGTCGTAACCCCTCTCCGCAATCTTGAGTAACCCGCTTGGAGAGATTGTCAGCTTCTCAGTCGGCCGAGGCCGCTCGTCAACCACCTTGCAACCAGTTAGTGACGCCGTAGAGGTCCTCACACCAGACGACGTCGCCGTTCAGACTTGGCGGCCGCGGTCGATCATCCTCTTCCACCAGCACAGCCTGCATCCCGGCAGCGATCGCCCCCTCGACATCCGACTGAATGTTATTGCCGATGTGTACGCAATCGCTCGGCGCAACACCGAGGTCTTCAGCGGCATGCTCGAAGATCCCTGGCTCCGGCTTCCACACGCCCACCTCGCCCGAGATGTAGATGCCGTCGAATTGGCCTTCGAGGCCAGCGCCGCGGATCTTCTCTCGCTGCATCGCTCCGTCGTTGAAGTTCGTGATCAGCCCGATCGGACCGTGTGCCCGCGCTGCGGCGAGCACTTCCTGCCAACCGTCGATGGCGGCTGCCCGGTCGCTGCGTTCGTCGCGGTAAACCCGGTTCAGCTCCCGGAACTCATCCTCGCCGACCTTCACACCGCTGACCGCCAGACTTCGCTTCATCCACTCCTCGGCGTGCAGCCAGAGCGGCCACTGCCAGTCGTTGTCCTCCATGATCCCGCCGATCACGATCTCGACGGTGTCGGCGAAGGCGGAGGCCGGCTTCTCGTAGAGTCCGAGTTCGATCAGTTTGGCCCCGACCGCCGTACGAGCTTCGCGCACACCAGTGCGTTCGCTGACCAGAGTCCCGTCGAGATCGAAGAAGACAGCCGCGAAGCGCCCGTTGCTACTTCTGGTTTGCCCGCTCACTCCTCGGCCCCGTCTTCGTCCAGTTCTTCGTCCAGTTCTTCGTCCAGTTCTTCGTCCAGTTCTTCGTCCAGTTCTTCGTCCAGTTCTTCGTCCAGCTCGTCCTGGTAGATCTCCAGCGGCCAGATCGGCCAGTCCAGGAACTGCTCCGGCGGATCTTCGGTCGCGCCCTCAGGATGCTCCACTTCCGGCTCGTGGTCAGGCACATACGTCTGCATCGGCCTGGCCGCGAACTCGATGCCGTCTTCGTGCGTGACCACGTTGGACAGCGAGTAGCCAATCCAGGCCAGACAACGACACTCGAGACGGAACGAGACCGCGAAACGACGCCGCATCAGCGCCTCTTCGCGAATGAAGTCGTGAAACTCCTCGATTTCCTCCGGCGGCAGCATCACATCGACGTGCCCCTCGAAGAGTTGTTGCAGCGCGTCCGCCGATTCTGCCTCTGTCTGAGCCTCGTCCACAGCGACATCTTCGTCAGTCATTGGCCCCTCCATCTTCTTGTGAATACACGCCGACTTCCTGACCACGCCAGACCGTGACGATCAAGTCGTCCCGCAACGGATCGGCGGTCAACGCCCAGCGATCGTCGACATCGGCGATCACGTCCTGGATATCTTCCTCAGCCCAAGATTCCGGCACGCAGAGCGTGGCGTAGACCAGGGGCGCAGCGAAATGCAGGTCGATCCGGCCGCGCGAACCGGCTTCATTCTCGACGACGTAGCACTCGGAGTGCGCCGTCCGACTTTCGCGTTCGTAGTGAAACATCAGCCCGGCGCCTCATTCATTTAGAGCACGTGGTACAAGAGCAGATGCTCGCCCAGGACATCGTTGGCGAAGTCGTTCTCGACATCACGCCAGACGGAATGGATATGGTTGGCGCCGTTCTGGCGATTGTCGAATTCGACCAGGAAATTGCCGCCGTGAATCCGATAGTAGTGCGGCTCCCCGTTCTGGACCGGTCCGGCCCAGGCGAAATGCATGCCGTCCCTGCCGGCGGCTGCAATTCGTGCGTGCCGGTCGTCGGCCAGGTCGGACGGCGCCTGGTCGACGTAGACGTCAACCAGGCGGTCCAGGAGCGCTCGCTGATCGTCGTCCATCTCCGACGCGGCAAGACCCTGGTAGGCCGGCATCACGGCGCGTGACGCATTGAAGGTGAGAATGTCCCACGGCGCTTCCGGATAGATCACCGCGCGTTCGACCTGCTCGGCGTCCAGCGCGCCCATCAGGTCGAACGCCAGGTCCTCGCGTTTGTCCAGGATGCGCAAACCCGCCTGTGGCCCCTTGCGCACCTCGGCTGGATTGGTGCCGAAAAAAAACGGCGTCAGCGAGAGCAGGCCGTCGCCCCAGAGTGAAAAGTTGAGCGAGATGTGGTGCCCTTCAACGCGCCATCCCCAGGGCGACTCGTCGCTCGCGGGGTCGCCGAAGATGGTCCAGTAGTACAACTCCGGGTCGCGGCGGAACGACTTGCGACCGGCGTTGCGCTCTAGCTCGCCGAGGATGACCTCAAGCTCGATGATGCCTTCGGCTTGCTCGTAGGCGCGATTGCTCAGGCTGGCCTTCATCAACGCCATGGCTAGCGACCGCTGCGCTTCGCTCATGTCGCGCAGCGGCAGACCATGACGATTCGTGGGCGGGTAGTACCAGAAGATGCGCTCGCCATCCATGTATTCGTAGATGGCGGTGTCGCGCTGTTCCTGAGTCAGGCTGTTGGCGAAATCGACGGCGGCCGCGCGCATCTCAGCGCCGGCGAGTGTAGGGGTTGGCAAGTCGGGCATGTGTTGTTCCTTCTCCGACTACAGCCTAGACAGGCCGCGAAAGGCGAGTGTCCTTACACCGGGCGGATGTGGCCGTCGCCGCGGATGACCCACTTGTACGAGGTCAGCTCACGCAGGCCCATCGGTCCGCGAGCGTGCAGTTTGCCGGTCGAAATCCCCACCTCTGCACCGAGACCGAACTGGCCACCGTCGGTGAACTGCGTAGACGCATTGACGTAGACGGCGGCAGCATCAACTTCGCGCAGGAACCGTTGGCCCAGCGCCTCATCTGCCGTGATCACCGCCTCAGAGTGTCCGCTGCCATGCTCCGCGATGTGCGCCAGCGCAGCATCCGCATCGTTGACCACACCGACCGCAGCGGTCAGCGAGAGGAATTCGGTGTCGAAGTCCTCAGAACCGGCCGGATGAACGTTGGCAGGGGTCGTGGAGAGGAGCTCGCGTGCGCGATCGTCGGCACGTAGCTCGACAGGCGTTGGCCCGTCACCAGCCCAGCGACGACCAAGCTCGGACAAGAATTGCGGCGCCACTGATTCATGAACCAGCATGACGTCGAGCGCATTGCAAATGCTGACTCTGCGTCGCTTGGCGTTGTCCACGACCTCAATGGCCATGGCAAGGTCGGCGGCGGAGTCGATATAGGTGTGACAGATCCCCACGCCACCGGCGACGACCGCCATCGAGGCTTCCTTGCGCACCCGGTTGATCAACGCCTGTCCGCCGCGCGGGACCATCAGGTCGATCAGGTCGTCCATCGCCAACAGCTCACCGACCAGCGCGCGGTCCGTTTGGCGTACCAGTTGTATCGCGTCGGCGGGCAGTCCATTGTCCGAAAGTGCGTCGCGCAGGGCATCGGCGAGAATTCGATTGGAGCGTAGCGCCTCACGACCACCGCGCAGCACAGATGCGTTGCCCGACTTGAGGCAGATCGCGCCGATGTCGATGGTCACGTTGGGACGCGACTCGTAAACAGAGGCAATCACGCCCAGCGGCACGCGAACACGCTCAATCTCGAGACCGGAGTCGGTCGTCGTCGAATCAATCGTCTCGCCGACCGGATCGTCGAGCAGCGCCAGGTCTTCCAGCGACGCAGCCAGCGCCGATACACGCTCGGGCGTCAACTTGAGCCGGTCAATCATCGCTTCGCTCAGATGACTGCTGGCCTCGGCGACATCCTCGGCGTTGGCAGCGACGATCACATCAGAACGCTCACGCAGCAGCGCCGCCGCCCGATGCAAGACGGCATCCTTCTGCTCACGCGTCGCCCAACCGAGCGCCGGCGACGCGCTCTTGGCCGCCTCGACCTGCCGTCTCAACTCCGTCGACGCATCGACTGCCTGCGTTGTCGCCATCGTGTTCTTCTCGATCTCTGTATTGTTCGTCGCGCGCTGCCAGACAATGATCGTAGACGCCAACAGGGCTCAACGCCGACGCCGGCGGTCGGGAGGTCTGGGTGGATCGCCGCTGCCGATAAAGCTGTATTCATCCGAGGTCACGCCGAGCCGCTCCTCAAAGCCATCGACCACATCAATCCGGGCGCCATCGCCGTCTTCCCCACGTGGCCGAAGCCGGTAAACCCCGCCCAGCGAGTGCTCGGGGTTGGACAGCGAAGAGATTTTGCCTCGCCAGGAACGCTCGCGTACATCGCCAACGCGGGTGGTCTCAATGTCCACAATCGCAAAGCACTCAGTCAGCACCGAGCCACGGGCCGTCAAAATCTCAGCCTTGAACTGCTGTCGACGCCGCATCGTGCTCATTACCAACCTCCCAGTGACTGCAGCGTAAAGCGTGCCCGGAGAAAACCTCCTTCACTCACAAGCAGACCCACTATGCCGCCACGAGCGTGCATTCAGCCCAAGAGCGCTACTCTCTCCGATGCCCCGTGCTTGACACGGGGCCCAGGGCAACACCCGTTGCTCGCGCCTGGACCGATGCCTCAATACGGACGCCGAACGCGGAAGACTCCGCGTGATCCCTGTCGGAGAGGTGAAGTGCGGGTCAGCCACGACCTAAGAGGTCTGGGCCCCCTGTCAAGCACGGGGCAACGAACACTGTTGCTGGGACACGTACTTGGTGAAGGCGCGGCGCCGTCAACGCGAACGCTGAGGCGCGTAGGCCGCGGCCACTTTCGGGTCCGACCCGGGCAACCTCTTGACGATCATCGGCCAGACCAGGATTGCCAGCAGCAACAGCCCGGCTGCTTCGATCACGACCGACAGCACGCCACCCTGGATCCCGAACCAGTCGAACATGAAGAACACCTGCAGACCTGTCAACGGGCCGAGGCCAATCACCATCGAGAGCACTCCCATGATCCGGCCGCGCATCTCGGGTGGCGTGCGTGTGACCAGGATCGCGGTCTGCATGATCGCGAACGCTGAGAAGCCGAAGCCCATGCAGAAGGCCACGATCATCGAGAGCTCGTACCAGGGCGAGAGCACCATGCCAGTCACACAGATCAAGAACCAGGCCGTTCCCGCGTAGTAAATCCGGCCAGATTGTCCCCAACTGCTCCATCCGGCAATTGCCAGGGCGCTGAAGAATGAGCCCGCACCGACTAACGCCTCAAGCACCCCAATCCTCAGCTTGTCGACGCCGAGCAACTGTTGGCCGATGTCAGGCAGCGCCGCGTTGTAGGCGGGGAAGAGCAGGTTGAATGCCAGCGTCACCATTAGCGTCCCGACCAGCAGTTCGCTGCGCCGGATGTAGACGAAGCCCTCGCGGATATCGCGCCAGGTCTCGCGAGCAACCGCCGCGAATCCAGAGGCCGACGCCGCCCGCAGCGGCTTGCGATAGTCGAGCGTCGATGCGATCAAGGCAGAGATGATGAAGGCGCAGGCCGTGAACAGATAGGCCCACTCCGGTCCCAATTCCTGCAACAGTCCTGCCCCAATCAGCGGGCCGGGGATGCGCACGATCGAGTCTGTCGACCAGTCCAGTCCGACTGCTCGGCCGACCTGGTGCGGCGCGACGACATCGGCGATCATCGCGCGGCGAGTGGGAAACTCCACCGACCAGACCGTGCCGGCGATGAAGACGAAGCCGAGCAACAGCCAGAAATCAATCCCAACCAGCATCACGTAGGCGGTCAGGGCGAAGTACATCACCGACAGGATCAGCAGCGAGCCAATCCAGATCTTCTTGCGGTCGAATCTGTCGGCCAGGGCGCCGACAAACATCCCGAACAGCAGGCGTGGCGCCATTCGCACGAGAAAGGCCAGCGCGACAAAGCCTGCCGCCTCGGCCAGGTCGCGGGCGAACAGCGTGAGCACCAGCATGTCGAGCCAGCGCACCATGCCGGTGACCGCGCCGGCCGCCCAGACTTTTCGGAAGCCCTGATTGGCGAGCAGACCTCCTCTACCGCCGATTCCTCCAGTGCGTGATCCGACCCTCAGGCTCACCGCACCGCCTGAGGCTCCTGTGCCGCCCCTTGACCGGTCGCCTGACCAGCCTGATGCTCGCGGTCGCTGCGCTTGCCTCGGTAGATGGTCAGATCAATTGCCCGCCACACCTCTGGAGTGACTTTGAACAGCATCCGCGGTTCAGTCTGCATGTTGGTGAAGAAGGCCTCGACCGCATCAGCATTGGCCGGATCGCCGCGGCCGACATACTTTTCGGCCAGCTTGCGCGAGATCGGCCAGATGTCGAACTCGGGCAGGATGAATGCCTCGGCCGTGCCGTCAACCTCAACGTGCTGCGCCGGCGGACCCGCCGACTCGATGCAGAACGACATGCGAGGGTCGTTCATCAACTGCCTGCACCAAACACGACCGTGAGTGCCGGTCAGCCAGAAGTGGCCCTGTGGCGGATTGCGCACGGGATGCGTGTCATCGCCAATCTCACCTTCCCAGAGAAACCAGAGCGGAATCGTGTACGGCCGGCCATCCTGCCGCAGCGTCGCCAACACACCGTTCATCGGCTGCTCCAGGAACTCGCGAATCGCCGGACCTCGCATTCGTGGCATGTTCGACTCCTTCTGCTGTCAGTGTTTCGCTGAAACGCAATGGAACGATGGTAAGCCAATGACGCTACAGCGGTGAAAGATCCGAGGGTGTCTCAGAAGTCCCATTGGTTGGTTGAATCCCAGTCCCCGCTTTACGCGGGGACCCGCTGGGGCAGCACGGGGTATCTGGTGGTGGAGTCCCCTACAGGGAGGGAGCAGGTCCCCGCGTAAAGCGGGGACTGGGAAATTCGACTTCTGAGACATCCTAGGATCCGTCATACCCGCGCTCCGACGCGGGTATCTCGCGGCAATGGGCACACTGGTCGAGCATTGGCATTGTGACTCGAAGGGAACAGATTCTCGCGGATTCCGTTGTTAGCGCTGGTCGCTGCGAGATTCCCGCGTCGGAGCGCGGGAATGACGGGAGGACATGGACGCCGATATCCCGACGGACTTGGTCCGCCTACTCCCGCGACAGGTCGATCGCCCGCCACTGTTTCGGCGTCACCTTGAACACCATCGGCGTCATCGAACGGGAGGACTCCATGTACTGTTCGACCGCTTCGTCATTGGCTGGATCGCCCCGGCCGACGTATCTCTCTACCAGGCGGCGCAAGATCGGCCATGGATCGGCGTCTTCCTCGCTGGAGTACTCGACGGCGCCATCGATGCCCACGTGCTTGGCCGAGGGACCTTCCACATCGATACAGAGCGACATGCGCGGGTCGCGCTGCAAGTGCTTGCACCAGGTGCTGGTCGTGGCGCCGAGGAACCAGACGTGGCCCGTCGGAGGATTGCTCGCAGGATGCATGTCGTCGGGCACATTGCCCTCCCACAGGTACCAGAGAGGAATCGTGTAAGGACTGCCGTCTCCCCGCAGGGTCGAGAGCACGGCGGGCAGCGGTCGCTCAAGAAACTCGCGCAGCACCTCTGGTTGCATCTCAAACATCGCTCACTCCTCCACTACTGACTCGAGGGCAGACCCAGCAACTCGCGCGCCTCGGAGGGCGAGGCTACAGGCCGGCCGACCTCGTCGCAGAGGCTAACCAGCTCTTCCAACAGCTCGGTGTTGGTCGGCGTTCTCGGGCCGGCATAGAAGTCTTCGAGGCCGACTCGAACGTGGCCGCCCTTCTCCAGGGCCAGCCTTGCAAAGCCTGAGCCAACGTTGTCGCCGCCGAGCACGGCGACCGACCACTCCAGGCCCGTCCCTTCAAGCATCGAGATGTAGGCGTTCAGGCAGGGCTCGGTCGGGAACATGCCGAAGCCCAGCGGCCCGCGTTCCATCCCGCCGAAGTAGAGCTTGACCAGCGATCCCTGAGGCACCAATCCTTGCGCGTGATAAGCCAGCACCACACGCAGGAAACCAGGCTCGAAGATCGAGATCGAGGCGCCGCGACCCATCCGCTGGCAAGTCTCGAACATGTAGCGCGCGTCCTTGTAGGTGTTGATGTAGACGCGGTCATTGGGATTGGGCAGCCCATGCTCGTCGCCACCGCCCAGCGCTACGCAGCCGGGATCGATCAGACCCTGTCCCAGCACTCCCGCTGCATGCAGCGCGGGCAGATGGGAGTAGCGCACCGAAATCTCGGTGTCATGTCCACCTGAGCCCATCGTTGGATAGAGAATCGCATCAGGTCGCTGCGAAAGCACCTCGCGCCAGGCGTCAATGTAGGGCTGGGGATCGTGCCAACCGGCCGTCGTCCGAGGCTGATCGTGGACCACCTGGTCATCGTTGTGGTTGTGAACAATCGCCGCGCCCGCATCGAGCGCCTGCACCGCATCAGCCGCAATCTCCTCCACCGAACGAGGGGAATTTGGATTACGCGACTGGGGAGTCGCCCCATTGATCGCAGCTTCAATCACTACTGGCTTGGACATGGCACAGCCTCCATCTCGAAAGGCAGTCTATGACTCTGCACGAGCTCCCCCAATGGGGCAGCTGTCGCGGAGCGACTGAGAGGGCTCCAAGTACTGGCACACACGCCGCCTGCCTGTTGACCGCTGCGGGCCCCCTCCGCCCCTTCGGGGTACCTCCCCCAAGGGGGGAGGTCTTTGTGCAATCCCACGATCACGGTGTGGCAATCTCGATTTCGATTTCCGATACTGACCCTGAACGAAAAGGACTTCACCATGCTGATCGGCTACTTCACCGAGCGCCCGTACCAGGACCCTGAGACCGGATTCTTTGGTGCCACCGGACTTGATCTGACCGACCTCGACGCCTCCAACTCGGCCTATGACCCTCGCGTCGGTTCCGAGCTATACCACCGCTACCTCGACGAGAAAATCTATGCCGAGGAGATGGGCTTCGATGCGTTGATGCTTAACGAACATCATTCGACCCCCTTCTGCATGGGCTCGGTGATGAACGTTGAAGCGGCGATCCTCGCCCGAATCACGAAGAAAGCCAAGATTGTCCTGCTGGGCAACATCCTGCCGATCTGGGAAGATCCGCTCTGGCTGGCCGAGACGCTGGCTCAGATTGACATGATTTCCGAGGGTCGGCTGGTCACTGGCTGGGTGCGCGGCGGCGGACGCGAGTCGGTCTCGCACAACGCCCAGGCGCCCTTCAACTGGGAACGCTTCCAGGAGGCCCACGACTTCGTCGTCAAGGCCTGGTCAACGCCCGGCCCCTTCCGCTGGGAGGGCGAGCACTACAACTTCCGCTATGTGAACCCATGGTCGCGACCGATCCAGGATCCGCATCCGCAGATCTGGATTCCCGGGATCATGAGCCGCAACACGGTCAAGTGGACCGCCGAGCATCGTTACCCCTACGTCATGCTGGCCACCGACCTCGAGCCGACCAAGCAATCGTTCGCTTACTACGACGAGGTGGCCAAGGAAAACGGCTACGAAGCCGGCTCGCAGCATCACGGCTACCTGTTCAAGGTCCACGTCGACGAAACCGAGGAATTGGCCGAGGAGGCCGGCCGACGCTACCTGCAAGGTCCCTCAAACCCGTTCCTCGAGGGCAATCAGGGCGTTGTCAAGTCGCACCTGCAGAACCTGCCCGGACTCACGTCCCGGACCAACGTGCTGCCCACGATCCAGAACTTCGCCGCCGCTGCATCACGAGGTCGCACCGCCGCCGCCGAGGCTGCGCTCGCAGCTCGCGAGAAGGAGCAGCCCGAGGCCTCCGACATCTTCGGCTCCTACGAGGATCAGAAGCAGCGCATGACGATCATCACGGGCACGCCGAAGACCGTCATCCCCAAGATCCGTCACGTGCTCGAGTACCTGCGTCCAGGCCAGATCTTCTTCTGGGACGGCGACGGAGCCATGACCCACCAGGACTCGATGCGCTCACTCCGCCTCTTCGGAGAAGAGGTCATCCCGGCCACAAGGGAGATCGCTAAGGAACTGGACCTAAAGTCAGCGTTCGAGGTCAGCACCAAAACGGGCGAAGATCTGACGGTCGCGGCTGACTAACGCGAGTTCGCCGCAAGCTGCACCTTGCAGAGTCTGACGCGAAACTCCCCTCTTACGTCATTGCCGCGCTCCGTCGCGGCAATCTCGCTGCGTGGAGCACAGGCGTCCGTTCATGGAGACGCGAGATACCCGCGGCAAGCGCGGGTATGACGGAAGTGGTGCGCCCGTCATGACAGTCACCAACGTTTCGTATCGGTCTCCCCCGGGGGGCTGTCGCGGGGCGCCTGAGGTGGCCCTTCCCGCTAAGACTGCTACCGCAACTCCTCAATGATCTCCGCCAACTCCGCCATCGCCTGCATCTGCTGATCGGGTGGAACATCCCAGTTGGGTGTGCGGTAGGCGGGGATGCTGAGGGCGTGTTCCAGTCCGGCTTCCCCGTACTGGCCCAGCTTGTCGACGATTTCGTCTCTTGAACCTCCGACCACGGCAGGGAATCCCCTGACCGAGTCCGGATCTCCATCGAGCAGCACCATGGGCCCCAACATCGAGATCTCAAGCTCCGACATATCCCGGCCGACTCGCTCCATCTCCTCCTTGACGATTGCCAGTTCCTCGCGGATCTGGTCCGGTTCGGACGTGATCGTGTGGTAGCCGGTGCCGTATCGAGCCACGCGACGGGCCGCGATCCTGCCTTTGCCACCGATCCAGACTGGAACGTGAGGTTGCTGGTAACAGGCGCAGAGTCCGCCGAGGTTGTCGAATTGGCGGAAGTGGCCTTCATGCGAGATTGGCTCACGATTGACGCCGTGCGTCCAGGCACTGATCGCGATCGACATCCACTCATCGGTCATCGCGCCGCGACGCTCAAACGGCTCGCCGCCGAGTCCAAGCGCCTCAAACTCCTCCTCCATCCAACCGACGCCGATGCCGAGCAGCACTCGACCTTCGGAGAGCTGGTCAACGGTCGCGATCATCTGCGCCTGGAAGAGCGGATCGCGGTAGGGAATGATCAGCACCGAGGTACCAATCTGAATCTCGGACGTGCGCACCGCGAGCGCCGACATCACCGCAAGCGGATCCATGATGTCCTGGTGATAGGCAAACCCGGCGACACCGGAGTCGTTGTAGGGATAGCGCGACTTGATCCGCGCCGGCATAAACACGTGATCATGCACCCAGACGGAGTCGAAACCGAGCAACTCGGCGCGCTCGGCGATGTCGATCACATCGTTGATGTCGCCAAACTTGCCGGCCGTGCCAAAGTTGCCAATCGGGATTCCGAATTTCATCTGATGTCTCCTCAGTCCGTTTCCAGTCCTCGGTACGACGGGCAGGCACAAGGCCTGCCCCTACGGGATCTTGTAGGGGCGACCCTTGTGGTCGCCCTCTCCCCTTGATTCATCAGGCGAACGCCGGCAGGATTTCGTCGGCGACGAACTGCATGCTGTTGATCACCCGCTCGACGGTCGTATCGCCCTCGGGGCTGACCATCATTGGCGTGGCGATCAGATGCTCGACTCCGACACGACCGAAGGCGAGCAGGTCGGAGGCGATTTGATCGGGCGATCCGTGCAGTAGTGGCCGGTCATCTTCATCCAACGAGGTGTCGGACGGGCGCATCGCCTGCAGCAACTGGATCTCCAGCTCGTCAGGGTCCCGACGGTCGCGCTCACACTCGTGGCGCACGCCTTCGACTTCGACGGCCATGTTCTCGACGGTCTGGAAGGCGGCGTGAAAGCCGTCTCCGTATCGTGACGCCCGACGCCACGCGTTGATGCCGTTGCCGCCGATCACGATCGGGATCGTGCCGCCGTCGTCTCGCTGGACGGGCTTGGGATAGGCGCCGACGTTGTGAAAGTCGACGAACTGTCCGTGAAACGAGGATGGCCCAGGATTGGTCCAGATCTCGCGCATCGCTCTCAGGTACTCATTAGTCACGGCGCCGCGACGGCGGTAGTGGACATCGGTCAGGCCGAGCGCTTCGAATTCCTCGCGCATCCAGCCCACGCCGGCGCCCAGCACGATTCGCCCGCCGGAGATCTGGTCGGCAGCGGCGAGCATCTTGGCCACGACTGCCGGATGACGATAGGGAATGACCAGGACCGAGCAGCCAATCTCGACCGATTGCGTCGCCTCGGCCAGCGCGCACATGACGGCGAGGGGTTCGAAGCACTGGATTGTCGATGGCGCGGGGAACTCGCCCAGATCGTTGTATGGATAGCGCGATTCAATCTGCGTCGGGACGACGATGTGGTCGTTGGTCCAGACGGAATCGAAGCCGAGGTCCTCGGCCGCCTGCGCGACATCGATGCAGGCGTTGGGTCCCGATTCGTCGTTGAACCCGTTCATGTTGCCGACGGTGACGCCGAAGCGCATGATGTCTGCCTCAACTTTCTGCCCTGATTCGATCGGGTTGCGCCGCTGAGCGGCATCCAGCCTCACGGTGTGGGTGAATGGTAAGCGTTCGTGGATACACTGAGCGACGGGGCAGGTTGGCCAGGTAGGCAAGTCGGTTCAGAGGGGCAGGCGCGACGTGTCGGAGTGGGCCAGGACCGGAGAACCCGAGGGTGCCGAGCCGACGGCAACGGCGACGCCGCCGCACGTGCCTCAGGCCGAACCCGCGGTATTGCCAACGCCGCAGATGCCCAACGATTCGCCTCTCGCGGTGTTACGAGCCGAGATTGGCCGCGTGATCGTGGGTCAGGACGGCCTGGTCACTCGACTATTGGTGGCACTGCTCTGCGACGGTCACTGCCTCGTTGAGGGCGTGCCGGGGCTGGCCAAAACGTTGACGGTTTCGACCCTGGCCGGATGTCTCGACGCAGGCTACGCACGACTCCAATTCACGCCCGACCTGCTGCCCGCCGACCTGACTGGATCGGAAATCTACAACGCAGCCGAGTCGCGCTTTGAGGTCCGCACCGGACCGATCTTCACCAATGTCCTGCTGGCCGATGAGATCAATCGCGCGCCGGCCAAGGTGCAGTCTGCGCTGCTCGAGGCGATGCAGGAGCGGCAGGTCTCGATTGGCGGCGAAACGTTCCCGTTGCCCTCTCCCTTCCTCGTACTGGCGACCCAGAATCCGATCGAGCAGGAAGGCACCTATCCGTTGCCGGAGGCGCAGCTCGACCGGTTCTTGCTCAATGTGCGCGTTGACTATCCGGGAGAACTGGACGAGCGCGAGGTCCTCGACCGGACACTGTCCGGCAGCAATGTGCAGGTCAATCCGGTAATGACGCTTGACGGCGTCCTCTCAGCGCGTGGTTCGGTCGCCGGCGTACACATGGACCCGTTGCTGCGTGACTACATTGTCCAACTCGTCCGGGCGACACGGACTCCGGGCCGGTTGGTGCGGGAGTTGGCTGCCTACGTCGAGTTCGGCGCCTCTCCTCGCGCCACGACGGCGCTGGCGATGAGCGCTCGCGCCCTGGCCTGGCTCTCGGGACGCGACTACGCCACACCGGACGATGTCAAGGCGATGGCGCTTGATGCGCTGCGGCACCGGATCGTTCTGAGCTACGAGGCCGAGGCCGATGAGGTCACGGCCGACGATGTGATCGCGCGGCTACTCACGGCGCTGCCGATGCCTTAGGTCTGCCATGCCGCGGCTTCAGCGCTTACGAGAGTGGATCGCTCCTCCCATCCCGGAGGCGGAACCGACGTCGCCATCACTGGACGAAGTGCGCCAGCAGGTTCGCCACATTGAAATCCGCGCGCGACGCGCGTTGCGTGATGCGTTCGCGGGCGAGTATCGGACGGCCTTCCGTGGGCGCGGCCTCGAATTCGCAGAACTGCAGCCCTACTCGCCCGGCGATGACGTGCGCGCCATCGACTGGAAAGCGACTGCGCGGCTGCGCTCGCCGGTGGTGCGCCGCTACGTCGAGGAACGCGAGCAGACGGTGCTCGTGCTCGTCGATGTCTCGGGCTCGATGGGCTTCGCCGCCACGGGACCATCGGTTCGTGATCGCTCGGTCGAGATCGCCGGCGTGCTCGGACTGGCTGCCGCAGGTTCGAATGACCTGGTTGGGCTCGCAGCATTTGCCAACGACGTCGTGCTCGCCGTGGCGCCGGCCAAGGGGTCGAGCCATGTGCTGCGCATCCTGCGCGACCTCTTGACCCTCCGCGCCGGAGGTCGCACCGAGATGGCCCGGGCTCTGCGCTATGCCGGTCGCGTCATGCGGCGGCGCGGTGTGGTCATCGTAATCTCCGACTTCATCGCCACGCACCCGGATCACGTCTGGGAGCCGGCGATGGCGCAGCTCAGCCGACGTCACGACGTAGTCGCGATCTGCGTCCGTGACAGTCGCGAAACAGCTCTGACCGAAGCAACGAAGCAGTCAATCGTCCATTGGGGCGGAGCCGAGCGCGGCGACATGGTGCTCGCCGACCAGGAAACCTCCCGGATTCAACAGCAGGAGTTGGAATCCGAGCAACAGGGCATGCTCCAGCGCCTGAGGCAATGCGGCTGCGACGCGGTGATGATCTCGACTGACTACGACTGGGTACCAGAGGTTGTTGGTCTGTTCCGACAGCGGCGGAATCGACAATGAGTCGCCGTACTCTGCTCGCCCTGCTCATCGCCGCCGCAATACTGCTCCCGGCCGCAGTGAAAGCGCAGGAGCCTGCGGTCGACGTGCAGGTCCTCCCAGACGGTGAACTGACGGTCGGCGACCCCGTGGAGATCCGAGTCGCTCTCTCACACGAGGCCGGAGCGCAAGTGTTGATGGACGGCTCGGTCGTGCAGATGGGAGGGATGGAACCCTCTGCGCCGGTGATCTCGAAGCTGAGCGAAACACAAACGCTGGTGCTGTTCCAGACGCGGGCGTTCACCTCAGGTCAGTTCGAAGTCGAGCTGCCACCGATTCCAGTGCTCGGCGCGGACCAGTCTCTGAGTGAAGTGCCACTCGATCCAGTGACGATCGGGATTGCCTCAGTGCTCGACGGTGAAACCGAACCGCGACCGCTCAGTGGTCCCGACCTGTTGGCCGGCGAGGGCCGTACGTTTGCACCCTGGATCGTGGCGATCATCGGGATTGGGCTCGGCTTCGTCCTGGCCAGGCTGGTGCGTCGCTGGCGCGGAGCGCAGGTTGCCGCTGAGGGCGCCCAGGCAATGGAGCCGTCGTTGCCTGCGCAGATGTCGTTCGCGATGGATTCCTCTCTCGAGGCCGCCGAACAGTGCCGCCAACTGGCGACCACCGTCAGAGCTCGGCTAGGCCGCGACTGGTCGCTACCCGCCTCAGCCTTGACATCCTCGGAAATCGGACCGGCGCTCGCCGCCGCTGGAGCTCCGGGCGTCGTGGTCCTGAGAGTCACCAGGCTCTTGGAGGCCTGCGATCGCGTGCAGTTCGGAGGCGAACAACCAACGGCAGAGCGATTGCACGGATATCAGCAGCTTGCCGAGGCGATCTGGTCGGACGGTGAGCCGTCATGAGATTCGACGATCCTGCCCTGTTCGCGTTACTCGTTGTCCTGGTTCCCTACCTCTGGCTGCTGCGACGCGAGGCGCGCCTCGTACGTCCTAGGTATTTGCTGCCGCAGCTCTTCGGCGCGCCGCCGCTCGCCAGTCGTCCAAGCCGCAAACTGCGTGCAGCGCCCTGGCTTGGGCTGCTCAGAGTCGGCGCGCTCCTGTTGCTCATCGTGGCGGCAGCGAGACCGCAGGCGACCACCGTCGAGGCAGTTAAGCCAGCCGAGGGCATCGACATCGTGCTGGTGATGGACACCTCATCGTCGATGACCCAGGCCCGGCTCTCCAATGATCAGACGCGCATGGAAGCGGCACGAATCGTGGCGCGCGCCTTTGTCGCCGAGAGACAGGCCAACGGCTCCGACCGGATCGGATTGGTGATGTTCCAACGCCGAGCGTTGGTCATGAGTCCATTGACACTCGATCTCGATGCCATCGACGAGATGATCGAAGTCTCGGTCCGCAGTGGATTGATCCCCGACGGCACAGCGCTGGGCGTGGCGACGATGGAAGCGATCGATCTGCTCAGAGGCTCGGATGCCGCCTCGCGGATTGTCGTCGTGCTGACTGACGGCGAGAACAACGTGCCCGACATCACTCCGAATCAGTCGACGGCGGTCGCTCGTGCGGTCGGCGTGCGCCTCTACACGATTGGCCTGCCGACTAATGCGCAACAGATTGGTGTCGCACTGAACGAACTCACGTTGGTCTACATGGCCGACGAGACAGGCGGCGTCTACTTCCGCGCCACCGACGCGAGGGAACTGGCGGAGGCCTACCGGTCGATCTCGGAGTTGGAACGCGAACGTGTCGGCGACGAGATCTTCCTCACCACCCAGGAGCTCGCGCCCTGGTTCCTCATGTTGGCCGGGTTGTTGATCGTGGTTGAGGTGGGACTGCGTTCGACCTGGTGGCGGAGGACGCCCTGATGTCGCTCGGTTCGCCCACCATGCTTGCGTTGCTTGTCTTGATCCCCGCCGCGTTGGCCGGCTGGTGGTGGCTCTGGCGAGCTCGGCGGCTACATCGACTTGCCGTCGGTGCAGAGGTGGCCGGGAGTCGTCGCGGTGTGGCGATCTCCCGAGCGCTCCTGGTTGCCGTACTGGCGCTGATTGCAGTAGCCGCCTCAAGACCGATGTGGAGCGCCGGGGAACAGACGCTGGGACTGTCGGACTTCTCGCTGGTCGTCGCCTTGGATGTCTCGCAAAGCATGGCGGCTGAGGACGTGGCCGACGGCCTCGGCGAACCGGTCAGCCGGTTCTTTGCAGCGCAGTCGGAGATTCGCCGACTGATCGATGGCCGACGCGGTGACCGGGTGGGATTGGTCATCTTCGCAGGCGATGCCTTCCTGCGCTTCCCGCTGACTCGGGACCATGAGGCGGCGCTGCAGGTCCTGGAGGCGCTACAGCCGGGAGAAGCGCTGGTCCGCCCCGGTTCGGACATCGCCGCTGCGATCAGTCTCGCGGCATCGACCATCGTCCGAGCTTCCGAGGACGACGGCGTCGACAGTGTCAACGGAGCCATCGCGGTCGTCAGCGATGGTGAGACGCACACCGGTGATGCAGAATCCGCCGCTTCGGCGGCGCGAGGGTTGGGCTTGCAGGTCTTCGCGGTTGGCGTGGGCTCGGAGCAGGGCGCAGGGATTCCTCTGGGACTGTCGGGCACGTTCAAACTGAACGCCAGCACTGGTGAGCCGATCGTAACCAGGCTGGACGCGGCCCAACTGCAGCGCATCGCGGCTGCGGGCGGTGGCCGCTACCTCGAGCTCGATGCGCCCGGCACGATGGCGAGCATGAACGCGGACCTGGCAGCTCTCGACCTGGTCCGGCCGGTCGTGGTCGAAGAGACGGCGTTGGCTGAGCAATTCCAGTGGTTCGTAGGGATTGCAGTGTTTGTACTGCTGGGTGCAGTCGCTGCCCGCGTCTTCGGAGTCACGCTGGGCGGACGCCTCGGTGCGGCCTCAGTCGGCGCGTTGGCCGCCTCGTTCGTGTTTGCCAGTGGATGTGGCGGACCAGGGATTGAGCAGGCCAATCGCGAGGGCGTTGCTCACTACGAGGCCGGCGAGTACGTCGAGGCGCTGGAAGACTGGCGCGAGGCACAACGACTGGGTCAACGCACCGACGCGGGCATCGATCCGCGTCTGCATCTGAACGCCGGTCGCGCCCTGCACCAACTGGGCGAGTTCGACCGTGCCGAGACCGAGACGCTGTCGGCGCTGCGCTCGGACCAGCCGCAGATCCGCGCGATGGCCTGGTTCCATGCCGGCAATCATCGTTGGTCGAACGACGATCTGCTTGGCGCTCGCCTGGCTTACATCGAAGCGCTGCGCGAAGTGCCTGGCTTGCTCGACGCCAAGATCAACCTGGAAATTGTGAATGAACTTCTCGCCTCATTGCAAGAGGAGTCGGACGAAGAGCAGGAATCATCGCAGGCGGGCGATTCACCGGGCGACGCAAGTCAGTCAGGACAGCCGGGGCAATCTGGACAGCCTGGCGAATCACAATCGCCGGACAGCAACGAACCGAGCGAGAATGCACAGGCCACCGCTCAACCGACGGCAGCCGGCAGTAGTGACGACGGAACTCCAACCGCGGGCCAGACCACTGGCGTCAGGCCGACGACACCGACGTTTGCCGAAGATGAGAGCCTGATCGAACGCCGTCAGGAGGCGATGCAAGCACTGCAGGCAGCTCTGGACGAGCTGCCGCTGGAGAATGCCAGTCTCGAGCAGGCGTTGGCTGTGCTCGACGCGCTACGCGCGGTCCCCGGCGAACGATTGGCCGCGGGGCGTCTGGAGTTGGGCGGGCAGCCGCTCGATTGGTAATGACGCTCGATTGGTGATGACGAATGGCGACGACGAGTGAATCAGTCGCCGGCGGGAGCTGGCGCAGGCGCCTCAGGCTCCGGCTCTGGAGTAGGCGGTTTGACCGGAATATGCAGGGCATAGCGGATCAGGCTGCGACGCAGATGCTTCCAAGCGTCGATCGTCTCGTCTCGTTCCTCATCACTGAGGATCTTTCGGCCAAAGCGAGTCGCTGTGTAGTGGTTGGCCAGACCGAGCGCGTTCGGGCCGAGTCCGAGCAAGGTGTCGATCTGACGCGCGTGCTCCTGGGGGGTCGTTGACGGATCGGCGCGCACTCCGATCCAGCGAGCCAATCTCGACGCCGAAACCCAGAGTCGAGCGGTCGGATCGAGACCGCGCAGCGAGATACGCCAACTCAGCCAGAGCAACAATGCCACGGCGAACATCAGCGCGGCAGCGATCGTGGGGCCCAGCCAGATCCACTGGTTGATGCCACGCTCAAACTGCGTGGCGTCGGCCGGCAATGTGCCCGCAGCGAGGTACTGCAAGATGTCGTCCAGGACGACATCGGCGAGGTTCTCTCCGCCGACACCTGGGCGCAAATCGAATCGCGGCGTGCTCAAGCGTTGCGCGGCGATCCGCCTGCCGCCGCTGACACCGCCGGCGATGGCCGCCAGTGCCTCATCTGCGGACGTGCTCGGCGTGGGGTCAAAGTCGACCCAACCGTAGTCGGGGAAATACACCTCAACCCATGCGTAGGCATCGTGTCCGCGGACGATGTAGTTCTGGGTCCGATCGTCGAAGTTGTTGACGCTGAGCACGAATCCGGTCGCGATGCGAGCGGGCACGCCCGCGACTCGCAGTAGGACCGCCATCGACGAGGCGTGATAGTCGTAGTAGCCACCGATCGGTCGTCCGTCATCCATGTTCTCGAACAGGAACCAGTAGACGGCGTCAGACTTGGCCGGTGGCAGATCGATTTCAGTCGTCAGCGGATAGAGCGGCACTGGTTCGCCGTCGTCGTCGCGGACGATCCGGCCGTTCTCGTCGATAGCCGGCGCGGAACGCAGGTACACCTCAATGGCAGACGCGATGGCGTAGGGGTTGTAGCCATTGTCGTCGCGCATCGGATCGGGGCCGAGGTTGAAGCTGCGGGCAATGGTCTGGACCAGGCTCCTGAGGTTTGCCTGTTGCTCTTCGTCGTAGTCGGGAAGCTGCAGGAACGTCTCGCTGACCCAGAGCGGGTAGTTGTGTCCGGCTTCAGCCAGGGCCACTTCATTCGCTCCCGAAACCGTGCCGGTGATCTGGTAGGTGAATCCGGCTCGCACGCGGCGCTGAGCCGGACGTAGCGAGAGCACATCGGTCTCTTCCGGCACTGAGCGCAATTGCAGGCCGGTCGGGGCGCCGGTCCGGGCGTCAATGTCGACATCGAGCAGCGTGTACTGCGCGGGCACGTAGGACGCGACTTCATCGGCTGAGGGAATCTCCGTCTCGTCCTCGAGGTCTTCATTCGCGACGGCGATCCGGTCGCTAATGGCCGACAAGGCGGGCTCGAGATCAGTGCCGTCGAATCGATCCGGTTCGGAGAAGTCGACGCTGAAATCGACCGATGCCAGGGTGTCAACGCGCGTGTCCTTGTTGGCGATCAGCGGAGCGCCGAACGAGAACAATACCGCCGGAGATTTCTCCACCGAGATTTGCGCCGCCACTGGTCGGCGTTCCAGATACTCGCTGGTCATCACCGTGGATTCGTTCTCGACCGAGGTCTCGTCTGCAGCCGCGTTTCCGCTGATCGGTTCCAACTCCCTGACCGTGCGCGAGACAGAGGGCGACTGCCTCCAGCCGCGTCCGGTGTACTCGTCGTAGGCCGCGCCGCGCAGCAGTCCGGGCTCGGTCGCGGCGGCGCGCATGATGATTGCGTCTCCGGGGTCGACATCGCCCTGCAGCACGAGGAAATCGTCGAATGAATGCACAGGGACGCCGCGCCGCGAGTCAATCCCGCTGAAGATGCGGCGGAAGTCGTCGTTGAGACCGTCAAACGGGCTGGCGATCGCCGTCCAGGCATCTTCCAGCGCCTGCGATTCGTCCGGTCGAGGGATTGCTCGTGACAACGTCAGCAGCAGCACGATGGCTAACATCGTCGCCCCCAGGAACGAGAGCGAAATCCAGTCGGGATAGGCCGAGCCCTGCGCACGCCAGCGATCCATCCGGCGCAGCAGCGAAGCGCGCATCAGCAGCAACATCGAGCCGGTCAGGAAGAAACCGTAAGACAGATTCCACTGCCGGTCGGAGAGATAGGAGATGTTGACCGCCAGCAACGCGCCCAGCAAGATCATCGCCACCCAGGCATTACGCCAGCGAGCAACTGCGTACGCGCCGAGGAACGAGCCGACATAGACAAAGACATCGGTGAAAAAGACGAAGGGCAGATTGTCGGTCGTCAGACCGGAGCTGAAGGCCTGTTTGAACCAGTCCTGGAAGCGGAAGCCGAAGTCGGTGAATCTGTCCCAGAACAGCGGCTGTCCGCCGAGCGTCTCGAGCTGGGTGATCTGAGCCATGACGATCAGGCCGCCGATGATCACGCCGATGACCATGGCAAACGGCCAGCGCAGCCATGACAGACGTCCGAGGCCCAGCGCCAGCAACACGCCGGCGGCGGCGGTGACGCGCAGGTCGGGCATCTGATCGACCCAGCCGGCGATGTAGATGCTGTTCGCCGTCGAGAGTGCAACCAGCAGCAGAATGCCGAAGGTGATCGTCGTCTCCAGCCCGCGCTGTGTCAGCGTGAGTCTTCGTTCCTGACCGGAAACGACCAGTGTCTCTCTGCTGCTTCGGCGGGCGAAGAATCGGCGCTCGGCCTCGGCGACCAATGTGTCCGGCTGGTCTGCTCCGTCGTTGGTTGGCGGCCGAGAGCTCATTGGACTAGCGTCTCTTTACTCTGCGGGTCCTGAGCGTCAGCGCCGGACTCGGCCTGACTCCAGTCTGCTTCCGCCACCACCTCTTCCATCTGCATGTTCGCCTGAGCCGAAGGAACGCCGCCGCCGTTGGTCCCGTTGCCCTCCGCAGCGGCGAGAGCGGCCGCGCCTGAGGCCATTGCTCCGCCGGGAATCTGGCCAACCATGACGGAAGGAATGTGATCGCCCTTGCGAATCAGGTTGACCTGCACACCCAGCGCCCGCAGCTCGACCGCCGTCGCCGCCGCGCCGCCGCGCCCGCCCCACGACTCCAGATCGATCATTGCCACAGCCGCCTTGACGCCGCGGTGAGTCAACGTGCGAATCGCGCCCTGCCAGCGCGGATCGGTCGACGCGGTGACCACGATGACCGTCGTGTGCCGACCCCAGCGACGTGACTGCTGATACAGAATCGATGCGACTGGCACCGTGCCGATCGGCTGGGCGACGGCGAGCGATTCAAGGATCCGTCCGAAGTGCTGGGAGCCGCGGTCGGGTTCGATCACGTCCAGGCGCTCGCCGAACATCATCAGGCCGACCGAGCGATTCTGGTTGATGAACAGCCGCACCACCGATGCGGCGATGGTGACTGCCGTCTCGATCGAGGCATCGTCGCCGGTGCCGATGTGATCCTGGCCTGAGAGATCGACGATCACCCAGAGGTGCGATGCCGGGTCCAGCTCGAACGTCTTGACCTTGAGCGATCCGGTGCGCAGGCTGCTCTTCCAGTGAATCCGGTTGACGGAGTCGCCCGCTTCGTAGTCGCGAATGCCTGAAGCGTTGGGCGTCACATAATGGGTGCGCCTGCGGAACCGTCCTTCGCCGGGCAGGTTGGCGGGAGGCGCCGAGTAGCGAGGCAACTCCAGCGCTCGCGGGTAGACGACGAGGCCGCGTCGATGGCCGAAGCGCAACTCGCGGTGGAAGATGTCGAACGGGTCAGAACTGCGCACCGTGATCGGTCCGAGGTTGTACAGCCCTCGTCGATGACATGCGGTCTGCACACGCCAGTTGCGATGATTGGAACGACCCAGCGATGTCACGAACTGCGCCGTGTGACCGGGGAGATCGGACGCCTCTTCGACCTCGAGCCAGAGTTTGGGGATGACGGAGTCGTTGATCACCTCAAAGCGCTCGATGATCGATTCGCCGGCTTGCACCCGGTCTCGCGAGCGGGACATCCGCACGCGCACGCCCTGTCCCGACGACCAGGTCCAGAGACCGGCCAGGACAATGCCAAAGAGCAGCGTGTAGCCCAGGCGCTGCGGCAACCAGTAGTTGGAGGCAAAGCCGACCGCAAACGCGATGATCGTCAGCGTGACCACGATGCTGAGCGAACGTCGTGTACCAAACGTCGCCCGCCACGCGCTGCGGAAGGGGCTCGTGATGGCTGCCCAGACTGCATGGCGGCCGCGCACGGTCTAGTCCGATCTGTACACCGGGCGGATCAGCGACCCGATGATCGCGCGAGTCATGATGCGACTCGGGCGCCCGGCACTGCCACGCGTTCAAGCACGTCGTCGATCACCGTCCGCGCATCCTGGTTGCGCACCTGTGCTGAGGGGCTCAGGATGATTCGGTGCCCGAGGGCGGCGTGCGCCAGTGTCTTGATGTCGTCGGGGATGACATAGTCGCGACCCGCGAGCAACGCCGAGGCCTGCGCACAGCGGAACAGGGCCAACGAACCTCGAGGGGATGCGCCCAGATAGACGGCTTCATGCGAGCGGGTCGCCGCGACCAACTGCACGGCGTATTGCTTGAGCTGCGGGTCGACCCAGATGTCGCGCGCCACGCGATGGATCTCGCGGACTTCCTCCGGCGACGTGACCGGTGCGAGCGACTCGATTGGGTGCTGCTGTTGCTGTCCTTCCAGCACGGCGACCTCGTCGTTGGCGTCGGGATAGCCCAGGTGGATGCGCAGGAGGAAGCGGTCGAGCTGCGCCTCGGGCAGTGGGAAGGTGCCCTCGTACTCGACCGGGTTCTGCGTCGCCAGGACCATGAATGGCGGCGGCAGTTGACGGGTAACCCCATCGGCCGTCACCTGGCGTTCCTCCATCGCTTCCAGCAGCGCCGATTGCGTCTTGGGTGTGGCGCGGTTGATCTCATCGGCGAGCACGATTTGCGAGTAGATCGGCCCTTGACGCCACTCGAAGTCCTGCGTCTTCTGGTTGTAGACCGAGACGCCGGTGACATCCGAGGGCAACAGATCAGGCGTGAACTGAATCCGGTTGAAGGTGCAACCGGTTGAGACGGCCAGGGCTCGGGCGAGCATGGTCTTGCCGGTTCCAGGCACATCCTCGATCAGCAGGTGGCCGTCGGCAACGAGCGCGACGACCGCCTGGCGTACCTCGCTGGTCTTGCCCAGGATGACTCGCTCGACATTGGCAACGACACTGAGGAGCACGGTTCGGGGATCGTCCATCGGGGGGTTCTCCGCTTGCAGGCCTGCCACTCATCGGTAGTCGCGGCGTGGGAGCCGCTGCTGGTTGGGGCGGCGTCAGGCACGTGGTTTGAGGGACACTTGATGAGAGCGTAGCCCATATGTGTAAAGTGGTTCCGACGGTATGGCGCATTCGGAAGATCTTGAGCGAGTGATTGCGGGACCGGTTCGTTTGAGTCGGCGAACCGTGCTGCGTGCCTTCGTGGGCGCGGGCGCGGGCATGTTGCTCACCGCCTGCGGCGGCGATGACCTGGATCCGTTCGCTCCCAGAAGTCAGACCACCCCAACAACGCCCAATGACACCGAACAAGCCGGTGACGCAACCGAGGGCCAACAACAGGTTGGCCAGCAGTCGGTCTCACAGTCGCAGGCGGAACCAACTCCGGCCGCCGTCCTACCTGAGCCAAAGGTGTACGTGATTCCCAGTCCCGTTTCTCAGGGTGAGACGGTGCTGCTGCTGGTCGAGGCGCCCGGCGCTGAAAACGCCTCCATGTCTTGGCAAGGACAGACCTTCTCGCTGTTGCATAACGAGGAGCGATTCCTGGGCTTCTTCGGGATCGACGCCAACGCCCCAATCGGCCCTCAATCGTTGGGCGTCTCGGTCTGGGGACCGAGAGGCGAGCAACTGCTCTGGCAAGAAACGGTGGTTGAGATCACGGGAGTCGAATGGACCGTCGACAACATCCAAATCGACGGTCCCAACGCCGCCTTGCTCGATCCCTCGATCCGCCGCGCGGACGAACGCGAGCGATTGCCGCATCAGTCCGGCCTGACCCCAGGCCTGCTCTGGCTGGGCGTGTTCGATCCGCCCTCCAACGGCGCCATTACCGCCCTTTACGGCGAACACCGTTCGTTCAATGGCGCCCCGATCTCCGAATATCACACGGGCATCGACTTCGGCGGCGAGACAGGCTCTGCGGTGACCGCTTCCAACACCGGGGTGGTGAGCTGGGCGGGACGCACTCGACGTCGAGGCAACGGGATCATCATCGACCACGGCGCCGGGGTCTTCAGCGGCTACTATCACCTCTCCGAGGTATTGGAGACCGCCGGATCGGTGGTGGAGCAGGGAGCGCTCATCGCCAGAATGGGCGCGACCGGGCTGGCGACCGGGCCACACCTGCACTGGGAAGTCGTGGTGCGGGGAGTGACCGTCAACCCACTGCCCTGGTTGCGGCTGCTTGAGTTCCCCGACCCCTACCAGGATCTCAATCCGGCAAACGCGCTGAGTTCAACAAACCTCGCCGAGAGCTGAGTGTTGAGCACGCTCTCCATCTTCGCTGGGACCGATGCGTAACGCTCCTTCTCCCCCCGCAAGAGACTGATGCACAACCTCCGATTCCCCTCTCCCCCCCTTGCGGGGGGAGATGTCACAGAGTGACAGAGGGGGGGTTGGCTGGCGACGACCAGATAGAGCCACCAGGCAAGGAATCCCCCCTCTGCCCCCGGGTCAAGCCCGGGGCAGGCTTTCGGCATCTCCCCCGCAAGGGGGGAGAAGCGGAGTTATGCATCAATCTCACGCGGGGGGGGCTGTCCGCCTCCTACAGCCGTCGTTCTGCTGGATACCTCAGGATCGAGCCGCTTCGAGCGTCAGAGCAATTGCGATGATTGCCGCCGTCTCTGCTCGCAGTGGCCGGTTGCCGAGTGAGATTGGCTGCCAGCCGTGACTGCGGGCGAGAGTGGCCTCTTCCAGGGTGTAGCCGCCTTCGGGACCAATCAGCAGGTGTACAAACGACGGAGGCACTAGGCCTTCATCACGGCGTTGCTGGAAGATCGGCGCGATTCGCTGGTCCGGCTCGAGCGCCGAGGCCAGCAGCCGCAGACTGTTGGGCTGCTGCTCTTCAGTGACCAGGTCGGTCACCTGCATTGGCGGGTGAATCTCGGGCCGGTACTCCCGGCGGCATTGTTCCGCCGCTTCAGTCGCCAGGCGGCGCCAGCGATGCAGACGCTGTGAGGCGTCGCCGCGGATGATCGCGCGATGCGACCAGACGGGACGGATCTCGTCGACGCCCAACTCGGTCGCCTTCTCGATCATGAAGTCATAACGCTGGGGCCGGATTAACGATGCCGAGATCACGATCCGCGGCGGCGGCAAGCTACGTCGAGGCCGGCTCTTGATGACTCGACAAATCACATCGTCCCGCGTCACCCGCTCTACAGCGGCCTGATAGAGGCGATCGGTCGAGGGATGAACAAGTTCGAGTGGGTCGTCGCGGCGGACGCGCATGACGCGCTTGAGCCGATTCGCCTTGCCGCCGGTGATGATGATCGTATCGTCCTCAACCCGCGCAGATTCGTCGAGGAAGTACCTGGGTACGAGTCCGAAGTCATCCCCGGCTGCGTGGAGATCTCCGTCGTTGTGTCTGGTCATCAGGCTGAGCCGTTCTGCATCTGCTTTAGACTCCGCTGGGACAAAAACTGTACACGAATGAATGGGCAAACTCATGGATCTCGGACTCAGCGGCAAGGTGGCAATTGTGACGGGGGGCTCAGAAGGCATCGGCCGGGCGACGGCAATCCTGTTGGCGTCGGAGGGCGCGTCGGTGGTGATTGGCGCTCGACGCCAGGGGCCACTCGACGATGCGGCGGATGCGATCAAGGCGAACGGCGGCGAGTGCCTGGCGTTGTCGACCGACGTCACCTCGGACGACGACTGTGAGCGCCTGGTCGCGGCGACGATCGAACGCTTCGGTGGCGTCGACATCCTGATCAACAACGCGGGCCAGTCATCGTCGGGCCTGATCGAGTCGCACGACATCGAGACCTGGGCGGTCGACCTCGACCTGAAGCTGTACGGCGGGATCCGGCTGGCCAAGCTCTGCATCCCCTCGATGCGCGAGCGCGGCGGCGGACGGATCGTCAACCTGCTCAACATTGGTTGCAAGACGCCCGGCGCCGGCTCGATGCCAACCGCAGCCTCGCGCGCGGCAGGTCTGGCGATGACGAAAGCGCTAAGCAAGGAAGTGGCCGAAGATCAGATTCTCGTCAACGCCGCCTGCATCGGTTCGGTCGACTCGGCCCAGTGGCACGGTTTCCACCAGGCGCAGATGCCCGACGCAACCTACGAGGAGTTCCTCGACAGCGTCGGCGAGCGCATCCCGGTCAAACGGATTGGCACGTCGGAGGAGGCGGCAAACATGATCGTCTTCCTATCCTCAGACGCAGCGAGCTTCATCTCGGGCTGCGCAATCAACATCGACGGCGGGGCATCGCCGGCCTGGTAGAGGGACGTCCGGTCGAGTGGTCTCTTGAACGCGCCTGCCAAGACTCCGAGAATCTCCCCTTCTCCCCCCTTGCGGGGGAGATGCCGAAAGCCTGCCCCGGGCTTGACCCGGGGGGCAGATGGGGGCCTCTGTTCGGGATCCCTATCTGGACGTTGGCAGCCGACCCCCCCTCTGTCACTCCGTGACATCTCCCCCCGCAAGGGGGGGGAGAGGGGAATCGCTCGCTGTGCACAATCTCCTAGCGGAAGGGACAAAGTAGGAGCGCCAGCCAGTCGTCTTCGGATTGATCGGACTGCATTTGAAGGCCGCAGGTCGAAAACGTCGTCGCCACCTCATCCTGCCGAGTTGCAATCAGTCCACTGGCGATCAGCTTGCCCTCTGGCTTGAGCACGCTTGCCAGGTCCTTTGCGAGGTACTGGAGGATGTCCGCTGTCAGGTTGGCAGTGATGAGATCAAACTGCTTGTCGGATGGAATCGAACCTTTGCGAACTTCCACTTGCTCCGAGAGTTGATTCTGCCGGGCGGTCTGGCGCGCCGCGTCGACGGCGAGGGGATCGATGTCGGTGGCAAGCACCGAGACCGCGCCGAGCTTTGCCGCGGCGACAGCGAGGATGCCGCTGCCTGTTCCGACATCCAGTACATGCTCACCGCCGTTGATCTGTTCGGCGAGGAGTTGCAGGCAGAGCCTTGTGGACTGGTGCTGTCCGGTGCCGAAGGCGAGTCCAGGGACGAGGTCGATGACGACTTCGTCGGGCTTCGCTTCATGCGTGATGTGCGGAGGACGGATGATGATGGTTCGTGGTCCGGGAATGCGGACGAGGTTGAAGTGGTCGTGCCAGGCGGTGCGCCAATCTCGATTGGGCAATTGCTTCACGTGAAACAACTGTTCTCCTAATGACAGACTGGCAGCAGCGGCGTGAGCGGTCGACTCAATTCGTTTCCAGTGATCGGCGTCGAGGTAGGCGACGACCTCGGCGCGGCCGCCTTGCATCGGGCGATTGTCGTGACCGGGCCAGGGCTCTTCTGTCGGCTCGTCGAGTTGGTACTCGACGCTGGAGTTGAACACACCGACCAGTTCCCAGGCCGCGATCGCCTGCTCAACCTCTGTGGTGTTGACGCTGATCGCGACTCGGAGCAGCTTCGGGGACCGACTAATTGGTGAACGCTCCACGGATGCGCGAGAAGACGCCGTCTTCATCGCCGCCTCGGTTGGCAGGCTCGTCAAGCAGTTCGGCGAGTTGCTCGAAGAGTTGACGCTGCTCGGCGCTGAGCTTGTTCGGGATTTCGACGTGGACCTGTACGCGCATGTCGCCGCGACCTCGTCCTCGCAGATGAGGGACGCCCTCTCCGCGCAGGCGGAACTCGTTGCCGTGCTGTGTAGCGGCAGGAATGTTGAGCGGCTGGTCGTGGCCGTTGATGCCGGGGATGTTGACGGTCGCGCCAAGTGCGGCCTGGGCCACGTTGAGTCGGAGCGGCAGGATCAGGTCGTTGCCGTCGCGCAGGAAGAGTTCGTGTGGTCGGACGTTGATATCGACATAGAGATTCCCGGCCGGTCCGCCGCGCAATCCGGCGTCGCCTTCGCCCGAGAGTCGCATCTGGGCGCCGTCCGTGACGCCGGCAGGGATTTTCACCTTGAGCCGTCGGTTGCGCTGCTCGCGACCAATGCCGCCGCAAGATTTGCAGGGATGCTCGATCACAGCGCCCTCTCCCTCGCAGGGCTCGCATGGGGCGACGTTGACGAAGCGTCCGAAGACATTGCTCTGGGTGCGGCGAATCTCTCCGGAGCCGCCGCAGACTGTGCAGGCGACGCGTTGTGTGCCGGGCTCGCCGCCCGAGCCGCCGCAGATGGTGCAGTGCTCGAGCCGCGAGGCGCGAATCTCTTCCTCGCAGCCGAAGACGGCTTCCTCGAAGTCCAGCTCGATCTGGATGCGCAGGTCGCCGCCGCGAATCGGTCCCGCTGAGCGGCGTCCGCCAAAGAAGGCGTCGAAGATGTCGCCGAAGCCGCCGAAGTCGAAGCCCTCGAAGCCGGTCCCCTGGGCAAAGGCCCCGACCGAGCCGTACTGGTCGTACTTGGCCTTCTTCTCAGTGTCGGAGAGCACCTCGTAGGCGGCGGCGATGCGCTTGAACTTGGCCTCGGAGGCCTCCTTCTGCGCCGGGTCGGTCACACGGTCGGGATGATGCTCCATCGCCAGCTTGCGGAAGGATCGCCGGATGTCATCCTGCGAAGCCTCGCGCGACAGGCCAAGGATCTCATAGAAGTCGTCAGATTGAGCCATAGGGCAGTTTCGGTCGTGCGCGTGCTGGGGGTACTGGGCGTGGTTCTATCGGTAGGTTATCGCGGATTCGCGCCAAAGACGCGGGCCTCTGTGGAGGATTAAGCTGAACCGAGAGGTGGAATCGTGGATGAGCCGATTCTCAGCAGGGACGCGGCATTGGCGCTGTTGCGCGAACACCTGCCGGTGCTCAAGGAGCGCTTCGGCGTGGCCGATTTGGCGTTGTTCGGATCTCTGGCTCGCGACGAAGCATCGGCTGACAGCGATATCGACATCCTGGTCACGTTCGATGGAGAGCCCGAAACGTCCTGGGGCTGTTACGCCGCTCAGTCGTATCTCTCAGACGTGTTCGGCCGACGAGTGGACATGGTCGAACGCCATAGGATGCGCAAGGAATATCTGCCCTGGGTGGAAGCCGATGCCGTCGACCCAGCGAATCCGAGGCCGTACATGTCAAATGGGTCACGCCCTAAGCGGTGGGACGTATACATCCTGGAGATGATGAAATACTGCCGTGACGTTTCCGAATTCACGGCAGACATGGATTACGAAGAGTACCTAGCCGATGAGAAGACGATTGCGGCGGCAAGCTTTGGTTTGTCGCAGATAGGCGAGGCAGCCAACAAGGTGCCGAAGCACGTCCGGGACATACACCCCGAAATCGACTGGGGCAGAATGATCGGGCTACGCCATCTGATCGTGCATGCCTACTACGAGATTGAGTTCGACAAACTGTGGGAGATCATCCAGGTCTACGTTCCCGAACTGGCAAAACGGCTGGTGCCGCTGCTGGCCGAAGCACAAGCGGAGGCGCAGGAGTCAGGGAAATAGCCGTGCATCGTGAGATGCACTGCAGGCGCAGTGAGTCTGACGCTGTTCATGCCCTCAAAAGCCGCTGAGTCGTTCAAGTCGAGATACCCGCGTCAAGCGCGGGTGTGACTCGATCAAGGTGTGTCGACCCGTCGACTCCGGCGTTGACAGCTAGACCTCGCGGAACTCTCCTTCGACGGTGTCGTCGTCGGGCGGGGGCGCTGATCCTGCGGCTCCGGCGGCGGCGGCGGCCGGTTCTTGCTGGCCGTAGATTTTCTCTCCGACTTTCATCAGGGAGGTGTTGAGGTCGTCGAGGGCTGACTGGATGGGAGCGGCGTCCTCCGACTCGAGCGTGGCTCGGAGGGCTTCGATCTTGCCCTGCATCTCGGTCTTGAGTTCTTCGTCGAGCTTGTCCTCCTGGTCGGTGAGGACTTTTTCCGCCTCGTAGGCGGTGGTTTCGGCTCGGTTGCGGACTTCGGCGAGTTCTCGCAGGCGCTGGTCTTCCTCGGCGTGCTCCTCAGCGTCGCGCTGCATGGCGGCGATCTCGTCGTCGGAGAGGCCGGATGAACCCTGGATCGTGATCCGCTGCTCCTTGCCGGTGCCCTTGTCCTGGGCGCCGACGTTGAGGATGCCGTTCGCGTCGATGTCGAAGGTGACCTCGACCTGGGGCATGCCACGCGGCGCGGGCAGGATGCCGTCGAGGATGAACTTACCCAACGACTTGTTGCCGCCGGCCATCTCGCGCTCGCCCTGGAGCACATGAATCTCGACCTGCGACTGGTTGTCGGCGGCGGTCGAGAAGACCTGCGACTTGGAGGTCGGGATGGTGGTGTTGCGGGGGATCAGCGGAGTCGAGACGCCGCCCAGGGTCTCGATGCCGAGGGTCAACGGCGTGACATCGAGCAGGAGGACATCCTTGACCTCGCCGCGCAGGACGCCGGCTTGAATCGCTGCGCCGAGAGCGACGACTTCGTCCGGGTTGACGCCGCGATGCGGCTCCTTGCCGAAGAATTGCTCAACCTTCTGCTGGACCAGCGGCATCCGCGTCTGTCCACCGACGAGGACGATCTCGTCAACCTGATCGCGGGTGATGCTGGCGTCGTCAAGCGCGTTGCGGCAGGGCTCGAGGGTGCCATCGACGAGGTCGAGGACAAGCTGCTCGAGCTGCGCCCGCGTCAGCGTGTGGGTGAAGTGCTTCGGACCGGAGGCATCGGCGGTGATGTATGGCAGGTTGATCTCGGTGGATTGCGTCGTGGAGAGTTCGACCTTGGCGCGCTCGGCGGCTTCCTTGAGCCGCTGCAGGGCCATGCGGTCCTGGGAGAGGTCGATGGCCTGCTCCTTGCGGAAGGCATCGACGAGGTAATCCATCAGGCGTTGGTCGAAGTCATCGCCGCCGAGGAAGGTGTTGCCGTTGGTCGAGCGGACCTGGAACGTGCCTTCGCCGAGTTCGAGGATTGAGATATCGAAGGTGCCACCGCCGAGGTCGTAGACGGCGATGTAGTGGTCTTCGGTCTTTTCCAGTCCATACGCCAGCGAGGCGGCGGTGGGCTCGTTGATGATGCGCAGAACATTGAGTCCGGCGATCCGGCCGGCGTCCTTGGTGGCGTTGCGCTGGGAGTCGTCGAAGTAGGCCGGGACCGTGATCACGGCTTCGCTGACGGTCTCGCCGAGGTAGGACTCGGCGTCGGCCTTGAGCTTTTGCAGGACCATCGCGGCGATCTCGGGCGGGGAGTACGGGTTGCCACCCATTCGCACGCGAGCGTCGCGGTTTTCGGCGCCGTCGACCACGTAGGGCAGCCGGCTGACGGCGCCCTGCACGTTCGGATCGTCGAAGCGGCGACCCATGAGTCGCTTGACCGAGAACAGGGTGTCCTCAGGATTGGTAACCGCTTGGCGTTTGGCCGCGGTGCCGACGATGCGTTCGCCAGTCTTGGTCAGTGCGACGACTGACGGCGTGGTGCGGTTGCCTTCGGCGTTGGGAATGACAGTCGGCTCGCCGCCTTCCATGACGGCGACGGCGGAGTTGGTCGTGCCGAGGTCGATGCCAATGACTCGTCCGGGCATGGGAAATCTCCTACTCGGTTATCTCGTCTGTTTCGTCTGGTGTGTCTGTTGAGTCGTCGTCTGGGTCAGGTGGCTCAATCGAGCCGTCACCGACCATGACCTGGGTCGCCCGCAGCACGCGAGACCCAATGGTGTAGCCGGTGCGCAGCACGGCGACAATCTCGTTGTGTTGACCGGGCAGTTGGCCGACAGCTTCGTGGAAGTCGGGATCAAAGGCCTGATCGACGGTGTCGATCTGCTTGACCTGCTGCCTCATCAGCAGCGCGCTCAGCTTCTGTCCCATCAGCTCAACGCCCTGACGCCACGGATCGCCCTGATTGGACTCGTCGCTGGGCGACTCGCGGTTGGCTCGCTCGAAATCGTCGGCAAGGTCGAGCAGGTCGAGCAGGATCGCTCGCTGCGATTGCTGAACGCGGTCGCGCACGTCCTGCGCGGATCGGCGCTTGAGATTCTCGAAGTCGGCCTGCGCGCGTTGCCAGCCTGCATAGTTGCGGGCCGACTCCTCACGCAACGCCTCTAGTTCATTGGCCGGTTCGGCGACGAAGTCGTTGGACGATTCTGGTTCGGGATCCGGTTCAACCACTTCATCGATCTGCTGACTCGCCTCATCGGCTGACTGACTGTCTGGGATCATCGGCTGGCTCCATAGACGGCGTCGATCATCTCCTGAAGGAGTTGGGAATAGAACCGCGCGGCTGCGATGCTGCGCGGGTAGTTCATGCGGGTTGGCCCGATGATCCCGACGTAGCCGGGGATCTCGGGGGCGTCATCGGGAAGCAAGGACGAGCCGTACGGGGCGAGGACCAGTGAGCATTGCTGCAACAGCTCGGTGGGATGATCGTCGCCGATCAGCACGTGCATGGCGCCGCGCAGGTCACCTTGCTGGGCGACGTCTTCAATCACCGCTGCCGGAATCAGATCTTCGGCGGCTTGATGGTCGACGAGTTCGATCAGCTCCAGCGAGCGCATCGGTTCGTGCTGGAACTCGGGCTGAGCCATCATTCCGCCGAGACCGGCGATCGAGGGAATTCCGGCGCGTAGCGCGTCTCGATCGAGCACCTGGGCCAGCGTGTCGAGCACGAAGTGTTCGACCGGGTGCGTATCTGGAGCATCAATGGCCTGTCTCGCGGCCTGGCGGACATCAGGAGCGGACTGGCCGCGCAACATCCAGGAGAGCTTGGTGGCGAGGTCATCGAGTTCATCGACCTCGATTGGCTGCGGCAGCGGCATGAGCTGACGAATCATCCGTGCTTCCTGGACCACGACGATCATTAGGACGAGCAACTCGTTCAGTGAGATCAGTTCCAGTTGGCGGACGCGCAACCGCTCAGGATGCGGCGGGGCGACGATGACCAGCAGCCCAAGCGATCGGGCGAGCACGGTGGCAGCCAGTTCGACCCATTCGTCGACGGCCGGGGCGGCCTGGAAGAACTGGTGGCGAACCGAGGCTTGCTCGGCCATTCCCAACTCCGCGTGACCCATCAGCGACTGGACGAAGTGCCGGTAGCCGCGATTGGAAGGAACGCGGCCGGCGGAGGTGTGTGGATGAGTCAGATAGCCCTCTTGCTCAAGCGCGTGCATTTCGTGGCGTATCGTTGCGGGCGACGCCGGCAAGGCGTATTTTTCGACGACGTGACGCGACGCCACCGGCGTAGCGGTTTCGATGTAGTCCTGAATCACGAGCTGGAGAATGCCAGCACGCCGATCACTGAGACTGTCGGTGTGTCGTTCGGAAGACATCGCTCGCGTCAAGTCCCTATCCAGCGGTCATGCCCGGCGGCCAAGGCTGGTGAAGTTGCTGTCGTAAGCTGTGTTTAGCACTCTCTTACAGAGAGTGCTAACGCCGTGATCGTAGCAGCGTTCGCTGGAATCGGCAAAGGAATAATGGCCTGGACGGCGTGTTGCAGAACACGCCAATCGGTAGTCAACTAGCTGTGTTCGTCGGGACGGAGAGGAAGTTGCACCATGGTCAGCGGAGGTGTCAGCGGAGGGATGAATCGAGGGGTCACGTCTGACGACGCCGGCGAGCGTCGGCGCGTTGTGGTCACCGGGGTCGGCGCGGTTTCGGCTGCCGGGTTGACCACGGCCGACTACTGGTCGGCACTCAGTGAGGGGCGGGTCTGCACGTCGCCGTTAACGGCGTTCGAGGCTCCGCGTGCCGTGGCGGCCGGTCAAGTGGACGAGTCGTGGCGCGGGCCGTCTGGCGCGCCGGACTGGTTGTTGGAACGGATGGACCGAGCCTCGCAGCTTGCCCTGGACGCAGCGATTCAGGCACAGACCGACGCGCGAATCGAGTTCAACCAGCAGAATGCGTTCGTCGTTGGAGCTGTGACCGGGATGGCGCATCCCAGCATCGGCGATGGCTGGGCAGCGCTGGGATCGGGCCTGTCGGGCGCGTCGCTGGGTCTGAATATCGCAGGTCCCGTGTTCACTGTGTCGATGGGCGGCGCGTCAGGGTTGGCCTCGGTGGTGCTGGCGACGCAATTGATTCGCTCTGGCGTCGTGCGGGCAGCGATGGCAATTGGCGCCGAGGCGCCGTTGCGCGAAGACGTTTGGCAATCCTACGAATCGTCGGGCTTGCTCGACCAGACTGACGACCCCAAAGCGCAGCGCCCGTTCGACGCGAATCGCCAGGGCATGATCCTTGGTGAAGGGGCTGGAGCGTTGATGTTGGAAGACCGCCAGCTCGCTGCGCAACGTGGCGTCCACATTTACGCGGAAATCGGCGGCGAGGCATTGACCTCAGGCCCGATGGGTGACGGGCAGGCACCGACAGACGTTGAGGTCGCGCGACGGGCGACGGGGGATGCGATGTTGGGCGGCGAGATTTCGCCGTCAGATATCGATGTCGTCGTGGCAGCAGGCGCGGGCTCCAGGCTGGGTGACGAGCGCGAAACGGACATCATCGAGCGCGCATTTGGACGTCGCACGCTGGATATGTATGCGACGACAGTGAGTCCCAATGTCGGCTATACCGCCGGTGCGTCGGGCGCCCTATCGGCGGTGGCAGCGGCGATGATCGTCGATCAGCGCCAAGTACCGCCGCACGCGACATTCCAGGAGCAAGACATCGCCTGCAAACTTGGCTTCGTCCCGAAGTTGTACGAGGACCGGATCGTCGGAGCTGCGACGGCAGCCTACGGAGCACACGGTCAGAACGCGGCGCTGGTACTGATGCCTCATGTTCCTGAGGCCGGGGACGAACTGCCGGTGATGGTCAACTGAGGACTGCGGGGAGCGCGGACGACGGTTGGCGCCCCCTCTAACGAGCAGAGCGCGTTGTCAGGTGCGAAGCGGGAGTAGGATTAGTTACCGTAAGGGATGAGCAGAACATAGCTGAGGAAGGCGTCATGACTACCAAGAGGGAGGGGCTCACAGAGGCCTTGGCCAACCTCGGTCTTGACCTTGAATTTCTCGACGCTGTGAATGAGGAAGCTCGGCGTAATGATGCATTTTTTGCGACCCACTGCGATGAGCTTTGGGAAACGCACCGGGGAAAATGGATGCTCATTCACGGTGGAGGATGCGTCGAGTCGTTCGACGACTACATGGAGATGTTCAAGCGGCTGAGGGCACTTGATCCCATTGCCGAAGCAGCAGCACGTATGGAAACCGAGGCTGAAACGCCGTGGATTCTCTGAATCGGCGGTTTCTCGGCACATTTGAGGCCACACACAGACTCCAACCGCCGGCCCCTCGCATTAGAGTGAGCGCGGTCGCCGATGTGGGTCTACCAACACGGACCGTTCACCTCCTGATTGACACCGGCGCTGATCGTACGCTGATCGCTCCGACAGACGCGCGAGGCGTCTTTGGAGACGAAGCGTATGAGGAGATCAATCGCTCTGCAGACCGAATCCGCATTGGCGGCATTGGAACCGGCGCCACAGTTGTCGAGAGGAAATTGTTCTGCATGTTCCACCCTCAGTCGGGGCCGCCAGTTCTACTGTTTCAGGACTTTTGGATCGCCACCGAACTCCGTGACGAGCAAGGAAAGGTCATCAATCGCCACATGCCCTCCCTCCTGGGTCGCGACATTCTGAACCACTTCACGCTGACCCTTTCTCCGATCCGTCGCCTGGTTGAGATGGTCGAGGAAGAACCTTTGCCAGGGTCGGTCTAGTCGGTTTGCTTTCGTTGCCCAGATATCTCGCAGCGCATATGTCACCTGCTCCGTAGGCTGTGGGTATGGATATTGCCTGGTATGGACATGCTGCGTTTCGCTTGCGGGGGCGTGAGGCGGCGGTTGTGATGGACCCCTGCTCTCCTGAGACCGGGTTTCGGCTGAACCGGCCAGCGGCCGACATTGTGACGGTGTCTCGCGCGATGGACGCCGGCCACAACTGGACTGTGGGTGTGACGCTCGAGGCGTCGACCAATCAACGGCAGTTAGATGCTCCCGGCGAGTACGAGATCAAGCGGGTGCTGGCGACCGGTGTTCGCACGCCTGGTCCTGAGGGCCAGCGCAACGTCTCGTTTGTAGTGACGATCGACGAATTGATTGTCGCGCACCTCGGCGACCTTCAGGGAATGCCTGAGCGCTCGGCGCTGGAAGAGCTGCAACGGGCGGATGTTGTCTTGATGCCCTGCGGGGGTGGGAAGCATCTCACCCCGGAGTCGGCGGCCAGTATCGCGGGCGCCATTGCTGCTCCGCTGGTGATTCCGATGCTCTACCAGCCCGAGGGGGCAGAGGAAGTCCAGACCGGGCTTGAACCGCTGTCGGCGTTTCTGCGCGAGATGGGATTGACTGTCGATCCGCCCAGCGACAACCACATCAATGTGACCCGAAGTTCGATACCGACCGCGCCGACGGTGGCGCCGCTGCTGGCCAGAGGAGCGTGAGATGAGTCACCAGAGTTCGCAGCCTAAGTACGAAGTAGTGATTCAACGCAATCGCCGCGTCGTCATGCGTGATGGCGTGACGATGGCGACGGATGTGTATCTGCCGGCCCGTGACGGCGTGGCGATTGAAGGTCCCTGGCCGACGCTGTTGACTCGAACGCCGTACGACAAGCTGGGGTTCGCCGCTGACGGAGAGTGGTGGGCGAAGCGCGGATATGCGCGGGTGATGCAGGATGTGCGCGGTCGGTTTGCATCGGAGGGCGACTTCTATCTGCTCAAGAACGAAGCCGAGGACGGCTACGACACGATTGAATGGCTGGCCGAGCAGCCCTGGTCGACGGGCAAGGTGGGGACAGTCGGGACGTCGTACATGGGCTGGGTGCAGTCTGCGGCGGCGGCTCTGAATCCGCCGCATCTGTCAGCGATGTGGGTCAACCAGGGTGCGTTCAACGGGCTGACGTCGTCGCTGCGACAGGGCGGTGCGCTGGAGTTGCGTTGGCTCGCGTGGGCATTCTGGAACGCGCCGGTCAGTCCGGAAGCGGTGCGGGACCCGGCACTGTACGAGGCGCTGGACCAGGCGGCAGTCGACCTGCGTGGCTACCTCAATCGGTTGCCCTGGCGACCGGGCGATACGCCGCTCTCTCTGACCAAGGACTTTGAGCGTTGGGCGATCGACCTGACGACGCTGGCTCGCGAGGATGACTGGCTGTGGCAATTGCCGTCGATGAACTTCGAGCGCTTCATTGGACAGACCGCCGATGTGCCCAGCGTGTACTCGGGCGGCTGGTATGACAGCTATACGCGGGCGACGTGCGAGTCGTTCATGGCCTTCTCGGAAGCAATGTCATCGCCGCAGTATCTGCTCATGGGTCCGTGGACGCATGGTGAGGTGACGCTGGATCGGTCGTGGTCGGGCGATGTCGACTTTGGTCCGACGGCGCCGACATCGGGCAATCTGGCTCCGAGCATTTCCGATCTGCGAATGCGCTTCTTCGACCAGACGCTGAAAGGTCTGGACAGCGGCTGGGGCGAAAGGCCTCCGGTGAAGATGTTCGTGATGGGTGGCGGCACGGGTCGGCGGATCCTGTCCGGTCGAATGGACCACGGTGGCGAGTGGCGGGATGAGTCTCAGTGGCCGCCAACCGCAGCTGCGCAGCAAGACTGGTACCTACAGCGCGACGGTGAGTTGTCGATTGAGGCGGCGGGCGAGGACGGCGGTTCGTCGAGCTATCTGTATGACCCAGCCAATCCGGTGCCGTCGATCTCGGCGAATGTCTCGTCGCTGCGCGAATACGTGGCAGAGGATCCGACGCTGAAGTCTCAGATCTGGCCTCCGACTCAGCGCTCCCGAGAGCTGATCATGCCGGGCGGAGCCGATCAGCGGACACGACCCGACGTGATGGGTGCGGAGCCGCCGTACCTGCCGACGGCGTCGCGCTCGGACGTATTGTCGTTCCGAACCGGGCCTCTGGCTGAGGACGTCGAAGCGACTGGTCCGGTGACGGTGCGGCTGTTCGTCTCGACCGACGCGCCGGATACCGATTTTACGGCAGCGTTGCTCGACTGCTATCCGCCCAATGCGGACTACCCCGAGGGCTACAACCTGCGCATTACCGACAGCATCAAGCGGCTGCGCTTCCGCAACGGCTACGACCGCGAAGAGTTGGTCTCGCCGAATGACATCGTCGAGGTGACGATCGAGCTGTATCCGACGGCGAACGTGTTCAAGGCGGGGCATCGAATTGGCCTGGAGATCTCGTCCTCGAACTATCCCCGCTTCGACGTGAATCCCAACACGGGAGAGCCCATCGGTCGACAGACGCACACGCGGACGGCCCTGAACACGGTCTGGCACGACGCCGAGCGAGGGTCTCGGCTGGAGCTGTCGGTGGCAGCGAGCTAACAGGGCCCTATTGCGTCATGAGATCGCGTCATGGGGGAGCAGGGAAGACTCAGATCCGGCGCTAGCCGGTTCCTCGCAGGCGGGGATCGAGGAGGTCGCGGAGGACGTCGCCGAGGAGATTGAAGGCGAGCACGGTGACGACGATGGCCAGACCAGGGAAGATGGCGAGCATCGGCTCGCTGCTGATCAATCGTTGAGCGCTGTTGAGCATGGTGCCCCAGGAAGGGTCGGGCGGTCGCGTGCCAAGGCCGAGGAAGCTGAGTGAGGCCTCGATGATGATCGCGACGCCGAACAGTAGTGAGGCCTGAACGACGACCGGCGCGAACGTGTTGGGCAAGATGTGGCGGGCAGCGACTCGAGGTCCGCCGGCGCCGATCGAGCGTGCGGCCAGGACGAATTCCTGCTCTTTGACCGAGAGCGTTGTGCCCCGCACGAGTCGGGCGAACGAGGGTATGAAGGTGATGCCGATGGCGAGCATGACATTCTGAATGCCGGTTCCCAGCGCCGCGATGATCATCAATGCGAGCAGGATGCCGGGAAACGCGAAGAGCGCATCCATGAGTCGCATCAGGACTTCATCGCGGATCCCACCCGAGTATCCGGCAGTGACGCCGATCGGCACGCCGATTCCGGCGCCGATCAGGATCGATACCACGCCAACCATGAGCGCCGTGCGCGATGCGTCAACGATGCGCGAGTAGTTGTCTCGACCAAGCTGGTCGGTTCCGAAAAAGTTGGAAATCGACGGCGGGGCAAACGCTTCGGCCCCAGTCGTGACCAGCGTTTCCAGCGGATCGTGAGTGGCTGCAACATCGGTGAAGACTGCGGCAAAAGCGATCAGCAGCACGACGGTCAGACTGATCACGCCGATGGGGCGGCGGACAAATCGGCGGGCAAAGACCAGGAAGTTGGCGAACCGAGGATCGCGCTCTGGCATCATGATTTCCACGGAGTCGGATGAACTCATCACTGACCTCAGGAGTAGCGAATGCGTGGATCGAGATACGCGTAGGAGATGTCGACGATCAGATTGATCGCCGCGACACCCAGCGCGATCATCACGGCGAGGGCTTGCACGGTCGGAATCTCGGAGAAGAGGATGGAGTCGATGATCAGCTTGCCGACGCCGGGCAGTCCGAAGAAGGATTCGATCACGATCGCCCCGCCGACGACGAGCGAGGTCTGTAGTCCGAGCACGGTCACGACGGGGATCAGTGCATTGCGGAATCCGTGGCGGACGAGGACGGAGCGTTCGCGTAGTCCCTTGGCTCGAGCGGTGCGCACGTAATCCTGCTGCATCACTTCAACCATGGAGGCGCGCACCTGCCGGGCGAGATTGCCGGCGAGCGCGACGCCGATGGCGAATGCGGGCAGAATCATACCCTTGAGGTTGGCGGTCGGATCCTCGAAGAAGGGTGTAAAGCCCTGGGTGGGAAACCAACCCAGCTCGAGCGCGAAGATGATCACGAGCAGCATGGCCAGCCAGAAATTGGGCACCGAGACGCCAATCACGGCAAAGAATGTGAGCCCGTAGTCGAAGGGCGTGCCCGGTTTAGCCCCCGCGATCGCCCCAATCGGGATCGCAATCAGCAGGGCCAGGGCTAGCGACATGATGCCGAGTTGCAAGGTCGCCTCAAGCCGGCTGGCAATCAGCGGGCCGACCGGGTCGTTGCTGCGCTGGGAGTAACCGAAGTCGCCCTGAAAAACGCCGGCAATCCAGTCGGCGTACTGCTCGTAGATCGGGTCATACCAACCGAGCCGCTCATTCAAGGCCTCGACGGCAGCCGGATCGGCTTCCGGTCCGAGGATGGCGCTGCCGGGCGAGCCGGGGAGCAGCCGCAGAGCGACAAAGGTGACGACAGAGATCAAGATCAGTACGGGAATCGTGGCGAGAACGCGACGAATGATGAAGTTGCGCACTGACCCAAGCTTTGCCGAACAGGTGCGTTCCGGGGCGGTGGCCACCGGATACTTTTGCGGGATGGCTGGCTGGCAGCAGCCAGCGCCCGACCGTGTGGTCGGGGCGCCGGCTGCAGTTCGCCATTGGTCGCGCCTAGGCTACTTGAGCCCTCGGCGCTGCCCAGGGAGCACCTAGGCGGTGATGGTCACGTCGCCCTGTCCCCAGTGCGGTTTTGCGTCGGCAAACAGCGGATAGGTGACATTCTCGGCGTGCGCTGTGCGCGCGAAGTGGTGGAAGAAGTTCAAGCCCCAGGCGGCCGTATCCATGGCTCGGTTGAGCTCCTGGATTTTGATGGAACGCTGGTCGGGGTCGAACTCAGCACCGACCTCGCCCAGCAGCCGGACGAGTTCCTTGCGGTCCGGGTCGTTCTCGTCCTCAGGCACGACGTTACGGCTCTGGGAGAGCGGGTCGTGGACGAATGCGAGTTGCTGCCAGACGTCGGCGCGCACCGACATCGAGGAGCTGTGACCGGAGACTTCGAGGTCCCAGAACTCACGCCAGAAGGCGGGGCTGGGCTTCGGGTTGAGCTTGGCGGTGATGCCGAACTGAGCCAGCGACGCAGCGATGAACTCGTCATGCGCGATCGCCTGGGCGCCCGAGAAGGTGTTCATCTCGAACTCGAACCCGTCCGGATGACCTGCCAGCGCGAGCTCTTCGCGCACCTTGTCGGGGTTGAAGATGTAGCCCTCGTAGTTGGGATCGTGATCTGGGCCGGTGGCCGGGCCGAGCCAGCCCCAATGGGCCGGAATGCCCTGACCGTTCCAGACCACATCGAGCAAGGCTTGCTTGTCGACGGCCCAGTTGACGGCGCGGCGCAGGTGCGGGTTGGTCCACGGCTCCATGCGCATGTTCAACCAATAGCGCTGAGTCCAGTTGGTTGGGCGCGTTTCATAGGTCAGGCCGGCTTCGGTCAGGCGCTCGACCTGGGCCGAGTCGGGGCTGAACTGGGCGTTGTACTCGCCCGCGATCATGCCGTTGATGGCCTGGTCGGAGGTTCGTCCCAGATGCCAGGTGATCTTGTTGATCTTGGGGTGACCAGGCTGCCAGTAGTCGTCGAACGCTTCGAAGACGAGGCGGTCGTCGACGATTTCTTCGACGAACTTGAAGGCGCCGGCGCCGACTGGCGAGCGGTCGATGTAAACGTCCTTCTCGGCGATCGCCTTGGGCGAGACGACCATGCCCGCGCGGTCGCCGAGGATGCGCAGCAACGGGGCGAAGGGTTGCTTCATGTTGAAGACGGCGGTCAATTCGTCCGGCGTGTCGACGCTGTCGATGAACTGCACGTCGGCGCCGGTGTTGCCCTCGGGCAAGTCGCGAGCGCGGAGGATGTGCGTCTTGACTGCCTCGGCGTTCAGCGGTTCGCCATCGTGGAACAACACGTTGGGGCGAATCGTGAAGATGATCTTCAGACCGTCGTCCGAGACTTCCCAACTCTCGGCCAGCGAGCGGCTCGTGTCGGGCACGAGGTCGGTGTCGTAGCCGACCAGGTTGTCGTGACCGACCCACAGGTGCTGGTGGTCGTTGCCACCGGAACCGGTAACCGGGTCGAGCTGGGAGAAGGAGCCTGAGAGGTCGGGAACGTTCAGTTCGCCAACTCGTGCGACAGCAGTCTGTTGGGCCTGGGCTTGCGCCTGGGCGGCCTGTTGTTCTTGCTGCTGTGCCTGCTGCTCGGCAGCGGGCTGGTCCTGCTGCTCGGCCTGCTGCGCCTGCGCGTCGGCCTGCTGCTGTTGTTGCTGTTGCGGCTGTGCAGCCTGCTGTTGTTGCTGCTGCTGGGCCTGCTGGACCTGCGTTGCAGACTGATCGTCGTCATCGTCGCCGCAACCGACCAGGGCGATCCCGGCTGCGCCGACCCCGGCGCGGGCCGAGGCTCGCAGCAACGAGCGCCGCGACATCTTGTTGCGGCGCATGCGATTCCAATAGTTCCGTTCGCTCATGAAATTCCTGTTCTGATCTGCTCCCGCACGCGCGACCGTCGCGGGCATCGTCTTGTTCCAGATACGCTCTCGCGTTTGAGAGCAATGGTCTGCCATTTAGTTTACCTCGCACGAAATACCTTGCGGCATCGGACCGGGGAGCGCCTATGGATCAGAGCCGGTAATCAGGCGTTGTTGCCGCTTGCTGAAGCTGCTGAGGATTCTCTCGTGGGAGTCTTCAATGAGATCTATGAGTTCGTCGTCGTGGAGGTCGGATTCGAGTTTGACGGCGATCCAGCCTCCTCTCTTGAGGTAGCTGGGAATCGAGACGGCCTCGTACTTGTCAATCAGAGCGGGCAGAATGGCGGGGTCGGTCTTGATTGCGATCTCTTCCGGCACGCCCTCTGGTTTGGGCTGGCCGAAGAAGATGAAAACCTTGCCTCCCTTCCCCTCGGCGTTGCGATTGCCGAGTTTGTAGACCAGATCGTCTTCCCACGGCGTGTCAGGCCAGGCGCCGGGCAGGGTTTCGCAGTAGTCGGCTATCTCGTCGCGGTTCATGGTGGCGTCGTCAGCTTGATTCGCCGGTGATCAGGCGCTGTTGGCGTTTGCTGAAGCCGGCGAGGATTCTCTCGTAGGAGTCGACGATGAGTTCTTCCAGTTCGTCGTCGGGGAGGTCAGATTCGAGGGTGATGGCGACCCAGTGCGACTTATTGAGGTAGCTGGGTAAGTTGACGGCCTCGAACTGCTTGTGCAGTGCGGGGACGATGGCGGGATCGGCCTTGAGCGAGATGGCGTGCGGTTTGCCCTCGGTGGTGCCGCCTCCGAGGAAGCAGAAGATCTTGCCGCCTTTGCCGTCAGCGTTGCGATTGCCGAGCTTGTAGACGAGGTCGTCTTCGCCCCAGGGCGAGTCGGGCCAGGAGCCGGGCAGGGATTCGCAGAGGTCGGCAACTTCGTCGCGGTTCATGCGGATTCTCCGCTGAGTCCACTCAGAAAGGCGCGCGGGACGGTGATCATCATCTGATCGATGGTTTCCTGGGGAACGCCGTCGGCCAGCAGTGCGGGTATCGCGGTCGTACTGAGGAAGAGATATCGCGTCGGGTAGTCGCGCGGCGACCCGGGGAAGGCGGCATAATCGTGGCCCAGCATCAGCTTGTGCGACCAGCCGCGATTGATCAGTTCCTTGACGGTGGCGTTGCGCGCGACCCAGTTGGGGCGCTCAGCGCCGTCCTCGGGGCCGGGATAGCGGTCCATCGAGATGTAGACGCCGGTGTTGAGCAGGTCCTCGATGTAGTCGGCGTTGACGGTGTCGGCGGTGTGGCCGATGCAGATCCTGTCCATCGGCGCGTCTTCCTCCTGGAAGATTTCAGCCTGGCGCCGTCCGACCTCGAGCGGAGCCCAGTGGTGCGTTGAGATTGGCGTGCCGGTGCGCTTGGCCGTCCGGGCTGCCGCCCTGAGGATTAGTTCGCCCTCCGGAGTGACGCCCTCGGCGTCGTTGGCGACCTTGATCACGCCTGCCTTGATGCCCGTGTCGGCGATGCCGACTTCAATCTCGCGGACGAAGATGTCAGCGATCTCGTCGGGGTCTTTGCCCCACATCCAGCGAGGGACGTCACGCCAGATGCCGGTGGCGCAGATGACGTTGACGCCCGACGCCTCTGATGCGGCGCGCATCGCTTCGACATCGCGGTTGAGGTCGGGCGTGGAAAGTTCGATCAAAGAGTCGACTCCGCCTTGCTTGGCTTCCGTCAGCTCTTCCTTGGCCCGCTGCAGAACTGCGTCCTTGTCAATCAGCCAGGGGTAGTGCTGGGTGATGACGCTGGGCGTGATCGCGACGTGCTCGTGCGAGAGGGTGAAGCCGAGGTCGTTGGCGTCGATGGGTCCGAGGACGGTTTCGATTTGGGTCATTGCCACATGCCTCAATTCCTCAGCAAGACTTCCATTCTTTGCTCCCCCTCGCAGGGGGAGCTGTCGCGGAGCGACTGAGGGGGTCCTTCGGCGGGGAGCCCGCCCTCAGCCTTCGGCAGCTCCCCCCAGAGGGGGGAGCAACGGGAACGAGCGGAACTCATCCTGCAAGGGAGAGCAACCTCATTGCGGAGTCTAGGCAATGGATCTGGCGATTACGCCTCGGCGGCGGTGAGGTTTTCGAGGAACTCAGTGTTGGACTTGGTCCGAGCCAGACGGTCGAGGAGGCGTTCGGTTGGCTCGGTGGTGCCTCCTCCGGAGCCGGCGAGGACGGACATCATGCGGCGCAGCAGCCAGACTCGCTGCAGCTCTTCTCCGGAGAGCAGGAGCTCTTCTCGCCGGGTTGAGGAGGCGGCGATGTCGATCGAGGGGTAGATGCGGCGTTCGGCCAGCTTGCGGTCGAGTCGGACTTCCCAGTTGCCGGTGCCCTTGAACTCCTCGAAGACCACGTCGTCGAGCCGTGAGCCGGTGTCGACGAGACAGGTGGCGATGATCGTCAGCGAGCCGCCCTCTTCCGCCTTGCGCGCAGATCCGAAGAAGCGCTTGGGCGGATAGAGCGCGACAGGGTCGATGCCGCCCGAGAGCGTGCGTCCCGTCGAGGGCATTTCGAGGTTGTAGGCACGGGTCAGGCGCGTGATCGAGTCGAGCAGGATGACGACATCGCGGCCCATCTCCATGAGGCGCTTGGCTCGTTCGAGTCCGAGTTCGGCAACGCGGGTGTGTTCCTCGACCGGCTCGTCGAAGGTCGATGCAATGACCTCGCCACGCACCGAGCGCTTCATCTCGGTGACCTCTTCGGGACGCTCCCCGATCAGGACGACCATCAAATGGACTTCGGGATGATTGATGGCGATGCCGTTGGCGATGGACTGCAGCAGCATTGTCTTGCCCGCTTTGGGCGGGCTGACGATCAGGCCGCGTTGTCCGCGGCCCATCGGCGCAACGAGGTCGATGACCCGGCCGGAAAGCTCAGCCGGGTCTTCGGTTTCGAGTAGGAACTTTTGATGCGGGAAGACGGCGGTGAGGTTCTCGAAGTAGGGTCGTGAGGCGGCTTCGGTGGCGTTTGCGCCGTTGACCATGTCAACGCGAGAGAGCCCGTAGTACTTCTCGCCCTGCTTCGGCGGCCGGACCGAGCCGATCACGTAATCGCCGGTGCGCAGACCGGAGCGTCGGACGAGGCTCTGAGAGACGTAGACATCGGTTGGCGCAGGGAGCAGTGATTCGCCGCGCAGGAAGCCGTAAGAGTCGTCGACGACTTCGAGGACGCCTCCGGAGAGTATGTGTCCTTCGGCCTCCGACTGGGCCTGCAGCAAGCGGAGCACGATGTCCTGCTTTTTCAGGCCGGACAGTCCGGTGACCTCAAGTTCTTTTGCTTTGGCAAGCAATTCCTCTCGGGTCAGGTGTTCGAGTTCGGGGATATTCAGGCTCGTCATCGGCTACCTCTGCTTTGGGCGCTCTGCTTGCTGGGCTGTGATGTGATGGAAGCAACGGTCGGCATGTTGGTCGGACGGCACGGATTGAGTTTCGTGGTGTCGGCGCTGCGTGGACGGAGTCACGGAAGGGTCCGAAGAATAACGACGTCTGGTCGATTCGGTGCTACTGCGCTCAACGACGCCGGTCATGTTGGGTGGCGCGGGGCGCGGAAGCCTGGCTCAAGGGGACAGATCCAATCCTAGCCCCGCCGATTGCGGATTGGCAAGCAATGGAGGCCGCAACCTCCGAGATTTGGGACCGAATCACGAAACCGGCTGTGCCCGAAGCTGCGCTTCCGCCTTGTGCCAATCATCGAGGAAGGCCTGGATTCCCTTGTCGGTGAGTGGATGCTGCTGCATCTGCTCGAGCACAGGGAAGGGAATCGTCGCGATGTGAGCGCCGACGCGCGCGGCCTCGGCCGTGTGATCGGTGTTGCGCAGCGAAGCGGCTATGACCTGCGCCGGCAGATTGAAACGGTCGAGCAGATTGACCGTGTCGGCGACGAGCTGGATACCGCTTTCGCCGATGTCGTCAAGCCGTCCAACAAACGGTGAGACATAGGCTGCGCCGGCGCGGGCGGCCAGCAGTGCCTGGTTGAGGGAGAAGATCAGGGTGGTGTTGATCCGGATGCCCTCGTTGGAGAGCGCCTTGATTGCAGCGAGTCCTGGGCCGTCAATAGGAATCTTGACGACGACCTTTTCTTGCCAGCCGGCAAGCTCGCGGGCTTCCTCGATCAACGCAGCGGTCGTGCGTGTGACGCACTCAGCCGAAATGGGGCCATCGACCATCTCGGCGATGCGCAGGATGCGTTCGCGGTAGGTGATCGCATTGTCGCCCTCGTGGGTGACGGCGCGGGAGTGCAGCGAGGGGTTGGTCGTGATGCCGTCGCAGACGCCCCAGTCGACGGCCTGTTGGATCTCGTCGAGTCGGGCGGTGTCGAGGAAGATTTTCATTGTGGCGGTTCCTTTACCGACGATTATGGCTGCATCGCGACACAGCAGCTACGGCTGCATCGAGGTGTAGCAGCTATGGCTGCATCGAGGTGTAGCAGCTATGGCTGCATCGAGGTGTAGCAGCTATGGCTGCAAGGTAACGAGCGCGATCTGAACGGGCAGTAGCAGCGACATGAGGATCGCGAAGACGAGTGGCCCGCGGTCGTTGAGGGCGTCGGTCAGTTCGTCGGAAATCTGGCCGGTTTTGCGCGCCTGGAGGGAGAGCAGCCGGACTCGCCTGACGCCGGCGAACATGCCCGGCACGAGGACAAAGAGCGAGACCAGGTAGAGGATTTCGGCAGCGAGCAGCCAGCCGGTCTCAATTGGATCGACACTCTCGGCGCGAATGCCCCAGACGGCGCCCAGGACGCCCGTCGCGATGATGCCGGGCAAGAGCAATCGGGTGTGGGCGCGGTCGGCCGAGCGGAACAGGACATCACGCTCGACCGCGTCTTCGGTCTGCCAGGCGCGGGTCAGGGCGAGCGTCAACGCGGCCACGCCGCCTGCAAAGACCACGGTGGCGAGCGTGGTGAGGAATCGGAAGATATCGTCTTCGCTCACGTCTGAGGGCCTTCGGCAGATCCCCCTGCGTGGGGGAGCGTGGAAGTGGAACGATTGGTTGCGCCAGCCGGATGACGGAGGGCCGTCTCGGCTTCAGAGAGGACCGAGTCAATGAATCCGACGAAGAGTGGGTGCGAACGTTCGGGGCGCGATTTGAGCTCGGGATGGAACTGGGAGCCGAGCATGAAGGGATGACCGTGGACCTCGGCAATCTCGACCAGGGCGCCATCGCGCGATGTGCCGCTGGCGACGAGTCCGGCGCGCTCGAAGCGGTCACGGTACTCCGGATTGAACTCCCATCGGTGACGGTGGCGCTCGTGAGCGATGCCAGCCTCGTATAACTGTCGAGCACGCGTCTCGGGATGCAGCTGGCAGGTGTACATTCCCAGCCGCATCGTGCCGCCTTTCTCGCTCACTTCTCGCTGTTCGTCGAGCAGAGCGATGACAGGAGCGTCGGTGTCTTCGTCGGCCTCGGTCGTGTTGGCGTCTGGTAGGTCAAGCCGTTCGCGGGCGAACGCAATCACCATGTTCTGCATTCCCCGGCACAGCCCGAGGTAGGGAATCCGCTGTTGCAATGCGAAGCGGGCCACGCCGACCTCGCCTTCGATCCCGCGCTCGCCAAATCCTCCAGGCACGATCACCCCGTCCACGTCAGCGAGTGCGGCGGCGATCTCGGGCTGATCGGCTTCGTCGAGGTCGTCCGATTGGATCCAGGTGATGTCGACGCTCGCGCGGCGCTGCGCACCGGCGTGAATCAGCGCTTCCTTGACCGAGAGGTAGGCGTCTCGCAGCTCGACGTACTTGCCGACGATCGCGACGCGGCAGACTCGTTCGGTCTGGCCCAGCCGGTCGGTCCAATCGGTCCAGGCATTGATCGAGCGGTCCGAGACGCAGGGCTTCGGTTCCAGTCCGAGACGATCCAGGGTGAGGTCAGTGAGTCCGGCTCGTTCAAGCATTGAGGGGACCTGGTAGATCGACGAGGCGGTCTCGAGCGTCATCACTGCCTCGGCCGGGACATCGCAGAAGAGGGCAAGCTTGTCAGTAATCGACGCTTCTGCGGGGATGTCGGTGCGAGAGATGATGACGTCGGGCTGGATGCCCATGCTGCGCAGGGTGCGTACGGAGTGCTGGGTCGGCTTGGTCTTGAGTTCGTCGGTGGCCTTGAGATGGAAGAGCGGGGTGACGTGGATGGCGAGCGTGCCGTTGCGCGGTTCTTCGTAACGCATCTGGCGGATCGCTTCGAGGAAGGCCTGGCCTTCAATATCGCCCACGGTGCCGCCGACTTCCACGATCAGGACATCGACTCCGGCTTTCAGGGCCAGTCCACGGACTCGTTCCTTGACCAAGTCGGTGACGTGCGGCACGGTCTGGATGGTGCCGCCGAGGTAGTCGCCGCGCCGTTCGCGCTCGATGAGCTCAGCTGAAATCTGGCCCATGGTGACTGACGAGGCGGAAGTTAAATTCTGGTCGAGGAAGCGTTCGTAGTGGCCCAGATCGAGGTCGGTCTCTGCGCCGTCGTCAGTCACGTAGACCTCACCGTGCTGGTAGGGCGACATCGTGCCGGGGTCGACGTTGAGATAGGGGTCAAGCTTCTGGACGGTGACGGAGAGGCCTCGCGACTGGAGCAGTCGACCGAGTGAGGCGGTGGTGATGCCCTTGCCGACGGAGGAGATCACGCCGCCGGTGATGAAGATGTACTTCGGTGACGGTTCGTCGCTACTCACTGGCCCCATGATCCATTTGTGATCCGCCCTGCAGATTGACCAGTAGGTCAACCTGGTCGCCATCGTTGAGCGGATCTTCCGGAAGCGCTTGCACCGAGTTGATTACGACGGCGATCGCCTCCCGGTCCTGCTCGGAAAAGTCCTCAGACTCGAGGATGTGCTGCGTGGTGATGCCGTCGAACCAGTCAACGCTGAGGTTCGACTGCTTCGATTTCGAGAGTGGGACAAGCGTCATGAAGAGCTTGACGTTGATGGCCATGTCGGACTCCGTCGCTGGTTGGTTGGGAGTGTATCAACGGGCTGCGCCGAGGGCGTCGCTCGCGTCACGCAATATGTGGACGGCTGCACTGCGGACGCCGGGATTGTTCGGTTGGCCGCCCATCGGGTAGGGAAACAGCGTGGCGTAGCGGGACAGGGTGACGGCCATGTGCTGTGCGACGGGTGTGTACACACCGTGGGGAAACTCGCGCCAGAAGGTCGCGGCTTCACCCCAGTTGCCGGCCAGCGCCTGGACATCATGCGAGTACTGCTGCGGCTCGATTTCGACACTGCTGTCCAGCAGGCCGATCCGGTCGACCAGGTCTCGATGGACTCGATCGACGGAACTCAGGAGCGCTTGCGCTGCGGTCCGTTCAATCGCTTCAGGCGCTGGGTCTCCGCTCCGGCGAGCGCTGATCAACATGTGGACAGGAGCCTCGTTGAAGTCGGATTCTGGGAGCCAGGGCGAGACCTGTTCGGTCATTGGACCTTCACGCCGCCAGGCGCGGCGATCGTCGTCGCAGCCCACGATTAGTCCCCAGGCCGGACCGAAGGGGGAGACGCCAATGCCGAAGACGGTCACCGGACGGTCGACGCGCAACTCGCGGCGAATCCGTTGCCGCGTGAGCAAGCGTTGCAGTCGATTGGGATAGGCCGAGTCCTTCACGTCGGCAGCGACGCCGAGCGCCGAGAGTCCGGCGCGCAGGTATGCGGGCAATTCTGCGTCCTGTGGCGGTTGGTAGCTGATGCCGGTGACCGATCCAACGATGTAGCTCGGTTGCGGCGCGCCAATCTGTCCAACATGAGCGACCAGACAGCCGACCAACGGCGCCCAGTGATACTCGTAGCGTGCGTTGACGAACGCCTTCACGTCAGGCTCCTCAGCACAGTGGCTTGAGCATACGGAGGCGCAGGTATGCTGAGACAGCCCATGCCAACCTCAACAAACGACCACGCCGCAGTTGAACCGACGATCGATGTCCTGGACTGCGGGTTGCGCGTCGTCGTGACGTCGATCCCTCACTCGCAGGCTGCGGTGTTGGCCGCGTACGTCGGCGTCGGATCTCGCGACGAAGCCCGCGACACGCTGGGCCTGTCCCACTATCTCGAACACATGCTGTTCAAGGGGACAGAATCGAGACCCGAACCGACAGCAATCTCGGCAGCGATCGAGGGCGCAGGGGGGTCGCTGAACGCGTTTACTTCGCGCGAGCTGACCTGCTACTGGAATCGGGTGCCGTTCAACAAACTTCCATTGGCGATGGATGTGCTGGCCGACTCGGTGCGCAACTCGGTGTTGGCCGAGTCGGAGATCGAACGCGAGCGCACGGTGATCTGCTCGGAGATCCGGCGAGCGCACGATCAGCCCGGACAGCGCGCCGGGCAACTGTTGAACCAGGCAACATACGGCGAGCAGCCGTTGGGCTGGGAAATCGCCGGCGACCTGGAATCGGTCGGCGCCGTCACACGTGAGCATCTGGCATCGCACATTGAGAAGTTCTACCGACCGTCGAACATCGTGCTGTCGGTGGCCGGGAATGTGGCGCGTGAAGAAGTGCTAGAAATCGCCGAGCGGCACTGGAGTGCGGGCTGGGCGGACGGATCGGATGAAGACGTGCCCGCCAGGCCTCGAGCAACTGATGCGATGTCCGATGACATTGCGCAGATCGAAGTTCGCGACAACGAACAGTGCAACCTGGCGCTCTCGCTGCGGGCGATCTCGCGTCTCGACCCCGACCGCTATGCGATGGGCCTGATGAACGAGGTGCTGGGCGGCGGGATGACTTCTCGGCTGTTCACGGAAATCCGGGAGAAGCGCGGTCTGGCTTATTCGGTGGGATCGCATCCGACTGCGTTTGACGACGCCGGACATCTCTCAATCATGGCCGGTGTGACTGCTGAGCATGTGCTCGAAACCGTCGAAGTGGTGATCGACGAGTTGCGGAAGATCAGCTCGGAACCTGTAAGCGATGAAGAACTCGAGCGGGTGCGGGAACATGCGGTGGGCTCGTTCCGGCTGAGTCTGGACGCCGCTGCGAGCTGGTGCCATCGGGCGGGCGGGATGTTGATCTCGAACGGCACGATCGAGCCGGTTGAGGAAACGATCGCCGGGTTCGAGTCGGTGACGGCGGCCGACGTCCAGCGAGCGGCGCAGAGGATTGTCCGCGAGGGCAACCTGGCGGCTGCTGTGGTCGGCCCGTTTGACGATGTCGCCGCTCTGCGCGAACGCGTCGACGGCTTCAGCCCCAACTAGCGACGAACAAATGGAGCGCCGTGATGGATGACGTCCGCGCCCTGCTAGTCCTGCTTCCCGACAGCCCGATCCCCGACGCGGCGACAGTGGAGTATGCCGACGGCCTGATTCTCGTTCCACCGCAAGATGAGAGTGACTTCAGCACGGTGAGTGAACGCGTTCGCGCAGCGATCGAGCTGGGACTGCCGGTGTATCTGGTGACTCCTGCGCTTGACTCCGGACTCACCCGAACGTATCTGCAGAGCGCCTTGCAGGAAGGCGTCTATGGAGTCGCCGTGCAGACGGCAGCCAGTGTTGATCAGCTTCGCTATCTCGAAGGGATCCTGGAAGAGATCGAGATTCGCACGGGGATCCGCCCAGGACTGACGGCGATGGCGGTTGGCTTCCATGATCCACGCGCAATCAACATCATGTCTGAGGCGCTGGCCGCGATGCGCGACTCCGCCGACCGGATGACCTGGATCGCGTACGACGAAGCGGAGTTCGCAGAGTCACTGGGAGTCGCGCCCGATAGTGCGACCGTTGCGGTCGGCGGCTCGAATGTGGTGCTGACCGCGGCAGCGTTCGATCTACCGGTCGTGTTCGGATTGCCAAGCGATGCGGAGCGCGCAGCCGCTCTCGGTTTCCGTGGCTGCGCGACGGATGATCCCGCGGAACTCGAAAGTCTGCGTTCAGTCTTCAGTCGACCAGAATCGGAATCAGCAACGGACGAGGAGGATTCGTAGTGGCAGCCATTGTGATGCGATCGATGTTGTCGGTGCCGGGGATCCGTGAGCGCTTCATTGAGAAGGCGCGCGATGCCGAAGCCGACGTGCTGTGTTTCGACCTTGAGGACTCGGTGGCCTGGGACGACAAACCGGCGGCACGCGAGTTACTCTGCCGCGTCCTACCCGACTTTCCCAAGCGCGGACGGCAAGTGTTTGTCAGGACCAACGGCTATGACACGGGACTGATCGAACAGGAACTCGATGCCATTGTGCAAACGTGGCTGGATGGCGTCAGCGTCTCGAAGATTGAGTCGGCTCGTGATGTGCAGCGGATCGATGACTACCTGACGTTGCTGGAGCGGGCGCGAGGCTTGGAAGACGGGCAGGTGAAGATCGCCGCCTGGATCGAGAATGCGCACGCCGTCGCGAATGCGTATGAGATTTGTGCGGCGTCGGAGCGCCTGGTAGGCATCTGCGTCGGCGGCGAAGACTATGCCGTGAGCATCGGCGTTCGTCGGACGAAGGGCGGAGCGGAGTTGGAGTTGGCCCGGCGAGCGTCGGTCAACGCGGCACATGCGGCCGGCATCGCTCCGTTGGACACGCCCTGGACCGACATCCGTGATCCTGAAGGATTTGAAGATGAGCTTGCGCGGATGAAGGAGATCGGATTCCTGGGCAAGTTCTGTATTCACCCCGATCAGTTGGGGCCGGCCAATCGCGTGTTCAGCCCGCCGTCAGACGATGTCGATTGGGCGCGCCGGGTCGTGGACGCCTACCAGGAGGGCGTCGAGCAAAACCTGGGAGCCGTGGCCTTGGACGGCCAAATGATCGACAAGCCGGTGCTCGAACAGGCCGAGAATGTATTGGCGCGCTCAGAGCAAATCGCAGCGATGGAGTCGGCTCGCTAGTCCATGTTGACCGGATATGGAGTGGCGGCGATCAATTCAATCACCAACGGATTTAGAAATCTGTAGAAGAACGTCACGTTGGCGATAGTGATTTGAAGCACCTGCACCGATTCGTCTTGTGAGACATCCTGAACCCGTGGATTCACGATAGTTGGATCGGCGAGTAAATCCCGAATGATGCGAACAGCGGTCGCGACATCGTCTGCGCCAAACGCAGCGAGGTCCTGCTTCGCACCATTGGTGTACGCCAGGTCGAATCCCTGCGGTTCGTTAGTCACCTGAGGAGTTGAGGCTCAACACGGGTGCCTGGATGCCGCAATCGTTCGGCAACATCGGGGTGACTGTCGAGATAGACGCCGAAAGTAGTCGGCGCGCGCGGTGCGCGTTGAGACTGCCGTTCGCCGTACCAATCCTGCCACCAGCTTGCGAGGGCGAGGGGATCGATGACGCCAGTCCCTGCCATTGCTTCCTGCCATGACGGCTCAAACTTGAGTTGCTCGGTCAAATGACCGCACGCAACAGTCCCAAACTCAAGGTGGACCGCCGAGATGGCTGTCTGAGCCAGCAAGCTCCACTCATTCAGTTCGGTACCGCCTGGCACTGGAATCAGACGATCCCCATGAACGGCGTACTCCCTCTCCACTATTGCAACGACAGGGCCTTCGCTCCTCGCTTGGATCGGGTCTGGAAAGAGCAACTTCTCCAAGCTGAACTGGCTGAATCCCTGTGCGTAACAGAGGAGGTTTTGTAGTTGCCGGTGATTGAGAGGATCGCCACGCTCGGACGCGATGTGTAACAGATGTTCCGCTGCCTCCAGCGCCGTAAAGAATGGTGCGTCGTCGTGGAACGGAAGGCGGGCCATGCGTCGAGGCTAGCAAGCTGTAACTGCCGCGTCATCCGAGAACAGACGACGTTTCCGTTAGAGCACGCCGCGTGGGTTGCGGCCCAGGCGGAAGGCTCCGGATCGTTCGTAGGCTGAGTCGGCGACGTAGACGTGTTGACTGGCGACGAGGATGTCTCGTAGCAGTTGTTGCAACGGATTGTCGACGAAGGCCGCGGCTCCGCCGCCCGTGTGGTGGGCGAAGCGGACGACGTCGACACAGGCGTCGGTGACCCAGGTGACCATGGCTCGGATGCGCGCATCGTCAGCGGGGGTCGTCGGCTGGCCGGCTTCTCGTTGGGCCATGGCGCCGTCAAGGGTGGTCATCGCGTAGGCGCGGGCGGCCTCGTAGCGGCAGGACATCTCGCCGTAGTCGCGCTGAAATGTGCTGCGATCGGCGATGGCTTCAGCGGAGGCGAAACGGACTCGCTTGGTGAGTTCGCCGTTCAGCAAGTTGAGTGCTTGCCGAGCTGCGCCGAGCGCAATACCGGTATGTCCGGGACTGAGGAATGTGATTGTGGGGTTTTGGAACCACGCGCCGCCTCGATTCGAATGCACTCCTCCGAATGGCGTCGTGAACTCAGGCCGCACTATCACGTCATGTATCTGGTAGTGGCAGCTTCCAGTGCCTTCGAGACCCATCACGTTCCAACTGTCCTCGACGGCCACGCTCGCCTGCGGGACGACGGACCCGATGACTGGCGGCAGCCCGTCCTCGGGTGTTGGTCGTGAGCCGTCTTCCTTGACGACGACCGAGTTGGCCAGGACCCATCCGCAATGCCGGATACCGCTGCAGAACGACCAGCGGCCGTTGAGGCGGAAGCTGCCGTCGGCCAGCGCTGTCGCCCGACCCTCGGGATTGGCCGTTCCTGCCATCCGTGGGAAGTCGTTGCCGAAGACCGTGTCGAGACCCGCGCCGGCGGCGAGGTGCGCGCCGGCCAACCCAGCCGTTTCAGCCTGGATCATTGCGACCCAGCCGCTGGAGACATCCACTGCGGCGAGCTGTTCGAAGGCTTCCACCTGGGTTGCGGGGTGGACATCGTGGCCACCGACCTCTCTCGGCGAGGCCATGGCGAAGAAGCCGGCGTCTTCCAGCGCGGTGACAGACTCGGCAGCGAGGGTCTTACCAGCGGCCGACGCCGTCGCGTGTTCAGCGAGTGTGGCAGCTACGGCTTCCGCTCGCTCGATCCAGTCGGATCGTTCTTGCTGTCGTTCGACGGTCGTGCGACTCATGGATGGGCCTCCAACGCTCTTCTGCGTGGTCTACAGCCCAGGTCGGACGGGTAGGCCGAGCTGGTGCTGGCCGCGTCGGATGTAGGCGGACTGAGTCTGGATCACGTGTTGGCTGACGGTCTGGATGTCTCGCAGCAGGCGGGCCAGGACGTTGTCGCTGTATACGGCTGGCCCTCCTGCGTGTTCGTGGACTGTGCGCACGATCTCTTCGGCTGTTTGATGAGCCCAGCGCAACGCTGAACGCGCGCGGTCGTCCATACGCACCGCATCCTCGACGGAACGCACTGGCGCCGTCAGCAACTCATCGAAGAGATGATGGCCAAAGCCTTCCATCACCTCGAGCTGGGCCGCGCAGCGTCCGAGGTCACCCTGGAAGTGCTGCTGCTCGGCAATCGAGGATCGCTGACCGGTACGGGTGTGGGATGTGGCCTGCGTCGTGATCTCTTCCACAGCTCGTTTGGCGACACCGAGGGGGAATCCGTAACCGGCGGCAGTGAGAAATGTGACGGTCGGGCGGGCCAGCCAGCCGTCGCCGCGCAGCGGTGGACGTTCGAAGCCGACCAGGCACATCTCGTCGGGGACGAAGACGTTGTCGAATCGGTAGTGGGTGCTGCCGGTGCCGCGCATGCCCAGGGTGTGCCAGGTGTCTTCGACCGTCACATCGGACTTTGGCGCCGAGACAATCACCAGCGGCGGCGGTTTGCCCGGCTCCGGATCGCGTCCGGTGATCCGACACTGTGCGAGGACGTAGTCACTGTGGTGGATACCCGAGGCCCAACCCCAGCGTCCGTTGACGAGCCAACCGCCCTCGACCTGCTCGGCTTCGCCATCGGGCGCGATCGATCCGCATGTCACGGGCCAGCGCTGGTCGGCGTCGGCGAAGATGCGTTCGAGGGAGCTATCGGGCAGTCGCGAGGCGAGCCAGGCGGACTCATGTGCCCCGATCAGCGCGCACCAACCGGCGGACGAATCGTGGGATGTGATGTCGGCGATCACTTGTGTCTGGAGCCTGGGATGCGCATTGACTCCGCCGAGCTCGGTAGGCGAACAGAGGTTGAACGCGTCGACGCTGCGCAGCGCGGCTTCTGTGGTCGGGGAGAGGTGGCGCAGCTCCTCGTTAGCTTCGGAATCGCTGCGCAGGGTGTCGCCAATTGTCGCAATCCGTTCGCGCCATTCGGCTCGCTGGTCGGACAGGGTGTTGGTCATTGATGCCCTCGATCTGCTACCTCCGCTTAGGGTAGGCGTCCAGACCATCCTCATTCCGTCATTCCCGCGCTCCGTCTCCGGAATCTCGATGAAGGGCGCAAGGTCGTCGGGCGAGATCTAAACCGCTGTGCTGAACGCTGGGAGATGCCCGCGTCAAGCGCGGGTATGACGGAGGTGGGTATGGGTGTGGGTTCTCTGAGGTTGGGCAGGCCAGAGCCGCTCCTATATGCCAGGCCGGACCTCAAGCCCTAGGCGGTGCCGGCCCAGGCGGACGTAGGCGCTGTCACCGGGCATGACGTGCTGGGCTGAGGTCTGGATGTCTCGGAGCAGTTGCTGAATCATGCTGGTTTCGAAGACGTCAGCGCCGCCCATGTGCTCGTGCACGATCTGCACAATTCGCTCTGTGGTCTGATTGCACCAGCGATAGGCCGAGCGGGCGCGATCGCATAGTTCGACAGTCTCCTCCGGCGTGTTGATTGGCGTGTCGTGTAGCAGCTCGCTGAGGCGGTGGCCGTAGCCTTCGATCGCTTCGAGCATCGCCTGAGCCTGGCCGATGTCGTGCTGCACTCGTTCTCGCTCGGCAATGGGCGTTCCGTACGCCTGCCGTTTCCGGTTCGGCGCATGGGTGGCGAACTCTTCCAAGGCTCGCCGAGCAATGCCGACACTGGTCGCGTACATCGCCGGGACCAGGAAGATCGGGTTTGGACGCGTGACGAACCCATGGCCACGCAGCGGCGGGCGGTCCAGGTTCTCGAGGCGCATGGCGTCGGGCACAAACAGATTGTCGAAGCGGTAGTGCGCGGAGCCGGTGCCACGCATGCCCAGCGTGTGCCAGGTGCCCTCGATGATGACGTCCTCACGAGGAGCAGCGAGCGTCACCGTTGGCCGAGGCTGATCCGGTTCCGGGTCGATCCTGGCGATGAAGCTCTGGGCCAGGACGTAATCGGCCGTGTGGATGCCGGATGCATACGACGATCGCACGTTGGCGATCCAGCCGCCGTCGACCTGTTGGGCCTCTCCTGTCGGCGCGAGCCCTCCGGCGGCTACGGGGAAGTGCTCCGCAGTGAGTTCAGGGTTGAAGATTCGGTGCGCAGTTTCCTCGGGCAGTCGCGTCGCGAGCCAGGCTGATTCCTGGCAGCCGTTCATCAGATTCCAGCCCGCCGACGGTGCGGCTGTTGAGACAGCCGCAACGGTCTCGAACTGGATCAGGGGATGCAGATCCGAGCCGCCGAGCTCAACCGGCGTGCAGATTCCGAACGCCTCGATGCTGCGCAGTGCTTCCATTGTCGCGGGCGAGAGGTGGCGCAGTTCTTCGGTGTGGTCGACTTCGGCGCGGAGGATCGTGTCGATCGACTCGGTGCGCTCTCGCCAGTCGCGACGCTGTTCGGTCAGGTCGGTTGCCATTCGGAAACAACGCTTCCCGTGGTTGTCATCGGGGCTGACCGTACCGCGCATACACTGAGTTCGCAATTGGGTTGACTACGCGGATGCTGCTGACAGGAGCGCGATGATGGCTGGTGTTTCCGACGTTCGGGAGATCATTGCGGGCGATGGCGAGACGGGTGTGGAGATCACGCGCAACGTTCGGCGCTGGGTCGATGAGCAGGTGATTCCCAACGCCGTGGAGCTGGAACATGCCGGCGAGTTTCCGACGAAGATTCACGCCGACATGTGCGAGATGGGCATCTTTGGGATCACGTTTCCCGAGTCGCACGGTGGACTCGGGCTGTCGTTCGAGACCTATTCGGCAGTGATCGAGGAGATTGCGCGCGGCTGGATGGGGCTAGCCGGAATCATCAACACCAACGTGATCGACGGCTGGATCATTGACGAGTACGGCACAGACGATCAGAAGAATCGCTTCCTGCCCGGCCTGGCGACAGGCGAGAAGCAGGGCTGCTTCACGATTACGGAACCCAATGCCGGATCGGACGCGCAGGCGATCCGGACCACGGCGACGCGCGACGGCGACGACTACATCCTCAACGGCAACAAGCTGTTCGTGACCAACGGCGACCGTGGTGATGTCTACCTGGCAATGACCAAGACGGACCCGTCGGCACGGCCTCGGCATCGCGGTATATCGGCATTCCTGGTCGAGAAGGGCACGCCGGGATTCTCGATGGCGCGAACGATCGACAAGCTGGGCTACAAGGGTCCCGAGACGGCGGAGCTGTTCCTCGAAGACGCCCGCGTGCCGATGGACAACTTGCTTGGCGGACAGGAGGGCCGCGGCTTCCAGCAGATGATCTCTGGACTGGAGATTGGTCGGATCAACGTCGCCTCACGCGCCACGGGTGTCGCGCAGGCGGCGTTTGATGCCGCGATTGTTTATGCACAACAGCGCGAGACGATGGGTCGGCCGATTGCGCAGCATCAGGCGATCCAGCTCAAACTGGCCGAGATGGCGACCAAGATTCGCGCGGCGCGGCTGCTGACTCGGGACGCGGCACGGAAGAAGGACAGCGGCCAGCGCTCTGACCTTGATGTCGGGATGGCCAAGCTGTTCGCGACCGAGGTCGCGCTGGAATGCACGCTCGAATCGATGCGCGTGCATGGCGGCGTTGGCTACACGAAAGAGCTGCCGGTCGAGCGCTACTATCGCGACGCTCCGCTGATGGCGGTCGCCGAGGGGACAAACGAGATCCAGCGGATCGTGATCGCACGGCGACTGCTGGAGATGTACAAGGTCGACTGAGGCGCGGCGCCCGGCGGTGCCGGCGCGTATGAGGAAAGGGGCATAACGATGCCGACGAAGGAACTGTACGGACGCTACTTGGACGAATTTGAAGTGGGCGAACTCGTTGAGCACTGGCCGGCGCGGACGGTGACCGAGGCCGACGACTTGATGTTCTGCATGCTGACGATGAATCATCATCCGCTGCACACGAACAAGCAATACGCCGAGGACACGCAGTTCGGCCAGCGTGTGGTCTCGGGGCCATTCGTCTATTCGCTGATCTTCGGGATGACGGTGCCGACGATCTCGGGCAAGGCGATCGCCAATCTGGCGACAACGGATCTGCGTCACACAGCGCCTGTCTTCCACGGCGACACGCTGCAAGCGCGGACGGAGGTGTTGGAGGTCAGGGAGAGCAAGAGTCAGACGGATCGCGGAATCGTCACGGTGCACACGACAGCGGCAAACCAGGACGGGACTGAAGTGCTTTCGTTTCATCGGGCGGTGATGATCCCGAAGCGACCGGAGTAGCGTTCACCGCTGTCATTCCTGCGCGGGGAGACCCTTGCCAAACTGAGTTTTCCGTCATTGCCGCTCTCTGACGCGGGTATCTCGCTGCATCCGGCAACGACGTCTGTGCTCGAATCAGCGAGATACCCCCGTTCAAGCTGGGGGCAGGGTCCGCGACAATCGCGGGTATGACGGAGCTGCTTGCGCGGAGTTGACTGTTTTTCAAAGCTCTCCGCAGACAGGAATCGCGATCCTCATGCGGTTCATCGGAATGAGGGGTGTCGGCGTCGCTCAGCTGTCCCGCTCGCGTAGGTCGAGGGACGACTGCTGGCCGTTCGCCGAATGTTGTTGGGTGCTTCGTGATTCCTGCCTGCGCAGGAATGACGGATCGGGTGAGGCGGACTGAATCAAGTATTCGCGAACCGGCCCCCTACCTCTCGCATTTGAGTTGATCGACCGCCGCACACGGACCTCGTTGAGTTCAAACAAGTCTGATGAATACATAGAAGCGACATCCGGGTGCCCGGAGTTTGATAGTGCTACGTCTGCTCCCTGGCTCGCCAGGGTCGATGCTGTGCTTGCCAGTCGCGCCTGATCTTCAGCGCCAAAATCCTTGGCTGTGTATGCGGTGAAGTAGGCGGTCTCGCTGACTGGGACGTATGGCGGATCGAAGTAGGCGAAATCTCTCGATCCGGCCGTTGCCGGCGCGGTGGCGAAGTCTGCGACCTTCAACGTGACTCCTTGTAGCGCCTCTGACACCGCGCGCAGATTGCGTTCGTCGCAGATAGTGGGGTTCTGGTACTTGCCGTGGGGGACGTTGAAGTGGCCCTTGCTGTTCACCCGGTAGAGGCCGTTGAAGCAGGTCTTGTTGAGGAAGATGAGGTTGGCCGCTCCGCCTAGATCGCAGGTCAGTTTCTTGCTGCGAATCGTGTAGTAGTACTCGGCCCGATCCTCGCTGTGGCGGTACTTGGTCTGATGCACCTTGAGCGCTCGGATCAGTTGATCGACGTTGTCTCGGACCTGCGTGTAGGCGTTGATCAGTTCCTCGTTGCTGTCCGAGAGGACGGCTTGGTTGAATCGACCCTCGGCCTGGAGGGCGAAGAAGAGGGCTCCGCCCCCGAGGAACGGTTCGTAGTAGGTCTCGATCTGCCTGGGAGCCGCCTTGAGTAGCTCTGGCAGCAGGGCGGTCTTGCCGCCGGCCCACTTGAGGAATGGCTTGGCCATCTCAGCAGCCGTTTCTGACGGCCTGGATGGCCTGGTCGACGGCGTGGTCGATGCGCTGCATGAGCAGGTCTGACCTGTTCTGATAGAGGCTGCGGGTCCAATCGATTCGCCAGCGCTGCTCGAGGCGGAGTTGATGTGCGGCGGTTGCAGCTTCGACCTCATCCTCGTCCTCGATGGTGACTTCGCCATCGGGACGAATCAGTGCGTCGAGCAGGAGGTCGTGGAACTCGACTGTTTGACCGTCGAAGAAGACGTGATCGACGGTGTCGAGTCGGTAGATGCGCAGGTCGCCGTTGGGCTTGTGCAATCGGTAGGCGCTGTAGGGCTTGCCCGGCCACCAGATGCCCCAGCTTGTGAATCCGGTGGCCCGGGGATACCGATCCATTGCGCGTGGATCCTTGTCCGCCACCCAACGCCCGACGATCACTTCGGGCGTCGTCAGCCAGCGCTCGAGGGGAAACTCGAGGATGTGTCCGTCGAGCGCGACCTTGCGCTCGATCAGTTGTTCTGTCGGGGCGGGCGGCAGGTCGGAGCCGTCTGCGGACTCGCTCATGTGCGCAGATTACTGCTAGCGATTTGGTTCGCGATATTGAGCGGCTACCGTGCTACGCTTGCCTGCGGATCGCGGTGGTCCTTCCGTTCACCGTCCAGATTTCGGTGGAAACAGTCATGTCGCTCGCCGTTGATGGTTGAGCGCCCGAGTTGGAGTGCGCAAAGATGCCGGCAGTCGTGGCGATTGGTGGGCAGTGGGGAGATGAAGGTAAGGGCCGGGTCGTAGACCTCCTGGCGCGTAAGGCGTCGATCGTGGTGCGCTATTCGGCGGGTAACAACGCCGGACACACGATTGTTAACGCCAAGGGCAAATTCGCACTGCACCTGGTGCCGGCGGGCATCTTCTATCCCGACAAAACGGCGATCATCGGCAACGGCCTGGTCATTGACCCGCAGGCGCTGATCGACGAGATCACCATGCTTGAGACACGCGGCGTCAGCACCGACAAGCTCAAGGTCTCGGACCGTGCGCACCTGGTGATGCCCTGGCACCCGATCATTGACCAGCAGGAAGAACAGTTCCGTGGCTCGGCTGCGGTCGGCACGACGGGCAAAGGTGTGGGACCGGCGTTCTCGGACAAAGTGGCGCGCTGGGGCATCCGCATGTCGGAGTTGGCCAACGCCGAGGGGTTCATGGCCCGTCTGCGGCTGGTGCTTGACTACAAGAACGAGATGCTAACCAAGCTGTACGGCGTCGAGCCGCTTGACTTTGACAGCGTCTACCAGACCTACCGAGAGTACTGGGCCCGTCTGGCGCCGTACGTGACCGACACGTCGCTGATCTGCCACGAGGCGCTGCGGCGCGGCGACCGGATTTTGCTCGAAGGCGCGCAGGGATCGTTGTTGGACCTCGATGCGGGGACATACGACTACGTCACCTCTTCGGTGCCGACCTCAATGGCCGGTGGCGCGGCGGTTGGCGCAGGCATTGCGCCGCGCGACATCGACCGTGTGATCGGCGTCTACAAGGCGTATCAGACGCGGGTCGGCAACGGTCCGATGCCGACTGAACTGCACGGCGCAGAGGGCGATCGGTTGCGCGACGCCGGTCAGGAGTACGGCACCACAACGGGCCGGCCGCGTCGTTGCGGCTGGTTCGATTCCGTCGCCGGGCGCTACACGATTCGGTTAAACGGTTGCCACAGCATTTCGCTGACTCGGCTCGATGTGCTGGACGAGTTCGAGATGCTCAAGGTCTGTGTGGCGTACAACATCAACGGACGCCGAGTCGACGCCTTCCCCAGCTCCCGGCTCGCTCTAGAGGCTGCCGAACCGATCTACGAGGAGCTGCCCGGCTGGGAAGAAGAGACCACCCACTGTCGCCGCTTCGACGATCTGCCGGCAAACGCCCAGCGGTACGTGCGCCGGATTGAAGACTTGATCGGTGCGCCGGCGGCGTTGGTGAGTGTCGGACCTGAGCGAGATCAAGCGATTATTGTTGATCCGATCCTGTAGACCTCTGGGCGACCCTGAACAACGAGATGCACAACGGTCAGACAAGTTGCCTTACCCCCGTCAAACCCGGGCTTGCCGCGACGCCGTCAACCGGGTTGCATGGGGGCGTATCGTCGAGTGGAGCATCAACGTCAGTGCTGCGCGCGGCGAGATTGCCGCGTCGGAGCGCGGCAATGACGAAATGGGATATGTGTGCGTCAGTCTCTGACTTAGACGGAGGTCGCTAATGTCGGAAACGGTGATTTCGATTCTCGTCTGGCTGCACGTGATCGGCGTGGCGGTGTGGTTGGGTGGACAGATTGTGACGGCCGCTTGCGTGATTCCTGCGTTGCGCTCTGTGGGCGACCGGACGATCTGGCTTGATGCACTTGAGGGCTTTACCAGGCGGTTCGGACGCGTCGGCATCGTCGTCATGGTGATCATCGTGATTACCGGCGGGGCGATGGTCGATCCGCGACTGGATCAAGCAGAGAACTTTGGCCCCGACATCTACGACGCCCGCTGGGGCTACATCTTCGTGATCAAGATGGCATTGTGGGCCGTGATGATTGCCCTGATTGGGCTGCATCAGTTTGTCTTTGGTCCACGGCAGTTGGAGCTGGCTCGGGAGTCGGCGGACGCTGAGGAAGACACGCCGGAGTTGAAGCGCGTGCGGCGCTTGACCATCATGCTCTCGATATCTGGCCTGCTGATGACACTGCTGGTCGCCGGCGCGGGCGCGTTCCTCGGGAATCACAACTTCTCGATGTTGCCGGCCTGATGCATCGGTTTGCGACGATGTCGTTGCCGCTGAACACCAGAGCGGCACTGTTACTGGCGCTGCTGGCTGGAGTCCTCGGCCTTGCCCTGCTGGCCTCGCTCTCCACAGCCCAAGGCCAGGAGTCGTCGCTGCGGGCCAACGTGACGATCTGGAAATCCGATGCTGGTGTGGGCGAGTTGTGCATCGATCTGCGCGACGCCGTCGCCGGAGAGACTCGGCAATGTCCCGGTTCCCGACGGCTGACGTTTGAGCGGGCGCCGCAGAATCGCTGGCTCCGGTCTCGGGCAATAGACATCGCGCCTGAGGTATCTGTCTGGGTGCGAGCCAGACGCGTGGGCGGTCGCGTGGACCTGGGTCTGGGGCTGTCGACCGAAGGCGTAGCTCGCGGAGTGCGGTCGCGATCATGGGCGCTGGACTGGGAGACAGTACCCGTGAATCGCTGGGTGCAGACATCGACGGTGATCCTGCAGCTCCCGGTCGCGCCTCATGCAGAATTGTGGCCGCCGAAGTTAGGCATCGTGGCTGGTGCGCCCCGACTCGAAGTGGGCAAGGAGGCGCCGGAGTTCAAGCTGCCGGCGCTCAACAGTGGCGATGGTGACGTGCTCGCGCTGTCGGACATACGTACAGGCGATGAGCAACTCACGCTGATCGTCTTCTGGGCATCATGGGCGCCGTTCGTCGGCGAGACCCTCTCCGTACTGGGGGACCTCGCTGCCCGAGAGAGCAGCGTCCTCGTGATCGGCATCAACGTGTACGAAGTGACGGACGGCGCGGGCAAGGACTTTGTCTCCAACTACGGGACAGACTTGATCCATCTCGTCGACACAGAGGGATCCGTAGCGCAGCACTATCGGGTCGACGGTGTCCCTGAGTTGTTCGTGATCGACTCGGACGGCGTCTATCGAGGCGTGATTCGCGGCGCGGCGCCACTGACGGAGATCCTGTCGGCGCTCTATGGGATTGAGTAGCACCGCGTTCCCAGTCCCCGCTTTACGGAGACCTTTGAATAACTCCCGAATCCCCTCTCCCCCCCTTGCGGGGGGAGTTGTCACGGAGTGACAGAGGGGGGGTCGGCTGATGATGACCAGATTGGGCTCCTGAACAGCGGACCCCCCCTCTGCCTTCGGCATCTCCCCCGCAAGGGGGGAGAAGGGGAGTTTTTCAAAGGTCGCCTGTTCGCCCATTTCTTTCAGGAGTGGGGAGGTGGCGCGATCCAACCGCAGGAGTACGACCAGATGTTGGAGAGCCTGCACAATTGGGTGCTTCGTGATTCCTGCCTGCGCAGGAATGACGGAAACTGGGATTTTGCAAAGGTCTCCGTGAAGCGGGGACTGGAACTATGGAAGTCGGAAGCGCCTGCACTACAGTCGGATAATCTGCGAGCAACGCCCCACGTTGTGACTGCGTTGACCACGAAGCACATCTGTTAGCCGAGGAGTACCACCATGCCCGAGTACGAAGACATCCTGTATGAAACCAAGGGACGATTGGGAATTGTCACCCTGAATCGCCCGGAGAAGATGAACGCGCTCAGCCACCGGTTGCGCGCCGAACTGTTTGACGCCCTCAAGGTGGCCGAAGCGGATGACGGCGTCCACGTGGTGATCATTCGCGGTTCCGGCCGGACCTTCTCGGCGGGATACGACATCACCCCGGTGCCGAACCTGTCAGAGTCGGACTATCTCGACTACCGTTCGGGCTTGCCCAACGTTGGTCCGATTCACCCCGGCCAGGGACAGTGGCCGCAGCACCTGCTGTCGGGCTACTGGCAGATCTGGGAGCTGGCCAAGCCGGTCATCGCTCAGGTACACGGCTACGCGCTGGCGGGCGGCTCGGAGTTGGCCTCGATGTGCGACCTGATGTACGTCGCCGAGGATGCGATCATCGGCTACCCGCCGGTGCGCGCGATGACGACGGTCGACATCCTCTACCACCCCTGGCACATGGGCATGCGCAAGGCCCGTGAGCTCTGTTACACCGGCGATTCGGTTACCGGTCTCGAGGCGGTCGAGCTGGGCTGGGCCAACCGTGCCTTCCCGGTCGACCAGCTAGCCGAGGAGACTGAAAAGATGGGTGAGCGGATCGCCAACATCGCGCCGGACATGGTGATGATGTCGAAGCGCGGCCTGAACCGCGCCTACGAGGTCATGGGTTTCCGCACGGCGCTGCAGGTCGGCGCCGACGTCCAGGCGCTCTCGACCTTCCGTAAGTCGGCCGGCGACTTCGGTCGGATCGCACAGGAGAAGGGCCTCAAGGCCGCCCTCGACTGGCGCGACGGCCCCTTCCAGGACTACGGAGCGGCCAAGAAACGTCCCTCGGCGCCGGCGACTTAGGGAACCGCAGAGCCCCCCTGCAAGAAGCCAATGCACATCTCCCCTTCTCCCCCCCTTTGCGGGGGAGATGCCGAAGGCAAAGGGGGGGCTTTGCCAACTCCCGTTTGGTCGTGACCAGCCGACCCTCCCTCTGTCACTCCGTGACATCTCCCCCTCCGCAAGGGGGGAGGAGAGGGGAGTGGCGAGCTGTGTGTCACTCTCAGCAAGGGGGATGTCTTGCCCTCGAGAATTCCGTCTAACCAGATGCTGCGGTAGGATACGTCGGAGTCGCGCGTGTGCATTCTTCCTTGACAGGACGCGCCTCGAACCGAAGCAGCGAGATGAAGTAGGGATCTATGCCCAGTCGCACCGGGATACCGCAATCCTTCGGGATCATCATCGTGTTTGCCCTGCTGGCCGCGGGCATCTTTGCGCTGGTCGGCTTTGCGATTCACAAGGGCGCCGACCGCAACATCATTGAGGCGAAGGCGCTCTCGGAAGTGGCGGGGGCAGAAGGCTGGGAAACCGGATTGTTCTGTATCGAGGATGGCAAAGAAGATCACCCGTCGCTGTCGCTGACCGAGCGTCCGCCGGAGACCTGCGCCGAGGCCGAGCCGCTGCCGATTGAGATCATCGACGAAGACGCCGTGCGTGCCGCAGCCAATCCCACACGTGGCGCAGAACTGTATGTGGCCAACGGCTGTCAGGTCTGTCACGGGGAAACTGGCGAGGGCATCGTCGGCCCAACGATCGCGCAGACCGGCCTGGACATCCAGGGCGTGATCTCGCAGTACCGCCAGCCGCGCGGGATTATGCAGGAGTTCGACGCCGAGCAGGTGCCGGTCGAAGACATCGCCGACATCTGGTCGTGGTTGCAGACGCTGCCAGCCGTCGACCCTCTGGTCGACCCGAACAACGATGCCCTGGGCCACGAGAACTACGGCCAGTGGGCTCAGTAGCGGGCTAGTTCAGCACCCTCGAACGCATCAATCTCCAGTCCCCGCTTTACGCGGGGACCTGCTCCATCCCTGTAGGGGACTCCACCACCAGATATCCCGTGCTGCCAGAGCGGGTCCCCGCGTAAAGCGGGGACTGGGAGTCGGCTAGCTGGAGTGGGCCGCAACGTCAGTACAGCGAACGGCGAGATTCCCGCTTCAAGCGCAGGAATGACGGATGATGTTGGCGTGTCGGACCGACGCTGCTAGCGCCGACACTATCCTCAGGGGCGACACGATCGCAGATGATCGTGCCCGAGTGCGTTTGCGGAGGATGCCATGGGAAGTCACGCGACACCGACGGCGGCGTATTGGTCCTTCTTTGAGAATTTCAACCGCAAAGATGCGGACGGCTGGGCCGGCGCAATGTCGTATCCGCATGTGCGCGTCTCTGCCGTTCAACCGCCGAGGCGCGGCGACGGGCCAGGGCCTCGTACGGCGTCAGGGGTTTATCCGACCGCCAGCGACTATGCAGCGATGGCTGAGCGGGCAGGCTGGGAGCGGTTCGAGCTCACGGGCTGGGTCAGGACGCAGGGGATCACCCCACGCGTGGTCCATGCTTCTTCCGACAAAGTGCACCTGGCCGGCGGTTGGACACGGCACCGCGCTGACGATTCGGAGATTGTCACAAATCGTGTGCTCTACGTCCTGAGCCGGATGGAGGAGGGCTGGGGGATTCAGGCTCGGTTTGGGATCGACGGCTACAACAAGGGCGCCGACCGCAGCGCGCAGAAGGCAGCCGCTCTTGGCGCGCTGGAGCGATTGATGACCACGCTTGAGCCTGGAGATGTCGACAACTGGCTCACCTGCTTCCACTACCCACTCACGCTGGTCGGCGCGCCAGGCGAGGTTAGCGTCATTGACGACGCCGAAGCCATGCGCGCCGCCTATGGCGACTGGGCTGGCGAGGCGTTGCCGATAAGCTATCGCGCCAATGACATCGCCGCGGGCGAGAACGGCGTCACACTGTCGCAGTCGATCACACGGGGCGAAGACACATTCCACCAGTCGTTCCTCGTCGCCCAACAAGAGGGTGAATGGAAGATCCTTGCCGTTTCGGCGATCGCGTGAACGTTCCTGCAATTCGAAGGGCTTCCCATGGCCGCGTACGAATCTCCTGAAGCCGCCTACTGGGCGTTCTTCGAGACCTTCAACGCCAGGTCGGCCTCTGGACGCGCCGGCGTGATGTCGTATCCCCATGTGCGAGTCGCCGCCACGCGCGTCGAGCCAGCGATCCAGCAAACCGCAGCAGAGTTCGAGGAATCAGCGTCGTGGGATCAGTTCGATCGGATGGGCTGGGCCTGGACTCAACCGATCACGCCGCGTGTCGTGCATTCGATGTCCGACAAGGTGCATTTCGCCGGTGGCTGGACGAGGTATCAGGCGGACGGTTCGGTGATCAGCCGTAACCGGTTGTTGTACATCTCGACCAGGATGGACGATGGCTGGGGCATCCAGGGGGCATTTGGGGTCGAAGGACATCTTGAAGGCGCGGCTGCGCAGGAGGTGCATGATGCGGCGCTGACTGCGCTGCAACGCGAGATGCAAAAGCTGGAGGCCGGCGACGCTGAGGCCTGGCTGGACTGCTTTCACGTACCGTCTGTGATCGTGTTTGCCCCGGGCCAGCTGGAGATCTACGAAACCCGCGAGGCGTTGGCCACGGCCTATCGCGACTGGGCGAGCGAGCCGCGCCCGATTTCCTACGAGGCGCGGGTCACGGCCGCCGGTCCCACGGCTGCGCTGATCGAGCAATCCGTGACCAGTGGCGGCGACCACTTCGAACAGGTCTCGCTGTTCGTCGAGCGCGGCGGCGTCTGGGCATCGGCGGCGGTCTCTGCGGTTCGGCCTGACGTGTAACCGGACGATCGAGGAGGTCGGACATGGGTCAATACGAATCACCCGAGTCGGCGTATCTGGCCTTCCTGAACACATTCAACGCCCGCGACCTCGACGGTTGGGCGGGCGTGAACTCCTATCCGCACGCCCGAGTATCTGCCGCGCCTCAGGGCAGCAGCGTCCACTGGCGACCGCCGACACGCGTCTTCGCAAATGCCGAGGAGTATGTCGCTGCGCCGATCTGGGACGAACTCGAAGCGACCGGCTGGGTTCACAGCGTCTCGACGCCGCCACAGGTCGTGCAAGCCTCAGACGTCAAGGCGCACATCGCCGGCGGATGGACTCGCTACGACGCCGACGAGTCGGCGATGGCATCGAACCGTGTCGTCTACGTGGCGACAAAATCGGAGGATGGGTGGGGCCTACAGGGACAGCTCAAGTTAGACAGTTTCGTCGAGGGTCAGGACTACTCAGACGAAGAACGGGCAGGCATGGCCGCGGTCGAAGGTGTGATGACGGCATTGGCGGCCGGCGATGTCGAGACGTGGCTCACGACGTTTCACTATCCACTGACCATGCTGGCCGGTCCGGGCGAAGTGCAAATGGTTGACGACGCCGAGATGATGCGCGGGCAATATGGTCCATGGTGCGCTGAGGGTCTGCCGATCTCGCACGAGACGGTGATCGTGCAGGCAGGCAAGCACGGAGCGAATGTCGCCCAGACTCTCACTCGCGGCGACGCGTCGGTACAGCAGCTCTTTCTGGTTGGAGAGCGCGATGGAGTCTGGAAGCCGGTAGCGGTTTCGGTCGTCGTCTGAGCTGGTGATCGGGACCCGGTCAATCGCCTTCGAGGGCGCCGCGCAGCCGGGGATCGAGCACATCTCTCAGGCCGTCGCCGATGATGTTGAGACTCCAGACGAGTAGCGCGATACATGCGCCGGGGAAGACCCAGAGCCACCAGCCGCTGCCGGTAATGATCACCTGACGGCCCTCGGAGACCAATCCGCCCCAGGTCGGATCGGGCGGCCGGATTCCGAGGCCGAGGAAGGAGAGTCCGGCCTCAGCGATGATCGCGAAACCGGCGCCCAACGAGACCTGGACGATGACGGGCTGGAAGCTGTTGGGCAGCACGTAGCGCATCATGATCCGCAGGTTGCTCGCGCCGATCGTGTGCCCGGCGAGGACATAATCCTGCTCACGCACAGAGAGCGCCATCGACCTCGCGATCCGCGCCACCCAGGGGATGTTGGCAATCCCGACGGCAATGATGATGTTGATGATGTCTCTACCGAGCACCGTGACCAGCGCGAGGGCGAGAATCAGACCCGGGAAGGCAAGCACGGCGTCCATCAGGCGCATCAGCGCCTCGTCGACGATGCCTCGGGCATAGCCGGCGGCGATCCCGATCGGTAGACCAAACACGGCGCCGAACAGCGATGCGCCGAATCCAACAGCGAGCGCCGCACGTGTCGCATTGAGCACGCGAGACAAGGTGTCTCGTCCAATCTTGTCGGTGCCAAACGGGTGATCCGCGTTGGGAGATTGCCACGAGATGTAGAGCCCGTTTTCGTCGGTCGCCTGTTCCTCGAATCCGGGAATCGGGAGTACGTCAACGAAAATCGCGACCAGAGCGAACACGACCAGGATGATCAGGGCCGGCTTGACCAACCGCACGCGCAGGAATCGGCGCATGAAGATGCGCAACGGCTCGAATCGTCCGACATCGTCCGGGATCGCGTAGCCGCTCGCCGTGGTCTCAGCGGTTGCTTGTTCAGCCATAGCGGATCCTCGGATCCAACACGCCATAGGAGATGTCGGTTAGCAGGTTGGCGATCACGATGGCCATCGCAATCACGAGGATCATCGCCTGCACGATCAGCAGATCGCGTTGCAGCGCGGCCTGCACGAGCCAGCGTCCCATGCCGGGGATATTGAAGATCTGCTCAACAATCACGGCGCCGGCGAAGACGCGGGCGAGCAGCAGACCGACGATTGTGACGACCGGGAGCAGCCCGTTGCGCAGCGCGTGCAGCGCGATCACTCGGCGCTCGCGCAGACCCTTCGCCCGGGCCGTGCGGACATAGTCCTGCCTCATCACTTCCAGCATTGAGGATCGCGTCTGCCGGGCGACAATTGCAGACAGTACCCAGCCGACGACCAGGGTCGGCATGATCAGCGACTTGATCGAGGCCACGGGATCAACCCAGATCCGTTCGAAACCTGCGGCAGGCAGGACGTTCCAGGTGACGACGAGCAAGAGGATCAAGATCAGGCCGGTCAAGTAGTCGGGAATCGCGACGCCGCCGACAGAGAGCGTCGTCACGAGGCGGTCAATTAATGAGTTGGGTTTGATCGCCGACACGACTCCGGCGGGGATGCCGATCAACATCCCTACGACGATCGTGGCTACGCCGACGTGCAGGGTGTTTTGCAGGCGCTGAAGCAGTTCCGGACCGATGTCGCGGTTGGTCAGCGTCGACTGTCCAAAGTCGCCCGACGTGATGATGTCGCCGAGCCAGCTCACCATTTGCTCGGGCACCGACTTGTTCAGCCCGAGCCGCTCCTCAATGATGGCGCGTCGCTCCGGCGAGATCGCTTCTCCCTCGCCGGAGAGGGCGGCGACGGGGTCGCCGGGGAGGACACGGAAGATCGCGAAGGAGGCGATCGCGACGAGGATGATCACCACGATCGACTGGAGCACACGGACGGAGACATATGTCCACATTGGCGAGCCCTCGATCTCCGCTTCCGGGAAGGTGTCGCGCAGTGTCGGAGGGGGTGTTCGCTGAGTACAGACAGTTGTCTGCCCTCAGGCGGGCCCTCCAGCCGCAGCGCGGCAGCTCCCCCGAGGGGGAGCGCTGCTGTTGCCTAGACCTCGTCGCTCCACAGCCAGCGGGTCTGCCATTTGCCCTCTCCATTGAAGAGGGTGTCCTGGGCGTTCTGAATGGCGGTTCGCGCACCGGTGAAGTTGACGCCGTAGAGCATCGTGTAGAAGTGACCTTCGCCGACGATGATGTCGTTGACTCTGGCGTAGATCTCGCGGCGTTCCTCAACGTCGTAGGCCTGGCGGCCTTCGGAGACGAGTCCGTCGAGATCCGGGTGGATCGGGCTCTTCACGCCGCTCTCGTCGGCCGGGTTGTAGGTGCCGCCTTCGGTGTAAGCGAGGGACGCGATCCAGTCGGGCTCCGGGTAGCGGCTCCAGCCGGTAATGGTCATGTGGTACTCCCCGTTGTCCATGAAGGCGGGGATGAACTGGACCAACTCCAGCGGCTCGAAGACGACATCGATCCCGAGCACTTCCTTGATCTGTTGGACGTAGATCTGGCAAGCGTCGATCTTGACCTGGTTGACGTAGGTGGTCAATTTGAGCCCACCGGCGGCGTTGATCGCTTCGACATCAGCGCCGGACATCGCCAGCAATTCCTTAGCTCGCTCGCGGCGATCGGCGATGTTGGGATATGCGACCTGCGGGTTACCCGGGACCTCGCTGTAGGCCAGGGTGCCATTGGGCCACTGACCGCCAAGCGCCTGGATATTGAGGTTGTTGTGCACCGCCTGGTTGACCGCTTCGGGGTGCACGGCGTGCATGATTGCGAGCCGCAGGTTTATGTTCTCAAGCGGCGGCTTTTTCGCGTTCAAGACGAGAATCTCGGAGACGAATGCGCCCTCCATCTTGACGATGTCCCAGTTGGCGTCTTCCTCGACCTGAGGGATGAACTGGGGCTCGGGGATGAACATCAAGTCGAGGTCACCGGCGAGGCCGGTGGCGATCAGGGTCGAATTCTCGGTGATGATGTTGAATCTGATCTCGTCGAAGTAGGGCGCATTCGAACCGGTCGCGGCGCCGGGTGCGGGGCCCTTCATCCAGTGATTCGGGTTGCGCTTGCCCAGCACGTGCGATTGGTCGACCCACTCCGAAAACTCGTAGGGACCGGTCCCGAGCGGTTGGAGGCCGTACTGGTCGCCCAGCTCATCGGCGGTGGGCACATGCACGATCGCGCCGCCACGGTCGCCGAGCAGGTGCATGACCCCGGCAGAGGGCTCGGACATCATGTACGTGGCGGTCCGCGCATCGGGGGTCTCGACGCTGTGCACTACCGAGAAGTTGGGCGCCGGGGTCGCGCCTTCACTGGTCACGCGCTCGAGATTGAGCCGTACATCCTCGGACGTGAAGGCGTCGCCGTTGTGGAACTGCACACCGTCGCGGAGATTGAAGACGATCGTGGTGGTGTCTGGAAATTCCCACGACTCAGCCAGCGAGATATCGCCGATCTGGTTGCTCTGATTGTCGTGCATCACCAGATAGTCGTGGAACATCTGGAAGAAGTAGGCATCCGTACCTGACGTCCCAAACTGCGGGTCGAGCGAGGTCGTATTGAGGTGGATCGCCGGGTTGATGCGGGGGGCAATGGCGATGCCGGCGGCGGCTTGCGAGACGGCCGCCTGTTGCTGTTGTTGCTGCTGCTGGGCCGCAGCCTCCTGTTGCTGTTGTTGCTCGGCCTGCTGCTCGGCCATCGCCTGCTGCTGCTGTTGCTGCTGCTGGGCCTGGGCCGCTGCGGGCTGCGCGTCGTCATCATCGTCGCCACATCCAACGAGGGCGAGTCCGGCGGCGCCGACACCGGCGCGGGCCGATGCGCTCAACAGCGAGCGTCGGGACATCTTGTTGCGGCGCATGCGGGTCCAATAGTTGCGAGCTGTCATGGGTATTCCTTCCCGGCGGCCGCTTGTTCGCTCGGGGTTCTGACCAAAACCAGGAGGCCAAAACATGTGGGCCGACGTATCAGGTCGCAGGCTAGCACGTAGGCGGAAGTGGAGACGCTTGAACGCCAAAGTCCCTGCTTAGCGAAGACCCGTGAAAATCTCCCCTTCTCCCCCCTTGCGGGGGAGATGTCACAGAGTGACAGAGGGGGGTCGGCCAGTGGCTACCAGATAGGAGTCACGGAGAGGGAACCCCCCTCTGCCTACGGCATCTCCCCCGCAAGGGGGGAGAAGGGGAGTTCTTCAAAGATCTCCCTTAGGGGAAGTTCGAGGCGTGACCTATTTCGTCGGTGTTGAGAACTCGATAGGGCCATTGCTGACGATGTTGAGGCTGGCGACGAGTTCGACACGGCCGGCGTTGGACTGGAACTCGGCTGTCGTGATCTGGCTGGTCACTTGGCCGATGTCGCCGGACACGGTGAGAATCGTCGAGTAGTGATCGATTGATTCAACGATCACACTCTCGGCCAACAACTCTGCGGTCTCGGCTTTGAGGATGGCGACGATTGCCTCGAAGTGGGGATCCTCAGGAGTGAGGTATCCCGTTTCGATCACCAGCTCATAGACGGGCGGCCGATTGCCTTCGATGGTCCGCGTTAGCCAGGACAGACCGAGCAGCGCCTTGAGAGGTTCGAGGTTCAGGCGGTCGGGGTTGGCGAGAAACTCGTCAACTGAGAGGCCGGCGAATCCCAGCAGCGCCGGATTGGACGGCGCCCACACCGGCTGACCGTCAACTTCGGAGTCGCTGATCCAGATGCCGTCGCGATTCCAGAGCAAACGGAACGTGCTGGCGTCGTCAATGTTGACTAGGGTCTCGAATGCGCCTTGCGTGCGAGAACCGCGCACGATCGTTGATGCCAAACGCGCTTCTCCATCGATGACCGCCTGGGCGACGAATTGCATGTTCAGCTCATCGGCTGCGGCGACCCACTCCGAGGCGATACCGAGCAGCTCTTCTGTACTCAGCAGCTCCGGAGGTCCCGAGGAACTGCCCAGGTCGCTGCCCGATGAGGATCCGCTCGAGGGTGGAGTGTCTCCAAAGGCGTCGAAGAATGATCCATCAATCAGCGGCTCCGGCGTTGGAAACTCGATCGTCTCGTTCCAACTGATGAGCCTCGCGACCGAGCTGACATAGAACTGCTCTGGAGCGTCCTGATCCGAATCCTCTTCCGACAATCCGAAGGCGTCGCTCACCTTTGCGGTGAACTCCATCACCAACGGAGCGCCGCTGGCCTGGCTGATGGTGAGACGCAAGTCCATGGACTCGAGTCCGCTGTCGGGGATCTCGATGCCTTGCTCGCTGAGCGTCGAGGCAGTCGCTTGATCCAGGGCCTCCACATCGATCACGCAGTCAACTACCCAGACAGCCTCTCCTTCGTGGCTTGCGGATGAGATGGACCCGCCAAGCGTCTCTTGGCAGCCAAAGGCCTGTCCGAAGCTGTCGGGATCAACAAAGTCCTGAGGATCCCCACCCAACAGGGTCGTCAGTCCGCCCATCACCTCTTCGAACTCGCCCGTCAGATCGATCCAACCCTCAACCTGGGGCATGGAGATGAACGCGGTCTCGTCGGAGATCAGCAAGTGCATGATCAGGGGCTCGGCGGTGTCATCAGCCTCCTCGTCTGCCGCGATCAACGCCTGCTCAAACAGGCTGCTGGCATCGATCGTCGCCCAAACGGTGTAGGGATTGAGTTGAGCCGCGATCCTGGACACGCCTTCAAAGGCAAACACTCCGAGGTTGAAGTCGACTGTGACCTCAAGGACAAGGGATTCGAGATTTTCAGACCAGGCCTTTAGCGCCGCCGACGCTTCGGCGGCGGCGCTATCGAGAGGCACTGCGGTATCGTCCCCTGCTGTCTGGTCGGACTGGACTTGCTGTGCAGCCTCTTGCGCTTCTTGCGGGGAGGATTGCTGGGCCGATTGGTCGCGCTGCACGGCCGTCGCTCGGTCGGACCCAGCCTCCTGGTCGGATTGCGCGCTCTGCTCGGCCTCTGCGGTCTGTTGAGTCTGTTGTCCCTGCAGTTGCTGGTCATCGTCCCCGCTGCATCCAACCAACACAGCGCCGAGTGCAACCAGGCCGGCGATCAGAAGCACAAACAGTGCGCGCATACGTGTTCCCCCTGAGGAAATCAGTGTGGGATTCACTGTATCGCGCACCCGGATGTGGGCTACGTCAATCGAAAGGTTTGATGTCAGGCAGTGCTAAGCGCAAGCGCGCGAATCTCGCCGAACTCGCGATCCAGCTTGCGCCAACTCGTCCCGCCATCGTCGCTCAGATAGACATAGCCGTAGAGCGAGGCCGCCGCGATGACATCAGGCGCATCGGGGTGGCTGGCCAACCAGTAAACGACCGAATTCGGAGGCTCCGGCAGGTCGCACGGAGCCCAGCTCTGGCCGCCGTCGGTCGTGCGCTGGATTGCTCCGGTCGTGCCAGGGATACCGTCGCCGCTGGCGACGAACATCGTGTTGGGATCGTCGTGCTTGACGATCATGGCGCGACAGTACGAACGCGGTGTCCGCTCCGTCAGCGGCGGAAACTCGTGCTGCAACCAGGACTCGCCCTCGTCGTCCGAACGTGCGATGCCGAATGGACTGGTGGCGAATGTCGCTGCGCCATCCGGACCTGCCGACCGGCCCATGCAGTGGATGTCGGCCTGGAAGGTCTCGGGGCCGAGCGGATTGCCCCGAACCCAGGTGTCGCCGCCATCCAGCGACTTATGCACCCCGTCAACTTCTACGCCGGCGTAGACGCGCTGAGAGTTGAGCGGATCGATCACGACGACGGTCGTGCGGGGAGTGCCGATCGGACACTCCTCGACGATCTGGACCGGCAGGTCGTCCCAGGTCTGTCCGCCGTCGCGCGAGCGTCGCACGCCGGGCCGACCACCGGCGAAGATCGTGTTGGAATCGGTCGGGTCGACGGCCAGCGACCAGGTCTGGCGGTCGGGCTGGTAGCTGTCGACCATGTTCCAGCTCGATCCGTTGTCGTCGGAGAGGAACAGGCCATCGTCGGCGCCGGCCATCAGCCGGTTCGCGTCATCGGGGAAGACCGTCAACGAACGCACAGACTGTTCGCCAACCGATCGCCCCTTCTGCCAGACCCCACCGCCGTCGGGAGAGCGCCAGAGCCCCTGTCCAATCGTGCCAATATGAATTGTGATGTGGTCCGACATGATGCGCCTCCTCGAGTTGAGGCTCAGGGTAGGCGCTTTGGTCAATCTTCGTGCCACCCCAACTGCTCCGTCATTCCAGGCTTGGCCTGGAATCTCGCTTCTTGCGGCGATCGGGCAGGGGACGAGATTCCCGCGCAAGACGCGGGAATGACGAAGAACGGGCACCGAGAGCGATCTAGACAGTCTCCTACGGCATATACGGATTCGGACACGGACCCAACTGCGTCTTCAAGATCGCCTGAGCCTCCTCGACGAACTCACACAGCAACGGACGCGTGTCGGCTGGATCGATGATGTCCTGACCGGTCGCCTCGGCTGTTCTGAAGGGTGACTCCAGGTGATGCAGGCGGCGCTCGATTTCATCGCGCTTGGCGGCGGGGTCGTCCGAGTCGTCGATCTCTCGCCGATAGGCGGCCAGCGCGCCGCCCTCGATGTGCATCGAGCCCCAGCGTCCCGAGGGCCAGGCCCAGCGCTGGAACATGCCGGTCGGACGCTGCTGGCACTGTCCAGCGACGCCGAACACGCGGCCCATCACGACGGTCGCCCAGGGCATGCGCGACTGACAGGTCGCGATCACCAGCCGAGCTCCGGCGCGCTCAATGCCGCCCTTCTCCGATTCCAGCCCGACCATGAAGCCGGGTTCGTCGGCGAATGAGATCAAGGGCAGGTGGAACGTGTCGCAGAGCTGGATCAGCCGGATCACTTTCGATCCGCCCTTGATGTCGGTCGAGCCGCCCTCATGCATCGGATTATTGGCCATCACGCCGACCGGATAGCCGTTGATTCGAGCCAGTCCGGTGATCCGTGAACGTCCGTAGAACGGGGCGATCTCGAAGAAGGAACCCTCGTCGACGCTCCAGCTGATCGCGCGGTGGCCATCGTAGGCGCGGCGACGATCGCGTGGGACCAGTCGGCGCAGGCGTGCTTCGCGGCGGTTGGGATCGTCGGTCGGTTCGGTGCGCTCGGGCATCTCGTAGACGCTCTGGGGCAGGTAGCTGAGGAACTGGCGGATCTGGCGGAACGCATCCTCCTCGTCCTCGGCCAGGTTGTCGACCGAGCCGGACTGGTAGACGTGGACACGTTCGTCGCCCAGGTCCTCCTTCGTGATGTCGTAGCCCAGCGCCGCTTTGACCACCGGCGGACCGCCGGGGAAAAGTTGTGAAATCCCCTTCACCATGATCGAGAAGTGGGCCATGCAGGCATTGACCGCAGGCAGTCCAGCGACCGATCCCATGACGGCCGAGACCACGGGCGACATCCGCAGCAACTCCATGTCGTACGTCGACCACGTGTTGCCGTCGGGTAGGTAGGTGCGGCCCAGCGTCTCGAATCCGCGCACCGAGCCGCCGGCCGAGTCGAGCATGCGCACGTAAGGCACGCGCCACTCAAGCGCGCGCAGATTGGAAGACTTCTCGGAGCCGAGACCAGTGCTTGAGCCGTCGCCGCCACCGGATCCGCCGCGCACAGTGAAGTCGCCAGCCGAGACGACCACCTTGCGTCCGTTGATCTTGCCGAAGCCCTCAATCGCGCCCTTCGGCGTAAAGCCAACCAGGTCGCCTGAGTCGTCGTAGTCGGCGCGACCGACCAGCGACATGAACTCGCGCAGCGAACCGGGGTCGAGCAGCCCGTCGAGTCGCTCGTTGACCAGTAGCTTGCCGCGCCGTCGTTGTCGGGCGACGCCTTCTGGCCCGCCGCGCCCCTTGGCCAGTTCCTTGCGCTTGGAGATCTCCGCGATTTCGGTTTCCCAGGTCATCAACAACTCCGTCCCTTGCTACGCTCTCAGCAGGGTAAAGCTGACCCGGCTGAGACAAGGAACAGAAGATGACCACCGTAAGCTTCATCTACTGGCAGGACGGCGACTGGTGGCTGGGGTATCTGGAAGAGTTTCCCGATTACAAGACACAGGGGGAGTCGCTCGAAGACCTGAAAGTCCACTTGCTTGACCTCTACCGCGACCTCACCAGCGGCGATATCCCCGCAGTGCGCCGACGAGGTGAACCCGCCGTCGCATGACGCGATGAATGTATCGATGCTTAATGATCAGAGTCAGCGGATAGAGTGGGGCCAGCGCGAAGGGCGGATCTAGGCCCCTGCCCTTCGCATTAGGGCGATGGTCGTGCGAACCCTCGTAAGAAGATCATCGCCCGCCCTCAAGTGCTCCGCAAGACCATTGCCTCGCCGAGTACTCCCTGACTATTCTAGCGCTCCCCGATACAGCAGCGATGCACGCGCCCTCCATATCGTCTCCTACCATCGACAGCATCTGGCGTATCTGGCTCAGGGACGGTGCAGAAGCAGGACGGGACACATACGCATGAGCGGGCGATGGGGCGTCGTCTTCGCTCGCTGCCTCTTGTTGGTCAGCGTCGCTTGCGGCGCCTCTGAGCCTGAATCTTCCGACCAGACAGAGGCGGTCATCCCTTCCCGGTGATGCTCGGAGTGTCGTCTAGTCCGCGATCGGGAGGCTCGGTCCATGTGGCGGCTGCTGTTCTGGGTAAGCCTGGCCGCAATCGCCGTATCCGCCTGTCAATCCCCCGACGAACGGTTTACCCCTCATCAGCAAAGCACCGTCCAACAACAAGCCGAGCAACCGATTCATTCTGCCAACGCCCCAGATCTGCTTCCGCTGGTCCTGCAGGATGAGATACATCAGGCTTACCTTCGGGCGATGACAATCCAGGACGAAGAGCACGGGTTCGCCACGTTCCTGGGGATTACGGGACGCACGGACGATGCGACATATCCTTGGGCCGAACTGTCCTTCTCTTGCTACATCGAGGACAGGCCGCCCACCGTGCGGGCCATTGTCCTCGCCTTTACCGACGAGGTGGTTGGAGACGAGGCGGCCTTGGCGCCGTTGGACACATCGAAGTGGGATGAGGCCAGGGCCAAGTTGGGGCTGACAGCGGACGCGCAGTGGCGGCGGTGGGGATTCGAGCTGCAACCGACGGCGATGGTGATCTGGGACGCTACCAACCTCCTCAGACTCGCCAAGCAACGTCATCAGGTAAGTGTGAGACTTCCCTTGGCCCACAGCGTCGCCAATGCCACCTTCAATCTCCTCGGCGTCTTCAACACCCCAATCCAACCGAACCTCGACTGGTGCGGCGCATACTAGACAGCCGGGCTGCTGATCCAGGCTGCTGATCCAGGCTGCTGTTACGGTTGCGCTTGCGTCCCGACTTCGGGATATGCGCACTGGTTCTGAAGGGCCGGACGGTGGCGCTCTCTGATCTGCTCATCTCAGCGATCGCGCCGATCTACATTCGCGCTCGGTTTCTGCAAGAACGCATCCAGTCTGGAGTCGTCTGGAATCTGCTCGACCCCAGCTTCATCGCCGACCCATATCCCACCTACCGCGCGCTGCGCGAGCGTGATCCGTATCACTACAGCCCCTTGACGAGCATGATCACCGTCGTCCCATACGACGACGTCGACGCCATCCTCCGCGATTACCGCCGCTTCAGCAGCGTCATCCGCGGCACCGAGCCCTTCCTCGTGGCTGAGGAGCAGGCTCGCCGCCAACTCTCACCATCGATGCAGTTTCGCGACCCGCCCGATCACACCCGCCTGCGCGGGCTGGTCAATCGGGCGTTCACGCCGCCGCAGATTGCGAAGATGGAAGACCAGATCCGAGCGACCGCGCACTCGCTCCTTGATGAAGTCGCCGACAGCAACAACTTCGACCTCATGGCCAACTTCGCCAACTTGCTGCCGATCCTGGTGATCGCCGAAATGATCGGCGTGCCGACCGATGATCGGCAGCAGTTCAAGGCCTGGTCGGATCAGATCATCCGCGGGCTCGAGCCGAATCTGAGCGAAGCGGAGCTATCAGAATTGCTCGACAACGCCGAGGCGCTGGCCGGCTACTTCGCGCCGATCATCGAGGATCGCCGCCGTGGACCTCGAGACGACCTGGTTTCGCGCCTGGTAATCGCCGAGGAAGCAGGCCAAACGTTGAGCCACGACGAGACACAGATCACCCTGCGCCTGTTGCTCGTCGCCGGCAACGAGACCACGACCAACCTGATCGGCAACGGTCTCAAGGCACTGCTCGAACATCCGGAGCAGTTGGAACTGTTACGTCAGCAGTCGGAGCTGATCCCGACTGCGATCGAGGAACTGTTGCGCTACGACTCGCCAGTGCAGGTCGATGTCCGACGCCTGGTTGAAGACACGGAAATCGGAGATAAGCAGGGCAAGAAAGATTCCCTGGTCACACCATTGATCGGCGCGGCGAACCGGGATCCGCAGGTGTTCCGCGACCCTGATCAACTGGATATCACCCGCGAGGACACCGGAAACATCGCGTTCGGACGAGGCATTCATCACTGCCTCGGCGCGCCGTTGGCCCGGTTGGAAGCGAAAGTCGCGTTCGAGGTGCTGTTGGAACGGTTCGACGAAATCAAGTTCGGTTCGCGAGAGCCCGAATACCGGCACAACATCGTGCTGCGCGGACTCGAGCACCTGGATGTTCGCGTGCAACACCGCGACGGCCGTGGCTAACGCGGGTTGCACGACAGGTCGGTAGCACGACAGGTCCGAAGAAGGTCGTCTGCCCACGCGCCTAGCGCGCGGCTGCGATTGCGTTCTGCGCTCGCTCGGCCAGCTCTGGTTGCGGCGACCATTTGGCATCGACCTGCGCTCGGATATTGGCCGACTTCGTCGCGATCGCGAACTCGTTGAGCGCGAGCTCCTGCAATGACTCGGTCAGGGTCTGCTCGGGGTCCTGGGCCAGGCGCTTCGCTCTGGTCCACCACGACTGCGACATGGTTTCGTCGGTGGCCTGCATCAGGATCTCTTCAGTGACGGCTCGATGACGGACGAGCGCGTACATGAACTGCACCGGCGTCTGGGGCGGATCAAGCTGCGCGGGTGGCAGGCTTTCCGGCCAGCTCAGGTTGGCCTCGGCGGTGCAGGCTTCAGTTGCGCAGTCGGCGAGCGATCCGATCGGAGTCGGCTGGTGGAGTTGATCCTCGGTCGCGCCGGCCAGCGCCGTCGTCAGCACGCGGCGCGTGAGCAGCAAGGCATAGCCCCAAGCCTCCGCAGCGTCTGATTTCATTCTCAGACGCGCCCGGCTAGATCAGGTCCTGACCGCCCGCGACCTCGAGGGCCGAGCGGATCGTGTTCTGGACACTCTCGTCTGGGTCGACCAAGGGCAATCGCAGCGGTCCGGCGTTGAAGCCAATGTCGTTGAGCGCCCACTTGACCGGCGCTGGGTTGCCGATCAGGAAGAGCGCCTTGACCAACGGCGCCATCTTCACCTGCAGGCGTCCTGCTTCGGCTGTGTCGCCGCGCTCCCAGGCGTCGTACATGGCCTTGATCTGTCCACCGACGAGGTGCGACAGCACCGACACGGTCCCGTAGCCGCCTGTCGCCAGGATGGCCAGATTGTCCTGGTCGTTACCGCTCCAAATCCGGAAGCCCGGCGGCGCAGTGCGAACAATCTCGGCAATCTGCTCAAGGTCGCCTGAAGCCTCCTTGACTCCGACAATGTTGGTGCAGTCCTCAGCCAGCCGCACGGTTGTCTGAGCGGACATGTTCAACCCGGTTCGACCGGGAACGTTATAGAGCATGATCGGCGTGTCAGGCACTGCGTCGGCGACAGCCTTGAAGTGCTGGTAGAGACCTTCCTGGGAGGGCTTGTTGTAGTACGGCACGACTTGCAACAGGCCGTCGACTTCGAGCTGCGCGGCCTGCTCGGAGGCGTCCACAGCAGTATTGGTGCTGTTGGAGCCGGTACCGGCGATCAGCGAGCCGCCGGCGTCGTGAACGATGGGCGCCAGCTCGCGGAACAGGAGCCGTTCTTCCTCGTGAGTGAGGGTGGGAGACTCACCGGTCGTCCCGGCCACGACGACACCGTCGGAGCCTGACTTGAGCAGCGCCGTAGCCAGGTTCTGAGCCTGCTCCACGTCAATGCCGCCGGCTTCGGTCATCGGCGTCACCATCGCAGTGAAAACGCGTCCCCAGTTGGGGGCATCGTTGGGATCGGTCATGATTCGGTCTTTCCGTCAGTCAGGGTCCAAGCATCAAGGCTACAAGGTCAGGATCGCGCTTTCGCAGACATGGCTTCCTCGACCTCCAACGATCGAGGAGCGACTAGAGGCAGCCGTCTTCGAGCATCCACTCGACCATCTGCACGATGTTCAGGGCGGCTCCCTTGCGCAGGTTGTCGGCGACGACCCACCAGGCGAAACCGTTGGGGTTGGTCACGTCGACACGGGCCCGGCCGACGAGCGTGTCGTCGATCCCGTCGGCGTCGAGCGGCGTCGGCCATTCGCCGGCGGCTCGGCCGTCGATCACCGAGAGACCCGGCTGCGCGGCCCAGCGTTGATGCGCTTCCTCGGGCGTGATCGGCTTGTCGAAGTCGGCATGCACGGCAATCGCGTGAGCGCGCTCGGTCGGGATGCGGACGCAGGTTGCGGAGAGCGGCAACTCGGGCTGGTGCAGAATCTTGCGCGACTCGACCAGCATCTTGCGCTCTTCATTCGTGTAGCCGTTCTCGAGAAAGACATCGACCTGGGGCAACGCGTTGTTGGCGATCTGCTTCGGATACTCGGAGATTTGCTCGTCCGAGATCGAGTCACCCCCAACCAGCGAAGCGTTCTGTTGCTGCAGCTCGACGACCGCCGCACCGCCCGAGCCGGAGGTGGCCTGGTAGGTGTCGGCGATCACGCGAGTCACGGCGCGGTCCTGGATCAGCGGGTGCAGTGAGAGCACCAGCGGCACGGTGGTGCAGTTGGGCGTGGAGACGATGCCGTTGTGGTGGCGCAGGTCCTCAGCATTGACCTCGGGCACGACCAGCGGCACGCCTTCTTGCTGGCGGAAAGCCGACGAATCGTCGAAGGCGACGGCGCCCTTCTGAGCCGCGACCGGACAGAGTTCTTTCGAGGCTGCCGTAGAGGCGGAGATGAAGGCCACGTCCGCGCCATCGAAGGCGTCGTGTGTGGTTTCGTGGACGATGTGCGTCTTACCGCGGAAGGTCAGTTCGCGACCCTCGGAACGCTTTGTCGCGAGCAGGCGGAGTTCCTTGACCGGGAAGTTGCGTTCTTCCATGCACTTGAGGAATTCGGCTCCCACGACGCCAGTGGCGCCGACGAGGGCGACGGTCAGTTCACGTCCCACGGTGTTGCTCCTTGATGCTGTGCGTGGTTGCTGTGTTGCTGGGGTTAGTCGGTTCGCAGGCCAAGCAGGCGGTCGAGCCCGATCACCAGGTGATCGAGGTCCGGTGCTGCCCGTGCGGCGCGCAGGATTTCGGGGATGAAGGAGGCGCGGCTCATTGAGTCGTGACGGATCGTCAGTGTCTCGTTGTTGCCGCCGAAGACGATCACTTGATGCGCGACCAGTCCCGGCAGTCGAACCGAGTGCAGTGATGCGCCGTCAAGCTCTGCTCCTCGAGAGTCGTAGCCCTCAACGTTGTGGCGCTCCGCCTCGTTCCGGGTGAAGTCGGAGTCTCGCGCAGCTCGCATCGATTGCGCGGTGGCGACAGCCGTGCCGGACGGTGCGTCGACCTTGCCGTCGTGGTGCTGCTCGATGATTTCGACAGAGTCGAATAACGGTGCGGCGATGTTGGCCAGATGCATCATCATCACGGCGCCGAGTGCGAAGTTGGCGGCAATCACACCACCGAGGCCTGCCTCGTTGACCCGTCGCTCTGCATCGGCGACAACATCATCCGAGAGGCCGCTGGTACCGATCACTGGTCGGACGTCGGCATTGACAGCGGCAGGGATGAGTTGTTCGGTCCATTCGGCGTTGGAAAAGTCGATCACGACATCCGGCGACCATTCTGCTAGAGCCGCGAGCGAGTTGCTCAGCGGTACTTCGCGACCGCCAATGTCGACCGACGATTCGCTGGAGAGTCCGTCGAGCGCGCCGACCAACTCAAGGTCGGCGGCCGACTCGATCGCCGTCATGATCTGGCGGCCCATGTTGCCGGCTCCGCTCATCACGATGCGGATCATGACTCACTCTCTCTGCTGGCCTCGGCAACCGGTGGCCAAGAGCAGCGACTAGCGGCTGGGTGCGCCGAAGTCGCTGCGTGGCGGCGGCGGTGGCGGCGGCGGGCCGTCTTCGTTCTGGTTGCTGCGACGGATGTTCACCCTCGAGAGGATGCCACCGCGACGGCGCGGGGCGATGTTGGAGTCGGGCTGGCGCTCCTCGCGCTCCTCCGACTCTTGCCGCGGCTGGCGCTCGGAACGCTGTTCCTCCGGCTGGCGATTCGGGTCGCCCTGATTCGACTGCTGGTTGGAGTCTGACGACTGCTGCTGGCCCGCGCCTCGGCGGCGGCGGCGCCTGCGACGTCGCGGCGCTCCGTCCCGGTCGCGCGGTGGGGCGACGGCGGCGGAGCCGTCATCACCAGTCGCGGCGGCCAGCGGAGCGGGCGCTGCATCGGTCTCGGGAGCGTCGACCGTCTCCGGTGCGCGGTCGGTCTCGGGTGCATCAACGGGAGCGGCGTCCAGTTCGGCGACCGCCGGTTCTGGCTGACGCTCCTCCTCGGCTGCTGGTTCGTCGACTTCGCGGGCCACGCGAGGTCGTCGTTGTCGTTGCTCTCTCGGCTCGCGCGGTTCTCGGGGTTCTCGTGCTTCGCGAGGCTCTCGGGATTCTCGGTCACGACGCGGACCGCGATCGTCGCGACCGCGACGCTCCCTCGGTTCTCGGCCTTCCCTGCCTTCTCGTCCTTCTCGCTGCTCCCGCTGTGGGCGGGGCGCATCCGTGTCGCCGTTGAGCAGTGCTTTGCGCGACGCGTTGACCCGACCGAGGTTGTCCACCTCGATCACGATGATCTGCATCTCGTCGCCGACGCTGACGATGTCCTCGACCTTGTCGACGCGGTAATCGGCCAGTTCGGAGATGTGCACCAGGGCATCCTTGCCCGGCACCATCTCGACGAATGCGCCGAAGGGCAGGATGCGAACGACCTTGCCCGTGTAGATCTGGCCGGGCTCGATGTCTCGGGTCATGGCGGAAATTCGCTCGAAGGCAGACTCGCCCGACTTCTGATCGACGGCGGTGATAAAGACTGCACCGTCGTCCTCGACCGAGATGTCTGCGCCGGTGTCTTCCTGGAGGGCGCGAATGTTGCGTCCGCCGGGACCGATCAACTGACCAATCTTGTCCTGCGGCACGTCGATGCGCAGGATGCGCGGCGCGTGCGGTGACATCTGCTCGCGTGGAGCGTCAATGCACTCGGTCATCACATCCATGATTTCGAGACGTGCGTCGCGAGCCTGGTCCAGCGCTCGCGCGAGAATCTCAAGGTCGATGCCCTTGACCTTCATATCCATCTGCAGCGCCGTCACGCCATCGCGTGATCCGGCGACCTTGAAGTCCATGTCGCCGAGGTGATCTTCCATGCCGACGATGTCGGTCAGGATGGCGACATCGTCGCCTTCCTTGATCAAGCCCATGGCGATGCCGGCGATCGGCGTCTTGATCGGCACGCCGGCGTCCATCATCGAGAGGACTGAAGCGCAGACCGAGGCCATCGAGGTCGAGCCGTTGGAGGCAAGCACCTCGGAGACGAGTCGGATCGTGTAGGGGAACTCTTCAAACGGCGGCAGGATGGCGGCCATGGCGCGCTCGCCGAGCATGCCGTGTCCGATGCTGCGCCGTGACGGGTTGCCGACACGTCCGGTTTCACCGGTCGAGAAGGGCGGGAAGTTGTAGTGGTGCATGAAGCGCTTCGAGTCCTCAGGACCGAGGTCGTCAATGCGCTGGGCCATGCCCGAGCCTGCCAGCGTCGTGAAGCTGAGCACTTGAGTCTCACCGCGCTGGAACAGACCGGAGCCGTGTGTGCGGGGGACAAGGTCGATTTCAGCCGAGAGCGGGCGCAGGTCGGCATGTCCGCGACCATCGGCGCGAACGCCGTCATCGAGGATGCTGCGCCGCACGATGTTCTTCTCAACTGCGTCGAACGCTTCCTGGTGCGCTTCGGCATCGGCGTCTTCGTCGAGGTTGTCGAGCAACGACGCCTTGACCGCGCCGCGCCGAGCATCGCGGTCGGCCTTGTCTTCCGCGTCGCGGAGCGCGGACTGAAGATCATCGCCGATCTTCGCTTCCACGGCGGCGAGGATGTCGGCGTCGACCTCCTGCGGCGTGAACTCGCGCTTCTCGCGACCGACCTCGCTGGCCAGTGCTTCCTGCATCTCGCAGATGGTCGTGATCGCTTCCTGGCCCAGCGCCAGGGCGTCGACCAGCATCGATTCCGGGACTTCGCCGGCTTCCGCCTCGACCATCGTGATCGCGTCCTTGGTACCGGCGACGACGAGGTTGAGCTCGGAGACCTCAAGCTGCGCGAAGGTCGGCTGGAGAACGAGTTCTCCCTCGACGTATCCAATCCGAACCGAGGCGACGGGGCCGTCGAAGGGAATGTCGGAGACGCAGAGCGCGGCAGACGCGGCGATCGTGCCCAGCGTGTCGGGCGGGTTCTCCATGTCGACCGCGAAGATCGTCAGGATCAGCTGGGTGTCGTCGTTGTAACCCTTGGGGAACAGCGGACGAATGGGGCGGTCGGTCAGGCGGGCCGACAGAATGGCGGTCGTGGTCGGTCGTCCTTCGCGGCGGAAGAACGATCCTGGGATTCGCCCGGCGGCGTAGAGGCGCTCCTCAAATTCCACGGACAGGGGAAAGAAGTCGATCCCGGGTCGCGGCTTCGACGCCGTGGCGGTGCCGAGCAGCATCGTGTCGCCGTAGCGAATGGTGACGGCGCCGCCGGCCTGGTGGGCTAGCTTGCCGGTTTCGATCGTGAGGTTGCGTCCAGCAATCTCCTGCTGGACGGTTCGGGTGGTGATTTCCATATGTTGGTGCGTTCCTGTACTTCCCTGTACTTGATGTCCCTGCCGCCGCTTCCTCAACGACAGGTGCTGTGTGCTCGGCGGCGATCGGTCGATCGCAAGCGCTCAGGTGGCGCGTCGCCGAAGTCTGTTCGAGACCGTTCGCAGCGCTCGGATGGCCCGTTCCGGGTCGGCTAGCGTCGAAGGCCCAGCGTGGCGACCAACGTGCGGTAGCGGTTGACGTCCTCGCGGTTTAGGTAGGCGAGTTGACGTCGCCGTTGCCCCACCAACTTCATCAACGCGCGCCGCGTGTGGTAGTCGTGCCGATGCTCGCGCAAGTGATCGGTGAGCCGTGAAATGCGTTCGGTCAGCTGAGCGATCTGCACCTCGGGCGAGCCGGTGTCGTTCTCGTGCTGTCCAAACTTCTCCGCGATGGCGGTTTTCTCATCCTTGCTCAGCATGTATGCACCTATCCACGTGGGCCATGTGGCGATGATGCGCGACGGGCTGGATTGGGTCGTGACTGGTGTCGTCGTGGCTGGCGGCTGTCCAAGCCGTCCGCTCCCCGCCTGCCCCCGGCTTCAACGGGGACTGCTGCGCTGCATCGTGTCGCTGTGTCGTCTCGTTGCCTAGACATTACCAGACTGCCCCGAAGCAGCGTTGGACTATCGGTGGCGTATGCGACACTGCGGGACATGACCGTGCTGATGAGACATCCAATCATGATCGTCCGCGCTCGCCTCGACCCAACGGTGCTGGACGCGTTCGAGGATTGGCATCGCAAGACCCACCTGCCGCACGTGCTCGATATCCCTGGCATCGTCTCGGCCTTCCGAGTCCGTGCTTCAGACCCCATCGCCGGCGCCCACCTGATGGGCTACACGTTCGAAGACGAAACCGTCGTCCAAGCCGCCCTCTCATCAGAAGAGGCCCAGGTCGCCCGCCGGGACTGGGAATCATGGGCCGACCAGGTCTACGAGCTGTCGGTGGAGATCTACGCGCCGCTGGCTCCACTGCCGATCTTCCAGCATCACAACTAGAGCGGCAGGTTTCTGCTGCCACGTTCTGACCAGATGACCTGTGCATATTCCCTCCCCTCGGAGCGACCAGTGCGCAACTCTCAACTCTCCCCCCTTGCGGGGGAGATGCCGTAGGCAGAGAGGGGTTCCCCGTTCGCGACTCTTCTCTGGTCGCAGCATCTCGACCCCCCCTGTCACTCCGTGACATCTCCCCCAGCAAGGGGGGAGAGGGGAATCGCAGGCAACGTAACTATCTCTCGCTGCAGGAGGTCGAAACCTCAACTACAGGTCCAGCGCGACCTCTTCCTTGATCGGCGTCTTGCCTTCGGGGAGGGTGAAGAAGTTGCAGAAGCAGGTTCCCTCGAAATCGACCAGGCCGTTGAGGACTGGCTCGCAGACGCAGATGGTGTCGTCGTTGTTGGCCGGCTGGCAGGGACAGTAGAACTTGCCGAAGCGCATCCTCATGTTGACGAAGTCTTCGATCGTTTGATCGGCGTTCATCAGGATGTAGCCGCGTTCTTCGCAGAACTTGTCGGCCAGTTCGGTCATTTCCTCGCGGTACCTGTCGCGCATCGCGCGCTCTTCTGCTTCGGGGAGATCGGTCAGGCGTTCAAACTCGGCCATGATGCGCCTTCTTCCTCGGCGTTGTCTATCTGAAGTCTATGCGGACGCCTCGGCTCGGGCAGCCGCGAACCGGACAAGCGAACGCACGGGCACGCCGGAGGCGCCCTTGACGTGCGTCCCGCGAGTCTTGCTGGCGTCGTCGGTGCCGGCCATGTCGAGGTGCGCCCAGGGCGTGTCGCCGGCGAAGCGGGCGAGGAACTTGGCTGCCGTGATCGCGCCCGCCAGGCGGCCGCCGGTGTTCTTCACATCGGCGACCTGGCTGCGGATCTGCTCGTCGTACTCGGCGAACATTGGCAACTGCCAGAACTTCTCGCCGGCTCGCTTGCCCGCCTCGATCACCTCTGCCGCGAGATCGTCGTCGTTGGCCATGACGCCCGTCGCGACGTCGCCAAGCGCCACCGCGCACGCGCCTGTGAGCGTCGCCACATCAATCAGCGGCGAGAGTCCCAGGTGGTTGGCGTAGGACAGAGCGTCGGCGAGCACGAGCCGGCCCTCGGCGTCGGTGTTGATCACTTCGATCGTCGCGCCGTTCATTGCGGTCAGCACGTCACCCGGCTTGATCGCGTTGCCGCCGGGCATGTTTTCTGTGCAAGGGGCGAGGGCTGTGACGTTGATTGGCAGCTTGAGGTCGGAGATGGCGCCCATCGACGCGACGACCGCGGCAGCGCCCGACATGTCCTGCTTCATCGCTTCCATGTTGGCGGCCGGCTTGATCGAGATGCCGCCCGTGTCAAAGGTGATGCCCTTGCCGCAGTAGCCGAGACCGGGCTCGTCGCCTCCGCCCCGATGGCGCATGATCAGGAAGCGGGCTGGCTGGTGCGATCCCTTGGCCACGCCGAGGAAGGATCCCATGCCCAGCTCGGCGGCCGCAGCCTCGTCCAACACTTCAATCTCCACGCCATGCTCACCGGCCCAGGCTTCGGCGCGGTTGGCGAGTTCGGTCGGCGTGAGCAGGTTGGACGGCTCGTTGGCCAGGTCACGGGCGAAGTTGGCCGCACCGGCCAGCGAGTGTCCACGGGCGATGCCAGCCTCGACTCCGGCGACGTTGTCGGAATGCAACGATGTCCGCTCCAGCACATTCGGCGTCTTCGTGGGCGTCTGGTGTCGGTCGAAGCGGTACAGCCCGAGGTCCAGGCCCTCCGTGATCGCGCCGGCGATCTCGTCGGTGCTGAAGCCGCACTCCTCGCCATCGACCGCAATCGCCAGGGTCCCCGATGACAACGATCGAGCACGGCGCGCGCCGTTGGCTGCGGCGTGACGAATCTCGTCCAGGGTCATCTTCTCGGCTGGACCGAGTCCCGCGATGATCGCACGCGGCGCTTCAGTCTGGCCAAATGTGTGCACGACCACGGTCTCGTTGACCGCGCCCGACAACTCGCCCGACTTGACCAGCGGCGCGAGGCCGCCATCGAGGGCATCGTTGAGCTGGCGCAGCGCGCCGCCGTCGAGGATGTCGTCGTCCTTGGTCGCGAAAATCAGCAGGTGGTCGGCAGCCGCTTCCAATGCAGGCTGTCCACTGGCAGTGATGTCCATGGGAATCTTTCAAGGCGCACTCATGGCGCGGTTCTACAGGGTCGGGCAATGCAGATCATCCTAACGATCACTGGGAATACTGTGACGAAATGCGTGAGTTCCTTCGCGAGTTGGCGGCCGTCGCGGTCGCGGCGCTGATCTACTACCTCGTCCGAGGCGCCGTCGCTGATCGCGCTGACGAGGCCTTCCAACGTGCGCGCGACATTCTCGAGCTGGAACAGCGGCTCCGGCTCGACTGGGAAACGGCAATCCACGAGACGATTCTGGGCTCCAACGTGCTGATTGATCTCGCCAACGGCACGTACTTCTGGGGCCATATGCCCTTGCTGATCGTGCTGGCGGTCTGGCTCTGGCGCTCGCACCGCGACACCTGGCGTAACTTTCGCAACGCACTACTGATCTCCGGCGCTGTGGGGGCGATCTCGTACTTCCTCTTTCCCACAGCGCCACCCAGACTGATGCCTGAGCTGGGCTACATCGACACGCTCGTGCTCCGCGCCGCTCCTGCCTATCAGGCGCAGGAAGTTGGCGTGTTCGTCAATCCATACGCCGCCCTGCCGTCGCTCCACGTCGGTTGGGCGCTGCTGGCCGGACTCGCAGTCTGGCAAACCTCGAAGCATCCGGGGATGCGCGCGCTCGCTGCGGCAATCCCGATGTCACAGGCCTGGGCCGTCGTGGCGACAGCCAATCACTGGACCATCGACGCATTTGCCGGCATCGCCATCTGCGCTGCCGCGTGGATGCTCGTGGCGCTGCTCAATAGGCTGAGTCTCAGGACGCCGATCCAGTTCAACAGGAGATGACGATGTTGATCGTGACGACTGAAAGCGTGCCCAATCGCGAAATCCACGAAGTGCTGGGCCTGGTCAGCGCCAACAGTGTGCGTTCGAGGAACATCGGCCGCGATATTCTGGCTGGCCTCAAGAGCCTCGCAGGAGGCGAGATCCACGCCTACACGCGGCTCATGAGCGAAACGCGCATACAGGTGCGTGAGAAGCTCGAAGCCTCAGCCGAAGCCATGGGCGCCGACGCCATCGTCGGAGCCAGGCTGATGTCGTCGGACATCGGCCAGAACATGGCCGAGGTTTACATGTACGGCACGGCAGTCAAGTTGCGCTGAGTCTCAGTCTCCGCGCATATGAGCCCTTTGAGTAGCCCCCGAATCCCCTCTCCCCCCCTTGCGGGGGGAGATGTCACGGAGTGACAGAGGGGGGGTCGGCGGACGATGACCAGATAGGGCCAACAGGCAGGGACCCCCCTCTGCCTTCGGCATCTCCCCCGCAAAGGGGGGAGAAGGGGAGTTATGCATCAGTCTCCTACAGAGAGTCAGAGCGGCCGTAGATGGGTTTACGCACTGGACTCCAATCGAGGAGACTTATTCCGCCCGAACCGGCCAATCGGGATGGGACTTGAGTCGTTCGAGAATCGCGACCGCTACGTCGTACTTATGCAGCAGCGGCAGGCGCTCGGCCTCTCCCGAAGCGTCGAGCAGGACGACTCGATTTGTATCCACCTGGAAGCCCGCGTCGGACTGGGTGACGTCGTTGGCGGCGATGAAGGCGAGACCCTTCTTCTCGATCTTGGCCCTGGCGTTGTTGATCAGGTCGTCGGTCTCGGCGGCGAAGCCGACCTTGAGCAGATGCGGCGCTTCAATCGAGGCGATCACGTCGGGGTTCTCGACCATCTCGAGCGTCATGCCCGCTTCCTCGGCGTCCTGTTTCTTGAGCTTCGACTCCGCCGCCTCGGCCGGCCGGTAGTCGGCGACGGCGGCAGCCATGACCAGTGCGTTTGCTCCGCGAGCCGCGTTCTGGATCTCGGTCTGCATCTCGATCGCCGTGCTGACTGAGCGCACGACGATGCCGTAACGACCTTGCGGTGGCGATTGCGTCGTGATCAACGTCACGGCTGCGCCCTGATCACGAGCAGCTTCCGCGACAGCGACGCCCATCTTGCCGCTCGAGTGATTGCCGACGAAGCGGACAGGATCGATTGGCTCCCGAGTCCCGCCGGCGGTGACGATCACATGTCGCCCGCGCAAGTCCCCGACAGTCCGCCCAATCGCAGAGCGAACGGCGGCGGCCAGTTCGATCGGTTCAATCAGGCGGCCCAATCCGCGTCCTCCCGATGCCAACCGACCAATCGCCGGACCGGCGATGAAGACTCCACGAGCCTTGAGCAACTCCAGGTTCGCCTGCACCGATGGCTGGCTGTACATCACCGAGTCCATCGCCGGCGCCACGACCAGCGGAGCGCTCGTCGCCAGCGCGGTCAGCGTGACCGGGTTGTCACCGATGCCCTGCGCCAGCTTGGCGATCGTCGTCGCTGAGGCCGGTGCGACCAGCATGGCGTCGGCGCGTCGGCCCATCGCCACGTGCTGCTCGGCCGGAGCTGCCGGATCCCAGAGGTCGGCGGCGACTTCGCCCTTGACCAGCGAGCGGAAAGTCAGCGGCGGCACAAAGCGAGACGCTGAGGGCGTCAGCGCCACGTCAGCGATTGCGCCCGCGTCTTCCAGGCGTCGCGCGGCTTCGATGCTCTTGTAGGCCGAAATCGATCCGGTCACGCCGAGCGTGACGCGCCGACCGTCGAGCGGCCGAGGCGTCGGGACTTCGCTATCCGCGTTGTCCGTACTGCTGGCGCTCATGGAGTGCCTTCGGCGTTGTAGTAGTACAGCTCGCGCAGACCCCAAAGGATCAGATCTTCATCGACCACGTCGAGGATCGTGGTCTCCTCGGCAATGCGCGGCGCCCAGCCGCCAGTGGCGACGACCTTGGCCTGGCCCAGCTCCTGACGGAAGCGTTGGATGATGCCCTCGACCAGTCCGACGTATCCGAACAGGATGCCGCTCTGCAGAGCGGTCTCGGTCCGTGTACCAATCGCGGCGGGCGGGCGTTCAAGGTCGATCCGGGCCAACCGGCTGGCCCGGTCGAACAGGGCATCGATTGAGATTCCGATGCCAGGCGAGATCGCGCCGCCGATGTAGACGCCGTGCTCGTTAATCGCGTCGAACACGGTTGCAGTGCCGAAATCGACCACGATCAATGGTGGCGGGCCGTAGCGCGAACAGGCTGCGACCGCGTCAACGATTCGGTCGGCGCCCAACTCTTCGGCGTGCTCGATGCCGATCCGGACTGGTTTCCTCATGTGGGACGAAACCAGGAGCGGCTCGGTCCGGAGGAACTTGCGGCAGACCTCCTGGAACACCGGCGCGAGCGCTGGCACGACCGACGAGATGATCGCGCCGTCAATCTGGGAAATCTTGATGTCCTCGTAGCGCAACAGCGAAGCGACAAAAATGCCGTATTCGTCGGAGAGACGGTCATGCTGAGTCGCGAGTCGCCAGGTATGGACAATTTTACGATCGTTAAACACGCCAATCTGGAGGGTGGTGTTTCCGATATCGATGGCGATCAACATGGCTCGCCGTCCTTCACGAATCGAGGTTGCCTTCATAGGCGAAGCCGCAAACCCGGACCCGTCGCGGCGTCACGCTTGGATTTGGTGCATTCTACGCTTGCCACCCTGTTTCTGACCGAGAACGGCTGCCGGACTCCACCGCGAACGAATTCATGACGTAACGAGATCAGTCAAGGACCGATAACGGGGTCGTGGAGCGATTGGGGATGATGTGGATGAGGTATCTGGTCAGCAGGCTACTTAAGACCTCGCGGTCACGGGCTGTTGTTTCCGTCATCGCTGGTTAGTATGTTCCCTCAAGCAAGTCTTTCCAAGCAGCGCCGATTTTGGTTTAGCGCCCAGAGCGACGTGCGCCGCCGGAAAGTCCTTCGCCAAGGGAGGCGACGGCGGCATGGTCAACCGTTCGGCTCGATCGCTCAACGATCCGCATTCCGATCCTCGCGCGATCTGGCAGCGAACCCTTGAGGTACTGAGGGACTCGCTCGATCGCGAGACGTTCGAGACCTGGTTTGCAGACACTTACGCGATCGAAATCCGCGGCGGTGTCCTGCATGTCGGCGTACCCACTGTGATCAAGCTCGAAACGCTGCGCGGCAGCTACTACCCGCAGCTCGCCTCAGCCGTTCGCCAGGCCGCCGGTCGGCCCATGGAGATAGAACTCCGTGTCGCGTCACGTCCGGAACCGCAGACAGCGGCGCTTGACATGCCCGAGGACAACAGCCTCCTGGGCGGGGAACGCAGCCAGCCGATTCAGCCGGCTCGCAGTCGGCCGGCCGTTATGAATCAGGCCACCTTCGAGCGCTTCGTCGAAGGCACATCCAACCAGATCGCCGTGACGGCGTCGCGACGAGTCGCCTATCACCCCGGCGAAGACACGAACCCGCTGTTCATCTACTCCAACTCGGGGCTGGGCAAGACGCACCTGCTGCATGCCATCGCCCATGTGACGATGCAGTCGCACTACACCGTCCTGGTCGATACCGAGTCCTACGTACGCCAGTTTGTCAACAGCGTCGGAGCAGGCGAGCGGGCCGCCTTCCAGCAGAAGTACGAGTCGGCCGAGGTGCTGATCATCGACGACGTACAGAAGCTCGGCGGCAAGGTGCAAACGCAGGACGAATTCTTCAACGTCTTCAACGCCCTGCACCACCGCAACCGCCAGATCGTGATCGCCTCCGACATGCCGCCGCGCCTGCTGACCGGGCTGGGCGAGCGCCTCGTCACCCGGTTCGAGGGAGGACTGGTCGTCGAGATCAATCAGCCTGACCTTGAGTTGCGGATGGCCATCCTGCAGCGCAAGATCCGCGACTGGCAACTCAACATCGATGAGTCGACGATCGTCATGATCGCCGAGCGTGCCGGCACCAACGTGCGATCGTTGCTCGGCGCTCTGCAGCGCGTTCGCGTGTTTGCCGAGAGCGATCGCTCACCGGTCACCCCGGGCATCGTCTTGCGAGCATTGGCCGGTCACGCACCCGAAGAGGCCCGCAAGGCCAAGCCCACGGTCGCGGAGCTGATCGCAGCCGCATCCGATCTCACCGGAGTCGCCCCGGAGCTCTTCACCGCGCCGCGCAAAGACCGTCGCACCGCTCGCGCTCGGCAACTCGTGATGTATCTGGCCTGCCACCACACTGACCTCTCGCTGAATGCCATCGGCGAAGCACTCGGCGGCCGTGACCACTCCACCGTCCTGCACGGGCGCGACAAGGTCGAGGGCCTGCTGGCCAAGGCCGGCGATCCCGACTCACAGTGGTGGGTCCAGCAAATCTCCGAGATCCGCTCCCGCCTGCACCTCTAATCCCGCCCCCCTCCTGCCACCCACGACGTGCCCACGCCAGGTTCTCGCATGTCCACGCATGTCCCCAGACACGTGCACCTGTCCACGCAGCATCCACCAGCGCTCCAGCGAAACTACCCAGCAGCCCACAGTCGGCCCACGAGACCACACCGAGATTCTCCCGTGCCCAACGCAGCCCGGCGTCAGTTTCCCCATTGCCCCAACCACCAACAACAACGACAGCATGTATCAATTGACTACTTTCCTCAATTCCATTCTTGGATCCGGAGCACTCGTCGAACGTGTGGATAAACTCGTTCCATGATTGATGCAGTTGAGATTGAAGTTGAAGGCGGCGCTGGCGGCCGCGGAGCCGTGTCGTTTCGTCGCGAGAAGTTCGTCCCGCGCGGAGGGCCAGACGGAGGTCGCGGCGGACGTGGCGGTGACGTCATCGTGATCGCGAACGGGCAGCTCAACACCTTGCGTCGCTACCGCCGCCAACGCCGGTTCCGCGCCGACTCGGGAACCAACGGCGGCACCAACCAAAAGCGCGGCCGGGCCGGCTCGACGTTGCTGCTCGAACTCCCGGTTGGCACCATCGTGTCGCAAGTCTCGGGCGGCCTGACCGAGCAGTTGGTCGACCTCGAGGAAGACGGCCAGTCGCTGGTTGTCGCCTGGGGCGGCCGCGGCGGACAGGGCAACATGTACTTCCGCAGTTCGACCAACCAGACGCCGCGCGTCGCACAGAAGGGTGAGCCAGGTGAACGACGACGGCTCAAGTTCGAGCTGCGTGTGCTGGCCGATGTCGGCATCGTCGGCCTGCCCAACGCGGGCAAATCCTCGCTCTTGCGACACCTCAGCGCAGCCAGGCCACGTGTTGCCGACTACCCCTTCACGACGCTTGAGCCGCACCTGGGAGTCGTCTCGGTGGGCTGGGACGAGTTCGTCATGGCGGACTTACCCGGGCTCATCGAGGGCGCTGCGGACGGGGCCGGACTGGGCCACGACTTCCTCCGCCACACCTCGCGCACCCGGCTGCTGGTCCACCTGATCGACGGGTCGCAGAACGACCCGCTCAAAGCAAAGGCATTGGTCGATCGCGAGCTGGCCGGATACTCGGCAGAACTGGCCGCCCGACCGCAAATCGTGGTGGTCAACAAGGTCGACTTGGAAGAGGTCGATGTCCTGCGCGACGAGATCAGCGCGCTCTTCGATGCAGGCGAACAGCCACCGCTGTTTTGCTCAGCCGTGACGGGCGAAGGTACTGACGCGGTGGTCAACGCCTGTGCGACGGCGCTGGCCGAGTTGCGCGAGCAGGAGCCCCTGCGTGAGGCCAAGGTGCCCGTCGTGCGTCCGAAACAGGACGGTCGGCGGTTTGAGGTGGAACGAGTCGATGATCGGGTGTTCGCCGTGCGTGGCGCATCGGTGGAGCGATTTGTCTCGATGATGGAGCTCGGCGAAGATGAGGCGCTGGCCGAGACCTATCGCTGGCTCGACCGCCGCGGGGTCGCTGCGGCGCTGCACCGAGCAGGTTGTGAGCCCGGCCATACGGTCCGTATCGGCAGATCGCGGATTCGCTGGGAATGGGAGCGCTAGCGGTCGTGGTGTCACCAGCGGATCACGAATCGCTGCAATTCGAGCCGCACGAGCGTGTCGGCGCTCTGGGCGGCACCTTCGATCCACTGCACCGCGCCCACTTGCACCTGGCCGATGCCGCGGCGTCGGCGTTGGAGCTCGACCGGCTCATCCTGATTCCCGCCGGCGACCCCTGGCGCAAGCACGATCGGTCGGTGACAGCGGCCGAACATCGCCTGGCGATGACGCGTGCGGCCGTCAAGGAGCGTCGCGGCGGACTCGAAGTATCCGACATCGAGGTGCGCCGAGACGGACCGACTTACAGCCTCGATACGGTGCGCGAGCTGCGCGAGCGGGGGGCGAAGCAACTCTGGTGGATCATGGGCGCCGACGCAGTGCTCGACCTGCCGCACTGGCACAAGCCTGGAGAGATTCTCGCCCACGCCCGAATCGCCGCCGCCGTCCGACCCGGAGCAGAACTCGAGCGACGCCAACTCGACCGGATCATCTATGGCCTCGGTCGCTGGCTCGACTGGGTGCCCATGGAGCCCATCGATCTCTCGGCATCCGAGGTCAGGGATAGGATCCGCTGCGGAGAGGATGTCTCCACCGACGTCCCCGCTGCGGTATTGGACTACGCCCGTAAGCATCGGCTGTACGGATTGTTGGCGTAGAAGATCAACTCCTCACGGGTCATCTCGAACACCGATAGCGAACGAGCCGTCGCACCCGTTGACCTTGATCAGGCCCGTATCGGAACAGAAGGACTGGGAGCCGGAGCAGGCCGCCAATGATGGTGACCACTGGAGTCAAGGCAAGTCGAGCCTGAGACGTTGGCAGATATGAGCGGGAGCGTCGTGAAGATCGCTCGCCTACGGGAGCACGTTTCAAGACCCGATCGATCCTGACATGCTGTGACTCTCCCAGGTCCCGAGTCCGGGTGCTCCCATCGGCCCTAACCACCTGCTGTACCGTCCGGGTGCGAATCCCGTCCTGCCCGACGCAGACTTCGATCTCCTCGCCTGGCGCCAGGCCATCACCCACGAGGATATGGGTCCGGTGCGGTTCGATGATCGGTTTGCTGACCAGCAACTGCACAGTGAAGTCGCGGGGATGCTGTCCACGGACTGCGGCACGCACCCGGAGCGAGTTGGAGGACACACTGAGCGTGACCGGGTACTCGAACGGATTGCGAAAGCGGAGGTCTCGGTAGCCGAACACGATGGCGCAGTCACGCCCAAGCTCGAAGTAACGATCCTCTCCATACGTGTCGACGCTGTGGCAATAGCGCTCCGTGGTTTCGAGTCCGGCGAGCAGGGCTGCGTTGTAGACGACGGTGGACAGCAAACATGTTGCGCCACCCAGTTCCGTGACCAGTTGGTGCTCTCGGATGGCAGCGGCGGGCGCGTAGCCCTCGACCGATCGTGGACGTCCAGCTAGACGCCAGAGCGAGAAAGTCTCGCCTGGCCCCAGCACGGCGCCATCGAGCGCTTCGGCGAGCAAGCGTTGGTTATTGCGCTTGGCTGTTGCCAACGACTCCTGGCCTGGATAGTCGATAAAGGGAAGCTCATACGTGCTATGGACGAACGACGCAGCTCTCAGGCGGTTCGAGCCGTCGAGGAACACCGTCCCGGAACGATAGTCTCGCCAGGCGCGTTTCAGCAGGGCGATGCGCAGCCGCATCTCGTACGGTAGAAATGTACGCGCAACCTTGCGGAGTCCGGCCACTGCTCAGCCTGCCGCGGCCCCGCGTCGGGCTCCGCCCCTGCAGCGAGACCGGACGCAGGTATTCCCGCGTTTCTGTTGGAAGATAGACGTGAGAAAGAACCGGTTTGTTCCGCCAGGGCCCCAACGCTAGCGGCCATGCACTCATGCCTTACCCCCGCCCCACATTCTCCGGCGTGTAGTGCTCCTTGCGCACCAAGACCGTGAGTCTTGGCCCGGGTGGGAAGAGGAACGGTCGCAGTGGCAGGGTCTGCACCCAGGCGAAGCCCGCGTCGTAGGCGAGCTGCCCCAGTTGGCCGAATGTTCTCAGGTACGGACGAGTGCCGTTCCGACCGAGAATCGATGACCAGACCGCGTTGACCGCCGCCGACTTCGACGGCGCGACCTCCCAGAGCACCGCAACGCCGTTGTGGTCGAGCACACGCCACAGTTCCTCAAGCACGCGCAATGTCAGCGCGTCGTCCCAGTGCCGGAGCTGGTGCGGAACAACTGCGAAGTCCACCTGACCATCCTCAAGCGGCAAGCGGTGAGGTTGTCCCCGCAGCACGCCGATGCCTGTCACGTCCGGTGCTGCGCGACCGTCGGTGAGCACTGCGATCGGCGTGGGTTCGAGTTCGGCGACATCGGCAATCAGCGACGCCAGCGCCGGGGAGTCGGGACCGACGACAAGCAGCCGTTCGACCGGCGCCATCGCCGTCAGATCGACGAGCTGTGCAGCAGGCGAGTCCTCGAGCGCCAGTCGCGGCTGACCGCGCCACCATCGACGCAGAGCCGGCGGGACCGCCAGCAGTGGAGCGTGAGCGGACGAGGACACGAGCTTAGACGTCGATCTTCGCCATATCGGCGTGCTGTTCGATGAACTGCCGGCGCTTGGACGGGTCGTCGCCCATCAGCTTGACGAACAGGTCGTCGGCGGCGTGCTCGTCGGCGATGTCGACCGACCAGAGGACGCGCGCTTGTGGATCCATAGTGGTTTCCCAGAGCTGGTCGGCGTTCATCTCGCCCAGACCCTTGTAGCGCTGCACGGAGACCTTCTTCTGGCCTTCCTTCTGCTTGTCCATGAACGACTCCAGCTCCTCGTCGGAGTAGAGCCATTCCGCCTTCTGCCGGCCGGCCTGGACACGGTAGAGCGGCGGCTGGGCGATGTAGAGCTTGCGGTCGTCGATCAGGTCGCGCATGTGACGGAAGAAGAACGTCAACAGCAACGTGCGGATGTGCGCGCCGTCCGAGTCGGCATCGGTCATGATCACGACCTTGTGGTAACGCAGCTTGGACAGGTCAAAGTCCTCGCCGATGCCCGTACCGAGCGCCGTGATCAGCGTGCGATAGGCCTCGTGGCCGAGCAGCTTGTCCAGCCGCGCGCGCTCGACGTTGAGCACCTTGCCGCGCAATGGCAGGATTGCCTGCGTGCGACGGTCGCGGCCCTGCTTGGCCGAGCCACCCGCCGAGTCGCCCTCGACGATGAAGATCTCGGACAGCTCGGGGTCGCGCTCCGAGCAGTCGGCGAGCTTGCCCGGCAACGACGCGCCTTCGAGCGCGCCCTTGCGCTGCACGATCGCGCGAGCCTTGCGGGCCGCCTCGCGAGCGCGCGCCGTGGTCAGGCACTTCTCGACAATCTTGCGACCCTCGCGCGGCTGACCATCGAGGTACTCGGCCAGCGCCTCGGCCGTTGCCGACTCGACGATGCCCTTGATTTCGGGATTGCCCAGCTTGGTCTTGGTCTGGCCTTCAAACTGCGGCTCGCCCAGTTTGACTGAGATCACGGCAGTCAGTCCCTCGCGGGTGTCCTCGCCGGTGATGTTGGGGTCTTTGTCGCCGAGCTGCTTGTTGCGCCGGGCGAAGTCGTTGATCGCCCGCGTCAAGGCCGAGCGGAAGCCGGTCAGATGCGATCCGCCCTCGTGCGTATTGATCGTGTTGGCGAAGGCGTAGACCGAGTCCTGGAAGTCGGCGTTGTACTGGATCGCCACTTCGACGGCCACCGGCGATCCGTTGCCTGGCACCTCGCGATCGAGATGGAATGGCAACGGCTGCACGACCTCGCGGTCGCGGTTGAGGAATCGCACGTAGGACTGGATGCCGCCCTCGAAGTAGAAGTTCTTCTCGTCCGTCGGCTCGAGCTGGGTCCGTTCATCATCCGAGGCGTCGTGCGGGAAGCGCCGCTCGTCGCGGAATGAAATCCAGAGACCCTTGTTCAGGTACGCGATCTCGCGGAAACGCTGAGCCAGCGTGTGGAAGTCGTAGTCGAGCTGATCGATCACCTGGTCGTCGGCGATCCAGCGCACCATCGTGCCGGTTGGCGGTGTCTCGTCGGAGGGCAGCGGCTCTCGCTCGAGCTCGCCGTTGGGCACGCCCCGAATGTACGACTGCGTGTGGGAAATGCCATCGCGCCGCACCTCGACCTCGAGCTGCGAGGAAAGCGCGTTCACGACCGAGGCGCCGACGCCATGCAGCCCGCCCGAGACCTTGTAGCCGCCACCGCCAAACTTGCCGCCGGCGTGCAGCACCGTAAGCACCGTCTCGAGCGCCGACTTGCCGGTCTTCGAATGCTTGTCGGTGGGGATGCCACGGCCGTCGTCGCGAACCTGAACCCAGCCCCCAGGCTGGAGTGCAATCTCAATCCGAGTCGCGTGGCCGGCCATCGCTTCATCGACCGAGTTGTCGACGATTTCGTAGACGAGGTGATGCAGCCCGGCTTGGCCCGTCGAGCCGATGTACATGCCCGGCCGGCGACGCACAGCCTCGATGCCCTCGAGGACATCGATGTCGGATGCGTTGTAACTGGCGGACCCGTTGCTCGAGATCAAATCGGAAGCACCCGGGGATTCGTCCGAGCCGTTCTGGCCGATCTGTTGGTCCAGTGTGAGTTGCGCGCCGTCGCCCGGCGAATCCGGCGTCGTGGCAGATGATGCAGCGTCGTGCTGGCTCAAAGTACAAGTCCTGACAGAAGAGAAGCGCCGCCAATTGACCGGCCAAAATTCAGGGACCGGGGCGATACTCTGACTATGTCCACAATACCACTGGCATCAGGCCCAGAACATGCCCAGGGAGCCCAGTATGACCAGCTGGAGAGAACGCTTACGGCTGGTTAATCCCACCGTCGCAAGGGATGCCGCGTTGCACGGTCTGCCCGACCAGATCGGCGATCTCTCGCCGGTCGCCGTGGTGCGTAACGACATCAACGACACCTCCGGCCGGGTCTGGGCTCAGGTCCGATCCGAGCTTGTCTTCCGGCCTGAATTCGAGCCCGCGCTGGACGGCCTGTCCGGCTTCTCGCACCTCTTCGTGATCGGCTGGATGGGCGAGGTGTCCGACGAAGGCCGTGCGCTCCTGCGGCTGCATCCCTCGGGCGGCGAGGACACACCGGAAGTCGGCGTGTTCGCCACCCGCACCGCTCATCGGCCGAATCCGATTTCCATCTCGATCTGTCCCCTCGAGTCCGTTGATGGAAACATCGCCAGGGTCGTCGGCCTCGACCTGGTCAATGGCACGCCGGTGCTCGATGTCAAGCCCTACGTGACGTTCTACGACTCCTTTGACGCCACAATCCCCAAGTGGGCCGAATAGTTGCGAGGTAGCTGCGAGCCATGCCGCGACTGCGCAGCAACATTATCGCGGTCTACATCGTCCGGCCCGCCGGCCCTGATCCCGCTGATGGCATCGAGCTGCTGATGCTGCAGCGCCCCGAGGGACACCGCTTCGCCGGTGCCTGGCAGACGGTCGGCGGCCACATCGAGGAGAAGCAGGGAGAAACCGCGTGGCAGGCCGCCATCCGCGAGACGAACGAGGAGACCTGCCTCGAAGTCGAGCGCTGGTTCCGCATCGATCGCCCGGAGTCCTTCTACAACCCCGAGAACGACACCATCTACTTCGTCCCAGCCTTCGCAGCCCTGGTCGCCCGAGACGCCGAGCCAGTCCTCTCCGAGGAACACCAGGCCTGGAAATGGCAAACACCCAACGAAGCCGCCCACGCCGTCGACTGGGCGGCCATGCGAGACTCGATCCTGCTCGTCGGCGAGGCGTTCTCGGACCCTGAGCAACCAGGTCTGGGTGTCTCAGAGTTCGATCCTGAGGATCTACGACGCCCGTGACCCGCCGGGCGGCCACAAGCAAGATGTCTCAGAACTCAGATTTCCCAGTCCCCGCTTTACGCGGGGACCTGCTCTGGCAGCGCGGGATAGCTGGTGGTGGAGTCCCCCACAGGGAGGGAGCGGGTCCCCGCGTAAAGCGGGGACTGGGATTCTACCAACCAATGGGACTATTGAGACACCCTCACAAGGGCCGCCCTTCACCGTCTCCATGTTCTCGACGGAGCACTACAAGACTGACCATCGACCCGAGCCGTGCAACGATACGGCCATGACCTCCATCGGACTGATCGGTTTCGAGCGCTCCGGCAAGACCACGCTGTTCAATGCGCTGACGGGCGCTGGTCGCCCGACCGGATTTACCACGCACATGGATCCCCACGAAGGCGTCGTGCCGGCGGCCGAGGCTCGGCTGACTCGCCTCTCCGAGCTGTACCAACCAAAGAAAACCACACCGGCCGTACTCGACGTAGTCGACTTCCCCGGCGCAGGATTCTCGGGAGCCCTCGGCGGCGGCAACGAACCGCCTTCGACGAAGCTGCTCGATCAACTCTCCCAACTCGACGCCCTCGTACATGTCGTCCGCGCCTTCGACAACGACGCCGTACCGCACCCTGCCGAACGCATCGACCCCGACGGCGACATCGAGGCCATGCAACTGGAACTGACCTTCGCCGATCTCGCGCTGATCGAGAAGCGACTACAGCGCATCGCCGACGAGACCAAGTCGATGCGAGCGGCTGAGCGAGTCGCGATCGACCGGGAGACCGACCTACTGCGCCGACTGCAGACGCATCTCGGCGACGGCGGCACGCTGCTCGATGCACCGCTGAGCGATCAGGAGCGAGCCGACATCCGCCACTATCGATTCCTGACCGAGCGACCGATGCTGACCATCATCAACGTCGACGAAGACACTGCGGCAGAGGGCTCGGTCGAGGGCATTACGTTGTCGGCGAGGCTGGAAGAGGAACTGCGCGACTTCGATGAAGAAGAAGCGACTGCCTACCGAGAAGAACTCGGCGTCGGCGCCGGAGCAGTCGAAACTGCGCTGCAAGAGACGTTCCGTCTGCTCGGCCTGCGCACGTTCTTCACGGTCGGTCCCGACGAATGCCGCGGCTGGACCGTGCGCGAGGGCGACACCGCCCCGCAGGCGGCCGGCAAAATTCACACCGACCTCGAACGCGGCTTCATCCGCGCCGAAGTCGTGCGCTGGGACGATTTGCTCACCTGCGGAGAAGCAGTCGGCGCGTCGGGCGCGGAAGCTGAGGCGAAAAAGCGAGCCCTCTCCCGCACCGAGGGCAAAGACTACGAAGTTCAGGACGGCGATGTCCTGCACATCCTCTTCAATGTCTGAGTGACACCTATCCTCTAGCCATGGCCAACGCCACCGAGATCGCCCGCGCCCTATTGACCGCCGCCCGCGAGGGACCGGCCGTCGCTTCATGCACCGTGATGGGCGCGACCGATGGCGTCGACATCTCCCTGGGCGCGAAGATGCTGGTCTACGCCGACAGCGAACTCGGAGACATCGGCGGCGGTGCGCTCGAGCAGGCTGTCATCGATTTCGCTCGTGCCTCGATCCCCAAACACATCGTCCAGACGACTGCCTTCACACCCTCGGGTGACTTGGTCGAGGGTCGTCGTGCGATCGAATCGGCCGACGCCATCGTCGAAATCCTGGTCGAAATCGTCGAACCCGCCGCCACACTTCTGGTCGTCGGCGGAGGACACGTCGGTCTCGCCGTGGGACAGCTCGGCGCGATGCTAGGCATGGAAGTCGCGATCATCGACGACCGCCAAGACTACGCCAACGAGGATCGTTTCCCGTACGAGGCAAAGGTGATCTGCGGAGACTTCGGCGAAGAGCTCGAGCAGTTCCCGATCACGGCCAACACATTCATCGTGCTCGTCTCCCGAGGCCACAAGGTCGACGAACTCGCCCTGCGGACCGTCGCCGAGCGCGGAGCCGGCTACGTCGGCATGATCGGATCTAAGCGCCGCACGAGGACGGTGCTCCAGCACCTCGCCGAAGAAGGACTCGATCCCGAGGCCTTGGACAAGGTCTTCACCCCAATCGGTCTCGACATCGGCGCGGAAACCCCCGAGGAAATCGCCGTCTCCGTGCTGGGAGAAATCATCCTCGTCCGTCGAGGCGGCGGTGCACAGCCGATGTCGGAGTATGGCCGGTTGCTGGCCTCACCGCGTCGCTAGACTGAACTCGGAGAGAAGCAGAGGAACGAAGATGCCACACGACGAGGTCTACGAAGCCATGTCCGAGTCCTTCGAGCGCGGCGCGCCCATCGCCCTGGCCACGGTCGCGCAGACGCTCGGTTCGACGCCGCGCAAGACAGGCGCAAAGATGTTGGTCAAGCCCGACGGCTCCTTCGTCGGCACGATCGGCGGCGGCTGCGGCGAGGCTGAGGTCTGGCAGGAAGCAATGGACGCCCTCGACGATGGCGACGCGCGCATGGTCACGGTCGACCTGACCGAGCCCGTCGACGGCGAGGACAAGATCTGCGGCGGAATCATGCGCATCTTCGTCGAGCGGTTGGAAGCATAAGCAGAGCGCCGTCGCAGACCGTTAAGGCTGGTAAGCTAGACATCGTCCGCCCGTACCGGGCCTCACCGGCATTCTCAGGTCGGAGGGGTAGTCCGAGGTGACGTGACGCGCTCAAGTGGCGTCGCGCGCTGACTGCCGGCGGCACAGCAGGAGTTCGGTATGCCATTGATCGGATTTGGTCCTGTCGAGGCGATCGTCGTGGTCATCGTGGTGCTGGTGGTCTTCGGCGCTGGCCGCTTGGCTGGTGTGGGCAAGGCGCTCGGCACCGGCCTGCGAGAGTTCCGCGAGGAAGCACGCACCCCGGACGGGGAGCCAGTGGAAGGCGAAGATGGGGACGAAGTCGCAGTCTCGTCTGACTCGTCCGAATCGTCGGAAGATGACAAGAAGCCGACCTCATCCGGCTAACGCCACGACGTCGATTCTCAGCCATTGCCCGCGCCACAGGTACTTCGCGCCGTCGCCCTGGATCTCTGGGGCACGCTGATCGTTGATGCGCCCGGCGGCGGTCGTCGCCGGATGCGCCAGCGAGAGCAACGTCTCACGCAGGCCTACGAGCAAGCCGGAGCCGGCCCAGGCGCAGCCGAAGCCGTGCCCAGGGCCATCCGACACGCCATCGATCTGTTGGTTGTCGCCCACCAGTCGAATATCGATCTCTCCGGAGACGACCGAGTCAATGCCGTCCGCCGCTCGATGCTCGAGCAGTGCCCGGACACGGTCGAGAGTGATGACCTGCTCCACCAAGTCATCATCGGAGTCTGCGAAAGCGCGAGCTGGGAACCACCCAACATCATTGATGGCGTGGAAGCCGAACTCGACCGGCTCAAACAGCGCGGGCTCAAGCTGGCCGTCGTCTCCAACACCGGTCTCGCGCCCGGCAGTTACGTCGAGCAAGCCCTCGTCGCCCGAGGCTTCGACCGCTGGATTGACCACTGGATCTGGTCCGACGATGTCCTGAGCTGGAAGCCCGGCCAGGCAATCTTCGAGGCATCCCTGGCCGAGCTGGGAGTCAGCGCAAGCGAGGCGGCATTCGTCGGCGACACGCCCGAGGCCGACATCCTCGGTTCCCGACACGCAGGCTTCGCCGCGTCGGTGCTGGTCGGTGACCAAGCTGAGCCGGCAATCCAGGCCGACATCGAGTTGCCCACGGTCAAGGGGTTGACCGCGGCCCTCGACACTGCCGGATTCATCGCGAGCTGAGCCCACACGGCGTCGCGTGCAACACCGTTGGTATTGGCCAGGCAACGACCGCGCCGACAGAAACATATGCTGGATACATGCGATTTGGAATGTTCGGCGGCGGCGGCATCAGAGTTGGTCGGATCCTTGGGATTCCGATCAAGCTCGACCTGTCGTTTTTCCTCGTGTTTGGACTCCTCGTCTTCCTCATCGCCACGCAGGTTCTGCCCGAATCGCTCGACGGGTGGGGTGGAGCCGAGCGCTGGGTCTACGGAGTCATTGGCGGCGTCGTCTACTTCGTCTCATTGCTCATCCATGAGCTCGCGCACTCGCTGACCGCCCGTCGCTACGGTATGGACGTTTCGTCGATCACGCTGTTTTTTTTCGGCGGCGTCTCCGTCATCCGTGAAGACTCGCACCGTCCCGGGCAAGAGTTCTGGATCGCCATCGTCGGACCGCTGGCCTCATTGCTGCTCGGCGGCGGCTTCTTGCTGCTGGCCCTGTTTGCAGTTCCCAAGGACACGACCCTCAACAACGTGGTCTTTGTGCTGGGCATCCTCAACTGCTTCCTGGCTGCGTTCAACATGTTGCCCGGATTCCCCCTCGACGGCGGCCGTGTGATGCGATCTGCGATCTGGCGCGTCACCGGCTCGCGGCATCGCGCGACGCGGGCTTCGGCCCGCATGGGTCAGTTGCTGGGCGCGGTCATGATCATCTACGGCATCGGTGGATTGCTCACCGATGTGGCCATCTTCAACAGCGCCTTCAACCCAATCTGGGTCGCACTGGTCGGCTTCCTGCTGATCACCCAGGCCGCGCAAGGCGTCAAGGCTGCCGAGCTCGAGCGCGACCTCTCAGCGCTGCGCGTCGGGGAGCTGATGCTCAAACCACCCGTCGCCCGGACCGCAGAGGCCGACCTATTGGTGCACGTGCTGGCCCCGTCACGAGCACAGCTCGACCAGCAGGATGTGTTCATCGTCGCGGAAGACGGCACCGCGGTCGGTATTGCCTCGGCCGTGCAGATCCTCTTGCTCGATGAAGAGCACTACCTCAACGCACGCCTGCGCGACATCATGATCGAGGCCGGTCAAGTCCAGCCCCTGGAACCGAATTCCGGCGCCGACGAGGCACTGCGTCGGTTGCAAAAGGAACGCACCTTCGTCCTGCCCGTCGTAGAACGAGGGCGACTGCTGGGCATCGTTGGCCTGGAACAAATCCTCAAGGCCCTGGGCCAGGCGCCCTCCCCACATCCCGACCCATCCTCCGGCGCCTGAGTGCTCAATCCCCTCTCCCCCCCTTGCGGGGGGAGATGCCGAAGGCAGAGGGGGGGGTCGGCCGCCCTAAGTCCGACAGATGCATCAAACAACGAACGCCCCATTCTCCAGTCCCCTCTCCCTCAGGAGACCTGCGCGCAAACCTGTGTCTGGTGGTTCTGAGGTCCTGTAGGGGCGACCCTTGTGGTCGCCCGCGTTGGAGACTGCAAGTCTGGCCAGATCGGAGCTACAGAGCGGGCGACCACAAGGGTCGCCCCTACACGTCGGCCAAAGCGCGACGAGCGATTTACGCGCAGTTCTCTGGCTTGAGGGAGCCATGCAACCTACGGCAGGACCCATCCGACATCCGACCAACCGACACCTGGCCCAACGCCAGCTACAGTCAAATCCATGAGCACGCCGCATATCCGACCAGGCGTATCGCCGCGATTGACCGCTGCCATCCTCGCTGGCAAGGCGGTTCGACAGGGCATGCGAACTCTCGGCTCGGGCGGCACAGCCCTACCAGGGCTAGTCGTTGAGCGGCTGGACGCGGACGCCGCAACTCGCATTGCCGGCGGACTCTCGGCGACCGCGCTGATCACCGGCACGAACGGCAAGACAACCACCGCCGCGATGCTGGCCCGCATCCTCCGCGCCGACGGCCGAGCGGTCATCCACAACCGCTCCGGCTCCAACCTCCTGCGCGGTGTGACCGCCGCCCTGGTCGCGGAAGCGTCGCCCCTGGGCAAGTTGCCCTCCGGCTGTACGGCAGTGCTCGAGACCGACGAAGCAGCCCTGCCGGCGATCGCCCGCGCCGCGCCTCCGTCCGTTGCCGTCTTCACCAACCTGATGCGCGACCAACTCGACCGCTACGGTGAGATCGAGTCGATCGCCCTGCGCTGGGCCGATGCCCTCCAGGACTTCCCCAACGACGCCACAATCGCGCTCAACGTCGATGATCCCCTGATCGCATCCCTCGCCGCCCGCTGGGCTGGAGAGTGTCTGACCTTCGGCATCGAGGATCCCAACGTGCCCGCAGCGCCCGAGGGCGAAATCGTCGATGCCGTCTGGGATCCGCAAACCCGCGACGACTTCCGCTACACGCGACGCTACTTTGCCCAGCTCGGACGTTGGTACACCGATTCAGGAGCGCAGCGCCCAACGCCTGAAGTTGCAGCCGAGCAGATTGCAATCGGCGAGCAGTCCATGCAATTCACGCTGCGGACACCTGATGGCTCGACACCGATCAATCTCCCGGCCGAGGGTCTCTACAGCGTCTACAACGCCCTCGCGGCGGCGGCCGCCGCCCTGGCATTGGGAGTCGCGGCCGAGACCGTTCGTGACGGCCTTGAGCAGCACGAGGCCGCGTTCGGACGGCAGGAGGAACTCGAAGTCGAAGGCCGTCGCGTGCGGGTCCTCCTGGGTAAGAATCCCTCGGGCATGAATCAGGCACTGCGGACGTTGCAGCAGTCCGGCCAGCAGCATCACATGCTGGTGCTGCTCAACGACGGCATCGCCGACGGCACCGATGTCTCCTGGATCTGGGATGTGGACTGGGAATCACAGGCCGCGCACTGCGCGTCGCTTACGGTCGGCGGTCGCCGAGCAGCCGACATGGCGCTGAGGCTGGAATACGCAGGCTTGCCGGAACCAATCGAGCCTGTTGGCAACGACATTGGCCGAGCGCTGCGCCAGGCGCTGGATGCGACCCCGAAGTCGGAACAGCTCGTCATTCTGCCCACTTACACGGCCATGCTCGATGTCCGCCAGCGGCTGGGTCGTATGGGCGCGTCGCGATTGTGGGATGTGGCCTGATGTCCCACGTCGATGCCCAGTCCCTGCACGTGGCCGTCCTCTATCCAGACCTACTCAACCTGTACGGAGACCGTGGCAATGCGCGGGCCCTGGAGCGACGCTGCGAAGCTCGGGGGATCGAAGCGACTGTTACGGGGGTCGATATTGGCGACGAGTGGTCTCCCGAGGACGCCGACATCGTCCTGGTCGGAGGCGGGCAGGACCGCGAACAGCGGCGCGTCCAGGCTGACCTCGAACGTCGCGGCGACGACCTGCGCCAGTACGTCGATGACGACGGCGTCGTCCTGGCGGTCTGCGGTGGCTTCCAGCTCTTCGGCCATCACTACCGAGGCTGGGATGGCGAGGTCATGCCAGGCATCGGCCTCTTCGACGCAGTCGCCGCGCATCCAGGCCCAAAGATCGCGCGCTGCGTTGGCAACGTGGTGGTGCTCTGGGAGGGTGAGACCGTGGTCGGCTTCGAGAATCACGGCGGGCGCACCTACCTCAACGACAACCAGGCGCCGTTCGGCGATGTCGTCACCGGCTTCGGCAACAACGGTGGCGATGGCCTCGAAGGGGCCAGAGTCAAGAACGCCTTCGGCACCTACCTGCATGGCGCGGTGCTTCCGAAGAATCCTCACCTCGCCGACAGGTTGCTCGCTCTGGCGCTCGAGCGTCGATACGGACCGGATTCCGCTGACCTTGCGCCGCTCGATGACTCTGCCGCCCGCAAAGCGCACGCTGAAGCACTGCACGCAGCATTGTCGACCAGCGAATCTGCACTTGGCCGACGGTTCGCATAACGTAGAGGCGACAGAACCTTAGCCAGAAAAGAGATCGCAATGACAGCGACATCGACAATCACGCGCATTGCTCCCGACATCTCCTGTGAGCACTGCGCCAACGCCATAACCGGAGCGCTGAATGCGCTCAATGGCGTCGCTTCGGTCTCGGTCGACGTGGATGACAAGCGCGTCGAGATCGAGTACGACGCCGATTCGGCTAGCGCCGAGCAGATAGACGCCGCGCTTGAGGAGGAAGGCTATCCCCCGCTCAGATAGCCCGTGGGGCCAACAGCAATCCGGGCGAGGCCTGCCGGTGCCTGGCCAGCCATCGCGTCGTTCCAATCGCAATACCGACGGCGGATGGCTCATCGGCCCGACTTGGTTGTACGTGGCCCTGGCCGTCATCATCTTCGTAGCCGCGGCGGCCATCGCCGTCGTTCAGGCCACGGGCTCGGACGAGGCGCCAGATACAGGACCAGTCGATTCGGACAGCATGGCCGAACTTCAACAGGCACAGACCGCTGTCGAAGAGAGCGAAGCAACGGTCACCGACACGGCAGACACTGAACCAACCGTGGCGCAGCAACAGGAGATCCAGGTACAGAACTCTGCTCCTCAGGAGCAAGAGCTGACCGAGACTCAGAGCCAGGATCAGGCCCAGCCCGCACAACAGGCTCAGACAGCCGACGCGCAGTCGTCTCAACAGTCCAACCCACTGCTCGGATTTCAGCGCCCGATCGCCGGCGCGTGCATCACGGAGCACGAGGGCCACTTGCCGAATGCCACTCGTGCCTATCGAAACAACGGGGTCCATGAGGGACTCGACTTCTACCAATGGGCCTCCTGCACCTTGATCGACTACGGCACGCCCATCCTCGCCGCCAAGGCCGGAGTGATTAGTCGAGCCGATCTTGACTACGTAGACATCACCCCTGCCGATTGGGAGCGATTCCAGGCCAACAACTGGGAAGGCGAGGAGATCCTCGACGAACTCAGAGGTCGCCAGGTCTGGATCGATCACGGCCGAGGCATCGTCACCCGCTACGCCCACCTCTCAGCCATCGCCGACGGGATCGCCGCGGGCGTCGAAGTGCGTCAAGGCCAGATCATCGGATATCCGGGTGAGTCCGGTCAACAAGAGGTGTACCAGGACGCCGTCGACATCCACCTGCACTTCGAAATCAGAATCGCCGACGGCTGGCTCGGCCAGGGCGAAACACCACAGCAAGCGCGCAAGTTGTATCTCGAAGCCTTCGGCCTGGCCGGGGAATAGTCAGGTCGCCCGATCAGGTCGCCCGACGACATCTGCCCTAACGGGGACTGATCGGCCCAGGCGCGGGCTCACTGGGCGAGCGCTTCGCGGTCAATCCGGAGATAACGCCTGCCTCCTGTAGCTGAACGACCTCTGCGTGTGCGAAGCCGAGCGTCTCGCGCAAAATCTCGACCGTATGCTCCCCCAACCGAGGCGCCGGACGATCACATGAAGCTCGCCGACGAGTGAGGCGCCAGGGAAAGCCCTGATACTGGCGCGTCCCCGAATCGGCGTGTGTCAGTTGCAGCCACCAGTCACGGGCGTGCAAATGTGGATCGTGCAAGTGGGTCAGGGTCGAGTGGACGACCGCCGCCGGGACGCCAATCGATTGCAGATGATGCTGCAACGTCTGCGCATTCCAGCCTCTGGTCCACTCACTGAGCGCCGCTTCCAGCGACGCCTCGTCCGCCTTCCGTCCGGCCAGACTGCGCCAGACCGGACGATCCAGATCGGCAGCTTCGGCAAGCCGCAACCAGGCCTCGTCGTCGAGCACTGAGATGGCGATCCACTCGTCGCTACCGTCGACAGCATCGGCACACCTGAAACACTCGTGCGGCGACGCGTCAGGCCGTCGGTTGCCATTTCGCTCGGGCATCTCTTGCCCCAGCGAGGCCGCCAACAAGTACTCATCGATGTACGCAACTGCCGACTCAAACATCGAACCTTCGATATGAATGGCACTTTGGCTTTGCTGTGTGCGTAGTACCGCCGCCAGTGCTGCCGCAGCCATCTGCGCGCCGACGATCGGGTCAGCCTGCATCGTGCCCAGCATCAAGGGCGGCTCACCCTGATAACCGAACATGAGATCCCAACCCGCATTACCTTCTGTCGTGCCGCCATTCGCACGGAAGTTGTCATACGGCCCGCCGTTGCCGAAACCCGAGAACGATACCAGTCCAACGTGTGGATTCACCTTGCGCATGTGTTCATGTGTCAAGCGCAGGTTTTGTAACACACGAGGTCGGAAGTTCTCAAGCACCACGTCGGCTCGTGCAATGAGATCAAGCGCAATCTGGCGACCCTCATCTGTATCAAGCGCAACCGAAATCGTACGCTTCCCACGATTGGCCATATTGAAGTTTGGCCTCACGTTTAACGGATGAGCATCGGGCGCGGCCACCCGCATCGGCCCGCTGGCTTCATATCGCCAGAGGTCGGGTCGCTTCGGACCCTCGACCTTAATCACCTCAGCCCCAAGATCAGACAGCAATGTGGAAGCGTACGGTCCCAGCCAGGCATGAGTGAAGTCGACCACACGCAACCCATCCAGAGGACCCGTCGACTGTCCCGGCCGAGGACGCCGTACAAATGCGTCATCTCGTTGTGACTCGTTGTCATGCTCAGACGCTCGCATCGCGTGCCCCGCGCCGGTCATGCCGTTCTCCGACCGGAAGTAATCGAGCGCGTTGAGTTGTGGATCATCCAGCAACTGCTGAGCAGTGCGGTGCAGCGCCATCACTGAGCCCAGCTCCGATAACTTCGTCCAGATCGTGTTTGCGTCGAGGGACTCAACGATCGGCTTCACATACGCAATTGATGCTTCCTGCTCAGCGAACCGAGCATTGCCGGCCAGCAGTTCCTCCGCAGGCGGATCGCAGCCAAACGCAACCGGAGCATTGCGCAGCGTCTCCTTGGACCAGGGTGAGAGCGTGATGTAGCCCTCGGCCGTTTGCAACACCTGGGCCCAACCCGGCGACCCACCGATCCGCGGCAGGGCTTGCCCGGAAAACTCTGAGCGCAGCGACATGATCAGCGTCGAACAGGCCTCAAACGATGACAGCTCAATCCACTCGCCGAGGCCCGAGTGCATCCGTTCAAGCAGAGCACCCAGCGCCGCGACCGCGGCCAGAATGCCGATCGTCCGAGGGATGATCGCGGCTGGCGCAGCCAGCGGTTCCCGCTCCGGAAGACCGTTCGTCGTAGCGAATCCGGACAACGCCTGGATGATCAGGTCGTCGGACAGATAGTCCGCGTAGGGGCCGTCGGTGCCAAACGGTGAAGCGTGGACAACGACCAACGTGGGAAACTCTTCGGCGACGCCATTCAGGTCCGACACCGGCGCATCGCTGACCAGCACATCGGCATCGGTCAGCGCCGCTCTCCAGTCACCCGTTTCCATCGACTTGCCGACATGCAGTGATTCCCTCAGCAGCGAAATCGTTGAGCCGTCGCGCTCAACCGTCGGCAAGGCATCATGGAGTCGCGATTCGAGCGCCTCAAACGTGTGCACGTTGGCGCCCCAGCGAGCAAACTCGCAAGCGCACGCCGCAGCGGGGACATCGCGGCTGTACTCAACGACCTTCAGGCCCTCAAGCAGGTCACCATCGGCCACGAGCTCAACTCCCGCGCGGCTTGCGCAACTTGGCCAGCGCTCGCGCGACCGGCGACAACTGCCGCCGCCCTTTGACCATGCGCGGATCGGCCTGGCCGAAGCGTGCGCCGGTGGCATAGGTCATGAAGCTGGCGTTGATGTGCGTCGTGAATCCCTGCGCATCCTGCATGTTGTTGATCGAGTGCTTGATCTGGCGCAGCGCCATCGGCGAGTGCTCGGCCACTTCATTCGCGTAGGCGAGCGTGTAACGTTCCAGCGCCTCGGCCGGATACACCTGATTGACGAAGCCTAGCTCCAGCGCCTCGCGAGCCGGGATAAAGCGGTTCTGGAACAGGATCTCCTTGGCCTTGCGCACGCCCAGATCCCAGGGCGCAGAGAAATACTGCGTGTGCGACGCCAGGAACAGCGCGTCGTCCGAGGCGAAGATCAGGTCCATCGACGCAGCCACCATCCAGCCGCCGAAGATGCACTTGCCATGCACCATCGCAATGGTTGGCTTGGGCAGGTTGCGCCAGCGCATCGTGTTCGCAATCCGAGTGTCGCGCTGCCGGTCGAACACGCCAACGAAGTCGTCAGCCCAGCCGTTGTCCTCACGGTCGGCCAGCTCGGGCGGAGAGCCCAAGTCGTGGCCGGCAGAGAAGTCCGGCCCATTGCCCGATAGGACAATCACCTGGACCTCAGGATCCGCCGCCGCCTCGGCGAACGCCTGGTCAATCTCTTCGAGCAAGATGCGAGATTGCGCGTTGCGGTACTCAGGCCGATTCATAATCACCCGAGCCACCGGCCCCGGTTCGTAGATGATCTCCTGATAGGTCATGACGCTCTCCAATCGGGCGATATCGAAGTCACTCGGAGACTACCAGCGACCGCCCGCGTGCAACGGTCGGTCCTGCGGCCGTCCGCGACCGGACTCCACTTCCTGCCACTGCGGGTTGTCTCCGAAGCTACTTCCGTTGTTTGGATCCCAGTCCCCGCTTTACGCGGGGACCTGCTCGGGCGGGACGCGCAATCTCTAGATCAAGCCCTGCACAGGGAGGGAGCGGGTCCCGGCGCAGGGGCCGGGACTGGGACCTGTCCACACCGTGTCCAGACAAGGTTGTCTCGTGCTCAGCCGCTACTCTTTGCCAAAGGCGTGAGAGGGACGCACCATGCCCTTTGAGTATGCCGGCATCGATTTGCCGATCCGTGACACCACCATCTCCTCCCATCGAATGAGCTGGGAGGTCATCGCTCGTCCCGGTCGTTGGTGGACCGGCGCCGAGCGCGTCGAGATTGCCCGTGTGGGTCGCGCCGCCAGGGACTTCGACGCCGTGCGTAGCGAGATGCTGCCGGACTCCGCTGTCTACGCGATCCAGAAACTGGTGGTCGACAACGCCAACCTCAATCGCGACTGGTACCAGGAGATCATCTCTTCCGAGGGCATGACCGAAGATCGTTACGTCGAACTGGTTGCAGTTGTGGTCCATGCGCTCTCGATCGACGAGTTCCACCGAGCGCTGGACCTTGACCTCGAACCACTTCCCGACCCCTTGCCGGGACAGCCGTCGCGGATTCGGCCGCCCGAGGCCGAACAGCGCTACTCCTGGCCAGCGATTGTGCCCAAGGGTGGTCTGAATCCCGGCGACGAGATGCTCTACGGACCTATGGAGTGGGGCGCCAATGTGATCTCTGCGCTCTCACTGATTCCAGAAAACGTGCGCTGGCTACACGACCTCTCGGAGGGACACTACTTGTCCTTCAAGGAGATGCGCATGCCCGATCCGCTGCGTGCCATCTCTCGCCCACAGATAGAGCTCATCGCCGCTAGAGTGTCGTCGCTCAACGAGTGCTTCTATTGAACCGCCTCGCACGTGCGCATGCTCCGTGAGAGCAGCCAGCAGACCGGCGCCCTCGACAACCTCAACCTGCAGGGCACGGTCAATCCCGAGGCCGATACCGGCGTACCCCACGGCAACCTGTTGACTGCCTTCGCCGAGGCGGCCGTCCAACAGACTGACGCCTTGCCCGGCCTAGGCGAGCAAATCGTCGCCGAGCTCGGCGTTCAAGAGTTGGTCGACGCCGCAGGCGTCGTGGCCAACTTCCAACGCATGGTCAGAATCGCCGACGGCTGCGGCATCCCATTGGACGAGTTCACCAAGGATGCCACCGACGACTGCCGCGAGGAACTTGGCCTCCACGAATACGCCTCAGCCGCGAACACCGCGTAGAGCCGAATCTCACGATGACGACCACGGCCGCACCCTTTGCCAACCCCGATGCCACCTGGAACATTCCTGACCGCATCCGCGACGCGCATGTCCGCAGCTGGGAGCGTCTTGCCGCCCCCGGCGAGTGGTGGACCGGAGCGGAGCGAGTCAGCATCGCTGCAGAAGGTCGCCGTGCGTCCGCGCTGCTGGACGGCCTGCCCGCTCCTGGACCCGGACCGGTCGAACTTCCGGAAGCAGCCGTGTTCACCATCCACAAACTAATCGGCGATCTGCCCAACGTCTCCCGCGAGTGGTACGACGAGACGACTCAAGCCGAAGGCATGTCCGACGCTCATTACATCGAGCTGATGGGTGTGCTAACCCATATCTGGTCGATCGACGAGTTTCACCGCGCTCTGGCGATCAAGTTGGAACCGCTCCCCGATCCGCTCCCAGGTGAACCGATGCGGCGTCGCCCTGAGGGCCTTGCCGACCATGGCAGCTGGCCGCCCACGGTCCTGCCCAGGGACCTCGCTGAGAGCGAAGCCGACATCTACGGTGGAGCCAAGAACACGCCCAACGTCCGCGCGGCGATGAGCTTGCACCCCGACAGCGTGCGCTGGCTGAACGACATGTTGGATGCGTACTATCGCGGAGGCGCTGAGCCCGGACCAGACCATGAGCCCTTCCGTGTACTCAGCACAGCGCAGCGTGAGCTAGTCGCGGCCCGCGTGTCGGCCCTCAACGAGTGCTTCTATTGAACGGTCTCACACGTCACGCTGCTCGGTCGGAGCAGCCAGGGTAACGACGCATTAGACCTCAATGGCACGGTGCGCAACGAGGTCGATAGCGGTGTCGAGCACGGCGAAGTCTTGTTGCGTTTTGCCGATGCAGCAGTTGGCCGCGCCCCCGATCTCGCCGAAGCGCGCGAGGCGGTCAATGCTGCCATGGGAGCGCACGGAGTCATCGACTCCGCTGCAGTCATCGCCAACTTTCAACGCATGGTCAGAATCGCCGACGGTTGCGGCATCCCGCTGGATGCCACGACCGAGAAAGCCAGCGAGCCCTGGCGAGACACCCTGGGAGTGAACAGCTACCGCAGTCGGAGCAATACGTTCGGCTAACGGCAATCGAATCGGACCTGTCGGCAGCAACGATCTCGTCATTGCACGCTTTACTTGCAGTCTCGCCTTCCGTTCTACCCCCTGGCAGAAGAGATGCCGAAGGCAGAGGGGGGCTTCCCGAAAATCGACACGCAATCGGGTGCTGAACGTTGCGGCTTCACTACGAGACGTTCCTCAGTGGAGGTTCGGTGGTCTGGCATCGATCTCCGCTCAGTAGAGCGGTTGCCGGCTCAGGGGCCCGGATGAGACTGTTGCTGGCGGACGGATATCAGGGAGCGTGGCGACGAAACCGAGCTTTACTCGATCGTCCGCAGCAGGCGTGCGATCTCGATTGCTGCCTGGGCTGCCTCTTCACCTTTGTTTCCGGCTGAGCCACCGGCCCTCGCCATGGCGAGAGCGACTGTCTGGGTGGCCAGGACCTCGAAGATCACCGGGACGCCGGTGTCCAGGCCGACCCTCGCGATCCCCTGCGTCGCGCCATCGACGACGAGGCGGTAGTGGTCGGTCTCTCCGAGGATCACAGCGCCCAGACAGATGACTGCGTCGAAGCGCCCCGTTTGCGCGCACTTCTGCGCGGCCAGGGGAATCTCGAATGCTCCCGGGACCCAATAGATATCGATCTCGTCCGTGTCGGCGCCGTTCTCTTCGAGATGGTCGATGCAACCGTCAAGCAGCTTGCTGGTCACGAAATCGTTGAAGCGACTGACGACCACGGCAAAGCGCAGGCCACTGGCCGGGCCGTGTTCAGGATCGGGGTTGGCTGCGCCGTCGTGAACTCTCGGCATGCCGTCCTTCTTGTTCTCTAACCAATCGCCGCACGGCGCGTGGGCGGCGGGCTTTCATCGGCGGATTCTGTGGCCTCAATGTCGTCGGCGTCGAGCAAATGTCCCATCTTCTCCTGCTTGACTGACAGATAGCGAACATTGTGCGGGTTGGCCGAAGCAATCACCGGCACGCGCTCGACAATCTCCAGGCCGTAGCCAGACAGTCCGTGTCGCTTGGCCGGGTTGTTCGTCATCAGGCGAATCCGGTGTACGCCGAGGTCACGCAGGATTTGCATGCCGATCCCGTAGTCGCGGCGGTCGGCGGCGAAGCCGAGCGCCAGGTTGGCCTCGACCGTGTCCATGCCCTGATCCTGCAGCGCATAGGCTGCAATCTTATTGTGCAGGCCAATCCCGCGGCCTTCCTGCGCCATGTAGACGATCACCCCGCGTCGTTCCTCGGCGACGTGACGCATCGCGAGTTCAAGTTGCTCGCCGCAATCGCAACGCTGCGAGGCAAACACGTCGCCGGTCAGGCATTGAGAATGGACCCGGACTAGCGTTGGATCGCCGCTGTCGACGTGACCCATGACCAGCGCGACATGCTCTTCGGTGTGGTCACGCGTCCGGTAACCAATCAGTCTCCAGGTGCCCATCGGCGTTGGCAGCTTCGCCTCCGAGACGCGATCAACGAGCTGCTCGGTGCGCAGGCGGTACTGGATGATCTGTTCAACCGAGACAACCTTGATCTTGTGACGCTTCGAGAATCGCACCAGCTCCGGCAGGCGAGCCATTTCTCCGTTGCGTTTCATGATCTCGCAGATCACGGCGCCGGGCTGCAGCCCGGCCAGGCGGCAGAGGTCAACCGACGCCTCGGTCTGACCGGCGCGAACCAGGACGCCGCCGTCGCGAGCGCGCAGCGGGAACATGTGGCCGGGACGAACCAGGTCTTCAGAAGTGGAGTGCGGGTCCATCAGGACCTGCACGGTGCGTGCGCGGTCCGGGGCGGAGATCCCGGTGGTGACGCCCGATCGGGCTTCAACCGACACGGTAAATGCGGTACCCAGCGGCGCCGTGTTGGAACCCTGGTCGACCATCAGCCGCAGTCCAAGCCGATCCAGCGAATTGCCATCCATGGCGATGCAGATCAGGCCACGTCCATGTGTGGCCATGAAGTTGATTGTTTCCGAGGTGACGAACTGCGCCGGCAGCGCGAGGTCGCCCTCGTTCTCGCGATCCTCGTCGTCGGTGATGATCAGCGGTTCACCCTGGGCGAACGCCTCGATCGCCTCTTCAACGGTACAGAAGGGCGATTTGCGCCTTTGACCGCCAGAGGTGCGGCGGGCACGGCGCGGCTTCGTATTGCCCGTCTCGCTCGAGGCGGCAGTCGTCGACGTGTCGGCGTTGGTCATGTCGGCGTCGGTCATTGCGCTCCGCCTTCGTTCGCCCCAAGTGCCGCAAGTCGCTCGTCCAGCATTTGGTCGATTTTCGTTTCCAGTAGTTCATCGACATAGCGGGCAAGGATGTCGGTCTCGAGGTTCACGGCATCACCAGGCTGTCTGTCGAGGAGGTTTGTGTGCTCCTGAGTGTACTGAACAAGTGAAACGGCGAATCCCGATTCATCCTTCTCGATAATCGTGAGCGAGACCCCGTCGATGGAGATTGGCCCCTTGACGATCATGTGACTCAGTAGCTCGCTAGGAGCGTCGTAGGTCACGACAATGGCATCCGATTCCGAGCGCGTGCTGCGGAAGGCGCCACGCCCCTCAACAACGCCGCGGACGAGGTGCCCGGACAACCGGTCCATCGGCCGCACCGAGCGCTCCAGGTTCACCCGGTCGCCGACAGCCAGCTCGCCCAGGTTGGAACGGCGATAGGTTTCGGGCATCAGGTTGGCCAGGAACTGACCCGATTCGATGTGCGTCACCGTCAGGTCGACCCCATTGATGGCAATGCTGTCGCCGAGATTGGCGTCTTCCAGGATCATGGGGGCCGAGATGCGCAGCAGTCCCTCAGCCGCCTCGGTAATCTCCCCGACCTCTTCGATGATGCCTGTGAACATCGCTCGCGTCCCCTGCTAGCGGCTCTTTCGGCCCTCATGCTACCTGCACCGACCGTGATATCGCACATAACAAGAGACGCAATCTGCCCCAACCAGCTCATGTTGTGGAGCGGATGCTATGAAGGCAGGCGTTTGATCAGTACGTCCGAGCCATTGGCATCGCGCCGATAGTAACGATAGCCGCTGGACTTGTACTGTTCGTCGGTTAAGCCGCTGGCTGTTGCTACTGTCAACATCAACCATTGATAGTCGCGTCCGCTGGCGGATGCTTCGCAAGATTCGCGCAACCGCTCCGCTGTCATGGTCGGTGCGTCAGGCCGGACGGCCAGACAGCGCAGGGATGCACGTTCGCCGGTTGCGAAGTGGACCGAAGCCATGCCCAGGATGTCTTCCGCGTTGGCCATCTCGCCGCTCAAGTCGGCCCTCGGGGTCTGCATCGTTGCCAGCCAGACTACGGTGTCACCGGCGCGCGCCTCAGCCAGCATGTCGGAGCTGGTGGGACTATCCGGTCCAATCTGCGCTGCCAGGAGCATGTCGACCGTTTCCGCGTCGGACTGTCCCGCCGGCCGCACACGGACATCGAGCTCACGCTCCGGATGACTGGGATAGCCCGTGACCAGCAGGTCCGGCCCGAGCTGCTCGACCGTCATGTGATTGAGCCGCAGGACATCGCGCATTCGGTTCGCCCCGCGACCTCGGACCGCCGTCTGGGCATCGCCGCCAATGATCATCGGCGCGATGACGGCTGTGACCTTGTGAATCAAACGCTGGTCAAAGAACGATCCCAGCACCTCCCCGCCGCCTTCGACCAACAGACTGACGACGCCACGCTGCTGACCGAGCAGGTCGAGCAACGCAGGCAGAGACACGCGCCCGCCTGAACTCGGGTCCTCTGGCATCACGGCCACATCGACGTCACGCGATTGGATCGACTCACGCCAGTCGGTTGGCGCAGCGTCGGTGGTGGCGATCAGGGTCGGCGACGTGTCTGTTCCGTCCAGGACGCGGCTGTCGAGCGGCGTCCGGCCGCGGCTGTCGAGGACAACACGGAGCGGCTGCGGCACCGGGCCCTGCCAATCGTCAGGTCGGGCCGTGAGCTGCGGATTGTCAACGATGATTGTCTCGACGCCGACCAGCATCGCGTCGTATAACGGTCGGTTCTGATGAGCCCACTGCAGGGTCTGCGGTCCCGAGATCCAGCGTGAGTCACCACTCGTGGATGCGATGCGACCATCGAGCGACGCGGCGAATTTGGCTGTGACAAAGGGTCTGCCAGTTCGTCGATGGCAGGCATAGGCCTCATAATGCGCCGCCGCTTCAGCAGCGCCGTCGCCCAGACTCACTTCGATTCCGGCCTCCCGAAGTTGTTCCAGGCCGCGCCCGGCGACCCGAAGATCGGGATCGCTGTAGGCGACCACGACGCGGGCAATCCCAGCCTCGATGATGGCCAACGTGCATGGAGGCGTCCGGCCGTAGTGAGCGCACGGTTCCAGGGTCACGTACATCGTCGCGCCACGTGCCTGGTTGCCGGATTCGCGCAGCGCCATCACTTCGGCGTGGGAGCCTCCAGGTCGGGGGGCAGTCTCGTCCTGCGAGGCCGGCTGTCCCGGTCTTCCGAGCTGCGAGGCGGGGTCCGGCCTACCTGGAGGCTGGGTCGCTCCCTCACCGACAATCTGCGTGCCCTGAACGACCACTGCGCCCACGGGCGGGTTCGGACTCGTGCTGCCGCGCACGCTGCGGGCCAGCTCAAACGCACGCGCCATCAGGCGCGAACTGCCGACCGGGCGCAACGTCATGCTCGACGGCGACGGTCCACGATCGTCAGTACCAGCCAAAAGACCGTGGCGCTAATCGCGATGGCCGCCAGCACAATCTGGACCGGACGCTCCCAGGACGGATCGGTCGCGAGCTGCACCGTGCTCGAGCGTGGTCGCTGTTCCAGTGGCCAGTCGGACTCAGTGTGCGTCACAGAGGTCGCAACGGTGCGCGTTTCGGACTGTGTCGAAGCTGCCGCGCGTTCTTGCCCGCCTGATCGATCACGTTCTGGCGACTCGGCAGCAGTGGAATCAGTTGAAGCATCCTCAATCGAACCAGTGGCTTCCGGCGCAGAGGTGGTCGATGCATCATCCTGGTTGGTCTCTTGCGCAGCGTCTGACGCCTGTTGCTGTGCGACCACACTCTCAGCGGTCACTTCCGCAGCGTCGCTCTCGCCTCTGGCGCTGCCGGCGGTCAGGGCTCGGCGTGACGGATCAGAAGCTGCGTCTTCGGATGCCTGCTCCGCCATCGCTTGTCGTTGCTCAGCCTCTTCCTCGTACGCCGCTTGTTGTGCTGCTTCCTGCTGCTCTGCCTCGCCATCAACGGCTGCCACCGACGCCTGTTGTTCGGCTTGCATCTTTTCTTGGGCTACCTCTGTTGCGTCGGCTGGAGCACTCTGCTCGACCTCTCGCTGCTCAGCAGACTCAGCTTGCGACGCGGACTCGCGCCCCGAATCAGCCGATGTGGCCGAGACCGCTGTCACGGCAGACGGCTCAGCATCTGCGGCCGCTTGCGCTTCAACTTCGACCTCTACTTCGTCTGTCACGACCGCGGCGGTCGGGACACCTCTGCCCGAATCGCCGGCGGACGTGGTCGTGAAGGTCACCGTGGGCGAATCGACGGCGTCAAAGATCATCACGGCGGCAAAAGTCGCAACACCTACGGCAGCAGTTGACATCGACAGCCGCAAAGCGCGTGCAGCGACGGTCGGTTGGAACGGAACTCGGGCCGGATCGTTGATCATCTCCGGCGTGAGCTGGAATGGCACACTACTCGGCGCGGTGTCGAAGCTGCGCAGCACCGATCGCATCTGTTGGAGGTCGGCGAGGTATTCCTGCATCTCGGCCGAATCGGCCAGTTGCGCTGCAACGCGCTCACGTTCACGAGGTGACAGCTCATCGTCGACATAGGCCGACAGATCATCGCGCCAGTCTGCGCGACGAAACAAAGATCTGAGGCTCAGCCGCATGCCCATTGGACATCCATTCTGCAATCTGAGCGTAGTTCGCAGTCATTCAAGCGCGTTGCTCCGTACCTGTCTACAAATTTAGACGCTCTGCCTGTTCCCGTGGTTCCAATCTCGGCCATGGATCTGCCCGATTGTTGGGTACCGACCACTACATAAGTCGAGATCGTATGCATTCGGAGCGTCGATCCAACTCTAGACGGCGCTGAACCGCCCGAACCCCGGCAATCGTCGAACTTGAGCTCGAAGCGGTACTGACGGCTTGAATGACGGCTCATACGCCAAGCCCTTCCGGGTGCCGCTTCAGATAGTCTCGCATCGCCGCCCGGCCTCGGCTGATCCTCGACTTGACGGTTCCCATGGACCATCCCGTTGCGTCGACGATTTCGCGGTACTCCATATCGGCTACGTCGCGGTAGAAGACTGCCCGACGCTGTTCCTCCGGCAGCGACTCCAGCGCCGCTCGTAGAGTTCCGCTGAGCTCGAGATTGAGCATGTGCTCGTCTAGCGACCGATCGCCCGACTCTGGCGCGAACTGATCGCCCAGTGAGTCGGTCAGGCGGTCTAGCGAGGTCGAAGGGCGTCGTTGTCGCTGGCGCAGGTAGTCGAAACATGAGCGTCGAGCGATGACGCCCAGCCAGGCGGGAAACTTGCCGCGCTGGTTGTAGGTCTTGAGCCGGTCCCAGGCCTTGATGAACGCCTCCTGCATGAGGTCGTCCGCCTCGGACATACCGACAATCCCGCGACAGGTCGCGCGCACACGCGTCTGGTGGCGCAACACGAGCACGTTAAACGCGTCGAGTCGCCCGTCGAGCGAAATCTCCACAAGCTGGTCATCGTCCAACGTGGCGAGATCGCGCGGGTGCGCGGGATGGTCAGCCAAAGCGATCCCCTGCTCTCGCGCCGATCAAGCGTGTTCGAACGTTCTTAGTTGCGCACTCGCAGTAACGCCGGCTGTGGGACACTGCGCACATGCCGCTCGTTGATCCAGGCCCAATCATCGCACAAGCGCACGCGCAGGGTCGCGCAATCGTTGGCGCGAACGTATCGACAGTTCAAATGGTTCGAGGCGTGATCCGCGCCGCCGAGTCGACGAAGCGCCCTGTCTTGATCCAATTCAACCGGTCCGGTGTGGAGTTGATCGGCGGCGTGGATGTTGCTGCACTGGTCGTAACGTCGATTGCTGCGGACTCCGCTGCCGAGGTCGCGCTGCATCTCGACCACGCGCACACCCTGGATGAACTCTCACAGGCAATCAATGCTGGATTCAAGTCGATCATGGTCGACGGCTCAACGCTGCCCTACGAGCAGAACACCACGATGACGCAATCGGCGAAGGGGCTCGTAGCCTGGTCCGGGCTGCCTCTTGAAGCAGAGCTTGGCCACGTCGCCGGCAACGAGGCAGGCGTCACGATCGGTGAGGCCTCCTGGACCGATCCCGACCAAGCCGGGCGCTTCGTCCAGGCCACCAACGTCGATTGGCTCGCGGTGGCGGTCGGCAATACGCATGGCGGACCCGCTATCGGTGGTTTGCACATCGATCGGCTGCGAGCCATCCATGAAGCCGTGGACGTGTCCCTGGTCCTACACGGCGCGAGCGGTCTGACGGATGAAGAACTCGCCTCTGCCGTCGAACTCGGGGTCGCCAAGATCAATGTCGGCACATCGCTGCACCAGGCGGCCGCATCGGGAATCGGCACATGGCTGCAGGAGAGCCCGCGCGACCTTCGAGGTGCACTGTTGGCGGCGGAAGAGGCAGTGTTCGAAGAGGCTTCTAGTCTTCTCAGTTCTAGCTGGGCGTTCGGTAACTAGGGCCTGTTCACATTGCTAGCAGCATGTCGTAGATGAGGACCAGGTGGACGGCGGCGAGGTAGATTTGGTCCAGTTTGTCGCTGCGGAAGGCAATGCGATGGAAGCGCTTGAGGCGGCAGAAGAA